>Ga0182745_1000007_pt1 | contig 567110 bp, 525 predicted proteins | sample eDN3rd30CKraftBY_FD_128523 | JGI IMG/M metagenome (GOLD analysis project Ga0182745, IMG submission 128523) | Enriched backyard soil microbial communities from Emeryville, California, USA - eDNA 3rd pass 30_C Kraft BY (version 2) (version 2) | ecosystem: Environmental > Terrestrial > Soil >... | reverse complement strand
GGATGGCAGAGCTTCTGCCGCCTTCGGCGGCAGACTCACTGTCGGTTAAGATGGCCAAGGCAGCATGAAGAGAAGATCACAGAACTAAGACATCAACCTGTCCACGAAACCGGGTCAACTCCACACAACGGTTCTCCTTCGGCCTGCGGGAGGCTTCAGACGGAGCCGATAGCAGTGTCGGTCGGAGCGCCGCGGTCGAAGTGCGAGACCCTCTGCGAAGCTTCTTGAAACCTCACGACACGCACGGCCCAAACCATTACTGTTCTGACGGGAGAATAGTCGCCTAACTTCCCAGCTCAGCGACGGCGCGCCGACCTCTCAGCACGCGGGCGCGCCAGCGCTCGTGTGCGCTATTGGCTCGGCCGCCCGCGGCCGAGCACTTTATGCCAAACGCCGCTCGCTGCAGCGCAGAGTTAGGCGCCACGAGCGAAAGCCTGGACCAAGATGGCCGCTCGTTCCTGCGCAAGTGCCATTTCGTCATTTGTGAGCCACTGGATTGCGCAACCCCTGAAGCCTTGCGGGGATGCCTCGATACGCTTGTCTGGGGCGCCATAGGGAACATTCCACTTGGGGTCGGTCGCGTAGCTTGGCCACGCAAAGATATTCCACCAACGCACTCTCGTCGTTCTAACGAGCTGCGCGGTATCCGCTTGGCACTTCAGTCGATAAAGTTCGAAGCTATACGCCACCCCTTCAAAGTAGATCCCTTTAAAACTGTTCTCGCGGCTTGCCCAGTTTGAGTCGGAACTTCGAAAGTGGGCGTCAGGCTTGCCAAACAGCCAGTACATGAGCAGAACCAGCGGTACACAAGCGATGACGACTCCAACAGGCCCGATGCGAAAGCGCGGCAGGGAGGATTTGAGGGGCAACATCTGAAAGCCTCCTAAGGAGAGATTGGAGCCCGCAAGCACTCGACGGAGCAGGACCGTCGGACAACTCGTGCTTCGGTGTCGTACATTCCGGGAACCCTCCTCAGTTGGCCAGGTGGCGCCTAACTACCCAGCTCAGCGACGGCGCGCCGGCGCTTCAGCACGCGGGCGCGCCAGCGCTCGTGTGCGCTCTCTGCTCGGCCGCCCGCGGCCGAGCACTTTATGCCGAACGCCGCTCGCTGCAGCGCAGAGTTAGGCGGCATGCAGCACCTTCTTGTACGCATGTTGCGTCTTGGTCCGCTCGTAGCCAAGGCGCTCGTAGAATGGGTGGGCTTCTGGTCGCGCAACATTTGAGCGCAGGAACAGGTCGCAGATCTGCTTCTCCAAGGCCCAGCGCTCCAAGTGCGTCACAAGAAGGCGTCCAATTCCAAGTCGCCGCGATACAGCGGAGACCACCAGGCCAGTGATTTCGACACGAGGATCTGCGCCAATAGACAGCCTGACTTCACCTGTCGCCCATCCTGCGATGGCGTCGTCGACTTGCGCAACAAGCGCAATGTGCTCCGATGACGCGATCAGTCGCTCAAGTCGCCCCCGAATTACGGCTTCCGATGAAGGATACCCCCACTCCGAAGCCAAACGGGAGATGGCCTCGGCGTCTGAAAGTGTAGCTCTTCGCACTAGCGAGATCGTTCCCATGCCGCCTAACTACCCAGCTCAGCGACGGCGAGATGCCCTCTCAGCACGCGGGCGCGCCAGCGCTCGTGTGCGCTCTTGGCCCGGCCGCCCGCGGCCGGGCACTTTATGCCGAACGCCGCTCGCTGCAGCGCAGAGTTAGGCGACGACCTCAAACACGAGCTCCTGCATGTGTGGGCACTGCCATCGAACCTGGCCACCGCTTACCCTTGGACCGTGCGGGATCTTCAACAACGGGCCACGGCTTGTGATGGCTGCACTGATCATGCCGTCGCGTGCGCAGCGGCGCAATGCACCAGGAACCTATGACCGGCGACCCGGTTGGCAGAATGGCGAAGGCTACCTGCCGGCCAGATGACAGTTAGGGCAATGGGATGAAGACCGTTGCCCCATGATTCAGGCACTTTATCGCTGACCGTTTTCTACCGGAGAGCTCGCCGACCTTTCCGGCCGGCAATGCGGGCACAACGGTTCCCCTTCGGCCGGCGGGAGGCTTCAGACGAAGCCGATAGCTGTGCCGGCTGGAGCGCCGCGATCGAAGTGCGAGACCCTCTGCGGAGCTTCTTGAGACCTCACGACACGCACCACTAAACCCATTCCTGTTCTGGTGGAAGGTTAGTCGCCTAACTACCCAGCTCAGCGACGGCGAGATGCCCTCTCAGCACGCGGGCGCGCCAGCGCTCGTGTGCGCTCATGGCTCGGCCGCCCGCGGCCGAGCACTTTATGCCACACGCCGTTCGCTGCAGCGCAGAGTTAGGCGTCACTTTCGCCGACGCCCTCTTCCGATTTCATCCATACCCTCAACGTACTCCTTCAACATTCCGTGCTGGGCGAGTAGGCGAAGCAGATTTCGTCGTGCCGCGGCAACTTTGTGATCGAAGGTGATTCTGCACCACGAGCATGTCGTGCCCCGTTGCGACAGTGGCTCGCCACAAGACTTGCACTCTCTCTTCGCCTTAGCTAGAGATGTCTTCTTGAAGACGTGAGCAGCTCCTTTGTCGTCGACAAAGTATGGATCCGACGTACTCCGGCCGATCTTGAGTTTGTAGTTTTGACATCGTGCAAGATGGCACTTCTCTGCAACTAAGTCGAGTGTCTCTTTCGTCGCTCGAGGACCAGAAATTATCGCGTTCAGGCAGGTGTTAGGTACATCAGCAAGGAGGAGCGAAGTTCCCCGCCTCATATTCTTCTTGTGCACCAACATCCGCCGCTCTTGCTCGTACTGCCAGCACATCGCTTTCGAGTAGTAGGCCGAGCTGAACACCCCCCTCCCAAGGAAATAGAGATACCTCATCTTCCCTATGTGGTAGGCCATATGCAGCATCTCTGTGAGGTCTGGGTCCGGCTTGGTGCGATAGTCGATATCTCCGAAGGCCACTTCGGTGAGAGATGCTTCAAGCCTCTTCTCATCAAAAGCAAGTACAACGCCAGAGAGATTCTCTGCGTAGTGCGCCCACATGGGCAGAATTGCGGGTGAGCGGGAAAAGCAGGTGACAGGATGTTGCGGTAGATCTCCTACCACATCACCGTAGAAGGCCAGTATTTCTGGCTTCTCGCGGTAATTCACGGTTAGAAAAAGTTCGTACGGATCGTTAAAGTCCTTGGGCAGGGAGCACTTCAGGGTCACGTAGTTCCGCAGCTCGAAGACGCGATCCAGGTAGCTTGCGCCGACGTATTTGTAGATCAATGCAGACACGTTTCCAGTGACGCCTAACTACCCAGCTCAGCGACGGCGAGATGCCATAAAAGCACGCGGGCGCGCCAGCGCTCGTGTGCTCTCGGCGCTCGGTCGCCCGCGGCCGAGCACTTTATGCCGAACGCCGCTCGCTGCAGCGCAGAGTTAGGCGGCGCCATGCTAGGCGCGTCTCTTAGTTCGTCTGGAGGATGCATTACGCGCAACTATCATCCTGGATATTGCGAGTGCCGCCAGCATTCCTAGCATAGGTGCGGAAGATCTGCTTGCAGGCCATATGAGACAGAGAAGGAAAGCTATTGTCGTGAAGATGGCCAGAAGCGTCCAGGCCAGTCGATTGGTTCGCGGAGAAGTGGCTCTAGGCTTCGTGAACGCCAATCGGTAGAGCAGGAGTAGACAGATTGCGCACATAAGGCCCGTTACTGAAACAAACCCGATGGCGTAATTCCTGTAGGAAGCTGTGTTTTCCATGAAGAGGAATACGCCCAACGACATGAGGGCAAGGAAGACCAGGAACGCTACAGAGGCTAGAGCGATGCCCATAAGGCGCTCACCTTTTGTAGGCATACGGTCGATTCTGTTGCGGTCGATGCCACTCACCCTTCAGCGCCGCCTAACTACCCAGCTCAGCGACGGCGAGATGCCCTCTCAGCACGCGGGCGCGCCAGCGCTCGGGTGCGCTCGGCGCTCGACTGCCCGCGGCCGAGCACTTTATGCCAAACGCCGTTCGCTGCAGCGCAGAGTTAGGCGACAACATAGGCACCTCTTGATCGGACTATCTCTGCGCAATCGACGTGGCGCCTATCCTGAAATGCTTTGAGCCACTCCGCAAATGCACCTTCACCGAGGACTGCGTCGACGGTCGTTTCGGTGGATCCGAGCGGCAGAGTCCCGAGCGCCTCGCGATAGAAGGCGAGCCAAGCGTTTTCGCTGACTTGGATTAGCTGCCTCAGAGACTTGACGGCTTCGTCGTCTGAAACTCTAGCAACACTCTCTGGGTCAACGAATTCCCCGGCGCTTCTCATTACACCCACGAAATTGCGCGTGAAGTGATCGGCGAGCGCACGTGCAAACTCGGATTTTGGGCCGTATCTGTCGAGGTAGCCCGCTGTGAAGTGCGGCAGGAAGCCTTCTCTTGGATTGATGCTGAGTCGCGCAGATGACATTGGCGTTGTCGCCTAACTATAAGTTCAGCGACCGCGCACCAACCGACGCGCGGAGCGCGCGGGCGCACAGCGCCCTCTCAGAAAGTGATGGTGCGCGCCCGCGCGCCAGCACTTTATGGTTGAATGAATTGAGCACTTTATGCTGATGCGGTTCGCTGCAACTACTGGTTAGGCGGCAACAGCACAAGCCTTTCTGAGTTCATCGATTGAGTAGTTCATGCCGATCGCCCCCATTGGCATTCGATTGAGCTCCTGGATGATGGTCGGAAGTCGGACACTGTGCACCCCACCTGACTGAGAGAGGGCCGACTTGTAGTGAAACGCCAGGTCATTGGCGCTTCCGAGCACTCTGCGGCTTGACGACGCCGCAATGCGAACTTCGTCGGCCTCGGCCAGTATGCGCTTGATTGTCGAGGCTGGCACGCGCTCCTCTGACAGGATGCACGAGAGCCAAAGCCGAAACGGCGATCCGACATCACGGATTTGCGTCCGTGGAACGTCCGGGATGAGGAAGTTGAACAGAGTGCGATCATTGACGAATAGAAGGCACTTGCGCCGGTCGATGTGGAGCAGATTTGCATGCCATGGACCGAGGATGGTTCCATCGGATTCGTCGTCGGAGGTCTTCGACGGTTTGACCCCAATTTCACGCAGTAGCTTGGCTGTGCATCGAATGAGCACCACGGTGGGGTTGCCGCCTAACTAATAATTAGGTTTGTCGCATTCTCCCCCAATTGTGCCGAAAAGTGCGACAAGCGCCACGACCGCCCTGATTTCCGGCAGGATTCCAGCAACGCGACATGTCGCCCCAAAAAATTATGGCGACACAAAAGGCGACGCGCCCGCCCGCGGCAATATCCATTCATCAATTGCTGTGCGCTCCGGGACGCGCAGCGCGGCCCCGCCTCAAGCCCGCCGGAACAGCGGCCTGATCAACCTCCGATACGCCAGCGCCAACCCCGTATAGACCAGGAAGCACGCGGCCAGCGACGCAATCCCCGCGATCGTCTGGCCAATCACTCCATACTGCTCCCCGGTATGCACGAACCTGAACCAGGTGCGCGCCTTCTGCCCCGGTGACTGCGGTGTCGCCGCCGGCGTACCGGAATCCTTCATCACACTGGCATCTGCAATGCTCAGCTCCAGCGTCCGCCTTGGCGCCCGACGCTCCGTCGAACGCAGCTCCACCTGCACATCCACATGGCCACCCCGCGCCTGCACGGGCAGGGTGATGCGCTGCCAGTCCTGAACCTGCGTCGTGGCCACGTCCAGCATCTGCTGCAGGCTGGCCCGCGCTGTCGCTTCCGCCGGGGCCTCAGTCGCCGGAGGTCCCTCGCTGCGGCTGCGTCCTTCCGCGCCACCGCCGGGACCACCAGCGCTGCCACCACCACGCTGCGGCGGCGCTTCCCCAAACGCCGCATACACCAGGTTGCTCGCCCACGGGAACGAGATCACCGCCCCCGACACCGCAATCAGGAACAGCGGCACCAGCATCCAGATGCCGAACACATGGTGCCAGTTGAAATCCCGCACCTTGGCGTTGACGTACTTCTTCTGGAACAGCACCAGTCCCCGCACCGTGCGCCAGCGCCACACGGCCGGCAGCCACAGGTACATGCCGCTGACGATGATGAACACGAACAGCAGGTTGCTGTAATCGATCAGGATGCCGCCGAGGCTGCGCGCATCACCGCCCATGTAGCGATGCCAGCTGCGCATGGTCGACATGAACCCGCGCGTGGCGGTGGAAGCATCTTCAATGGTCTCGCCGGTATAGGGGTTCAGCAGGGCAGGGGTCTGCCGGCCGGCGCTCACTGTTACCGGGGCGGCGGGGTTCGCATCGAACACCAGCGACAGCGGGTCGTTGCCCGAGTAGGCCGCGCGTGCCCTGTCCGCCAGCGCATCCGCGCTGAGCCTGGCCGCGCCGTCCGTCACCTGCACATGGTTGCGCTCGCTGGCGGCATCGATCATCTGCCGCTCGTACGTCATGGCCACGCCGGTGATGGACATCACCAGGATCAGCACCCCGGCCACCACGCCCGAGGACAGGTGCATCCAGAACAGGATCTTGCGGAACAGGGAACCGGGGACGGTGCTCATGCTTGGTACTTCAATTGGTTACGGGAATGCCTTGAGGCATCTTCTTGTCGAGAATGATACTCAACAGCATTTATTTGAGCATGTCCGGCGGCCAGCGGGAAGGGGGCGGGCGGCCGAAAGGGGCCTGGAAGGGCGTCAGACCTTCAGGCTGCCCCGGAATCCGCGCGCGGCGTAATAGGACTGCGAACCGTTGTGGTACGTGAAGACCTGCCCGTAGCGGCGGTCGCAGAAGAGGGCGCCGTCGAGTTTGCGGATGGCGGCGGGGGTCTGGATCCAGCTGGAAGTCCTGGTGTCGAACTCGCCTAGCTGCTGCAGCTGGCGGTACTGCTCTTCATCGAGCAGTTCGATGCCCAGCTGCTTTGCCATGCCGAGCGCGCTGGCCTTGGGCTTGTGTTCCTTGCGCGCCTTGAGCGCATCGTCATCAAAGCAGACGCTGCGGCGGCCGGCGGGGCTTTCGGCAGAGCAGTCGCAGAAGATGAGTTCGCCGGTGCTTTTGTCCTGGCCGATGACATCCGGCTCGCCGCCGGTGTCTTCCATGGCCTGCAGCACTGCGAGCTTTTTGGGACTGGCCTCGAGCCTTGCATTCACGTCCTGCCAGGAGATGCCCTTGTGGCGTGCCGGGTTACTGGTGAAGCGCGCTTGAAGGATGGCGAGAAGGTCGGAGGACTTGCTGCGCTTGGCGGCCATGCGTCTTTCCTTTCATGCACGGGAAAAGAAAACGCCGCGCAGTGCGCGGCGTCTTCTCATCAAAGTAAAGCGAATCGCTTACTTCGAAACCGAACGCTCGAACATACGGTCGATCTTGGCGTTCAGGTCGTTCACGCCGGTCTGCGCCTGCTGCGCGGCGGCCAGCGCCTGGTTCGCCGTGTTCTGGGCGGCATCGGCCTTCGCCGAAGCAGCCTGGGCGGCGGAAGCAGCGTTGGCTCCGGTGCGATCGGCCTTCAGCGCGGCCACGTCGGACGACAGGGTGCCTACCTGGCTCTTGAGGCTGTCGATGTCCGCCTGCAGTGGCTTGAGGTCAGTGCAACCAGCGAGCGCCGCGAAAGCGGCAACAGCGGCGATCTTGATACCCATCGAGCTTTTCATTTTTCAGTTCCCCTTAAAGGACTAGTGGCCAAATTCACCGCAGGGTGTGCATCGGAAACTCACTGTCAACGATACACAAAAATTGCGGATGACTAACTTGACCATATATCGCAGTGATGCTGCAACTGCTTTGTTCGCTCTGTCGGTTGTAGGAGACAGATTACATTCTCAGCGCAATTGCGTTTGGCAGGGTTTTTTTCGACAAATTTTGTCTACCCGGCGCAGGCGCGTTGCGTAAGGGCAACCTGTTTTTCCACTGTTGTGAGCGTTGTTTTTTTACGCCGCGCGAGATGCGTGTGACCGTTGTGGTGTGCATGTGAGGAAGCATGCGCAGGTGTGTTGGCAGCGCCAACTCTGGCCTCCCGTACGGGCGGTGTGCAGTCATTCCTGAAGCTCATGGGGTGGCCGAAAGCACAGTACGGATGCGCGAAATGGCCAGATGCTTGCGAAACTGTATAAATCCACAGTATGCTGTATGCAAATCCAGCTACGGACATTACCCATGGCCGATTCCGACCTCACCCCCCGCCAGACCGAAATCCTCCGGCTAATCCAGCGCACGGTGCAGGCCACCGGCATGCCCCCCACGCGCAAGGAGATCGCCGACGAGCTGGGCTTCCGATCCCCCAACGCCGCAGAAGACCACCTGCGCGCGCTGGAGCGCAAGGGCGTCATCACGCTGCTGCCGGGCTCCTCGCGCGGCATCCAGCTCAAAGACAACCTGCGCGAGCAGCTCGGCCTGCCGCTGATCGGCCGTGTGGCCGCCGGCAGTCCCATCCTGGCCGAAGAGAACATCGAAGATCACCTCTCCATCGACCCCTCCATCTTCCATCCCCAGCCGCACTACCTGCTGAAGGTCATCGGCATGAGCATGAAGAACGCCGGCATCCTCGATGGCGACCTGGTGGCCGTGCATCGCACGATCAATGTGCGCAACCGCCAGATCATCGTGGCGCGCCTCGAAAACGAGGTCACCGTGAAGCGCTACCGGCAGGAGGGCGCCGTGGCCTGGCTGCTGCCCGAGAACGAAGACTTCGAACCCATCAAGGTCGATCTCAAACAGCAGCAGATGCTCATCGAGGGCGTGGTGGTGGGTGTGGTCCGGCGCGGCAAGAGCCTGGGGCTCTGATGAGATGAGACGATGGGCGGCGAATTCCATCACGGGCGGCTGGATGAGCTGCTGCGGCATCCGTCCCTCTGGCGGGGGCGGGGCGCCGCGGTCGATGCCGGTTTGCCCACGGGTTTTGCCACGCTCGATGCGGCACTGCCTGGCGGTGGCTGGCCGCGCACCGGGCTGATCGAGGTCCTGGCTTCCCCCGGCCAGGGCGAGCTCACCCTCTGGCTGCCGCTGCTGCGGCAACTCACTCAACAACCCACCACACGCTGCTGCGCCTTCATCGCACCGCCCTTCGAGCCCTTCGTGCCGGCCTGGCGCGCGGCCGGCATTGAGGTGCAGCGACTGCTGGTGGTGCGCGACAACGATCCCCTGTGGGCGCTGGAGCAGGGGTTGCTGTCGGGTGTGTGCGCCATCGGTTTTGGCTGGATGGAATCCAGCGCCAGCCTGGTCGCCCTGCGTCGTCTGGCGCTGGCTGCGGAGCGCGGCGCCGCCCTGGGTGTGCTGATCCGCTCGCCACGGGTGGCCGCCGAGCCCACGGCTGCGGTGTTGCGTCTGGCCCTCACGCGCACCGGCAACGGGTTGGCCGTCCAGCTGCTTAAAGGGCGGGGCCTCACGCCGCGCACCGTCGAAGTGGGGCTGGCATGAATCCGCTCCAGCAACAGCTGTTCGATCTGCCGGCGCCGGCGCCTGTCGAGCCACCTGCATCGGCACCTGCGCCGGCGCCTGCCCCGGTCCGGCTGTGTGAGGTGCCAGCACCGCAGGCCAGGGTGGCCACGGCTCCTGCGCGCGAGCTCTGGGCCGCTGTGCAATGTGATGCCTGGATGATCGCCGGCGGCTCCTCTCCCGCACCTGTCACCGGCGTGCCGGCTGACCTGCTGCGCGCCGCACAGGGATTCACGCCGCGCGTGGCAGTGGAATCCTCCGATGCACTGCTGCTCGAGTTGGCTGGCAGCCAGCGGTTGTTCGGTGGACTCACGGGCCTGCTGCAGGCACTGCGTGCGGCTTTTCCGCGACCGTTGCGACTGGCGCTGGCGCCCACGCCACTGGCGGCCGTGCTGCTGGCGCGGGCGGGCGCCAACTGCTGCATCCTCGATCCCTCCCGTCTCAAGGGCCGGCTCGCACCGTTGCCCCTGCAGCACCTGCGCTGGCCCGATGATGAGCTGCAGCGCCTGGCCAGCATGGGCGTGCACACCCTGGCCGGGTTGCTGCGCCTGCCACGCGCAGGGCTGGCCCGGCGCATCGGCCCGGAGCGCCTCTGGCAGCTCGACCGGCTCACCGGCACGCGTGCCGATCCGCGCACGGCGCTGCCGATGCCGCAGCCCTTCCACGAGCGGGTGGATCCCGGCCATGAAACCCTCGACCGCGAGCGGCTGCTCGCCGCCCTGCAGCCCACGCTCGAACGGCTGGAGATCTTCCTGCGCGAGCGCCAGCGCGGCGTGATGGCGCTGCGGCTCACGCTCGAGCACCGGCGCGCGCCGGCGCTGCAATGCGTCCTGCGCTGCGTGGTGCCCGAATACCGTGCGGCACGTTTCACGGCGCTGCTGGCGGCACGGCTGGAGCGCATCGCGCTGGCCGAACCGGTACGCAGCATGACGTTCACCGCGGGGCGGCTGCGGCGTTTTCCTGCCGCCAGCCAGCCGCTGTGGGCGGCGGGCGAGCAGGGTGGTGCGGCCACGGCCACACAGGCGCCGGAGTTCCTGCAGACCTTGATGGCGCGGCTGGGCGAGCAGGCGGTTTACGGCATGGCCGAGGTCGACGAGCATCGCCCGGAATGCCAGCAGCAGCGTCGCTGGCCGGCGCTGGTCACAGCCGGCAAGGCACGTCATGAAACAGCATCTTTATCCCAGGGCAGTGCGGCTCCGGCCGGTGCGGCGCGGCCGCTGACGCTGCTGGAACAGCCCCAGCCGCTGCAGGCCCTGCGTGATGCGGCCGGCCATGTGCGCACGCTGCGCCATGCGGGGCGCGAGCTGGCGCTGGTGAGCGGTCCGGAGCGCATCGAGTCCGGCTGGTGGGATGGTGGCGCCATCGCGCGCGACTACTACGTCGCGCGTGCCAGCGATGGCGCGCGCTGGTGGATCTTCCGCGAGTGCGAGCCGCCGCGGCGCTGGTTCCTGCATGGATGCTTCGCCTGATGCGGCAGCCGGCAGCAGGGAGGCCTCGCCGGTAGCTGACTACGCGGAGCTGCACGCGCTGAGCAATTTCAGCTTCCTGCGCGGCGCCTCGCATGCGGTCGAGCTGGTGGATCGGGCCCATGCGCTGGGCTACAAGGCGCTGGCCCTCACCGATGAATGTTCCATGGCCGGCGTGGTCCGTGCCCACATGCGCGCGAAGGAAACGGGCCTGCCGCTGATCGTGGGCAGCGAGTTCACGCTGGCCTGCGGGCTGAAGTTCGTGGCGCTGGCGGCAACGCGCGGCGGTTATGCGGGCATCTGCCGCCTCATCACCCGCGGACGGCGCGCGGCGCGCAAGGGTTCTTACCGGCTCACGCGCGAGGATGTGCTGGCCTGCATCGCGCCTTCCGGTGGCATGGACTGCCTTTTCATCTGGCGTCCGGGCGAGGCCGTGCTGGCCACGGCGGCGAAGGCCGAAGAGCAGGGCCGCTGGTTCGCGCAGCACTATTCCGGCGCGCTGTGGGTGGGAGTTTCCATCCTGCGCAATGGCAACGACGCGGTGCTGCTGGAGGCTTCGCTGGCACTGGCGCAGCGCCTGGCCTTGCCCGCGCTGGCCTGCGGCGACGTGCACATGCACGATCCCGCGCGCCGCGAGTTGCAGGATGCGCTCACCGCCATCCGCCACCGCGTCTCGCTGAAGCAGGCCGGTCGTCGCCTGTTTCCCAATGGCGAGCGGCACCTGCGTTCGCGCACTGAACTCACGCGTCTTTATCCACCGCAGCTGCTGGCCGAAACAGTGCGCGTGGCCGGGCTGTGCCGCTTCTCGCTCGATGAGCTGCGCTACCAGTATCCGCACGAGCTGGTGCCGCAGGGGCACACGCCCACCACCTGGCTGCGCGAGCTGGCCGAGCGCGGCGCCGCGCACCATTGGCCCGGCGGCATGCCCCCGAAGGAGCGCGGCCTGCTCGAGAAGGAGCTGTCCATCATCGGGGAGCTGCGCTACGAGCCCTTCTTCCTCACGGTGAATGACGTGGTCCGCTTTGCACGCGGGGAGGGCATCCTCTGCCAGGGGCGCGGCTCGGCGGCCAACTCCATCGTCTGCTACTGCCTCGACATCACCGCGGTGCGTCCGGGTCAGCTGGAGATGCTCTTCGAGCGTTTTGTGTCGAAGGAGCGCGACGAACCGCCGGACATCGACGTGGATTTCGAGCACGAGCGGCGCGAGGAGGTGATCCAGTACATCTACGGCAAGTACGGTCGCGAACGCGCGGCGCTGGCAGCCACGGTGATCACCTATGGTCCGCGCAGCGCGGTGCGCGACCTGATCCGTGCGCTGGATATCGACGAGGCCATCGCCGCGGCGCTGCTGCGCGCGCTGCGCGGCTGGCGTGGCTACCACCTCGATCCTTCCACCTGGAAGGAGGAGGGCGTCGACGTGGCGGCGCCGGCGGTGCGGCAGCTGATCGACCTCGCCACGCAGATGGTGAACTTCCCCCGCCATCTCTCCCAGCACGTGGGCGGCTTCGTGATCTCCGAGGGACCGCTGTCGGAGCTGGTGCCGGTGGAAAACGCCTCCATGCCCGAGCGCACCGTGATCCAGTGGGACAAGGACGACCTGGAAGACCTGAAGCTGCTGAAGGTGGATGTGCTGGCCCTGGGCATGCTCACCGCCATCCGCAAGTGCTTCGGCCTCATCGAATCCTTCGGCGGCAAGCGTTTCACGCTGGGCAGCGTCGAGCCGGAGGATCCCGCCGTCTACGAGATGATCTGCCGCGCGGACACCATCGGCGTGTTCCAGATCGAGTCGCGCGCGCAGATGTCGATGCTGCCGCGCCTGCTGCCGCGTACCTACTACGACCTGGTGATCGAGGTGGCCATCGTGCGTCCCGGTCCCATCCAGGGCGACATGGTGCATCCCTACCTGCGGCGGCGTTCCGGCCGCGAGCCGGTCACCTATCCCAGCCCGCAAGTTGAGGAAGTGCTCAGCCGCACGCTGGGCGTGCCGATCTTCCAGGAACAGGTGATGCAGCTGGCCATGGTGGCGGCCGGGTTCACGCCGGGCGAGGCCGACCAGCTGCGGCGCGCGATGGCGGCGTGGAAGCGGCGCGGCGGCGTTGACCGCTTCGAGCAGAAGCTGCTCGACGGCATGCGCGAGCGCCACTACAGCGAGGAGTTCGCGCGTTCCATCATTGCGCAGATCCGCGGCTTCTCCGACTACGGTTTTCCCGAGGCGCATGCAGCCAGCTTCGCACTGCTGGCCTATGTGTCGGCCTGGCAGAAGCACCATCATCCGGCCGCGTTCACGGCCGCGCTGCTCAACAGCCAGCCCATGGGCTTCTACGGACCGGCGCAGCTGCTGCGCGATGCACGCATGCATGGCGTGACGGTGCTGCCGGTGGATGTGGACCGCAGCGCCGCCGACTGCACGCTGGAGGCGGATGTGGATGGAAGTGCAGCCATCCGCCTGGGCCTGCGCTGCGTGCGAGGGCTCTCCACTGCCGCGCAGGCCGCCGTGGCGGCCGCACGCCAGTCCGGTCCCTTCGCCAGCTGCCGCGAACTGGGCGAGCGCGCCGGGCTCACCCGCCACGACATGGAGGCGCTGGCCGCCGCCGGTGCACTGGCCGGCCTGGAAGGCCACCGGCACCTGGCCTTCTGGCAGGTGACCGGCTACCTGCCGCCGCTGGCCACGGCGCCGGATGCGGTGCGCGAGCCGGCCACGCCGCTGCTGCGCACGCCCACCGAGGCCGAGGACCTGCTGGCCGACTACCGCGCGCTGGGTTTCACGCTGGGTCGCCATCCGCTGGCGCTGCTGCGCGAGCGGCTCAGCGCCGCGTGCATCCTCACCGCCAGCGACCTGCAGGGCACCACCGACGGCACCCCGGTGCGTGTGGCCGGACTGGTCACGGTACGACAGCGCCCGCAGACCTCGCGCGGGGTCACCTTCGTGACCCTGGAAGATGAGTCAGGCCATGTGAACGTGGTGGTGTGGAAGAGCCTGGCCGAGCGGCGCAACGCGGCGCTGGTGGGCGCGCGGCTGATGGAAGTGCGCGGCGCCGTGCAGCGCGGGGACGGCGGGGTGACGCACGTGGTGGCGCGCGATCTGATCGACCGCAGCGCGCTGCTGGGCACGCTGCACGTGCCCAGCCACGATTTCCATTGAGGCCTCAGCGCGAGGACATGCCCAGGCGCATGCGCGCCGGGGCGGCCCGCTTGGGCTCTTCGAGGTCGTAGTCGTCGAAGTCGGAGGTGAGCTCTGCCATGCGCCGCTGCTCGGCGAGCAGCTCGAGCTTGCGCCACGCCGGGACTCCCTGCCGCACGCCGCGCCGGCGCACGATGTCCATGTCGCGTGTCAGCCGCGCGAGGTCGACCTCTTCTTCGGCGCCCTCGGCCTCAAGGGCGTCTTCGTCTGCCTCGTCGAATTCTTCCGCTTCCTGTTTCTCGATCATGAAAGTGCCCACTCATGAAAGAAGAACCAAAACCGTGGATCGCGAACCCGTCAGGGCGAATATATACCTCAGCGGATGAGGCTGTTCATCTGGAAAATGGGCATCAGCATCGCAAATACGATGCCGATCACGAAAACACCCATCAGGATGATGAGCAGGGGGCCCAGCAGGCCCGTCAGTGCCGTCAGCAGGCCATCCAGCTCACGTTCCTGGCTCTGGGCCGCCCGTTCGAGCATGGTATCGAGCTCGCCGCTCGACTCGCCGCTGGAAATCAGGTGGATGGTCATGGGCGGAAAGAGCTTTCCGACCGCCAGCGAGCGGCCGATGGGCGCCCCCTCGCGCACCCTGAGAGTGGCCGTGGCCACCGCCTCGCGCATGGGCAGGTTGTTGATCACCGAGCCTGCGATGCGCAGCGCCTCCAGCACCGGCACCGAGCTGCTGGTGAGGATGCTCAGCGTGCGGGTGAAGCGGGCGGTATTGAAACCACGCACCACCCGGCCGAAGATGGGAAGTTTCAGCTGGAAGCGGTCCACCTTCAGCCGCACGTCAGGCTTCTTCAGCTGCCGCGACACCAGCCAGCCCAGTCCCACCAGTCCGACGAGGATCCACACCCCCCACTCGCGGAAGATGTTGCTGAGCAGGATCAGCACGCGCGTAATGAACGGCAGCTGCGCGCGGTAGCTGTCGAACACCTCGGTGACCTTGGGCACCACGAACACCAGCAGGATGGACACGATGCCGAAGCACAGCACCGTGAGCACGATGGGGTACAGCATCGCCCCTATCACCTTCTGGCGCAGCACCTCGCGGTTCTCGGTGTAGTCGGCCAGCCGCTCCAGCACCTCGTCGAGGTGGCCGGCCTGCTCGCCGGCGGCAACAGTGGCGCGGAAGATCTCCGGGAACACGCGCGGGAATTCACCCAGGCCCGCGGCCAGCGGGTGCCCCTCCATCACCTTGGCGCGCACGCCGATGAGGATGCGCTGCACCCGCGGTTTCTCGCTCTGCTGCGAGACGGCCAGCAGCGCTTCTTCCAGCGGCAGGCCGGCGCGCACCAGCGTGGCCAGCTGCCGGGTGAGCAGCGAGAGGTCGGTGGCCGAGACGCCGGTGCCGAAGCTGAAGGAATGACCGCGGCTGGCGCGGGATTCTTTCTCCTGCACCTCGTTGACGGTGACCGGCAGCAGGCGCATGTCGCGCAGCTGGTTGCGCACGTGGCGGGCGGTGTCGCCCTCCAGCACCCCGCGGCGTTCCTTGCCGCTGGCATCCAGCGCGGTGTATTCGAAGGCGCCCACGACCGCGTCAGTCCTCGCGCGTCACGCGCAGCACTTCCTCGACCGTGGTGGTGCCGGCCAGGATCTTCGAGCGGCCGTCATCACGAATGGAGGGCGTGAGCGTGCGGGCGTAGCGCTCCATTTCGTGTTCGGCTGCGCCGTCGTGGATCATGGTGCGCAGGTGGTCATCCACCAGCACCAGCTCGTAGATGCCCATGCGGCCGCGGTAGCCGCCGGCATTGCCCGTCTCCTGGCCCGGACGCCAGATGGTGGGGGCCGGTGCGCCAGCCGGCACGTTCAGAAGCCGCCGCTCGTAGTCCGACGGCTCCACCGGCACGCGCGTGGCCGGGTTCAGCACCCGCACCAGGCGCTGCGCCACCACGCCGATGAGGCTGGATGACAGCAGGAAGGGCTCGATGCCCATGTCGCGCAGGCGCGTGATGGCGCCCACGGCGGTGTTGGTGTGCAGGGTCGAAAGCACCAGGTGGCCGGTGAGGGAAGCCTGCACGGCGATCTGCGCCGTCTCCAGGTCGCGGATCTCGCCGACCATCACCACGTCAGGGTCCTGGCGCAGGATGGCGCGCAGGCCGCGCGCGAAGGTCATCTCCACCTTCGTGTTGACCTGCGTCTGGCCGATGCCGTCGATGTAGTACTCGATCGGATCCTCGACCGTCATGATGTTGCGGCTGTTGTCGTTGAGCCGCTCCAGCGCCGCATACAGCGTGGTGGTCTTGCCCGAGCCGGTGGGGCCGGTGACCAGGATGATGCCGTGGGGCTTGTGGATCAGCTCGTCGATCTGCGCCTGCGTGCGCGGGTCCATGCCGAGGCTGGTGAGGTCGAGCCGGCCGGCCTGCTTGTCCAGGATACGCATCACCACGCGCTCGCCGTGGCCGGCGGGAATGGTGGACACGCGCACGTCCACCGCGCGGCCGGCGATGCGCAGCGAGATGCGGCCGTCCTGCGGCAGGCGCTTCTCGGCGATGTCGAGCTTCGACATCACCTTGATGCGCGACACCACCAGCGGCGCCACCACGCGCTTGGTGTGCAGCACCTCGCGCAGCACCCCGTCGATGCGCAGGCGCACCACCAGGCGGTTCTCGAAGGTCTCGATGTGGATGTCGGAGGCGTTGTCGCGGATGGCCTGGGAGAGCAGGGCGTTGATGAGGCGGATGATGGGCGCCTCGTCATCGCTCTCGAGCAGGTCGGCCTCTTCGGGCAGCTCCTGTGCCAGGTGTTCCAGGTCCGCGTTGTCGGTGAGTTCGCCGCCGGCCATGGCCAGCGAGCCGGCGCCGCTCTCATAGACCACGCGCAGCAGGGTGTCGAACTCTTCCTCGCTGACACGCTCGAGCTTCAGCGGCAGGCGCAGCATGCGCCGTGCTTCACCGATGGCAGCCGGATTGGCGTCGGGGCGCACCGCGCACAGCGCCGCATCGGGCAGGCGCTCGCGCACCAGGATGCCGTGCCGGCGCGCGAAGGCGAAGGGCAGGTTGCGGCCGCCGGTGCTCTCCGGCAGTTCCGCCGCGGCGGGCGCCAGCACTCCGGCCTCGGCGCTCACGGCACCGGGGAAGTCGTGGCGCCGCCGGCAGGCGCGGGCTGGATGGGATTGGCCGGCTGGTCCAGCTGCGGCAGCACTGGCGAGCTCTCGCCGGGCAGCAGCGGGATCAGCTCGAACTTGCTGCCCTGCTCGATCTGCCGCTCGCGGATCAGGTTGTACTTGCTCTGCGTCTCCACGTCTGCCTGCAGGCTGTCGAGCAGGATGCGCGGCCGGATGAACACCATCAGCATCTTCTGCTGCCGCTGGCCGCCGCGCACCTTGAACAGCTCGCCGATCAGCGGGATGCGGCCCAGGAAGGGCACCCGCGTCTCGTTCTTGCGCTCGAAGTTGCGGATCATGCCGGCCAGCACGATGGTCTGGCCGTCATCCACGCGCACCTTGGTGTCGAAGGAGCGCTTGTTGGTGATGGGACTGCCCGCGTCGCCGGTGGCGCCGCTGAGCTCGGAGCTCTCCAGCTGGATGTCCAGCGTCATCGCGCCGCCGTCGTTGATCTGCGGCGTGATGGTGAGCTTGGTGCCGATGTCCTGGCGGTCGATGTCCTGGGTGGGCGCGAAGAAGTTGCCGGCGCCGCCCTGGCCACCCTGGCCACCGCCGCCGCCAAACGAAGTAGTGAGGCCGGAGAGGAAGGGCACGGTCTGGCCGTCCTGGAACACCGACTCCTCGTTGTCGAGCGCCAGCAGCTTCGGCTCGGCAATCACGTTGCTCTCGCTGTCGGTGCGCAGGGCACGCAGCACCGCCGCCCAGCTGACGCCACTGTCACTGAGCCGGCCCAGGCCGAAGGTGCCCCCCAGTGGCACCGGCACGTTGCCCGAGACCAAAGAGGAAGGATTGGCCGCGATGGCCCCGAGGTCCACGATGCTGGCGCCGCCGGCCGGGGCGATGAACCCGCCGCCGGGAATGATCTTGCCGTCCTCGTTCTGGAACAGGCCCCAGTTCACGCCCAGGTCGGAGGCCTTGTCGGTGCTGACCTCGGCGATGATGGCCTCGATGAATACCTGCGCGCGCGGCACGTCCAGCCGGCCGATGATGGCCTTGAGCTCGCGCATCATCTTCGGCGGTGCCGTGACGATGAGCGCGTTGGTGCTGGGCTCGGCCAGGATGGTGGTGCTGCGGTCGGTGGCGCTGCTGGAAACTGTCGGCGCCGGTGCCGCAGCACCGCCGCCGGCTGGCACACCGCCCGCCGCCGCGACGGCCTCGGCCTGCGCTATGCCGGTGGCGAATTCCTTCAGCAGTGGCGCCAGCGTCTCGGCATCGCCGAATTTCAGGTAGACCACTTCCGGCTCGCCGCCGCCCTGCGAGAGCGGGGTATCCAGGCTCGCCACCCAGGCGGCCACCTGCAGCCGGTGCGCAGGCTCGCCCAGCACAAGCACGCTGTTGGTGCGGGTATCGGCGGTGATGCGCGGGGCAATGCCGGCCGACGCATTGGCCTGCTGCTGGGTGCCGATGAGCTGCGTGAGCGTGCGCACCACGTCTGCCGCGGTGGCGTACTGCAGGGAGATGACGTCGAGCTCGCCGCCGCTGGTCTGGTCCACGCTCTCGATGATCTGCCGCATGCGCCGCACGTTGGCGGCGCGGTCGGTGATGATGATGGAGTTGGTGCCGGGCACGGCCTGCACCACGCCGTAGGAGGAGCGCAGCTGGTTGAGCACCGTGGCCACCTGCTGCGCGTTGATATTCTTCACCGGGATCACGACGTGCACCAGCTCATCCGGACCGGTGGAGGCTGTGAGCTCGGAGCCGGGCAGGGTGCGCGCATTGGCCTCCTGCACGATCTTCATGGTGCGGTTGCCGGCCGGCAGCGCCACGAAGCCCTGTGTCTGCAGGATCGACAGGAAGGTGTCGTAGAACTGCTGCCCGGACATGGGGCGGCGGTTCGCCAAGGTGATCTTGCGCGTGGCGGCCGACGGATCAAGGATGAAGTTGATCCCCGTGGCCTCGGTGACGGCGTTGGCCACCACGGCGATGTCGGTGTTCTGGAAGTTCGGCGTAAGCGCCGCACCGGGCGGCGTCTGGGCCGAGGCCAGTCCGGCGCACAGCAGCGCCGCACACAACAGTTTTCGGATCATCGGCTACCTCGCGCTGTCCGGGTCGGGTTCCGGGGGCGGAACCGGCGGATTGGACGCATCGGGGAATGCGCCGCTCATGTCTGGGGGTGGCGGGCCGGCCAGTTCCGGCTCCGGTGGGGCGGTGGCAATCTGCTCTGCCTCGTTGAGGATCTCTGCCAGGTTGAGCACGAGGTCGACCGGGGTGCCATTGCGCTCGACGGTGACCCTGGCCTCTGCAGCGGTGGAGAGCGAGTCGAAGATGTCGCGGCTGCGCGCCTCGTCGTTGAGCTGCACGCCGTTGACGGAGGTGACCAGGTCGCGGTTGCGCAGCCCCAGCTTGGCGAAGGCCGCGGCATTCGGGCCCGGTTCCACGCGGATGCCCTTCAGCTTGCCATCGGCGAACACCGGCGTGCGGTGCATGACCTGGCCGATGAGGTTCGGATTGCTGCGGATGGCCTGCTCCACCCGGCCTATGGTCGCGGCCGTGTTGTTCACGGGCGGTGGCGGAGTGAAGGCCGCGCGGGCCACTTCCGGCAGGGGCAGCGCCTCGATGCTGCCGCCCCGGTCGATCAGGACGCGGTCCACGTGCACGGCATGCAGGCGCGCGCCACCGGGCAGGGAATCACCCACCGCCTTCAGCTCGATGTTGTTGTTTGCCGTGCCGATCATGGCCAGGCCCTTCTTCTCGTCTGGCGCGGCGACCACGCCGGTGAGCACCAGCGACAGGGAAGTGGTGGGAACCCCGCCTCCGCCGGCCGCAGGGCTCTGGCCAAAGAGGTTGGCGCGCAGGATGGAGGGCACGTCGACCACATTGCGCACGGGGGCCGCCACGGGGGAGGGGGGCAGCTCGTCATCTGACGCGGGGCCGGCCAGGTCGGCCACGAACAGGGCTGCTCGCAGGGCGATCAGCAGCACCAGCAGGTAGGCCACGGCGTCGGGCAGGCGGGCGAGCATCTGGCTCGCCAGCTCGCCGTCGAGTCGCAGCGTTTGGGCGACGGTGGCCATGTATAGGGAGTATTATGATGTGCAGGCGATTGCGCTCTCAAGCAATCGTTTGTTAAACGTCAGTTAGCCGCCATGAGCGCCGAACACGATCAGCCCGGGGAGCAAGGCCACACCAGCATACTGGTGGAGGAAGCCGCGCCCGAGGTGCGCAACCCGCCGCTTTACAGTGTGGTGTTGCTGAACGACGACTACACGCCGATGGAATTCGTCGTGGATGTACTGGAGCGTTTCTTCCGCATGGACCGCGAGAATGCCACCCGGGTGATGCTCGAGGTGCACATGAAGGGCAAGGGGATCTGCGGGGTCTTCACCTACGAGATCGCCGAGACCAAGGTTGCCCAGGTGGTGAGTTATTCGCGTGACAACCAGCATCCGCTGATGTGCACGCTGGAGCTGGCCTGAGGGAAAAGCCCTCGAGGAGTCGCCTATGTTGTCCTCGGAACTTGAAACCTGCCTCAACGCCGCCTTCAAGGAGGCGCGGGAGGCACGCCACGAATTCCTCACGGTGGAGCACCTGCTGCTGGCCATCCTCGATGCCCCGCGGGTCCGCGAGATCCTCAAGGCCGGTGGTGCAGACCTGCGCCGCCTGGGCGAGCAGCTGCGCGAGCATGTGGAGGCCACCACCCCGCGCCTGAAGCCCGACGAGGAGCGCGAGGTGCAGCCCACGCTGGGCTTCCAGCGGGTGCTGCAGCGGGCCGTGTTCCAGGTGCAGTCCGGCGGCCGCCGCGAGGTCGGTGTCGCAGACGTGCTGGTGGCCATCTTCAGCGAGAAGCAGAGCCATGCGGTGTTCCTGCTGGCCCGCCATGAAGTCACCCGGCTCGATGTGACGCAGTACATCTCCCACGGCCTGGCCAAGACCGGTGACGAGCGTCCGGCCCGCGAGGAGTCCGGCAGTGCCAGCCCCGAGGGCGAGAAGGAGCCCGAGGGCGGCAGCGCGCTCGACAAGTACGCCGTGAACCTCAACCGCGCCGCGCAGGAAGGCCGCATCGATCCGCTGGTGGGCCGCAAGCTCGAGGTGGAGCGCACCATCGAGATCCTCTGCCGCCGCCGCAAGAACAATCCCCTCTACGTGGGCGAGGCCGGCGTGGGCAAGACCGCCATCGTCGAGGGACTGGCGCGGCTGATCGTCGAGGGCAAGGTGCCCGAGATGCTCACCGACAGCGTCGTCTATTCGCTCGACCTCGGCAGCCTGCTCGCGGGCACCAAGTACCGCGGCGATTTCGAGAAGCGCCTGAAGGCCGTGGTCACCGAGATACGCAAGCAGCCTGGCGCCATCCTCTTCATCGACGAGATCCACACGCTGATCGGCGCGGGAGCCACCTCGGGTGGCGTGATGGATGCCAGCAACCTGATCAAGCCGGCGCTGACCAGCGGCGAGCTTCGCTGCATCGGCTCGACCACCTACCAGGAATACCGCGGCATCTTCGAGAAGGACCATGCACTCTCGCGCCGCTTCCAGAAGATCGACATCGTCGAGCCCTCGGTGAACGAGACCGTGGAGATCCTGCAGGGCCTCCGGCCCAAGTACGAGGAACACCACGGCGTGCGTTACACCGACGAGGCCATCCGCTCGGCCGCGGAGCTGGCGGCGCGCCACATCAACGACCGGCACCTGCCCGACAAGGCCATCGACGTGATCGACGAGGCGGGTGCGCGCCAGCGGCTGAAGCCGGCGGCCGAGCGCAGCGGCGTGGTCGACGTCACGCAGGTCGAGGACGTGGTGGCGCGCATTGCGCGCATCCCGGCCAAGACCGTCTCCACCTCCGACAAGGAGGTGCTGCGCAACCTGGAGCGCAACCTCAAGCTCACCATCTTCGGCCAGGATCCCGCCATCGAGGCGCTGTCCGCGGCCATCAAGATGGCCCGCTCGGGACTGGGCGAGGGCCGCAAGCCGGTGGGCAGCTTCCTCTTCGCCGGCCCTACCGGTGTGGGCAAGACCGAGGTCACGCGCCAGCTGGCCGTGGCGCTGGGCGTGGAGTTCCTGCGCTTCGACATGTCCGAATACATGGAGCGCCACACCGTCTCGCGCCTGATCGGCGCGCCGCCGGGCTACGTGGGCTTCGACCAGGGCGGCCTGCTCACCGAGGCGGTGTCGAAGCATCCGCACTGCGTGCTGCTGCTCGACGAGATCGAGAAGGCGCATCCGGATGTCTTCAACCTGCTGCTGCAGGTGATGGACCACGGCTCACTCACCGACAACAACGGGCGCAAGACCGACTTCCGCCACGTCATCATCGTGCTCACCACCAATGCGGGTGCGCAGGAGATGGCCCGGCCGTCGATCGGCTTTACGCAGTCGGACAACACCTCCGACGGCATGGAGGCCATTCGCCGCCTGTTCACGCCGGAATTCCGGAACCGCCTCGACGCCATCATCCAGTTCGCCCCGCTGTCGAAGGTCACCATCGAGCGCGTGGTGGAGAAGCTGCTGGTCGAGGTGGAGACGCAGCTGGAGAGCAAGGGCGTGCAGCTGAGCATCAACGACGCGGCGCGCAGCTGGCTGGCCGACAACGGCTACGACCCGAAGATGGGTGCGCGCCCGATGGCGCGGCTGATCCAGGAGCAGATCAAGCGGCCGCTGGCCGAGGAGCTGCTGTTCGGCAAGCTGGTGGACGGTGGAACGGTGCTGGTCGGGGTGGCGGAGGACGGCAAGTCGCTCTCGCTTACCACCACGCCGCTGCCGCGGCCCGTGCTGCCTCAGCCCGCCGAGGGCTGAGGTTCAGCGGCCGCGGTAGACGATGCGGCCCTTGGTGAGGTCGTAGGGCGTCATCTCGACGGTGACCGCATCGCCGGTGAGGATGCGGATGTAGTTCTTGCGCATCTTGCCCGAGATGTGCGCCGTGACCACATGGCCGTTCTTCAGCTGCACGCGAAACGTTGTGTTGGGAAGGGTTTCAACCACTTCGCCTTCCATCTGAATCGCGTCGTCTTTGGACATGCACGCCCGGTTTTGCAGCTACAAGAGGCCGCGGATTCTGCATAAACCGGGCCAGCAAAGCAACGACGATGCTCAGGTGCCAAGGAATTCAACGTACTGGGAGCGGGGAATGGGACGGCTGCCCAGCGAACGCAGGTGGGCCGAGGGCATCTGGCAGTCGATCAGTTCGATTCCCGCAGCCGGGCACCAGTCCGCCAGCCAGGCCAGTGCCGCCTTGGAGGCATCGTCCCGGCGGCTGAACATCGATTCACCGCTGAATACGCGGCCGCTGCGCACGCCATACAGCCCTCCCACCAGCTCATCCCCGGCCCGGACTTCCACGCTGTGGGCGAGGCCGCGCTGGTGCAGTTGGAGGTACGCCGCCTGCATTTCCGGCGTGATCCAGGTGCCGCGGACGGCACGGGTGGCGGCGCAGGCGGCCACCACCCCGGCGAAATCGGTGTCGCGGGTGATGCGGAAGGCCTGCCTTCGCAAGGTGCGCGCCAGGCTGCGGGAGCGGTGCAGTTCGGCCGGGAACAACACCTCGCGGGGATCAGGTGACCACCACAGGATGGGTTCGCCTTCCGAGTACCAGGGGAAGATCCCCCGGGCGTAGGCAGCGGCCAGGCGATCGGGCGTCAGGTCGCCGCCCGCCGCCAGCAGGCCGGCCGGCTCGCGCAGCGCCTGCTCCACGGGCGGAAAGGCCTCCGGCGGATCGCCGGCCTGCAGCCATGCGATCCGCGTCATTGGCGGTGGAAGGGCGTGTGCCCCGCGGCGCTGTCGGCGTACTGCTCCACGGCCTGCTGCTCGCGCGCCAGGAAGTCGGCGATGGCCGCGCGGAAGCGCGCATCGGCGATGTAATGCGCCGACCAGGTGGGCGTGGGCTCGAATCCCCGCGCCAGCTTGTGCTCGCCCTGGGTGCCGGGCTCGAAGCGGGCGAGACCACGCTCGATGCAGTAGTCCACGCCCTGGTGGTAGCAGGTCTCGAAGTGCAGGCTGTGGAAATCCCCGGTTGCACCCCAGTAGCGGCCGAACAGCGCATCGCGGGAAGCCAGGAAGATGGCGGCAGCCACGGGCGTATCGCCGCGCATGGCCAGCTTCACCATCAGCGCCTCGCCGAGGCGGGCGGCAATCTCCTCGAAGCAGGCCTGGTTCAGGTACGGCGGATGGCCGTGCTGGTGGAAGGTGTTGCGGTGGGCCTCGAAGGCGAAACGCAGCTGCGCTGGCGTGATGTCGTGGCCGTGCAGGGTGAGGTAGGTGATGCCGTCTTCGGCCACGCGCCGTCGCTCGCGTCGCAGCTGCTTGCGCTTCTCCGAGCGCATGGTGGCGAGATAATCATCGAAGCTCTGGTAGCCGCGGTTCTGCCAGTGGAACTGCACATCGCTGCGCGTGAGCCAGCCTGCGCGCTCGAAGCTGGCGCGCTCGTCATCGCTGATGAACAGCGCGTGGGCGGAGGAATCCGCCTCCGGCCCGCAGCGGCCGGACAGCGCCGCAATCAACGCCTGTCGCAGCGGCTCGGCCGGCCGACCTGGCGCAGTGAGCAGCCGCGCGGCGTTCACCGGGGAGAAGGGCACGGCCACCACGCGTTTCGGGTAGTAGGACAGGCCGCGCCGCTCATAGGCCTGGGCCCAGCCGAAGTCGAACACGAATTCGCCCCACGAATGCGACTTGCGGTACACGGGCGTGGCGGCCTGCAACACGTCATCCTCGAACAGCGCCAGGTGCGTGGGCATCCAGCCCGTGCCGGGACCGACGCAGCCGCTGTGTTCCAGCGCGGCCAGGAACTCATGCCTCAGGAAGGGGCACTGCGCACCGTCCAGCCGGTTCCAGTCCGCGGCGGCAATGGCATCGATTCGGGAGAGTTCGCGGATTTCCACGCGGCAGGTCCGGTTCGCGGCAGGGATCGGGTGAACGTATCATCGCCGGGATTGGCAAGGATTGGGGGTTCACATGCTGGTGTACGAGAGGATTCCGGTGGCTGTGCGGCTGCGGGGCGTGGCGGTCGCGACTGCGGCCACATTGGGCTGGCTGGTGGCTGCGGCGCCAGCATCGGCGCAGACCCAGAGCGACATCACCCATCCCTGCGACCGGGCCTGCCTCACCCGGTTCACGGATACCTGGCTTGAAGCCCTGGTGGCCAATGATCCTTCGCGGGTGCCGCTGGCGCCCGGCGCAAAGGTCACGCTCAACGACGATGTGGTGGGGCTCGACAAGGTGTTCTGGGCGCCAGCTGCTTCGGTGCAGGCCCGCATCGACATCGCCAATCCGCGCTGGGGCGACACCGGCACGCAGGCGGTGATCAACAACGCGGATGGATCGCAGTACCTGCATGTGTTCCGACTCAAGGTGAAGAACGGCCGCATCACCGAGGCCGAGGCCATGACGGTGCGCAATGTGGAGGAAGGCGGACTGTGGGATCCCTCCACGCTGCAGAAGCCCAACCCGAACTTCCACATGCGCATCCGTCCGGCAGAGCAGGACTCGTACTACGACCTGGTCGCGGCGGCCGAGGGCTACTGGCGTGCCTTCAACACAAACGGCACGCCGGAATACCACCCGGCGGAGTTCTGGCCGGGCGTGGTGCGGCTGGAGAACGGCTTCCGCACCACCGACGTGGCGGTGTTCGGCGGCACGCCCAAGACCGCAGCCGAGCAGTTCGACAGCGGTGCCCATGCCGGCCGCAACATCTGGGACATCCGCTACCCGGTGGTCGACGAGGAATACGGCGTGGTGATGAGCTTCGCCCGCTTCGGCATGAAGACCGGCGTCAGGCCGCAAACTCCCGCCCAGGGGAGCACGCGGCTGGTGGCGGAGTTCTTCGCCGTGCGCAAGGGCATCATCCACGACATCCAGGCCGTGATGGTGAACCGTGAGGAGGCGCTGCCCTCGGCGTGGAAGCCCGACTACGGCCCCACGCGTGGCGGCTGGGCGCCCATCGAGTGCAACCGTGCCTGCCTCACCGGCTTCATCGACAATTACTACAAGGCGCTGCTGGCCAACGATGCCCGGGCGCTGCCGCAGGCGGCCCGCGCGCGCGTCACGCTCAATGGAGATGAAATGCCGCTGGCGCGTGCCTTCTATCCGGAGGCGAAGGCCGTGCGCTGGCGCTTCGACGCCGTGAACGAGCGGCTGGGCGACACGGGCTCGCAGGTGGTCTTCACCAACGAGGATGGTTCCGAGACCATGGAAATCGTGCGCCTGAAAGTGGCGCGCGGGGCCATCGCAGAAATCGAGATCCTCCGCTGCCACAAGGGCTGTGCGGGGGATGCCTGGTGGGGCCCTGAACAGCTGGACAAGGAACCCTCCGACTTCCTCAAACTGCCCATTCCGCCGGCCGAGCGCGATTCCTACTACCAGCTGGTGGCGGTCGCCGACGGCTATTTCCGCGCCTTCCAGACCAATGGCACGCCCGACTACCACCGCACCGACCTGCTGCCGGACACACGCCGTTTCGAGAACGGCGCGCACTTCACGGGCACGGTGCGCAACGGCAGCTACGCCACGGCCGCCAGCGGCTTTGACCGCGGGCAGTTCATCGGGCGCAACCTGTGGGATCGCCGCCATGCGGTGGTCGACGAGGAGCGCGGCATCGTGCTGACCATCCTGCGCTTCGGCAAGGTGGACGGCGTGCAGAACGCCTCGTCGGTGACTTCCTACGACCGCATTGTCGGGGAGTTCTTCAACGTGAAGTCCGGCAAGATCCAGGAAGTGCAGGCCGTGCTGGTGAACCGCAACGATTCGGAGCCCACGGGCTGGCCCACATCGTGGTTCGGGCCGGGCAAGGGTGGGTGGAAGAACCTGCCGACCGGTCAGTAGGCCGGCAGGAAAAGGCCTCGCGGCGGGGTTACCCGCCGTGCGGCAGCGACTCCAGGTAGCGGTCGGCATCGAGCGCCGCCATGCAGCCGGAGCCGGCAGAGGTGATGGCCTGGCGGTACACCGAATCGGCCACGTCGCCCGCCGCGAACACACCGGGAATGCTGGTGGCAGTGGCATTGCCCTCGAGGCCGCTCTTCACGGTGAGGTAGCCCCCGCGCATCTCCAGCTGGCCTTCGAACAGCTGCGTGTTCGGCGCATGGCCGATGGCGATGAACACGCCGGTGACGGGCAGCGTCTGGGTGGAGTTGCCATCGGTGCCGCGGATGCGCAGGCCCGTGACGCCATTCCCGTCACCCAGCACTTCGTCCACGGCGTGGTTCCAGCGGATGTCCACCTTGCCTTCCTTCTGCCGGGCAAACAGCCGGTCCTGCAGGATCTTCTCGCTGCGCAGCTTGTCGCGCCTGTGCACCAGCGTGACATGCGCGGCGATGTTCGAGAGGTACAGCGCCTCTTCGACCGCGGTGTTGCCGCCGCCGATCACCGCCACGCGCTGGTTGCGGAAGAAGAAGCCATCGCAGGTGGCGCAGGCGGAAACGCCCTTGCCCTTGAAGTTTTCCTCCGAGGGCAGGCCGAGGTACTTGGCTGCGGCACCTGTGGCGATGATCAGCGCATCACAGGTGTAGCGGCCGGCATCGCCCTCGAGCACGAAGGGACGCTGGGTGAGCCTGGCGGTGTGGATGTGGTCGTTCACCAGCCGGGTGTTGAAGCGCTGCGCATGGCGCAGCATGCGGTCCATCAGGTCCGGGCCCAGCAGGCCCTCCACGTCGCCGGGCCAGTTGTCCACCTCGGTGGTGGTCATCAGCTGGCCGCCCTGTTCAAGCCCCGTGATCAGCAGGGGTGCGCGGTTCGCGCGTGCCGCATAGATTGCAGCGCTGTAACCGGCGGGGCCGGAGCCCAGCACGATCAGGGGGCTGTGGATGGTCTCGCTCATGTATAATTCACCTCTCGCGCCTATTGTGCCGTCAGGCGGCGCAACCTGCATGTGGTGCGACCCCATATGAACATGCATTTCCCGGAGAGCAGCAGGGTTTGAGCCAGTCCACTTCGCGGTCGGGTGGGTCGCGTTTCACCCAGGCGGTCGTCAAGGCGGTTCGTGAAAGCCTCGCCATCCTGCTGGCTGCGGCGGGCGTGGTCTTGCTGCTGGCATTGGGCAGCTACGCGGCAGGGGATCCCGGCTGGTCCTACTCGGGCGACGGCGGGGCGCCGCGCAATCTCATCGGTGGTTTCGGCGCCATGGTTGCCGATGTGCTGCTGTTCCTGTTCGGCCGTCCCGCCTTCCTGCTGCCCGTCGTGCTGCTGGTGGCCGCGGTGCTGATCTTCCGCAATCGCGTGGATGCACTGCAGCCAGCCAGCCGCGCCAACCTCGCCGTGCGCGTGGGCGGTTTCGTGCTGATGCTGGCTGCCAGCTGTGCGCTCACCGCGCTGCACTGGGAGGCAGGCTCTCTGCGGGCCTCGGCCGGTGGCGTGCTGGGGCAGGTGGTGGGCAGTTCCCTCGCCGGCGGGCTGAAGATCCTGGGCGCCACGCTGGTGCTGCTGGCTGCGTGGATGGCGGGCCTGTCGCTGGCCTTCCATGTTTCCTGGCTCAATGTCATCGACCGCATCGGTCATGGCTTCTGGCAGGGCGTGGCATGGATCAAGGGCTGGCGTTCGACCCGTCGCGACGTGACCAGCGGGCAGCAGCGCAAGCGCGCGCGCCAGGAAGCCGTGCGCGAGGAGCAGGCGAAGAAGACCGTGCCGCGCGTGGCCCCGGTCATCGAGAAGCCTGCGCCGGTGGTCGAGAAGAGCGAGCGGGCGCAGAAGGAACGCCAGGTCACGCTGTTCGATCCGCCCAAGTCCGGCGAGCTGCCGCCGATGAACCTGCTCGATGATCCACCCGAACGTGTCGCTGCCTATTCGCCCGATGCGCTGGAGGCCATGTCGCGCCTGGTGGAGATCAAGCTGAAGGACTTCGGCGTCGATGTCGAGGTGGTGGCGGTGCACCCGGGTCCCGTGGTCACGCGCTTCGAGCTGCAGCCGGCGCCGGGCACCAAGGCCAGCACGATCTCGGGGCTCTCCAAGGACCTGGCACGCGCGCTCTCGGCCATCTCCGTGCGCGTGGTCGAGGTCATCCCCGGCAAGCCGGTGGTAGGCCTCGAGATCCCGAACGAGAAGCGCGAGATGGTCACGCTGGGCGAGATCATCAAGTCGCGCGCCTACGAAGAAGTGCACTCGCCGCTGGCGCTGGCGCTGGGCAAGGACATCGGCGGCATTCCGGTGGTGGCCGACCTCGCGCGCATGCCGCACCTGCTCATCGCCGGCACCACCGGTTCGGGCAAGTCCGTGGGCATCAACGCCATGGTGCTCTCGCTGCTCTACAAGAGCTCGGCCGAGCACGTGCGGCTGATCATGATCGACCCGAAGATGCTGGAGCTCTCCGTGTACGAGGGCATCCCGCACCTGCTGGCGCCGGTGGTCACCGACATGAAGCAGGCGGCCAATGCGCTGCGCTGGGCGGTGGCCGAGATGGAGCGGCGCTACAAGCTGATGGCGGCGCTGGGCGTGCGCAACATCGTCGGCTACAACAAGAAGGTGCGCGACGCCAACGAGTCGGGCAAGCCCATCAAGGATCCGGTGATGATGCAGTACGCATCCAACGATCCCACCTTCGACCAGAGCCTGATCCAGGACCTGAAGCCCTTGCCCTACATCGTCGTGATCATCGACGAGCTGGCCGACCTGATGATGATCGTCGGCAAGAAGGTGGAAGAGCTGATCGCGCGCCTGGCGCAGAAGGCGCGCGCCTCCGGGCTGCATCTCGTCCTCGCCACGCAGCGCCCGTCGGTGGACGTGATCACGGGCCTCATCAAGGCCAACATCCCCACGCGCATCGCCTTCCAGGTTTCCGCCAAGGTGGATTCGCGCACCATCCTCGACCAGGGCGGCGCCGAGTCGCTGCTCGGCCACGGCGACATGCTGTACCTGCCGCCGGGCACCTCGGTGCCCAACCGCATCCACGGCGCCTTCGTGTCCGACGAAGAAGTGCACCGTGTGGTCAATGCCCTGCGCAGCGCCGATCCGCCCGATTACATCGAGGAAGTGCTGTCCGGTCCGTCACAGCCCATCCCCGGCATTTCCGGCGAGGACGGCATGCCGGGAGCGGGCGGCGAGGATGCCGAGCAGGACGCGCTGTACGATGAGGCCGTGAAGATCGTCATCAGCGAACGCAAGCCCTCGATCTCCTATGTGCAGCGCCGGCTGAAGATCGGCTACAACCGCTCCGCACGCCTGCTCGAGGCCATGGAGGCGGCCGGCGTGGTCGGGCCGCTGCAGCCCAATGGCTCGCGCGAGGTGCTGGTTCCTTCCGGAGGTGGCGATGAATAGGTCAAGACGGATGGCGGTTCTCGCTCCCTGCCTGCTGGCCTGTGCGGCGTGGACGGCCCCGGCGGCCGCTGCCCAGTCGACCACCGCGCTGGATGACTACCTGGCGGGACTTTCCACCTGGTCCGCGCAATTCACGCAGACCGTCACCGATGGCAGCGGCAAGCGCGTGCCGGATGGAGATGAGACCGGCCGGCTGATCATCGTCCGTCCCGGCAAGTTCCGCTGGGAGTCCGCGCCGAAGGATGCGCCCGAGGCAGCGCGGCTGATGGTCGCCGACGGCCGCAACCTGTGGTTCTACGACCAGGACCTGGAGCAGGCCACCGTGAAGGCGATGGATGAGGCGCTGTCGCAGTCCCCGGCCATGCTGCTCGCCGGCAGCGTGGCACTGCGGGAAGCCTTCGACGTGTCCCCGGACGGTCGTCGCGACGGCCTGGAATGGGTGCGGGCGAAGCCGAGGAATGCCGAATCGGATTTCCAGGAAGCGCTGTTCGGCTTCCGCGGCAAGGAGTTGTCGCGTCTGGTGGCCGTCAACAAGCTCGGCCAGCGTTCGACACTGGAGTTCAAGGGCGTGCGCCGCAATGCCACCGTGGATCCGAAGCTGGTGCAGTTCGACCCACCCGACGGGGTGGACGTGATCGGCAAACCGGTGCCACGTTGAACCCGGTGGTCCTGCCGGAACTGCGCTTCCGGCATCTCTGGTTCGGCGTGGGCGTGGTGATCGCGCTGTTTACTGCGGTGGTTTGCCTCATGCCGGGCAACAACCTGCCCGACCTGCGCGGTGTGTCCGACAAGGTGGAACACTTCGCGGCGTTCGGCCTGCTTTCATTCTGGTTCTCCAGCATCCTGGTACGGCGTGACCTCATCTGGATGGCGCTGGTGCTGCTGGTGTTCGGTGGCCTGATCGAACTGGCGCAGGAACTGATGCGCTGGGGTCGCCAGGGCGAGTTGCTCGATCTGGCGGCCGATGGCGGCGGCATCCTGGTGGGCATGCTGCTGGCGCTCACGCCGCTGGGACGCTGGGCATCCTGGATGGAACGGCTGCTGCTGGGGAAGGCGGCGTGAACGCGCCGCTGCGGCCGCTTGCGGACCGCATGCGGCCGCGCAATGTGGATGAATTCGTCGGGCAGCGGCACCTGCTCGCGCCCGGCCGCGCGCTGCGCGCGGCGCTGGACCGCGGCCAGCTGCACTCGATGATCCTGTGGGGCCCGCCGGGCACGGGCAAGACCACCCTGGCGCGCATGTTTGCAGGCGCCATGGATGCGCACTTCATCGCGCTGTCGGCGGTGATGGCGGGTGTGAAGGACATCCGCGCCGCAGTCGATGAGGCAAAGCGCGAACGCGCGGCGGGCCGCTCCACAGTACTGTTCCTCGACGAGGTGCACCGCTTCAACAAGGCGCAGCAGGACCTGTTCCTGCCCTTCGTGGAAGACGGCACGCTGGTGTTCATCGGCGCCACCACCGAGAACCCCTCGTTCGAAGTCGTGGGCGCGTTGCTGTCGCGCGCACGCGTGTACGTGCTCAGGCCGCTGGGCGCCGATGACATCGCCGCCTTGCTGCGCCGGGCGCTGCAGGATCCGGAGCGCGGGCTTGGCGGGCGCGGCCTCACGCTCTCCGGCAGCGCGCTGGACGCCCTGGTGGCGGCGGCCGATGGCGATGCCCGGCGTGCCCTGGGCCTGCTCGAGACCGTTGCGGATCTCGCGGTGGATGGCGTGATCGACGAGGCCCAGATCGCCGACCTGGCTGCGGGTACGCGCCGCCGCTTCGACAAGGGCGGCGAGCAGTTCTATGACCAGATATCCGCCCTGCACAAGGCGGTGCGCGGCAGCGATCCGGACGCCGCGCTGTACTGGCTGGCGCGCATGCTCGACGGGGGATGCGATCCCTCCTACCTGGCGCGCCGGATCACCCGCATGGCGACGGAGGACATCGGCCTGGCCGACCCGCGCGCACTGCCCATGGCGCTGGAAGCGTGGCAGGCCCATGAGCGGCTCGGCACCCCCGAGGGGGAACTGGCACTGGCGCAGTGCGTGGTTTTCCTCGCCGTGGCGCCCAAGAGCAATGCCGTGTATCGCGCCTGGGGCGAGGCGCGGCAGGACGTGGAGAAGTACGGCTCGCTGGAAGTGCCGCTGCGGCTGCGCAATGCCCCCACGCGACTGATGAAGCAGCTGGACTACGGCAAGGGCTACCGCTATGCCCATGACGAGGCCGATGCTTACGCCGCGGGCGAGCGCTATCTGCCCGACGAAATGCCCGACCGGCGCTATTATTCGCCGGTCCCGCGTGGCTTCGAGATCCGCATCGCCGAGGCGATGGCGCGCCGCCACGCCCGGGACGAAAAAGCCACCGAACAGGACAGGAAAGACAAGTGATCGACCCGAAGCTGCTGCGCACCTCACCTGAAGAAGTTGCGGCCAATCTCGCGCGGCGTGGATTCCGGCTGGATGTGGCGCAGCTGTCGGCGCTCGAAGAAAGGCGCAAGGCGGCCCAGGTCGAAGCCGACCGGCTGCGCGCCGAGCGCAATGCGAATGCAAAACAGGTAGGCATGGCCAAGGGCCGCGGCGAGGATGTGGCTCCGCTGCTGGCCCGCGGCGAGCAGCTGGCGCGGGACCTGGTGGGCGCGGAGGCGGCCATCGAGGCCGTGCAGGCCGAGCTGGAACAGATCCAGCTGGGGCTGCCCAACCTGCTGCAGGAAAGCGTGCCCGATGGCGCCGATGAAACCGCCAACCAGGAGCTGCGTCGCTGGGGCACGCCACGGCAGTTCGACTTCAAGCCACGCGACCACGTGGAGCTTGGCGAGAAGCTCGGCCGCGGCATGGATTTCGAAGCTGGCGCGCGCCTGGCCGGCAGCCGTTTCGTGGTGCTGCGCGATGGCATCGCCCGGCTGCACCGCGCTCTGGGCCAGTTCATGCTCGACCTGCACACGCGCGAGCATGGCTACACCGAGGTGTACGTTCCCTATCTCGCCTCGCCGGCGGCGCTGCGCGGTACCGGCCAGCTGCCGAAGTTCGGCCAGGACCTCTTCGCCATCGGTTCGGGCGAGGGCCACTACCTGATCCCCACGGCCGAAGTGCCGGTGACCAACCTGGTGCGCGAGCAGATCATCGAGGCGAAGGAGCTGCCGCTGAAACTGGTGGCGCATACACCCTGTTTCCGTTCCGAAGCCGGCGCGGCGGGCAAGGACACGCGCGGCATGATCCGCCAGCACCAGTTCGACAAGGTGGAGGTCGTGCAGATCGTCGCGCCCGAAGCTTCGCCCGCGGCGCACGAGGAGCTCACCTCGCACGCCGAGGCCGTGCTGCAGAAACTCGGGCTGCCCTATCGCGTGGTGGCGCTGTGCGCCGGCGACATCGGTGCCGGCAGCAGCAAGACCTACGACATCGAGGTGTGGCTGCCGGGACAGCAGGCCTACCGCGAAATCTCCTCCTGCAGCAATTTCCGCGACTTCCAGGCGCGGCGCATGCAGGCACGCTGGCGCAATCCGGCCACAGGCAAGCCCGAGCTGCTGCATACGCTCAACGGGTCGGGCGTGGCGGTGGGGCGGGCGCTGGTGGCCGTGCTGGAGAACTACCAGAACGCCGATGGCTCTATCTCCATTCCGGCCGTGCTCCAGCCCTGGTTCGGATCCGATCGCCTCGCGGTGCCCTGAGGGGGGCTTCGGAACCGGCTGAAGACCTGATTGTCCCAAGTATGGATTCCCGCCCACCATTGCGGCGGGCATACCCGGCAGGAGAAGCCACATGAAGCGACATGGAAACCTCACCGGCTGGAAGACTGCCGGGGCCGCCCTGGTTGTGATCACGGCAGCCACGGCCGTGACGGTGCTCGCAGCCCAGGCGCCTGGTGCGGGCGCGCCGCTGGAAACCCGGTCGCGCAACGCGACCAGCTACGAACCTGCCTTCCCGGGGCAGACCCGCGCACCCGGCATCCGCGGCAGCGCGAAGATCCAGGTGCAGGAAGTGGTGAAGGGACTCAGCCTGCCCTGGGCGGTGGAGATCCTTCCGGATGGACGCTTCCTCATCAACGAGCGCGGCGGAAAGATGCGCATTGTCGGCACCGACGGCAAGCTCACTGAAGTGACTGGCGTGCCGCCGGTGCTTGCCCAGGGGCAGGGCGGCCTGCTCGATGTGGCGCTCGATCCGGCCTTCGCCACGAACCACACGATCTATTTCAGCTATTCCGAGGCGCGTGAAGGTGGCAATGGCACCAACCTCGCAAAGGCAGTGCTGAACGAATCCGGCGGCAAGGCGTCCCTGTCCGGCGTCACGGTGATCTTCCGCCAGATGCCCACCTTCCAGTCGTCACTGCATTTCGGCTCACGCATTGCCTTCGCCCGCGATGGCAAGCTGTTCCTCACGCTGGGTGAGCGTTCGCTGCCGGCCAGCCGCGTGCAGGCCCAGGACCTGGGCAGCTACTTCGGCAAGGTGATCCGCATCAACACAGACGGCAGTGCGCCTGCGGACAATCCCTTCGTGGGCCGCGCTGGCGCGAAGCCGGAGATCTGGTCGTATGGCCACCGCAATGTGCAGGCAGCCACCATCGACAGCGCCACCGGCAGGTTGTGGACGGTGGAGCATGGCCCGCGCGGCGGCGATGAGCTCAATCATCCGGAGGCAGGCAAGAATTACGGCTGGCCCGTGATCACCTACGGCATCGACTACCCGGGCCCGCCCATCGGCGAGGGCATCCAGAAGAAGGCAGGCATGGAACAGCCGGTGTACTACTGGGATCCGGTGATCGCCCCTTCCGGCATGATCGTGTATCGCGGCGCGCTGTTCCCGCAGTGGCAGGGCAGCATCTTCATCGGCGGCATGAGTCCAGGCAAGCTCGTGCGGCTGCAGATGGATGGCGAGCGCGTGGCAGGCGAGGAGTGGCTGCTCACCGACCTGAACGAACGCATCCGCGATGTGCAGCAGGGGCCGGATGGATCCATTTACGTGGTCACCGACCCGGGCCGGCTGCTGCGCATCCGCCCCGCTCAATAACGCGCCAGCACCGCCTCCAGGTCCGCGCGGGCGGCAGCCAGCGCGGTATCGCGGGGAATCTGCCGCAGCCGCTCGCCGCCATTGACGATGATGGCGAAGGCCATGAAGCCGCCGGACTTCTTGCGCAGGTAGCCGGCAATGCCATTCACCGACACCGGCTCCGTGAGGGAGCCGGTCTTCAGTGCCACGCGGTCCAGCCAGTCGGCATTGCCGCTGCGCAGGTAGGTGAAGGAAGCATCGCGTGGCACCACGAACGATCCATAGAAAGCGGGGAAACGGCGCGCGCTGCGGAATCCCTCGCGCAGCACCAGCACCAGGTCGCGCGCACTGAGGCGGTTGCTGGTGGTGAGGCCGCTGCCGCTCTCCATCACCAGGCTGCCATCGCCGTTCGCCGCGCCGGCGCGCGTCAGCAGTGACGTCAGCTCGCCCGAGGCATCGGCCAGCGAGGCTGGTGCGCTGCCGCGTGCCTGCAGGGCCACGCTCATCGTGAGCACATCGGCGATGTAGTTGTTCGACCAGCGCATCATGCGTCCCACCTGTTCCTGCAGGGGAATGCTTTCCACGCGGGCCAGTACCCGGCCCGCGGCGGCGTCGGCACGCAGCGTGGTTTCCACGCTGCCTTCCACGGCCACGCCGGCCTGAATCAGGATGGAACGCAGCAGCTGGCCGGTGCCGGCGGCAGGGTCGGACATGGCGCGGTGGACCATGCGCTCGGTGCCAGCGGGGATGCTGCCGCCCACGGCGATGCGGTCGCCGTCCTCGCCGGTGGTGCGCTCCACGCGCAGTGCGGGGCCACTGTCTGCCACCTGCACGGTCCCCGTCAGCGGGATGGGCAACGTGCCACTGGCACAGCCGCCCACCTCGGCGCGCGTGGCGCCAGCGGGGGCGCGCACCATGATGCACCAGCTGCCGTAGTTGACGCCGATGGCGCTGGGTGCCGCGTTGTAGGCGCGCGAGCTGCGGCGAAGTCCCGCGCAGCGGTCAACGGTATCGCAGCGCAGTTCGCCGAAGGGTGCCCGTTCGACCAGCACGCGCCCGCGCACCTGGCGGATTCCCGCGGCGCGCAGCTGCGCTGCCAGGCCCCATAGCGTGGTCTCGTCCAGCGTGGAATCGCCGCCACCGCGCAGCACCAGGTCGCCATCGACCACACCGGATTGTGGCGCGCGCGCGGTGCGCAGTTCAGTGGCGAAGGTGTGGTCGGGCGGCCAGGTGGAAAGCGCCGAGGCGGCGATGACGATCTTGCTCAGCGAAGCCGGAGTCAGCCGCTGCGAGCCCTGCAGCTCTCCCAGCAGCTGGTCGGCTTCCAGGTCCCACACCACCGCGGTGACGCGCGCCCCCTGCGACTGCAGGCGTGAGAGCTGCGAGAAGCTGACGGGCGCCGCGGTCGCACCGGTCGGCGGCGTTGCCGCGCCGGCTGGTCCGCCGGCAGCGCCCAGCAGGCCTGCCAGCAGTGCTGCACTCAGCAGCAGCCGTTGATGCAGTTCCATCGCTGCTCCATCTGCGCGCGGAAGAAGTCCCGCTCGCTCAGGGGCGTGGCCTCCGGCTCATTGGTGAGCATGTGGGCAAGGTATTTTTCGTACGCATCATCACCCGTGACCCCGCGCAGCAGCGACAGCCCCGAGGAGAGGAACTGCCGTACCGCATTGCTGCGCGGGCTGGCCATGTCAGTGGCTGTGCGGCAGGGCCGCGGTGTCCAGCTTGGTGGCCACATAGGGCGTCTCGGAGCTGGGTGGCACCGGCTTGCCGGCCAGGAAACGCATGCTGATGCGCACCATCTCGATGATCACCACCCACATGATGATCAGGAAGGCCACCGTGAGCCAGCCATCCAGCCGCTGGTTGAAGATCAGCGTGGGCGCCACCGCCGCACGCTCAACCGCCAGAGTGCCGGCCAGCAGCTGGTCAGACAGCGCATTGGCGCCGGCGAAGAAACCGAGCTTCGGATCGGCGCTGAAGATCTTCTGGATGGCAGCGGTGGTGGTGACGATGGAGATCCAGACCAGCGGCAGGGCGGTCACCCAGACGTAGCGCAACTTGCCGGTCTTGATCAGCAGTCCGCAGGCCACCGACAGGGCAATGGCTGCCAGCATCTGGTTGGCGATGCCGAACAGCGGCCAGAGGATGTTGATGCCGCCGTTCGGGTCGATGACTCCCACATAGAGGAAGTAGCCCCAGCCCAGCACGATCAGCGAGGACGACAGCAGCACCGAGGGATACCAGGAGGTGCGGCCCAGCGGCTCGTACACCTGGCCCAGTGCATCCTGCAGCAGGAAGCGCGCGGCACGCGTGCCGGCGTCCACCGTTGTGAGGATGAAGATGGCCTCGAACATGATGGCGAAGTGATACCAGATGGCCACCAGACCCTGGCCGAAGGCGCTGCTGAAGATGCTGGCCATGCCCACGGCCAGTGACGGCGCACCGCCGGTGCGGGCGAAGAGGGTGTTCTCGCCCATTGAAGCCGCGAGACCATTCATCTGCTCCACGGTCACTGCGTAGGTCGGTCCCCAGCTCGAGATCGTGGCGACGGCTGCCTCCGGCGTGCCACCGACCGCACCCAGGCCCACGTTGATGGCGAAGTACACGCCCGGATCCAGCAGCGTGGCGGCAATTACCGCCATGATGCCCACGAAGGATTCGATGGCCATGCTGCCGTAGCCGGCCAGCCGCACGTCACTCTCGTTGGCCACCATCTTCGGAGAGGTGCCGCTGGAGACCAGCGCGTGGAAGCCCGACAGCGCACCGCAGGCAATGGTGATGAACACGAAAGGGAATATGCCTCCGGCGAAGATCGGCCCCGTGCCGTCGGCGAAGCGCGTGATTGCCGGCATCTTGATCTCCGGCGCAGTAAAGATGATCGCCACCGCCAGCAGCACCACCACCGCGATCTTGAGGAAGGTGGAGATGTAGTCTCGCGGGGCGAGCAGCACCCAGACCGGCAGGATGGCCGCGATCCAGCCATAGCTGATCACGAAGCCGGCCAGCGAGACCCCATCCCAGTTGAACAGGGGTGCCAGGCCGTCGTGGTCGCTGACCCACCCGCCCATCACCACGGCGAAGATCAGGAGGACCAGGCCAATCAGGGAGCCTTCCAGCACCTTGCCGGGGCGCCAGTTACGCATGTAGAAGCCCACGAAGATGGCAATGGGAATGGTGGTGAACACCGTGAAGGTGGCCCAGGGGCTGTGCTGCATGGCCTTCACCACCACCAGTCCCAGCACGGCGATGATGATCACCACGATGGCCAGCGTGCCCAGCGTGGCTGCAACACCACCGATGGGGCCGAGCTCATCGCGCGCCATCTGTCCCAGGCTCTTGCCATTGCGGCGGGTGGAGAGGAACAGGATGGTCATGTCCTGCACGCAGCCACCCAGCACCGCGCCCACCAGCAGCCACAACGTGCCCGGCAGGTAGCCGAACTGCATGGCCAGGGTCGGGCCCACCAGCGGACCGGCGCCGGCGATGGCGGCGAAGTGGTGTCCGAACAGCACCCAGCGATGGGTGGGAACGTAGTCCCGCCCGTTGTTGAGCCGTTCGGCAGGGGTGGCGCGGGTGCGGTCAGTGACGAATACGCGCGTCTCGATCCACTTGGCGTAGAACCGGTAGCCCAGCACGTAGATGCAGACGGCGGCCGTCACGATCCACAGTGAATTGATGGGCTCGTCGCGCAGCAGGGCGATGCCGCCAATGGCGAATGCGCCGACCACTGCCAGAAGGATGGCTACCAGTTTCGAATACATCTTGTTATGGCTCCCCCGGTTCGACTGGGGCTGGAGTGTCGCAGGATCAATCCGGTGCGCCAACCCCTTGCGCCCTCGGGCAAAATCGGTCCATTCGCTGGCCGAACCGGGTCTGCCTGGCCATTGTGCAACGGCTGCGCCGGGTATTTAATGCTTCGGCCTCCCGCACGGAGGTACTTTTTTTCCCGGGGGAAAACAACATGCAAGTCGGCCAGATCGTTGCTGAGGTGATGAAGCGTGAGGGAGTCAAAGTGCTCCTCACGTATCCACTTAACCCCCTCACGGAATTTGCGGCGCAGGCCGATATCCGCCCCATCGTCGTGCGCCAGGAGCGCGTGGGTGTGCACATGGCCGACGCCATCTCGCGCCTGACATCCGGTGACTCGGTGGGCGTGTTCGCCTGCCAGGAAGGTCCCGGCATCGAGAATGCCTTCGGCGCCGTGGCGCAGGCCTGGTCCGAGGGCGTGCCGCTGGTGGTGTTTCCCAGCGGCGGGGGTTCGTTCATCAAGCCCGCCTTCAACGCCACGCTGAACTTCCAGCACATCACCAAGCATGCGGAGATCGTCACCAGTCCCGGCCAGGTGGTGGCCGCGCTGCGCCGTGCCTTCAGCATTGCACGCAATGGCCGCCCCGGCCCGGTGCTGCTGGAGTTCGCCGGCATCTGGCGCAACGAGGTGCCCGGCGAGCTGGACTACGAACCCACCACGCGCGTGCTGTCGGCACCGAATCCGGCCGACGTGGACAAGGCGGCCGGGGAGCTGATCGCCGCGAAGAAGCCGCTGATCTACGCGGGACAGGGCATCCACTACGGCAAGGCCTGGAACGAGCTGAAGGCCGTGGCCGAGCTGCTGGAGGCGCCGGTGTGCACCAGCCTGGAGGGCAAGAGCGCCTTCCCCGAGACCCATGCGCTGGCTCTGGGCTCCGGCGGCCCGACCATGTCGAATGCGGTGGCCACCTGGGTGCGCGAGTCCGACGTGGTCTTCGGCGCCGGCGCCAGCTTCACGCAGACCGGCTTCGGCATCAGCTTCCCGCGCCAGAACAAGACCTTCGTGCACAACACGAACTACGAGTACGACCTCAACAAGAACGTGCCGGCGAAGCATGCGCTGCTGGGCGACTCGAAGCTGGCGCTGGCCATGCTGCACGAGGCCCTGAAAGACAGGTTGAAGAAACCCCGCGGGCTCACGAAGCAGGTGCAGGCGGACATCAAGAAGGCCAACGATCCCTGGATGGCCGAGTGGATGCCGCGCCTCACCAGCGAATCCAGCCCGCTGTCGCCGTACCGCGTGATCTGGGACCTCATGCACATCGCCGATGTGGGCAACACCGTGATCACCCACGATGCCGGCAGTCCGCGCGATGAGCTCACGCCATTCTGGAAGTCCACCACGCCGCTGTCTTACATCGGCTGGGGCAAGTCCACTCAGCTGGGTTATGGCCTGGGCCTGGCGATGGGCGCCAAGCTGGCGCGGCCCGAGGCGCTGTGCATCAACATGTGGGGTGATGCGGCCATCGGCATGACCGGCATGGACTTCGAGACCTGCGTGCGCTGCAAGATTCCCATCATGTCCATCCTCTTCAACAACTTCTCGATGGCGATGGAGTTCGAGCAGATGGACTACTCGCGCAAGAAGTACGGCAGCACCGACATCAGCGGCAACTACCACGAGTTCGCGAAGGCATTCGGCGGCTATTCCGAGCGCATCACGCAGCCCGGGCAGGTGGCGCATGCACTGGCCAACGGCATTGCCGCCACGAAGGAAGGCAAGGCCGTGCTGCTGGAATTCATCACCACGCAGGACAAGGTGTATTCGCGGCCGCTGCGCGGTGGCTACACCGGTGGCTCCGAGCGGCCGGCCGCTCCCGCGGCTGGAGCTGGCTGAGCAGGCCTGCCGGGATATTTTCCCGTAGCAACCGGCCGGCGGGATCCGCATCCCGCCGGCCTTTTTGCTGCCGTCATCCGCGATGGCAAAAAGGGTTTGTGTCCCGGGATATAAACGGGTATTTATGCGCGGCTTTTCCGCCCGCATTGCAGATAGGTGTCGGAGGCAGGCAATTGCCTGGTCCCGCGCGGCGAGTGGCGGAGCATCCGTGTCTGGAAGCCAGGTAGTCGCCCCATGAATGTTGCCCAAGTCACTGCAGAGATCCTCCGGCGCGAAGGCGTGGAGGTGCTGCTCACGTATCCGCTGAACCCGCTCACCGAGAGCGCGGCCGAAGTGAACATCCGTCCCATCGTCGTGCGCCAGGAACGCGTGGGCGTGCACATGGCCGACTGCATCAGCCGCATGACCTCGGGCGAGAAGGTGGGCGTGTTCTGCTGCCAGATGGGCCCGGGCATCGAGAATGCCTTTGGCGCCATCGCCCAGGCCTATTCCGAAGGCGTGCCGCTGGTGGTGATTCCCGGTGGTTATCCGCGCAGCAACCTGTTCGTGAAGCCGAACTTCAACTGCGCGCTGAACTTCCAGCATGTCACCAAGCATGTGGAGACGGTCACCACGCCGGAGCAGATCGTGCCGGCGCTGCGCCGCGCGTTCAATTTCGCGCGCAATGGTCGTCCGGGTCCGGTGATGCTCGAGATTCCCGCCGATGTGTGGGGCCTGGAAGTGCCGGGCGAGATCGACTACAAGCCTTCGCGCCGTGTGCGCAGTGCGCCGGATCCCGTGGCCATCGACGCCGCCGCCGCCGAACTGGTGGCTGCGAAGAACCCGCTGATCTACGCGGGGCAGGGCGTGCACTACGCCAAGGCCTGGGATGAGCTGAAGGCCGTGGCCGAGCTGCTCGAGGCGCCGGTGTCCACCAGCCTCGAGGGCAAGAGCGCCTTCCCCGAGACCCATGCGCTGTCGCTGGGCGCGGGTGGTGTGGCCATGTCACGCGCGCTGGCTGCCTATGTGGCGGAATCAGACGTGGTGTTCGGTGCCGGTGCCAGCTTCAGTGCCACCAGCTTCGGCATCAAGTTCCCGGTGAAGGACAAGCGTTTCATCCACAACACCAACGAACCGCTGGATATCGACAAGAACATTCCCGCCGAGCATGCGCTGCTGGGTGACTCCAGGCTGGCGCTGGGCATGTTGTACGAGGCGCTGAAGGAGCGCCTGAAGAAGCCACGCGGACTGACATCGAAGGTGCAGGCCCGCATAGCCGAGCTCAACGAGCCCTGGTGGAAGGCGTGGATGCCGCGCCTCACCAGCAACGAGAAGCCGCTGCAGCCCTATCGCGTGATCTGGGAATTCCTGCACCTGACCGACGTGGCCAATACCACGGTGACGCACGACGCCGGCAGCCCGCGCGATGAGCTCTCGCCGTTCTGGAAGGCGGTGACGCCGCTGTCGTACATCGGCTGGGGCAAGTCCACCCACCTGGGCTACGGCCTGGCGCTGGCCATGGGCGCCAAGGTCGCCAATCCCGAACGCCTGTGCGTGAACTTCTGGGGTGATGCGGCCATCGGCATGACCGGCATGGACTTCGAGACCTGCGTCCGCTGCGACATTCCCATCCTCTCCATCCTGTTCAACAACTTCTCGATGGCGATGGAGTTCCCGGTGATGAAGTCGTCGAAGGATCGCTTCAAGTCCACCGACATCTCCGGCAACTACTCGGAGCTGGCCAAGGCGCTGGGTGGCTACGGCGAGCGCGTCACCGAGCCGGGGCAGATCGCAGATGCCCTGCGGCGTGGCATTGCCGCCACGAAAGAGGGGAGGCCGGCGCTGCTGGAGTTCATCACCACGCAGGACAAGATCTACTCCACGTTCCATGGCGGTTACCACGGAACGGGTGGCGGGTCGGCGCACTGAGCCGGGCGGGGCATCCCGGGCGCCGGGATGCCCCATTCAACATCTGACAGCCAGTGTCCGGCGTTGGCCGGGCGCGCAACCGAAGCAGTCCGCGGCGTAAACGGCATTGACGTTCAATTAATTAATGAATAAATTAATTGACGCATGGCCACCAGCCCCAGGAAGCAGAAGCGATCCGCGACGCGCGGCAGACCGAAGCATGGTGCCAGGGCCCGCCCGGCGGCGGCCCGCGCCCCGGGCCGTCCCGCCGCTGATGGCGCGGACCAGCAGACCCGCATTATCGACGCCGCGCTGGCCTGTTATGTGCGCAAGGGTATTGGAGCGACTTCCATCCGCGACGTCGCAACCGGCGCGGCGGTGACGCCGGCACTGGTGCACTACTACTTTGGGGATGCGGGCCACCTGATGGAGCAGGTGATTGCGCGGCGCCTGATGCCCGTGTTCGGCACTGTGCGCGATGCGGTGCTCGATGCCAGCGGCGACGGTCCCGCGGCGCTGGTCCGCGGATTTGTCGACGCAATCTGCAATGCTGTGCAGGCCCACCCCTGGTGGCCGGCGCTGTGGGTGCGAGAGGTGGTCAGCGAGGGCGGCGCATTGCGCGACCTGCTCGTCACGCGCGTGGCGCCTGAGCTCACACAGGTCATCGCCCGCCGCTTCGCGCTGGCGCAGGATCAGGGACGCCTCAATCCCGACCTGGATCCGCGGCTGATAGTGGTATCGCTGATCGGGCTGACCCTGTTTCCGGCGGCCGGAGCGCCCATCTGGCGCCGCATCTTCGAGGCGCAGGATCTGACGATGGAGAACGTGCGCTCCCATGCGCTGGCGCTGCTGGAGCGTGGACTGGAGGCAAAGACATGAAACCGCGGCGCAATGTCGTGCTGATCATCGGCCTGCACCTGTTGCTTCTGGCAGCCTGCAGCCGCGAGCCCCCGCGTGCTGTGGGCACCCTGGAGTGGGACCGGGTGACGCTGCCTTCGCCGGCAGCCGAAAAGATCGTGGCCATCGAAGTCCGCGAGGGAGAAAAGGTGCACGCCGGCGAGGTGCTGCTGCGCCTCGAAGCCACCGCCACGCAGTCGCAGCTGGAGGCAGCGGCAGCCCAGCAGCGACGTAGTGGTGCGGCACTGGCTGAACTGCGCGCCGGTCCGCGCCGTGAGGAGATAGCGCGTGCTCGCGCCGCGCTGGCCGTGGTGCAGGCGCAAGCCGCGGATGCGCGCGCACAGTTCCGCCGGATCGAGGAGCTGGCGGGCCGACAGCTGGTGGCGCTGGCAGAGGTGGACCGTGCGCGGGCAGCAGCCGAAAGTGCCGATGCCCAGGTGCGCGCCGCCGGGCAGGCGCTGCTGGAACTCGAACGCGGCACGCGTGGCGAGCAGCTCGCCCAGGGCGAGGCCGCGGTGCAGGCCGCCCTGGCGCAGGCAGAAACACAGCGTGTGCAGCTGGACAGGCTGACGCTGGTCGCTCCGCGCGATGGCGTGATCGACAGCCTGCCGTTCCGTCTGGGCGACCAGCCCCCCGTGGGAGCGCCACTGGTGGTGATGCTGGCGGGCGAGGCGCCGTATGCCCGCGTGTATGTGCCAGAGACCTTGCGCGCCCGCGTGAAAGTCGGCGACCAGGTGCAGGTGCACGTGGCAGGCAGCGAGCAGGCCTGGCCTGGCATCGTGCGCATGATCCGCAGCGATCCGTCGTTCACCCCGTATTACGCGCTGGTGGGGCAGGATGTTTCCAGGCTCACCTATCTCGCCGAGGTGCAGCTGGAAGCAGCCGCGCGCGACCTGCCCGCCGGCCTGCCGCTGTGGATGGGCATCGCGCCATGAGTGCCATCCGCGCCCGCGGCCTCACCAGGCGCTTCGGCGACCTGCTGGCCGTCGATGGCGTGGACCTCGACGTGCCGCGCGCCCATGTGTACGGATTCCTCGGACCCAACGGCTCGGGCAAGTCCACCACCATGCGAATGCTCTGCGGGCTGCTCACCCCCAGCGCCGGGACCATCGAGGTGCTCGGACTGTCCATCCCCGCGCAGGCGGAGGCGCTGCGCCTGCGCATTGGCTACATGACGCAGCGGTTCTCGCTGTTCGAGGACCTGACCGTACGCGAGAACCTGGAATTCCTCGCAGCGGTGCTGGGCGTGCCGAAGGCGGAGAGCCGCCGCCGCATCGATGAACTGCTGGTGCAGTACAACTTCGCCGACCGGCAGAAGCAGCTGGCCGGCACCATGAGTGGTGGCCAGAAGCAGCGGCTGGCCCTGGCCGGGGCCGTGATCCACAAGCCCGAGCTGCTGTTCCTCGACGAGCCCACCAGTGCGGTGGACCCGGAATCGCGGCGCGACTTCTGGGAGAAGCTCTTCGACCTTGCGGATGGCGGTACCACGCTGCTGGTCTCCACCCACTACATGGACGAGGCGGAGCGCTGCCATCGCATTGCCATCCTCGACAGCGGCCACCTGGTTGCCGATGGCACACCGGTGGAGCTGACCGGGGCGCTGGTGGGGCGCTGCCTGATTGTCCATGCTGCCGCGCCCAGGCGCGCGCAGCACTTGCTGTCTGTCGTGCCCGGAGTGCTCAGCGTGGCGCAGGTAGGCAATGCATTGCGGGTGCTGTGCGAGGACGGCAGTGTCGCGATCGACCGCGTGCGTGCGGCCTTGCGTGTGGCCGGAGTGGAAGCTGCAGTAGAGCCGGCCACACCCAACCTGGAGGATGTGTTCGTCGCCTCCACCAGCCGGCCAGGTGCTGCTGCGGGACGCGCTGCATGAAATGGCGGCGCCTCTCCGCGGTGATGGTGAAGGAGGTGCGACAGCTGCGTCGCGACCGGATCACGCTGGCGATGATCCTCGGCATTCCCGTGATGCAGCTGGTCCTGTTTGGCTACGCCATCAACCTGAACCTGCGCGGTCTGGCGGCGGGCATCGCCGACCAGGCCAACAGCTCCGCCTCGCGTGCAGTGGTGATGGACATGGTGGCCTCGGGCGTCATCGAGCCCAGGCTGGCGGCCAGCACGCCGCAGCAGCTCACCGATGCCCTGCGTCGCGGCGAGATCAGCGTGGGTGTCGTTGTGCCGCCGGACTTCGAGGCACGGCGCTTCGAGGGGCGCGAGGCCGTGCAGGTGCTGGTGGATGGCAGTGATACGGTGGTGCAGGGCGCGGCGCTGCAGCTGGCGCGCATGCCGCTGGATCCGGCACCGTCCACGGGCCGCGTGGCACGTGAGGATGCCATCAGCGTGGTCAGCTTCTACAACCCGCAGCGGCGCTCCTCCATCAACATCGTGCCGGGCCTGATCGGCGTGATCCTCACGATGACCATGGTGCTGTTCACCGGCGTCGCCATCGTGCGCGAGCGGGAACGCGGCAACATGGAACTGCTGATCGCCACGCCCATCAGTCGCTCCGAGCTGATGGTGGGGAAGGTCGCCCCCTATGTGCTGATCGGGCTGCTGCAGACCTCGGTGGTGCTGGGGCTGGGCACCTGGCTGTTCGGCGTGCCGCTCGCGGGCAGCCTGGCAGATGTCTATGCGGCTGCGATGCTGCTGATCGTGGCCAACCTGTCGCTGGGCCTGCTGATTTCCACGCGGGCGCAGTCGCAATTCCAGGCGATGCAGATGACATTCTTCGTGTTCCTGCCATCGATCCTGCTCTCCGGGTTCATGTTTCCCTTCGCTGGCATGCCGCGGGCGGCGCAGTGGCTGGCCGAGGTGCTGCCCCTGACGCATTTCCTGCGCCTGATCCGCGGCATCATGCTGCGCGGTGCTGACCTGCTTGAATTGTGGCCGGACGCCCTGGCGCTGCTGGCCTTCATCGCGGTGATGATGACGGCGGCCATCCTCCGCTTCCACAAACGCCTGGATTGACCGCGGATCCGGCCCGGTCATTTGCTAGAATGCCGGGCCCTGGAAGGGTGGCCGAGCGGTTTAAGGCAGTAGTCTTGAAAACTACCGTGGGTTAACGCCCACCGTGGGTTCGAATCCCACCCCTTCCGCCAACTGTTGGCCTTGCGCCGGCTCCGATGCCACGGGAAACACGGCGCGAATCCGCCCGGTCAGCGCAGGTTCACCCCGAGCTTCATCCACAGTGTTCGGCCTGGCTCGTTCACCCGCGTCGACTGCGTGTAGCCAGCCAGCATCGCTCCGCCCCGGGACAGATGCTCGGCATAGTTGCGGTCAAGCAGGTTGTCGATGCCCGCGGACAGCAGCATGCCGTGCGGCAATTGCACAGCGGCGTTGAGCGAGAGCACCGTGAAGCTGGCTGATGGGCCGATGTCCTGGCCGACCACGTTGCCGGCACCGACGGCAACGCGATCCTGCCGCGCGGCGTGGCGTACCAGCAAGCCACCATGCCAGCGGCCATGGCTCAGCTCTGCTCCAACGCGCGCCTCCAGCGGCGGCATCTGCGCCAGCGGGCCACCGTCAGTGCGGTTGTGGCCACGTGTCCAGGCGAGCGTGCCGGTGAGTTGCAGATTCTCGTTCATCTGCCAGGCGGCATCGGCCTCGGCGCCGAGTGTGGATGCATCGACGCTGCGCGACACGCTGGCCATGCGCATGCCCTTCATGTAGTCGGACTGGATCAGGATGTAGTCGTCGATGCGGTTGGCAAATGCTGACAGGGACAGCGCCAGCGCGCCCGTGTCGTGCACCACCCCGGCGTCGAGCTGCGTGGTGCGCTCGGGCCGCGTCTGGAAGGCACTCGTCGAGGTGGCGGATTCGCGGCCCGTGCCGATGAGCTCCCAGTAGTCGGGGAAGCGCTCCACGTGGCCGATGCCGGCATAAAGCGTCGTGCCGGCGGTGGAAAGCGCGTGCTCGATGCGGCTGAAGCCACCAAGGAGGGTCTTCTCGCGCACCAGACCCGCGGTCGGGTTGGGCATCGTGCCCATCATGCCCGCGGATACACTGATCCGCTGGTCTTCGGCGCGCCAGCGGTCGGCGCGCAGGCCGGCAACCAGCCGCGTGGCATCGCCCACCGGCAGCGATGCCTCGCCGAACCACCCGGTGTTCTGGAAGCGTGCATCTGGCGTGCGGTCCATTGCTTCATACGGCATTGCGACCTCGTCCATTGTCGAGCGGCTGCGGTGCCGGTTCTGCTGGTGATCGAGGCCGACGGTGGCCAGGAGGCCGGCCGGTCCGGCCAGCTCCAGCGCGACGCGCGCGCCGCTGGTGCGGCGGTCCGGGTTCGAGGCCGAAGGCGCGGACATCATGGCTGACGGCATGAAATCGCGCAGGCTGTAGTTGTCCATCACGTGGTCGATGTCATTGTGGTACGCCTGTACCTCAAGCTCGTGCAGCACTTCGCCGTCGAAGGCGTGCGTGCCCCGCAGGCTTACGCCGCGGCGAGCGAACTTCGCCCCGTCCATCAGGCGATCGGCGTAGGCGGCCTCACCGTCGCTGGTCGAGGCGCCCATCTCGATGAGAGTGGCCGTAGTGGGGCGCCAGCCCAGTGTCGCCCGTGTGCTCCAGCGCTCGTAGGCGGCGTGCACGTCGTTGCCATGGCCATCCGCATAGTCGTCGGCAGTGGCGCGGGTGGCGTTGATGCGGGCGTACACGGACGGGTTGCCGAAGGCGATGTCGCCGACGAGGTCCGTGCGACCGGCGGTGGCGGCCAACGCGCTACCCTGCACCTGCCAGCGGCGCGTTTCGAACGTGGGCGGTTGCGACTCGAAGCGCACCGTGGCGGCGGAGTTGCCCGGCCCATCCAGCACCGACTGCGGACCCTTCACCACCACGATGCGGTCGAAGGCTTCGGGGAAGATGTAGGCGGTGGGCGGATCCATGCGCGCGCCGCAGCCACCCAGCAACTCCTCGCCGTCGATCAGGATGTTCACGCGCGAGGCTGCCATGCCGCGGAACAGCGGATCGCCGCTGGTGCCGCCCTTGCGGATGGAGCTGAAGCCCGGAACAGTCTTCAGGTAGTCGGCGCCATCGTGCGCCGGCAGCGGTTGGCGCGGCCGGTGCGGGTCGGTGACCACCTTGAGCGGAGCGCGCATGCGCGCTGCCGTCACCACCACCTCCTGCAGCATTGCATCTTCAGTGTCGGCAGCGTGGGCGCCGACGCTGCAGGCGGCGGACAATGCCAGCGCCACGGCGGCGCGCACGGAATCGATCCGGGACGGGGAAGTCTTCATGTTTCTCTCCAGTGGAAAAGTAGGCATCCGGCCCTGATGGGCCGGCAGCACGGCCGAGCGGCAGGCATGCCGCTGCCGGTCAGCTGGAGAGCGGGGGAGCGCGGGCGGCGGCGGTGCGGGGAGGACCGGTGGTCGCCGGCAGGCTTGAATCGTCGCAGGTGACGGCGTGGAACTCCGGCGCCCGCCGCGTGACGATCGCTCGGCACTGCATTGCCGGCGCGTTGAGGTTTGCGTGCGCGAAGGGGCAGTCGTTGTCGCCTGCGGAGTCGGAACGGTCGCTGTCGTCAGTCGACAACTGCAGGCCATCGGCGCACATCACGATACGCAACTCGCCCGCCTCGACCACTGGCATGAACCCGCCGGGCAGCAGCGCGCGCAGCGCCAGCATGGGCAGCAGCAGCGCGAGTGCCAGGCGACGTCGAGAGGCGTTCACGCGGCGCAGCACCCTGATGAGCATGCTTCCGGCCGGTTTCTCATTCGTGATGCATCTTCATGTGGTCATGGTGCTGCCCTTCCGTGGCATCAGCGCCATGATCCGAGAGCTGCGCATCGAACCATTCATGCAGCGCGGCAACCAGCCCCTTGTCGGATGTGGAGTAGCGGACCTGGCCGCCGGCTGGGATGTCCTCGTACGTGATCCGGATTTCCCCCTGGCTGGCCTTTCGGAGTTCCGCCAGGCCCGGCATCGCCATGCCATGTATATGCTCGGGGCCGGAGAAATCTCCTTTCCGGAACTGTTGGGCGATCTGCTGCAGGTGCTCCCTGACCAGGCGCACCTGGGACTCATCGCCGGGAGCCTTCGCCACAACCTGCTGGATCCCGCCGTCAGCGACTTTCGAGAAGATGTGTGTGGTCGCCTTCAGGTCAAAAGGCATCACCTGGGCGCCGCGGGTCGCCACCTCCGCTTGTCGGGTGGATCCGTCTGGCGGAGCGGCCGAAAATCCAGCCGATGCCGTGAGCACGCCAAGTAATGACACGGCGAGGATCACAGTGGCCTTCATGGATGACTCCCGCATGTTCTTCCTGGCGATGCTTCAGTCTGGCTGATTTCACTTTAGCGGCATATGATCCAGATCATACGTCCTGTGAAACAGATGACCGTCAGTCCTGAGCCCGACCTGGATCGCCACCCCTTCCTGGCGTCTGTTCCCCCAGCATTGATGGCGCTTGCCGGACGCTGCGCGGTCGAAGCAGGCGACGTGCTGTTCCGCATTGGTGACGTGCCCCGCAGCATGTTGTACGTGACAGCAGGGGAGATCCAGCTGGTCAGGCGCGGCCGGGACGGCAATGGCATCGTGCTGCAGCGTTCGCGCGGCGGATTCGTGGCAGAAGCCAGCATCGATGCCACGGCATACCACTGTGATGCCGTGGCGAGCACTGCAGCCGAGGTCATCCTGTTTCCCATTGTCGACTTCAGGGCGGCTCTCGACGCAGATCGCCAGTTCCACAGCGCATGGAGCAACAACCTGGCCCGGGTGGTACGAACGCTGCGGGCGCAATGCGAACGACTCAGCCTGAAAACTGCGGCCGAACGCATCATTCACTACCTCGAGTCGGAGGGTGAGGCAGGCGCGATCGTGCTTACCCAGTCGCGAAAGGCCTGGGCGACAGAAATGGGCCTGACCCACGAGGCGTTGTATCGAACCCTGAAGCGCCTGGAAGCCGAAGGGGTAGTCGAAGCCTCCGGCAACCGCGTCGCACTCAGGTATCCGTCTTCAGTCCGTCCCGCATAGGGCAATCAGGCAAGGCGAAGGAGCGGCGCCATCGCCGCTCAGCGGATCACACCGCAGGCAATCCGCGCGCCCGAGCCACCGGAAGGCTGCGTCTTGTAGTCATCCGGCATGGCATGGACGATGAGCGCCTTGCCGAGGATTTCATTGGGCCCGCCATCCTTGTCCACCAGGGTTGCCCCCTTGATGCTGACATCGATGGTTGCGCGGCCGTCCTTGTCAGCCTTCAGGTTGGGGATGTCACCCAGGTGCTTCGCATCGGACTTCGGGCCGCCATGCGCATCCTTGGTTGGATTGAAGTGTTCGCCGGCGCTCACGAAGTCAGGGGCGGAACACTGGCCGATCTCGTGCACGTGGAAGCCATGCTCCTTGCCCGGGTCGAGTCCGCTGACCTCACCGCGGATGGCGACGGCCGTGCCCTCATTCGTCAGGGTGAGTTCGCCTTGCACCGTGCGGCCGGCCGCAGAAGTCAGGCTGACTTTCGCGGAACTGCGGGGAGCGGCAGGTGCGGCGCTGGCCGCAGTATTGCCGGCTCCGCCAGCGCGTGCCGGTGCCTCCGCCGCGGAGGACTCCTGCAAGACATGGCCTGTGCAAATCGCGACCGGAATCAGTAGTGCAAGCGCCACGGTTTTCATGGGATTCTTCCTTTTGCGGCCCAGGTCTGCTGAGCACCAGCCTGCCCGATCCGACCTGCATCCGCAGTCGACGCCCACGAAATGCGCATGTAGTCGGGTTCTTACGGATTCCGGAACTGCTGCACCAGCCGCGCCGGTACCGCCAGCAGCGGAGCAGTAGCTGCGCAAGATTTGTCAGGCCTGCCCTGGCCCCCTGGGGCAGACTGCCCGTCGTGGAAGCGCCGACCACGTCATCAGCCAGCACACGCTACGCGCGCCGCATGGAGCACGTGCTGGCGTACATCGAGCACAACCTCGACCAGGACCTGTCCATCGAGGTGCTGAGCGATGTGGCGCATTTCTCTCCTTCCCATTTCCACCGCCAGTTCTCCGCCTGCACAGGCATGGGCGTGGGCCGGCTTGTGCAGCTGATGCGGCTGCGTCGTGCATCGATGCAGCTGGTATTCAATCCGGGCACCCGCATTACCGACATTGCCCTGCAGGCCGGCTTCGAAAATCCCGAATCATTTTCCCGCGCCTTCAGGAAGGAAGTCGGACAGGCCCCGACGGATTTCCGCAGGAACCCGCAGTGGGCGCCGTGGCACACCGGCAGCCTGCTCAACATTCCACAGGAGCGTTCAGCCATGCAGGTCACGATCGTCGATTTTCCGCAGACGCTTGTCGCCGCAATTGAACATAGAGGACCGGAGCATCTCATCTTCGAGACCACACGCCGGTTCATCGAATGGCGGAAGGAGAACGGCTACCGGCCGGGCCGGGGCAACACCTATGGCGTGCACTACACCGATCCGGAGACCACGCCGCCGGAAGACTATCGGCTCGACCTGTGCCTTTCCGTGGATGCGCCAGTGGCGCCCAACCGGTTCGGTGTGGTCACGAAGACGATTCCCGCCGGGCGCTGCGCCTGCGTGCGTCACCTGGGATCACGACATCACGTGGCACCGGCGGTGTGGCTGTATCGCGACTGGCTGCCGCAAAGTGGCGAGGAGCTGCGCGACTTCCCGATCTTCTTCCATTATGTGAACGTCGGGCCGGATGTGAGGGAGGAGGAGATGGTTACCGACGTCTATCTGCCACTGAAGTAAAGTCACTGCGTCCCCGGGAGCCCTGCGCGACGTATAGGTGGGCATGGACGCTGAATCCGCAAGACCGGACCTGACCGCGCCGCCCAGCCCGGGCGGAACGTCCTTGCTTGGACGCGCGAAGGCCGGGGACGATCTGGCGTTCAGGCAGCTGGTGGAGCAGCACCAGGCCAAGGTCTTTGGCGTGGCGCTGCGGCTGGTGGGCCAGCGGGCCGATGCCGAGGATCTGGCGCAGGATGTGTTCGTGCAGTTGCACGCCATCCTGGCGCGCATAGAGAGCCCCACCCACCTGGTGCACTGGCTGCTTCGGACCGTGGCGCATCGATCGATTGATCACCTGCGGCGGGAGGGGAGGCAGGGCAGGCACCTACCTCTGGAGGTACTGGACAGCGGTCCTGATGCCGGGGCGCCAGAATCTGCGCACGATCCTGTGGCTGCAGCGGAACTGCACCGTCTGCTGCTCAAACTGCAGCCGGACGCGCGGGTGGTGATGGTGCTGCGCTACCAGGAAGACCTGGATCCCTCAGACATCGCCTCGCTGCTGGGCATGCCCATCGCCACCGTGAAGAGCCACCTGCGCCGCTCGCTGGAGTGGCTGCGCACGCAGTGCGCGGGAGAATCCCATGGATCTTGAAGAGCGGCTGCGTGCCAGCCTGGTGGCTCCTGATCCGGGGCCGGAATTCACGAAGCGCGTCATGGCGCGCCTGCGCCGGAGCAGCGGGCGGCGGAACGGCAGATTCATGGTGGTTGGCGGCCTGCTCGCCATGGCCGCGGCGGCGGGCATGCTGGCCTGGCAATACTTTGCGCCCGGGCAGGCGCAGGGAGAAGTCACTGCACTGCCGGCCGCGGCTGGGCCGGTCGACCCCGACGTACAGCGGCCGGCCTCGACCGTGCTGCGGCCCGAGGGGCAGGTGGCGTCCGCTACTGAGCAGGCCGCCTTGCCTGAACAGCTTCCGGCGCAGTTCTCGGTACTGGTATTGCCGTTGCGCCAGGAGGTGCAGGACGCCAGCCTGCATCGTCGAGTGGAAGCGTTCCAGGCGGCTCTGCTGGAAGAACTGCGCAAGGTCCCTGGTCTCACGCTGCGCGTTTCGAACCAACTGGTGCAGGGGACCGGCGACGAGGCCGACTATGTATTGAGTCTCACCAGCCTGGCCACCGGCGCCGCGCGATCCGGCGGTGTGGCCGTGCTTCCAACGGACGGTGGAAATCCCATTACCATCACCGGATTCACTGCAGGGGCCGCCATTGGCGATGAACGCGGCGCGGCCGCCAGTGCTGCCTATGGTGCTCGTGCCATGACCGGCGTGGTGGGGCTGGCCACGACCAATCGCCTGGCGGGCTTCAGCGTGGAGTACGGAATCAGCGATCTTGCTGGAGGCGGGGGAGCGAGTTTCTTCTTCGCTGGCGAATTGGGCTCGTTGACCGGCATTTCCGCGGGCGGCGGCATTATCGACATCAGGGATGTGATGCGCGACGATCCCCGAAGCGTGTCCTGGACGGAGATGCGGGTGACACCGCGGCAATCCGCAGCGTCCCGCTATATCTTTCCTCTGGTTGCCGAAGACTTGCCGGGGCAACGCGCTGCTGCGATCGTGGACAGGTTGCGCCTGCAGATCTTCCCGCCGGATGCCGGATACCAGCAACGCCTGCTGGAACGACTGAGCAATGCCGGCGGGGGTGGGAAAGAATTGCAGGACCTTCTGCCGCTGCTGGCGACGGAGGGCGGGAAACGGCTTAGCCCCGCCGCATTGCAGGCATTGTTCCGGCACGTTGCCAACCAGCCCGCAAGCATTCGCGCCAAGGTCTGGCAAACACTTGGCCAGTCGGATAGCCCCATGCTGCTCGCGCCCTTGCTGGAATCACTACGCGGGGATCCGGACGAGCAGGTCAGGCTGGCGGCCCTGACCAACCTTGAATCCCGGCACGCGGGCAATCCTGCTTTCCGCAGCGCGCTCGAAAGCATGGAGCCAGGAGAGCCCGACCCCTTCGTGCGCGCCGCGCTGCGCTGGGCCCTGTACGGCGAGGCGCAATGGCGAGCCGATGTGCTGGCCGCCCTGCACGACACGGGCCTGTCCTATGAAGCCAGGCTTGCACCTCTGGTGGCCCGCACGTCGGCAGACCATTCCGCGCAGCAGTCGTGGCAGATGTCGCAGCTGCGGCGAAACCTGATGCAGGATGAGCAGGTCCTGCGCTCTACGCTGGAACTGGTTGGCGCTCATCTGCGGGACTGGGATCAGGCAAGTCTTACCACCCAGGCACTGCGCCTGCTGGGCAATATTGAGCATCCCGCCGTCACCGACCTGTTCCAGCCCCTGCTGGGGGACACGACCTTGCCCATCGAAGTGCGCGGGGCAGCAAGCACCTGGGCCACCAATCACCTGGATGAGCCGCGCGTGCGGGAGGCGATGCCTCAACTGCCCCAGACGGTGCCGTCCGCACTGCTGGAGCGGATGAAGGAGGTCAGTGGGGTCGAAGCCGGAGTCATTGAGGTGGTTCCCGCGCAATAGTGCCTGCGTCCGGTGCAGGCCCCTTTGGCGTGGCACCCTTGATCTGCTGGATGAACTCCCGCAGTGGCCCGCGCAGGCCGCCGAAGAAAGGATCCTCGCGGTTCTCGAGCGTGACCTCGGCCAGCAGCTTCAGTCCCAGCGCGAGCGAAGCGGCCTGGTCCGGCTCCTTCAGCAGGCCCTTGCCGCGGATGCGCGCAATGATCTCGAACAGGTCGTCGTGGTTGCGCGCTTCGAATACCAGAGGTTCATGAGTCCCTGGTTCACCCTTCGCTGTGGCGAGGTGTTCGAGGGTGATGCGGTAGCGATGCTGTTTCATGGGCCTCCAGGAGTGCCGCCCCTGCGTGGTGCGGGGCGGGATGCATTGGGCGCTCATTAGAACGCCAGCGCAGAACCCACGCAATCTGCGATCCGGATCCGGGCTGCGATTCCCCCTGCAGCCCTTCCATCTTTCCTGCAAGATGGTGCCGGAAGCTACGCCAGGTCCGCCGCTCACCGGGAGCCGCATGCATGCTGCGTGACATTGCATCAGGAAGTGCTTCGAGCCCGTCACATTCCGCGCTGCAAACAGTGGCGGATGTCGACCGCCTCATCCTCCGCTTGTTCATGCTGTGGAATGTGCCGCGCATCGAGGTGCACCTGCACACGCTGCCGGCACTGCACGTGCAGCACACCCAGCAGCGCCTTGACACCCTCCAGGAGCGGACAATTGGGTCGTGGGGTGAAATCGCGGCGGGTGTGATGCTGCTGGCGGGATTCATCCATGCGTGGAATCAATGGACCAGTGCCCAGCAATGGCGGCAGCTGGGATACGTGCTCATCGCTACCGCCGCTACCTGGCTGGCCGGGCAGCTGCTTGAATCCGCATGGAGGAGGATGCGCCTGATCTGGGCGCTGTGGCGGCTCAGGCGGCAGCTGGTCACAGGGAAGGGACTTTATGCGGGGTCTACGCAGGTTCCGTTCCATTCCGAATACGATTCCGTGGTGCCGGAACCTGTTGGAGCCGCAGCGGCAGCCTCGGTTGCTGCATCCGCGGCGCGCAACTCGATCGATCCATACGCCGACGCCGCGGGGCCTGATGCAAGGCGGGCCCTCATCGCGCGCCCATCGGATGTTGTCCGCCTGCTCTGGCGGCTGCTGGTGCCGTGGCGATTGCCCCGCATCGAGCTGCAGACTGCCGGGCTGCCGGGTGTGGACCTGCAGCGCATCCAGCATCGCATTACGCTGCTTTGCGGCTCCTGCAATTGCGTGCTTGGTGCGCTGCTGGCCACGATGACACTCCTGGCGGGCAGCTTCTACATCGTTCTTTCCACGAGCCGCGACTGGGCCTGGCCCAGGGACTACTGGGACTCGCGCCCAGGCATGCTGCTTGCCCTCGGAGTGGTCGGTGCCGGCGTGGTTGGCTGGCTGATCGAAACGGTGATGACGCGCACAAGACTGGCGGCGGTGCTGTTGCACCTGCGGGGCAGGCTGCGCGCGCAGGCAGAAAGAGTCACGTAGCCAGGGCTGGCGCAGGTGATGCGCCAGCCCATGATTCCTGCGTCAGGCCGCGCGACTCAGTTGCGGAAAGTCTCCTGCAACAGGCGGTGCAGGTACCGCCGCCAGATCTGGTAATCGTGTCCGTAGCCCGGATCCTCGCTCCAGGTGTGCTTCACGCCTGCCGTCGTGAGGGCCTGATGCATGGTGCGACCACCATTGACCGCGGTGTCTTCCGTGCCGGAGCCAATGAAGATCATCTTGTAGTTCTTGTTGGTCTTCGCAGCATCAGCAGTGAGCAGGTTGGTGGAGCCATAGCCGCTGAAACCGGCCACGTAGGCGAACAGCTCGGGATGCCCGAAGCCGATCGACGTGCTGTGGCCGCCGCCCATGGAGTAGCCCATGATGGCGCGGTTGTTCTTGTTCTTGTTGACGCGGTATTCCTTCTCGATGAGGGGAATCACGTAGTCCAGCATTTCCTTTTCCATGTTCCAGCCGGGGGCGCCGCCGATGCCGGCAAATCCGCCCGGAGGCCCACCGCCTGGTGCGGCACCACGGGCCCCACCGGGTGCGCCGCCCGGGGAGCCCGGGCCACCAGCACGGGGGCCACCACCGCCAGGAGCGCCGCCCGGTCCACCACCACGTGGCGGCGCCGGCGGAGGCGGCGTATAGCCTGAGGCCTTCTGCAGCGCCAGGATCTCGGCCTGCTTGCCTGTGGCACCGGTGGTGGCATGGCCGAAGGGCATCACGATGATGGCCGGCACCGCCTTCTTCTCGGCGATGAGGTTGTCCATGATGTTGTGCGCCATGCCCGACTGCGTCCAGCCGCGCTCGTAGTCATTCAGGCCGTGCAGCAGGTACACCACGGGATATTTCTTGCCGCTGGTGCCATAGCCGGGCGGCGTGTACACCACCACGCGGCGCGCAACCTTGATCTCCTTGTTGAAGTAGTGGTGCTCCACGAGGTTGCCGTGTGGCACGTCGCGGAACATCATGAAGTCCGCTTCCTTGCCTGGCAGGCCGACGACGCTCTTGTAGACGCCGGAGCCGGGCCGCACGAAGGTGTTCTGCGGATCGGGCGTGGAGAAGCCGTCCACGACGAACCAGTACTGGTAGTAGCTGGGCATCAGCTTCGGAGAGGTCCATGACCACACGCCGTTGGCATCCTTGGTCATGTCGAAGCCGGCCGAGCCATTGACCGGCAGGTCACCGAGCTTCGGCATGTCGGTGTAGAGCTTCACCGTCCTGGCATTCGGTGCCTGCAGCCGGAAGGTGATGGTGCCGTTGTCGTTCACTTCGGGTGAGCGTGCGTTCTGGGTGACGACGCTGCCTTCGATGCCGGGACCGCGGCCGCCACCGGGACCGCCGCCGCCGGGCGGATCGTTCCTGATCTGGGCCTGTGCGCAAACAGCAAGGACCATTGAAAGCGCTGTCGCCGTGAAGATGCGAGGGATGAGTTTCATGGTGTCTTCTTGGTGATTTGATGAAAGGAGAAACAGCGGATCCGACGAATCAGTGATGGGCCGTATCGTAGTACTAATTACTCCTGCTGTGTGGCCCAGAGCCCGGCCAGCACATCCGGCCGGGGTCGGGTGGACCGCGCACCGTCCTGGCCCGCGAAGCGGCCAAGCACCGGGCCGCACCAGTCCCGGATGTAGCGCCGCCAGATGCGCCAGCGGCCGTTCTCGCGGCGCAGCTCATCTTCGTAATATCCCATCACATGCAGCAGGTGCGGGCCTGTCGCAGTGCGCAGGGCGACGGCGACGTAGCTGCGGCCCACTGCACCGTCTGCCGTGGGCGTGACGATCAGGTTGCTCACATGGTGCTGGCGGCCGGCGGATTCGGGTCGCTGGCGGAAATACGCGATGAACCGGCGCAGTGCAGCCGGGCCGCGCCACCGGCCCTCGGTTTCGAACACATCCCACACCAGCTCGCCTTCGCTGCAGAAACAATCGACGAACGCTTCCTCGTCCCCGGTGTCGAGGCTCCAGGCGTAGCGCGCCGTCAGTTCGTGGATTTCCAGCCGGTCTGCACTGTCGAATGCCTGTGTCATTGTGCTTCCGTCAGGTGACCGCGTAGTAGTCGAACACCGACTGCGATCCGCGGCGTTCGCCCTTGCCGACAAATATGGTGCGGGCCAGCCAGTCGTGCGGCCCTGCCGGAACTTCGAAGCGAGGCGTCACACGGCAGTAGGTTTCCTCGGGTCGAACAGGCATGCCGGACTCAAGGCGCACCAGCACGTCAGGTGGGGCATACGCGAGGCCTCGGTTGTGGATGTAGATGGGCGTGCCGTCGTTGGCCTCGAGCATGTAGTGGGCTTCGAAATCCACCAGGCCGCTGTGCCACAGGCGAGGCCAGTCACCGCCCGAGCGCGAGACCACGCGGCCCTGCAGGCGTGGCCCGTCGATGGTCCCGCCCAGCACGGAAACGAAACCCCGTCGTCCCGCCTCGAAGGCGGGCTCGAAGCGAAGGCGTGGTCCCGGCTCCAGGTCCAGCAGGATGCGGAACGCAAAACCGAGACCCGGCGGAGCCATTACAAGTGCGGCATCGGTCATGTGGAAAGCCTCCGCTGGCTGCGCGTTCCCAGGGCCAGTACGACAGCGGCCAGCAACAGGAAGCAGGCCAGTATCACGATGGCGGGTGAGTGACTGCCGAAACGTTCCACCAGATCACCCATCAGTCGTGGTCCGACGATGCCGCCCGCAGTGCCGGCCATGCTCACCGCGGCGATCACGCCGATGGGCACGTCGCCTTTGCCAATATCCAGCGCGGCCGGCACGGTCCAGAACACCCCCTGTGCGGCACCGAGGCCGAATCCCGCGACCACCAGCATGCCCAGCACCGCCGGTCCGACCGGCAGGTTGACGGCCGCGAGCAGCGCGATGCCACCCAGCAGTGCACCGGCGGCGGTGTGCCAGAGCCGCTCGCCATGACGATCGGAGTGGCGGGCGTTGAGGAACAGTCCCGCGACCAGGCCGGCTTGGGGCAGGGCACTCAAGGTGCCGATCATCAGTTCGCTGTCGGCGATGGCCAGTTGCCGGACGATCTGCGGCAGCCAGTACACCAGTGCATAGGAGCCGGTCATCACGAGGAACCACACGGCAGCGCAGAGCCAGATGCGCAGGTCCCGCAGGGCCAGCGCCAGCGGCAGGCCGGCGCGGCTGCTCGTGGCCTCTGCGGCGATCTGTGCTTCCAGCCGCTCGCCTTCCCCAGCCGCCAGCCAGCGGGCCTGGCGAGGCCGGTCAACGAAATAAGCCGCGGCCAGCAGCGCGAAGAGGAAGTTCGGTATCGCCGAGACCAGGAACATCCAGCGCCACTCCGCCACTCCCAGGGGGTTGCTCATGCCGAGCAGCCAGCCACACAACGGGCCACCCACCACCAGCGAGATCGGCACCGCGGACAGCGCGACGGCCATGGCACGCGCGCGCGTGGCGCGGGGCGTCCATTGGCTGATGTACCAGGTCATGCCCGGTGCAAAGCCGGCCTCGGCGGCGCCGAGCACGAAACGCGCCACGGTGAAATTCCAGGGATCCTGCAGGCGCGACATCATCACGCCGGCGATGCCCCACACTGCCATCGACAGCAGCAGCCACAGGCGGATGCCCATGCGACGCAGCAGCATGGCGTGCGGATACTGGAACAGCAGGTAGGCGATGAAGAAGGCGCTGACGCCGTTGCCGAATGCCACCGGGCTCAGCCCGATGTCGTTCGACATCTGCTGCGCGGCGAAACTCACGTTCATCCGGTCGATGGAATTGATGAACGTGAGCATCGCAATGGGCAGCAGCAGCCGCCACACGGTGCGGCGATAGAGCGGGTCGGTCACGCGCGCTTCCACTGCCTAGAAGGTGGAGCGCGTCGTGGCGCCGTCGACCACGATGCTCTGCCCGGTCATGTAACCCGCGTGCTCGCTGCAGAGGAAGGCCACCAGCGCGCCCACATCGACCGGGTCGCCGAAGCGCTTTGCCGGGATCTGGTAGGCCTCCACGAATTTCGCGATTTCGATGTCGTAGGTGGTGCCGTTGCGCTGCGCGGCGGCGGTGAACTGGTCGTGCACCGCTGCGGTATGGAACATGCCGGGCAGCACGTTGTTGAGCGTCACGTTGTCAGGGGCCACCCGCCGCGCCACCGCGCCGGCATAGTTCACCAACGCCGCTCGCGGCGCGCCGCTGAGGATGCGCAGCTCCAGCGGATACTTCGCTGCAATGGTGGCGATGTTCACGATGCGTCCCCAGCGACGTTGCACCATGCCCGGCAGCACTGCCTCGATGAAAAACACCGGGCTCATCAGCCCGGTCTCGATGCTGGCCTGCCACTGCTGCGGCGTGATGGCGCGATGGTCGGGTGTGAGCGGCGGGGGAGAGCAGGTGCCGACGAAAATGTCGGGACCGGGGCAGGCTTCGAGGATGCGACGGCGTCCCTCGTCGCTGCTGTGGTCCGCCGCCACCGCGGTGACCTTGACACCGAAGCGCGACCGCAGGTCCTGCGCAACCTGCTCCAGGCGTTCGCTGCCGCGCGCCGACAGCACCAGGTCCACGCCTTCGGCGGCGAGTGATTCGGCAGCTGCGCGTCCCATGCCGGCGCTGCTGCCATTGACGAGGGCCAGTCGCCCCCGGATGCCCATGTCCATGGTTCCCCCTCAGCGCGATGCGGACTGTTCCTGGTTCCTGAGCGCAGCCTGTCCCTGTGCCAGGAAGGCCTGGATGGCCTTCACGTCCTGCGGTGCCAGCACGTCGGCAAAGCTGGCCATGCCGTTGGGCGCCAGCTGGCCGCCGAGAACGATCTGTTCGAACGAACCATGCACCGCGGGGTTCAGGCGGAAAAGATCCGGATACGCCGACAGCCGCGCCTCACCCTGGCCGCCGTGGCAGAGCACGCAGAACTGGAAGAAAAGTGCCGCGCCATGCTGCAGCGTCTCCGGTGACGCTTCCGGCATCGCTGGCGGCGCCGGGGTTTCAATTGGCTGGCGTGCCGGCGGCAGGGGCGTTTCGCCGCCGTCCAGCCTGAAGGCCAGCAGCCGGCCGTAGTTCTGGTAGCGATACGCAGCGCTCTCCTGCGGATACAGCGGCGCCATGGCGCCACCGAATCCGGCCAGCACCGCGATGTACTGCACGCCGTCGATCTCGTAGCTCACCGGCGCGGCCATGATGCCGGTGCCCACGTCGATCTCCTTCACGATGTCGCCGCTGTCGGCGCGATACACCACCAGGCGACCGGAGGAGGTGCCCTGCACCACCAGGTTGCCCGCGGTGGTGAGCACGCCGCCACCGGCCAGCTCCGCGCGGCCCAGCGGCAGGCGCCAGCGTTCGGCCTGAGCCACCGGGTCGTAAGCGATGAGGAATTCGCGCGTGGCAGGATCTGGCAGCCCCGGATGCGCCGCAATCACCGCGTCGTAGTCCTTGCGCTGCTCGGGCGTCATCAGGTCGACGAAGAAGCTGAAGGCGACCTGGTGCGCGGAGTTGGTCTGGCCGGGCTTCCACTGGTACGGGCCGGGCGAGGGCGCCATCACCATGCCGGACTCGCGCGCCGGGATGTACACCAGTCCTGTGCCCGGATGGAAGGCCATCGGCGGCCAGTTGTGTCCGCCGGCACCGGTGGGATAGATCAGCGCGGCCTTGTCCTGGTACGTGGCGGCCGGATTGATGGTGGGCCGGCCCTTCTCATCGAGGCCGGTGGCCCAGTTGGTGAACACATAGGGCTTGGCGGAGATGAACTCGCCGGTCTCCCGGTCGAGCACATAGAAGTAGCCATTCTTCGGCGCCTGCATCAGCACCTTGCGCTGCCGGCCCCCGATGGTGAGGTCGGCCAGGATCATGTTCTGCGTGGCGGTGTAGTCCCACATCTCCCCGGGTGTGGTCTGGAAGTGCCATGCCAGCCGTCCCGTGTCCGGCTTGATCGCGAGGATGGAGGCCAGGTACAGGTTGTCGCCGCCCGAGGGACTGCGCACCCATGGCGCTTCCGGCGAGGCATTGCCCGTGCCCACGTACAGCAGATCGAGTTCGGGGTCGTAATTCATCTCGCCCCACACCGTGCCGCCAAGGCCAGACGCCCAGTCTGAATCCTTGTCCCAGGTCTTCAGGGCCTCCGCCATCTCCGGATGCTCGGGCGGCCCCTTGGCCGGGTCGCCGGGTACAGTGAAAAAGCGCCAGCGCCGGGCGCCGCTATCAAGGTCGTACGCGGTGACATAGCCGCGTACGCCCAGTTCGGCGCCGCTGTTGCCCACCACGACCACGGGTCCTGCCACCTGCGGGGGGCCAGTGATGGTGTAGGAGCGCGTATCCCGGTCGATCAGCGTGTCCGCCCGCCACAGCTCCCTGCCGTTGCGCGCATCGAGTGCGACCAGGTGGCCGTCGAGCGTGGCCACGTACACCTTGCCCTTCCATACCTGCAGTCCGCGGCTCACCACATCGCAGCAGGCGCGGCGGTTGTAACTGCCGTCCACCTCGGGGTCGTAGCGCCAGATCTCCTTGCCCGTCCTCGCGTTCACGGCGATGGCCGAGCCCCAGGGCCCGGAGGCGTAGATCACGCCGTCGATGACCAGTGGCGTTGCTTCCTGCCCGTGCTCCACGCGCCCGCGACGGGATCGGAACTCGTACTCCCAGGCGAGGCCGAGGCGGGCGGCATTGTCTTGCGAAATGGCCGACAGCGGCGAGAAGCGGTCCGCTTTCCAGGTGCGTCCCAGCGCCAGCCACTGCCCGGGTTCATCCGCGGCCGCCGTGAGGCGCGCGGTGTCAACGCTTCCGGGAGGGGGCTTGGCGCACGCGGCCAGGCAGGCCAGCAGGGTCACGCCGATCATTGCGCGCAGCGTGCCGCGCATTCCGTTCGCACCGCTGCGCTGTGCGCAGCCCATCGCCGGCATCGTCACATCCACCCCCGCGGACCTGTTCTTCTGGCGATGAGGATACTGGAATGCCCACGCGCCTGAGCGCAACCTTTGTGTCTGCCGGATAATCCCGCTTCCCTGATCCATCAAACGAGGGCACACATGTCCGTTTTCACGCACGTCGTCGTCGGCACCAATGACCTGGCCCGGGCCCGCAGTTTTTACGACGCGACCCTGGCGCCATTGGGGATGAAATACATCGGACCCATGGGCGAAAACGCTTGCATGTATGGCGTCGATATCCCCGCATTCATGGTCACACGCCCGCGCGACGGGCAGCCGGCCTGCCACGCGAACGGTGGCACGATAGGCTTCGCCGCAGCCACGCGCGATGCCGTGCATGCCTTCCATGCAGCGGCACTGGCCAATGGAGGCACCGACGAGGGACTGCCCGGGCCGCGCGCTTTTTCTCCCACCGCCTATGGCGCGTATGTCCGGGATCCGGACGGGAACAAGCTTTCGGTGTACTGCTTCGCGCCAGCCTGACGGCTGGGGTGCGGCTCAGGCGTCGCTGATCGCGCGCCACAATCCGGTGTGGCCCTTGCCCTGGGCCTTCACCTCGTAGAGCGCCGCGTCGGCGCGCGCCAGCAGCACTTCGGGCTCGCGGCCCTGCTCGGGCGCAGTGCATACGCCGACACTGCATCCGATACGCACCGCGCGCCCATCGGCCAGGCGATGCTCCCGGGCGATGGCGCCGATGATCTCATCGGCCACGCCGCGGGCGGTCAGCGCATCCGCATCGCGCAACAGGACCACGAACTCGTCGCCACCGATGCGCGCCGCGACCTCGTCGGGCCCGGCCGCGCGGCGCAGCCCGTCGGCCACGCGCTGCAGGATTTCGTCGCCGGCGGCGTGGCCGTGGCTGTCATTGACGGCCTTGAAGCCGTCGAGGTCGATGTAGAGCACGGCGAAGGTGCGGCCACGCAGGCGCTCCTGCGAATCAGGCAGCTCGGAGCAGGCATGGGCCATGCGCTGCATCAGCTCGGCGCGGTTGGCGAGGCCGGTCAGGTGGTCGGTCTGTGCCTTGCGGCGCATGTATTCGCCGGAGGAGATGGCGGCGTGCAGCGCCTCGCGGTTCTGGAAGATGAAGCTGGCGATCACCGTGGCAGCGAAACCCAGCGACAGCGCGGCAAGGACGTTCACGCCGCCGGCCGCGATCAGGACCAGGATGGGTGGCAGCACGGAAATGGTCATCACGCCGATGGCGATGCGCGGCACCACGGCCCAGCGCGTGGCGATGCCGGCAAGGACGCCCATCTGGCCGGACAGCGCCATGGTCGCCAGCGCGATGTCGCCAGTCGAAAGGCACAGGGCGCAACCGAAGCCGAAGCTGGCCATGGCCAGGCCGCTGGGCAGCATCACACTGAGCAGCGGCCGGCGCTGGCGATGATCTGGTGCGAATACCGGAAGAAGGGCGCGCCAGACCACCAGCACCGCCGACAGGGTCAGCCAGGCCCAGGCCCAGGTCGCGCGCGTGACGTACACCGTCGTGGCGCAGATCACCATCAGCGTGACTGTGTAGAAGGCCAGTGACAGCGGATTGGTGGGAATGGTCTCGATCATCCGCTCCCGGACCCGGGGCGGAGCATCGGCCAGGCTGCCAAGCAGCAGCCGCAGCAAGAGTCCCTTCTTGTTGTTGTGGTCCGTTGCCAATGGAGCCGTCCGATGGAAAAGCCGGCTCCCTGCGCCGGCGGAACGCTGTGCTATTCTTGCCCAACGCAACTCGTTGCGGCAAAAAAATCACTTTCTTCTTACATAACAATCCGGGGACTCCCTTGTCCAGCCTGCGTCACGGGCGCGGCGGCAGGGAAAGGACAACAGCAAATGGCAGCAGGTAGCGGTGGCACAAACCCGATCTCGGTGATTGACAACAATCCAATGAGCCTTCGGCAGTGGATCGTTGTGGCGCTGATGGTCCTGCTGAACGCACTGGATGGTTTCGACGTCCTCTCCAGTGCCTTTGCATCCGCCGGCATTGCCGCAGATTGGGGCATCGATCGCGGCGCGCTGGGCATCATGCTGTCCGGCGAGCTGGTTGGCATGGGTTTCGGCTCGCTGCTGCTGGGTAGCATGGCGGACAAGGTCGGCCGCAAGCCGACGATGCTGATATGCCTCGTGATCATGGCCGTCGGCATGTATCTGGCGCATTCAGCGACTTCGGTCTGGCCCCTCACTTCTTATCGTGTGCTGACGGGCCTGGGGATTGGCGGCATGCTCGCGGCCACCAACGCGGTCACCGCTGAATGCACGAACAAGGCTTCGCGCAGCCTCGCCCTGTCCTGGTATGTGATCGGATATCCGCTCGGCGGCATCTTTGGCGGGCTCGCCGCCTCGGAGTGGCTGCTCAAGGATTACGACTGGAGTGCGGTATTCCTGTTCGGCGCAGCCTGCACCGCTGTGATGATCCCGCTTGTCATGCTGCTGGTGCCGGAAACCCCTGCATTCTATGCGGCGCGCCGCAAGAGCGATGCGGTGGAGAAGATCAACAAGTCACTGCGCGCATTCTCCAAGCCGCTCATCGATGCCCTTCCCGAGGTCAAGGCGGGTCCCAAGCTCAAGGTCCTGGATATCCTGTCCAAGCCCGGGCTGCGCAAGGTCACGTGGCTGCTGGCGCTTGGCTATATGTGCCACACGCTGACTTTCTATTACATCCTCAAGTTCGCGGTGAAGATCGTGGCGGATGATGGCGTCGCGCAGACCCTGCCCGGCGCAGAGCTGGCATGGACGCAGGCGCAGGCGGCCACGACTCTCACATGGGCGAATGTCGGCGGTGCAATCGGCGGATTCGTGTTTGGTTTCCTGCTGAAGAAGTGGGACATCAAGGGACCCACCATTGCCTGCATGTTGCTGGGAATGGGCGCAGTGGCCTATTTCGGCACCGGGCATGACACTCTGGCGCAGTGGCGCTTCGCGGGCTTCATGTCGATGTTCTTCCTCAACGCGGCTATCGTCGGCTTCTACGCTGCCTTCGCCAAGGGATTTCCTGCATATGCCCGCGCCACGGGTACGGGCTTCGCGCTGGGCGTCGGGCGCTTTGGCGCGGCTGGTTCGCCGCTGCTGGCAGGATTCCTGTTCACGTGGCTGGGCGAGCCTGGGGTGCCCAATGACGAACTGCTGACGGTTTCCGTCATAATGACCGTGGGTGCGCTGGCCGCTGCCATGCTGATTCTGGCAACGCCATTGCGGGACGCAGATCGTGATCTGGAAGAGGGCTCCGGGAAGTAATCGATGAGCATCAGGAGAATTGAATCCGGCGCGCGCATGTCGCAGGCCGTGGCGGCCAATGGCTTCGTGTTCCTGGCGGGGCAGGTGGCCACTGATCCTTCGGCCAATGTCGAGGGCCAGACCCGTCAGGTACTGGGCGAGATTGATCGCCTGCTGGCACTGGCCGGCTCCAGCAAGGAGCGCATCCTCAGCGCCACCATCTACCTGGCGGATGTGGGCACCTTCGCCGAGATGAACCGCGCCTGGGAGGCCTGGGTGCCCGCCGATGCCAAGCCGGCCCGTGCCACCGTGGAGGCGAAGCTGGTCGCCCCGGAATACCGGGTCGAGATCCAGGTCGTCGCGCTGGCGTAGGCATCTGATGCATCGCCTGTCCTGTCTCGCGCTGGTGCTGCTGGTACTCGCGGGGTGGGGCGGCAGTGCCCATGCCGCTGCGGCGGCCTGCGATCGCAACTGCCTGGAGCAGGTGGGCGCAGCCTATCTCGAGGCCTATCGCATGCGTGATCCGGCGCGTGCGCCCATCTCCCCCCGCGTGCGCTTCGTCGAGAACAGCGTGGAGATGCCGTTCCCGGACGGCAGCTGGGACACCGTGACCCTGCAGGTGGGCCAGCCGTTGCTGCTGTCGGACCCCGCGACCGGCCAGGTGGGCATCTACACCACGGTGATGCAGAACGACACGCAGACCTTCGTGGCCGTGCGCCTGGCTGTGAAGCGCGGCCAGATCACCGAGATCGAGCAGGTGCTCTCCACCCGGCGCAACCTCAGCGCGCCGCCCACGCCCATTGGCGATGTGTGGCGCTATGTGCGCGACCCGGATTTTCCCGCCCTGGTGCCGCCGGGTGCCGGCGCCACGCGCGAGGCGCTGGTGCGCCATGCCAACGGCTACTTCGACACGCTGGAATTCAACAACGGGGAAATCCGCGGCACGCGCTTCGCGCCCACGGCCACGCGCCACGAGAACGGTCTCAGGTTCGACAACATCGAGCAGGGCTTCCGCAGTGGCCGCTACCGCTTCAACAACCGCGTCCGCGACCGCGAATGCTTCCTGGTGGATGAGGCCCGCAGCGCGGTGATGTGCCGCGGCTACATCGACCACAAGGGCGTGCTGGATGAATACCGCCTTACCGACGGCACGGTGACGCGCTCGGTGTACCGGGAGCCGCACACCTGGTCCTTCTTCGAGGCCTTCAAGGTGCAGGGCGATGCCATCACGGCGGTGGAGGCCACCTTCACCGGCGCGCCGTACTACATCCGCTCGCCGTTCGTGAAGAAGCCGGATCCGGTGTATGACCGGCTGGCGGGGGACGACGGCGGCATGTAGCCGCCGTCCCGCAGGTCACAGCTTCAGGCGCAGCCCGGCCCAGATGCCGCGCGGCGGACCCGCGCCGTAGAAGCGCGGATCCTCGAAGGTCTCGAACACTTCGTCCGGTTCGCCGAGCAGGCCGAAGGTCTCGTACTTCGTGTCGAAGACATTCTCGATGCGGGCAAACGCGGCGAACGCATCGGTGAAGCGGTACTCTCCGTGCAGATTCACGGTGAGGAAGTCATCGGTGCGGCCCATCACGTTGATCTCGTCGCCGCGCAGGTGCACGCCGGAGCGGTAGTTGAGGTCGGTTCCCAGGCGCAGGCGGGCGGTGGGGTGCCAGTCGAGGGCGAGATTGGCCTGGTGGCGGGCGATGCCGGGGATCCTGCGGCCGGGGTTCACCTGCAGCTTGTCATCGCCCACGACCAGGTCGGCGCCCTCGTAGTCATCCGCATCGTCACCGAACAGCGGATGGTTCGGGCTGTTGACTATGAATGTGTCGCGGAAGGTGGCATCGACCAGGCTGTAATCCAGCTTCCAGCCTGCGCGGCCCACGCGCTGCGCCAGTTCCAGCTCGATGCCGCGCCGACGCGTGTCGCTCACATTGTCGAAGAAGCCCATGTTGGCCTGGGCGCCGCCGGTGGTCTGGAACAGGATGTCGTCCTTGTTCACCGTGTGGAACAGGCCGGCATGCCAGGAGAGGCCGCTTTCCATGCGGCCCCGCAGGCCGAGTTCGGCGCTGCGTGCCACCACCTCGTCCAGCGGAGGATCGGCCAGGAAGGCGTTGGGCAGGCTGCAGGGGGCGGCCTCGTCCGCGCAGGCCAGCTCCACCGCAGTCGGCGCGCGGCTGGCCTGTGACAGGCTGGCGTAGGCCACCAGGCCTGAAGCGCCGCGCCAGGTGAGGCCCAGGGCGGGATTCACGCGGCTGAAGCGGTGGCGGCCGTCAAGCTCGGGGCTCTGTCCGCTTCGATCCGCCAGCGTGATGCGCGTGGTGTCGAAGCGCGCGGCTGCGGTCAGCGACAGGCTGGAGGTGAGGTCCAGCGTATCGGCGGCGTACAGGCTCCAGGTCTCCACCTTGCTGTCCACTTCCGTGCGGTATTCATCGGCAAAGATGCCGGTGCGCGTGGTGGAGCGGTCCTCGTCCAGCTGCGCCACCTCGACCACCGAGTCGAAGCTGCTCTTGCCATGCTGCCAGGCGGCGCCCAGCGTGAAGTCATTGCTGCGGTCCGCGCCCAGGTCCAGCTGGTGCGAGAGCTGCGCCGAGGCGCCGTAGCTCTTCTGGCGGCGGCGGCCGATGTTGTTGATGGCGTTGAGCTCTTCGCCGCCCAGCCCGGCCTCGATGGCCTCACCTTCGGGGTCGAGGACCAGCGTGTAGAGATCCCCGTCATTGCACTGGTCGTTGTCATCGACATCGTCGAAGTCTTCCTCGACGAGGAGCTCCTCTCCGCCGATGTCGCATTCCTCGAAGATGGTGCCGTCGCCGTTGAAGCTGCGCGTGCGCAGGTTGCGGAAGAAGGCATTGCCCGACAGCTTCAGGCGCTCGCTGAACGCGGTGGAGCCTGAGGCGATCACCTGCGTGAGCTTGTTGTCAGTGATGTCGGGGTGGGTGAACACGGCCCTGCGGTCCTGCTCCAGCAGCTCGATGGGCGAGGCGCCATTGCCGCGCAGCTTGCTGTCGGCATGCGCGAAGGACAGGTCGAAGGCATTGTCATTCTCGCGGTAGCTGAGCGTGCCCAGTCCGCGCAGCGCCTCGGACTGCGAGAAGTCGCGCCAGCCATCCTCAGCGAAGTAGTCGAGGTTGCCGTACCAGCCCCACGTGGCGTTGTTGCCGCCGTGTTGCACCGACGCGCCGCGGCGGGCGAAGGACCCGCCCCAGCCTTCAATGCCGGTGCCCTCGTAGCTGAAGCCATCCTTCATGCGCAGCGACAGCGCGCCGCCCAGCGTATTCAGGCCGAACACCGGATTGGTGCCGGCCAGCAGCTGCACGCTCTGGATGGCCGACAGGGGCAGCAGGTCCCAGTTCACCGTGTCGCCGAAGGTCTCGTTCATGCGCACGCCGTTGGCGTACACGGAGATTCCCTGGGGCAGGCCCAGCAGCGGCGAGGCGGTGTGGCCGCGGAAGTTCAGGTCCGGCTGCAGCGGATTGTTCTGCGCGTGGTTGATGCTCACGCTGCCGAAACCGCGGCTGAGCAGGTCGGTGATGTCCAGCGGCTGCAGGGCCTCGATCTCGTCGGTGCTGGCGGTCTGCACGCGGGCCGGCACGCGGTCACGCGACAGTGACCCGCCATAAGGAGCGGTCACCACCACTTCGGAGAGGATTTCGTCCGGCGGCGCCCCGGCAGCCTGGACAAGGCCCACGCAGGGCAGCAGCAGCGCTGCGCGCAGCGCGTCCCGGATCAAGTATTGCATCGGTCGGAAACCCCCGAAAACGGCCATATGTTGCGAGCCCGGCATTGTCGGGGTGGCTGCCGGCCGCAGCCAGCCCACCCCTTCCCGGCAGGGGCAGGGAATTCTTCCCGCAGCGGGAATGTGCAGCCGTCGCAAGTCACTGCCTATCATGCGCCATGGATACACAGATGCTGCGCTGGATTACGCGCGATTCGCTGTGGCGCGACCTTGCGATCGCGGTGAGCCTGGCCCTTCTGGCCGCGGTGGCAGGGGCGCGGGTCGAACTGCACGAGATGCTCTTCGATGCCACGCGGCGCTGGGAACACTTCGAGCTGGATGAATGGCCCAGCGCGCTGCTGGTGTTCGCCCTGGCCATGGTGGCGCTGTATGCACGCCGGCATGCACAGCTGCGCCGGGCGCTGGCTGAAAACCGTCGCCTGGTGCGCCGACTCATCGAGGTTCAGGAGGAGGAGCGCCGTCGGCTCGCGCGCGAGCTGCACGATGAGCTGGGGCAGACACTCAATGCCATCAAGCTGGATGTGCTGGCGCTGCCCGACGCTGGTGCCGCGCAGCGCATCGCCACCAGCGTCGATCGTGTGTATGGCGCAGCAGGGGATCTCGTCCGCAGCCTGCGACCGCCGGCGCTGGATGAACTGGGCCTGTCGGCCGCACTGGAGGCCTGCGTGGATCGCTGGCGGCGATCCCATCCGGGCCTCGCCGTGCAGCTGTCGATGGCCGGTGAGCTTGACGAGCTGGGAGAAACGCTGAGCCTGGCGCTGTACCGCATCGTGCAGGAAGCGCTCACCAACTGTGTTCGCCATGCCCGCGCCGGCCATTTCTACATCGACCTCACGCGTGGTGCCGGTGCCGTCGGCGGCGTGCTGCTGGAGATGCGCGATGATGGCCGGGGATTCGATGTGGCAACCGCAGGCCACACGGGCAGCGGCCTCACCGGCATGCGTGAGCGTGTGGCCCTGCTGGGCGGCCAGTTCGAGCTGTTGTCCGCACCTGGGCAGGGTGTCACGATCCGCATCGAAATCCCGGTGCGTGAGGAGGAAGCTTGGGCGAAGCAGTGACGGTGCTGCTGGTGGATGACCACGCGGTGGTGCGCGAGGGTTACCGGCGCCTGCTCGAGAACAGTCCCAGCATCCGCGTGGTGGGCGAGGCGGCCGATGCGCAGACCGCCTATCTCGCCTGGCAGGAGCATCACCCGCAGGTGACGGTGATGGACATTGCGCTGCCTGGCGCCAGCGGCATCGAGGCCCTGCGACGCATCCGTGCGCGCGAGCCGGAGGCGCGCGTGCTGATGTTCAGCATGTATGAAGACCCGGTGTTCGCCACGCGCGCGCTGCAGGCAGGCGCACGCGGCTATGTCACCAAGGCCGCCGCTCCCCAGGTGCTGGTGGAGGCCGTGCTGGCAGTGGCAGCCGGCAAACCCTACATCGTTCCGGCAGTGGCACAGGAACTGGCGTTGCGCAGCCTGGCGCCCGAGGACAATGCGGCCGGTGCGTTGTCGCCGCGCGAGTTCGAGGTGCTGCGCATGCTTGTCGATGGCAAGCCGGTGAGTGAGATCGCGCGCAGCCTGGGCCTGACGGCCAAGACGGTAGCGAATCATCAATCGGCGCTGCGGCAGAAACTCGGGGCGGGGACAGCCGTGCAGCTGTTGCACGCCGCGGCGCGGCTGGGCCTTGTGCCGGGGACGCCGGCGCCCTGAAGGCAGCCCACGGGCTACTCAGCGTGGCCGTGTGCTGATCCCCTGCAGCCAGGCGCTCTTGAGCAGCCCGAGCAGGGCGAGCACGCAAAACAGCGCACCGGCATAGAAGGTAAATGCCGCGCCAAACTGATCCCAGAGAAGTCCTGCGACCGCACTGGCGATGAGCAGCGCGACGCCACTGACCAGGTTGAAGACCCCGTAGGCTGTACCGCGCAGGTCGGCAGGGGCGGTGTCCGCCACCATCGTGGCCAGCAACCCCTGGGTCATGCCCATGTGCACGCCCCATAGCGCTACACCCGCGATGACCGTGGTCCAGTGGTCATTGCTGGCCAGGACCAGATCGGCGCAGATGAGTACAACCATGCCCCAGGCCAGCAAGGTCTTGTGGTTGATGCGATCGGACAGCTTGCCGAAAGGGTAGGCCGCGCCGGCATAAACCAGATTCATGGCGACCATCACCAGCGGCACCAGTGCCACCGGAATGCCGCCTTGCTGGGCACGAAGCACCAGGAATGCCTCGCTGAACCTTGCCAGGGTGAACGCTGCGCCGACGACGACCACCCACCAATATGCGGGGCTGAGCCGCATGATATTGGCGCGGCGAACCGGATTGGTCTTCCTTGCTTCCAGATGCCGTTCGGGTTCGCGCACCCCGAAAACCAGCAGCAGTACAGCCAGCGTGGCAGGTATCACCGCAACCCAGAAGACTGCGCGGAAGTCGTTGGCCCAGAGCAGCATCAGGCCAACGGCCAGTAATGGACCCACGAAGGCGCCGACCGTATCCAGCGACTGCCGCAACCCGAAGGCGGCACCCCGGACTTCCCGGGGGGTGATGTCCGCCACCAGTGCATCGCGCGGCGCGCCGCGAATCCCCTTGCCGATCCGATCAAGAAAGCGCGCCGTGAGCACCATGCCGACGGAGGGGGCCAATGCGAACAGCGGCTTGGTCAGCGCACCCAGCGCATAACCGGCCACCGCCAGGCCCTTGCGCCTGCCCAGATAATCGCTGAGCGCGCCGGAAAACACCTTGACGACGAGCGCAGTGGATTCAGCCACTCCCTCAATCAGGCCTATGGTCAATGCACTGGCACCCAGGACCCCCGCCATGAACAGCGGCAGCAGGCTGTGGATCATTTCCGATGAGATATCCATCAGCATGCTGACAAAGCCCAGCGCCCACACACCCGCGGGTATGTTGCTGAATGCCGCCTTGCTCTTGCTGCTCATGGATGAAAGCCGCACGAACCTGCAGGTTCGCGGCACTTCAAGAAAAATGCCCAACTGCATACACAGTTGGGCATCGGTTCTGGTGGAGCGGAAGGGGATCGAACCCTCGACCTTCGCATTGCGAACGCGACGCTCTCCCAACTGAGCTACCGCCCCACGCGAGGGCGCGTATTCTAGGGGTAGCCACCGCACTGCGCCAGCCGAACCCCGGGAATAATTCCCGACCATTCCACCGGATGGGTTCCCGGCGGACGGGTCCGCTACAGTCAGCCCCCGTCATTGTTGTCCTCAAGAGGTCCCGCGCACTCATGCTCAAGGGTCACAGGTCCGCCGGCGTCCGTTCCATCGCCATCTTCCTGCCGCTGCTGCTGCTGGCAGCCTGCGGCAAGTCTTCCTCATCCGGTGGGGACGCAGCGCCGGCCACCGGTACAGGCCATACCCCGCCGCAGCCGCTGCACCAGCCCGGCGCTGTGCCACCCCTGGAAGCGGGCGGCTACCGGGTGCTGGTGACCAATGAGCGCTCGGGCGACCTGGCCGTGATCGACGGCCCGAGCCGCCAGCTGCTGGCGCTGCTGCCGCTGGGCAAGCGGCCGCGCGGCCTGAAAGTCTCCCCGGACCACAAGCTGCTCTACGTGGCCTTGAGTGGTTCTCCCATCGCACCGCCCGGCGTGGATGAAGACACGCTGCCCCCGGCGGACAAGGCCGCGGATGGCATCGGGGTGGTGGACCTGGAGACCCTCACGCTCAAGACGGTGCTGCACGGCGTATCTGATCCGGAGCAGCTGGCAGTGAGCGCGGACGGCACGAAGCTGTACATCGCCAGCGAGGATACGGGCCAGGCCGTGATCCTGGAGGCCGCCACGGGTCGCCAGATTGCCAGCATGCCGGTGGGCGGCGAGCCCGAAGGCGTCACGCTGAGCCCCGACGGGCGCTGGGTGTACATGTCCTCCGAGGAGGACCACCAGATTGCCGTGATCGATACCAGCACCGACAAGGTGGTGGCCACGCTGGAGGTGGGCCAGCGGCCGCGCTTCACCGAGTTCAGTGACGACGGCGCGCTGGCCTTCGTCTCGGGCGAGAACGACGGCACCATCACCGTGGCAGATGCGCGTGCGCACCGGGTGCTGCGCACCTGGAAGCTGGAGGGCGACACCCTGGTGCGCCCCGTTGGCATGACGGTGTCGCACGACGGCAAGCTGCTCTACACGGTGACCGGCCGCGGCAAGACCCTGCTGGCCATCGACGTGGAAACCGGCGCGCAGAAGGCATCAGTGGAAGTGGGGCCCAGGCCCTGGGGCGTGGCCATCAGCCCGGATGGCGGCACGCTGTTCACGGCCAACGGCAGTTCCCATGACGTATCGGTGGTGGATGCGGCCACCATGCAGGTGACGGCACGGATTCCGGTGGGCGAGAGCCCCTGGGGCCTGGTCATCCTCACGCCCCGCTGATCGCCGCCGGCACCGCCTTGCACGCCCTCAGGTGAGCAAGGCGCGCGCTGCGAGCAGTCCTGCGATTGCGGCCGCCACCGACGCGCACACATGCACCAGCGCGATGGCGGCAGCCAGCCATACGCGCTGCGCATCCAGCGACTGAACCACCTCCAGCGAGAACGCAGAGAACGTCGTCAGGCCGCCGAGGAATCCGACCAGCAGCAGGGGACGCAGCACCGGGTCCAGGTCGACCCGGGCACCCAGCAGCCCCAGCAGCGCTCCGGCTGCACCGCAGCCGACCACGTTGGCGGCCAGCGTGCCCAGTGGCATGGGGGCAAGCAGAGGATTGAGCCAATGGTTGAGTATCAGGCGCACCACGCCACCGGTGCCCGCGCCGGCAAATACCAGCGCGATGTTCTGTGGATTCATGCCCGCAGGTTATCATTGCGCCCCTCACAAGCCCCTGTAGTTGAACGGATACAACGGCCCCCTCCTAAGGGGCAGGTCTGGGTTCAATTCCCGGCGGGGGCGCCACATGCTGCTGTAGGACGATGCTGCGGCGGGCGCGTGCCTTCCGTGCGTAGTGGCTGCAAGTTGCCACGGGTAATATCGCAGGCACAGGCTGGAGCAAGGTGCCACAACCATGAAAACGCGAATCCGACCCGCCTACCTGTGTGCCGTGCTGCTGCTGGCGGTGGCCTGCGGCACCAACCCGGTGACCGGCAAGCGCGAGATCCAGTTCGTCTCCCAGGCGCAGGAAATCCAGATCGGGCAGCAGAACTATGCGCCCATGCGCCAGAGCGAGGGCGGCGACTACGAGGTCCTGCCGGAGCTGACCGCCTACGTGAACGAGGTGGGCCAGAAGCTGGTGGCGGTGTCCGACGGGATCCTGGTGAAGCCGCGTGACCTGCCGTTCGAATTCACGGTGCTGAACAACTCCGTGCCCAATGCCTGGGCGCTGCCGGGCGGCAAGATCGCCATCAATCGCGGCCTGCTGACCGAGCTGCGCAACGAGGCCGAGCTGGCCGCGGTACTGGGGCACGAGATCGTGCATTCGCTGGCGCGACACGGCGCGCAGGCACAGGAGCGCGGCACCCTTTCGCAGGTGGGCCTGGTGGCCGCGCAGATCGGCGCCGTGATGGGCGACATGGACGAGCAGACCGCAGGCCTGCTGCTCACCGGCGCCAGCGTGGGTGTGCAGCTGATCCACACCCGCTACGGCCGCGGCGCCGAGCTGGAGAGCGACCTCTACGGCACGCGCCTGATGAAGGCGGCCGGCTACGATCCGACTGCGGCGGTGACCTTGCAGGAAACCTTCGTGCGCCTCTCGGAAGGTCGCAAGTCCAGCTGGCTGGAAGGCCTGTTCGCCTCGCATCCTCCGTCGCAGGAGCGGGTGCAGAAGAACCGCGAGACTGCAGCGCAGCTCGGTGCCACGGGTGACCTGGGGCAGCAGCGCTTCCAGGCGAAGGTCGCCCCGCTGCTGCAGATGAAGCCGGCCTACGACAAATACGACCAGGCGCTGGCCGCCATGCAGAAGAAGGACGTGGCCACGGCCAAGTCACTGGCCGCTGATGCCGCGCGCCAGGTGCCGCGCGAGGCGCAGTTTCACCAGCTGCTGGGCGACATCGCGGTGAGCGAGAAGAATTACCAGGAGGCGCTGGCGCACTTCCAGCGTGCCCAGCAGAACAACGACGACTACTTCGGCTCCTGGCTGGGCGCCGGCGTGGCGCAGTACCGGCTGGGCAACAAGACCCAGGCCAGGCAGAGCCTGCAGCGCAGCTACGACCTGCTGCCCACCGCGCCAGCGGCGCTTTACCTGGGCAACCTGCTGCGTGATGCCGGTGATGTGGACAGCGCCATGAAGTACTACCAGGCTGCCGCCACTTCGGACAGTAGCATCGGGCAGGAGGCAGCGCGCGAAGCCGTGCTGGTCGACCTGCCGCGCAATCCCGGCAATTACGTGGCCGCGCAGGTGGCCCGCGACGGACAGGGCCGGCCGGTGATGGCGGTACTCAACCGTGCGCCGGTGGCGCTGTCATCCATCGTGATCACGCCGGTGCGCGTGGGCGCCGACGGGCGCGCGGTGGCGCAAGGCCAGCAGGTGACCATTCGCGGTCCGGTGGCTGCGGGCGCGCAAGCGGCAGCGGATGCCGGACTGGGTGGCCTCAGCGCCGAGCAGCTTGGCGCGGTGCGCTTCCGCATCGACTCGGCGCGCGTGGCGCAGTAAGGCTCAGCGCGGCCAGCGCCGCCAGAACTGCGGATCGCCGTAGGCCAGGAACTTCGGGTTGAGCAGGTCCGGCTTGTTGTAGCGCAGGGCGAGTCCATCGGCGAGGCTGACCACCTGGCCGCCGGCTGCCTCGACGATGGCCTGTCCCGCCGCGATATCCCATTCGGAAGATCCGCCCAGCCGGGGATAAACGTCCGCCGCGCCATCGGCGATGAGACACAGCTTGATGGAACTGCCTGCTGCGCGCAGCTCGTGCGGCCCCAGCGCGGCCAGGGCGGCAGCCAGCTTCGGGGATTCATGCGAGCGGCTGCCAAGCACCTGGAAGGGCGGCAGGGCCACGCGCCTGACCGCGATGGGAAGTGGCGGGCGATCGCCGCTTTCGCGCCACGCGCCTGTGCCGGGGATGCCCGAATAGGTGGTGTCGGAGACCGGGACGTGCACCACGCCCAGCACCGGGCGGTTGTCCCGTATCAAGGCAATATTGACGGTGAACTCGCCGTTGCGGGCGATGAACTCCTTCGTGCCGTCCAGTGGATCCACCAGCCAGTAGCTTCGCCAGTGCTGGCGCTGTTCCCAGCTGACGGTATCGGCCGATTCCTCCGACAGCAGCGGCAGTGCCGGTGTGAGGCGCGCCAGCCTTGCTGCAATCAGGTGGTGGGCGCGCAGGTCAGCCTCGGTGAGCGGTGATGCATCCTGCTTGGCCTGCGACTGGAAGTCGGTGCCATATACCTCGAGGATCTGCTGGCCGGCAGCGCGCGCGATGGCCCGCACGGCCGACAGCAGCTCAGAGTCCGGCGAGGGGGTTGTTGTAGGCATAGGCAATCACGCCGGCTTTGTCGAGTTCTTCGATGATGCGCTCGGCGGCGGCCGCTGCGGTTTCTTCGGCCGTGCGGATGGTGATCTCCGGCGATTCGGGCACCTCGTAGGGCGAGTCGATGCCGGTGAAGTTGGGCAGCTGGCCGCTGCGCGCCTTGCGGTAGAGGCCCTTCGGATCGCGCTTCTCGGCTTCGGCAAGCGGCGTGTCGACGAAGATCTCGTAGAACTCGCCTTCGCCCAGCAGTCCGCGCGCCATGCGCCGTTCGGAGCGGAACGGGGAGATGAAGGACACCAGCACGATCAGGCCCGCATCCACCATCAGTCGCGTCACCTCGGCCACGCGGCGGATGTTCTCCACCCGGTCGGCATCGGTGAATCCCAGGTCGCGGTTGAGGCCGTGGCGGATGTTGTCGCCGTCGAGCAGGTAGGTGTGGCGGCCCAGCGAGTGCAGTCGCTTCTCCACCAGGTTGGCGATGGTGGACTTGCCCGAGCCTGAGAGGCCGGTGAACCACAGAGCGCAGGCGCGCTGGCCCTTCAGCTGCGAGCGGGCGGCGCGGTCCACATCCAGCGCCTGCCAGTGCACGTTGTCCGCGCGGCGCAGCGCGGACTGCAGCAATCCAGCGCCCACCGTGTCATTCGACAGCTTGTCGATGAGGATGAACCCGCCGGTCTCGCGGTTGCGCGAATACAGGTCGAAGGCGATCGGCCGGTCCAGGCTCACCTGGCAGACGCCGATCTCGTTGAGTTCCAGCTGCTGGGCGGCCTGCTCGTCCAGCGTGTTCACGTTCACGCGGTGGCGCGGCGTGGAGATCGTGGCATTCACGGTGCGCGTGCCGATCTTCAGCAGGTACTGGCGGCCGGGCAGCATGGGCTGCTCGTGCATCCAGATGAGGGTGGTGAGGAACTGGTCGGCCACCTCCGGCAGGTCCGTGGCCGCGGCGATCAGGTCGCCGCGCGAGATGTCGATCTCGCGGTCCAGCGTCAGCGTGATGGATTGACCTGCCACGGCCTGCTGCAGGTCGCCATCATGCGTGACGATGCGCGCCACGCGCGCTTCCACCCCGGCGGGCAGGGCGCGGATGCGATCGCCCACGGTCACCTTGCCGCCGGCGATCTGGCCGGCGAAGCCGCGGAAGTCCTGGTTCGGGCGGCTGACCCACTGTACCGGCAGGCGCAGCGGCAGGTTCTGCAGGTCGTCTTCGACCTGCACGGATTCCAGGTGCTGCAGCAGCGCCGGACCCCGGTACCAGGGCATGTTGGCGCTGCGCTCGGTCATGTTGTCGCCCTTCAGGGCGGACATGGGAATGCAGGTGATGTTGGTGAGGCCGAGCTGGCGCGCAAAGGACTGGTACTCGGTGACGATGGCGTCGTAGGTGGACTGCTGGTAGCCCACCGCATCCATCTTGTTCACCGCCAGCACCACGTGGCGGATGCCCAGCAGCGAGACGATGTAGCTGTGCCGGCGCGTCTGCGTGAGCACACCCTTGCGCGCGTCGATCAGGATCACCGCCAGGTCCGCCGTGGAGGCACCGGTGACCATGTTGCGCGTGTACTGCTCGTGGCCCGGGGTGTCGGCGACGATGAACTTGCGCTTCTCGGTGGAGAAGAAGCGGTAGGCCACGTCGATGGTGATGCCCTGTTCCCGCTCGGCGGCCAGGCCGTCGACCAGCAGCGCGAAATCCAGGTCCTCGCCCTGCGTGCCCACCTTCTTCGAGTCGGCCGCAAGCTGCGCCAGCTGGTCCTCGTAGACCAGCTTGGATTCGTACAGCAGCCGGCCGATCAGCGTGCTCTTGCCATCATCCACGCTGCCGCAGGTGATGAAGCGCAGCAGGTCCTTGTGTTCATGCGTGCGCAGGTAGGAGAGGATGTCCTGGCCGGAGAGGTCGATCGCGTGGGCCATCAGAAGTAGCCCTCCTGCTTCTTCTTCTCCATCGAGGCGGCCGAGTCGTGGTCGATCACGCGGCCCTGGCGCTCGGAACTGGTGGTCAGCAGCATTTCCTGGATCACTTCCGGCAGGGTGTTGGCATTGCTTTCCACCGCCCCGGTGAGGGGGTAGCAGCCCAGCGTGCGGAAACGCACGTTCCTGATCTCCGGCTTCTCGCCCGGCTGCAGCGGCATTCGCTCGTCGTCCACCATGATCAGCGCGCCGTCGCGCTTCACCACAGGCCGCGGCGCCGCGAAATACAACGGCACGATGGGGATGTCCTGCTGGTGGATGTACTGCCAGATGTCCAGCTCGGTCCAGTTGGAGAGCGGGAACACCCGCAGGGATTCCCCCTTGTGCTTGCGCGCGTTGTACAGCTTCCACAGCTCCGGGCGCTGGCGCTTCGGATCCCAGCGGTGCTGGGCGGAGCGGAAGGAGAACACTCGCTCCTTGGCGCGGGACTTCTCCTCGTCGCGGCGCGCGCCGCCGAAGGCGGCATCGAATCCATACTGGTCAAGCGCCTGCTTCAGCGCCTGGGTCTTCATCACGTCGGTGTGCACGGCCGAACCGTGGGTGAAGGGTCCGATGCCGCGGGCCAGCCCTTCCGGGTTGGTATGGACCAGCAGCTCGAAACCCAGCCGCTTCGCCGTGGCGTCGCGGAAGGCAATCATTTCCCGGAACTTCCAGGTGGTGTCCACGTGCAGGAAGGGGAAGGGCGGCTTGGCCGGGTAGAAGGCCTTCATCGCCAGGTGCAGCATCACCGAGCTGTCCTTGCCGATGGAATACAGCATCACCGGCTTCTCGCACTCGGCGACCACCTCGCGCATGATGTGGATGGCCTCGGCCTCGAGGCGCTGCAGGTGGGTGAGGCGGACGTTCGTGCTCATCAGTCTGGCAATGAAATGGCTGCTGCCCGGGCTTATAACCGGCCGCGCAGTCTATCAGAGGGGCTTAATGCAACTCGGGTATCAGCTAACTCGCCACATCCGTGAACGGATTCATCCCGAAAGCGGTATGGGAAGTGACGCTGGTCCGAAAGCGCGCCTTGTCCGATTTCGTCTCTGACTAGGCATCCTTTAGACTATCGCGCCTGACAACTCCACCCGGATTTCCATGAGCCAGAACAAGGGCTTGAGCGGCACCCAGAATGCTCTTAAGGCACAGCAGGCCACGACGGCGCTGTGGGGCGGCAATTCCGCCTATATAGAAGAGCTGTACGAGCGCTATCTGGCGGGCGAGGAGCTGCCCGCGGACTGGCGCAAGTACTTCGCGGCGCTGCCGGGCGCGGCCGGTGACACGGCGCATGGGCCGCTGGTGCGCGAACTCGCACAGCGTGCGCAGCAGCCGCGCGTGGCCACTGTCGGCATGGCCGCACCGCAGAGCGAGAAGCAGGCAGCGGTGTCGCGCCTGATCCAGATCTACATGAACCGGGGCCACCTGATCGCCAGGGTGGATCCTCTGGGCCTGATGGAACGGCCCAAGCCGAAGCTGATGGAACTCGACTACATGGGCCTCACCAACGAGGACCTGGATACCGAGTTCTACACGGCCAGCCGCGTCGAGGCCATTCCGCGCCGTGCGAAGCTGCGCGACATCATCGCGCTGCTGGAGCAGGTATTCGCCGGCACCATCGGTGCCGAGTTCGCGCATGTCTCCAACACCGACGAGCGGCTGTGGCTGCAGGACCAGTTCCTCGCCGGCCGGGCGCACGGCAAGCTCACCAACGAGGAGCGCATCAACATCCTGCGACAGCTGACAGCGGCCGAGGGACTCGAACGCTTCCTGCACACCAAGTACGTGGGCCAGAAGCGCTTCTCGCTGGAAGGCGGCGACTCCTTCATCCCCATGCTCAACGACCTGGTGCAGCAGGGCGGGCAGATGGGCGTGGAGGAGTTCGTGATCGGCATGGCCCACCGCGGGCGCCTGAACGTGCTGGTCAACGTGCTGGGCAAGAGCCCGGCCGACCTGTTCTCCGAATTCGAGGGTCGCTACGACATCGCCCACCTGAAGGGCTCGGGCGACGTGAAGTACCACAAGGGCTTCTCGTCAGACCTGCGCACGCCGGGCGGTAATGTGCACGTGGCACTGGCCTTCAATCCCTCGCACCTGGAGGTGGTGAACCCCGTGGTCGAGGGTTCGGTACGCGCGCGCCAGGAGCGCCGCGGCGCCGACGGCGATGCCCGCGTGGTGCCGGTGCTGGTGCATGGCGATTCGGCCTTTGCCGGCCAGGGCGTGGTGATGGAGACGCTGCAGCTCTCGCAGGCGCGCGCCTTCTACACCGGCGGCACCGTGCACGTGATCATCAACAACCAGATCGGCTTCACCACCAGCGATCCGCGCGATACACGCTCGACGATGTATTGCAGCGACGTGGCGAAGATGCTCGAAGCGCCGATCTTCCACGTGAACGCCGACGATCCTGAGGCGGTGGTGTTCGTCACGCGCCAGGCGCTGGCCTATCGCATGAAGTTCCGCAAGGACGTGGTGATCGACCTGGTGTGCTACCGGCGCCTGGGCCACAACGAGGCGGACGAGCCCGCGGCCACGCAGCCGGTGATGTATTCGAAGATCCGCCAGCACCCCACTGTGCGGCAGCTCTACGCCGGCCAGCTGGCCGCGCAGGGCGTGATCAGCCAGAAGGATGCGGAAGGGTTTGTGGAGGAGTACCGCGCGGGGCTGGATGCCGGCAAGTCGCAGGTGCCCGCTTCGCTGGGCCTGATCGGCAACCAGTACACGGTGGACTGGACGCGCTTCCTCAACAACGACTGGAGCGATGCCGGCCACACGGCCATCGACACTGAACGGCTGGCCAAGCTGGGTCCGCTCACCGTCGAGGTGCCCGAGGGCGTGAAGCTGCATCCGCGCGTGGAACAGGTCTATGCCAACCGCCGCAAGATGCTGGCGGGCGAGATGCCGCTGGACTGGGGCTGTGCCGAGATCCTGGCCTATGCCTCGCTGCTGGAGGATGGCTGTCCCATCCGCATCACCGGGCAGGACAGCGGACGCGGCACCTTCTTCCACCGCCACGCCGTGCTGCACAACCAGAAGGACGGCAGCAGCTGGGTGCCGCTGCAGCACATGAGCGCCGGCCAGCCGCAATTCGTGGTGACCGACTCGGTGCTGTCTGAAGAAGCCGTGCTCGGCTTCGAATACGGCTATTCGACCACCAACCCGGCTGCGCTGGTGATCTGGGAGGCGCAGTTCGGCGACTTCGTGAACGGCGCGCAGGTGATCATCGACCAGTTCATCAGCTCCGGCGAATCGAAGTGGGGACGCCTGTGCGGCCTCGCGATGTTCCTGCCGCATGGCTACGAAGGGCAGGGGCCGGAGCATTCCTCAGCGCGGCTGGAGCGCTTCCTGCAGATGTGCGCGGAGAACAACATGCAGGTGGTCGTGCCCTCGACCCCGGCGCAGATGTTCCACATGCTCCGCCGCCAGATGCTGCGCGCGCTGCGCAAGCCGCTGGTGGTGATGACGCCCAAGAGCCTGCTGCGGCACGAGCTGTCGGTGTCGAAGCTCGAGGATCTCACCAACGGCGGCTTCTCGCCGGTGCTGGATGAGGTGGATACCCTCGATGCCTCGAAGGTGCACCGCGTGGTGTTCTGCAGTGGCAAGGTGTATTTCGACCTGCTGAAGGCCCGCCGGGCCGCGAAGCAGGAGAACGTGGCGCTGGTGCGCATCGAGCAGCTCTATCCCTTCCCCACGCATGCCTACGAGGCGGTGCTGAAGCGCTACCCGCAGGCACGGCAGATCGTGTGGTGCCAGGAAGAACCACAGAACCAGGGTGCCTGGTACCAGATCCGGCATCGCCTGGAGGCGCCACTGCAGCGCGACCGGCACACGCTGCTGTACGCCGGCCGCCAGCACGCTGCAGCGCCAGCCACCGGCATCGCCAAGATCCACGACTCCGAGCAGCGCGAGCTGGTCGATGCCGCGCTCAATGCCACCGCACTCGACATCGGTCCGAGCACCGCGCGCCTGGTCAACGAGGCCACGGTCACCACGCTGCGCGTGGGCAACTGATCTTCCAACACGGGAAAACCGCCTTTCATGAGCACAGAGATCAAAGTTCCGAAGCTGCCTGAATCCGTTGCCGATGCCACGCTGGTGACCTGGCACAAGAAGCCGGGCGATGCCGTGGCCCGCGACGAGAACCTGGCGGACCTGGAGACCGACAAGGTGGTGCTCGAGGTGCCGGCGCCGGTGGCCGGAGTGCTGAAGGAAGTGAAGGTGCAGGCCGGGACTACGGTGACCAGCGACCAGTTGCTGGCCATTGTCGAGGCCGGCGCTGCGCCTGCGGCAAAGGCGGCAGAGCCTGCGGCGCCGAAGGCGGCTGCGAAGGAAGCCGCACCGGCTGCAAAAACTGCGGCGCCAGCTGCTGCTGCGCCTGCCGCCGCCGCCGCTGGCAAGTCCGGTCCCGCGGCGCGTCGCGCAGCCAGCGAAGCCGGCGTGGATGTGGCCGCGGTGAGCGGCAGCGGACGTGGCGGCGCCGTCACCAAGTCCGATGTGCTGGCGCATGTCGCTGCCGGCAGCCGCACCGAACGCCGCGTTCCGATGACGCGCCTGCGCGCGCGCATCGCCGAGCGACTGGTGACGGCGCAGTCCACCCAGGCGCTGCTGACCACCTTCAACGAGGTGGACCTGCAGGCCGTGATGGACCTGCGCGCCCGCCACAAGGACCGCTTCGAGAAGCAGCACGGCGTGAAGCTGGGTTTCTCCTCGTTCTTCGTGAAGGCCACCATCGAAGCGCTGAAGCGCTTCCCGGTGGTCAACGCGGCCGTGGACGGCAACGACATCGTCTACCGCGAGTTCTTCGACATCGGCATGGCCGTGTCCACCGAGCGCGGCCTGGTAGTGCCGGTGCTGCGCGACGCGGATGCACTGAGCTTCGCGCAGATCGAGAAGGCGGTGGGTGACTTCGCCACGCGCGCCCGCAGCGGCTCGCTGACGATGGAGGACCTCACCGGGGGCACCTTCAGCATCACCAATGGCGGCGTGTTCGGCTCGCTGATGTCCACGCCCATCGTGAATGCGCCGCAGAGCGCCATCCTGGGCATGCACAAGATCCAGGAGCGGCCGGTGGTGGTCAATGGCCAGATCGTGGTCCGCCCGATGATGTACCTGGCGCTCACCTACGATCACCGCATCATCGACGGGCGCGAGGCCGTGCAGTTCCTGGTGACGATCAAGGACTGCCTGGAAGATCCGGGCCGCCTGCTGATCGGAGTCTGAAGGCCATGAGCGACAACTTCGACGTGATCGTCATCGGGGGCGGCCCCGGTGGCTACCCCGCGGCCATCCGCGCCGCGCAGAACGGACTCTCGGTGGCCTGCATCGACGCGTGGAAGAACCGCGATGGCTCCAGCGCCTTCGGCGGCACCTGCCTGAACGCGGGCTGCATTCCCTCCAAGGCGCTGCTGGAATCCTCCGAGCTGTTCCACCGCGCGCAGCACGAATTCAAGGTCCATGGCATCAACGTGGGCACGCCTTCAGTCGATGTGGCCGCGATGCAGAAGCGCAAGGCCGGCATCGTCAAGGGCATGACCGGCGGCATCGCCTCGCTGTTCAAGTCCGCCGGCGTCACAGGGCTGGCCGGGCACGGCCGGCTGCTGGCGGACAAGAAGGTGGAATACACGGCCACCGACGGCAGCAAGCGCACGCTGCAGGCACAGCATGTGATCCTGGCCTCCGGCTCGGTTCCCACGGAACTGAAGAGCGTGCCGCAGGATGGCGAATACATCGTCGATTCCTGGGGCGCGCTGGACTTCCCCTCGGTGCCTGCACGGCTCGGCGTCATCGGCGCTGGCGTGATCGGGCTTGAGCTGGGCAGCGTGTGGGCGCGCCTCGGCGCAAAGGTCACTATCCTCGAGGCTGGCGAGGAATTCCTCGCCATGGCCGATCGTCCGCTGGCCGCCGAGGCGCTCAAGCAGCTGCGCAAGCAGGGCCTGGACATCCGCCTCGGCGCCAAGGTGAGCGGCGCAAAGGTCGCCCGCAAGGAAGTGGCGGTGAAGTTCACCGATGCCTCCGGCGAGCAGGAGCTCGGCTTTGACCGTGTGGTGGTGGCCATCGGCCGCCGGCCATATACCAGGGACCTGCTGGGTGAAGGCACGGGCGTGGCGATCGATGCACGCGGCTTCATCGTGGTGGACGAGCACTGCCGCACCGGGGCTGCGGACGTCTATGCCGTGGGCGATTGCGTGCGCGGCCCCATGCTGGCGCACAAGGCGAAGGAGGAGGGTGTGATGGCCGCCGAACTCGCTGCCGGGCGGTACGGCCACACCAACTACGAGGTGGTGCCGTCGGTGATCTACACCGCGCCGGAAATCGCCTGGGTGGGCCAGACCGAGGCGCAGGCGCGTGCCGCAGGCGTGAACGTGAAGATCGGCCAGTTCCCCTTCATCGCCAGCGGGCGGGCGAGGGCGATGGAAGCCACCGCTGGCTTCGCGCGCATCGTCGCAGACGCTGACAGCGATCGCGTGCTGGGTGTGCACATCATCGGCCCGATGGCCGGCGAGCTGATCGCCGAGGCCTGCCTGGCGCTGGAATACCAGGCCAGCTGCGAGGACCTGCAGCGCACGATGCATGCACATCCGACGCTCTCGGAGGCCGTGCACGAGGCGGCCCTGGCGGCCGACAAGCGCGCCATCGACACGCTGAACCGCTAGGTCGCGCGCCGCACCTTGAACACGTTCGGGATGCGCGCCAGCCGGCGCTGCACCCGCGTGAGCTCGCTGATGTCGCGCACGGTGAGGCGTACCTCGAATCGGGCGATGCGGTCTGCCGGGTCGGTGGCGCTGCTCACGCCCTCGATGCTCAGCCTTTCCTCGGCGATCAGGTCGGAGATGTCGCGCAGCAGGCCGCGCCGGTCGAAGGCCTCTATCAGCACGCGCGCCGCGATACGGGCGCTGGTGGCGGCATCAGACCAGTCCACTTCCAGCAGGCGCTGCGGCTTCTGCTTCACCATGCGGGCCAGGCCCGGGCAGGCGGCCTGGTGGATGGTCACGCCACGTCCCAGCGTCAGGTAGCCGCGGATGGGCTGTGGGCGCATGGGCGCGCAGCAGCGCGCCAGCGTGATGGGCAGGTCGCCCACGCCCTCGATCTCCACCGGGGAACGAGAGCCACCAATGGCCTTGCGCCGTTTCGGGATGGCTGATGGTGGTGCCGCCTCCGGCGCCGGACCGGGCACCTGGCGCGCAGTCGCCGCAGCGGCCCTGGTCTGCGCGGCGCCCGCCGCCTTTCCTCCGCTCTCCTGGGCCTCGTCCAGGCGCCGGAAATACGCGCGCAGCTTGGCGCGGCTGCGCGGCGAAGCCAGGTAGCCGTCGCGTTCGGACAGCCAGTCGCGGCTGGGCGCCGGTTCCTTGCCGGTGATGACCTCCACCACGTCGCCACTGCGCAGCGGCTGGTTCAATGGCGTGATGCGGCCGTTGATCTTCGCGCCGCGGCAGCGCTCGCCAAGCCCGCTGTGCAGGTGGAAGGCGAAGTCCAGCGGCGTGCCGCCGCGGGGCAGGTCGATGACCTCGCCCTTGGGCGTCAGCGCATAGATGCGATCATCGAACAGTCCCGTGGACAGGCGTGTGAGGGCATCCCCGCCGGCACCGCCTGGCGGTCCGTGCAGCAGCTCGCGCACCTGCTGGATCTTCTCGTCGTAGCGCCGGTCCGCGCCGCCTTCCTTGTAGCGCCAGTGCGCGGCGATGCCGAGCTCGGCCTGGGCATGCATCTCGCGGGTGCGGATCTGCACTTCCACCGCCTTGCCGCCCGGACCGCGCACGGCCGTGTGGATGGACTGGTAGGCATTGTCCTTGGGTGTTGCTATGTAGTCGTCGAACTCGGAGGGCAGGAACGGCCACAGCTCGTGCACCACACCCAGGGCCGCATAGCAGTCGGCCACCGTGTCGACCATGATGCGCACCGCGCGCAGGTCGAGGATCCGCTCGAAGACCAGGCGCTTGCGCTGCATCTTGCGCCAGATGCTGTAGATGTGTTTCGGGCGTCCGGTGACCTCGGCATCCAGTCCTGCCCTGCGCAGCGCCTCTTCGAGGGCACGGATCACTTCCTGGATGTACTGCTCGCGGTCGCGGCGCTTCTCGTTCAGCGCGGCCTTGATGCGCTGGTAGTCCTGCGGATGGGATTCGCGGAAGGCCAGGTCCTCCAGCTCCCACTTGACCGCCCAGATGCCCAGCCGGTTCGCCAGCGGTGCGTAGAGTTCCTGCACTTCAAGCGCGATCTGCCGCCGGCGTGCCGCCGGTTCCTCGCGCGCGTGGCGGGCTCGCACCAGCTGCCCGGCCAGGCGGGCGATGACCAGCCGCGGATCGCCCACCACGGCGAGCAGCATCTTGCGGACGGTCTCGGCCTGTCCCGAAGGCAACGGTTCGCCGCTGGACCAGCGGCCATCGAGCCGGAATTCACCGAGGCGTTCCAGCTGGTCGGCCAGACGCATGGTGGCAGCGCCCAGGCGCAGGCGCTGCGCACCCGTGAGCTCAGCTGCATCCTCCCGTCCATGGCGGGCTGCGTGCAGCATGGCCGCGGCCGCAAGCGGTGCATCGCCGGTGAGTTCCAGGACGACGTCCGCGGTTTCGCGTGCGCGCTCGATGAGGACTGGCGGCGTGGCGGTTTCGGCCAGGATGGCGGCTGCCGGCTCCAGCGCTGCCTCGCGCAGGCCGGCCGGTAGAGACGATGTGACGATCACCACGTCACGCTATCATATTCGGATGCCGCGCTATGCAAGCCGCTCCTGGCGTTCATTCGATCCGGCCCGGCTGGTCGAAGCGCGCAGCGTCGCCGCGCCTGCGCCTGCATCCACCGCCCGTCCCGGCCGAGTGCTCGGCCTCGACCCCGGTTCGCTGCGCACTGGCTACGGCATCGTCGACTGCAATGAGCGTGGCGAGACGCACGTGGCAAGCGGCTGCATTCACGTGAAGGGGGCAGACCTCGCCCGCCGCCTGCACCTGATCCACCAGCGGCTGCTGGAACTGGTGGAACAGTTCCGCCCCGATGAAGTCGCCGTCGAGCGGGTGTTCATGCATCGCAACGCCGACAGCGCGCTGAAGCTCGGACAGGCACGGGGTGCTGCGCTGACCGCGGTCGTGGCGCGCGGCGCCGCCGTCTATGAATACGCCCCGCGCGCGGTGAAGCTGGCGCTGGTGGGCACCGGCGCCGCCGACAAGGCGCAGGTGGCGCACATGGTCCGGGCACTGCTGGCCATCGCCGAGCCAGCCACACATGACGTATCCGATGCGCTGGCGATTGCGCTCTGCCATGCCCAGGCGCGCCGTACCGCCGGCCGCCTGGCGGCGATGGGAAGCAGCGGGTGATCGGCGCACTGGCGGGAGTGCTGGCGGAGAAGGAACCGCCACGGCTGCTGGTCGAATGCCAGGGTGTTGGCTACGAGGTCGAGGTGCCCATGTCCACCTACCTCACGCTGCCGCCGGTGGGCAGCAGCGTGCGGCTGCGCATCCACCATGTGCTGCGCGAGGATGCCTCGCTGCTGTTCGGATTCGCCAGCGCGGAGGAGCGCGAGCTGTTCCGCACGCTGCTGAAGGTCAACGGCGTGGGTCCGAAGGTGGCGCTGGCCATCCTCTCCGGCGTGAGCGCAGCCGACTTCCGCGCCGCCGTCGCGGCCGAGGATGCGGCGGCACTGACGCGCATTCCCGGCGTGGGCCGCAAGACTGCGGATCGCCTGCTGGTGGAGATGCGCGATCACTTCCGCGATGCACCGGTGCTGCCCGGTGGATCCCGCAAGCTGCCGCCACGCGAGGAGGCGCTGCAGGCACTGCTGGCGCTGGGCTACAAGGCGCAGGAAGCGCAGAAGATGCTCGAAAAGGCCGGCACTGAAGGGGCCAGCACCGAAGACCTGATCCGCGGCGCGCTGATGGGCGCGGCGGTGAAGTGAGGCACCCGTGAACGACAGGCTGGTCAGTACCTCAGGCACCCGTGAGGAAGAAAGCCACGACCGCGCCATCCGTCCCAGGCGGCTGGCGGAGTACGTCGGCCAGCCCGGGGTAAAAGCGCAGCTCGGCCTGTTCATCGAGGCTGCGCGTACGCGCGGCGAGGCGCTGGACCACGTGCTGGTGTTCGGTCCGCCCGGCCTTGGCAAGACCACGCTGGCGCAGATCCTTGCCGCCGAGCTGGGCGTGAACCTGGCCCACACCTCCGGCCCGGTGCTCGAGCGCCCGGGCGATCTTGCCGCCCAGCTCACCAAGCTCGGGCCGCGCGACCTGCTGTTCATCGACGAGATCCATCGCCTCAGTCCCGTGGTGGAGGAAATCCTCTATCCGGCGATGGAGGACTACCAGCTGGACATCATGATCGGCGAAGGGCCGGCGGCGCGCTCCATCAAGCTCAACCTGCCGCCGTTCACGCTGGTTGGCGCCACCACCCGTGCCGGGCTGCTCACCTCACCGCTTCGCGACCGCTTCGGCATCGTGCAGCGGCTGGACTTCTACTCTGATGCCGAGCTGGCGCAGATCGTTGCGCGTTCCGCCGCCATCCTTGGCGTGAATGCAACGCCCGCCGGCGCCGCGCGCATCGCCCAGCGCTCGCGCGGCACGCCCCGCATCGCCAACCGGCTGCTGCGCCGAGTGCGCGACTATGCGCAGGTGAAGGGCGATGGCCACATCGACGAGCGCATCGCCGATGCAGCGCTCGACCTGCTCGACGTTGATCCAAAGGGGCTGGATGCGCTCGACCGTCGCGTGCTGACGACAGTGGTGGAGCAGTTCGATGGCGGGCCGGTGGGCATCGAGAGCCTGGCTGCTTCCATCGGCGAGGAACGCGGTACGCTCGAGGACGTGGTCGAACCCTTCCTGATCCAGCGAGGCCTGCTGATGCGCACAGCGCGCGGTCGCGTCGCCTCGCGACAGGCTTACCTGCATCTGGGGCTGGCTGTTCCCGAGCGCGCCGGTGCGCCGTTGCCGCTGTTCGAGGATCCGAAGTGACGGATCTGCGCCTTCCCGTAAGGGTGTATTACGAAGACACCGATGCAGGCGGCGTCGTCTACCATACCGGATACATCCGGTTCTTCGAGCGCGCCCGCACCGAGTGGCTGCGCCAGATGGGTTATTCCCAGCAACAGCTGGCAGAGGAGGCAGGAGTGCTGTTTACCGTGGTGGAGCTGGCGGTGCGCTATGTGAAGCCCGCGCGGCTCGACGACATGCTCGAGGTGCTGGCGAGGCCGGAGGTCACCGGCGGCGCTTCGATCAGCTTCGAGCAGGAAATACGCAACGCAGGAGGAGACCTGCTGGCCGAAGGGCAGGTGCGGGTAGCCTGCGTGTCAGCGGGCAGCCTGAAGCCGCGCCGCCTGCCGGCGCAACTGGCCGCGAGGATGGCGCGATGAATGGTGACATGGCCACCGTGATCCACCTGGTGGTGGATGCCAGCCTGGTGGTGCAGATCGTGCTGGCCATGCTGGCGATCGCATCGCTGGCGTCGTGGGCCATCATCCTTGCCAAGCGCTCCGTGCTCTCGAGGGCGAGCACCGAGGCCAATCATTTCGAGGCTGCGTTCTGGTCCGGTGGTGACCTGGGCACGCTCTACCGGAATCTCGAGGCCAAGGGCGGCAGCACCGGCATGAGCAGCATCTTCGAGATGGGCTTCCGCGAGTTCGCGCGCCTGCGCCAGAGCGGCGGCACCTCCGAGCAGCTGCTCGAAGGGGCGCGACGGGCCATGAAGGTGGCGCAGCTGAAAGAAATCGAGCGCCTGGAACACAACCTCGCCACGCTGGCCACCATCGGTTCCGTGAGTCCTTACGTGGGCCTCTTCGGCACGGTGTGCGGCATCCTCAACACGTTCATGAGCCTGGGCGAGGTGCAGCAGGCCACGCTGGCCACTGTGGCGCCGGGTATCGCCGAGGCACTGGTGGCCACGGCCGTGGCGCTCGTGGCAGCCATTCCCGCCTTCATCGCCTACAACCGCTATGCGGACAAGGTGAGCCGCCTTGAGCTGCGTTACAACGCCTTCATGGAAGAGTTCTCCACCATCCTGCAGCGTTATGCTGCAAGGCAGCCGGCAGCCGGAGATCCCGCCTGATGGAAGATGCGCCGCGCAAACGTCGCCTGATGGGCGAAATCAACGTGGTGCCGCTGATCGACGTGATGCTGGTGCTGCTGGTGATCTTCATGGCCACGGCGCCGCTGCTCACGCAGGGCGTGCAGGTGGAACTGCCGCAGGCCAGCGCGCAGCCCCTGCCGGCTTCCACCCAGAGGAGTCCGCCGCTGATCGTTTCCATCGACATCGATGGCCGGCGCTACCTGAACACCAGCAGCAATCCGGAGCGCCCGCTTGAGGCCGCCGAACTGAACGGCGCCGTGCAGGCCGCGCTGGCGGCTGAGCCCCAGCGCGAGGTGCTGCTGCAGGCTGACCGCCGCGTGCAATACGAGCATGTGATGGACACGATGGTGCTGCTGCAGACCGCAGGCGCCGCGAGGCTCGGCTTCATTGCCGATCCGCCGCGCCGCGAGGACCGGCCACGGCCGTGAACAGGCACGGCAGGCCCGAGGGCAGTTCATGGGCCTCGTGGTCGCTCTCCATCCTGCTGCACGTGGGCATCGTCGCCATCGTGGCTGGATCCTGGTTCTGGTCACAGCGCTCGCGGCCGCCCGAACCCATCGGCATCACCGGCGGCGTGGTGACGGCCGAGCAGCTGGCGGAACGCCTGCAGCCTGCACCGGCACCCGAGCCGGTGGTCGAAGAACCTCTGTTGCCCGAGCCGGAGCCCGAGCCCCTGCCCGAGGAGCCGCCGCCGGAGGAAGACCCCGCCCTGCTGCAGGCAGAGGCGGAAAGACTGGCGGAGGAGCAGCGCGTGGAAGAGGCACGGCTGCTGGCCGAGACGCAGGAAGCCGAACGCAAGGCAGCGGAAGTGGCTGCCCGCGAGAAGGCCGAGCGCGAACGTCGCGAGAAGGAGCGGGCGGAGCGGGAGAAGGCCGCAAGGGAGAAGGCCGAGCGGGAGCGTGTCGAGCGTGAGCGCGTGGCGCGCGAGAACGCGGAGCGGGAGCGCCGCCAGCGCGAGGAGGCCGAACGACGTCGTCGTGAAGCCGAGCTGGCCGAACAGCTGGCCTCGGAGGAGCGGCGCGACGCCGTACGGGGCAGCGCGCTGGCCAACCAGTACAAGGCGCAGATCGAGGCGAAGATCATGCAAAACTGGCGGAAGCCGCCTTCGGCGCGGCCGGGCCTGGTCTGCGAAGTTCGCGTCACCCAGGTGCCAGGTGGATCAGTTGCCGGCGTGCAGATCACGCGCTGCAATGGCGATGAAGCGGTGAGACTGTCTGTGGAAGATGCCGTACGGCGTGCCTCGCCGCTGCCGGCGCCGCCAGACCCCGCCTTGTTCGAGCGGGAACTGATCGTTACATTCCGGCCGGAGGACTGATGAAGCAGGGGACGGTGATGGTGAAGATGTTGCGGCTGTTCGGTGCGGTGCTGATGATGCTCGGCGCGAGCACCGCCCATGCGCAGCTGCAGATCGACATCACCCGCGGTGTCACCGATCCGGTGCCGGTGGCGGTGGTGCCCTTCTCGGTGGCACCGCCGCTGGCCAACCTGCTCGACGTGGCCTCGGTGATCGAGCGCGACCTGGCCAGCAGCGGCCGTTTCCGCGCCGTGGCGCGCAACGCAATGCCGGGGCAGCCCAACCGTGCAATCGCGGTTGATGCGTCGCGCTGGCGTGGCGCGCAGGCCGACTACGTCGTGGTCGGCCGCATCGCGGCCAGCGGCAGCAACATCACGCTGCGCTTCGACCTGGTGAACTCGCTCAATGGCCAGGTGATGCTCGATGACGAAGCGGTCACCGTGCCGCAGGCCAGCCTGCGCAATGGCGCGCATCGTGTGGCTGATGCGGTATTCCAGAAGCTCACCGGGGTGCGCGGCGCGTTCGCCACGCGCATTGCCTATGTCTCAGTTGCCGGCCAGCCGCCCGAGCAGCGCTACCAGCTGCTGATCGCCGATGCCGACGGCGAGAATCCGCGCGTGGCCATGCAGTCCAGCCAGCCGGTCATGTCGCCGGCCTGGTCACCGGATGGCGAGTGGCTGGCCTATGTGTCCTTCGAGAACCGCGTCGCGGCCACGTTCGTGCAGCAGGTGCGCACCGGGGAGCGGCGGCAGGTATCCGCCCGGGCCGGACACAACGGCGCGCCCAGCTTCTCGCCCGATGGTCGCAAGCTGGCGCTGGTGCTCTCGGGCAGCAACGGCAACTTCGACGTTTACGTGCTCGACCTCGCAACGCAGAACCTGACCCGCATCACCGATGATCCGGCCATCGACACCGAGCCGACCTGGTCGGCGGACGGCCAGACGCTTTATTTCACTTCCGACCGTGGCGGAGCAGCGCAGATCTATGCCGCCTCGGCACAGGCCGGCGCGCGGCCGCGGCGCATCACCTTCGGCGTTCCTTATGCGGCGCGGCCGCGCATCTCGCCCGACGGCCGCCAGCTCGCCGTTGTCACGCAGGAGGGCGGTGCCTTCAGGCTGGGCATGGTCGATCTCGCCAGTGGCACCGTCTCCACGCTCACGCGCGGCTCGCTCGATGAGTCCCCGAGCTTTGCGCCCAATGGCGCGGTGCTGATCTACGCCGGTCGCGAAGGCGGCCGGGGCGTGCTGGCGACGGTTTCGGTCGATGGCCAGGTCACCACGCGCCTGCAGTCAGGCCAGGGCGAAGTGCGCGAGCCGGTGTGGGGGCCGTTCCTGGATTGATCGAGTATCATTACGTCTTACGCCCGGAACCCGGGCACTGGAGCAGAAATTGAAGCGCAATTTCCTGGTGATCGTCATGTCGGCGGCCGTGCTCCTGGCGGGCTGTCCCAGCCAGCCCAAGCGCGATGGCGATGAGCCAGCTGCGCCGGTTGGCAACACCAACGGGGGCGTCTCCACCGGAGGTGTCGCCACGGTCGATGCCGACCGCGCCTCTGGCTCCTCGCGCGGCGCAGTGGGGCCCGACAGCGCACTGGCCTCGCAGCGGGTGATCTACTTCGATTTTGACAGCAGCGACATCCGCAGCGAATACGTGGACGTCATCGCCGCGCATGGCCGCTTCCTTGCCGGCAACGCCACCGTGCGCGTGCGGCTTGAAGGCCACACCGACGAGCGTGGCTCGCGCGAGTACAACATCGGCCTCGCCGAGCGCCGCGCGCAGACCGTGCGTCGTGCCCTCACGCTGCAGGGTGTGCAGGAATCCCAGATTGCCACCGTGAGCTACGGCGAGGAACGACCCGCCGCGGCCGGCAGCGACGAGAATGCCTGGTCGAAGAACCGGCGCGTCGAGATCGTCTACATCAACTGAGGTACACGGTGATGCGAGCCGCCATTGCTGCTGTTCCGCTCCTGCTGGTGCTGGCAGGCTGTGCCACCACGCCGGAAGTGGATCCCGTGCAGCTGCGGCTCGATGACCTCGACGCGCGCGTAGGGCGCATCGACCGCATCGTCGCCAACAACAGCCTGGTACAGCTGTCGCAGCAGATCGAGGCGCAGCAGCAGGAACTGCGGCAGCTGCGAGGCCGCATCGAGGAGCTGCAGAACGAGAACGCCAAGCTGCGGCAGGAGCAGCGCGACCTCTATGGCGATCTCGACCGCCGCCTGAACGAGGCAAAGGCCGTGGCTGCCACTGCGCCGCCGCCGGCGAATCCCGCCGATGAGCAGGTGCTGTACGACCGTGCGCTGGAACAGCTGCGCGGCCGCGACTACGCCGGCGCGGTCGACAGCCTGCGCAGCCTGGCGGCGGCCTATCCGAATGGCGCGATGGCCGACAACACGCAGTACTGGCTGGGCGAGGCCTATTACGTTACCCAGGAGTTCGGCCACGCTGCGGCTGCATTCCAGCGCGTGCTGACCGACTTCCCTAACTCGCGCAAGGCGCCGGACGCGCTGCTGAAGCTGGCCTACACCCAGCTGGAGCAGGGCAATGCCGCCGCCGGCCGTGCGAACCTGCAGCAGGTCATCGACAAGTATCCCGGCACGGAGTCAGCGCGGCTGGCCACCGACAGGCTGTCGAAGCTGCCGCGCCGTTAAGCCGCGCGGGGCCCCGCATCCCGCCGTGAATCCGTCCGAAGCCGCGCCGCGGCTCAAGATCACCGAGATTTTCCGTTCCCTGCAGGGGGAGGGCGATGCAGTGGGATTTCCCACCGTGTTCGTGCGCCTCACCGGCTGTCCGCTGCGCTGCCAGTACTGCGATACGGCCTATGCCTTCACTGGCGGCGACTGGTGGTCGCTCGATGCCATTGTCGCGCGCGTCGCCGGGCTCGGCGCCCGCCACGTGTGTGTGACCGGCGGGGAACCACTGGCCCAGCGCAATTGCCTGCCGCTGCTCAGCCGGCTCTGCGACGCTGGCCACGAGGTGTCGCTGGAGACCAGCGGCGCCCTGCCAGTGCATGAGGTGGACCCGCGTGTGCGACGCGTGGTGGACGTGAAGACCCCCGCATCGGGGGAATCCGCCCGCAACCTGCTGGAACAGTTGCAGGCACTGGGCGAGCGCGACCAGATCAAGTTCGTGATCTGTGACCGCGCCGACTACGAGTGGAGCCGGACGCTGCTGGCAGAGCGCGGCCTGCCGGCGCGCGCCATGGTGCTGTTCTCGCCCAGCCACGGGCAGCTGCCGGCGCGGGAGCTGGCCGAATGGATACTGGAGGACAGGTTGCCGGTACGCATGCAGGTGCAGCTGCACAAGCTTCTCTGGGGAAATGAGGCAGGTCGCTGATGGCAGGCCAACGCGACGCAATCGTCCTGCTGTCCGGGGGCCTGGATTCCGCCACCGTGCTGGCGATGGCGCATGCGCAGGGTTTCCGCTGCCACACGCTGGCGGTGAGCTATGGCCAGCGCCACTCTGCGGAGCTGGCGGCGGCGCAACGGGTTTCTGCGGCACTGGGCGCAGTGGAGCACCGGCAGATGCACGTGGACCTGGCCGACATCGGCGGCTCGGCGCTCACCGATCACGGCATGGCGGTGCCCGAGCAGCCATCGCCCGGCATTCCCTCCACGTACGTGCCCGCCCGCAACACGCTGTTCCTGTCGCTGGCGCTGGGCTGGGCTGAAGTCGCCGGCGCACAGGACATTTTCATCGGCGTGAACGCGGTGGATTATTCCGGCTATCCGGATTGCAGGCCCGAGTTCATCGCGGCCTTCGAGCGACTGGCGGAGCTTGCCACCCGTGCGGGCGTGGAAGGTGGACACTTCCGGATCCGCGCGCCGCTGATCAGCATGAGCAAGGCGCAGATCATCCTCGCCGGCACAGGCCTCGGTGTGGACTACGCGGCAACCGTCTCCTGTTACCAGGCTGATGCGCAGGGCAGGGCATGTGGCCGCTGCGATTCCTGCCGGCTTCGCCGTGAGGGATTCCATGCGGCGGGAGTGGCGGATCCAACCCGCTACACGATGAATCCGGTATGATCGCGGCCCGCCGCGGGGCCGTTAGCTCAGTCGGTAGAGCAGCTGGCTTTTAACCAGTTGGTCGCGCGTTCGAATCGCGCACGGCCCACCAATAAACGTTTGCCGATCAATCATTAACGCGAAATTCTTCGCGTGGATTATGGTAAGATCGGGCACTCCGGCGCCACTTGCCGCGAGCAGCCCGGCGCGCTGTCACTGTGCGCTAGTGCGCCTGGAAGGTGCGTTCGGGCACGCTGGCCGTCTCATCGCAACCGGGACAGGGGAAGTATCTCGCCCGCGTGCCGATGACATGACGCAGTACATGCACCAGGCCGCAGAACAGGCAGCGCATGGTCTCGGTCACGGTGGGGCGGAAGTCATCGAGATAGAGAACCTTGGCCAAGGGGCACCTCCACAAGGCATCCGTACGATACGGATCAAGCAAGAATCAGGCCGTCATGGGAGACAAGCATGCGACGCAATCCTTCACGGGTCACGCCACTCCTGCTGTCAGTTGCGTCCGACGGCAGTGCAACGAATCTGAATTTCCGCTCGTGCCCGACAGGCTCTTGCCAGTGACAAGGACGTTGTCCCGCTCGTCGATTGTGCGGCGCGCCGTGGTTCAGTACCTTCCTTGGTGATGTCTCTCGCCGTGATCGTCCTGCTGCCGTTCGTCGGCAGCCTGCTTGCCGCCTTCCTGCCTGCCAACGCCCGCAACGCCGCGCCCTGGCTGGCTGGTGCGGTGGCGCTGGCCTGCGCGGTGATCACTGCCTTGTTCTACCCGCAGCTGGCCGACGGTGCGCTGGTGCGCTCGTCCGTGCCCTGGGCGCCGCAATGGGGCGTGGAACTGACGCTGCGGATGGACGGTTACGCCTGGCTGTTCGCCATGCTGGTGTCCGGCATGGGCTTCCTGGTGGTGCTGTACGCGCGCTACTACATGTCGGCGCAGGATCCAGTGCCGCGCTTCTTCTCCTTCCTGCTGGCTTTCATGGGCGCGATGCTGGGCATCGTGCTGTCCGGCAACCTGATCCAGCTGGTGGTGTTCTGGGAGCTCACCAGCCTGACCTCGTTCATGCTGATCGCCTACTGGTACCACCGCGAGGATGCGCGGCGCGGCGCGCGCATGTCGCTGATCGTCACCATGGGCGGCGGACTGTGCCTGCTGCTGGGCGTGCTGATCCTGGGCGCCATGGCCGGCAGCTTCGACCTGGACATGGTCCTTGCGGCCGGTCCGCTGATCCGGCAGGACCCCTGGTATCCGGCGGCGCTGCTCCTGGTCCTGCTGGGTGTCTTCACCAAAAGCGCGCAGTTCCCGTTCCATTTCTGGCTGCCGCATGCGATGGAGGCACCGACACCGGTTTCGGCCTACCTGCATTCGGCCACCATGGTGAAGGCTGGCGTCTTCCTGCTGGCGCGCCTATGGCCCGCGCTGTCGGGCACGGAACTGTGGTTCTGGCTGGTGAGCGGCACCGGTGCGGCCACGCTGCTGGTGGGGGCCTTCTCGGCCACCTTCCAGCGCGACCTGAAGGGCGTGCTGGCCTATTCCACCATCAGCCACCTGGGGCTGATCACGCTGCTGCTGGGCATGAACAGCAAGCTGGCGCTGATTGCGGCCGTGTTCCACATGATGAACCACGCCACCTTCAAGGCCTCGCTGTTCATGGCCGCCGGCATCGTCGACCATGAGACGGGTACGCGCGACATCGGCCGGCTGGGCGGCCTCAGGTATTGCATGCCGATGACCGCGCTGGTGGCCATGGTGGCGGCCGCAGCCATGGCAGGCGTGCCGCTGCTCAACGGCTTCCTCTCGAAGGAGATGTTCTTCCTGGCGTCACTGCAGGCCGAGGAGGCCAGCCAGCTGTGGATCACGCTGCCGCTGGTGGCCACGCTGGCCGGCGCCTTCAGCGTGGCCTATTCGGTGCGCTTCATCCACCAGGTGTTCCTCGGCAAGACCTCGCGCGACCTGCCGCGCACTCCGCATGAACCCCTGGGCGGCATGCTGCTGCCGGGCGCGGTGCTCGTGCTTGCCTGCCTTACCGTGGGCATCCTGCCGGCACACACGGTGGGACCGCTGCTGGAGACGGCGGCGCGCTCGCTGCTGGGCGCGGATGTGCCGGAGTACACGCTGGCCGTGTGGCATGGCCTGTCCACTCCACTGCTGATGAGCCTGCTGGCGATGGCCGGTGGCGTGGCGCTGTACCTGTACCTGCTGCGCACCGGACGCACGATGATGCGCACGCCCCTGCTGTCGCGCCTGAACGCCGCACGCATCTTCGACGTGCTCAACGTCGGGGCCATCCGCGGCGCCGGTCGCCTCACGCACGTGCTGTTCTCCTGGCGCCTGCAGCCGCTGCTGCTGCTGATCGTCTGCGGGGCACTGCTGGCCGGCACGTTGCCGCTTGCCGTGGAAGGCTGGTCGCGCGGCAGCCTGCCGCTCACGCCGCTGGATCCGCTGTTCCTGATGCTGTGGCTCATCGGCGGCGCCTGCGCGCTGGGGGCGGCATGGCAGGCGAAGTTCCACCGCCTTGCGGCGCTGATCCTGGTCGGCGGGGTGGGCCTGGTCACCTGCCTGACCTTCGCGTGGTTCTCCGCGCCCGACCTGGCACTCACGCAGATAGCCGTGGAAGTGGTGACGGTGGTGCTGATCCTCCTGGGCCTGCGCTGGCTGCCACGCCGCGTGGAGTTCATCGATGCGCGTCGCGAGACGGTGCGGGCGAGGCTGCGCCGCGCGCGCGACGTAGTCGTGGCCATTGCCGCGGGCACGGGCTTTGCGGCACTGGCCTATGCGGTGCTCACGCGTTCCTCCACGGCCGAGCTGGCCCCGTTCTACATCCGCAATGCGCTGGAGGTGGCCGAGGGTCGAAATGTGGTGAACGTGATCCTGGTGGATTTCCGCGGCTTCGACACCATGGGGGAGATTACCGTGGTGGGCATCGTGGCGATGATCGTCTGGGCGCTCTTGCGCCGCTTCCGCCCCGCGCCGGAAGTGATGGACGTGCCACGCGCGCAGCGCCGCGACGGCGAGGCGCATCCCCCGCCACCGGATCCGCGCGACGTGCTGCCGGCGGGCGACCTGAGGATTCCCGCCGTGCTCGGGCGGCTGATGCTGCCGATGGCCGGCATGGTGTCGCTGTACTTCCTGCTGCGTGGACACAATGCGCCGGGCGGCGGATTCGTCGGCGGATTGGTGATGGCCACGGCCGTGATCGTGCAATACATGGTGGGCGGCACGATGTGGGTGGAGGCGCGCCTGCGCGTGCATCCCCTGCAATGGATGGGCAGCGGACTGCTCTCTGCCGCTGGCGCGGGCGTCATCGCCTGGCTGTGGTCGAAGCCTTTCCTCACGGCGCATTCGGCCCATCTGCAACTGCCGCTGCTGGGTGAGCTGCACATCTCCACGGTGCTGCTGTTCGACCTGGGTGTGTACATGCTCGTGGTGGGCGCGACCATGTTGATCCTCGTGGCGCTGGCGCACCAGTCGCTTCGCAGCCCGCGCAAGTCGGTCACGCCGCTGAATCCCGACCAGGAGATCGAAGGCGTGGCCGGCAACCTGGGAGTGGAGGGCTGATGGAGATCGTGTACGCACTGGCGATCGGCGTGCTTGCCGGCTCCGGGGTGTGGCTGCTGCTGCGCCCACGTACCTTCCAGGTGCTGATGGGCATCACGCTGTTGTCCTATGCCACCAACATCTTCATCTTCGGCATGGGCAGGCTGGCCCTGCACCGGGCGCCCATCATCGAGAACGCCAGGGCCGTGGATCCCTCGCATTATGCGGATCCGGTGCCACAGGCCCTGGTGCTCACCGCCATCGTGATCGGCTTTGCCACGACTGCACTGTTCCTGGTGGTGCTGCTGGCCTTGCGCGGCACCACCGGCACCGATCATGTGGACGGCAGGGAGCCTGAGGCATGAACTTCCTGCTGCGCCACATGATCGTGCTGCCCATCCTCATCCCGCTGCTGGCGGGTGCCGCGATGCTGTTCCTGTCCGAGGCGCGCCGCGGGCTGCGGCTCACCTTGGCGCTGGGCTCGGTGACCGGCCAGCTGCTGGTGGGCTGCACCCTGCTGTACCTCACCAGCGATGCGGCAGGATTCATCTGGCCGGAGGGCGTGGGGGTCTACACCATCGGCAACTGGGCGGCGCCCTTCGGCATCGTGCTGGTGGTCGATCGACTTGCCGCGGTGATGGTCACGCTCTCGGCGGTGGTGTCGCTGGCCACCATGGTCTATGCCATCTCGCGCTGGGACCGGCCGGGTCAGCCGTTCCATTCGCTGTTCCAGCTGCTCACCATGGGGCTCAATGGCGCCTTCCTCACCGGCGACCTGTTCAACCTGTTCGTGTTCTTCGAGGTGCTGCTGGCCGCTTCCTACGGCCTCGTGCTGCGCGGCGTGGGCGCTCCACGGGTGAAGGCGGGCATGCACTACATCGTGGTGAACCTTGCTGCATCCTTCCTGTTCCTGATCGGCGTGGCGATGATCTATGGCATGGCCGGGACGCTGAACATGGCCGACCTGGCCGGCCGCGTGGCCACGCTGGATCCGCAGGATCGCGCGCTGTTTGACGCCGGCGCGGCCATCCTGGGCATCGCCTTCCTGGTGAAGGCAGGAAGCTGGCCGCTGAACTTCTGGCTGCCTGGGGCGTATTCGCTGGCACACGCGCCGGTGGCGGCGGTGTTCGCCATGATGACCAAGGTGGGCCTGTACGCCATCCTGCGCGTGGGCACCATCCTCGACGTGGACGAGCGGCTCGGCGCCGCGCTGTTCTACATCGGCACGGCCACCCTGGTGACGGCCGCCATCGCGATGCTGGGCGCCAAGCACCTTGCCAGGCTGGTGGCCTATTCCGTGCTCGCCTCGATGGGCATCCTGCTGGCCACGCTGGGCCTGCAGGTGGATGCGCTGACGGCGCCGGTGATGTTCTACATGATCGTTTCGGTGCTGACCTCGTGCGCGTTTTTCATGCTCACGGGCATGACCGATCGCACACGCATCACCGATCCGCCGGCCGATCCGCTGGATGAGACCGCCTCGCAGACCCAGCCCATCTACGTGGCCTACGGCATCAAGGAACCCTCGGTGTACCGGGACGATGACGATGAAGTCGGCATCCCCATCCCGGCCACCATGGCCTTCCTGGGGCTGATGTTCGTCTGCTGCGTGCTGCTGGTGACCGGCTTGCCGCCGCTGCCGGGCTTCGTGGCCAAGTTTGCCGTGCTGGCCACGGCGGTGCAGTTCACCCATTTCACCACCGTGGGTCCGGCGCTGTGGATGCTGTGCGGCGCGGTGCTGCTGTCCGGACTCACCGGCGTAATTGCGCTCAGCCGCGTGGGCATGCGGCTGTTCTGGGGCACGGTGCGCATCACGCCAAGGCTGCGGGTGCTGGAGGCCTCGCCCGTGGCCGTGCTGGTGATGCTGTGCCTGGCATTGGGCATCTGGGCCGGGCCGGTGGCAGATTACCTGGATTCCGCGGCGCGCTCGCTGCACGAGCCTGACACCTACATCCGCGTGGTGCTGTCGCAGCGGGGCGGGGCCGTGGCGCCGGAGGAGGCACCATGATCCGCACCTTCGCGCGGCGCATCTCTCCCGTGCTGGTGCTGGGCCTCACCGTGCTGTGGCTGGCGCTCAACCAGAGCTTCACCTTCGGCCAGGTGGTGCTCGGACTGCTGCTGTCGGTGCTGCTGGCCTGGGCAGGCTCCACCCTGCGGCCACTGCATGCCAGGGTCCGGCGGCTGGACATCGCGCTGCTGCTGGTGGGGATCGTGTTCTGCGACATCGTCCGTTCCAACCTGCACGTGGCGCAGGTGGTGCTGGGGCTGACGGGCAAGCGTGCATTGCGTCCGGACTTCCTCGACATCCCGCTGGACATGCGCGACCCGCACGGGATGGCCGCCCTGGCCGTGATCGTCACCGCCACGCCGGGCACGGTGTGCGCCGGCTTCGCGCCGGATGGCAGCTGGATGCGGCTGCACGTGATCGACCTGCAGGATGAAGCGGCCCTGATCCGGCTGATCAAGGATCGCTATGAACGGCGCCTGATGAGGATCTTCGAATGACAGCCAACCAGATCTTCGACATTGCGGCCGGCTTTGCCGCACTGTGCTTCGTGCTGGTCATGGGCATGGCGCTGGTGCGCCTGTTCATCGGCCCCTCGGCACAGGACCGCGTGCTGGCTTTCGACACCATGTACATCAACGGCATGGTGACGCTGCTGATACTGGGCATCCGTTCCAGTTCCAGCGTGTATTTCGACATGGCCATGCTGATCGCCATGTTCGGCTTCGTGGGCACCGTGGCGCTGGCCAAGTTCCTGCTGCGGGGCGAGGTGATCGAGCCATGAACGGCCAGGAGCTGCCACTCTGGGTAGTCATTCCCGCCGCGCTGCTGCTGGTCACCGGCGGGCTTGCCGCGCTGATCGGCGGCCTCGGGCTGCTGCGCATGCGCGATTTCTATTCGCGCGCGCATCCGCCCACCATGGGTACGACGATGGGCGCTGGCTGCGTGGTGCTGGCCTCGATGCTGGTCAGCTCGGCGCTGCTGCATCGTCCGGTGTACCACGAACTGCTGATCGCGCTGTTCGTGGTGATCACCGCGCCGGTGACCGCCATCCTGCTGTTCCGGGCGGCCATCGCCCGACGCAAGGACCGCGAGCCCGGACCCTAGCGAGGTTCGGTCTGGCGCGCTGCGGCCCCGCGCGGTGCGCGCTGCCGCTCGATCTGGATGGCGACGCCCTCGCGCCGCGGATCCGCACCGCCCTCGAAGCCCTGCTCGCGCGCCACGATGAGGTTGAGGCCGGAATTCTCCCCGGCCACCTCGCGCACCGTGAAGCCGGCCGCAGCGAGCATGCGGGCCCAGGACCGTCCGGTCTCGTCAGAAGTCTCTACGCTCACCGTCGGGCCGCGTGCAACGATGTTGGGCAGCGCAGCTGCATCCTGGGCACTGCGGTTCCAGTCGAGCACGGCCACCAGCGACTTGGCCACGTAGCCCACGATGGAGTTGCCGCCCGGCGAGCCGGTCACCATGTGCACATCGCCCGCAGGGTCGAGCACGATGGTAGGCGACATCGACGAACGCGGCCGCTTGCCCGGGCCTGGCGCATTGGCCACCGGTTTGCCGGAAAGCGTTGGCGGACGCGTGAAATCGGTGAGCTGGTTGTTGAGCACGAAGCCGTTGGTCCAGCGCGAGGAACCGAAGGGACCTTCCACCGTGGCGGTGAAGGCCACGGCATTGCCATCGAAGTCCACGATCGACAGGTGCGTGGTGCCCGGGCGGGGCGCGTCCGCTGCCTGGCCCCACATGTCGATCACGGGCTGGCCGCGCAGCACGGCGCCTGGGTCCCCGGGGCGGGGCGCGTCGCCGGGCTTGAAGCCTGCGTGCGCGCGCGAGCGGATGTATGCCGGATCCAGCAGGTCACGCACCGGTACGGTGACCTTGCCCGGATCGGCGACGTAGTGGTCGCGATCCGCATAGCCGAGCTGCTGCGCCATCACGAAATTGCGCAGTTTCGCGGCCTCGCTGCCCGCATTGCCGCCCGATCCCAGCTCTGCATACAGCGAGAGGATGAGGTTCATCGCCACGCCACCGGAGGAGGCGGGCGGAGCCGAGCACACGATGTATATCCTGTAGGGGCCGCAGAGCGCCGGTGATTCGATCACGCGGTAACTGGCGAGATCCTGCAGCGAGAGTTCCCCCGGAATCTCGCCGCTGTGCACGGCCGCCACGATGTCCCTGGCGATGCTCCCCGCATAGAACGCAGCCGGGCCCTCGCTGGCAATCCTGCGCAGCGTGGCGGCATAGGCCGGGTTGGTGCGGCGGTCGCCCACGGCCAGCGGCTTGCCGCCGGGAAAGAAATATTGGCCGGATTCCGGTTTGCGCCCCAGCGGCCCGTTCTGGAATCGCGCGCCCAGCGATGCGGCCAGGCGCGGTGAAACGATGAAGCCTTCCTCGGCAAGACGGATGGCCGGTTCGAAGAGCTTGTCCCAGGGCAGCTTGCCGTGGCGTTCATGCGCTGCCTTGTACAGCGCGATGGTGCCGGGCACTCCCACCGAACGGCCGGACTGCACGGCCTGCGCATAGCCGAGGTTCTGACCGTTCACGGTGAAGTAGTCGGCGGTGGCGGTGGCCGGTGCGGTTTCGCGTCCGTCGAAGCTGGTGGTGCGACGACTGGCGCGATCGTGCACCACCATGTATCCGCCGCCGCCCAGGCCCGAGCTTTGCGGCTCCACCAGCCCGAGCACCGCATGCACGGCGATGGCAGCGTCCACCGCGCTGCCACCCTGGCGCAGGATGGAAAGGCCAGCCTCGACGGCACGAGGATCGGCGGCCGCGACCATGGCCTTGTCTTCAAGGCGCCAGGTGCTGGACGCAGGCGAGCCGGTGCTGGCAGCACCCGGTCCCGCGCAGGAGGGCAGGGTGAATGCCGCGACGACGGCAAGCAGCGCGACACCGGCGCGCCGGGTCAGGGAGTTCATCGGGTTGAGCCTAGCACCGGCGCGTTGCAGCGATCCATCAGCCACAGGGTCGGAAACGGCCAGAGGACCTGCCGGCTGCAGATACTGACAGCTCTCAGACCTCGCGCCGTGCCATCTCCACCCATTCCTTGTGGATGCTGTTGTAGTGACGGCCGGCAATGCGGCTTTCGTTGACCACCTTCTGGAACAGCGCCTGCGCTTCGCCATTGCGCCCCTGGCGCTTGAGGATGGCGGCCAGCCGGCAGGCTGGCTCCGGCCCGGAGTAGTAGCCCACCAGCGATTCGTACTCGATCACTGCTGCGCCGGTCTCGCCCAGCGCTTCGCGCGCCCGCGCATAGAGCAGGTGGCCTTCCGGCGAGGTGTGCTCCGGATGGCGCTCCTTCAGCAGGTCGAGCGCAGCCACGGTTCCGGCCGGGTCACCCTGCCCGAACTTCGCCCGCGCCAGGCCCATCAGCAGTACCGGGTCGTCCGCATGCACGCCGCGCATCGCGCGCTGGTACAGCTCCGCGGCTTCTGCGTAGCGCTCCTTCGCCAGGCATTCCTCCGCGAGCACGACGGTGTTCTGCACGGTGTCGGCCACCGCGAACTTCTCGCTGGCGTGCCTGAAGCCGCGGTCGGGGTTGGCGAGCTTCGTCAGCTTGCGGCGCATGTTCACGCCCGTGCGACTGCCGGTCCATTCCGGCAGCAGCTCGACGATCACATAGGCCAACGTGCCCACCAGCGGGAAGAACAGCACGACGAAGATCCAGGTCATGTTGCGCCCGGTCTTCACGATATGGATGACCAGCGCGAGCTGGATCACCAGCGAAAGAATGAGGTAGGGCATGGATGGCCTTGCGCTCAGGACCTCAGCACGCTGATCACCTGGGGTTCCATGTAAGCCTCCAGGCCCATCCGCGAGTACGTGCGGCCGATGCCCGATTCCTTCGCGCCGCCGAAGGGCACGTCAGCCGCGGTGATGCGGTGCTGGTTCACCCAGGCCGTGCCCACTTCCAGGCGTGCGGCGATGGCGGTGGCCCGGGCGGTGTCGCGGCTCCACACAGAGCCGGCGAGGCCGAAGCGGGTGTCGTTGGCGCGCGCCACCGCATCATTCACATCGCTGAAGGGCAGCACCGGGAATACGGGGCCGAACTGCTCCTCGGCCACCAGGCGATCCCTCTCGCCAAGGCCGGTGACCACCGTGGGCGCCACGAAATAGCCGCCACCGGCAGGAAGCGTGCCTTCATCCATCCGGCCGTGCTGCCGGGCGTCGTCCTTCAGTTCGCAGACCCGCTCGTACTGGCGGCGGTTCTGGATGGGACCCAGCGTGGTGGCCGGATCAAGGCCATCACCCAGCTTCGCCTGCCGCGCCTCGGCGGCCAGCGCGGCGCACAGCGCCTCGTAGATGTCCTCGTGGGCATAGATGCGCTTCACGGCCATGCACACTTGGCCGCTGTTCACGGTGGCAGCGAAGAACAGCTTCTTCGCCACATCGGCGACGTCGACATCGGGCAGCACGATGGCCGCGTCGTTGCCGCCCAGTTCCAGCGTCACGCGCTTGAGAGTGCCAGCGGCGCCGGCCATCACCTTCTTGCCGGTAGCCACCGAGCCAGTGAAGGAGATCTTGTCGATGCCCGGGTGCGCCGTCATCAGGGCGCCCAGTTCATCGCCGCCGGACAGCACACTGACGACGCCGGCTGGCAGGATCCCGCGCAGCAGCTCGCCAATGCGCAGCGTGGTGAGCGGCGTGAATGGCGAGGGCTTGATGATGGCGCAATTGCCGGCGTAGAGCGCCGAGGCCAGCGGGCCGGCAGCCAGGTTCACGGGCGCATTCCAGGGCGTGATGATGCCGGCCACGCCCAGCGGCCTCCAATGCAGCTCGATGAGGCGCTGCGCGTTGTCGAGGATGGTCTCCGGCGCGATGCGGATCTTGGTCATGCCCACCGACAGGGTGCCGGCGCGGGCGATCTCGTCACGTGACTGGCCCACCGGCTTGCCCTGCTCCTGCGTGAGCAGGCGCGCCAGGGGCTCCTTGTGGGCCTCGAGCGCTGCGGCGATGCGCGCGACATGACCGGCCCGCTCCTCGAACGACAGCGCGCGCCAGGCGGGAAATGCGCGCCGGGCCGCCGCTACCGCCATATCCAGTTCTGCCGCGCCGGCGGCGGGGCAGGTGGCGAACACCTTCCCGGTGGCAGGATTGACCACCTCGAGCTTTGCGGAGGTCTGTACGAGCTGGCCGTCGATCAGCAGGCCATACGGGGCGTTGAAATCGATCATGGGTGTTCCGGAGGGGCGGGGACGGGGTTGCGCGTCGGAGGGGAGAACTCGGGGTGGTAAGATACCGGTTCAACGTTCGAGGTTCATCCCACATGAAAATTGGTCTGGCAGGACAGGGCGCCTTCGGCATCAAGCACCTGGAGGCAATCCGCAACATCCCCGGCATCGAGGTCATTACCATCACCGGCGGCAACCAGGAGTCCACCCGCGAGGTGGCCCAGAAATTCGGCATCCCGCATTACACGGGTGACCTGGCCGAGAGCCTGAAGCAGCCGGGCCTGGAGGCGATGATCCTGGCCACGCCCACGCAGATGCATGCAAATCAGGCCATCCAGTGCCTGAAGGCCGGCAAGCACGTGCAGGTGGAGATCCCGCTCGCCGACACCCTTGCCGATGCCGAGGCCGTGGTGAAGGCGCAGCAGGAGACGGGCCTTGTGGCCATGTGCGGCCACACCCGCCGCTTCAATCCCAGCCACCAGTGGATCCGCAAGAAGATCGTGGCTGGCGAGCTGAAGGTGCTGCAGATGGACGTGCAGACCTATTTCTTCCGCCGCACCAACATGAACGCGCTGGGCAAGCCGCGCAGCTGGACCGACCACCTGCTGTGGCACCACGCCGCGCACACGGTGGACCTGTTCCAGTACCAGACGGGTGAGGAAGCTTCAGTCGCCCGCGGCGTGGAAGGCCCGCACCATCCGGATCTGAAGATCGCGATGGACATGAGCATCCAGATGAAGACGCCGAAGGGCGCGGTGTGCACGCTGTCGCTGTCGTTCAACAACGATGGGCCGCTGGGCACCTTCTTCCGCTACATCTGCGACAACGGCACCTACATCTGCCGCTACGACGACCTGTTCAATGGCAAGAACGAGCAGATCGATGTGTCGAAGGTCGACGTGTCGATGAACGGCATCGAGCTGCAGGACCGGGAATTCTTCGCGGCGATCAAGGAGGGCAGGGAGCCCAATGCCAGCGTCGCCCAGGTGCTCCCGGCCTACCGCACGCTCGACCGCATCGAGAAGTCGCTCTAGCGGTCGAGGATCTTCATCATCGCCGGCGGGTGACGCTCGCCGGCCACCTGCGCAGCAAGCTCGTCGATGTGCGAGACCTGCGCGGGTGACAGCGCGACGCGCGCGGCGCTGAGATTGTCTTCGAGGTGCCGGCGCGACTTCATCCCCGGAATCGTCACCACGCGCGGCGAGCGCGACAGCACCCACGCAATGGCCACCTGCGCGGCGGTGCCACCCAGTTCCGATGCGATCCGGCGGATCTGCGCCACCAGCGCGGCGTTCTGCGCCGCGGCGGTTTCCTGGAAGCGCGGATGACTGCGGCGATGGTCGCCCTCGGGCAGGTCGGTGGCGCGGCCGAAATTGCCGGCCAGGAAGCCGCGCCCCAGCGGACTGTAGGACACGAAGGTCACGCCCAGTTCCTCGCAGGCGGCGAGCACGCCTGCCTCCGGGTCGCGTGACCAGATCGAATATTCACTCTGCACGGCCGCGATGGGCAGCACCTTGCAGGCGCGGCGCAGGGTGGCCTCGCTGCATTCGGACAGCCCGGCGTAGCGGATCTTGCCGGCCTCAACCAGCCGCGCCAGCTCGCCAGTGGATTCCTCGATGGGCACGGTCTTGTCGATCCGGTGCAGGTAGAAGAGGTCGATGTAGTCCGTGCCGAGGCGCGCCAGGCTGGCATCGCACGAGGCGCGGATGGTTTCCGGCCGGTTGTCCACCAGGGCGCCGCCATCGGGGCTGCGGCTCAGGCCGCACTTGGTGGCGATGAACAGCCGCTGGCGGAAGGGCGCCAGCACTGCGCCCACGAATTTCTCGTTCTCGCCCACCTGGTAGCTGGCGGCGGTGTCGAAATGGTCCACGCCGGCCTCGACGGCGGCCAGCAGCGTGGCGCGCGCCTCCTCGTCGTCACGGCGGCCATACCAGCCCACCAGGCCCATGCAGCCGAAGCCGATGGGTGCGACGCTGGCAGGTCCACGGCCCATGGGCCGGCGGGTGTTTGCGGATGTGTTTTCCATAGGGTGGGGCACCATACCGCATCGGCGCGGCGCCGGCAGCCTGCCCCGGTGGCACCGGGCCTTGGGGTATCATCGGCGCCCGAAGCGAACCTGCCAATGGACCACGCGATGATCATCGACTGCCACGGACACTACACCACCGCCCCCCAGGCCCTGACCGACTTCCGCGATGCGCAGAAGGCGGCGTTGAAGGATCCGGCCCAGACGCCCTCGCGCGCCTCGCTGAAGATCAGCGACGACCAGATCCGCGACAGCCTGGAGAACGCACAGCTGAAGCTGCAGCGCGAGCGCGGCTCCGACCTCACCATCTTCTCCCCGCGTGCCTCCACCATGGCGCACCACATCGGCACCGAGGCCACGAGCCTGGAGTGGTCCGAGATCAGCAACGACCTGATCGAGCGCGTGGTGGGGCTGTACCCGAAGAACTTCGTGGGCGTGTGCATGCTGCCGCAGTCCACCGGCGCGCCGCTGGAAGGCAGCGTGAAGGAACTGGAGCGCTGCGCGAAGATGGGTTTCATCGGCGCGAACCTGAACCCGGATCCCTCCGGCGGTCACTGGAAGTCCCCGCCGCTCACCGACCGCTACTGGTATCCCATCTACGAGAAGCTGGTGGAGCTGGACATGCCGGCCATGGTGCATGTGAGCTCCTCGTGCAACCCGTGCTTCCACGCCACCGGCGCGCACTACATCAACGCCGACACCACGGCGTTCATGCAGCTGATCCAGGGTGACCTGTTCAAGGACTTTCCGACGCTGCGGCTGATCATTCCGCACGGCGGCGGCGCGGTGCCCTACCACTGGGGCCGCTACCGCGGGCTGGCGCAGGACATGAAGCGCCCGCCACTCGACACCCATGTGATGAAGAACGTGTTCTTCGACACCTGCGTGTACCACCAGCCGGGCATCGACCTGCTGCTGAAGGTGATCCCGGTGGAGAACATCCTGTTCGGATCGGAGATGGTGGGTGCCGTGCGTGGCGTGGATCCCACCACAGGTTTCAACTACGACGACACGAAGCGCTACATCGATGCTTCGGCACTGTCGCCGGCCGACAAGAAGAGGATCTTCGAGGACAACGCCCACCGCGTGTATCCGCGCCTGGCTGCCCGCCTGGCCGGATGAACGCCGGCGCCAGGCCGCCGGTGGCGGCGGTCCGGCCGCATCGCGTGGAGTCGCCCCACGGCTCCCGCGTCGATCCCTATTACTGGCTGCGCGACGACACGCGCCAGGATACGGAGGTGCTGGCTTACCTCGCGGCAGAGAATGCCTGGACGGATGCGGCCTTCGCGTCCATCCGTCCGCTGCAGGAACGCATCTACAACGAGATCGTGGGCCGCATCCGCCAGGATGACGCCAGCGTGCCCTGGCACCGCCGGGGTTACTGGTACTACCACCGCTTCGAGACCGGCAAGGATTATCCCGTCCATGCCCGGCGCAAAGGAGACCTCGCTGCGCCCGAGCAGGTGATGCTCGACGTGAACGCCATGGCAGCCGGCCAGGATTTCTTCCAGGTCGGCGGCTGGGAAGTCAGCCCCGACAATCGCCTGCTGGCGTGGACCGAAGACAGCGTGGGCCGGCGCCAGTTCGTCCTGCGGGTGAAGGAGCTGGACACCGGCCGTGTGCTGGCCGATGTGGTCTCCAACGTGGAGGCGTCGGTGGTCTGGACGGCCGACAGCCGCGCGCTGCTCTATGTGGCCAAGGACCCGGTCACGCTGCTCGGGGACCGGGTCTGCGTGCACCGGCTCGGCAGCGACGCGGCCGCGGATGAGCTCATCTACCGCCAGGTGGATGATGCCTTCTACACCAGCGTTGGCAAGACCAAGGACGAGCGCTACCTGCTGGTCATTTCGTCCTCGACGGTTTCCACCGAGTACCAGGTGGCCGCGGCCGATGATCCGGCGCTGCGCTTCCGCGTGCTGCTGCAGCGCGAGCGCAATCATGAATACCAGGCCGAACACCTGCATGGTCGCTGGATACTGCAGACCAACTGGCAGGCGAAGAACTTCCGCATCGTGGAGGTGGAGGAGTCCGCGCTGGCTGACCGTTCGCGCTGGCGCGATCTGGTGGCCCATCGCCCGGATGCGTTCATAGAAAGCTTCGAGCTGTTCCGCGATTTCCTGGCCGTGGAGGAACGTTCCGGCGGGCTGCTCAATGTGCGCATCTGCCCGTGGCAGGGCCAGGTGCCGTTCCTGATTGCCGCGCAAGAGCCTTCCTATTCCATCCAGCTGGACAACAACCCTGAGCTGGAATCGGGCAAGGTGCGCTACACCTATACCTCGCTCACCACGCCGGCATCGGTGCATGAGCTGGAGGTCGGCAGCGGCGTAACCACCCTGCTCAAGCGCGATCCGGTGCAGGGAGATTTCAGTCCGGAACAGTACGCCACCGAGCTGACATGGGCGCCCGCGCGCGATGGCACACTCGTGCCCGTGTCGCTGGCCTGGAGGCGCGACCGCTACCAGCGCGACGGCTCGGCGCCGATGCTGCAATACGCTTATGGCTCCTATGGCCTGAGTTCCGATCCGCGCTTCTCCATTCCCGTGCTGTCCCTGCTGGACCGCGGCTTCGTGTATGCCATTGCCCACATCCGCGGCGGCCAGGAGATGGGCCGCAGCTGGTACGAGAACGGCAAGCTGCTGAACAAGCTCAACAGCTTCACCGACTTCATCGACGTCACGCGCCACCTGGTGCGCGCGGGTTACGCGGACAGCCGGCGGGTCTTCGCCCGCGGCGGCAGTGCAGGCGGCCTGCTGATGGGCGCGGTGGCCAACATGGCCCCGCAGGACTACCGCGGCATCATCGCGCTGGTGCCTTTCGTCGACGTGGTCACCACCATGCTGGATGAAAGCATTCCGCTGACCACGAACGAATACGACGAGTGGGGTGATCCGCGCGGCAAGGCTGCCTATGACTGCATGCTGCGCTATTCGCCCTATGACAACGTCGTCGCCCAGGACTATCCGGCCATGTTCGTGGGCACGGGGCTGTGGGACAGCCAGGTGCAGTATTTCGAGCCGGCCAAATGGGTGGCGCGGTTGCGCGCCGTGAAAACCGACGACAACCCGCTGCTGCTTCGCACCCACATGGAAGCTGGCCATGGAGGCAAGTCCGGACGCTTCCGGCAGTACCAGGAAATAGCCGAACAATGGGCATTCATCGTCCAGCTCGCTGGCAGCGATGCCTGAGCCATCCGGTCAATGCGGTTACCGAAGGGGTGCCAGCGTCCCTGAATTGCTGGTCGACGCGGCGAGGTTTATGCTCCCGCGCAGCGGCGCGACAGGGCCATGGGTGGCCACCCCTGACGCAATACAACAGATCGGGGGATGGCATTGATGCGAATTATTGGAAGGCGTTCGGTCCTGCGGGGCCTGGGCCACTCGGCGACGTTCACCAGCCTGGCGGCGGCATTGCCCAGCCTGGCGCGGGCAGCACAGCCCGCGGCCGCGGCAGCCGCACCACAGAAGATCTGCCTGTCGATGCTGTATCCCTCGGGCGAGGGGCTCAGCTTCGATGCCGACGGTTTCCGCGACCGCCACCTGGCACTGCTGAAGAAATCCTACGGTGCGAGCATCGAGCGCGTGGAACTGCGGGTTTCTCCGCCGCCGCCACCGCCGCCGCCGGTCGTCGAGGGGCAACCCGCACCGCCCATGCCTGCGCCGCAGCCCGTGCTTGCCGCGGTGAGCCTGTGGATCGGCAATGTCAGCCAGTTCATCCAGGCCTCGCAGGCCGCGGCGAAGAATGTGGCGGCCGACATGGCCAGCATCACCAAGAGTGCGCCGATGGTGCAGTTCGACGTGCTGGAGGGCCAGGGTGGTGGCGCCGCCGGATCGGTACTGGGTGGCACGACCGTGGTTTCCAGCTACTTCTTCGCCAAGGAGGGCAGTTCGATCGATTCGGCCTTCTTCGGCAAGACCTACCTGCCGAAGGCCGTGGCTGCCTATGGTCCCGAAGCGCTGCAGCGGGCCGAGGTGTGGCGCGGCGAGCTGGCACAGGGCGGCGGCAAGCCGCTGATTGCCAGCGCCCTGCACCTGTATGTGAAGGATGTCACTGCTTTCGATGCCGCCCATGGCACGGATGGCGTCAAGGCCCTCGGGCCCGAGGCAGCCGCCAACAGCACCATCACGCCGGTGAACCTGGTGATGACGGTGCACGCCACCGGCTGATGCCCGGGGCAGGCCGGGGCTGGCCGGGGCTGGCCCCGGCCACGGGCCTGAAGGTCTAGATGTACTTCAGGCCCAGTTCGGCGAGCTTCTCGCGGAACTTGTAGATATCCATGCCCAGCTCGCCCGAGGCGAGGCGCTTGCGCTTCTCCTCTTCCATGGCAACCCGCTTCGCCGCGGCTTCTGCCACCTTCGGCGCCTCTGCACTGCGCACCACGCACACGCCATCATCATCGGCGACGATCACGTCGCCGGGGTTGATGGCCTGCGCGGCGCAGATCACCGGCACGTTCACTGATCCGAGGCTGGCCTTGATGGTGCCCTGTGCGTACACGCACTTGCTCCACACGGGGAAGTCCATCTCCTTCAGCGTGGCCACGTCGCGCACGCCGGCGTCGATGATGAGGGCCTGCACGCCGCGCGCCTGCAGCGAAGTGGCAAGCAGGTCGCCAAAGTAGCCGTCGCTGCAGGGTGAGGTGGGCGCCACCACCAGGATGTCACCGGGCCGGCAGACTTCCACCGCGACGTGGATCATCCAGTTGTCGCCCGGCGGGGAAGACACGGTCACGGCAGGACCCGCAATGGACTTGCCGCTGTAGATCGGCCGCATGTAGGGCGCCAGCAGGCCGGTGCGGCCCTGCGCCTCATGCACCGTGGCCACGCCGTATCCGGCCAGCGCCTTGCTCACGGCCGCGTCGGGCCGCGGAATCTCGCGCACGCAAACGTGCTTGCTCATTGCTTCGTCTCTCCTCAGGCCAGCTTGAACACGCGCCGCGCGTTGTCTTCGAAGAAGGCGCGCTTGTCGGCATCCGGGATGGTCATCGCATCGCAGAAGCCCACTTCCTCCGGCACGTACTGATACGGGTAGTCCATGGCATACAGCACGCGGTCCACGCCGATCACCTTCTGGCAGAACTCGATGGCCGGCTGCCAGGCCACGCCGCTGTTGGTGATGTAGACGTTGTGCTTCAGGTAGTGGCTCACCGGGTTCTTCAGTGGCTTCATGAAAGGATAGCGGTTGGAGCGCACGGTGGATCCGTGCATGAAGTCCAGCCGGTACAGCCAGAAAGGCAGTGCCTCGCCCGCATGTCCGATGATGAACTGCAGCTTCGGGAAGCGGTCGAAGACGCCCGCGACGATGATGCGCAGCATGTGCAGGCCGGTCTCCACGCCGAATCCGTACACCGCGCCGTCCAGACCCGACTCCACGAAGGGCTTGATCATGGCCGGCGAGGGCGTGTTCGGGTGCAGGTAGATGGGCACGTTCAGTGCCTCGGCCGCCTCGAGCACGGGCAGGAACTGCGGCTCATCCAGGTAGTGACCCTGGATGTGTGAATTGACGATCACCGCCTTGAAGCCGAGCTTCCTGATGCCGCGTTCCATTTCCTTCACGGCATTGGCCGGGTCGTGCGGCGCCACGGCCACCATGCCCGTGTAGCGGTCCGGATAGCGGCGGCAGGCTTCGGCCAGCTGGTCGTTGGCGTCAATGGCGAGGCTGCTGGCCGTAGCCGGGTCGAACACCTGCACGCCAGGTGCAGTCAGGGCAATGATCTGGTGGTCGATGCCGGTGGCGTCCATGTCGGCGATGCGCTGCGGTCCGAGGTCCTGCAGGCGGTCGAAGATGAACTTGGCGCGCGGGCTGGAACTGCCGGTGTAGAAACCCCACAGGCTGTTGAAACCCGGGTCGTTGAAGCTCTTGTCGGCCAGCAGTCGTTTGAAGCCGGCACTGACATCGGCGGTGAGGAAGGCCTCTTCGGTGGCAATGCGCCGGTAAGCGGGATTCTTGGTCATCTACCTGCTTCCTTGGGATATTGGCGGTGCGAAGGGCCGGTATTTAATCACAATGCCGGACACGGCAGTGATTCGGGCGGGAAGCCGGCGGAGCAATGGCGCGGAGGTGGCGCGCGGAAAGTGTCGCCCGATATGGCAAACGGGCATCAGGACATTGTCTTGTCCGGTCCCGGCGTGAAAGCGCAACATCACTTCCACATGACCTATCCCGACCTTCACCTGCTCGTTGATGGCGAGCAGCTTGGCGCCAGCGGGCGCCGCACCATCCCCGTCCTGAATCCCGCCACGGGCGCCAGCCTGGGCGAGCTTCCCCTGGCTACGACAGCAGACCTGGACCGCGCGCTGGCAGCCGCGGCGCGCACCTGGCCGGCGTGGCGGGCACTGGGGCCTCGCGAACGTGCGCGCATCCTGCAGAAGGCGGCGCAGCTGCTGCGCGAGCGCAGCGATGCCATCGCGCGCATTGCCACGCTTGAGGAAGGCAAGACCCTGGGCGAGGCGCGCGCCGAACTGGCTGCCGCCGCCGAGATCTTCGACTGGTATGCCGAGGAAGGCCGCCGTGCCTATGGCCGCGTGCTGCCCCAGCGGGTGCCCGGCATGCGCATGACCGTGGTGAAGGAACCGGTGGGACCGGTGGCTGCCTTTGCGCCATGGAATTTCCCGCTGGGCAATCCGGCGCGCAAGCTCGGCGCCGCACTGGCTGCGGGCTGCACCCTGATCCTGAAGCCCGCCGAAGAAACGCCGGCGAGCGCGCTGGCCGTGGCCGCCGCGCTGGTGGATGCGGGCGTGCCCGCCGGCGTAATGCAGATCGTGTTCGGCGAGCCTGCCGAAGTGTCGCACCAGCTGGTTTCCTCGCCAGTGATCCGGGCCGTGCACTTCACCGGTTCCATTCCCGTGGGCAAGCAGCTCACGCAGCTGGCCGCGGCCGGCATGAAGCGAACCACCATGGAACTTGGCGGCCATGCGCCGGTGCTGGTGTTTGATGACGTGGACGTGGATGCAGTGCTCGACCTGGCGCTGCCGGCCAAGTTCCGCAATGCCGGCCAGGTATGCGTCTCGCCCACGCGCTTCTATGTGCAGGAAGGCATCTACGAACGATTTGCCGCCGGGTTTGCCGAGCGCGTGCGTGCACTGAAGGTGGGTGACGGCCTGGATCCCGCGGTGCGCATGGGTCCGCTGGCCCATCAGCGGCGCATTCCCGCAGTTGCAGGCCTGATCGACGAAGCCGTGCGCGATGGCGCGCGCCTGCTCGTCGGCGGCAAGCAGCTTCCCGGGCCCGGCTTCTTCTACGCACCCACCGTACTGGCCGACGTGCCCGAATCTTCCCGCATCATGAACGAGGAGCCGTTCGGACCGGTGGCTCTGCTGCGTCCGTTCCGCGGGCTCGATGAGGCAGTGGCGTCTGCCAACCGGCTGCCCTATGGCCTGGCTGCATACGCGTTCACGCAGAACGCAAGGCGCGTGAACCTGCTGGGTGAGCAGGTTGAATCGGGCATGCTGGGCATCAACAGCTTCACCATCGCCATGCCCGAGGCGCCCTTCGGTGGCGTGAAGGAAAGCGGCCACGGTTCCGAGGAAGGCATCGAGGGACTGGAGTCCTGCCTCGTGACCAAGTTCATCACCGAGTCATGAGCGCAGCCGCCGCAGGCGCGGCGGCTACAGCAACAGCAGGGCTGCGAGTCCTGCAGCGGCGAAACGCCACCAGGCGAAGAGTCCCAGGCCGTGGCGGTTCAGCCAGGCGACCATCCATTTCACCGCCAGCGCGGCTGACAGCCACGCCGCGATGAACCCGGTGAGCAGTGCCGGCCAGCCGTAGCTGCCCAGCATGCCGTCGCCGCTTTTCACGATGGCATACGCGGTGGCCGCCGTCAGTGTCAGCACGCCCAGCAGGAAGGCGAATTCCACGGCTGCCGCCATCGACAGTCCCACGGCAAGCCCGCCGAGGATGGTCACGAGGCTGCGGCTGGTGCCTGGCCACATGGCCACCACCTGGAACAGTCCGATCACCACCGCCGCACGCCAGGTGAGCTGCGCCAGGTCCAGTCCCTCGCGACGCCTTTCGACCCAGCGGTGCAGGACCAGGATCAGCACACCACCGGCTACCCATGCAGCAATCACCGGCTTCACGCCGAACAGGCGCTCCTCGATGGCATCGTCGAAGAGCAGGCCGAGGATGGCTGCCGGCAGGAAGGCAGCGAGGATGCACATGGCCAGCTTCAGTCCAGCTGCATCGCGGCCCAGTACGCCGCCGATCATGCCGGCCACGCGCAGCCGGTAGGTGCCCAGTACCGCGACGATGGCGCCGCCCTGGATGGCGATGGCATAGGCGTTGGCCGCAGAGCCTTCCTCGATGCCCATCAGTCGCTGGGCGATCAGCAGGTGGCCGGTGGAACTCACCGGCAGGTATTCGGTAATGCCTTCCACCAGCCCGAGGATCAGGGCCTGCAACAGATCCATGAATGCTTCCTATTGGACGGCCGGAGCCGGAAAGAGGGGAGTCCGTCGCCGCGCCAGCCACAGCAGCAGCGTGAGCAGCAGCAGGGTGTCGCCGCGGCCGCCGCCGCCGGTATCACTGGCGGGGGGATCTTCGGGAGTGGCGGTGAGGGCTGCCTGCACGGCGGCCTGCGCATCGAGCATGCCGGCGCCGCAGACCGCGGTGGTACAGATGCATTCGGCATCCTGCAGCGGCTTTACTGCCGGCGAAACGCAGGCTTGCGGCAGCGGCGTGGTGTCGCTTGTGGTGGGAAACGGTCGGGCAGTGCTGCGGACCAGCGAGATTACCTGCCCCGGCGTCAGTCCGGGATTGACGGACAACATCAGCGCCGCCGTGCCGGCCACCAGCGGCGCGGAGAAACTGGTTCCGACCGTGGGCTGCAACGTGGTGGAGGAATAGCCGTTGGCTTCCGGGCCCTGCAGGCCGAGGTTGGTGGTCGTGTTCAAGGCGAACAGGCACGGTGCGCCAGGTTCGATGTTGATGCAGTTGCCGGCCGGTGCGGCAATGCTGACTTCTGGCCCCAGGTTGCTGTAGCCCACTTTCGTTCCGATGTGGCGCAGGCCCGCTACTGCCAATGTACCGGGGCACCCGGCTGGCGAACCCACTGCACCACCGGCATTGCCGGCCGAAGCGACGATGAGCGCGCCGTGCTCGGTGATCTGGCGCACGGCTGTGCGGTAGGCGGCCGAGGTATCGCAGGACTGCTCCGAGCCCAGGCTCACGTTGATGACGCGCGCCGGCGTGGCGTTCACGGGAGGCAGCGGCGGGGAGAGATAGGGTGGGGGCGGAGCCATGCCGGCGGCCCAGTACATGCCGGCGATCACATCTGAAACATAACCACCGCACTTGCCCAGCACGCGCACTGGCAGGATCTGCACATTGAACGCGGTGCCCGCCACGCCGGTGGCGTTGTCGCCGATGGCGGCGATGATGCCGGCGACGCGCGTGCCGTGCCAGCTGCTCTCCATGGGCTGGTCAAGGTCCGGGCCGCCGCCACACTTGCCGGCTGGAAACTCGGGCGTGCCGAGTTCCTCCGCGGTGATGAAATCCCCGGCGTCGGATGCGTCGGAATCCCACCCATCCCCGTCATTGCCCACGAAGCCGGTGGAGATGAAGTCCCAGCCGGGAAGCAGCCGGCCGGCGAGGTCCGGGTGATCGAAGCGCACGCCCGAGTCGACCACCGCCACGACCATGTCGGGTGATCCGCGCGTGACGTCCCAGGCTTCGTGGGCGCGGATGGCCGAGGGCTGCGTGGTGCGCAGGTACCACTGGCCGGAGTAGAGCGGATCGTTCGGCACGTAGGCATGCGCCCTGACGCGCTGGTCCGGTTCGGCGAATTCCACGTCCGGATCGGCGCGCAGCGAAGCCAGTGTGCCGGCCAGCCGGGTGCCGGACTGCGCCTCATCCAGCTGCAGCACGGATAGCGGACCGCCGATGTTCCAGGTGCGGGCGCGTCCAAGGCCGCTGCGGGTGCGCAGGGATTCGAGTTTTTGCGCAGTGGCGGGTTGTGTGGCCTGCGACTGCGCTGACCCGGCGCGCCACTGGACGATGATCCGGCTGACGGAGTCCGCCGGCGGCGCGGCCGCCACCGCCCAGGCCGGCGCAAGGCACAGCAGGATGCAGGTCAGTGCGGGGGTCGGCGAGGTGCGCGCAATCACCTCCGGAATGTTACCGCCATTTGTGTTCCGACTGGGCACATAACCGGGACCGCTGCCGCCGCGGAAAGTAATGGAATGCAACTCCACGCCAAACACGAGGAGCCATCCATGAAGACTTTCCGCAGGCAGCAGGGACAGGGCATGACCGAGTACATCATCGTCGTGGCGCTCATCGCCATAGCCGCGATCGGTGTGTACACCGCGTTCGGCAAGACCGTCCGCGGGCAGATGGCGGTCACGGCGCAGGCGCTGGCCGGCAAGAGTGCCAGCGATGCACGCAGCGAGGTGAACGATGCCGGCGAAGATGCGGTCGCCCAGGCCGAGCGAGGCGTGCAGCTCGACAACTTCGACCAGGGCCGCTAGGCATGCGTCGGCCGCACTCCGGGCAGGCAATGGTGGTGATGCTGGCGTTGCTGGCCTCCATGCTGGGCGGGATCATCCTGATCTTCAACAGCGGGCAGGTCATCAACGACAAGATCCGCCTTGCCAATGCGGCCGACGCCGCCGCCTACAGCGCCGCCAGCTGGGAGGCGCGCAGCCTGAACTACCAGGCCTACCTGAACCGCGCGATGGTCGCCAACGAGGTGGCCATCGCGCAGCTGGTGAGCCTGCGTGCCTGGTCGCGCTACGTGGACACGCTCACCACCAACATCGATCGTGTCACGCGCTACGTGCCTTACCTGGGCCCGCCCATGCAGGCACTGGAGCGCGGCTGGGAGGGCGTGGACCGTGTGCTGGGCACCGCACTGCCGCCGCTGGAGGCTGCGCTGTCGGTGTGGAATGCAGAGGTGCTGGCCAATGCGCAGGCAATTGCCCACCAGCAGGCTCCGCTGGCAGCAGCCGACCTGGTACCACAGGCACTCACCGCCTACGAACCCAGGGCGCGGCTGTCGGAGATCACGCGCGCGCTGCAGGTACGCAACGGTGCTGCCTGGCAGCGGTTCACGCAGCGCTACGAGCGAGGCGGCGGCGACCTGCGCCGCTATACCAGCCTGCTGATGGACTCGCGCGATGGCTTCACGCGCGCGCGCAGCCGCGACCTGTTCGACGTGGGCTTCATCACCCTGGCGCGACGTGGCGGCACCGACCTCATCGGGGAATATGCGTGGCGGGGGCTCGATACCCTTTCGCTGCACATCGACTACGTGCTCGACCATGACGAGATTCCCCTGGCCTGGGGCGCGACGGAACAGCGCCGGCATGCCGTTTCCGGCAGCGGGGACCACGGCGGCAGCCTGCGGCGGAATCCTTCCGCCTCACGCCGTGCCCGGCGTGCATTGCAACCGGCCCAGGGCTATCGCGGGATACCGCAGATAAGGGATGTGGCCAATCCCGCTTCCCGGGCGCCGCGCACCCTTGCGTATTCCGTGGCCGCGCATCTGCCGCGCGATTCAGTAAGCACGGTGGATCGCCTGCTGATGCCCTGGGGCCTCCCTACGGTCGAGGGTGGCAGTGAGTCCGTGGCGCCGCAGTTCGGCGCCGGATCGCTGCATGCCATCTCGAGCGCGGAGGTGTATTTCCAGCGGCCGGCCACCCGCAGCGACGGGCGCGAGGAACATGCCAGCCTGTTCAACCCCTACTGGCAGGCGCGGCTGGTTCCCGTCGGCACCGTGGAGCGTCAGCTCACTGCCGGCTCGCGCGGGCTCACGCTCGATCCCTTCGCGGTGCTGCCATGAGACGGCAGGCCGGACAGAGCATGACCGAATTCGCCGCCGGCTCGACGCTGCTGTTGCTGCTGCTTCTGGGTGCGCTGTCGCTGGGGGTCTACCAGGAAGCAGACCGGCGACTCGTGCTCGCTGCAAGGCAATACGCGTGGCAGCAGTCCTGGACACCGGCTGGCGATGCCACCGCGCTTGCCCGCGAACTGCATGGCGAGCACCTCGCGGATCCCGGCGTGCGTGATCCCACCGGACGCGCACTGCTCGTGGGGGAAGAAGATCTCACGCTCAGCAGATCGACCCGCCAGACCTCGGGAGTGGCTGGCGCGGCCGCTGACCTCATGCTCGCTCCACTGCGCACCGCCAGCAGCCTCCTCGGTGCCGGATTCGACCTGCGCGACGATGGACTGCAGCAGGGAAACCTGCGGGCCCATGTCGCGCCGATGCGCGGCATGCCCGCTCCCTTCGACACGCTTGAACTCGATCTCGATGCTGGCTGGGCACTGCTGGGGGATCCATGGCATGCAGGCGGCGTCCGCCATGTGCAGCAGCGGGCCGGTGGACTGGTGCCCTCGGCGCGGCTCAAGGCGGTCAATGCCGTCTGGGCACCGCTGGCCATTCCCCTGGGCCTGGTCGAACCCTCGCTGGGCCAGCTTTGCCTGGGCCTCATCGAAGCCGATCGCGTGCCGGAAGACCGCCTTGGTCCAGGTCGCACGGCGCTGCCTGGAGGTTGCCAGTGAGTCGCTTCGCGCTGGTGCTGCTGGCCTGTGCTTCCTGTGCAGGCGCATTCGAGCCGCGGGATGCGCGCGGCCTCGACGTGCGGATCGAGCCCCTGCCGGAACCCGTGGCCGTAGATGGCGTGGTGTTCGAGATCCAGGTCGCCAGCGGCAGCGACGTGGCCGAACTGGCCAGGCGGGTCGAGCAGCGGTGGCGCCAGCAGGGCAGCACCGTACAGCACATGCAGCAGCGTGGCTGGGAGCTGGTCACACGCTGGGATGCAGGACGCAGCGAGCTGATGCAGTGGCGCGGTGAGGGCTCGGCGGCGCAACTGGTCTTCTCCAGGCTCGACACGCTGAAGCCGCCAGCGCGACCAGGCAGGGGACCACTGCTGCTGCCGTCCCGCTGTGCGTGGAGCCGGCAGATCGGGGACCGCTCCCACACGGTCAGTTCGGCGATCTGCGGTCTCGCATTGTCCGAGCTGCAGCGCCAGGTGCGCGCGGCATTGGTGGCCCAGGGCTGGTCGGTCCAGCGTGAGACGGCGGCCTTGCTGGAGATCAGCCGTGATGGCCGCTCTGCTCACCTCACGCTGGTCGCCGCTTCACGGCCCGGCGAGAGCGCGCTGGTGTGGACCCAGGTCGCCGCGGGGGCAAGGGAGCATCCGCAGTGAGCGCACGCCAGCGTGGCCAGGCGATGGTGGAGTTCCTGGTGGTCGCCAGCGCGATGGCGCTGGCGCTGTTCTACCCCTATCTGCAAGGCGAGTCGGTGGCGACATTGCTGTTGCGCTCGCTGATGCGCGTGTTGCGTGTGCGGTCGATGCTGATTTCAGTCCTCTAACAGGAGAGCATGAATGGAAGATCCGGGGCGGAGATGGCGGCGCTGGCTCAGGACCGATGTCCTGCTCACGGTGGCCGGCGCAGGTGCAGGCGTGATGGGCGCCATGCTGGGCGCGAAGTACCTGGCAGATCGCGCGGCTGCGGCCGACGCCGCGGCAGCCAGCCGCTACCAGACACGCGAGATCGTCGTGGCCGCCACGGATGTGCCGCGTGGACAGCGGCTCGGCCGCAACAATCTCGCCCTGCGCAAAGTGCCGCAGGACTTCATCCCTGCCGATGCCATCCCGGCCAGCGGAGCCGGCGCCGTGATGGGCAGTCGTGCTGCGATAGACATGGCGCGTGGCACGCCCATCCTGTCAGCGGCCCTCGACCGCGCGGGGAACGAGCCCTACCGCCTGTCCGGCGCACTTGCACCCGATGAGCGGGCATTGACCGTGGCGGTGGATGAGCTCAGCTCGCAGGCGGGCGGAGTCAGTGCGGGTGACCGCATCGATCTCTTCTACGGGCGGCGCGATGGCAGCGAAGCCATGCTCGTGCCTCTGTTGCAGCAGGTGGAAGTGCTGGTGGCGGGAGATGCCGTGGCACCTGGCACCGATGACGGACTGCGATCCCGTCACTTCGCCACCGTGACTCTGCGCGTGTCAGCCGACGATGCGCCGAGGGTGCTGCTCGCACAGCAGGCCGGAGACCTTTTCATGTTGCTGCGCGCCCCCGGCGACGACGCATTGCAGCCGGTGGCGGTGCGCAACAGCCGGGAGCTGCTGCGTCGGCAACAGGCCCGACCCGTCGTCGCCGGAACGGAGCTTCTTACCGGTGGAACCGGTGAGCTGTTTCCGAGCCGGACGTGGCTCACGCCGGGACAGGGCAGGGACGCATCATGAGGGCCCGCATGGCCTGTCTGCTCCTGCTGCTGTGCCCGCTCTTTGCATCAGCTGCGCAACCAGCCCTGCCGGATGAGGCGTCGCTGGCAGTCGGTGAGACTTTGCTGCTGCTGGCGGATGTCCGCCGTGCGGCGCTGGGCAGCGGCCGGGTGGTGTCAGTCGCGACTCCCCAGAGCGGGCAGTGGCTGCTGTTTGGTGAAGCGCCAGGGGAAACCTCCGCGGAACTCTGGCTGGCTGATGGCACCCGGCACCACATCGTCATCCGCGTGCACGAGCGCGATCTCACACGGCGCCTTGACGAGGTGCGCGAACTGCTTGCGGGCATCAGCACCGTAGGCGCGCGTGTTTCCGGTCGCTACATAGTGCTCGAGGGCGCCCGCGCCGGCGCTGCCGATCGTGCCAGGGCTGCCGAGATCGCCGCGCTGTTCCCCGGCGAAGTGCTGGACTTCGTCAGCGACGCCGACTGGGAATCCATGGTGCAGATGCAGGTACGCCTGGTGGAGGTGCGGCGCGACCAGCTGCAGCGCCTCGGCCTGCGCTGGGACGGCGAGGCAGCCGGTCCCGTGGTTACGGCTGCGGCCGGCGGCGGGCGCAGTGGACTGGCGATCAGGGCTTCACTGCTCAGTGAGCTGAGCTCGCGCATCGATCTGCTGCAGCAGCAGGGCCTGGCGCACACCCTGGCCGAACCGGTGCTCAGCTGCCGCAGCGGCGAGGTGGCGCGATTTGTGTCGGGCGGGGAAATTCCCATCCCGGTCACCGACGGGTTCGGCGCCACCGACGTGCAATACAAGGAATATGGCGTGATCCTGGAGGTGCGCCCGCGCGCCGGGCGCGACGGCGCGATCTATGCCGGCGTCGACATCGAGCTCAGCCAGGTCGATACCTCGGTGCGCGTGGGCGACTACCCCGGCTTCGTGAAGCGCCAGACCAGCACGGCCATCAATTCGCTCGACGGCGAGACCATCGCCATCGCCGGCCTGCTGCTGCGCGAAAGCGGGCGTGACCGGACGGCGTTGCCCGGGCTGGGCAGGCTGCCGGTGGCGGGCGCGCTGTTCCGTTCGCGGCGCAACCTGCAGCGTGAAACCGAGCTGCTGGTGCTGATCACGCCCTACCGCTTCGAGTCCGGGCTGCGGGGTGAAGTGCAGGCTGTTGAGCAGGCGCAGATGATCCAGCGGGCCGGCGAGCTGCCGCGCGAGGCAGCCGATGAATGAGCTGACGGAGGCGCAGCTGGAAGGCCTGCATGGCGAGCTGCTGCAGCGGCTCGACCTGCGTCGCACCGACGTGAACCGCATGAGCGATGAGGCGCTCTGGCGCCTGGCGCAGCACCACCTGGGCGACCTGCTCGATGGAAGGGTGCTGCCCGCGCAACGCCCCGCCCTGGAAAAGCGCCTGCTGCAGGAAGTGGTCGGGTTCGGCGTGCTCGATGACCTGCTGCAGGATGAATCCGTGTCGGAGATCATGGTGAACGGGCCGGAAGCGATCTTCGTGGAGCGCGGCGGTCGGCTGCAGCGCACTGCGCTGCGATTCTCCGGCGTGCGGGCCCTCAATGGCGTGATCGAGCGCCTGCTCTCGCGCAGTGGCCGGCGGGCAGATGAATCCTCGCCCATGGCCGATGCCCGGATCGCAGATGGTTCGCGCATCAATGTGGTGGTGCCGCCGCTGGCGCTGTGCGGGCCATCCATCACCATCCGCAAGTTCTCGCGCCGCCGGCTCGACATGTCCACGCTGGTGGGGAATGGCGCGCTGTCCGAGGCGATGGCGGAGTTCCTGGCCATTGCAGTTCGCGCCCGGCGCAACATCGTCGTCTCCGGGGGCACCGGCACCGGCAAGACCACGCTGCTGAACTGCCTCTCCTCCCTGATACCGGCGGGCGAGCGCATTGTCACTATCGAGGATTCGGCGGAGCTGCAACTTGGCCACGAGAACCTGGTGTCGCTTGAGGCGCGCCCCGGCAACGTGGAAGGACGCGGAGTGGTGAGCATCCGCGACCTGGTGCGCAACGCCCTGCGCATGCGGCCGGACCGCATCGTGGTGGGTGAATGCCGCGGCGGCGAGACGCTGGACATGCTGCAGGCGATGAATACCGGTCACGACGGCTCCCTCACCACGGCGCACGCGAATTCACCGCGCGACCTGCTGTCGCGGCTGGAGGTGATGACGCTGATGGCGGGAATGGACCTGCCGCTGGTTGCGGTGCGCGAGCAGATCGCCAGCGCCGTGAACCTCATCGTGCAGCAGGCGAGGTTTCCCTGCGGCACGCGGCGGGTGATCGCGATCACCGAAGTCACCGGCACCGAGAGTGGCCGGATCCAGACACAGGACCTGTTCAACTTCGTGGGCCAGGGCCCGAAGGGCGGCGCGTTCCTGCCCAGCGGCAATGAGCCGGTGTTCTTCGAAACCCTGCCGCGGGGCGAGAGGCCGCCGGCCTTGGGCGCGGGCACCCTGCGGGAGGTTCCGTGCTGAGCTCGCTGCTGCTGCTGGCCGCAGGACTTTCCTGCCTGGCGCTGGCGACGCTGCGCCAGCTTCGCGGCGCTGCCCTGTGGTGGACGGGCCTGGCAGGCCACAGGACGGAAAGCGAACTGGCTTCACTGTTCATCTTCGTTCCCGCCGGACGCCTGCTCGGCATCACGCTGGGGCTCGCGATCGCAGCTGTCGCGGTCGCATTGCTGCTGCGCGCACCTTCCGGCATCTGCGTGGCCATTGCAGTGGCTGCGCTGGCCGGTCCGCGACTGGTGGTGCGGTGGCTTCGTGCCCGCTGGCGCCGCCGCCTCGCACAGCAGCTGCCGGATGCGCTGGGCATGTGGGCGGGGTTGCTGCGCGCCGGCCAGAGCACCCAGCAGGCACTGTCCCAGGTGGCGCAGCGCCAGGCGGCGCCACTGGGTGATGAGCTGCGTTTCGTGCTGGGCCAGTTGCGCATGGGAGTGCAGCTGGAAGAGGCCTTTGCTTCCCTGCGCCGCCGCGCGGACATGCAGGACCTGCGTCTGCTCTCCACGCTGCTGGCCACCCAGCGCGAGCTCGGCGGAAACCTTGCCGAATCCCTGCAGCGCCTCTCCGACCTGATGCGCGGCCGGCTGCAGATGGAGGCGCGCATTGACTCCCTCACCGCGCAGGGACGCGTCCAGGGGGTCGTGGTCGGAACGTTGCCGCTGTTGCTGCTGGTCGTGCTCTACATGATGGAACGCGAGGCGATGCAGGTGCTGCACACCACCTGGCAGGGGTGGGCTGCATTGGCCGCGATAGTCATCCTGGAACTGCTTGGATTCGTGCTCATCCGCCGCATCGTGAGGATCGAAATATGAATATCGTGCTTTGCCTTGCCATCGCCAGCATCGCGCTCGCCGGCGCGGCGGTGGTGATGCTGGTGCTGCGCCGGTGTCGCGCGCGCGAGCCCGCGCCGGCGGCCGGCCGCCTGCGCCTGCCATTGCCGATGCGCATGGTGACGCCGCTGGCGCTGTTGATGGAGCCCTGCGTGGAATGCTTCATTCCACCACGATGGGCCGCTGCCACAACCCGCAGGCTGGAAGCCCTGGGAATCGGCATGATCCCTGCGTCGCGCTGGCATGCCCTGCGACTCGCGCAGGGCGTCGCCTGGGGCGCCGTAGCCGGTCTGGCATTCGGCAGCGTGCCCTGGGCCCTCCTGCCTGGAGCGGCCGGCTACCTCCACGGCGGCCTGTGGTTGCGACAGCAGCGCGAGCTGCTCGAACGCGCCATTGTGCGGGACCTGCCGGCCTGGCTGGACCTGATGACAGTGTGCGTGGAGGCGGGCGCGACGCTCACCTCCGGACTGCGCCTGATCGTTTCGCAGGCGCCCGAAAGCCCGTTGCGCGAATACTTCGAACGCGTGCTGCGGGAGGTGCGCGGCGGGCGCGCCCGTGCCCAGGCCTTTTCCCACGCCGCCGCCATCTACGGCGTGGAAAGCCTGGATACCCTCGCCAGTGCGCTGGCGCACGCGGAGGGTTCCGGCATGAGCCTGGGAACGGTGCTGCGCAACCAGGCCGCACAGCGTACGGCTGAACGTTTCGCCCGTGCCGAGAAGCTGGCCATGCAGGCGCCGGTGAAGATGCTCGGTCCCCTGATCCTGTGCATCTTTCCCTGCACCTTCATCGTGATCGGCGTGCCCATTGCCGTGCGGCTCGGCCAGGCGCTGGGCACATGATCATCTTCCGCGTGGAACACAACCGCCTGCGCCTGCAGCGCATGCAGGTGCATGTCTGCGAAAGCCGGCTGGAGTGCGGGCGCGGCATGCTGCTGCGCCGCCGCCCGGACTACCAGACGGCGTTCCTGCTGCCCCGTTGCAGCGCCATACACACCATTGGAATGCACCATCCCATCGACGTGCTGTTCTGCGATGCACGCGGTCGCATCATCAGCATCCGCGAAGGCCTGGGGCCGTGCCGCATCGCCCGTGAGCGGCAGGCCCACCACGTGTGGGAATTGCGTGCCGGAGGCGTGCAGTTGCACGGCTGGCGTGTAGGTGACCGGATCCGGCCATGCTGAAGGGCAGGGCGGCCTGTCGCGGCGCCGCGGCGGTGGAATTCCAGATCGTGGCTACCCTGGCCCTGTTGCCGCTGTGCCTGGGAATGCTGCAACTGGCGCTGCTGGTGACCGAGAACCACCATCTGGACTTCGCCGCATTCCAGGCCGCGCGACAGGCGGCGATGGAACAGGGTCGGCTTGGGCCGGCGCGACGGGCGCTCGCACAGGCAGCCAGCGTGCTGTTCGTCGATGCCAGTGATGAGGTGGATGCGGACAACATCGCCGGCCGTGTCGCCAGCGCCTACGCGCTGGCACTGGCGGACCAGCTCCGCTTCGCGCGGCTGCGCATCGTCTCGCCGGATGCCGACGCACAGGAGGATTTCGCCGTGGTTCGCGCGGGTGAGCGCGTGATTCCCAATGACGGGCTGCAGTACCGCAGCAGCGCGACGGGGCGCCGCAGTGGACTGTCGATCCAGCAGGCCAGCATCCTGCGCCTGGAGGTCAGCTGGTGCCGCCCCCTGGTCGTGCCGCTGGCGCGCCAGATACTGCTCGGCGCGCTGCGGACCATCGATGCCGATCCCTGGCACCAGTACTGCTACTCGGAGGGACGCGTGCCCGTGCGCTCGGAAAGCGCCACTCCGATGCAGTCGGACTTCAGGGTGTCTTCGTGACCTTCGCCTTGGCCACCAGCGAATCGGTCCAGGCGGTGAATTTCTTTTCCTGCAATGCCTGGACCAGCTGGTCGCGCACTGATTCAAGCGGCGGTGCGACCGAATCGCGCACGTCGACCACGCGGATCACATGCCAGCCCACGTCGGTGCGGACCGGCGTGCGCATGGTGTCCCCTTTCTTCATTTCCTTCACCGCCGCGGCGAAGCTCAGGGGCATGCCGGTGGGCCCGGACCAGGGCAGCACGCCGCCCTCTGCGCTGGAATTGGTGTCCTTGGAGTACTGGCGGGCGAGGGCGGCAAAATTTCCGCCCTTGCCGAGCTGCTCGATCAGCTTCGCGGCTTCTTCGGAGGTGTCGACCTGGATATGCGCCAGCTGGTACTGCTGCTTGTCCATGCGGCCCACGCGCAGGTCGTACTCGGCGCGCAGCTCTTCCTCGCTGGGCTTGTAGTCCTTCAGGTGATCCTGCGCCGCAGCGCGGTCGAGGATCAGCAGGCGCTGGATCTCCAGCGTTCCGGCCACCTCCGGCTCCTTCACCAGGCCCGAGCGCTCGGCCTCGGCCGACACCACGGCGGCCCGGACCATGTTGTCCAGCAGCGTGTCGCGCTGTTCGGTGGTGAGGTCCTTCAGCGGCTTGTCGGTGACGCCGATGACGTACTGCTCGAAGGTGGCCCGGGTGAGGGCTTTGCCATTCACGGTGGCCACGACATCCTGCTTCGGCGGACTGGGGTTCTGCGAGCAGGCGGCCAGCAAGGCCAGACCCAGCGCACCGAGCGCAAGGCGGGAAGCATTCATCATCGGTCTCCTGTTTCTTCCGGTGTCAGTGCACTGATCTGCAGGGCGTGGATGCGTCCGGCCATCAGCGGTGCGGCGGCATCATAGACCAGCCGGTGCCGCTGCAAGGGCCTGAGCCCCGCGAACCGGCTGGAAACGATGCGGACGGCGAAATGCGCCCCCTCGCTGGCCCCGGCATGGCCGGCATGGCGGGCGCTGTCGTCGCGTACGGTGAGTGAGGCGGGCACCAGCGCGGCGCGCAGGGCCGCCTCCAGGTCCAGGGCGAGCGTGCTCATCCGGCCTTGTCGCCCAGCTTGCCCTTCGCATGCAGCCAGTAGAACTGGCCCAGCAGGAACACGAAGGTCAGCACCGGCAGGCCGAAGAGCTTGAAATTCACCCAGGTGCTTTCCGGGGCATTGAAGGCCACCACCAGGTTCAGCGCCCCGACGGCCAGGGCGAACAGGATCCACGCGGAATTGAGCTTCAGCCACTCCGAGCGGCTCATCGGCGCGTCACCGACCGCCTGCTGCAGGAACCGCTGCACCAGCGGCTGCCTGCCGATGAACACGCTGCCGAGGAAGGCCGCCGCCAGCACCCACATGAAGATGCTGGGCTTCCACTGGATGAACACCGGATCGCGCAGCAGCAGGGTGGCCGCGCCGAAGGCAAGCACCAGCACCGTGCTGACGGCGAACATGGCGGGCAGCTTCTTCGCGCGCAGCCACAGCACGGCCAGCAGGAGCGGCATGCTGATCATCAGCACAGCTGTGGCGGTGTAGATTCCGCCGAAGAACTTGTACGCGACGAAGAAGGCCACGATGGGCAGGTATTCGAGCAGCAATTGCATCTGCCTATGATAGCCAACCGGCCCGCGCGAGGAGCGACGCCGCGCCAGGGGCGCAATTCCGGTGGCGTTCAATCGCGCCGCCCCGGCTCCCGGGGTGGCTATAATCCCGGCCGATGAATTCCTCCCCCCCGACCGCACAGCGGGAGCGCGTGCTTTCCGGCATGCGCCCCACGGGCAAACTGCACCTGGGCAACTACCACGGGGCCCTGCGCAACTGGGTGGCCCTGCAGGACCGCCTGGAGGGGTATTTCTTCGTGGCCGACTGGCATGCGCTGACCACGGATTACGAGAATCCCGGCCAGTTGCAGCAGCGGGTGCACGAGATGGTGGTGGACTGGCTGGCCGCGGGCCTCGATCCCGGGCGCGCGGCAATTTTCGTGCAGTCGGAGGTCCCGGCCCATGCCGAGCTGCACCTGCTGCTGTCGATGATCACGCCGCTGTCCTGGCTGGAGCGCGTGCCCACGTACAAGGACCAGCAGGCACAGCTGAAGGAAAAGGACCTGGCCACCTACGGCTTCCTCGGCTATCCGCTGCTGCAGAGTGCGGACATCCTGCTCTACCGCCCGGCCTGGGTGCCGGTGGGCGAGGACCAGGTGGCGCACGTGGAGATCACGCGCGAGGTGGCGCGCCGCTTCAACAACATCTACGGACGCGACGAAGCCTTCGGCAAGAAGGTGAAGGCGGCCCTGGGGCGACTGCCGCCGGTGCAGCGCGAGCTGTATGGCGAACTGCGACGCCGCTTCCAGGAGGGTGGCGATGCCGCGGCGCTGGCTGAGGCGCGCACCCTGGCCGGTACCGCCTCCGGGCTGGCCCCCGAACAGCGCGAACTGCTGCTGGCCGCGCTGGAGGGCGAGCACCACCGGTTGCTGCCGGCCCCGGAAGTGCTGCTGACGCCATCGCCCAAGGTGCCGGGCCTCGATGGACGCAAGATGTCCAAGTCCTACGGCAACACCATCGGTCTTACCGAAGATCCAGCTTCCATCGAAAAGAAGATGAAGGCCATGACCACCGATCCGGCGCGCGTGCGCCGCACCGATCCGGGTAACCCGGAGCGGTGCCCGGTGTGGGACCTGCACAAGATCTACTCCTCCGACGAGACCCGCGCCTGGGTGTGGGAGGGCTGCACCACCGCCGGCATCGGCTGCCTGGACTGCAAGAAGCCGCTGATCGAACGCGTCTGCGCCGATGCGGCGGCAATGCGCGAGCGCGCTGCTCCCTACCAGGACAATCCCGGCCGCGTGCGCGAGATCCTCGACGCGGGCGCAAAGCGCGCCAACGCCACCGCCGGCGACACCATGCAGGTGGTGCGCAAGGCGATGAACCTGCTGCCTGCCCGAGCGGCCTCGTGAACCTCCAGGTGGCCCAGAAGGAGGGCGAGCAGGTGGAAATGCCCTTTGCGATGGTGCTGGGCGAGCCGCTCACCGAGATGCCGCGCGACCTGTACATCCCGCCGCAGGCCATGGAGGTGTTCCTCGACGCCTTCGAGGGACCGCTGGACCTGCTGCTGTACCTGATCCGCCGGCAGAACCTGAACATCCTCGACATCCCCATTGCCGAGATCACTCGCCAGTACATGGAGTACATCGATGTGATGGGCGAGCTGCAGCTGGACCTGGCCGGGGAGTACCTGGTGATGGCCGCCACGCTGGCCGAAATCAAGTCGCGCATGCTGCTGCCGCGCGCGGCGCTGCCGGGCGAGGAAGTCGAGGGCGATCCGCGCGCCGAGCTGGTGCGCCGCCTGCAGGAATACGAGCGCTTCAAGCAGGCCGCGCAGGACCTGGATGCCGTGCCCCGCATGGAGCGCGACCACTACATGGCCTCGGCGGAGTTCTCCGCGCGCAGTGTGGTCAAGGTGCTGCCGGACATCACGTTGAAGGAGCTGCTGCTGGCCTTCAAGGACGTGGCGGTGCGCGCGGAGATGTTCGCGCACCACCATATCCAGCGCGAGCCGCTGTCGGTGCGCGCGCGCATGAGCGACGTGCTGGCCAACCTCACGCCCGGCGAGTTCACCGATTTCCCCAGCCTGTTCCAGGCGCACGAGGGACGCATGGGCGTGGCGGTGACCTTCATCGCCGTGCTGGAACTCAAGCGCGAGGGTCTGATCGAGATCGTGCAGAACGAGGCCTTCGCGCCCATCCATGTGACGGCGGCCGATCCCGCGCGCTTTGCGCGCGTGATCGAAGGCGAGGCGGAGGAGGTGGCCGACCTGGATGGCCGGCTGCTCGCAGAGTCCATTGCCGAGCACGGGGTGGATGCGGCGCACGACGATGCGCATGACGATGCCGAAGACACGGAAACGCGAGAATGAATACCGAATACACGCGCAAGGTGCTGGAGGCCGCACTGCTGGCCGCGGGCCGCACGCTGTCCCTTGCCGAGCTGGCCCAGCTGTTCGAGGAGGTGGACCGCCCCGGCAATGACCAGCTGCGCGAGGCGCTCGCAGAGCTGGGCGCCTCCTGGGCCGAGCGCGCCGTGGAGCTGAAGGAGACCGCGCTGGGCTTTCGCGTGCAGGTGCGCCGCGAATACGCCGAGCAAGTCTCGCGCCTCTGGCCGGAACGCCCGCCACGCTATTCGCGCGCGCTGCTGGAGACGCTGGCCATCATCGCCTACCGCCAGCCGCTGACCCGCGGCGAGATCGAGGGCGTGCGTGGCGTGGCGGTGAATCCCAACATCATCCGCACGCTGTTCGAGCGCAACTGGATCCGCGTGGTGGGGCATCGCGAGGTGCCGGGTCGTCCGGAACTGCTGGGCACCACGCGCGACTTCCTCGACCATTTCGGCCTGAAGACGCTGGACCAGCTGCCCTCGCTGGCCGAGATCAAGTCGCTGGAGGAACTCGATCCCCAGCTGGCGCTGCCTGAACCCATCGGAGCGACGGCGCTGCCGCCGCCGGAGAGTGTGGGAGAATCCGGCGATGAACAGGCCGAGGAACAGGAAACCGCAGTCGAGTCCGCGGACACAGGACTCAAGGCCGGGGACGGCGGAGTCGAAGCAGCGGAAGATGGAGTCGACGCACCAGCCGCGGTCGAAGACCTCAGTGCGGCCGACGCGCCTGAAGACTCCCCGACGGGAACAGCCGGCAGCTGACCAGGCTGCGCCCGAGCGGGTGCAGAAGATCCTGGCGCGCGCGGGCCTGGCCTCGCGCCGGGATGCCGAGGAGTGGATCCGCGCCGGCCGGGTTTCCGTCAATGGCGAGACCGCTACCCTGGGCACGCGGGCGCGCGGCAGTGACAAGGTGCGCCTGGATGGCCGCCTGATCCACCAGGCGCCGGCACGCCGCGCTGCCACCTGGGTGTGCCACCGTTCGCCGGGCGAGAACCTGCTGCCGCCGCGCGAAGCCGGTGATGCCGAGGCAGGCGAACCGGACTCAAGGGACGCCATGTCGCAGCGCCTGTCGCGGCGCGTTGGCCGCAGGCACATCGCGATCAGCCCCATGCCCAAGGGCGACGGTGGCCTGGAGCTGCTCACCTCCGATGGCGAGCTGGCCGCAAGGCTGCAGCGCGCAGTGCGCGGGCTGCAGGTGGAATTCAGCCTGCGTGTGCGCGGCGAGCTGACGCCGGCGCAGGTTGAAGGCGTGCTGGCCGGCGAACTGGACAATGGTCCACGGCTGCGGGTGGTGGAGTGCGAAGGCACGGGCGGCGAGGGCGCCAACCGCTGGTATCGCATCATCACCACAGGTGCCAATGGCCGGGACCTGCGCGACCTGCTGGAGCAGCAGCAGGTGTCGGTGAGCCGGCTGCTGCGCGTGGCGCTGGGCGGACTGCGGCTGGAGCGCACGCTGACGCGCGGCCAGTCACGCCAGCTGGCGGAAGCCGAAATCGCCCAGTTGCTTGCCGCACCGCCCTCCGTGGCAGACTGACGCAGATACGGAGGCAGGCATGGCGGCCAGGAACCGGGGACCAGGGTCGAGGCTGCGTGGAACGCGCCGCGGTGTTCTCGCGGGTGCGGCTGCGGGCATCGGCAGCCTGCTGTTGCCGAAGGGAATCATCTCCACGGCAACGGCGGCACATGGCGATGACGGCGCGCTCGAAGTGCCGTCCTGGGATGAGGTTCCCGCATGCACGCCCAGCCCTGCCGATCGCGCGGGCCAGGGTCCCTTCTTCATCCATGATGGCGAGCGCGAGGATGATGCCAGCCTGTACCGGCAGGACATCCGCGGCCGCTACAACGCCAATGCCGAGCCCGGGACCGAACTGCAGCTGCACCTGCGGGTACTCTCGGTTGCCGGCGCACAGTGCAGCGCCTCGCCGCTGCGCGACGTGGAGATCTATGTCTGGCACTGCGACGCGCAGGGCTTCTACAGCGGGTTCGGCGAGCCTGGCGAGCAGACCCCCGACGAGGTCTACCGCTTCCGTCCCAACCAGAACGACCTGGACAACAACACGCGGTTCTGTCGTGGCGCCGGCGTGAGCGATGCCAATGGCGTGGTGTCTTTCCGCACCATCTTTCCCGGCTGGTACAACGGCCGCGACATCCACGTCCACGTGATGGTGCTCAAGCGTGGTTCGGCTCCGCTGGGTCGCACCTGGTACCGCGGCGGCGACCATCTCTACACCACGCAGCTGTATTTCGGGCCGGAACTGATCGATCGCGTGCACAAGGCTGCCGAGCCTTACCGGAGCCGCACGGCGCTGCCGGCCTACGCCGGCATCATCCTCGGGGATGAACGCGGCGCTAGCGGGCTGCGCATGAAGGCCAGCTTCGGCAATGGCGTTGCCGTGGCCCAGATGCAGCTGCTGATCGATCCCTCGCAGAGCCGGGCCTAGCCGCAACCGTCGCGGACAATTCCGTGACCGGCGTCACTGCGCGATCACGCCGGAGCCGCTGGTATGTCTCCTGGCGGACCACCCACCGGGTGACGGTCCGTCTCCAGCGGACCGCGATGTGGGTTGCCAATGGAAGAGTTGCAGAAAAGGCCCATCCGGCTGCTGGTGGTCGAAGACACCAGGGCGGATGCGGAGCGCGCCGCGCACCAGTTCACCCGCGCTGGCGTGCCGTGGGAGCTGCGCCGTGTGGAAACCGGTGAGGCGCTGCGGTCCGCGCTGGCGGAATTTTCGCCCACGCTGATCCTCTCGGATTTCACGCTGCCGCAGTTCGATGGCCTGTCGGCGCTGGAGATCTGCCGCGAGCTGGCGCCCGACGTGCCCTTCATATTTGTCTCCGGCACCATCGGCGAGGAGCGGGCCATCAGTGCGCTGAAGGCCGGCGCCGCCGACTACGTACTGAAGGAGAACATGGCGCGCCTGGTGCCGGCGGCCGAGCGCGCCATCAGCGATGCCGCGGCCCGGGACGAGAAGCGGCGCCAGCAGGCGCAGATCGCCCGGCTCAACCGCGTGCTGCGCATGCTCAAGGGCGTGAACGACGTGGTGATGCGCTGCCGCGATCGCACCGAACTGCTGCGCGAGAGCTGCCGCGTGGCGATCTCGCTCGGCGGTTACGCCATGGCCGCGGTGGCCGGAGGCGGGGGTGGGGGTGCGGCGATCAAGGCCCTGGCTGCGGACGGAATGGACGCGGAGGCGATCGCCAGTCTGGAGCGCGGCGCGCAGGATGCCGTGGCCAGTACTTCGGGCATGCTCAGCCGCGTGCTGGCCAGTGGCAGCGAGCATGTCTGCAACGACACTGCCGACCTTGAAAGTACGGCGCGTTTCGACTCGCTGCTGGTGAGCAATGGCTTGCGCTCGGTGGTGGCGCTGCCCCTCACCGTGGACGGCAGGACCACGGCCGCGTTGCTGCTTGCGGCGCGCGAGCCCGGGCTGCTGGGCGAGGAGGAGCTGGGCATGTTGCGGGACCTAGCCCGCAGTCTTTCCTTCGGGCTGCAGTACGTGCAGCGCGACATCCACTCGCGATTCCTGTCCCATTTCCATCCGCAGACGGGCCTGGCACGTCGATCCCTGTTCTGTGACCGGCTGCGCGAACTCATCGCGTCCGATCCTGCCCGGGTGCGGCGCCTGGCCGTGGTGGTGATCGACATGCGCAAGCTCGGCGCCATCAATGATGCCTTCGGTCGCCACACCGGCGACCTGCTGCTGCGGCAGGTTGGCGAGACACTGAAGCGCAACGGCCAGGGTGTGGAGCAGCCAGGCCACTTCGGCAATGGTGCATTCGCGCTGGTGCTGGAACTGGAGGGGCTGACGCCTGCAGAGCTGGTCGTGCAACGCCAGCTGCGGCAGCTGTTCGGTCGGCCCTTCGATGTGGAAAGGCACAGCATTCCGCTGTCTGTGCGCGCAGGCTGCGCGCTGTATCCGGACGACGGCGCCGATGCAGCCCTGCTGGTGCAGAACGCCGAGACCGCGCTGCATGTTGCGCGCGCCGGCGGCGGAGAATTCGCGCGTTTCGACCCGGCGGCCAGGCTGCAGAGCGTGGGCCAGCTAGCGATGGAACACCGCCTGCGGCATGCCCTGGAGAACGGCCAGTTCGAGCTGCACTACCAGCCCAAGGTGAACGTGGTGACGCGGCGCATACAGGGTGCGGAAGCACTGCTGCGGTGGCGTTGTCCGGAAGAGGGGCTGCTGGCGCCGGCTTCCTTCCTGCCGGTGCTGGAGTCCAGCGGCCTGATCCTTTCCGTCGGCGACTGGGTGGTGAACCAGGCCGTGGCGGACTGCCGCCGCTGGATGGAAAACGGCGTGCCCACGGTGCGCGTGGCCGTCAACATCGCCCCGGCACAGCTGCGGCAGGTGGATTTCGAGGAGCGCTTCCTCCGGCAGCTGCAGGGCTGGGCAGGACGCATCTACGGGCTGGACATAGAGATCACCGAAGGTGTGCTGCAGGATGACTGCGAAGCGGAGATCCGCAAGCTGGAGCGGTTGCGTGCCGCCGGCATCCGCATTGCCATAGACGACTTCGGCACGGGGTACTCCTCGCTGAGCCGCCTCGCACATCTGCCCGTGGACACCCTGAAGATAGACCGCTCATTCGTGGCACAGGCCGTGGGCAATCCTGCCGGCGCCGCTGTGGTGCGCACCGTGGTGAGCCTGGCTCGCGCCTTCAACATGACCAGCGTGGCCGAAGGTGTGGAGCGGCAGGAGGAACTGGACCTGCTGTGGCACATGGGCTGCGACCAGTCGCAGGGTCATCTGCACAGCGTGGCGCTGCCGCCGGATGAATTCGCGACGCTGCTGCGGCAAGGCAAGGGGGTGCTGGTGCAGCCTCCCGCCGAGGAAGACCAGGACGACTGGGGCGCAGCAGCTACTGGGAGTTGAGCGCCTGGCCGGTGATGCCCGCGCCACGGGGCCCCAGCAGCTTGATGAAGGAGCCCACGAGGGTCTCGGGCAGCGGCAGGGTGTTGATGTCTTCGGAAGGGTAGGCCTGGCGGCGCATCACGGTGCGCGCCCTGCCGGGATTCACCGTGTTCACGCGGATGTGCGAGTTGCCCTGCAGTTCGTCCGCGAGCACCTGTGCGAAGCCTTCGATAGCAGCCTTCGAGACGGCATAGGCTCCCCAGTATGCGCGGCCGCGCCGACCCACGCTGCTGGAGGTGAAGATCACCGATGCGTCCTCCGACTTGCGCAGTGCCGGCAGCAGCACCTGTGTGAGCGCAAATGCCGCGGTGAGGTTCACATGCATCACGCGGCACCAGGTGGGTACGTCGTACTGGTCAATGGGCGTGAGCGTGCCGAGCAGTGCCGCGCAGTGCACCAGTCCATCGAGCCGGCCGAACCGCTGTTCGACGGCATCGGCGAGGGCGTCATAATCGGCGGCCAGGGCCTTTTCAAGGTCGAGCGGGGCCATCAGCGCGCGGCCCGGGGCGACCTGCCCGCACTCGGCGTGCAGGGTTTTCAGCTTGCTGGTGTTGCGGGCGATGAGGATGACTTCCGCGCCCTCGTGCAGGCAGGCCAGCGCCAGTGCGCGGCCGATGCCGCCGGTGGCCCCGGTGATGGCGATGACACGTCCGCTGAGCTCACTCACAGGCGACCATCCAGCCAGTCGATGATCTGGACCGGTGTGTCGATCAGCGCATCCGACTGCCAACCCTCGGGATCATCCGCCGGTCCGAGGTAACCGTAGCGGGCCACCAGCACCGGCATGCCGGCAGCGCGCGCAGCCTGCACGTCGCGTTCGGCATCGCCCACATAAAGGCATTGCCCGGCGGGAATGGACAGGCGCGCGGCAGCCAGCAGCAGCGGCGCCGGATGCGGCTTGCGCTCGGGCAGGGTATCGCCTGACACAACGCAGCCGGCTTCGGCGGCCAGCCCGAGTTCAGCGAGCAGCGGCTCGGTGAGGAATCCAGGCTTGTTGGTGACGATGCCCCAGGCAAGCTCGCGCGCTACCAGTGTGTCGAGCACCTGGCGGCAGCCCTCGAACAGTTGCGTGCCGACGGCCAGCTGCTGTCCATAAAGCTCCAGCAGGCGCAGGCGCAGGGTTTCCAGCGCCTGTCCGGAAAGATCCGGAAACCCCAGCCTGATGAGGCCGGAGGAACCATGCGAGACCTGTGTGCGTACTTCTGCGTAGGGAAGGGCCTCCCGTCCCTGCTCGCGGCGCACCTGGTTGAGCACGCGGATGAGATCCGGCGCCGTATCGAGCAGCGTGCCGTCCAGGTCGAACAGCACGGCGCGGATGGAACGGTTGGTCAATGGTGGTCCAGGGTTGATGCGATCAGGGCCCGGCGGGCGCCAGATGCGCGATGTAGTTCACCGACACGTCGCTGTTCAGGTCGCAGCGGTCGCGGAGCGGGTCGTAATGCAGGCCGGCGGTGTGCACCAGCGAGACGTGCGCGCGACGCGCCCAGCCGGCCAGCTCGGCCGGGCGGATGAAACGCTCGTACTCATGCGTGCCCCGTGGCAGCAGCCGCACCACGTATTCCGCACCCACGATGGCCAGCAGGAAGGAGCGGATGTTGCGATTGAGCGTGGAGACGAAAATCGCGCCGCCCGGCCGCACCAGGCGTGCAAGCACATCGAGGAAGGCGGCGGGCTCGGCCACATGCTCGAGCATTTCCATGCAGCAGACCACGTCCCAGGAATGCGGCTGGCGCAGTGCCAGTTCGGCTGCGTCCTGCACGCGGTAGTCGATGTTCAGCCCCGAGGCGGCGGCGTGCAGCTGCGCGGTCTGGATCATTCCCGGCGCCATGTCGATGGCCGTGACGCTGGCGCCGCGGCGGGCGAGGTCTTCGGCGAGCAGGCCGCCGCCGCAGCCTACGTCGAGTACTTGCGCGCCGGCCAGCGGCGCGCGTGCGGCCACGTAACCGGCACGCACGGGATTGAGGCGATGCAGGGGCTTGAACTCACCCTCGCTGTCCCAGAAGCGGTGTGCCAGCGCTTCGAACTTGGCGATTTCCGCCGGATCGGCGCTGCTTGCTGGAGAGGTGCTCACGGCCTGCGATTATAGCCTCGGGAGGCAGTGCAGGGGCAGCTTAAACAGGGCCTGCTGTGGTACCATTTGGCGTTTGGAAAGACCCTTTTGCACGGGTCCGGAAAGACGCCACGAATGACTGAAATCGCACGCGAAATCCTGCCGGTCAATCTCGAAGACGAGATGCGTCAGTCCTACCTCGATTACGCGATGAGCGTGATCGTCGGGCGTGCACTGCCAGACGTGCGCGATGGCCTCAAGCCCGTGCACCGCCGCGTGCTGTTCGCCATGCGCGAGCTGGGCAACGAGTGGAACAAGCCCTACAAGAAATCCGCCCGCGTCGTGGGCGACGTGATCGGCAAGTACCACCCGCACGGCGACTCGGCGGTTTATGACGCCATCGTGCGCATGGCGCAGCCCTTCTCGATGCGCTACATGCTGGCCGACGGCCAGGGCAACTTCGGCTCGGTCGACGGCGACATGCCCGCGGCCATGCGCTACACCGAGGTGCGCATGTCGCGCATCGCGCACGAGTTGCTGGCCGACATCGACAAGGAAACCGTCGATTTCGTCCCCAACTACGACGAATCCGAGCAGGAGCCGGCGGTGCTGCCGGCCCGCATCCCCAATCTCCTGATCAACGGCTCCTCGGGCATCGCGGTGGGCATGGCCACCAACATCCCGCCGCACAACCTCACCGAGGTCATCAACGCGCTGCTGGCGGTCATCGATGACCCTGCCGTGCCGCTGGTGCAGTTGATGCAGCACTTGCCAGGGCCGGACTTCCCGACCGCCGGCATCATCAATGGCGCCGCCGAGATCGTCACCGCCTACAAGACCGGGCGCGGGCGCCTGTCGCTGCGCGGCCGCACGCACTTCGAGGACGTGGGCAGGGGCGAGCGCCAGGCCATCATCGTCACCGAGCTGCCCTACCAGGTGAACAAGGCACGCCTCATCGAGCGCATTGCCGACCTGGTGCGCGAGAAGCAGATCGATGGCATTGCCAGCGACGGCCTGCGCGACGAGTCCGACAAGGACGGCATGCGCATCGTCATCGAGCTCAAGCGGGGTGAGGTGGCCGAGGTCGTCCTCAACAACCTCTACGCGCAGACGCCGCTGGAGACGGTGTTCGGCATCAACATGGTGGCGCTGATCGACGGGCAGCCGCGGCTGTGCTCGCTGCGCGACATGCTCGATGCCTTCATCCGCCATCGCCGCGAGGTGGTCACGCGGCGCACGGTGTACGACCTGCGCAAGGCGCGCGAGCGGGCGCACATCCTCGAGGGCCTGGCGGTGGCGCTGGCTAACATCGACGAGGTGATCGCGCTGATCAAGGCATCCCCCGGCCTGCCCGAGGCGCGTGTCGCCCTGATGGGGCGGGAATGGGCTGCGGGGTCCGTGCCGAAGATGCTCGAGCGCGCCGGCGCCATCAACTCGCGGCCCGACGGACTCGAAGCGGCCTTCGGCCTGCACAACGGGGTGTACCGCCTCAGTGAGGCGCAGGCCAATGCCATCCTCGAGATGCGCCTGTCGCGCCTCACCGGCCTTGAGCAGGACAAGATCCTCGCCGAGTACGGCGAGTTGCTGGGCCTCATCGTCGACCTCTCCGACATCCTCGCCCGCCCCGAGCGCCTCACGCAGGTGGTGCGCGACGAGCTGATCGAGATCCGCGATCAGTTCGGCGATGCGCGCCGCACCGAGATTTCGCTGGATCACCTGAACCTGCGCACCGAGGACCTGATCGAGCCGCAGGATGTGGTGGTGACGTTCTCGCACGCCGGTTACGCCAAGAGCCAGCCGGTGTCCGACTACCAGGCCCAGCGCCGCGGCGGCCGCGGCCGCAGCGCGGCGGCCACCAAGGACGAGGACTTCATCGAGAAGCTGTTCGTCGCGCACACGCACGACACGCTGCTGTGTTTCTCCAACCGCGGCCAGGTGTACTGGCTGCGCGTGTTCGAGCTGCCGCAGGCCGGGCGTGCCTCGCGCGGCAAGCCCATGGTGAATTTGCTGCCGCTGGCCGAGGGCGAGAAGATCACCGCCGTGCTGCCCATCAAGCAGTATGACGACGGCCATTTCGTGTTCATGGCCACGAAGAGCGGCACCGTGAAGAAGACGCCGCTGTCGGCGTATTCGCGGCCGCGCGCCAGCGGCATCATTGCCGTCGACCTGCGCGACGACGACCAGCTGGTGGGCGTGCAGCTCACCGACGGCACGCGTGACATCATGCTTTTCACCAGCGGCGGCAAGGCCATCCGCTTCAAGGAAGAAGAAGTGCGTCCCATGGGGCGCGATTCCACCGGAGTGCGCGGCGTGAAGCTGGCGGAAGGCCAGTCGCTGATCTCGCTGATCGTGGTGGGCGAGGGGCTGGTCCTCACGGCTTCTGCCAATGGCTACGGCAAGCTCACGCCGCTCGATGACTTTCCGCAGCATGGTCGCGGCGGGCAGGGCGTGATCGCGCTGCAGACCACCGAGCGCAATGGCGAGACCGTGGCGGCGTTGCAGGTGTTGCAGGACCAGGAGTTGATGATGATCAGTTCCAACGGCACACTCGTCCGCACGCCTGTGGCCGATGTGTCGGTGCAGGGGCGCAACACGCAGGGTGTGCGGCTCATCCGCCTGGATGCCGGGGACCGGCTCACGGGCGTGGAGGGTGTGGGCAGCCTGGGTGACGAGGGCGAAGCGGCTCCCGAGGACGATGACGCCGCGTCAGCCGATAGCGCTGGGCCCAGCTCGACCGATCCAGATCAGCCTTTGCCCGGCTGAAGAACTCATCCGTGAATGCCGTCCAGGCGCATTTGCGCTTGCACAGTTAATGAGAATCATTATCATTGGCATCCGCAATTCCAACTACAACGCTCCAGGAGTACCTACTCATATGTCGATCAAGAGCCGCAAGAGGCCGGTTGTGCGGTCCGCAAACTACGGTGACTCCCGTGCCCTCGGACTGATGCTCGCCCTGCCGGGTCTGGCCCTGGGCGCCCAGTCTCAGGCAGCGGAAGGTGCCGAGGGCAGGGAGCGCGTGCTCCCGGGAGTGGTGGTCACGGGCGAGATGGAGGACGGGTACAGGGCCGAGAGCTCTTCGCCCAAAGCCACCCAGACGCTGCTGGATACCCCGCAGACCGTCACCGTCATCACCAAGGAACTGCTGGATGATCAGGGAGTGGGCTCGCTGGCCGAGGCCCTGCGCAATACCCCGGGCATCACCTTCACGCTGGGGGAGAACGGCAACACCACGGCGGGTGATTCCATTTCCATGCGCGGCTTCGACACTTCCGGCAGCATCTTCCTTGACGGTATCCGCGACCTGGGCGCCATAGCGCGCGACACCTTCAACGTGGAGCAGATCGAGGTGGTGAAGGGGTCTTCCGGCGCCGACATCGGTCGCGGCTCGCCCACCGGATACATCAACCAGTCGACCAAGCAGCCCACGCTGCAGGACATGGCTTCCACTTCGCTGGCGCTGGGCACCGACAACCGCGTGCGCTTCGAGGGTGATGTGAACCAGGCGCTGGGCGCCCTGGCTGGTTCTGCCGTGCGACTGAACCTGATGTACGACGGCGGTGACAAGCCTGGTCGCGATGTGGCAGACAACCGGCGCTGGGGTATTGCGCCAGCGCTGGCGCTGGGCTTGGGCGGCAGTACGCGCGCATACTTCAACTACCTGTTCATGAAGCAGATCAACACGCCGGATGGCGGCCTGCCGACGATCGGGCTTGAAGACTACAACTACGTCAGCAACGTCTCGGTGACGAACCCTACGCAGGAGCAGGCCGAAAATCTGACGGACTTCAACTCGAACGTCACGCAGATGGTCGCGGATGCTGACCTCGGCCCGGTAGACCGCCGCAACTTCTACGGCTCGCGCAATGATTTCGAACACGTGCGTGCCAACATGTTCACGGCCATTTTCGAGCATGACCTCACGGCCCGCACCACGCTGCGCAACACCTCGCGCTATGGCCGCTACACCCTGCGCCGCGAGATCACCGGCATCAACACGCTGGGAAATCTCTACTTCGGCACGGCGGCGCAGGCTGCCGCAGGCACGGCGATCCTCAATCCGGATTCCTCCACCTGGACAATCTCGCGCTCCCACCAGCGGCGCGACGAGGTGAACGAGCTGATGACCAACCAGACGAGCCTGCGCACGTCGCTGTCCATGGGTGGGATCGAGCATTCGATGAGCATGGGCGCCGAGTTCATCTACGAGCGCCACCAGCTCTATCCCTCCGTGGCCAGTGGTACGCAGTCGGCTGCTGACATCTACAACCCCGGTACAGCTGACAGCTTCACTTCATTCGCGCGCAGTGGCGCGAGTTCCCAAGGCAAAACCCTGACGGCGGCCGTGTACGCCTTCGACAACCTGGCGCTGTCGGAAAAGTGGAGCGTGAGCCTGGGCCTGCGCTTCGACCGCTACCGCATCGACTCCAGCGTGATACCGGCGCCGGCTGCCACGCCTGCAGCCTCCAGCTACTTCGAGGACAGCGGTAGCCTGTTCACAGGCAAGGTCGGCGTGGTGTTCAAGCCGGTGGAATACGGCACCATCTACGCGGCCTACGCGAACTCCGAGCAGCCCCCCGGAGGCCAGCCGCAGAGCGCGGGGACCAACCCGAACTTTGCGCTGGGCGGCAATGCGGCCACCAATAATCCCAACGTGGATCCGCAGGAGGCGCGCAATGTGGAGGTGGGCACCAAGTGGGAGCTGTTCGAAAGCCGCCTGTCGCTTTCCGCGGCGGCCTTCGACACCCGCAACAGGAACGACGTGATCGGCACGCAGGATCCGGTCACGGGTGAATACCCGCAGTCCGGCGAGCGCAAGGTGCAGGGCGTCGAGCTGGCGGTGGCCGGTTCGATCACACCGGACTGGCTGGTGAGCGCCGGCCTTGCCTCGATGAAGACGAAGGTCGTCGAGGGCACTGCGAACAATACGGGCGCGCAGCTTCAGTTCTCGCCGAAGCTGACCTTCAGCTCGTGGACGACCTACACCCTGCCGATGGGGCTGAAGATCGGTGGCGGCGCACGCTATGTAGATTCCTCCTTCCGCAACGGCAATGCCACCCAGGCCAGCGTGTCGAACCTCGCGAAGAGCCCCAGCTACTGGGTGATGGACTTGATGGCCGGCTACGATGTGAACGAACGCATTTCGCTGCAGCTGAACGTGCAGAACTTCACCGACAAGTTCTACCTGGCCAGCCTCAATAATGGCGGCTCGCGTTACACCCTGGGTACGCCGCGTACCTTCCTGCTCACCGGGAGGGTGGAGTTCTAGCGCATACTGCTTGCCACGCATCCGAAAGGAGGGCCGGTGGTGACGCCGGCCTTTTCCATTCCGACACGAGTGTTTCCAGAATGATGCTGCATATTCCTGCCGTGCTGATCGCCGACGAGGTGCGCGACTTCCGCCGCCAGCTGGACGCGGCAGAATGGTCAGACGGGCGCGCCACCGTGGGAGAGCAAGGCGCACAGGTCAAGCGCAACCAGCAGCTGGATCCGGCGTTGCCGGTGGCGCAGGCGCTGAGCCGCCGCATCCTCGACCGGCTGCAGGTGCACTCGCAATTCTTCTCCGCCGCGCTGCCGCTGCGCATCCTGTCGCCGCTCTTCAACCGCTATGCGGGAGGGGGGCAGTACGGCCTGCACGTGGATGGCTCGGTGATGAGCCAGCGCGACAATCGCCAGCCGCTGCGCAGCGATGTGTCGGCGACCCTCTTCCTGTGCGATCCGGGCGAGTACGACGGCGGTGAGCTGATCGTGAAGGACGCCTACGGCGAGCACGAAGCGAAGCTGCCTGCCGGCGACCTGGTGCTCTATCCCTCCACCAGCCTGCACCAGGTGCTGCCGGTGACGCGGGGCGCACGCGTATGCGCCTTCTTCTGGGTGCAGAGCATGGTGCGGGAGGATTCCCGGCGCACCATGCTGTACGAACTGGACCAGGCCATACAGGGGCTGCGGGGCCGGCTGGGGGAGGCCCCGGAATGCGTGGCGCTGACTGCCCATTACCACAACCTGTTACGGCTCTGGGCCGAGGTCTGATTGCAAATGAGAGTCAATCTTATTTACAATCCGCGTCATGGGTCTTCTGTCCTCTCCTACCCGCAGTGAACTCCTGACGCGCCGCGGCGGAGCCTTCACCGCCGTGGTCGCCATGCATGTCCTCGCCGTGTCGCTGCTGCTGCAGTCGAAGGTACGTGCAGACGAAGAAACGCCTGGGCAGCCCATCCAGGTGGTGTTCGTGCAGCAGGAGGCGCCCCGGGAAGCGCCGCCGGTGCGACCGCAGCTGGAGACGCTGCCGGTGGAAGTGCACATCCCGCCCGTCACGATACAGATCGATTACACCCCGCCGCGCGCGATCACCGCTGCGCCCGCACCCGCGCCGCCGCCAGCTGCAGCGCCAGTGGTGGTGCAGGACAACAAGCCGGTGATGCTCGATATCCAGGAAGTCGATGTGCTGCGCGAGCCGGCGCCACGCTATCCGCGCGCCGCAAGGCAGGCGCGGCTGCAGGGCAAGGTGCTGCTGTGGGTGCAGATCGATGAGCAAGGAAAGCCGCAGCAGGTCCGCGTGCACCAGAGCAGTGGCCATGAGCAGCTGGATCGTGAAGGCCGCGAGGCAGTGGCGCGCGCGCTGTTCAAACCCTACAGCCGCAATGGCCGGCCACAGGCGGCCACCTTCATATTTCCCGTGGATTTTGTACTTTCCGTCCGTACTGCAAACCGGAACTGAGCTGATGCGGTCATTGCGGGGTTAGCGGCGCTGGCCGCTGCTAGAATGGCCAGCCCCACCCGCAAGGATCAACGTGCGCGTATTCAACTTCGCGGCCGGTCCGGCCACACTTCCGTTGCCCGTACTCGAACAGGTCCAGGCCGAACTCATCGACTGGCAGGGCGCGGGCATGTCCGTGTTGGAAATCAGCCATCGAAGCAAGGCATTCCTGCGCGTCGCGCAGGAAGCCACGGCAGACCTGCGCGAGCTGCTGGCAGTGCCCGCAAACTACAAGGTGCTGTTCCTGCAGGGCGGCGCCACCGGCCAGTTCGCGGCGATCCCGATGAACCTCGCTGCTGCTGGCGCCACCGTCGACTACGTGAACACCGGTTCCTGGTCGAAGAAGGCGATCGGCGAAGCGAAGCACTTCTGTGCACGGGTCAACGTGGCGGCGGACGCGGCTGGCCGCTACACCCACGTGCCGGCCTTCAGCACCTGGCAGCGCAGCGAGGATGCCGCGTACCTTCATTACACGCCCAATGAAACCATCGGCGGCGTTGAATTTCCGTTTGTCCCTGACACTGGTGCCGTGCCGCTGGTGGCGGACTTCTCCTCGTCCATCCTTTCGCGTCCGCTGGACGTGTCGCGGTTCGGCCTGGTGTACGCCGGGGCGCAAAAGAACATCGGCCCGGCGGGACTTTGCATCGTGATCGTGCGCGAGGACCTGCTCGGCCGTGCCCGTGCCACGACGCCGGCAATCTGGAACTACGCCACCATGGCGGCGGAAGATTCGATGTCCAACACGCCCCCCACCTTTGCCTGGTATGTGGCGGGGCTGGTCTTCAAGTGGCTGAAGCAGGGCGGTGGTCTTGCAGCAATGGGCGCGCGCAACGAGGCCAAGGCGTCGAAACTCTACGCGGCCATCGATGGGTCGGATTTCTATGCAAATCCCGTCGATCCCGCCTGCCGTTCGTGGATGAACGTGCCCTTCACGCTGGCGAAGCCGGAGCTGGACAAGACCTTCCTCGCGGAGGCGGAAGCCGCCGGCCTCACCAACCTGGCAGGCCACCGCTCGGTGGGTGGCATGCGCGCCAGCATCTACAACGCGATGTCCATCGAGGGCATCGATGCACTGATCCAGTTCATGCGGGAGTTCGAGCGACGCCATGGCTGATGCCTTCCGGATCCTCACCCTCAACAACATCAGCGCCAAGGGGCTGGAGCGCCTGCCGCGCGACCGCTACGAGGTCGCCTCGGCGCTGGAAAACCCCCATGCCGTGCTGGTGCGTTCCGCCGACATGCACGCCATGTCGCTGCCGCCCAGCGTGCTGGCGGTGGCGCGCGCCGGCGCCGGCACCAACAACGTGCCGGTGGCCGCGCTGGCCGAGCGCGGCATTCCCGTCTTCAACTCGCCGGGTGCGAATGCGAATGCCGTGAAGGAGCTGGTCATCGCCAGCCTGTTCCTGGCCGCGCGCAACATCATGCCGGCATGGCAGTTCGCGCGTGCGCAGGGCGGCGATGACAAGGCCATCGACGCGGCGGTGGAAAAGGGCAAGAAGAACTTCGTGGGCTTCGAGCTGCCAGGACGCACACTGGGCGTGATCGGACTTGGTGCCATCGGTGTCGAAGTGGCCAACTGCGCGCAGGCGCTGGGCATGAAGGTGCTCGGCTACGATCCGCAGATCACCGTGCAGCGCGCCTGGGAACTTTCCTCCAGCGTGCAGCAGGCGCTGTCACTGGATGACCTCTTTGCCCGCAGCGACGTGGTCTCCGTGCATGTACCGCTCAACGACGGCACGCGCGGACTGGTGAACGCCGCGCGCATCGCCCTGATGCGCAAGGGCGGTGCGGTGCTGAACTTCGCGCGCGGCGGCATCGTCGATTCCGCGGCAGTGATTGCGGCGCTGGACCAGGGACACCTGCACGCCTATGTGTGCGACTTCCCCACCAATGCATTGAAGGATCACCCGAAGGTGGTGACGCTGCCGCACCTGGGTGCCTCCACCGGCGAGGCGGAGGAGAACTGCGCGGTGATGGCGGTGGAGCAGCTGCGCGAGTTCCTCGAGAACGGCAACATCCGCAATTCCGTCAATTATCCGGAGGCGGTGATGCCGCGCGTGCCGGGCACCACGCGGCTGGTCATTGCCAACAGCAACGTGCCCAACATGGTGGGACAGATATCCACCTGTCTGGCATCGGCCGGGGTGAACATCGCCGACCTGCTGAACAAGTCGCGCGGCGGTTTCGCCTACACATTGATCGATGCCGACAGTTCGATCGATGCGGCCACGCTGGCGGCGATCCGCGGCATTGAAGGCGTGCTGTCGGCGCGCCTGATCGCGGGCTGAGCTTCGGTGGCGTCCCGTGTCCGAAAGCCCGCGCCGGTCCGGCGGCCGCGGGCAGATCGCATTTCCCGCGTGGCCTATCTCGGACCTGAGGGCACCTACTCGCACTCGGCCGTGGAGCAATGGTTCAAGGCTGGCGCGGAGGCGCTGGCCTGCGCGTCGATCGAAGATGTCTTCAGCGCCGTGCAGGAGGGCAAGGCCGAGTTCGGTGTGGTGCCGGTGGAGAATTCCTCCGAGGGCGCGGTGAACCTCACGCTTGACCGGCTGATGACCGCCAGTCCGCCCATCTGCGGCGAGATCGAGCTGCGGGTGCAGCACAACCTGCTGGGCCGGATGAAAAGCCTGGCGCAGGTGCGCCGCGTGTGTGCGCATCCCCAGGCACTGGCGCAGTGCCGGCTGTGGCTGGACAGGCATCTGCCGAAAGCCGCGCGCGTGCCGGTGAGCAGCAATGCCGAGGGCGCGCGCCTGGCACGTGAGAAGGCCGGCACGGCGGCGATAGCCGGGCGGGTGGCTGCATCGGTATACGGGCTCAACGTGCTGGCGGAAGGCATAGAGGACCATGACCACAACACCACGCGCTTCCTGGTGCTGGGGCGCCGGCGCCCGCGTCCCACTGGCGTGGACAAGACCAGCCTGCTGGTGTCCAGCGATCGCGCCCAGGCGGGCTCGCTGGCGCGCCTGCTGGAGCCGCTGGCACGACAGAAGGTGAACATGACACGCATCGAATCGCGACCCTCGCGGCGGCACAAGTGGGAATACGTGTTTTTCATTGACGTGGAAGGGCACGCGAAGGACGCGCCACTGGCGAAGGCACTGGCAGCGCTGCGCGAGCGCAGCTCGCTGTTCCGCGTGCTGGGATCTTATCCGCGGGCGGTGCTGTGAGCGCCGGTTCCTCGGCAACTGCCGCGGTCCGCGGCCTGGCGCCCTATGTCATCGGCAAGCCCATCGCCGAGCTGGCGCGCGAGCTGGGCATGGACGAGGCCAGCATCATCAAGCTGGCCTCGAACGAGAATCCGCTTGGCCCCAGCCCCGCGGCGCTGGCTGCCATGCAGCGCGCACTGCAGGACGTGTGGCTTTACCCGGATGGCAATGGCCATGACCTGAAGGTCGCGATCGCCCGCCACCATGACGTGGCGATGAACCAGGTGACGCTGGGCAACGGCTCCAATGACCTGCTCGTGCTGCTGGCGGAGGCCTTCCTCACGCCGGACTCCAGCGCGGTGTTTTCGCAATATGCATTTGCGATCTACGGGCTGGTCGTGCAGGCCACCGGCGCGCGGTCGAACGTGGCGCCGGCATTCCCGGCCGGACATCCGATGGCGCTGGGCCATGACCTGAAGGCCATGCGTGCGGCGATCACTGCCGACACACGCCTGCTGTACATCGCCAATCCCAACAATCCCACCGGCACCTGGGTGGATACCACAGCACTGCGCGAGTTCCTCGATGCCGTGCCTGCACAGGTCATCGTCGTGCTGGATGAGGCCTATTTCGAATATTCCCGCCGCGTGGATTGCCCGGATGGCATGACGCTGCTGGAGCGGTACCCGAACCTGGTGGTGCTGCGCACGTTCTCGAAGGCGCACGGTCTGGCGGGCGTGCGTGTGGGCTATGGCATCTCGCATCCCGACGTGGCCGACATGCTCAATCGCGTGCGGCAGCCCTTCAACGTGAACATCCCGGCATTGGCGGGCGCCGAAGCCGCGCTGGCGGACGCCGACCAGCCCCGGCGTGCACAGCAGCTGGTGGAGGAAGGGCTCAGGCAGCTGGGCACCGCGCTGCCACCCCTGGGCCTGAAGGTGTATCCCAGCGCGGGCAACTTCGTGCTGGTGGACACCGGCGGCGACGGGCGGCTGGTGTATGAGAAGCTGCTGCGGCATGGCGTGATCGTGCGTCCTGTGGGCGGGTATGGCCTGCCGGGGTGCCTCAGGATCACCATCGGCACCGCGCAGCAGAACGAGAAGCTGATCCGCTCATTGGCAGCGGTGACGAAGGAAAGCTGACATCGAATGAAAAACTGGAAGGTCGAACCCGCGCGGGAAGTATCAGGGCGCATGCGCGTCCCGGGGGACAAGTCCATATCGCACCGCTCGGTGATGCTGGGCGGCATCGCCGAGGGCCGCACCGAGGTCACCGGCTTCCTCGACGGGGAGGACTGTCTTGCCACGGTGGAGGCCTTCCGTGCCATGGGCGTCACCGTGGAGCGCCACAGCGACACTGCACTCACTGTGCATGGCCGCGGCCTGCACGGGCTCAGCGCGCCGGCGCGTGTGCTGGACATGGGCAACGCGGGCACGGCCATCCGGCTGTCGATGGGACTGCTCTGCGGCCAGCGGTTCAGCACCACGCTCACCGGCGATGAATCCTTGCGCTCCCGGCCCATGGAGCGCGTGGCCGCGCCGCTGCGGCTGATGGGCGCACGCATCGACACCACCGCGGGCAAGCCGCCGGTGACGCTGCATCCTGCCGGGCGCCTCACCGGCATCGACTACGCCATGCCCATGGCCAGCGCGCAGGTGAAGTCGGCCGTCCTGCTGGCAGGCCTGTATGCCGAAGGCCGCACCAGCGTGACCGAGCCCGCACCGACGCGCGACCATACCGAACGGATGCTGCGGGGCTTCGGCCTGGATGTGGAGACTTCGGGGTCGCGCGCCAGCCTCGATGGAAGGCAGAAGCTCAGCGGCACGCGCATCGCGGTGCCGGGCGACATCTCTTCGGCAGCGTTCTTCCTTGTGGCAGGCGCCATCGCTGGTCGCGACGACTTCGTGCTGGAGAACGTGGGCATCAATCCCACCCGCACCGGCATCCTCGATGTGCTGAAGCTGATGGGAGCAGACCTGCGCGTGCATGAGCGCGAGTCGCAGGGCGGGGAGCCCGTGGCCGACATCGAGGTGCGGCGCTCGGCGCTGCGCGGCGTGGCTGTGCCGCCAGATCTCGTGCCGCTGGCCATCGATGAGCTGCCGGTGCTGTTCATCGCGGCCGCAGCAGCGGAAGGCGAGACCGTGTTCACGGGCGCGGCCGAGCTGCGCGTGAAGGAAAGCGACCGGCTGGCGGTGATGGCCGACGGCCTCACGCGTGCCGGCGTGCCCAATGAACTGCTGCCGGATGGCATCCGCATCAGCGGCGGCCATCGCCTGCACAGTGCCGAGATCGAAAGCCACGGGGACCACCGCATTGCCATGTCCTTCGCCATCGCCAGCCTGCTGGCCGATGGCGAACTGAAGGTCCGGGACGTGGCCAACGTGGCCACCTCCTTCCCCGGGTTTACCGCCATCGCGGCCGGCTGCGGCCTGAACGTGCGGGAAGCATGAGTTCGCCAGCCGGCGCAGCGGGCGCCGTGCCCGTGATCACCATCGACGGGCCCAGCGGCTCCGGCAAGGGGACTATCAGCCGCCGCGTGGCGGCACTGCTGGACTGGCACCTGCTGGACAGCGGGGCCCTCTACCGCCTGGTCGCCCTGGCAGCCGGGAAGGCGGGTCTCGATCCGGCAGACCAGGCAGCCCATGCTGCTGCCGCGGCCGGCATGGCCGTCACCTTCGGGCAGACCGCTACTGGCGACGAGAAGGTGCTGCTGGCTGACGAGGACGTGACGGCCGCCATCCGCACCGAAGAGGCCGGGCAGGGTGCCTCCCGCGTCGCCGCCTGGCCCCCGGTTCGCGCCGCGCTGCTGCAGCGCCAGAGGGATTTCGCCCAGCCACCGGGCCTGGTGGCCGACGGCCGGGACATGGGCACCGTGGTTTTCCCGTCTGCCGCACTGAAGATCTTCCTCACCGCCAGCCCTGAAGAAAGGGCCCGAAGACGCTATAACCAGTTGAAAGACAAGGGGTCTGGTGCTAGCCTTGCCGCCCTTTCGCTGGAGATAGCCGAGCGTGACAGGCGGGATTCAACCCGCGCCGTGGCGCCGCTGCTGCCCGCCGCTGATGCCATGACCATCGACAGCACCAGCCTCACGATCGATGAGGTGGTGCAGCGGATCATGGCCGAAGTGCGGGCTCGCCGCATCTGACTCCAGCAGAAGGTTTTTGGTCGGACACCACCCGGTGGCGTCCGTGTTTCAACATAACCGTGCCCCGCGCAACGCAAGGCCGCGGCACGTAACGAGTGGTGCATGAGCGAATCTTTCAGCGAACTGTTCGAACAAAGCCTGGCCAATACCCGCATTCGTCCGGGCCAGATCCTCACCGGACGCGTCGTCAGCGTCAGCGACGACATGGTCATCGTCAATGTGGGCCTCAAGTCCGAGGCCGTCATCCCCATCGAGCAGTTCCGCAATGAGCGCGGCGAGGTCGAGGTCGTCGAGGGTGACGACGTCGAGGTCGCGCTCGATGCCATCGAGAATGGCAATGGCGAAACCCATCTTTCCCGCGACAAGGCCAAGCGCGCCCGCACCTGGACGCGGCTGGAGAAGGCCTTCAACGATTCCGAGATCGTCACCGGCATCATCACCGGCCGCGTGAAGGGCGGCTTCACGGTGGAGCTGGAGAACGTGCGTGCGTTCCTGCCGGGCTCGCTGGTGGATGTGCGCCCGGTGCGCGACACCGCCTACCTCGAGAACAAGCCGCTCGAGTTCAAGGTCATCAAGCTCGACCAGAAGCGCAACAACGTGGTCGTGTCCCGCCGTGCCGTGGTGGAGCAGGAGTTCTCCGCCGAGCGCAGCGCGCTGATGGACAACCTGCAGGAAGGCGCTGTCGTGAAGGGCGTGGTGAAGAACCTCACCGACTACGGCGCGTTCGTCGACCTGGGCGGCATCGACGGCCTGCTGCACATCACCGACATGGCGTGGAAGCGCGTCAAGCATCCTTCCGAAGTGGTGCAGGTGGGCCAGGAAGTCGAGGTGCGCATCCTCAAGTTCGACCGCGAGCGCTCGCGCGTCTCGCTGGGCCTGAAGCAGCTGGGAGCCGATCCCTGGGAGAACATCGCCCGTCGCTATCCCCCGAACACCCGCGTGTTCGGCAAGGTCACGAACATTGCCGACTACGGCGCGTTCGTGGAGATCGAGGATGGCGTCGAGGGCCTGGTGCACGTCTCGGAGATGGACTGGACGAACAAGAACGTCAATCCGTCCAAGGTCGTGCAGACCGGCGAGGAAGTCGAGGTCATGGTGCTCGATGTGGACGAAGAGCGTCGTCGCATCTCCCTGGGCCTCAAGCAGTGCAAGAGCAACCCGTGGAAGGAGTTCGCCGAGAACTTCAACCGTGGCGACAAGGTCTCCGGCCAGGTCAAGTCGATCACCGACTTCGGCGTGTTCATCGGCCTGTCGGGCAACATCGACGGCCTGGTGCACCTGTCCGACATCAGCTGGGACATCCCCGGCGAAGAGGCGGTGCGCAGCTACCAGAAGGGCCAGCTCATCGAGGCCATGGTGCTGTCCATCGATCCGGAGCGTGAGCGCATCTCGCTGGGCATCAAGCAGCTGGCGAAGGATCCGTTCTCCGGTTACGTGGCCGAGCATCCGCGCGGCAGCATCGTCACCGGCACCGTGACCGAAGTGGACCAGCGCGGCGCGCTGATCGACCTGGGCCATGGCGTGGAAGGCCAGCTGCGGGCCACCGAGCTGGGCCGCGACCGTGTGGACGATGCGCGCACCGTGCTGAAGGTGGGCGACACCGTCGAGGCCAAGTTCGTCGGCGTGGACCGCAAGACGCGTTCCATCACGCTGTCGATCAAGGCCAAGGAGATCCACGAGGAAGCCGAGGCGGTGCAGAGCTACCGCACGGAATCCGGCGGTGGCTCCTCGGGCACCAGCCTGGGCGACCTGCTCAAGGAGCAGATCGGCAACGATCGCGACTGAGCGCAACGCACGCCGGGCGGGCCGCTGCAGGAAGCTGAGCGGCCCGCCAGGTGCATCCAGGGCAGGCCCGCATGACGAAGTCGGAACTGATCGAGATCATCACTGCCAAGCAGAAGCATCTGCCCGCGCGTGACGTCGAGCTGGCTCTCAAGCAGATCCTGGAAATCATGAGTGATGCGCTCTCGCAGGGGCAGCGCATCGAGATCCGCGGTTTTGGCAGCTTCTCGCTGCACTTCCGTCCGCCGCGGCAGGGGCGCAATCCCAAGACCGGCGAGGCCGTGGCCCTGTCGGGCAAGCACGTGCCGCACTTCAAACCGGGCAAGGACCTGCGCGAGCGGGTCAACGAAAGCGCGGGGCAGCCTATCCGCGATTGAAGCCGGTGAATCGGCGCGATCGCGCCGGATTCACGCATCCGATGCCGGATGCATCACCTCCACACTGTCCGGGCGGCCGCGGTGGCCGACGCACATTTCCGGAGGTTTCCCATGCTTGCACACAGACAGTCCCTGGTGGCGCTCACGATCGGCATCCTGCTGCTCTTGTTCGGGTCTGCGGTTCCCGCCGCGCAGGTGAACATCAACACGGCAGACGCGGCCACGCTGGCGAAAGAGCTCAAGGGCATCGGCCTCAAGCGCGCCCAGGACATCGTCGACTACCGCCAGAAGCACGGACCCTTCAAGTCGGCCGATGAGCTGGCACTGGTGAAGGGTATCGGGCCCGCGGCCATTGCCAAGAACCGGGAGATCATCCGCACCGATGGCAAGGCGGCACAGGCACCCGGGGCCAGGCCGGCGGCATTGCCGGCGAAACCGGTCACAGACCGGTCACGATGAACTATGCCGCGGGCGGGGTCCTGTAACATGCGGACATCAGACTTCGCTCAGGAGTGAGCCAGTAATGATGCGAGCAACGGACAGCAGGAAAGTCAGGACAGCAGTGTTCCCCGTGGCGGGGCGGGGTACCCGCTTCCTGCCGGCGACCAAGGCCAGTCCGAAGGAAATGCTGCCCGTGGTCGACAAGCCGCTGATCCAGTACGCGGTCGAAGAAGCGCTGGCCGCTGGTGCGACGCGCCTGGTGTTCATCACCGGCGCGTCCAAGCGGGCCATCGAAGATCATTTCGATACCGATGCGGAGCTGGAAAAGCTGCTCGATTCCCAGGGCAAGTCCGAGCTTGCTGACCAGCTGCGCAGCGTGCTGCCGGCCAATGCCACCTGCATCTTCATCCGCCAGCCGGCACCGTTGGGCCTGGGTCATGCCGTGTTGTGTGCCCGGCCGGCGGTGGGCGATGAGCCCTTCTTCGTGCACCTTGCCGACGACCTCATTGACGCGGAAAAGCCCTGCCTGCAGCAGATGGCCGAGGTGCACGAGCGCAATGGCCGCAGCGTGCTGGGGGTGGAGGAAGTAGAGCCTTCCGAGACCGACAAGTACGGCATCGTGGATGCCAACGGCTCAACCGAGCGCGTGGTTGCCATCAAGGCAATTGTGGAGAAGCCGAAGCCGTCCAAGGCGCCTTCCAATCTTGCGGTCGTTGGCCGCTACGTGCTGACACCAGCAATTTTCGACCACCTCGAGGAGATCGGTGCCGGAGCCGGTGGCGAGATCCAGCTCACCGACGGCATTGCCCGCCTGATGAAGGAAGAGGACGTCTACGCCTACCGCTTCACCGGCAAGCGCTACGATTGCGGTAGCAAGCTGGGGTACCTGCAGGCCACGGTGGAATACGGGCTCAAGCACGCCAAGCTCGGCGAGCCTTTCAGGGAATACCTGCAGCAGCTGATGTGCCGCTAGGGGGCCTGGCGGGCCCAGTCGTCCCAGGGGCCGGTGGTGTTGTAAGGCACCGTGATGAAGTGCGCCTCGATCTGCTCGATCATCCCGTCCTTCAGCTTGAACAGCTCCATCAGGTAGAAGGTGTGCGGGCGAAAGAGCAGGGGCCTGGCCGGCGTGCCGTCGGTGAGCTTGTAGTCGCCCATCCGCCCCATCTTGTCCATGAAGGCAACACCCAGCACCAGGCCGCGTTCCTCATCCACCAGCGGGAAGCGGCGTCCGCGCACGCGGTCGTTGTAGCGGTAGTACCCTAGCCGGAACTGCTCCTCGCACCCGAGCCTGGCGACAGGCGTGACGGTGAAGCCGGAATTGTGCGTGGTCTTCACGCCATTCTCCACCCGGGCGCAATCGGGGTGGAACTTCGTGTACAGCGTGCCGTCGTTCAGCTGCAGCGTGTCGAAGTAGCCGTCTGACAGCGCGATCATCTGCGCGCGGGGCACGCGCTGTGCCTGCGGCAGGATCTCGTTGAGCACCGGCTTGGGCTCGAACTTCTGGTCCTCGAAGCGGATGCCGGAGTCTGCCTGCCGCACGATCAGGGTTTCAGCTTCCGAAACCAGGCCGTTCTCGACCTTGAGGCGGAGGGTGTAGGCGGAGGTATCGGTGGTTTCGGTCACGGTGCCGAAGAAGCCGACCTCCCCGGTGAGCGGATCAGCAAAGCGCAGGTCGTAGCTGCCCAGGGCGGTGATGGTGCCCCACAGGCCGTCCCCCACCATCAACGGCACGGTGTTCTCGGTGTTGCGCACTCGCGCTGCCCACTGCACCCGCTGCGGATTGCGCTCCTTCAGCGCCGCCAGGTAGGTATCGAGCACCCGGTAGAGGTCGGCCCGCGTCGTGCGCGAAGGGGCGGCATTCTGGCGGGGGTCCGGCATCCATTCCTCCGCGGCCGGGCCGGGTGCGGCGGCCGTGATGCCGGCCAGCAGGAGAGCGCCGAGCAGCGCGCGGCGGATCGATGCCTTCATGGTGATTCCCCGTCAGAACAGTTGGAATGGTTTGCCGGGCATTCTAACATCGGCCAGTGCTGCGGCCCGGGCCGCAGCCTTGTCGAACAAGGGGGTAGCAGTGGATCCGGAACAATTCTCCACCCTGGAGCAGCCGCGCTTCGAATTCGCGATGGAAGTGCGCCTGCGCTTCACGCGGGTCCAGCAGATCAACCAGATTCCCACCGGCGGCGTGCGCAGCGCCGTCTACGTGGATTCGGGCGAGTTCTCCGGTCCTAAGCTCAAGGGCAAGGCCGTGCCCAATTCCGGCGGCGACTACGCGCTGTTCCGCCCCGACGACGTGGCGGTATTCGACGCCCGCTACATGCTGCAGGAAGACGATGGCACGCTGATCCTGCTGCACAACAAGGGCTTCCTCTGGGGCCGCACACCCGATGTGATGGACCGCCTGCGCAAGTGGGCCTTCGAGGGCGGCGCCCCGGTGCCACATGCGGAGTATTACCTCAGGGCATCCCCCACCTTCGAGACCAGCGTGGGCAAGCATGACTGGCTCACCAAGCATGTGTTCGTGGGCATCGGCGAGCGCAAGCCCGACGGCAACCTCATCCGCTATTACAAAGTGACCTGAGGATGAAGCGCGTATTGCCGCCCGGCCTGTCGGCCTCGAGCCTGGACCGGGCGCTGCGGGATTTCGGTCGCGCGGTGGGAGAAGAGTGGGTTCTGGCCACCGACCTCGACCGCGACACCTACCTCGACCATTTCGCGGTGGACGAAGCCGCCCACGCGCCGTCGGCTGCTGTCGCGCCGCTGACCGTGGAGCACGTGCAGGAGGTGCTGCGCATTGCCAACCGGCACAAGGTGCCCCTGTGGCCCATCAGCCGCGGCAAGAACTTCGGCTACGGTGGCGCGGCGCCACTGCTGAAGGGTTCGGTGGTGCTCGATCTCTCGCGCATGAAGAAGATCGAGTTCGACGCGCAGAACGGCGTGGCGGTGGTGGAGCCCGGAGTCGGTTTCTACGATCTCTACGATTACATCCAGCAGAACAAGCTGCCCTACTGGACCTCAGTGCCCGGCAACAGCTGGGGATCGGTGCTGGGCAATGCGCTCGATCGCGGCGTGGGCTACACCACCTACGGCCAGCACACCGAGAAGCTCTGCGGCATGGAGGTCGTGCTGCCGACCGGCGAGTTGCTGCGCACCGGCATGGGCGCCATGAGCGGCTCGCCCACCTGGAACCTCTACCGCTACGGCTTCGGCCCGTCGTGGGAACAGATGTTCGTGCAGTCGAACTACGGCGTGGTCACCAAGGCTGGCGTGTGGCTGATGCCGGCGCCCGAGTCGATGATCGGCCTCGACATGGAGCTGGAGAATGCAGACGACCTCGGCTGGGCAGTGGACATCGTCGCCGCCCAGCGGCGCGACGGGTTGCTGCAGCAGTCTCCCTCCATCGGCAGCTGGCTGCGTGGTGCGGCGGTGCTCACCACGCGCAAGGAGTGGTATGACAAGCCCGGAGCGCTGCCGGATGACGTGATCGCGGCCATCCGCCAGCGGTTCGGCATCGGCTGGTGGTCCATCAGCCTCAGGCTCTACGGATACGAGTCGGTGAACGAGGCGCAGGCTGCCATCATCCAGCGGCAGTTCGAACGGCAGACGAGCCAGCCCATCCGCATCAGCCGCTGGAAGCAGGGCGAGCCCCTGAACCCTGCACCGGGACAGGCGGCATTCGCCGGCGTGCCCATCACCTTCCCGATGGCCAACGCGGCCTGGCATGGGGGGCGTGGCGGCCATCTCGGCTATTCACCCGTGCTGCCTGCAACGGGACAGGCTGCGATGGAGCAATTCCGCCGCACCTACGACCGCTACAAGGAGTTCGGCATGGATTACCACGGCTCCTTCGCGATGGGGGAGCGCAGCATCGTCAACGTGAACCAGGTGCTGTTCAACAAGGATGATCCGGACATGATGGCGCGCGTGAACGGTTTCTTCCGCGCGCTGGTCAACGACGCCACGGAGAAGCGCTACGGCGAATACCGCACGCACATCGACTACATGGACCTTGTTGCCGCCACCTACGACTTCAACGGCGGTGCACAGCTGCGTGCCAATGAGGCAGTGAAGGATGCGCTGGATCCCAATGGCATACTCGCGCCCGGCAAGAGCGGCATCTGGCCGAAGCGGTATCGCAATCTCAGGGGCAGGTCATGAGCCGGCTCCGCACCGCGATGATGGCCGCGTGCGCCGTGCTGGGATTGCAGCTCGCGGAGGGTGCAATGGCTGCCAGCGCCCCCGATGGCAAGTCCCTGTATCGGGAACGCTGCGGCATGTGTCACCAGACCATCGGCATGGCGGTGGGCATTCTCTCCCGCCGACCAGGCGACGAGAGCCAGGGATTTCTCGAGGAACGCAAGGATCTCTCCGCCACCTTCGTGCGCACCGTGGTGCGCACCGGCATCGCCAACATGCCGCGGATGCCACGCGGCGAGGTCAGTGACGCGGAGCTGGAAGCCATTGCGGCCTATCTGGCCAAGGGGAGGCCGTGATGCTCGAGTCCTGGCACACACCGGATGAGGCAGGGTCCCTGCGCATGGACCGCCGCGTATTGCTGACGGTTTCCGGCGCACTGGTGATGGCCGCAGCCACCACCGGCACCGCGCAAGGCCGACCTTCACCGGATGGCCTGTCGGTGATGGATTCCCGTCCCACGGTGATCCTGCAGGATCGCCGGGTGCTGCTGCCGGAAGACCTCCGTGCGCGTCTCGGTGGCAGCACAAGGGTGTTGCAGCTGGAGGCCGATCCGGTGCGCATGTGGCGGGGAGAGCATGCGCCATTGCTGGGTGATCCCACGACACGCCTGGTGGGTATCACACCCTGGATCGAGTTCGTGATGATCCAGGGACTGGCGGCGGAATCGCGTCGCAGGGTGCGCTACCAGCGACATGACGCGGGTGCCGACGCGATGGTCTGGCTTATCGCCTGATTGCGGCCGGCGCAAGCGGACAATGCCGCCGGCGAATGAAGAATCAGGGTTTCCCTGAGACGGGCGTCTCGGGTGTTCACCTGATATCGCCCGGCCGGGAGCAGCGCTGGCGGGGCTCAAGGGCGACGCACCTGAGACCTGTCGCCGCAGGCGCACATTGTGGGCACCACGGACCCTTCTTAACGTAACCCCCCGAGCGAAAGGCAAACCTGTCGAAAGGCAGGGACGCAAAGCCTCCGGTCTGAAGGATTAGATAGCGGGGCTGCCGGCACGAAGAGAATGCGACGTTTCATGCGCCGCGCTTCGAGTGCCGTGAGTCATGGTGAGGCAGTCCGGCCGGTCCCGGCGGGAACGCACTAACCCGACCTTTCACTTTGCCCTTCACGGCGCGCCGTGAAGTCATGTCCTCGTGTTGCCCCGGACTTGTGGGGCGTCGGTGAATACATGCCCAATTCATGCGTTTCGGCGCGGCAGCATATTGCCTTGCTTGCCGGTTCCATCGTCCTCCTTGCTTGCGGAACGGCCCTTGCCGCACCCTACTCGGGAACCGCGATCGCAGTTCCGGCCACATTCCAGGCAGAGCACTTCGATACCGGCGGACAGCGTGTTTCCTACTACGACACCACGTCGACAAACCTGGGTGGCATGTTCCGCACGCGCGAAGCGGTGGACATCATCAGCGCGCCATCCAGCATCGGCGGCTATGTGGTCAGCAACATGGATACCGGCGAGTGGATGGTGTACTCCTTCCGCGTAGCCACTGCCGGCAGCTATGACATCGACGTGCGGGCGTCGAGCACGGTGACCACCAGCGCCTACCGCATCGACATCGACGCCAAGGCCGCCATCGGGGCGGTGACCGTGCAGAATACCGGCAGCCTCAACACCTACCAGTGGACGAGCAAGCGCCGGGTTTCGCTGGCCGCGGGCACGCACACGCTGACCGTCATTTCGGATCGGGGTGGTTTCAGGCTGGATGCCATCAGGGTCTCCGGCGTGTCGGTGGCTGCACCTGCCCCTGCACCCGCACCCACCAGCACCGCCAAGCTGTTGTTCAAATCCGGCTTCGATGGGGGTTCCCTGGGCGCACCGCCGCCGTCGAACTGCTGGGGAACTGGTTGCTGGCAGGACATCGTGGGCCTCGACAGCCTGACCGGCTTCACGTGGCCGGGAATCATCGCAGACGGAACCAGCAGGGTGTTCCACCTGACCTATCCGGTAACCACCACATCACAGACCATCGGCAACTATTCCTTCGGCCGCATCGACTTCCTCACGGGCCCCCGGGGAGCGCAGAGCTCGGCGCTGATGCAGCAGATCTCCAGGAACGTGAACGGCACTGCACCCATGGGCACGGCGCCGGCGCAGAACGCGCTGCAGTTCATGCCCAAGCGTGACCCGGGTGACATGTACATCAGCTACTGGCTGAAGCTGCAGCCGGACTTGTTGCAGAAGATGACCAACCTGCCTGCTGGCCCCGGCATCGCCGACGGTGGCACCTGGCGCGCCGTCTTCGCCCTGAAGACCGGCGGCCAGACCTCATGGGGTGAACCGGCCGACAACGGCGACTATCGCATCGAGGCGTATGTGATGACGAAGAACAACACCAATCCGTACTGGGTGCTGCTGGGTGACAACAACGCTGGCGGCGGTGCGCCGGCGGTGAACACCTTCCGGATGGAGAACCGCAATGTTCCGGTGCCCGTGGGCCAGTGGTTCAAGCTGGAGTTCTTCTGGCACCGCAGCTCCGGCTCCGATGGCCGGGTGTGGATGGCGGTGAACGGACAAGTGGTTGCGGACCGCCGTGGCGCCAACATGGGTGCGTGGAGCCAGCCCATCAATCGCGTCATGGCGCCGCTGCTCTACTCAGGCAGCACCATGCCCATCTACCAGTGGGTGGATGACCTGGAGATCTGGAACGCCTTCCCTCCGGCAGGCAGCAACACCCCGTACGCTCCGCACTGACCCGGGAGCGTCAGGCCGTCAGCGCGGCGGCACCTGCGGCCGCGCTGGCTGCTCCTGCGATGCGCAGGAAGGTCGCATGCGCGGATAGCCGGGCGGCGGCGTGCGAGACGAGGGCTGCCAGCAGCGCGGTGGAGACCACCAGGCCAGGGACGTAGAGGCCGGCGTGGGCTGGCCCTTCGGCGCCATGCGCGAAGCCATGGATGAGCGCGAAGCCGGCGGCCAGCGCGCCGCTGGCCCACAGTGGTGCGCGCCGGCCGACCGCCAGCAGCAGGCCGCTGCCAATGACGGTGAGCGCGATGGCGGATTCGAGCACGGGGCCGCCGCTGACGGGCAGCAGCGCGCCGATCCCGACGAACAGCGCCAGGCATGCCGCCACGGTGAGCCTTCCCTTCAATGGCAGCAGTGCCGACCAGGCGCTCACCGCCACGATCATCAATACATGGTCCAGTCCTGTCAGTGGATGCAGCATCCCGGCCACCAGGTGGCCGGCGTGGCTGCCTTCGCCTGGGTGTGCCCAGGCGGCAGGTGAGGCCAGCAGCAGGACCGCAACGGGAAGGATCGGGCGCAGGGCAAATCTCGACATGGCGTGCCTCATCAGGATCGGAACAGGCGGGTGTACTGGGTTTCGTGCCAGCAGCTGGCCATCATGGCCAGGGGCGTGGCGCTGCCGATGTCCACATCGGACAGGTTCGTGGCTTGAGTGAGCAGGTCGGGGAGGAACAGGCGGATGCGTTCCAGCACGCGTTGCCCGGCCGTCTGCCCCAGCGGCAGCAGCTTCACGGTGGCAGTGACCTGGTTCTCTGCCCAGGCCCAGGCGTAGGCCAGAGCACAGTCCTGCGCACTGGCTCCTGAAGTAGCGCCAGCCAGCGCGAACATGGCAGCGTAGGTGGCGCCATCGTGCCGCTGCCAGCTGCGCGCTGCTTCGAGGCCATGCGCGGCCAGGATCTTCGCGAGCGACTGTCCCAGGTGGAGTTCCTCGGCGCGCAGCTCGGCAGTTTCGCGTGACGCCAGCAGCTCGCGGCTGAGGCCCAGCGCACGGGCCTCGTCGCCGTCGCTCCAGGCGGCATGCAGGCGCAGCAGCAATGGCAGGTCGAGGGTGGCGAGCGAATGGCGCGCCACGCCCATGATCCATTCCCCCGCCTGCTGCTCATCGGTCACCCAGCCGGAGTCGTTGGCGTATTCCAGGCCCTGGGAGAAATTGAACGCGCCTACCGGCAGCGCGGGGCTGGCCAGCTGGAGCAGCCTGAGCAGCGCCAGTGGCTCAGTCATGGCCGTGGCTGTGTCCGTGGTGTGAAGCGTACGCGCCGCCCTCGGGTTCGAAAGGCAGCACGTCGCCTTCCACCTGCAGGCCCTGGCCGCGCAGCATCTCATCCAGCACGTGGTCACGCAGGAAGCGCAGGGAATCGTGCGTCACCTGCACGGCAATGTGGCGGTTGCCCAGGTGGTAGGCGGCGCGCGCAAGCTGGCGGGAATCCGAAGTGCGCAGGATGGAGACCTGCTCCGGTGCCGCCACCACCTCCACCACGCGGCCATCGCTGGCCTGCAGGCGGTCCCCGCCGCGCAGCACTGTGCCGCGGGGCAGGGTGAGGCCGATTTCCTCGCCGCTGTCGAGTGTGGCCAGCAGGCGGCTGCGCTGGCGCAGGTCGAAGGGCAGCACCAGCCTGGCGTCGGCGCGGCCGCTGGTGCGCGTGATGCTGGAGACGGTCAATGTCATGGCACAGGCTCCATCAGAAAAGGAAATAGCGTTGCGCGAGCGGCAGCACGGTGGCCGGCTCGCAGATGAGCAGCTGTCCGTCGGCGCGCACCTCGTAGGTCTGCGGATCTACCTCGATGTGCGGCTGGTAGTCGTTGAGGATGAGGTCACGCTTGCGGATGCTGCGGGTGCCGCGCGCGGCGCTGAGCGGGCGGGCGAGCCCGAGCCTGGTGCCGATGTCCGCTTCCAGTGCCGCACGGGAGACGAAGGCGATGGAGCTGGATGCGGCAGCGCGGCCGAAGCTGCCGAACATGGGGCGGTAGTGCACTGGCTGCGGGGTGGGGATGGACGCGTTGGCATCGCCCATCGGCGCGGCGGCGATCATGCCGCCCTTGAGGATGAGCGAAGGCTTCACCCCGAAGAAAGCCGGTCGCCACAGCACCAGGTCGGCCAGCTTGCCCACTTCCACGGAGCCCACCTCGTGCGCGATGCCATGGGTCAGCGCCGGGTTGATGGTGTACTTGGCCACATAGCGGCGCACGCGGAAATTGTCGTTGCGTCCACCATCTGGATGCAGCGCGCCGCGCTGGGACTTCATCTTGTGCGCGGTCTGCCAGGTGCGGACCACCACTTCGCCGACGCGGCCCATGGCCTGGGAGTCGGAGGAGATCATCGAGAAGGCGCCCAGGTCGTGCAGGATGTCCTCGGCGGCGATGGTCTCGCGGCGGATGCGCGATTCGGCGAACGCCACGTCCTCGGCAATGCCCGGGTCCAGGTGATGGCACACCATCAGCATGTCCAGGTGCTCATCCACCGTGTTGATGGTGTAGGGGCGGGTGGGATTGGTGGAAGAGGGCAGCACATTGGCCTCGCCACAGGCGCGGATGATGTCCGGCGCATGCCCGCCGCCGGCGCCTTCCGTGTGGTAGGTGTGGATGGCGCGACCCTTGAACGCGGCGAGCGTGTCTTCGAGAAAGCCGGACTCGTTCAGCGTGTCAGTGTGGATGGCCACCTGCACGTCATGCTCTTCGGCCACCGAGAGGCAACAGTCGATGGCGGCGGGCGTGGTGCCCCAGTCCTCGTGCAGCTTCAGTCCCATGGCGCCCGCGCGGATCTGCGCGTGCAGGCCTTCCGGCAGGCTGGCGTTGCCCTTGCCCAGCAGCCCGAAGTTCATCGGCAGCCCGTCCAGCGCCTGCAGCATGCGCGCCAGGTGCCACTCACCGGGGGTGCAGGTGGTGGCATTGGTGCCGGTGGCTGGTCCGGTGCCCCCACCGATCATGGTGGTGACACCGGACATCAGCGCTTCCTCCACCTGCTGGGGACAGATGAAATGGATGTGCGAGTCGATGCCGCCGGCGGTGAGGATCTGGCCCTCGCCGGCAATGATCTCGGTGCCGGGCCCGATCACGATGTCCACCCCGGGCTGGATGTCGGGGTTGCCAGCCTTGCCGAGGGCGGCGATGCGGCCGTGCTTCAGGCCCACGTCGGCCTTCACGATGCCCCAGTGGTCGATGATCAGCGCGTTGGTGATCACCGTGTCCATCACGCCGGGGCCGTGGCGCTGGCTCTGGCCCATGCCGTCGCGGATCACCTTGCCGCCGCCGAACTTCACTTCCTCGCCGTAGAGGGTGTGGTCACGCTCCACCTCGACGATGAGGTCGGTGTCGCCGAGGCGCACGCGATCGCCCGTGGTGGGGCCGAACATCTCTGCGTAGGCCCGCCGATCCATCGTGCTCATGCCAGGCGCCCCATCACCTTGCCCTGGAAGCCGTAGACCTCGCCGCTGCCGGCGAGCTTCACCAGCGTCACCTGGCGCGACTGTCCGGGCTCGAAACGCACGGCGGTGCCGGCGGGGATATCCAGGCGGAAGCCGTAGGCGGCCGCGCGATCGAACTGGAGGGCGTTGTTGGTTTCATGGAAGTGGTAGTGGGATCCCACCTGCACGGGCCGGTCGCCGGTGTTGGCCACGCTGAGGGCGCGGCGCTCGCGGCCGGGGTTGAGCTGGATCTCTCCGGGCTCGGCCAGCAGTTCGCCGGGAATGAGGGTGCTCATTGGTTGCGTCTCAGGTGATGGGGGAATGCACGGTGACCAGCTTGGTGCCGTCGGGAAAGGTCGCCTCGACCTGCACCTCGGCAATGAGCTCCGGCACGCCGTCCATCACATCCTCGCGGGTGAGCAGGGTGGCGCCGTGGGACATCAGTTCGGCCACGCTGCGGCCATCACGGGCCCCTTCGAGGATGGCGGCACTGATGTAGGCCACCGACTCCGGGTAGTTGAGCTTCAGGCCGCGCGCCTTGCGGCGCTCTGCCAGCAGTGCGGCGGTGAACAGCAGCAGCTTGTCCTTTTCGCGTGGCGTCAGTTCCACGGTGATCCCTCGTGCAGGTTCAGGTTGCCCAGATGCGCGGCAGCGCCGCCTCGCGGCCCAGCAGCAGCGGCCGCATGCGCAGCCACACTTCGGTGAAGAGCCTGCGGATGGGTTCGGCCTCGCGCGCCAGCGCGCGGCAGAGCAGCGCACCCTCGACCAGCGTGAATGCATGCCGCACACCCGGCTCCGGAAGTGCACGCAGCTCTGGCAGTCCGGATCCGGTTGCCGGATACAGCAGCAGGGTTCCCAGGGCCTGCTCGCCACCGAAGCCCCAGGATGCGTTGAGCGCGGCTGAGGCACCCTGCAGGCGCAGCCGGTCCAGCAGCAGGGGTTGGCCGTCGCGGTAGAGGTGGAAATCCTGGGCGATGGAGCCCTGGGTGAAGGTCTCGCCGTTTGCCGGTCGCCCCAGGCACAGCACCTCCCAGCCGGCAAACTGCGCATCGCCTTCCAGGTGGACCACGGTGCGTGTCACCGCGCGCGCACCGTCGAAGACGATGGTTTCCTGCGGCAGCCACTCCAGCGCCGCATCGCGCACCCTCAACTCCTGGTGCAGCACGGCCGCCGGGTGTGGTCCTGCGCGATAGAAGCGCGTGGCGGCAGGCGTGGTGAGCAGCACGTGCGAGCGCGGCTGCACCTCCACATCCAGCGCCAGCTGATCCCCTCCGACGATGCCGCCGGGAGGATGCACCAGGTAGACATGGCAGGTGCCGCCCTCCGGGTAGAAGGGGCGCTGCACCAGCAGCGGGCCCAGGTGCCGGCGATGGCAGAGGATGGTGCGGTTCCCGGCCGGGCGGAAGCCCAGCTCGAGCCGCGCTCGCCAGGCGGAGGAAGCCTTCATACCGTGAGGTGTTCACGCACCACCTCGTCGGTCAGGTCGGAGATCGGGCCGCTGACCACCAGGCGACCCTTGTCGAGGATGCGCAGATGGCTGCCAATGCGCCGCGCAAACGGCAGCTTCTGCTCCACCAGCAGCACCGTGAGCCCCTTCTCGCGGTTCAGGCGGGTGATCACATCGCCGATCTCGCGCACGATGTTGGGCTGGATGCCCTCGGTGGGTTCATCGAGGATGAGCACCTGCGGATCGATCACCAGTGCGCGGGCGATGGCCAGCTGCTGCTGCTGGCCGCCGGAGAGGTCGCCGCCACGGCGGCGGGCCATGCTGCGGAGCACCGGGAAGAGGGTATACACCTCTTCCGGAATGCTGCGGCGTCCGTCGCGTCGGGCAGCCAGCCCGGTGCGCAGGTTTTCCTCCACGGTGAGCTGGGAGAAGATCTCGCGACCCTGCGGCACATAGCCGATGCCGATGCGCGCGCGCCGCGTGGCCGGCTGGCCGCCGAGGTTCACATCGCCACAGCGGATCGTGCCACTTGCCGCCGGCACAAGGCCCATCAGGCAGCGCAGCAGGGTGGTCTTGCCCATGCCGTTCCTGCCCATCAGCACCGTGCATGAACCGGCAGGGACCGACAGTGACACGTCCCAGAGGATGTGGCTGCCGCCGTAGAACTGGTTGAGGCCCGAGATTTCGATCATTGCTCGCCCAGGTAGACTTCGATGACGCGCGGATCCGCCTGCACTTCATCCATGGTGCCCTCGGCCAGCACGCTGCCCTGGTGCAGTACTGTCACCTTGCGGGCGATGCGGCGGACGAACTCCATGTCGTGCTCCACCACCACCACGGAATGTGTGCCGGCCAGCGACACCAGCAGCTCCGCGGTCTTCTCCACTTCCTGCGGTGTCATGCCGGCCACTGGTTCATCCACCAGCAGCAGGCGCGGGCTCTGCATCAGCAGCATGCCGATCTCCAGCCACTGCTTCTGTCCGTGCGACAGCACTCCACCGGCGGTGTGGATGTCGGCGCTGAGGCCGATCATCGCCAGCACCTCATCGATGCGGTCGCGCTGCTCGCCGTTGAGCTTCGCGGTGAGGTTGGCCCAGACGGAACGGCTGCCGGCCAGCGCAAGCTCCAGGTTCTCGAAGGCGGTGTGTTTCTCGAACACCGTGGGCTTCTGGAACTTGCGGCCGATGCCGGCTTCGGCGATCTCCGGCTCGGTGAGCGACAACAGGTCCAGCGTCTGGCCGAACCAGGCCGAGCCGCGGTCCGGGCGTGTCTTGCCCGTGATCACGTCCATCATCGTGGTCTTGCCGGCCCCGTTGGGGCCGATGATGCAGCGAAGCTCGCCGTCCCCAACGTAGAGCGTCAGCCCGTTGAGCGCCTTGAAGCCGTCGAAGGAGACGGTGAGGTCTTCCAGGTACAGGATGACGCCGCGCGAAGCATCGGGTCCCAGCTTCACCGGATCCCCCGCCAGCAGCGCGCCTTCGCGCGGCGGCGGACCGCTGCTGCGGGAGCGGCCCGCGAGGCGGCGCATGGATTCGGCCATCTTCATGGCTGGCGTCACTGCCGGAACCAGGCTTGCCGGACGGGGCGGCAGCGAGCGTGAGCCGGGGGTCTGCATCAGGCCGCCCTCGTCTGTGCGCCGGTCTTGCGGGTGCCGAGCAGGCCGGCCATGCCGCCAGGCAGCAGCAGGGTGGTCGTGATGAACAGGGTGCCCAGCAGGTACAGCCAGATGTTGTAGTAGTCGGAGCTGAGCCAGTTCTTCACGTAGTTGATCAGGATGGCCCCGGCGATGGCGCCATACAGCGTGCCGCGTCCGCCAATCGCTACCCAGATCACCACCTCGATGGACTTGAGTGGATCGAACTCGCCGGGATTGATGATGCCCACCTGGGGCACGAACAGCGCACCGGCGAGACCGGCCAGCACGGCGGAGAAGACGAACACCCACAGCTTGTACGACTCGACCCGGTAGCCGATGAATCGGGTGCGGCTCTCCGCATCGCGGATGGCGCGCACCACGCGTCCCGTGCGCGAGCTGACGATCCAGCGGCACACCACATAGGCCACCGCCAGCACCACTGCAGTGATCGCCAGCAGCACCGCGCGCGTACCCGGGCTCTTCAGGCTGAAGCCCATGATGTCCTTGAAATCGGTGAAGCCGTTGTTGCCACCGAAGCCCATGTCGTTGCGGAAGAACGCCAACATCAGTGCGAAGGTCATTGCCTGCGTGATGATGGACAGGTACACGCCGGTGACGCGCGAGCGGAAGGCCAGCCAGCCGAATACCAGTGCCAGCAGGCCCGGCACCACCATCACCATCAGGGCGGCGAACCAGAACATGTCGAACCCATGCCAGAACCATGGCAGTTCCTTCCAGTTGAGGAACACCATGAAGTCCGGCAGCACCGGGTGGCCGTACACGCCGCGCGGGCCGATCTGCCGCATCAGGTACATGCCCATGGCGTAGCCGCCGAGGGCGAAGAAGGCCGCATGGCCCAGCGAGAGAATGCCGCAGTAGCCCCACACCAGGTCCACGGCGAGGGCGAGCAGGGCGTAGCACAGGTATTTGCCGACCAGTGTCACGCCGTAGCTGGAGAGGTGCAGCGGCGATGATGCAGGCACCGCCAGGTGCAGCAGCGGCACCACGATGGCAGTGGCCACCAGCACGGCCAGCAGCACCTGTCCGGCGCGGTCGGTGCGCAGCCAGGCGGGCAGGAAGGTCAGCGGGGAGGCAGTCATTTCTTCAGCCCTCCGCCGCGCGGCCCTTCTGCGGGAACAGTCCCCGCGGCCGCCTCTGGATGAACAGGATCAATGCCACCAGCACCAGGATCTTGGCCAGCACCGCGCCGGCAGCCGGCTCCAGCAGCTTGTTCACCACGCCCAGCGACAGGCCGCTGATCAAGGTGCCCCAGAGGTTGCCGACGCCGCCGAACACCACCACCATGAAGGAATCCACGATGTAGCTCTGTCCCAGGTTGGGGCCGACGTTGGTCAGCTGGGAAAGCGCCACACCCGCCACGCCGGCGATGCCCGCGCCCAGCCCGAAGGTGAGGGCATCCACCCAGTCCGTGCGGATGCCCATGGCGCGGGCCATCGAACGATTCTGCGCCACGGCGCGCACATGCAGTCCAAGGCTGGTGCGCTTGAGCACCAGCAGCAGCGCCGCAAACACGAGCGCGGCGAACAGCACGATGTAGATGCGCGACCAGGTGATGGCCAGTACTTCATTGACCTGCCAGGAGCCGGACATCCAGGCCGGGGTCTGCACCGGGCGGTTGTTGGGGCTGAAGATGTCGCGTACCAGCTGCTGCAGCAGCAGGCTGACCCCGAAAGTGGCCAGCAGTGTTTCCAGCGGCCGGCCGTAGAGGAAGCGCACCACGCCGCGTTCGATGGCCACGCCGACCAGGCCGGAGACCAGGAAGGCCAGCGGGATGGCGATAAGCACGGAGGCGCCGATGGCATCGGGCAGCAGCTGCTGCACCACGTAGACAGTGTAGGCACCCAGCATCATCAGCTCGCCGTGCGCCATGTTGATCACGCCCATCACGCCGAAGGTGATGGCGAGGCCGATGCCGGCGAGCACCAGCACCGAGCCCAGGGACAGGCCGAAGAACAGCATCTCGATGGTGGCGTACAGCTTGCGCGAGCCCTCGATTTCCTTCACGGCGACCCCGGCGGCCTGCAGCACCTCGGGGCTGGATTCGGCATATGTTCCATCCTCGCCCGGGGTGGTGATGCCCTTGAGCAGGTTGAAGGCTTCCGGATGCAGGTTTCCGCGCAGCGCATTGACGGCTGCCAGGCGCACGGTCGAGTCCGGACTGGAAATATCGGCCATGGCCAACGCCACCAGGAGCTGGGACCGGACCCGCTCGTCAGGTTCGATGTCGAGCCGGTTGCGCAGCAGTGCAGTGGTTGCAGGGTCCATCGAGCGCAGCATTTCGCTCACCGCGGAAAGGCGCGTATCTGCGTCGGGACTGTTCAGTTCCAGCGTGGCGAGGATGGGCCGCAGCTGGGCCCGCAACTGGTTGTTGGTGGTGATGCGCGCGTAATCGGCAGCAGGTGCTTCCCCGAGCGGGGATCCGGTGCGCAGATCAGTGAGGTCGAGCGGATCCGCCTCGGCAGCCGCTATGACCACCTGCTTGTCAGACAGCCGGTAGAAGAGCCTGCCATCCCGCAGGGCAGAGAGCGTGCGCTGGGCGGCGGGGCTTCCTTCGGCAGCCAGTGCGGTCACCAGTGCCTGCTTGTCGGCGAGGTTCGCTTCGGGCAGGGCTGCCAGCAATGCGTCGAGGTCGGCGGGAACCGCGGCAGGCTCGGCCGTTTCGGTTGCCGGTGCCTCCAGTTCCTGCGCCACTGCGCCGGCCAGGCAGAAAGCCAGCCACAATCCGGACAAAATTCTCTTGGTCACGATTCCTGCTTGCGGTCGGACCTGCCCGCCGTTCCAGTGGAGCGGACGGGCAGGTCGTTTACATGGTCACTTCACAGGGCCTGGAACTCAGTAGTTCTGGCCCGAGCAGGTCTTGGTGACCTTGTTGTAGTTGCCGCACTTGAGCGTCACCCAGTCGGCCTCGGTGTCCTTGCTGCCTTCCAGGTAGTCGGACCAGGCGTCGCCCGGCACCGCATCCGGCGTCTTCCACACGGTGTCGAACTGGCCATCCGCGCGCACCTCGCCGATCAGCACCGGCTTGGTGAGGTGGTGGTTCGCCAGCATCTTCGCCGAGCCGATGCCGGTGAGGTTCGGAACCTCGACGCCGATGATGGCGTCCGCCACCGCGTCGGTGTCCGTGGTACCGGCCTTCTCCACCGCCTTCACCCACATCTGGAAGCCGATGACATGCGCTTCCATCGGATCATTGAAGGTGCGCTTGGGGTTCTTGGTGAAGGCCTGCCACTTGGCGATCCACTCGGAGTTCAGCGGGTTCTGCACGCTCTGGAAGTAGTTCCAGGCGGCCAGGTGACCCACCAGCGGCGCGGTGTCGAGGCCAGAGAGCTCCTCCTCGCCCACCGAGAAGGCCACCACCGGAATGTCCTCGGCGGAGATTTTCTGGGCGCCAAGTTCCTTGTAGAAGGGCACGTTCGCGTCACCGTTCACCGTGGACACCACTGCGGTCTTCTTGCCGGCCGAGCCGAACTTCTTGATGGCCGCGACGCGCGACTGCCAGTCGGAATGGCCGAACGGCGTGTAGTTCACGTCGATGTCGCTCTCCGCCACGCCCTTGGCCATCAGGTAGGCCTTGAGGATCTTGTTGGTGGTCTGCGGGTACACGTAGTCCGTGCCTTCCAGCACCCAGCGCTTCACACCCACTTCGTTCATCAGGTAATCCACCGCAGGGATGGCCTGCTGGTTGGGGGCGGCACCGGTGTAGAACACGTTCTTGGAGGATTCCTCACCCTCGTACTGCACCGGGTAGAAGAGCAGGCCGTTGTGCTTCTCGAACACCGGCAGCACCGACTTGCGCGACACGCTGGTCCAGCAGCCGAACACCGCGGCCACCTTGTCCTGCACCAGCAGCTGCTCGGCCTTGGTGGCGAACAGCGGCCAGTCGGAGGCAGGGTCGACGACCACGGCTTCCAGCTTCTTGCCCAGCAGGCCGCCGGCCTTGTTCTGCTCGTCGATCATCATCAGGATGGTGTCCTTCAGCGTGGTCTCGCTGATGGCCATGGTTCCCGACAGGGAATGCAGGATGCCGACCTTGATGGTTTCGCCTGAGGCATCTGCGGCTGCTGTTTCAGCTTCCGGGGCCTTCGAGCAGCCCGAAAGGACAGTGGCGGCCAGCGCCGCGGCTACCGCCGTGTTGAGGAATACACGTCTAGATTTCATTGTTGCTCCGAGAGTTGGGGGTCAGGGCCAGCCGCCTCGCGGCTGGCCCCGCGTTCGGGATCAGAACGTGAACAGTGCTTCCAGTGCGACGGAGGTCGGGTTGGGACCGCCACCGGCGTAATCGTCCTTGCGGTACTCGGCGACGAGCAGCAGGTTGTTACCCAACTTGTAGCTCGGGGAGATCGTGAAGCCCTTCACGTCCACCGTGCCGTCCACCTCGTAGTCGTGGTAGCGGCCAGTGATGCCCCAGGGACCGGAAGCATAGTTGGCCATCACCAGGAAGCCGTCACCGTCGGCAGCGCCGTAGTCGGCGGTGTTGTACTCGGCGGCAAAGGTGAAGCCATTCATGCTGTACGACGCCCACACGTTGATCACGTCGGTGTCGCTGTCCTCGTCCGAGATGTAGAAGGCTTTCGCCGTAAACCCTTCGAAGGGCATCAGCGCCAGGCCAACCTCGTAGCCGAGGTCGCCCGTGTCGGTGTCGTAGGGATTGATCGTGCTGGCGACGACCGAGCCCATCACCGCGAACTTGCCACCGTCGTAGTAGGCGGACACGCCGTTCTGGTAGTAGCCGTAGAAGTACGGGGCGTAGCCGACGCCGCTGTACTGGAACAGGCCCGTGGGTTCCTCGGTCTCCCAGCCGCTGTAGCTGAGGAAGCGGCCGACCTTCATGCTGAACTGGTCGTTGAACTGCTTGGTGATGAAGGCCTGCTCGACGAAAGTCGTGCTCTGATCCTCGAAGTCGTTGCTGTATTCGACGTCGACCTGGGCGGAAACGCCGTTCGATCCGGCGAACTTGAAATCCGTTTCGAACTGGTCGATGGCGAAGCTGGCCGCCTGGCCGTCCGAGTCGTTGGAAAAGAGCGACATGTCGGCGAAGCCGGTGACGGAGAAGCCCTCACCCAGTTCGATGTCCGCGAACGCGGAGGGGGCGGCGCCTGCGGCCACGGCGGCAACCACGCCAGCCAGGATCCTTCGGGATCCGATTCGTGGCAGGGCTGCTGTCGGCCGTGAGAGGGGGGAGACCTTGTCAATTCCCATGTGGGTAATCCTTGTCGGTGGTTGCGGGGGTGCCGCCGGCGGAATGGCCCGCCGCGTGCAAGGAGGAAGCTATGAGATGCCCGTCACGCGCGGTACGCGTTGAATGACGTAGGCGGGATGCGTCAATTGACGTAGATCGGGGCGGAATAGGTGGTTGCTGCAATCGAATGACTGAACAAGTTGCACCAAAAGGTGGCGCGGCCCCGCAGCAGCGCATCATCAGGGAGCGTCGGCAGTACAACCAGTGGGTGGCCAGCCAGACACTGGAGGACTATGCGCTGCGCTATACCGCCAGCCAGGCGCGCCGCTCCAGCTTCCAGGTGGGCAACACTGCCTTCGGTCCCATTGCCTTCCTGGCCTGCGAGGCCATCGGCGGCACCATCACGCTCTCCTACGGGTTCAGCAACGCTGCCAGCGCCATCGTCTCGTTCTGCGCCCTGATGTTCCTGATCGGCCTGCCGATCTGCATCCACGCCGCGCGGCATGGCGTGGACATCGACCTGCTCACGCGCGGCGCGGGCTTCGGCTACATCGGTTCCACCATCACTTCGCTGATCTACGCCTCGTTCACCTTCCTGCTGTTCGCCATCGAGGCGAGCATCATGTCCACGGCGCTGAACCTGCTGTTCGGGTTGCCGCTGGCCATTGCGCACCTGGTGAGCGCGCTGGTAGTGATACCGATCGCGCTGTATGGCATCAGCTTGATCAGCCGGTTCCAGATCCTCACGCAGCCGGTCTGGCTGGTGCTGCAGGTATTGCCGCTGGCCTACATCGCGTGGCGCAATCCGGCAGAGGTGGCAGGGTGGACTGCCTTTGCCGGCGAGCACGGCAGTGGCGAGCGCCTGGACTGGATGCTGTTCGCCGCCGCCTCTTCGGTACTGCTCTCGCTGCTGCCCCAGATCGGGGAGCAGGTGGACTACCTGCGCTTCCTGCCTGAGCGAAAACGGGGCAATCGGCTGGGATGGTGGTTGGCAGTACTCGGCACCGGCCCGGGGTGGGTGCTGGTGGGTGGCCTGAAGCTGCTGGCGGGTTCCCTCCTGGCCTGGATGCTGTTTGCGCGGGGCGTGCCGGCGGCCGACGCGGACGATCCGACTGTGATGTACCACCACGTCTTCGGCACGGTGCTCAACTCGCCCACGCTGGCGCTGGTGGTCACGGGGCTCTTCGTGATCATCTGCCAGATCAAGATCAATGTGACCAATGCCTATGCGGGTTCCATCGCCTGGTCAAATTTCTTCTCGCGGGTGACCCACACCCATCCGGGACGGGTGGTCTGGCTGGTTTTCAACGTGCTGCTTGCCTTGCTGCTGATGGAGGTGGGCATTTTCTCGGCCATCGAGAGTGTGCTGGGGGTGTATGCGAACTTCGCGGCGGGCTGGATCGGGGCGATCACCGCGGACCTGGTGATCAACAAGCCCCTGGGTCTTTCACCGCGGGGCATCGAGTTCAAGCGCGCGCATCTCTACGACATCAATCCGGTGGGCGTGGGTGCGCTGGCGGCATCGGTGCTGCTGTCGAGCGTGGCGCACCTGGGATGGTTTGGCGAGGCGGTGCGCGTGCTGGCGCCGTTCATTGCGTTGCTCACCGCCATGTTGGTGGCTCCGGCCATCGCCTGGTGGACGGGCGGCCGCTACTACCTGGCCCGCCAGCCGGATCCGGCCCGGACCACCGACTGCTGCACGGTGTGCGAGAACCGCTTCGAGAAGGCAGACATGGCCCTGTGTCCGGCCTATGGGGGGTCGATCTGTTCGCTGTGCTGTTCCCTGGATGCGCGCTGCCGTGATGCCTGCAAGAGCGGTGCGCGACTGTCCGAGCAGGTCAGCGCCTTCCTGGCACATCTGCTCCCGCCGCGCCTGGCGAGGCTCGCGGACCTGCGCAGCGGGCGCTTCGTCGTTCTGATGGTGCTGTCGAACATTCTGGTGGCCATGTTGCTGGCCTTCATTCACGCCTTCAGCGCCGGCGCAGATCCGGCCACCGAGGCCGCCACCCGGGCGACCTTGTGGTTGGTGTATTTCAGCTTCCTGGTGCTGTCGGCAGTGGCTTCGTGGGTGATCGTGCTGGCGGTGGAGAACCGGCGCAGCGCCGAACGGGAATCCGCCCGCCAGACCACCATGCTGATGGAGGAGATCAGCGCCCACCGGCGCACCGATGCCGAGCTGCAGCGAGCCAAGGAAACCGCGGAGGCAGCCAACCTCGCCAAATCACGGTACATCATCGGCCTCTCGCACGAGATCCGCACGCCGCTGAATTCCATCTACGGCTACGCACAGCTGATGGAGCGCTCACCGGCCAGTCCGCCACCCAATGCGGTGTCCGTGATCCGGCGCAGCGCCGAGCACCTGGCCAGCCTCATCGACGGCCTGCTGGATATCTCGCGCATCGAGGGCGGGGTGCTGAAGCTGAATCGCGACCGCGTGAACCTGCGCGAGCTGCTGGACCAGCTGGAGGACATGTTCCGCCTCCAGGCGGTGAGCAAGGGCATCGAATTCCGCTGCGAACGGGCGCGGCACCTGCCGACCATGGTGCACATCGACGAGAAGCGTCTCAGGCAGATCCTCATCAACCTGCTGTCCAATGCGGTGAAGTTCACCCAGCGGGGCCACGCGGCGCTGGTGGTGCGCTATCGCAACCAGGTGGCCGAGTTCGAGATCAGCGACACGGGCATGGGAATGGCACCTGATGACCTGGAGCGTGTCTTCAAGCCCTTCGAGCGCGGCAGTGCTGCCGAGGTACGCACCATTCCAGGTACCGGACTGGGGCTCACCATCACGCAGCTGCTCACCCAGGTGATGGGCGGGGAGATCACGGTGCGCAGCGCCGTGGGCACAGGTACTACATTCACCGTGAAGCTGATGCTTTCCGAAGCCCTGCAGCAGGTCGGGATGGAAAGTGCGCTGCGGGTGCGCGGCTACCAGGGTCAGCGGCGGCGGATCCTGGTGGTGGATGACGACCCGGTGCACGTGCAGGTGATGCGCTCGCTGCTGGAGCCGCTGCAGTTCGAGCTGGAGACCACCGGCACGGGCGCAGAAGCCGTGCCCGCGGCATTGCGATTCAGGCCCGACCTGGTGCTGCTCGATCTTTCGCTGCCGGACATGTCCGGCTGGCAGGTGGCCGAGGCGCTGCGTGCCCAGCCGGCACTTTCTGCGCTGCGCGTGCTGGTGGTGTCGGCCAACGCCCATGAATACCTGCCGGGCAGCGAGCAGGCGCTGCATGACGGATTCCTGATGAAGCCCCTGGACGTACAGCTGCTGCTGGAGGCACTGCAGGCGCAGCTGCACCTGACGTGGACGCATGGCGCGGACGTGCCCGTGGCGGAGGGCAGCGTGGAAGTGACGCGGGAAGTGCTGAGCCGCATTGGCCGGCACCTGGAGGATCTGTGGCAGCTGGGCCAGATCGGCCACGTGCGCGGCATCCAGGCGCGTCTGAGGGAGTTTGAGTCAGCAGAGCCGGCCGCCGGCTCGCTGGCGAGGTCTTTGCGGATAATGGTGGAGCGATTCGACATGAAAAGTTACATGACTGCGATCCGGGAGCTGCGTGAGAGCGCTTGAGGCACCGCGGGCATTCGACCCGCGGGCGGCGCGGCGCGATACCGTTCTGGTGGTGGACGACACGCCCGAGGCACTGGGGCTGCTCACCGACATGCTCGATGGCGCCGGCTACACCGTGCTCATAGCCACCGATGGCGAGAGCGCGTTGCGCCTGGTGGACCAGATCACGCCGGACCTGGTTCTGATGGATGCCCTGATGCCGGGCCTGGATGGATTCGAGACCTGCCGGCGCCTGAAGCACAAGGTGGAGCTGGCGCATCTGCCGGTGATCTTCATGACCGGGCTGGCTGAAACCGAGCACGTGGTGCATGGGCTTGCCGCGGGCGGGGTGGACTATGTGACCAAGCCCATCGTGCTGGAAGAGCTGCTCGCCCGCATGCGTGTGCACTTGAACAACGCAAAGGTGGCTCTGGGGCCCAACGTGGCCCTGGATGCCTCCGGGCGCTTCCTGCTGGCCACCGACCTGGAAGGGCGCGTGAAATGGTGCACGCCCAAGGCACGTGCGTTGCTCCAGGCTTGCTGGCCCAGCTCCGGCGCGGTGCCTGAGCTGCCCGAGCATGTGCTGGCGCGCATGCTGCCACTGCGGCTGGAGGCCGGTGCCACCTGTGTGCTGGACGTGGGCGGAGTGCAACTGGAATGCGCCATGCTCAGCCCCGTCGGACCGGACGAGTTGCTGTTCCGCCTGAGCGAGAAGCGTGGCGAGGATGACATCCAGCTGCTGCAGCAGCTGGGTCTCACCGGCCGCGAGGCCGAGGTCTTGCTGTGGCTGTCACGCGGCAAGGCCAACCGCGAGATCGGTCAGATCCTGGGCATCAGTCCAAGGACCGTGAACAAGCACCTGGAGCAGATTTTCGTCAAGCTGGGCGTGGAGAACCGTGCGTCGGCGGCGGCGCGTGCGGTGCGGCTGCTGACGCGCTGAGGCGGTCCCTGTCCCGCAGCATGCCGCGGTCGAGGATGAAGTCGATCACGGCATCCAGGCCATGGCCGGTCTTCAGGTTGGTGAACACGAAGGGCTTCGTGCCGCGCATCTTGCGGGCGTCGCGGTCCATCACCTCGAGCGAGGCGCCCACGTAAGGCGCCAGGTCGATCTTGTTGATGATCAGCAGGTCGGATTTCATGATGCCCGGGCCGCCCTTGCGGGGGATCTTGTCACCAGCGGAGACGTCGATCACGTAGAGGGTGAGGTCCGAGAGTTCCGGGCTGAAGGTGGCGGCCAGGTTGTCGCCGCCGCTCTCGACGATGATGAGCTCCAGCCCTTCGAAGCTGTGCATCAGCTCGTCGATCGCCGCGAGGTTCATCGAGGCGTCTTCGCGGATGGCCGTGTGCGGACAGCCGCCGGTTTCCACGCCCCGGATGCGGTCGGGAGTGAGGGCCTGGCTGCGCACGAGGAATTCGGCGTCCTCGCGGGTGTAGATGTCGTTGGTGACCACGGCCATGTTCAGCCGCTCACGCAGGGCTTTGCAGAGGCGGTCGACCAGGGCGGTCTTGCCGGAGCCCACCGGGCCGCCTACACCGACGCGCAAGACATCATGTTCATGCATGCGGGACACTCCACCTCCGACTATCGCCGGGATGATCCCCGGGGAGGGTGGGCCGGTGAATACGTCATTTGGCCACTGGCAGCCCGCGCCATTGAGAGGGGTCAGGACAATGTGGCCCGCGCGCGCTCCAGCAGCAGCGCCCGCTCACGCTGGTTGCGTGCAAGTCCTGCCGCCGATTCGAACTCCGCCCGCGCCTCACCGGGTCGGCCGAGGCTGACCAGCAAGTCCCCGCGCACGGTCGGCAGCAGGTGGTAATCCTCCAGCTTGCCGCTGGCGACAATCTCATCCACCAGCGGCAGCGCCGCGGCCGGCCCCTGTGCCCGGCTTACCGCTACGGCACGATTCAGCGCCACGATGGGCGAGGGCATGATGTCCGCCAGTTCGTCATAGGCCGCCACGATGGCATGCCAGTCGGTGTCCTCAGCGCGACGGGCGCGCGCGTGGCAGGCCGCGATGGCCGCCTGCAGTTCGCAAGGACCGGCAACACCGGGCAGGCTGCGCGCCAATGCCAGTGCCGCCAGGCCGCGGCCGATCAGCAGCCAGTCCCACCTTGCCCGGTTCTGTTCCATCAGCAGGATGGGGCGGCCTTCTGCATCAGTGCGCGCCTTCAGCCGCGAGGCCTGCAGCTCCAGCAGCGCCGCAAGACCATGGACCTCGCGTTCGCGCGGTGCCAGTTGCGCCAGCATGCGTGCCAGGCGCAGCGCCTCTTCGCATAGTGCAGGCCGCATCCAGTCATCCCCCGCGGTAGCCGTGTAGCCTTCGTTGAAGATCAGGTAGATGCACTCGAGCACCGATTCGAGCCGTGCGTGCAGCGCCTCGCCCTGCGGCACTTCGTAAGGCACGGCAGACTCGCTCAATGTGCGCTTGGCGCGCACGATGCGCTGGGCGATGGTGGCCTCGGATTGCAGGAAGGCCCGTCCGATCTCACCGGTAGTGAGGCCAGCCAGCAGCTTCAGCGTCAGCGCAACCTGTGCTTCCTTCTGCAACACCGGATGGCAGGCGGTGAAGATCAGCCGCAGCAGGTCATCGCCAAGTCCGTCGCGATCCGCCTCGTCGCTGGAGTCGGGTGCGAGATGCTCGCCGCGTGCATCCGCATCCGCTCCCAGGGCCTCGCGGTGCCGGCGCTGCAGTGCTGCCTGGCGCAGGCGGTCCAGTGCCTTGTTCCTTGCAGTGGTCATGAGCCACGCCGCCGGATTCTCCGGCAGGCCACGCCGCGGCCAGTGCTCAAGCGCAGCCACCAGCGCGTCCTGCGCGAGGTCCTCGGCGCGGCCCACGTCGCGCAACATTCGCGCGACGGCGGCCACGATGCGGGGTGACTCGATGCGCCACACCGCATCGATCGTACGACGCAGCTCATCGCTCATGCGACGACGATGGCCTAGTTGCCAGACAGCTGCGCACGCAGGCGTTCCTGCTGGGCTTCCACCTCGGGGGTGACTGCCGCGCCGAAATCCTCCAGCTCGAAGACCTGGCGGATCTCGATCTCCGAGTCACCGAGCATGGGGTTCGGGCAGCGACGCACCCACTCCACGGCCTCGTCCATCGAACGCACCTGCCATATCCAGTAGCCGGCGATCAGCTCCTTGGTCTCGGCGAAGGGGCCATCGACCACGGTGCGGGTCTTGCCGGAGAAGCGCACGCGCTTGCCGCGCGAGGAGGGATGCAGGCCATCGCCCGCGAGCATGATGCCCGCCTTCACCAGTTCCTCGTTGTAGCGGCCCATTTCGGTGAGCAGTTCGGTGGCCGGCATGATGCCGGCTTCGGAATCGGCGGTAGCCTTCACGATGACCATGACGCGCATGACTTGTCTCCTGGTGATTGTGCCGGATGCCCCGTTGGCACCCTTTCATGGATACGACGGTCGAGTCCCGCCATTTTCGACAATCTTCGTCGCGCCGGTACAATCCCCGCAATGCAATACCTGCTCCTTGTGTACACCGACCCGGCCCTGATGGACCAGCTGCCGGCCGAGGGCTTCAACCAGGAAATGAAGGAATGCATGCAGCATGCGGATGAGCTGGCCCGCGAGGGCACGCTGGTGGCCTTTCAGCAGCTGGAGCCGCCCGCGAGGGCCAGGGCCGTGCGCGTGCGCGGCGGCCGTACCAGCATCCTCGATGGTCCCTTTGCGGAGACCAAGGAGGTGCTGGCGGGATTCAACCTCATCGAGGCCGCATCCTTGGACGAGGCGGTGCGGATCGCGCAGTCCTTTCCATGGACACGTTACGGCTGCATTGAAGTGCGGCCGGTCGCGGACATCGGGGCGATGCGCAGGCGCGTGGGCGCCTGAGCATCCTGTCCCCGGACCAACTCCGGGACTGGCGCTGGAATCAGGTCTTGCTCGCGCAGTTGAACATCCACTGCACGCCGAACTTGTCGACGAGGCTGCCGAAGTAGTCGCCCCAGAACATCTCCTGCAGGGGCATGTCGACGCGACCGCCTTCGGCGAGCAGTGCGAACAGCCGATCCGTTTCGGCGCGGGTGTCCGGCTGCAGGTTGATGAACACGTTGTTGCCCCTGACCAGCTTGAAGCCCATGGATTCGGTCGAATCCGTACCCATCAGCTGGTGGCCGCCGAGGATGGGCAGGCAGACGTGCATCACCAGGTTGCGGTCGGCTTCGGCCAGCGGAGGCTGGCCGGGCGCGGCCGGCACATCTGCCATCCGCATGATGCCGTTGCTGTCGAACTCGGTGCCGAATACGCCGCGGTAGAATAGGAAGGCGGCCTCGGTGTTGCCGGGGAAGTTCAGGTAGGTGCTCACGCTCGCCATTTCGGTATCCTCAATACGTAGTTGCCACAGCCGCAAACGGCCTCTGTCTGGACGACGATCGGGGCACCGGGATTTCGACATGGCGGGCCATGGAACTTTGGCGGGACCCGCCGCTCTATAATGGGTATATGAAATACCTATTCTCTGGATGGGCCCTCCCGGCCCTGCTGGTCGCCGCCGGCGCGGCCCATGCCGACCCGGCCAAACTGCCCACTTCCACTCGCTACGACGTGGAGTACCCCGGCATCGCCTATTCGGATGCCGCCCGGGAAAACAGGGTCTGGCGCATGCAGCAGAAGCTCGCCAGCGGCGAGCTGAAGCTGGAGTGGGAGCCGGGGACCGGCTACCTGCGCTCGCTGCTGAAGGCCCTGGAAATCGACATGGACTCACAGGTGCTGGTGTTCTCCCGCACCAGCCTGCAAATCGAGCACATTTCACCGGCGACGCCGCGCGCGGTGTACTTCAATGACGACACCTACGTGGGCTTCGTGCAGAACAGTCCGCTGATCGAGCTCACCGCCATAGACGCCTCCAAGGGCGCGGTGTTCTACGGCTTCGAGAACCGCCAGGAGCTGGCGCCGGAGATCAGCCGCGAGGGCGGCCGCTGCCTGACCTGCCATGACACCTACTCGATGAGCGGTGGCGGCGTGCCCCGGGTGATGGTGCTTTCCTCGCCGGTGGATGACCCGTCCGATACGCGCACCGTGACTTCCGGCCAGGACGTGGACGACAGCACGCCCTTCAGCGCGCGCTGGGGTGGCTGGTACGTGACCGGCAATACCGGCAAGCGCACGCACCTGGGCAACCTGCCGCTGCGCGAGGGGCGGCACGGGGAGAAGCTGCGTGAGCTGCGCGGCAGCAGCAACCACAACATCGATGAGCTGAAGGCGTACCTCGACACCAGCCACTACCTCAGCGGCAAGAGCGACGTGGTGGCGCTGACGGTGCTGGAGCACCAGACGCGCCTGCAGAACCTGGTGACGCGCGTGAACTACAAGATCCGCACCATCCTCGAGCGTGAAGCAAAGGGCGGGGCGCCTGCCGCCTCCGGCCCGATCCGCAGCTGGGAGGATATTTCCCCCAATGACCACACGCGCCTGCGCCAGATCATGGAGCCGCTGGTGCGCGCGCTGTTCCTGCACGATGCCGCGCCCTTCGAGGACCGCATGGCAAGCAGCAGCGGATTCGCCGAACGTTTCTCGAAGCTTGGGCCACGCGATTCCCGCGGGCGCAGCCTGCGCGAGCTGGACCTGCAGAAACGGCTGTTCCGCTACCCGCTGAGCTTCGAGATCTACAGCCCCCAGTTCGACGCGCTGCCGGAATATGCGCGCGAGTACATCAACGGGCGGATCGTGGAGGTGCTGCAGGGTCGCGACACCACTGGTATTTCGGAAAAGCTGACCGCCGAGGACCGCAAGGCCATCAGCGAGATCCTCATCGACACCAAGCCGGCGCTGGCCGCAGCGCTGCGCGCGAGCCGGTAGGCCGGCAATGCAACTCACCCTCTACACGGACTACGGGCTGCGCACGCTGATCTCGCTGGCGCTGGCACCTGATGTCCGGCAGACCGCCACTTCGATCAGCCAGTCCTATGGCATATCCCGCAATCACCTGGTGAAGGTGGTGGCGCGGCTGGCCGAGCTTGGCTATGTGAGCACTTCGCGCGGCAAGGGTGGCGGCATCCGCCTTGCCCGCCCTGCGGTGGAGGTGAGCGTCGGCCAGGTGGTGCGTGACCTGGAAGTCGAACTGGGTGTGGTGGAGTGCCTCACGAAGCAGGGCGGACGCTGCATCATCGCCCCATCCTGCCGGCTCAAGGGGATCCTCTCGGAGGCCATGCTGGCCTACCTGGATGTGCTCGACCGTCACACGCTGGCGGACCTGGTGCAGCAGCCCGCGGCCGTGTCGCAGCTGCTCGGGATTCCGCTGGTCGCGGCGGCCTGAATCAGCGGCGGGCGCTTCCCTTGCCCTGCGCCACCAGCTTCTCGATCAGCGCCATCGTGCGCGGACTGGGTTCCGGCGGCGTGGAGGGAATGGTGACACCGGCGGCCCAGGTGTAGGCCGTGCGGCCGACCTTGTCCTTGATGTCGAGCCGCGCGCCGTGGTCCACGAGGTAGGAAATCACGTTATCTGACCAGCGGAATGCGGCGCCGTGCACGGCCACCAGGCCCATGTCATTGGCCTCGTTCACGTCGGCGCCCAGCTCCACCAGCATCTTCACCGCTTCAAGCTGCGCTGCCTCGCCGCCGGGAATGAAGGTCTGTCCGCGCACCCAGCCGACGCCGGCGGCCGCCATCAGCGGTGAGGAGCCGTGGTACGTCTTCAGCAGCGGATCGGCGCCATGCTTCAGCAGCAGGCGCATCAATGGCAGGTCGTTGTTCAGTGAGGCGCGATAGAGGGCCGTTTCCCCGACTGTGGGCACGTAGCTCATGTTGAATGCATGGCCGCCCATGCGGGGCGGGAAATGCTCCAGCCTTGCGTCGGGCTCCGCGCCTTTCTCCAGCAGCATCGTGATCACTTCGAGCGCTGCCTCGCGATCCACGCCATTGGTGGTGGCATTGGCGGAGCTCACGTCACGGTTGCGGCTCTCGGTGGCCGCCCACAGGGGGCGTCGGCCATACCAGTCGGCGGCGTTGACGTTCGCGCCGGCCTGGATCAGCAGCCTGGCGATGTCATGGTGGTCATTGCTCACCGCCATCAGCAGCGGCGTGATGCCGTTGTAATCGGCCAGTTCATGGTCGGCACCCGCCTGCACCAGCAGCTTCGCGGCCTCGAGCTGGCCATCGCGCGCGGCGTAGAGCAGGGCGGTGAACTTGCCCGTGCCCGCCAGGCGCTGTCCCTCCGGCGGCACGCCACTGCGCACCATGCCCTCGCCGGTGGAGCCGCCGCCCGCCCCGGGCGCACGTATGGTGGGTTCGGGTCCCGGCGGCGTCAGGTGGTTGAGTCCGGCGTGCGCCGCGATGAGCGCGGCCACCACTGGCGTGCGGCCGGAACGCACGGCGATCATCAGCGCGTCTTGTCCCAGCTGCGGCTCCACGTAATTGAGGTCGGCGCCGGCGGCGACCAATGCGCTGGCCATCTCGCCGTCGCCATACCTTGCCGCCAGCATAAGCAGGGATTCCCTGGCTTCATCAAGCGCCCTCGCGTCCGCGCCGCGCGCCAGCAGCAGCTTCGTGATCGCGGTGTCACCACTGGTGACTGCCAGCTGCAGCGGCGAAATGCCGGCCACATTGCGCGTGGCAACGTCGATTCCGGCATCAAGAAGGGCCTGCACGACTGCGGCCTCGCCGGCATGGATGGCGAAGTGCAGGGCAGTGGAGCCCTCGGTGCCCGCGGCATCCAGCTCCACGTCCGGCTGGCGAGCCATGGCCTGCACTGCGGGCCAGTCCTGGCTGCGCGCGGCCTCGGCAATGCTGGAATAGGCCGGAGCGGCCGGTGCGGCGTTGCTCTTCGGTTGTGCGGCGTGCGCCCCTGCAACAAGCAGCGTTGCTATCGCGGCGCCGGCGAGGAGGGCGCGCAGCTTCACAGTGTGAGGACCCCGTTGCTGTCGCCGAATTTCTCTGTCGGCACGCCCAGCTTGTTCAGCATCGCGGCGTGCAGGTTGGCCAGCGGCGTGCCGTCGGGAACGCGGATGTGGCGCCCGCCCTGCAGCGTGCCCGAGCCGCGCCCGATCAGCGCGATGGGCAGCGGCGCATGGTCATGGTTGTTGCCATCGGCGATGCCGCTGCCATAGAGCACCATCGAGTGGTCCAGCAGGTTGCCATCACCGTCCGGCGTCGCCTTGAGCTTGTCGATGAGGTATTTCAGCTGCGTCACGTGGTAGGCGTTGAGCACCGCAAAGCGGTCCTTGTTGGCCTGGATGCTGGAATGGTGCGAGAGGTTGTGGAAGGCATCGCGCACGCCGCTGTTCGGGTAGGTGGTGCCGCTGATCTCGCGCGCGATCATCAGCGTCGAAACGCGCGTGATGTCGGCCTGCCAGGCCAGCACCTGCAGGTCGAACATCAGCTGGATGTGCTGCTCGAAACTGGCAGGAATGCCGGCCGGGCGCGAGGGCACTTTCATGCCGTCGGGCAGCTGGCTGGCCAGCTGTATGCGCCGCTCGATCTCGCGCACATCGGTGAGGTACTGGTCCACACGCGCGGCGTCCTGGCCGCCCAGCGTGCGGCGCAGGGACCCGATGTCCGACATCACCGAATCCAGCAGCGAGGCGGCCTGCTCGCGCCGCGCGCTGCGCTCGGCCTCCGTGCTGCCCTGGCCGAAGACCTTCTCGAACACCACCTGCGGGTTCCTCTGCATCGGCAGCGGCGTGGTGGCCGAGGACCAGGACATGGTGCGGCCGTCCTCGATGGTGAGCTCGAGCGAGGGCAGGGGAGACTTCTGGCCGATACCCCGTGCGGCAACCTGGTCCACCGAGACGCCCATGCGGTTGGGATCTTCGCTCACATCAACGCAGTTGAGGAAGGTGGCCGATGCGCGCGCATGGTTGGCGGCCGCGGAGCCATCCGTGCCATAGCCTGTCTGCAGGCGCAGGCCGCTGATGATGTTCAGGTAGTCGCGGTGGGCTTCCAGGGGCTTGAGGATCTCGGGGAACTCGAAGTCGCGGCCCTCGGTGGCGGGCGTCCACTTGGCCATGGTCTTGCCATGCGGGATGTACACCGCGGCGTAGCGCGTGCGCGGCGCAGCCGCTGACTGCGCAAAGGCAGTGGCTGCAGGCAGCATGGCATCCAGCAGCGGCAGCGCAATGGCAATGCCGCCCGCGCCCCGCAGCACGTGGCGGCGCGAAATATGCTTTCTGGTGATGAAGTTCATGTTGGCCCCCGCAGGTCTTATTGCTGCTATTTGCTGCTTGCCGCCACCAGCGCCGGGCCGGTGGCCGCCCGCTGCTGGAACGGCACGCTCTCGATGATGTTCGTGATCAGTGTGGCCAGGCGGAAGTCATCCGCGCGGCTGCGGCGCACGATCTCGCGCACGGTGGGCTGGTCGGCATGCGTCACTGCCCGGCCCAGCGCATAGGTCATCAGCTTCTCGGTGAAGGCGATGACATAGATGTCACTGCTGCGTACGAGCGCCGCGCGCAGGTCATCGGGACCTCCGATGGCCGTGCCATCCACCATGGTGCCCTGTGCGTCGATGGGCAGTCCGCCGTCCTCGGTGCGCAGGCGGCCGGTCTTGTCGAAGGGTTCCATTGCGAAGCCGATGGGATCGATCACGGCGTGGCAGCTGCGGCAGGACGGATTTTCCCGATGCGCTTCGAGCCGCGCGCGCAGCGTGGCCGGCCCGTCCAGGTGCACCGACTGGTCCAGGTTGGTCTCGACGCCCGGCGGCGGATTCGGCACCGGCAGTCCCAGCAGGTTTTCCAGCACCCACTTGCCGCGCGTCACGGGCGAGGTGCGGTCGGCCACGGAAGTGACAGTGAGGATGCTGGCCTGGCCCAGCACGCCGCGGCGCGGGCTGTTGGCCGGCAGCTCCGCGCGACGCATGCCGGCGCCGCGGATGCCCTCGATGCCGTAGTGCCTGGCGAGCCGCTCGTTGAGAAAGGTGTAGTCGGTGTCGAGCAGGGTGGTGATGGGCCTGTTCTCGCGCAGGACGCTGCCGAAGAGCAGTTCGGTCTCTTCCTGCATGGCACGGCGCAGGCTGTTGTCGAAGGCCGGATCGTCAGGCGCCACCGTTGCCAGGGCGCGCAGGCCCAGCCACTGCGCCGCAAAGTTGCGCGTCAGCGCACCGGACTTCGGATCCGCCAGCATGCGGTTGACCTGCTTCCTGAGTTCCGCGGAGCGGCCCAGCTTGCCGGCGCTGGCCAGTTGCAGCAGTTCGTCGTCGGGCACGCTGCTCCACAGGAAGAAGGAAAGACGCGAGGCCAGCTCCAGGTCGCTCACGCGGTACGCGCGGCCGGCGACCGCATTGGCGGGATCGGCTTCCACCTTGAAGAGGAAGCGTGGGTCCACCAGCACGCGTGCCACGGCGTACTGGATGCCCACATCGAAGTCGCCGCGGCCGCGCCCGTCGCGGAAGGCAGCCAGCAATGGCTCGAGGACGGTTGTGTCGGATTCCTGCACCGGCCGGCGGTAGGCGCGTGTTGCCAGCTGCGCGAGGATCCTGCGTGCACAGGGCAATTCTTCCGCGCTGCCTGCTGGCGTGCAGACGAACAGTCGCGCGCGGCTCGGCGTATTGCCGCGACCCGTCACCTTGTTTGGGCCATTCACCGTGATGCCGGTGACGCCGCCGGCGTCATTGCGGCCGGTAAATATGCCTTCCACATTGCCGGGGCGCGCCAGGTCCACCAGTGCGGCGCCGATGGTGTGCGTGCCTGCAGTCAGCGGAATGGTGAAACGCGAGGGGTTGCTGACCTGCAGCGGCTTGCCATCCACGATCACCACCACGCGCGCAGTGGGCCCGCTGAAGGCGGCGGGATTGGCGCCAAGGCCTCCGCCGCCGCCACGGCCGCCACCGCCGGCAGCCGAGGCGATGCTGATGTCATAGCTGCCGTCCAGCGGGAAGAAATATTCGCCGATCATGCCGCCGCGCGTGCCCAGGGGCAGCCCATCCGTGCGGCCCGTGTTGCGCATGGAAACCCGTACCGGTTCCATGGTGAGGTCACCCACCGCCTCGCGGCTGATGCGCATGGCCGCCGAGACGTAGCCATCGACCAGCGCCGGCGACACAACAAGCATCTCGGCGATGTTGTCGAAGCCCTCCCCTGGATCATCTGGCGGGAGCAGGGCGGTAGCGTCGATCTCCAGGCCCAGCACGTCGCGGATCGCGTTCGCGTACTCGGTGCGGTTGAGCCGGCCCATGACCGATGCAGGCAGGCGGAAATGATCCTTGTCATGCCGGTCGAGCGCCTGCTCGATGGACGCGGCGAACAGCCTGGCCGTCGAAGCCGGCGGCCGCGCCGAATCCGCCGGGGGCATCATGCCGCCGCGGACCTTGCGCGATACCTTTTCCCAGATTTCGGCGTCGGATCCGATGTCGGCCGTGGAACTGGTGCCCAGGTCCAGGCCGCCGGCGTAGTCCTCGCCGTTGTGGCACTTGGAGCAATACTGGTCGATGAAGGCCTGCTGGGCGGCGGGTGTGTTGCGGACGCTGGCGCCGGCGGACTTCATCAACGTGGTCAGCTTTGCGCCGGCATTGGCTTCAAGGTCCGGGGCTTCCCTGGCTCCCGTTTCAGTCGCGAATGCCAGGCAAAGGATGGCCGACCAGGCGACGGCCGGACCGGAAGCTGCATAACCCATCAAGCGAACTCCGCGCATCATCAGAAAGCATTCCGTGGGCGAGGTGAGCCGAGGCTCGACCGGACCTGATAGTAATGTCTTATCCGCAGTTCGCCGACCCTGGTCCATATGTAATTTAACATAATATACATTATGCGAAGTAAATGAGGTGCGCACCAGGAATTCCCGTTCAGCTCGGTTCAGAGCGTGACCCGGTCCGCAGCGAGCGTCCCGAACCCCGGCAACGATCAATTCGGAGGTCCAATGTTCGACGCCAGGAATAAATCCAGACTTCTTGCGTGCGCAGTCATCGTGTTGGCAGTCCCCGCGGCACTCTGGCTGGGCACATATATCGTTCGTAGTGCGCAACTCGCAGCTGAGAAGCGCGCGGATGAAGAGCAACCGTTCGACCTGACACGCTCTGCAGCCCCCCCCGTGGGTGCTGCCGCGCAAGCCATCATGCAACCGGTACATGATGCGACCGTCCAGGCCTTGAATGACTTGAACCGGGACTTCCTGCTGAAGGAAGCCGCGCGCAAAGAGAAGCTTGCAGCGGAACGCGAGGCGCGAATCCCCAAGGCCTACCGCTGGAAGGATCACACCGGCATCTGGCATTTGTCACAGACGCCGCCTCCAATTGATGCCGAGGCTGTAGAAGTCATAACAGTGACAATCCGTTAGCAGGCGCTGTTCATTTTGAGTTCAGCTTGCCGGGCAGACTCTACGTGCGGATTCGCCCAGCAGAACTGTGTGAAGGAATTCACCATGGACTCATCAACACGGATGATGATGATCGGTCTGCTCGCACTGGCTCCGATGCTGGCCTCGGCGAGATCGGAGTACGCCCAGTGCCTTGCGGAGCAGAACCAGCAGCGTGCGCTCGGTAGCTTTGGCGGTTTCCGATCTGCCATCAGGGTTCCGTCAGTCTCCTACCCGCGTTACTACTCCTCCCTGGATTACGGCAACTCTTTCAGCGGCCTTTCCATGAACAGCTACCCGATACGGTTCGCATCCATGTCCGGTGGCTACGCCGACGTGCTGGCAGCCATGGTGCGCATCTGCAGGCAATACAAGGAAAAGCCTGAGCCGCCGAAATTCCGGGTGTTCGGCGTGAAGTCACCGGCATTGAATCGTGCGGGGAACCGTCCGCGGGATGGGGGCTCACAGTAGGGCAACACGCGCATCGTCGCCGCCCGCTCCCGGGTCTGGCTGACAGCCTTTCGATCTCCCATTCCGCGCAGCAGGCGCTATCCTTGCGGCCAGTTTCCGCCTGAGGTGTCGCCATGCTCCGTCCACTGCTTGTCGCTCTCGCCGCCTGCGCCCTGCCACTTGCCGGTTGCGGATCGAAATCGGCCAAGGTGGCCGAACCGGCTCCGGCATCCGAACTGCTCGCGAAGGTCGACATTCCCTACGAGCAGTTCGAGCTGGAGAACGGCCTCAGGGTGCTGGTGCACACCGATCGCAAGGCGCCGGTGGTGGCGGTGTCGATCTGGTATGACGTGGGTTCCAAGCACGAGCCGGCGGGCAAGACCGGATTCGCGCATCTCTTCGAACACCTGATGTTCAACGGCACGGAGAACGTGCCGGGGGATTTCTTCGAGCCGCTGCGCCAGATCGGCGCCACCGATCTCAACGGCACCACCTGGTTCGATCGCACCAACTACTTCCAGACCGTGCCGACGCCGGCGCTGGAGGTGCCGCTGTTCATGGAAAGCGACCGCATGGGACATCTGCTTGGCGCGGTAACGCAGCAGGTGCTCGACAACCAGCGCGGCGTGGTGCAGAACGAGAAACGGCAGGGGGACAACCAGCCCTACGGGCTGGTGGAGTACGCGCAGCTCGCCGCCCTGCTCCCCCCGGATCATCCCTACGGCCACAGCACCATCGGCTCGATGGCGGATCTCGACAGCGCCAGCCTCGAGGACGTGAAGAAGTGGTTCACCGACCACTATGGACCGAACAACGCCATCCTTGTGCTGGCGGGCGACATCGACGTGGCGACCGCGAAGTCGCTCACCGGGAAGTATTTCGGCGACATCCCGCGTGGCAAGCCGGCGCCGAAGGTCGATGTGCCGGTTCCCACGCTGCAGGAAGCGAAGTTCGAGACCATGAAGGACCAGGTGCCGACGCAGCGGCTGTACCGCATGTGGACGGCACCCGGGCTCAATGATCCGGAGGCGGTGCCGCTGGGCATCGGCATGGCTGTGCTGGGCGGGCTTTCCAGCTCGCGGCTGGACAACATCATGGTGCGCCAGGAGCAGCTCGCGGTGCGCGTTTCGGCCTCCTACCAGGATTTCGCCCAGCTCGGATTCCTCGAAGTCTTCGCCGACGTGAAGCCAGGCGTGGATCCTGATGTGGTGGCGAAGCGGCTGGATGAAATCGTCGCGCAGTTCATCGAGGAAGGCCCGACGGAGGACGAGGTGCAGCGCGTGGTGGTGCGCAACATCTCCGGCGCGATCGCCGGGCTGGAATCAGTTGGCGGCTTCAGTGGCAAGGCGCCCACGCTGGCTGAAGGCCTGCTCTACTCCGGTGATCCTGACTTCTACAAGAAGCGCCTGGCCTCGGCACCGCCGGCGCAGGTGAAGGCGGCGCTGCAGAAGTGGCTCAAGCGTCCGGTGTATGCATTGCACGTGGTGCCGGGCGAGCGCGATGCCTATGAAGAGGCCAGCGGAGTCAGGTCGCGCGATGGCGCGGCGCGCGGACCGGCCTTCTACCGGCCGCCAGGGGAAGACTTCATGGGTCGCGGTCCGCTGATGGCCGTGGACCGCAGCAAGCTGCCGGAAGTGGGCACCATCGCGAACCTGGACTTCCCGACGGTGGAGTCCGGCGAGCTGTCCAACGGCATCAAGGTGTACTTCGCGCGGCGCGAAGCGGTGCCGACGCTGCGCCTGTCGGTGGTTCTCGATGCGGGCTATGCCGCGGACCCGAAGGAGAAGCTCGGCACGCAGTCGTTGATGCTGGCGCTGCTCACCGAGGGCACCACCACGCGCAACAGCACGCAGATCGCAGAGGACCAGGAGCGTCTGGGCGCCAGCATTTCCGCCTCGGCCAGCCTCGACCGCACCGGCATCTCGATGTTCGCGCTGGTGCCGAACCTGGGTCTGTCGCTGGACCTGCTGGCAGACATCGTGAAGAACCCGGCCTTTGATCCGGGCGAACTGGAGCGCCTGCGCGTGCAGCAGCTCAATGGCATTGCCGAGGAGACCAGCGATCCCCAGGCGCTGGCCCAGCGCACGCTGCCGCCGCTGATCTATGGCGCCAGCCATCCCTACGGCATTCCCTTCAGCGGAACCGGCGACCCGGCCGTGGTGGAGAAGCTCACGCGCGATGACCTGGTGGCGTTCCACCAGCAGTGGATCCGTCCTGACAACGCGACCATCTTCGCGGTGGGCGATACGACGCTGCAGGCGCTGCTGCCGCAGCTGGAGCAGCGCTTCGGCAAGAACTGGGCGGTGCCACAGGTGGCCCGCGGCACCAAGAACTTCGACGCGCAGATCCCGGCGCGCAGCGAGCGCATCGTGCTGGTGCATCGCGCCGGTTCGCCGCAGTCGATGATCTATGCCGGCCAGGTGATGGACCTGGAGGGCTCCTCGGACCTGGAAGCCCTGCTCGCCGGCAACGAGGTGCTGGGCGGCAACTTCCTCTCGCGCATCAACATGGACCTGCGCGAGGACAAGGGCTGGTCCTATGGCGTGCGTGGCAGCGTGAACCGGCTGCAGCATCGCATTCCCTACCTGCTGCGTGCACCGGTGCAGACCGACAGGACCGGCGACGCCATCCTGGCATTGAAGAAGCAGTTCAAGGATTTCGTCTCCGGCAAGGGCGTCACGCCGGAGGAACTGGCCCGCACCATCAACGGCCGCGTCCGCGAACTGCCGGGCAGCTTCGAGACCAGCGGCAGCGTGCTGTCCCAGATGCAGCAGGACGTGCTCTACGAGCGGCCTGCCAATTACGTCGAGACGCTGGCGGAGCGCTACCGGAGCTTCGACGCGGCGGCGCTGGATGCAGCGGTGCGCGGGGCGGTGGACCCGGAAGGATTCACCTGGGTTGTGGTGGGCGACAAGAACCGGGTGCTTTCGCAGCTGCAGCGGCTGAAGATTCCGGTGACGGTGGTGGATGCACCCAAGGCTACCGGCGGCTGAAAAAATCATTAATTACATGAGGATCAACGTTGATCCTCATGTGATTTAGAGGGATTGCCGGTGGAATCCAGCATTTCACTTCAGGCGCTGGCCTCCGCGGTCGGGCTGGGCCTGCTGATCGGGGCGGTACGCGAGCGGGCGCAGACGGATCCTGCCAGTGCGGTGGCGGGCGTGCGTACTCACCTGCTCGTGGCCCTGGCCGGCACCCTGGGTGCAGCCCTGGGCACAGCGGTGCTGGTGGCTGTACTGCTGCTCATCGGCGCCCTGATGGTCGCCAGCTACGTGCGCAACGAGGGGGATCCAGGACTCACGGGCGAGGTGGCGCTGCCGGTCACTGCCCTGCTCGCCGCCCTGGCACATACACACCCGGGGCTGGCGGCCGGGATCGCAGTGGTGGTGGCTGGAGCCCTCTTCGCCAAGCAGCCACTGCATGAGCTGGTGCGCGAGAAGCTCAGCGAGCGTGAACTGCGTGATGGCCTGCTGCTCGCCGGCGCTGCGCTGGTGGTGCTGCCACTGCTTCCCGATGAGCCGGTGGATCCCTGGGGCGTGCTGGTGCCTTCGCGCCTCTGGCGCATGGTGGTGCTCATCCTGGCGGTGGGCATGATGGGTCACATCGCGCTGCGCGCAGCCGGTGCGCGCTGGGGGCTGCCGCTGGCGGGATTCCTGGCCGGATTCGCCTCCTCCACAGCTGCGGTGGCCGGCTTCGGGCAGCGTGCACGGGCCGAGGTGGGGCATGCGGCGCCGGCGGCGTCTGCGGCGCTGTTTGCCAACCTGGGCTCCCTGCTGCTGTTCGCCGGTGTGGTTGGTGCAGGCGCCCCGCGGCTGCTGAGCCTGGTCGCGTTGCCGCTGGGGGCGGCCGCGATGACGCTGCTGTTGTGTGCCGTGGGCGGGATCTGGCGTCGTGAATCACTGGATGCCCTGCCCCAGGGCGGCAAGGCAAGGGTGTTCCACCTGAGCCATGCGCTGCTGCTGGCCGGACTGATGGCAGTGCTGCTGCTGGGCTCGACCTTGTTGCAGCGTTATTTCGGCAGCGCAGGGGTGATGGCCGCGGCCGCCGCCGTGGCCATGGTCGAAGTCCAGGCCGCGGCGGCCAGCCTGGCCCAGCTGGCGGCCAACGGACAGCTGACTCTGGTGGCGGCCGGCTGGGGCCTGGTGCTGCTGGTGTTCATGGCCGGGGTCGCCAAGAGTGCGCTGGCCTTTGCCAGCGGCGGGGCCCGCTATGGCGGGCGGGTAGCCACCGGGCTGGCAGCCGCGGCTGCGGCAATGGCCCTGGTGCAGGTGCTGCTGCAGGCTGGCCGCGCCTGATTCCGTCCGGAATCCGGAACGGCGCGTTCCGGATCACGGCCGCAATTCACGGATCGGGCGATTGCACTCGTGTCATGCGGGTGTATATTCGCCCTCTACCTCCCTGACATTAAGGGAGGTTTTTCCGGTGCATACTTCAGGTATCACTTGAAGTTGCAGCAACAAGAAGACCAACGACCACGAGTCGGCATCTGGAAGGGCTGCGCCATGAACAACAACTTCGAAAAGCTCCAGCAAGCCACCCTCTGTCTTTCCCAGGATGGCCCGATCAAGGACCGCCTGGCCGCGGCTTACGACGCGCACCTGAATGCCGTGGAGGCGGAGTCACTCCCGGAGACCCTGCGGGAGGACTTCGGCGCGCTGTGCGCTGCCCTGCACCGCGAGGCGCCGCAGGTACGCGAGAGCGCCGTGCGCGCCTCGGTGCGCAAGATGTCCACGCATGAGGCCAGCAGCTACGCGGCCATGGTGGTGCGGCTGTTTGCGGCGATGGCGCGGCTGGAGGCGATGCAGTCTTATGCCCCGCTGCGGGGGGGGCGCAGTTCGCCGGTGGTGCAGCTGTTCGCTGCCGAAGGCTGAGGCGCCAGCCTAGAGCTTGAAGTCCTTGAAATCGTCGGGGTTGAACTCGACGGTCTCGAAGCGCGCGGTGTTCTCGCCGCGCGCCAGGCGCCGGATGGCATCGACCATGCCGCGCTCTTCCCAGGCCACGGTTTCATCGCAGCGGTCGGTGAGCAGCTTCGGCAGCTCGCGCGAGGTGCCGAAATTCTGCATCAGCAGCACCGGTTTCTTCTGCGACTGCGCGTAGTTCATCTGGAAGATGGTGAGGTCGGGGTGCTCGTCGTAGAGTCCCGGCAGGGCCACCACCACCTCAGCCTGGTTGATCTGCCGGCGCAGGTCGTCACGCACACCCTCGGTGTCCACCGATGCCGGCGGCTTGTCGGGGGTGCTGGTGTTGCGGTAGAAAAAGTTGCGGGACGCCTCGAGATACTCGAACACGCGCTGGTAGTCGTCTGCGTCGTGCCAGTTGTGCGTGACGAACACGCGGATGGGATTCTGCTGCGACATGCGGACTGAAGTGTAACCCAAACTCCCGATACACTAGCTGGTCAGTGGATTGTCGCGGAGTCCGGGCTTGCGCCTCGTGGTCTACAACATCCGTTATGCCACCGGTACCGGGCCGGTTTTCCACCTGCCGGTGCCAGGCGCCGGCTACCTGCGCAGCAGCCGGCGCGTGCTGGCGGGCCTCACCGAATTCCTGCGCGGCCAGGATGCCGATGTCATCGGCCTCATCGAGGTGGACACCGGTTCGGTGCGTTCGGGCATGGTCAACCAGGCCGCGCATATCGCCGACAGCCTCGGCCACTTCTCCATCTACCAGTGCAAGTACGGCGCGGCTTCGGTGAACAATTTCCTGCCCATCGTGCGCAAGCAGGCCAATGCCTTCCTGGCCGCGCCGCGCGTGCATGGCGAGCGCTTCCATTACTTCGATTCGGGCATCAAGCGGCTGATCATCGAGCTGGAGCTGGACGAGGTGTGCATCTTCCTGGTGCACCTGTCGATCAAGTACCGCCACCGCCAGTACCAGCTGCGCTACCTGCACGAGCTGGTGGAGAAGGCCAGCAAGCCGGTGATCGTGGCCGGTGACTTCAACACCTTCTGGGGCACGCACGAGTTGTACCTGTTCATGCGTGCGGCCGGGCTGCGCAGTGCGAATGCCAGGAGTGTGCCCACCTACCCGGCCCAGGCGCCGCGTGCGGAGCTGGACTTCGTGCTGGTCAGCAACCGCATCGAGGTGGATGATTTCCGGGTGTCGGACCTGCGGTTGTCGGACCATCGGCCGGTGATTTGTGATTTCCACGTGCGAGCGGAGTAAGCCATGAGCACAGACGCCTGGCAGTACCGGCAGGATCCCGACGGCATCGGCGTGCTGACGCTCGACGTGCCGGGCAAGTCGGCCAACACGCTTTCGGCCGCGGTGCTCGAAGACCTGGCCCGCGTGCTCGACGGCATCGAGCGCGCGCCGCCGAAGGGGCTGCTGATCCGCTCCGGCAAGCCGGGCGGCTTCATCGCCGGCGCCGACATCAACGAGTTCCTCACTTTCGGCTCGCGCGAAGGGGCATTGCAGGCGGTGCTGCGCGGGCAGCGCCTGTTCGATCGCCTCGCCGCGCTGCCCTTCCCCACCGTCGCTGTCATCCAGGGGTACGCCGTGGGCGGTGGCATGGAACTGGTGCTGGCCTGCACGTACCGGGTGGGCATCGACGACGGCAAGCTGGCGCTGGGACTGCCGGAGGTGCAGCTGGGCATCCATCCCGGCTTCGGCGGCAGCGTGCGTTCCGTTGAGCTGGTGGGCGTGCGCCGGGCCATGGACATGATGCTCACCGGCAAGAACATCCGCGGGACCAGGGCGCGGCAGATGGGGCTCATCGATGCGCTGGTGCCGGCAGAGCAGGCCGACCAGGCGGCGCGGCAGCTGCTGCTGCGGAGACCTCCCCGCCACCGCCCGCCCCTGACCGAGCGTGTGCTGTCGTGGCCGGGTGTGCGCGGATTCATCGCCCCGGCGCTGGAAAGGCAGGTGGCCGCGCGGGTGCGCCGCGAACATTATCCCGCGCCCTATGCCATCGTGGACCTGTGGAAGGCGCATGGTGCGCGCGGGCGCGCGGCCTACGAGGCCGAGGCGCAGTCCATCTCCAGCCTCTTCGACCATCCCACCACGCGCAATCTCATCCGCGTCTTCCAGCTGCAGGACCGGCTGAAGGGCATCGGTGCGAAGGCCGCCGGCAGCGCGCCGAGGATCAGCCATGTGCACGTGGTGGGCGCCGGCCTGATGGGCGGTGACATCGCCGCCTGGTGCGCGCTGCGCGGCTATACCGTGAGCCTGCAGGACCGGGGCATGCAGTACGTGGAGCCGGCACTGGCGCGCGCGGCGGAGCTGTTCGGCAAGCGCGCGCATGATGCGGCCGACCGGGCAGCGATGGCCGAGCGCCTGGTGGCGGACGTCGAGGGCACCCGTGTGCCGGACGCGGACCTCGTGATCGAGGCCATCTTCGAGAACCTGGAGGCCAAGCGCGCGCTGTACGCCACCCTGCTGCCGCGCATGAAGCCCACAGCCGTGCTGGCTACCAACACCTCCAGCCTGGTGCTTGAGTCACTGGCCGAGGGCATGGCTGATGCCAGCCGTTTCGTGGGACTGCATTTCTTCAACCCGGTGGCGCAGATGCCGCTGGTGGAGATCATCGAAGGCCCGTCCACCAGCGCCACGACCATGGCCGCAGCGGCCGCCTTCGTGCGGCGCATCGACAAGCTGCCGCTGCCCTGCCGCAGCGCGCCCGGCTTCCTGGTCAACCGCGTGCTGATCCCCTACATGCAGGAAGGGATGATCGCTGTCGAGCAGGGAATCCCCCCGGAAGTTGTGGATGCAGCTGCTACCCGTTTCGGCATGCCGATGGGGCCTATCGAGCTTTCGGACGTGGTGGGACTGGACGTGTGCAAGCACGTGGGCGAGATCATCGGTGCGGCCATCGGTCGCACGCCGCCGCTGCCCCTGCACCGCATCGAGTCGCTGGTGGCGGCGAAGCAGCTGGGGCGCAAGAGTGGCCAGGGCTACTACCGCTGGGTGGAGGGCAAGGCGGTCAAGCAGCCGGTGGATGAGAGCGCGGTGTCGGCCGAGCTGACGGACCGGCTAATCCTCACCATGGTGAACGAGTGTGTAGCGGCCCGGCGGCTGGGGCTTGTTGCCGATGCCGACCTGGTGGATGCCGGTGTGATCTTCGGCGCGGGTTTTGCGCCTTTCCGCGGCGGGCCGCTGCATTGGGCGCGCGCCGAGGGCACAGCGGCCCTGCGTGGCAGGCTGGAGCGGCTGTTATTGCAACATGGCTCACGGTTTACGCCGGATCCGGGCTGGTCCGGACTGTGAGCTGCGCCGCGCGTGCTACTATTTCCGTGCAAAGAACCATCTTTTTTCAGCGCCGCCACGGAGTGAATTGAAGCGATGAGCCAGGGCCGCACGGTCGAAGTGGCGCAACTGCGCCAGTTCTCGCCGCTCGACGGCATGAAGAAGGAAAACCAGGCCGCGCTGGCAAAGAAGGTCTTCATCCGCGAGCTGGATTCCGGCCGCCTGCTGTTCAAGCAGGGCGACTCGGACAAGCGCACCATCTGGGTGGTCTCCGGCACCATCGAGCTGTCGGAGGAAGGCCGCATCATCGGCGTGGTACGGGGCGGAACTCCCGAGGCACGCAATCCCCTGCCCCAGAAACTGCCGCGCCAGTACACGGCCCGCGCGATGGATGCGGTGGAATACCTGTCCATCGACAGCGAAATGCTCGATGTGATGATCACCTGGGACCAGACCGGCACCTACGAGGTCGGCGACCTGCAGGCCGAACTGCAGGGCAGTGCCGGGGACGACTGGATGACCACGCTGCTGCAGAGCCGTGCCATGCAGCGCATTCCGCCGGCCAACATCCAGGCCATTTTCCTGCGCATGGAGCGCGTGCCCTACCGTGCCGGCGACGCGGTGATCCACCAGGGTGCGGAAGGCGACTATTTCTATGCCATCGTCACCGGCAAGTGCGTGGTGACCCGCGAGACGCCGCTCAACAAGGAAGGCATCCGCCTGGCCGAGCTGGGCGTGGGCGATACCTTCGGCGAGGAAGCGCTGATCTCCGAGACCAAGCGCAATGCCACCGTCACCATGCTGACCGACGGGGTGCTGATGCGGCTGGCCAAGAAGGATTTCCGCGAGCTGCTCAACGAGCCGCTGGTGCGCTGGGTGAGTCCTGAGCAGGCACAGGAGCTGGTGGACAAGAAGGGCGCGACCTGGCTGGACGTGCGCCTGCCCTCCGAATTCCAGAACCTGGCGGTCGAGGATGCGGTCAACGTGCCGCTGTATTTCATCCGGCTGAAGCTCAACACGCTGGACCAGTCCCGGCCCGTGATCGTCTATTGCGATACCGGACGGCGCAGTTCCGCGGCCGCGTTCATCCTGGTGGAGAAAGGCTTCGACGCCTATGTGCTCAAGGGCGGCATCAGCACGATGGAACGCGGCCTGAGGCGCGCGTCCCAGGGCTGAGGCGCCGCCTGCCCTTGCGGGCGGGCACCTACATGGTGTGCGTGGGCTTCTCGCCGCCGATGGCGGCAGCCAGGTAGTTCTCGATCTTCTTCTGCGTCTGCCCGCGGTCCTGGTCGCTGAACTGCACGCCGATGCCGGCGGTGCGCTTGCCCTGCGCGCCCTTGGGGGTCACCCAGATCACGCGCCCGGCCACGGGCAGCTTTTCGTCCTCGCCCATCAGGTTCAGCAGCATGAACACATCGTCGCCCATGCGGTAGGAGCTGTTGGTGGGGATGAACAGGCCGCCGTTGCGCACGAAGGGCATGTAGGCCATGTACAGCGCGCTCTTGTCCTTGATGGTGAGCGTGAGCAGTCCCGGCTTGTTGTGCGTGCCCGTCCTTGAAGTGTCTTTCGCCATTTCGGTCCCGTTTCGCCTCGACTCGCCTACCCGCGCTGCAGGCGCCAGAGCACCCGCTCCACGGCCAGCGGCTTGTTCAGGGCCGCGGCAGCCAGCTGGCGGCGCAATTCGCCGGTTTCGGACAGCAGGCGGAGGCTGGATGCCATATTTATGTCAGGAACGGCGCCTGGCAACCGGGAATCCGCGCGCATTGTCAGCAGCCGCTGTGTGAGGCAGTTCTCAAGGCCGGCGAGGCGCAGCGGCAGGTCTTCCCCCGACCAGCCCTGGGCCACCCGGACCACGTCGAGGCGGCCTCTGGCGGCATCTTCCAGCAGCCGGTCGATGTCGCCGCGGATGGCCAGCAGGTGATCCACATCGGCCTCGGCGGCCTCGAGGGGCGCCACGCCCAGCACATCGAGCACGGCCGGCCAGTCGGTCCGCCTTTGCGGCTGCTGTGCATCGAGCCAGGCCAGCGCCATGGCGCGGTCCGGGGCAGGCACAGTGAGTTTCTGGCAGCGGCTGCGGATGGTGGCCGGCAGCAGGCTGGGCGTGGCCGTGATGAGGATGAGGTGCGCGTCCGGGCGCGGTTCTTCCAGGGTCTTCAGCAACGCGTTGGCGGCATTGCGGTTGAGGGCTTCGGCCGGCTGGATCAGCAGCACGGTGCCCCGGCCCTCGTAGCTTGAAAGGGACAGCTGCTGCGCGATGTCGCGCACCTGCTCGACGGTGATCTGGCCCAGTTTCGACTTTTCGTCGGGAACCACCGTGACGAAATCCGGATGCTCCCCCTGCGCCACGCGCCGGCAGTGCGTGCACTGGCCGCAGGGCACATCGGCCGCCGTGCAGAAGCGCAGCTGTGCGAACAGGCGGGCCAGCGCCGCGGCGCCGGTGCCACGGGCCTCGTGGATCAGCAGCGCCGGCGGCAGGCGACCGGCGGCACGCGCTCCCCTGAGCCGGGCGGCGGCGGGCTCGAGCCAGGGCAGGAGGCTCACAGCGCCTCCACAGCAGCCAGCGCCTGCTGCAGCACCACTTCGGGCGCGGCGGCGGCATCCAGCACGCGGAAGCGCGCGGGCTCGGCGGCGGCGAGCGCCAGGTAACGCTCGCGCACGCGCTGGAAGAAGGCCAGCCGTTCGTCCTCGAAACGGTCGCCGCCCTCGCCACGCTGCGCGGCACGGGCCAGGCCGAGCTCTGGCGGCAGGTCCAGCAGCAATGTGCAGTCGGGCCTGAGGCCGGGATGGGCGATGGCAGCCAGCTGTTCGATGATCCCGGCGGGCAGGCCGCGTCCGCCGCCCTGGTAGGCGCGACTGGCATCGGTGAAGCGGTCGCAGAGCACCCACTCTCCCCTTGCCAGCGCCGGTTCAATCCGGCCCGCTACGTGTGCCGCACGCGCCGCGAACATCAGCAGCAGCTCGGTTGCGGGCGGCACACCGCCCTCGCGGCGCGCCAGCGCCACGGCGCGGATGTCCTCGGCCAGCGGCGTGCCCCCGGGCTCACGTGTGGCGCACACCACCCTGCCCCGCTGCCGCAGCTGTGATGCCAGCGCCCGCTGCAGGCTCGACTTGCCTGCGCCCTCGATCCCTTCGAGGGTGATGAAGCGCCCGCGGATCATGGCGCGGCTTCTGCCGCAGCTGCATCCTCGGCGCTGATCTGCGACCAGGCCTCCGACAACGCGCGCTGGCGCATCAGGTCAACGTAGCGCCGCACGGCGCTGTTGTGCTCGGCCAGCGTGGCGGAGAAATAGTGGCCGCCGCTGCCGTCGCCAAGCGCCACGAAGAACAGCGCATCGGTCTTGTCCGGGTTCAGCGTGGCGGCAATGGCCGCGCGTCCCGGCAGCGCGATGGGCGTGGGCGGAAGGCCTGTGCGGGTATACGTGTTCCACGCCGTGTCGCGGACCAGGTCGGTGCGGCGGATGTTGCCGTCGTAGCGCTCCCGCATGCCGTAGATCACCGTGGGATCCGACTGCAGGCGCATGCCGATGCGCAGGCGGTTGATGAACACGCCGGCGACCTTGGCCCGCTCGCTGGCGAGGCCGGTTTCCTTCTCGACTATGGAGGCAAGCACCAGCGCTTCTTCCGGGGATTTCAGCGGCAGGTCTGCCTGGCGTGCATCCCAGGACTCCTGCAGGTTGCGCCGCTGCGCCTCGTAGGCCAGCCGCAGGATCTGCATGTCGGTGGTCACGCCTGGCGCATAGGTGTAGGTATCTGGTGCGAAGCGACCTTCGGCCGGCAGGTCTGGCGCGCCCAGCTCGCGCATGATCTGCTGCTCGGTGAAGTCGGTGGTGGTCTGGCGCAGGTCCTTCGCGGTGGCCAGCGCCTGGCGCATGCGGTCGAAGGTCCAGCCTTCGAGCACCGTGACCTGCTCGGTGACCACCTTGCCATCGACCATGTTGCGCAGGATGGCCAGCGGATGCTCACCGGGCAGGATGCGGTAACGGCCGGCCTGGATGCCCTTGCCCATGTCGCCATGCCAGCAGCAGCGCAGGTACCACTCCAGGCGCTGCGCGCTGAGGATCAGCTCGCGACGCTCCAGTTCGCGCAGCACGGCGCGCAGGCTGCTGCCCTGGGGCACGTCCACCTCCTGCATGATGGTGGCGGTGCCCGGGGACATCGCCGCCGAGCGCACGTCATGCCACAGCCACAGCGCCGCCAGCGCGGCCAGCAGCAGCAGCGCGACGAAGGCGGACAGAATGAAGTTGCGGCGGATCAAGTCCTGCTCATCCTCGCGGCAAGTTCCGCCAGCCGGACACTGCCCGGCAGGGGACGACCATCCAGTTCATGCGCGTTCACCAGTCCCATGCGCGCGTTCGACAGAGCCACGGCCGTGCAGCGGGCCAGGCAGTCGAAGGGCAGCTCCGCCACGCGGATGTCCGTGCCCGTGGCCGCAGCCTCGCGCAGGGTTGCTGCCCGCAGCACGCCGGCAACGCCGCAGCGATCCAGGGCCGGGGTCACCAGTTCGCCATCCAGTTCCAGGAACACATTGCTCATGGTGCCCGAGACCAGCCTGCCGGAGCTACTGGCCATCAGGCCTTCGAAGGCCTGCGGTGCGGCTGCACGCAGGGCCAGCCGCGCCAGCACCTGCTCCAGGCGGTTGCAATGCTTCAGCCCCGCCAGTGCCGGGATCTCTCCCAGCTGCTGCGCGAGGCTCACCACGCGGATGCGGGCGGGCAGCTCATCGGGCGCAGGCGGGGCGTACGCCGCCAGCAGGGCACGCGGGGTTTCACTGCCGGTGGGAACGTAACCGCGGGCCACCGCCTCCCCGCGGGTGACCTGCAGGCGCAGCGTGGCTTCGCCATGGCGCGCGGCTGTGGCCACGGCGGCGGACCAGATGCGTTGGAGGTCTGCGTGGATGGCCAGACGCCGGCAGCCCTCGGCCAGCCGGGCGCGATGATCGGCCTCGAAACGGATGCGGCCGCCCGTCACGCGCATGGTTTCAAACAGGCCGTCGCCGTAGAGCAGGCCGCGATCCAGCGGCCAGGACGCGGTGCAGGCGACACCATCCACCAGCAGCTCCAGTGGTGCACCTGCTGCTGCGTTCATGGGGCCAGCGCCAGCAGCATGCCGCGTGCCTTGGCGCGGGATTCGGCCAGCTCGCGCTCGGGCACTGAATCCGCGACGATGCCGGCGCCGGCGCGGATCTCCAGCCGGTCGCCATACAGCGAGATTGTGCGGATCAGGATGTTGAAGTCGCCCGAGCCATCATGGTTCAGGTAGCCGAGGCTGCCGGTGTACGGTCCGCGCGGGGTGCCTTCCAGCTCCGCGATGATCTGCATGCAGCGCACCTTGGGACAGCCGGTGATGGTGCCGCCGGGGAACACCGCGCGCAGCGCCTGCGGTGGCGTCACACCTTGCGCCAGCGTGCCGGTGACATTCGAGACGATGTGGTGCACGTGGGCGTAGGTTTCCACGGCCATGTATTCATCCACGTGCACGCTGCCGCCCTCCGCCACGCGCCCGAGGTCATTGCGCGCCAGGTCGATCAGCATCACGTGCTCGGCGCGTTCCTTCGGGTGCGCCACCAGCGCCGCTTTCAGCGCGCTGTCTTCTGCCGCGGTGGCGCCGCGCGGATGCGTGCCGGCGATGGGGCGCGTGTCCATCCGCCGGTCCTGGATGCGCAGCAGCCGCTCGGGCGAGGACGAAAGCACGCGGAACTCGCCGAACTGCGCGAAGCCGGCAAAGGGTGCCGGATTGCTCAGGCGCAGGCGGCGGTAGAGATCCGCAGCGCTGCAATCCTGCGGCAGCTGCGCGCGCCACCAGCGCGAGAGGTTGGCCTGGTAGATGTCACCGGCGCGGATGTAGTCCTGGGCGCGGCGGATGCGCGTGAGGTAGGCGGCGGGATCTTCTTCGGTGGTGGCGATGGCCATAGCGCCCGCAGGTGTGGAGGCGCCGGTGGCCGCGCTGATGTCGGCCCGTATGCCGGCCAGCTCCGCCTCCGTGACACCGGGCTCGGCCACCAGCCAGGACTTGCCGGTGGCGTCCTGCAGCAGCGCGGCCGGGATGCGCAGCGCCACGGCCACCGGCCGCGCATCCACGGCGCTGGCCGGCGGCCACCAGGCTGCCAGCGATGGCTCGACCTGCAGCGCCAGTTCGTAGCCGAGGTAGACGAACCAGCCGCCAGCAAAGGGAAGAGAGGCCGGACGTGCGGCGCTGCCCTGCCCCGCATGGCGCCAATGGCCGTCGAGTGCGCCGAGGAAGTCAGGCGCTGCCAGTGGCGGCAGCGACCCGGTGGTGTGCAGTCCGCCTCGCGCATCCAGCCACAGGGCGCCGCGCGGCAGTGCCGCGAGCAGCGATACCTGCGACAGCGCGCCTTCGGCCGCGCTGTCGAGCAGCACCGGATAGCGTTCGGGATGGCGCGCCGCCAGCTCCAGCAATACGCCCGGAGCCAGTTGCACCGCTTCGACATGCAGGCTGGGCGCGCCCATTGCCACGCCTTGCGCCCGGAAGGCGCTCAGCCCGTGAAGCGCCGCAGCACCAGCGTACCGTTGGTGCCGCCGAAGCCGAAGGAGTTGGACAGTGCGGCGTCGATGCGCATCTTGCGGGCGGTGCGTGGAACATAGTCGAGGTCGCAGCCCTCGCCCGGCACATGCAGGTTGATGGTCGGCGGTGCCACCTGGTCGCGGATCGCCAGGGTGGAGAAGATCGCCTCGACCACACCCGCCGCACCCAGCAGGTGTCCGGTGACCGACTTGGTGGAGCTGATGGCGAGCTTTGCCGCATCGGCGCCGAAGGCGCCCTTGATGGCAAGCGTCTCGGCCACGTCGCCCAGCTCGGTGGAGGTGGCGTGGGCGTTGATGTACTGCACGTCGCCGCTGTTCATGCCCGCATCGCGCAGCGCGATCTGCATGGCGCGCCGCGCACCGTTGCCATCTTCGGGAGGTGCCGTGATGTGGTGCGCGTCGCCGCTCATGCCGAACCCGGCAACCTCTGCGTAGATGCGTGCGCCGCGGCGCTTCGCGTGCTCGAGTTCCTCGAGCATCATCGCGCCGCCGCCGTCGGAGAGCACGAAGCCGTCGCGGTCCTTGTCCCAGGGACGGCTGGCCTCGGTGGGCGCATCGTTGCGCGTCGAAAGCGCCTTGGCCTGGCCGAATCCGCCCACGCCGAGCACGCAGGTGGCCATCTCCGAGCCGCCGGCGAGCACCGCATCGGCGTCGCCGTACTGGATGGTGCGCATGGCCATGCCCACCGCATGCGTGGAGGTGGTGCAGGCCGTGACCACGCCCAGGTTCGGCCCGCGCAGGCCGAAGCGGATCGACAGGTGCCCCGAGATCATGTTGATGATGGTCGAGGGCACGAAGAACGGGGTGATCTTGCGGGGATTGTTGCCCTCGAGGAAGGCGTTGTGCACCACCTCGATGGTCGACAGGCCACCGATGCCCGAGCCGGTGATCACACCAACGCGGTCGAGGTCGGTCTTCTCGAGGTCGAGTCCCGAATCGGCCATGGCATCAATGCCCGCGGCAATGCCGTAGTGCATGAACTCGTCCATGCGCCGGGCTTCCTTGGACGACAGGTATTTGTCGAGCTGGAAGTCCTTCACGGCGCCGCCGAAGCGGCAGGGGAATTCGGTCGTGTCGAAGCGGGTGATCGGGGCAATCCCGCTTACACCGTTGACGACATTGGCCCAGGCCGATTCCACGGTGCTGCCCACCGGTGAAACGATCCCGAGACCGGTAACGACTACGCGACGCTTGCTCAAGGCAGCTCCGTGTGGCTACAGGGACAGGAAACTCTGCCGGCCCGGCCGGCGGACCGCGCGGCGGACGAACGCCGCGCAGGAAGGATCATCGGGCGGACGATCAGGCCTTGGCGCGCCGATCGTTGATGTAGGTGATCGCCTGCTGGACGGTGGTGATCTTCTCGGCTTCTTCATCCGGAATCTCGATCTCGAACTCTTCTTCGAGGGCCATCACCAGTTCGACGGTATCCAGCGAGTCAGCGCCGAGGTCATCGACGAATGACGCGTCGCTCGTCACCTGCTCGGCCTTGACGCCCAGCTGCTCGGCAACGATGGCTTTTACTTGGCTTTCGACGCTGCTCATCTGTGTTCAATCCTCATTGATTTAGACCGGATGCGCCCGGCACGGCCGGGTCGCATGGGGCGCGTATTGTAGGGTAAGCATTGGCACCGCGCCACAGGAAAACCACATTAAGTCGGGTTGCAAGCTGTTGTTTTACAACACTAAATGTGGCTGGCCGCAGGCTGTGAGGGCCCGCTCAGGGCATCAGCATGCCGCCGTTGACGCTCAGGGTCTGGCCGGTGATGTAGCTGGCCGCAGGGGAAGCGAGGAACGCCACGGCCGCGGCGATATCTTCGGGGCTTCCCAGCCGGCCTGCCGGAATCTGGGCCACCAGAGCCTCGCGCTGCGCCTCGGGCAGGACGCGCGTCATGTCGGTGTCGATGAAGCCGGGCGCCACGGCGTTCACGGTGATGTTGCGTGAAGCCAACTCCCGGGCCAGGGACTTGGTCAATCCGATGACCCCGGCCTTGGCGGCGGCGTAGTTCACCTGCCCCGCATTGCCCATCAGCCCCACCACCGAGGTGATGTTGATGATGCGGCCGTTGCGCTCCTTCATCATGCGTTTCACGCACAGCTTGGAGATGCGGAAATTGGCCGACAGGTTGGTGTCGATCACCTGGCCCCACTCCTCCTCCTTCATGCGCAGCAGCAGGTTGTCGCGCGTGATGGCGGCGTTGTTCACCAGGATGGTGGGCATGTCGCCGGCGGCATCGAGCCCTGCCAGCAGCGCCTCCAGCGAACCGGGCGTGCCGACATTGAGCACCTCGCCCCGGCCGCCATGTGGCTGCAGGGCGGCGGTGATCTGCGCGGCGCCCTCAGGGGTGGTGGCGGTGCCGATCACCTTTGCGCCCGCTGCGGCCAGCTTCATTGCAATGGCGCGGCCGATGCCGCGCGATGCGCCGGTCACCAGCGCCGTGGCGCCCTTCAGTGTTTCGCTCATGTGCGGTTCTCCTGGAATTCAGCTGGCGGATGCCAGCACGCCGTCGAGCGCGGCGCCATCCTGCAATGCCACGCACTGCAGTTCCGGCCGCTTGTCGATGCGGCGGTTGAGGCTGGTGAGCACCTTGCCGGGACCACATTCCACCAGCTGCGAGTGCCCGGCGGCGACGAGGGCCTGCACCAGCGCCGTCCAGCGCACGGGACTTGCCAGCTGGCTGACCAGCAGGCCGCGGATGTCTTCGGCGGTGTCGTGCCGCTGCGCATCCACCGGGCTCCAGAACGGGATCTGCGGTGCAGCCAGGGCCGCATTGCGGAGTGTGGTCGCAAATCCCTGGGCGGCCACCTGCATCAGCGAGCTGTGCGCCGGCACGCTCATCGGCAGCAGCACGGCGCGCTTTGCGCCGCGCGCCTTGCAGGCCTCCAGCGCCCTTTGCACGGCGCCGGCATGGCCGGCAATCACCAGCTGGCCCGGAGAGTTGAAGTTCACCGGTTCCACCACTTCGCCCTGTGCGGCTTCGGTGCAGGCGGCAGCGACCTGGTCATCTTCGAGTCCCAGCACCGCGGCGATGGCACCGATGCCGGCGGGCACGGCCTGCTGCATGCGTTCGGCGCGCTCGCGCACCAGTTTCACTGCTTCGGGAAACCCGAGCACACCGGCGGCGACCAGCGCCGCATATTCACCGAGGCTGTGGCCGGCCACCGCTGCGGGACGTGCGCCGCCCGCGTTGAGCCAGCAGCGCCATGTGGCCACATCGGCTGCCAGCATGGCCGGCTGCGTGTGCACGGTCTCGTTGAGCTTTTCGGCCGGACCCCCGGTGACCAGCTGCCACAGGTCGTATCCCAGCGCGCCGGAGGCTTCGGCAAATGTCTCGTTGACCACGCCATCGCGTGCGGCCAGCTCCTTCATCATTCCCACTGACTGGGAGCCCTGCCCCGGAAACACGAACACCGACTGCATCAATCGACCCCGGCAAAAGGAAACGATTATAGCGTCAGCGTCGTGGCCGCAGCAGCAGCCCCGCCAGCATGCCCCCTGCCGCGCCATACAGGTGCGAGGCGGTTACTACAGGTCCTGCCGTGAGCGGCAGCGCACCCTGCCATTGTTCCCAGGCGAGCTTGGCGACGAACACCACCAGGGCGATCCAGCCCATGCGATCGCCGGTGCGGATCATGGCGATGGCGCCACAGGCGAACACGCCATGCAGCAGGGCCGAGGCGCCCACGTACCAGCGCAGCCCACTGGAGATGAACCAGAGTCCGGCGTCCACTGCGGCGATTACCAGCACCAGCGCGAAAAGCCAGCGCCAGCCTGAGTAGACGCGTGCAAACAGCGCCCACAGCAGCGCCAGCCCGGCGGCATTGAACAGCGCATGGCGTGCGTCCAGGTGCACGAGGTGGGCGGTGAGCAGCCGCCACCACTGCCCGCCGGCGATGGCGGCGCGCTCATAACGCAGGATCCCGGCAAGCCAGGCGCCGCCGCCCAGCGGCAGCAGCAGCAGTCCCAGGCAGGCCGCCAGCATCCTGCCGTAGCCGCCGTCGCAGTTCAGGGACGCCAGGAAGGACGGACGGGATGACGCAGTTGTCACAGGGGTATGCAGCTCCTTTGTTATGATCCGCGGTGCAGGAAACAAGCCGACGGGTGGCAAGTATGACTCGCGTTATGCGTTCACGGCAGCGTGGCTTCACGCTGATCGAGATCATGGTGGTGGTGGTGATCATCGGCCTGCTCACGGCCGTGGTGACCACGCAGGTCATGGGCCGCGTCGATGATGCCCGCGTGAACAAGGTGCAGCAGGACATCAAGGCGCTGGAGCTGGCGCTGCAGATGTACCGCCTCGACAACTCCCGCTATCCCAGCAGCGAGCAGGGGCTGATGGCGCTGGTGCAGAAGCCCACGCTGGAGCCCATTCCCCCGAGCTGGCGGCCGGGCGGTTACCTGCAGCGCTACAGCAAGGATCCCTGGAAGGAAGACTACATCTACGTGAGCCCCGGCGAGCACGGCGAGTACGACCTCTACTCGCTCGGCGCCGACAAGAAGGAAGGTGGCGAGGGCCCTGACGCCGACATCGGCAACTGGAACCTCGACCAGTAGGCACATGCCATGCGCCAGCGTGGCTTCACCCTGGTCGAAGTCCTGGTGGCGGTGGTCATCATCGGCATCATGGTTGCCGCGGTGACACTGTCCGGCGGACTGGCCTTCGGCGACCGCGAGCTGGAAACCGAACGCGACCGCATCCTCGCGCTGTTCGATCACCTGCGTGACCAGGGCGCCCTGCAGAACCGTGAATATGGCCTGCGCTGCTACGAGGGCGGCTACCAGTTCCTGGCCTTCGATGGCCGCACCGGTTTCTGGCATTCCGAAGGCGATGACCTGCTGCGCCCGCGCGAGCTGCCAGAAGGGCTCACCATGGACCTGTGGGTGGAAGGCCAGAAGGTCGCCCTGCCGGAAGAAGAAGTCGATGAGGAAGAACTCGCACCACAGGTGCTGCTGTATTCCAGCGGCGAACTGAGCCTCTTCGAGCTGGAGCTGCGGCGCAAGGGTGGTGCCGGGGCGCGCATCGCACCAGCCACCGGCACCGACCGCATCGCCGTCACGCCGCTGGAGCCGGAGCGATGAAGGCGCGCGGCTTCACGCTGATCGAAGTGATGGTGGCGATGTTCGTGATCGCGCTGGGCGTCGGCGCGTTGCTGAGCACCCTCTCCTCCGCTGCCAGCGCCACCGGCTACATGCGCGAGAAATCCTTCGCGCAGTGGATCGCTTTCAATCGTCTCGCCGAATTGCGGCTTTCCGGCACCCGGCCGCGGCCGGGCGTCACCAGCGACGTCGTGGAATACGCCAACCGCAGGTGGCGCTGGCAGCAGACCGTGAGCGAAGCCGGCATCGGTGACCTGCTGCGCGTGGACATCGGGGTGGCGCCGCTGGATGACGAGGAGAAGCCGCTCTCCCCCACCGATCCGGACAAGAACGAGGAAGCCCCGTCACTGGGGCATGTGATGGGCTTCATCGGTGCCGCGCTGGCAAGACCAAATGGCCTGACGCCTGACTGGAGCCCGCGCGCGCCGGTGGGTCAGGGTGGACCCGGCAGTCCCGGTGGCCCTGGTGCTCCCGGCTCCCCGGGGGGACCTGGCGGACCCGGTGGCCCAGGCGGTCCCCCTGCCGGGGAGGACTGATGCAACGGCAGCGCGGTTTCACGCTGGTGGAGATCCTGGTGGCCAGCGCCATCGCCGCCATCCTGGCCGCAATGGCCTTCGTGGCCATGAACGATGCCCTGCGCAACCGCGAACAATTGCGCGAGGCGCAGGCACGGCTCGTCGCCCTGCAGTTCACCGTCCGCACACTGGTGCAGGATTTCAGCCAGCTGGCGCCCCGACCGGTGCGTGCCAGCGTCGGCGAAGGTTACGAGGCAGCGCTTGCCGGCCTTGGTGGCCTGGAGTCGCAGGTGCAGCTGACGCGCTATGGCTGGAACAACCCGGCGGGCATCCAGCGTTCCAGCCTGCAGCGCGTGCGCTACCAGCTGCGCGACGGCGTGCTGTACCGCGAGTACTGGCTGGCGCTGGATGCGCAGCTGCAGCCGGAACCCGTCGAGCGTGCCGTGCTCGACCGCGTGCGCAGCTTCACCGTGCGCTACATGAACGAATCCCGCCAGTGGCAGGATTCCTGGCCGCCGCCGCAGCCGGGCAGCGAGGATGAATTGCGCTTCCGGCGCTGGCGTCCGATCGCCGTGGAGGTGACGCTCGACCTGGAGGACATGGGCATGATCAGGCGCCTCATCGAGGTGCCGGGATGATGCGTGTCTCCCCGCAGCGCGGCGTCATCCTCATCTCCGCGATGATCATCATGGCGCTGGCCGCAGTGGTGGCTGCGGCGCTGTTCTTCGACAGCACCCTCGCCGCGCGGCGCGCGGAAGGCAATTTCAACCTCGAGCAGGCGCTGCACCTTGCACAGGGTGCCGAAGCGCTGGCCGCGCGGACGCTGGCCGATGACAAGGACGAGACCGACACGCCACAGGATTCCTGGGCGCAGGAACCCGGCGCCGTGGAAGTGGAGCCCGGCGTCACCATCGAGGCGCGCCTCGTCGACCTCTCCGGCCGGTTCAACCTCAACAGCCTGGTCAATACCGACGGCACGGCGAACGAGAACGCGGTGAAGGTGTTCTCGCGGCTGCTCGAACTGGCGGGCCTGGATTCACGCTGGGCCGACATGGTAGTGGACCTGATCGATCCCGATACGCAGCCTGGCCCCGATGGCGGCGAGGACGGGCTGTACCTGGCGCAGACGCCGCCACATCGCGCAGGCAACCTCACCCTCACCAGCGTCTCGGAGCTGCTGCAGATGCCGGGCTTCACCGGCGAGATGTACCGCAAGCTCAAGCCGCATGTCGCGGCGCTGCCGCCAGCGGCCCGCACTATCAACGTTTGCATGGCCGGCGGCATCGTGCTGGACGCGCTGTTCGCATTGCACGACACCGACCTGCGCCACGAGGAATACAGCAAGCTCACCGACGAGGAAATGGAAGAGCGCCGCGACGGAGGCTGCTATCCACGCCGCTCCGTGCTCACCAGCGGCCAGCAGGCCATGCAGCAGATGGCGGCCGAACGCAGCAGCTGGTTCACGCTGGAGAGCTGGATCACGGTTGGCACTTCACAGTTCGCCTTGTACAGTCTGATGCAGCGCGACGGCGGCGGTCAGGTCCGCGCCATCACCCGCACCCTGGGAAGCGAATAAATGGCAACTGGCGACTGGTTATTGCTGCGGCTCCCTGCCACGCCGGGCGGTATGCCCTTGCGGGCATTGGTGGATTCCACCGGCGCCCTGCTGCCGCTCCCCGAAGACAGTCCGGAATCCCTGCTTGCGCTGGCAGCCGGCCGCCAGGTTGCCCTGCTCGCCCCCTCCGCCGATGTGGCGCTGTTCATGGCGCAGTTGCCCGCCGGCAATGAGGCACGCCTGCAGCAGCTTGCACCCTTCGCACTCGAAGAGCAGGTATCCGAGGACCTGGAGCAACTTCACTTTGCGATCGGCAACCGAACTGCTGCCACGGGCGAGGTTCCAGTGGCGGTGGTCAGCCGTGGGCGCATGCGCGACTGGCTGGCGCAGGCCGGGGCACTGGGCATCACGCCCAGGGCCATCTTCGCTGAAAGTGACCTGGCGCCACTGTTGCCCGGCCATGTGACGCTGCTGGTAACTCCCGAGGGCTTCGTGCTGCGCAATGATGGAGGACGCCCGGTGGTGTTCCCGGCCGACGATCCGGCTCTGGCGCTCACCATGCTGCTCGGTCCCGGGGCCGACCTCTCGACGGTGAACCTCTCCGTGCACGCGCTGCCCGCAGACTGGCCGCCGCATGAGGCCGCCATCGAGGCACTGCGCGAGCGCGTCGCCGCGCTGAAGGTCCAGCTGCATGCCGGCGGCCTGCTGGGTCTGTATGCACAAGGCATCTCCAGCAGTGCCCCGGTGAACCTGCTGCAGGGCGCATTCAAACCCCAGCGGCGCGGCACCAACTTCTGGCTGCGCTGGCGCGTGGCGGCCGCCCTGCTGGGCGCACTGCTGCTGCTGCATATGGCGGCCGGCTTGTGGGAGCTGCGCGCTGCGCGCCAGGAGGCGCGGCAACTGGATGCGGAGATCAGCCGCGTCTACGGCTCCATCTTTCCCGGCCAGCAGCCGGGCCGGCAGCTGCGCCGCACCCTGGAGGCACGCATCCGCGCAGTGGCCGGTGGCGGCGGTGCGCAGGGAGAGCTGATGGGCCTGCTGGCCGCACTGGCGGCCGCGCGGCAGAACGTGCCGATGGCCACGCTCGACGCAATGACCTACAAGCCAGGCCTCCTGCAGCTCACCCTTTCGGCTCCCGATGCGGCCACGCTGGAACAGTTCAGCCAGGCGCTGCGGGCCGGCGGCTTCGGCGCCACCGTGGCCAGTGGCAACCAGACCGAACGCGGCTTCAAGGGGCAGATCGACATGAAGGTGGCCGGCACATGAGCGCCTTCGGCGAGTGGTATGCAAGGCAGAGCGCGCGTGACCAGCGCATCCTGGTCATCGGTGGCGCAGTGGTGGGCGTGATCCTGGTGCTGTGGCTGGCGCTGCTGCCACAGCAGGCGCTGCGGCGCGCACAGGCAGACGTCACCACGCAGCGCGACCTGCTGCAATACATGCGGCAGGTCGGCCCCTCGCTGGCTGCGGCTGGCCCAGGTGGCGAGGTACAGCCCATCGGTGAATCCTTCGTCGTGTTCGTCGATCGCACCGCGCGTGAGCATGGCCTGGCCGAAGCGCTGACCGGCAGTCCGCCGGCGGGCAATGGCGCCTACCGGGTCACGCTGGAGGGTGCGGATTTCAACCTGCTGCTCACCTGGCTGCATCAGATGGCCACCCGCTCCGGAGTGCAGATCGAATCGGCCAGCTTCAATGCCACCGGTGCCCCGGGCAAGGTCAACGCCTCGGCGCAGCTGCGTCCGCCCGGATGAATTTCAGGAAGGCGTTGCTGCTGGGGCTGGTGGCTTTCGCACTGGCCCTCCTGGTCGTCCTGCCGGCGCGCTGGATGAATGGTGTCCTGCCCGCCGGCGTGCAATGCGGCCAGTGGTCCGGCTCGATCTGGCGCGGACAATGCGTCGGGCTCACCATGAGCGATGCCGGCAAGGTGGTGATGAAACTGGGCGCCCTGCGCTGGAAGCTCAGGCCCATGGCGCTGCTGGGGCTGAAGGTGAGCGCGGACTTCCAGAGCAGCTGGGCCAACGGGCAGGCCACGGGACGCGTGGCCGTGAGTCCGGGTGGCACCATCCAGCTGCGCGACATGGTGGCCAGCACGCTGCTCGATCCCACCGCGCTGGGCGCCCTGCCCGCGGGCTGGAGCGGACGGGCCGAGCTGGCGCGGGGTGAGTTCGACTGGGAAGGCGGCACGCTTGGCCGCCTCGGTGGCGTGCTGGAGGTGAGCGGTCTCACCGACCGGCGCGGCACGGACCTGGGCAGCTACCGCCTGGAGCTGCCTGCTGGCAGCACCCCGCCCTTCACCGGCCAACTGGTGGATACCGGCGGCCCGGTGCAGGTGGAAGCGCAGTTCCAGCTTGCAGCCGATCGCATGTGGAGCCTCGAGGGTCGCATGCGCCAGCGCAATCCCGCCGACATCCGCCTCGGCCGCCAGCTGGACATGCTGGGCATCGCGGATGCCGCCGGGTGGCGGCGGCTTTCGGCCGCAGGGGATTTCAACTGACCGGCGCTGCGCCAAGTTCGCGCAGCACCCCAGGCCAGGGAAAATACAGCGCCGTGCGCACCGGCTCCGGGCCGAGGCGCGCGGCAAGCCGCGCATACAGCGCCAGCTGCGGCGTGTAACGCTGCACTTCGCGGGCGACGAACTCTTCCAGTCCGCCACCGGCATGCACGCCGGTCTTGTAGTCGACGATCCAGCGGGTACCGTCCGCGTCGACGAACATGCGGTCGATGACCACGCTGCGCAGCTCACCGCCGATGATGCCGGACAGTGCCACTTCGCTGGCGGTTTCCCGATGTGCCGCGAACAGCAGCCAGCGGGCATGCTCCTCGCGCACCAGTTCCACGAGCCTTGCGACCAGATCCCGCGCCGCACTGCGGGCCGTCTCCGGCGCAATGCCCTGCGCGCGCAGCTGCGACTCGCAGGCAGCGGCGCGCGCCGGCAGGCCGAGCGTCGCGGCGACGCCGAGACGCGCCAGTCTTTCCAGCTCGCCATGCATCACCGTGCCGGCCGCCCGCGCCAGCGGACCCACCCAGCTGAACTCCACTGCGCCCGTGGCGGTTTCCGCCAGCGCACGCGTGAGGGATTGCGGGACAGGAAGCACGGGCATTGGCGCCGGCTGGAAGTCCGCCGGCAGGCGATGCCAGAGCATGCGCAGCGGCGCGTCTGCGGTGGGCGCCAGGTCACCTGGATTGTCCGCTGCCACTGCCGCCGCGAATTCCTCCCGCACGGCCGGCCACAGCAGGTCCAGCAGCGAACCGCTCGCCGGCCGCGCAGTGCCCTGCTTCTCGTCCGTTGGTGCATGGCCCGAAAGGTAGAGGCGCAGTCGCGCGCGCGTCACGGCCACATACAGCAGGCGCAACCGCTCGTTGCGCAGGCGTTCCCCCTGCAGCTTGCGGATGTATGCGGCCAGTGGGTCGGATGCATTGGGAGCGCCGATGCTGCGCACGGCCAGCAGCAGGTCATGTCCGCCGCTGGCGCGCGGCAGCTGCAGCCAGCGCAGCAGCGGGGAATCGTTGCCACGCGTGCGGCGTCCCAGGCCGGGCACGAACACCACATCCCATTCCAGTCCCTTGGCGTGGTGGATGGTGAGCACCTCGACCGGATTCTCTCCTGCCGGCACGCTGCGATCCTTCAATCGCGATGCCAGTTCCTGCAGGCGCCCGGGTGAGCACCTGCCCTCCACTTCCTGCAGCCGGCGCAATGCCAGCAGGTACTGCCGGCCTGCCGCCAGTTCAGTGGCGTCCGCGCAGGCCGCCTCGCCGCCCAGCGACTGCCAGCAGGATTCCACCAGCGTGGCCAGGTCCTGGCTGGCACGCGCACGCCATGCCGCAGCCAGCAATGGGCCGGTGCGCTGCAGTCGCGCGTATCCGTCGGCAGAGAGTTGCTGCCGCACGGCCTCGTCTTCCAGCAGCTCGGGCAATGCCCGCGTGCCCGCCGCCTCGCACAGCCGCAGCAGGTCATCCAGCATCAGGCCACAGGGCGGGGAGCGCAGCACGGCAAGCCAGTTGCGACGGTCTCCGGCATCCAGCAATGCCTGGCCCAGTGCCACCAGGTCGCGCACCACAGTGCGGTCCGAAAGTGCAGCCAGGTCGACGCCGGCGGTGGGCAGGCGCGCCTCCTGCAATGCGCGCAGCACCGGCGCCGCCAGTGCCCGCGTCTGTACCAGCACGGCGATCGTCAGTGCTGGCTGCCTGGCGCGCAGCGCTGCGATCTCGGCCGCGATCTGCTGTGCTTCGGTGGCGGCATCATCGACGGGCTGTGGCCACACCGTGACTGCAGCGTCGATCCTCTCGTCCGGTGCGCGTGCATGTTCCGCGGCAAGGAAGGTCACGGCGGAACTGCGCAGGTCCTCGGTCTGCGGAAAGATGCGGGCGAAGGCATTGTTGGCCCACTGCACCAGCGGCTGCTGCGAGCGGAAGTTGCGCAGCAGGCGCAGGGGCTCGAGCCGGATCTCCCCCACGCCCTGCTCCCTTGTCTGCAGGAACAGGCCGACTTCCGAACCGCGGAACAGGTAGATCGACTGCATGGGATCACCGACCAGGAACAGCGAGCGCTGGTCACCGCGCTGCCAGCCGGCCGTGAGCGCCCGCACCAGCTCGATCTGGTCCGGCGAGGTGTCCTGGCATTCATCCACCAGCAGGTGCGATACGCGCAGTGTCTGGCGCAGCGAGAAGCCGGAGTCCTCGTCGCCGGCGCGCAGCGCCTGGCGCGCGATGGCGGCCACTTCGGCGTGGTCCACCAGGCCGCGCTCGCGGAACACCAGCTTCAGCTGCGCGGCTGCCAGCAGCAGCACGCGGGCCAGCGCCGCGATGGTCTGCTGCTCATCTTCCCCGATGGCCACCGGCGGCAGCATGCGCGTGCCGGCGAGCAGGCCCAGCATGGCATCCGAGGATTCCATGGCGTCGCGCCAGGCCTGCCAGCGTTCCTTCAGCGGACTGCGCGGCGGGAAGCCCCGCCGCACATCGACCTTGGCGCGCAGCAGGTCCTTGTCGGTGAGCAGCAGGTCGGCGATGGCCTGCCAGCAGCACAGGTGCGGCAAGCCCGCGCGCAGTGCCGCGCCCTCTTCCAGCCAGTGCCGCCAGCTGCCGTCATCCTCATGTCCGGCCGCGGCGCGGTTGCGGGCAGCTTCCCGGGCCAGGTGCGCCGCCTCGGCCAGCCAGTCCTGCGGCAGCGTGCGATGCAGCTGTTCCAGTGCCGCAGTGACGATCCGGCCCAGGCTTTCTTCCACCTGTCCTGCCAGTGCTTCGGGTGGATGCTCCACCAGCAGCGCGAGCCAGCGGTTGCGGTCGCCGAGCAGCGCCGCGAGCAGGCGGCCGGCCTGGTCGAGGTTGTTGTCCAGCCGCTGCAGCAGCAGGTTGATGTCGGCGTGGTAGTCAGGATCGGCATCACCTTCCCGCAGCGTGCGACGCGCTGCTTCCGCGTACAGCGAGGTGGCGTCATCGACCACGCGCAGGCTGGCCTGCATGCGGCCCAGCACCGGCATGGCGCGCGCGAACTCGGCAGCCAGGGAGTCGATGGTCTGGATGCGCAGGCGCTGCGGCAGTTCCTCCAGCGACCATTCCCTCCGTGCGGCCTGCGCCGCGACCGCTTCACGCAACTGCTGCCAGCGTTCGCGCTCGGGTTGGGAGGCAAGCCGGTCGGCCAGCGCAGCCAGTACGCGCTCGCGCATCTCCGCGGCGGCCTTGCGCGTGAAGGTGATGGCGAGCACTTCCTCCGGCTCATCCACTGCCGACAACGCCGCCAGGAAGCGCTGTGCCAGCACCGTGGTCTTGCCGGAGCCTGCCGGCGCCTGCAGCTGGATGTTGCGTCCGATGTCGCGCGCCCACTCCCGCGCGCTGGAATCGCCGCCCGCCTCACTCATCTTCGGGCTCCGCCGCATCAGGCTCGGCGCGTCGGCACAGCGCGGGCAGGTGGCAGCGCAGGCACACGCGCGGATCGCGGGCCAGCGTGGCGTCGCCGGACAGATGCGCCGCCATCAGCTGCTGCAACTGCTGCTGCCATTGCTGCGCGGCAGGCTGCCAATCCTCGATGGCGCGCAGGCCGCGCGGCATCGCTTCGCCGCGCGCGGCCGCGCCCGCGAAGGCAGGTTCGGACGGGTGCAAGGTGAGCAGCGCCGCGGCACTTACAGGCTGTCCCTGCTGTGCCAGCGCAGCCGCGTACAGGGCCAGCTGCAGCGGCTGCAGCTCCCCTTCGTGCAATGCCACCCTGCCAGCAGCACCGGTCTTGTAATCGACCAGCAGCGCTTCGCCGCCACACTGGTCCACGCGGTCGATGCGCAGGGCAAGTCGCGCACCTGCTCCCTCCCACTGCACTGCCTGTTCACGCTGGGCCACGGTGAACGGGGCGCGCTGCCGTTCCAGTTCCAGCACCCGGGCCGTCACCGCCAGCGCACGGGACTTCTCGCGGGCCAGAACCGCTGGCGCCAGCCATGCGGCTTCACGGGTGGCCTGCACCGCTGCATTCCAGCCCTGTTCCACCAGCGCCCTTTCCGCGGCCGGATCCAGGGACAGCAACCGCGCCTGCGTTGCCAGCTCGCCCCAGAGGAAGTGCAGCAGGGCATGCAGCAGTCGCCCGCGCAGCGGTGCTGGCACGCCGTCGCAGAGCGTGGCTGGCTGTTCCGCGCCGAGGCGCCAGCGCGCCTGCGCGCGGAAGGGACAGTCCTGTTGCGTGTCCAGGCGGGCCGCGCCGCCGGGCAGCGGCGCGGCGGCAAGTGTGGCTTCACTCAGCGGCGCAAGCTGCTGGTCCGCTGCGCGTGCAGCCTGTCCCACCTGCGGCGCCACTGCTGCCCCGGTTGCGGCAATCCATTGCATCCCGGCCCCGGGCAGCGCGGCGGGGCGATGTGTGAGGTCACCCTCGCGCTCCGGATAACTCAGCACCAGCTCGCCGCAGCGTTGCCGCCAGCAGGCCAGTGCCCACTGCGCCTGTTCACGTCGCTGCGTGACGCCGGCCTCGGCCCAGTGGCTGCGCCGCTGCTCATCCAGCGGGATCCAGGGATCCGGGCGGGGTGGCGCAGGCCATCTTCCATCGGCAAGCCCCAGCACCCAGATGCCGTCATGGCCCGCCACGGGATCTGCAAGATGATCCGACAACGTCACCGCCGCATCGGCACTGGCTGGCTGGTGGCGCGCCTGGCTGGCCAGCTGTCGCAGCCGCCGCAGCGCTTCGACAGCAGATGCGGGAGCAAGCACTGCATCCAGCGCCGCGAATTCATCCAGCAGTTCATGCCACCTGGCCAGGCGTTGCTGCCCGCGGGTGTCCAGCTGCGCATGACTGGCAAATCCGGCCGCGTCCAGCGCCGCGGTGAACCGCGTGGCCCATTCCGTGACCGGCAACCGCCCGGCGGCGGCCGGCAGTTGCCACAGGGCAGCCAGCCAGGTTTCCAGCGGCGCCGCCGCAGCACAACGGTGGCTGGCCTGGCGCAGTGCATCGCGCAGGCCCGCGGCACTGAAGCAGGCCAGGCCCGTCGCGGCAATCCATGCCGACAGCGCGGCGGCATCCGCGGCCGGAGCGAAATGCAGGTGCGGACTGCGCAGCAGGATCAGCAGTTCGCTGGTCTCGATTCCCTCGATGGCATCCATCAGGCCCAGCGCCGTGATCGCATCGGCCACCAGGGGCTGGTGCAGCAGCGGCTCACCGCCCTCCACTGCCAGCCAGTTCTCGCGCAGCGAACGCCCGTCCGCATTGCCGCATGCCAGCGCGCGCCAGAGCAGCGCGCCCTGGATGGCCAGCGATGGCTCGGTGCAGGCACTGAGTACCAGCAGCCGCGCGGCCGGATCACGCTGTACATGCGCCCGGCACCAGGCGGCGCAGGCCGCAAGCTCCTGCTCCAGGTCCGCTGCCCGCACCAGCCGTTGCGGTGCAGGTCTCGAACCGGTGGCCGCAAGCAGCAGCTTTTCCTGCGGCCAGTAGCGGCGGCGCAGTGTTTCCAGCAGCGGCGTGAGGCGCTGCTCACCGACCACCAGCGGAGCGGCCGTTCCCTCCAGGAAATCCAGTGCCTGGGAATCAGCCAGGCGCAGTGACAGCAGGCCGCGCGCGGCACAGGTCTGGCGCACGCCGGCCAGCGCCGCGGCGAGCAATTGCTCTTCACGGCTCGCAGCCGGGAGTGCGGGATCGATGCAGGCCTGTGCAGCCGCGGCAGCCGCACGCATCAGCGCACCGGCGTGCAGCGTGAAGGCGGCTTCATCCCCTTCGCCTGCGGCCAGCCGTGCCAGCACTTGCTCCCACAACATGCGTTCCTGGCTGGCGCCCAGCAGTTGCAGGGGTTGCACGGCTCCGCGTTGCAGCGCTTCCCGCCACTGGCGCGTCAGCCACGCATCCCAGGTGTGCACAGAGGGCGTGGTCCACACGCTGCTGCCCCGGCGCTGCTGGCGCCGCGCCCACGCCAGGCGCAACGCGGCCGCGCGGTGACGATCGGGCACAATGAGGTCGCGCCCTGCCTCGATGGCCGCGATCAGCGCCGCATCGAGGCCCGGTGCCTGTGCAGGCGCTGCGCTACTTGAAACGGGCGCTGGCATCCACCACGCGCGGGCCGCCGCTGCCGGAGCTGCGCGGACCGTGGCGGACCGACCAGGATTCCAGCTGCGCCTCGATGCGCTGGAACACCACCTGCAAGGTGGCCGCATCAGGCAGCATGGTGGTGCGGAAGTGGTTGCGGTACGGCACGTTGAAGGCGGTACCGGGTGTCACCAGCACGTGCTTCTCTTCCAGCAGCTCAAGCGCGAACTGCTGGTCATTGAAGTCGGGCAGCACATCCGGCCGCACCTCGATGAAGGAATACATCGCGCCACTGGGTGGCGTGAGGCGCAGGTACTGGCTCCTGGCCACCGAATCGATCACGGCGCGGCGCGATTCATACAGGCGGCCACCAGGCGCGGTGAGGTCGAGGATGCTCTGGTAACCACCCAGCGCCGCGTGCACGGCATGCTGCGCCGGCACGCTGGCGCACATGCGCATGGAGCTCAGCAGCTCCACCGCCGCAAGGTAATCCCCCGCGCGCTGCACGGCGCCGGAGAAACTCACCCAGCCCACGCGATAGCCAGCCGCGCGATAGACCTTCGACAACCCGGAGAACGTGGCGCACAGCGTGTCGTGCACCAGCGAGGCGATGGGCACGAACTGCACGCCGTCATAGGTGATGCCGTCGTAGATCTCGTCGCTGAACACCACCAGCTGGTGCTTCTCGGCCAGGCGCGCAATGCGCTCGAGCACCTCGCGTGGATAAACCGCGCCGGTGGGATTGTTCGGGTTGATGATCACCAGCGCGCGCGTGCGCGGCGTGATCAGCGATTCCATCTCTTCCGGGTCGGGGAAGAAGCGGTTTTCCGGCCGGCAGGGATAATGCACGGCACGACCACGGTTGAGCGTGACCGCGGCGGTCCACAGCGGGTAGTCCGGCGCCGGCACCAGCACCTCGTCGCCATCGCTGAGCAGCGCGCGCAGCGTCTGGTCGATGAGCTCGGAAGTGCCGTTGCCGATGAAGATGGTCTCGGTGCTGCCACCGCGCACGCCGCGGTTCTGCTGCTGCAGCAGGATGGCCTCGCGTGCCGGGTATACGCCCTTCTGGTACGCATAGCCCTCTGACTGCGGCAGATTCTGCACCAGTGCAAGACGCAGGATCTCGGGCGTGCGGAAGCCGTAAGCGCCGGGATTGCCGATGTTCAGCGAGATGATCTCGTAACCCTGGCGCTCCAGTTCCATGGCGCGCCGCGCCAGGGCGCCACGGATCTCGTAGCGCACATGCTTGAGGGTCTCGCTGGGCCTGATCCCGGACTCGTGTTTCATCAGGGCAGTTTAGCCTTATAACCGGCGGGGCGGCCAGAACGGCATATACTTCCGGCCTCTCATTTCCAGCTGAATTTGCCGATGAAACGCATCCTGGTAGCCGTAAAGCGCGTGGTGGACTTCAACATTCGCATCCGCGTAAAACCTGATAACACCGGTGTCATCACCGAGGGGCTCAAGCAGAGCCTGAATCCTTTTGACGAAATCGCCCTCGAAGAGGCCCTGCGCCTGAAGGAAAAGGGCCTGGCCGATGAGGTGGTGGTTGCCTCCATCGGGCCGGCCGAGGTCCAGAACCAGCTGCGCACCGCGCTGGCCATGGGCGCCGACCGCGCCCTGCTGGTCAACAGCAACGAGGCACTGGAGCCGCTGGATGCGGCACGCGTGCTGCTGAAACTGGTCGAGCGCGAGCAGCCCCTGCTGGTGCTGCTGGGCAAGCAGGCCATTGACGATGACAACAACCAGACGGGCCAGATGCTGGCTGCATTGTGGGATCGCCCGCAGGCCACCTTCGCCTCGAAGGTGGAGCTGCTGGAAGGCGTGGCGCGTGTCACGCGCGAAGTGGACGCGGGCCTTGAGACCATCGAGGTCGACCTGCCCGCCGTGGTCACCGCCGACCTGCGTCTCAACGAGCCGCGCTTCGTGAAACTGCCGGAGATCATCAAGGCCAAGAAGAAGCCGCTGGAACAGCTGGACCTGGCGACGCTGGGCGTCACGCCGCGCCAGCGCCTGAAGGCCGTGCACTTCGCCGCGCCCGCTGCGCGACAGAAGGGCGTGATGGTGAAGGACGTGAATGAACTGCTGTCGGCCCTGACGGCGAAGGGGCTGGTCTGATGAGCCGCATACTGGTGATTGCCGAGCATGATGGCCGGCAGCTTTCCCCCGCTACTGCCAGGACTCTGCGCTGCGCGCAGGACATCGGCGGGGAGATCACCGTCGCCGTGTGGGGCGCGGGCATCGGTTCCATCGCCGCGGCTGCTGCACGCCTGGCCGGCGTGTCGCGCGTGCTGGCCTTCGATGATCCCGCCAACCCGCATGCACTGGCCGCCGCGATGGCCCCGCAGCTGCTCGCTGCCGCCCGCGATTGCTCTCATGTGCTGGCGCCCTCCACCACCTTCGGCAAGGACCTGCTGCCGCGACTTGCGGCGCTGCTCGAAGTGCCCGCCATCAGTGACGTGATGGCGGTGGAAAGCCCATCGCGCTTCCGTCGCCCCATCTACGCCGGCAATGCCATCCTCACGGTGGATGCCGGGGACCTGAAACCCATCGCAGCCACCGTGCGCATTGCTTCCTACACCGCAGTGGGCGAACAGGACCAGGCGGCACCGGTTGAGGCGGCCGCAACGCAGCCCGCCGCCCCGACCCACACCCGCTTCGTGTCACTGGCCGCGCAGGGCGGCGACCGTCCGGACCTGCAGAGCGCGCGTCGCGTGGTCTCCGGCGGCCGGGCCCTCGGCAGCGCCGAGAAGTTCGCCCTGGTGCAGGAACTGGCCGACGTGCTGGGCGCTGCGGTAGGCGCCTCCAGGGCCGCCGTGGACGCCGGCTATGCCGCCAACGACCTGCAGGTGGGCCAGACCGGCAAGATCATCGCCCCCGAGTTGTACATCGCGCTGGGCATTTCCGGCGCCATCCAGCACATGACCGGCATCAAGGATGCGCGCACCATCGTGGCGGTGAACAAGGACCCGGACGCGCCCATCTTCGAGGTCGCGGACTACGGCCTGGTGGCGGATCTCTTCGAGGCTGTGCCGGCGCTCATCGCCGGGCTGAAAAACCGGGCCTGAAACGCAAAGGCGGCCCGTGAGGGCCGCCTTGCAAACTGCCGGTCAGACACCAGCCACTCAGTTGCTGGCGTACAGCTCCCAGAGCTTGGCGATACGCAGCGTGACCGGGTTGCTGGTCTTGATCGAACCAAAGGTCTTCTTTGCTTCGGCTTTCTGGCCAGCCTTCAGCTGCGCGATACCCAGCAGCACCTGCGCGTCGTCCGGGTCCTTCAGCCCACCCTTGTCGACGGCGGCCCTGGCGGCAGCGGCGGCCTTGGCATATTCACCGAAACTGAACTGCTGCATGGCCAGCGCGTTGTATTCGTTGCCGGTAGGCGCAGACCTGGCTTCGCCCTCCAGCTTGGGCAGCTCGGCCATGGCAGCATCACCATACTTCCTGTTCGAGGCCAGATAGCGATCCGCGCGGCTCGCTTCGTCGGGTGCCTTGAACACGTTGAGCTTCTTGCCGGTCTCGAGCACCTTGTTGGCCTCGGCATAGAGTCCCAGCGAGGTGGCCGCATCCGAGTAAGCCGTGATGTCGGCCGGATGCTTGAGATTCGAAGTGGCATCCATCAGCCGGTAAAGCTGCACGCGCTGGCGGGGGTCAAGCTTTTCCTTCTTGACCTCGTAGATCAGCACGTTCCAGGTCTGCGGATCCGGGTGGTGGCGGACGAGCTTCTCGAGCGTTGCTTGGGCGGCATCAGCATTGCCTGCCTTGCTGTAGGCGTCCTGCAGCAGGGCCAGCTGCCGGCGGTCCGGCTTGCGTCCGGCCTTCTCGTCGGCGGCGACCAGCCCCTCGAAGAGCTTGACGGCCTCGTTGTAGTTTTTGGTCTGGTAGTAGCTCTGGCCTACGACAGTGTAGACATCCTCATTGGCACCACCGCTCTTGATGAGGTCAGTGCCATGCTTGATGGCCTGCGGGAAATTCTTCTGCTGGTAGTTCGCGGAGACCAGCGCGGTGCGGAAGGCATTCTGCTCGGCAGGCGTCAGCGAGAAGCCCGAACCCAGCATGCCCTCAAGCGCGGCGATGATGCCGGCGTTGTCTTTCTTGGACTTCGCCACCTCGAGCAGGAAATAGTTGGCTGCGTAGATGTCATCGGGCGCCTTGCGCGAGGAGCTGTTCAGCACTTCCTTCGCTTTCGCCTCGACCTCCGCGAAACGTTTGGCCTTGACCGCTGCGTCAGCCGCCATGAACTGGTCGGCAAAAGCCGGACTCGTCTTTGGCGTTGCAGCATGGGCACCCACTCCCGCGGTCGCCAGTACCGCGGCCAGAACCATCGACCGGACCATCACCTTCATCATGAGTCCCCTCTCGTCGCCGGCAGCCCCGATTGGGCCTGCCCAATTAACTACCACCAATCTGGCGTCAGTACGACCCTCGTCAAGAGTGTCTTACGGACCATGTGTCGATTTAGCCGCATAGCGACTGAATCCGCCCTGAATGCGGATTGCAGTGCAACATCAATGGCTATTCGGCGAATTCCGCGACGTTGGTGAAGCCCATGCGCACCATGCCAGCGCGCTGCGCGGCAGCCATCACATTGGCCACCACGTCGTACAGGGCCAGCCCCGAGGGACGCAGGTGGATTTCCGGCTGGGGCTCCTTCACGGATTCCTGATTGAAGAATTCCTCGATGGCAGGAATGCCGCTCATCGCGCTGCCGTTGATGACGACAGTGCCGTCCGGATCGATCTCGACGTAGATACGCTCGGGGTTGTCCTGCACGGCGTTGGTGCTTGGCGGCGGCATCTCGAGCTTCACGGCGTGGTTCTGCACCGGCAGCGTAAGGATGAGCATCACCAGCAACACCAGCATCACGTCGATCAGCGGCGTGGTGTTGACGTCGCACATTGGCTCCGAGGAGCCGCCCGAAGAAACATTCATGGCCATGGCGCAAAAACTCCTGTCAGCGACCCGCCGTTGCGCCCTTCGGCTCAGTGAGGAATTGCACCTCGATGATGCCGGCGGTCTGGATGGTGTAGAGGGCGCGCGCCACGTGCTCGTAGCGCGCGTTCCGGTCGGCCTTCATGTGCACCTTCGGGGGCAGCTGCCCCGCGGCGCTGGCCGCACGACTGCGATTGGCGAGGGCGTCGAACAGGCCCTCCCGGGACAGCGAACCGCCGCCCAGGTAGAAGTTCCCGTTCTGGTCCACCGTCACCGGAATGTCTTCCGGCTTGGTCTGCGTGGAGAGGTTGCGCGGTTCCGGCAGATCAACGGGCACCGACGGCACGATCACCGGCACAGTGATCAGGAAGATGATCAGCATCACCAGCATCACGTCGACCAGCGGCGTGGTGTTGATGTCTGACATCACCTTGTCGTCGCCGCCCTCTCCTCCAACGCTCATCGCCATGGCAGTTCCCCTGTCGCGCTCGTGGCAGGCCGCTTACTTCTTGGCCGCCGCGGGTGCAGCCGGGGCCACACGCACGTCCGGCTTCACGCCGCCGATGAGGTTGGCTTCAAGGTCGCCAGTGAACTCGCGCAGCGTGTCCTGGATGGCCTTGTTGCGCTTCAGCAGCACGTTGTAGGCGATAACCGCGGGCACCGCGACCACCAGGCCCAGCGCCGTCATGATCAGCGCCTCACCGACAGGACCGGCCACCTGGTCGATCGAGGGCTGGCCGGACAGGCCGATCTTGATGAGGGCCACGAGGATGCCGTACACCGTGCCCATCAGGCCGACGAACGGCGAGGTGGAACCCACGGTGGCCAGGAACGAGAGGCCGCTGGACATCTTGCTGTTGAGGCCGTCGACAGACCGGCTCAGTGCCATGCCCAACCACTCGCGCAGCGAGATGCGATCGCTCAGGCGGCCCTCGTAGTGGCCGGCAGCGCGCACGGCGCTCTCGGCGATCACGCGGAAGTCATCGCCCTTGGGCAGGCGGTCGATGCCCTCGCGGGCCGAGCCGGCGCTCCAGAAGGTCTTCTCGACGTTGCGGGCCGACTTGCCCAGCTTGTACTGGTCCCAGTACTTGGTGAAGAAGATCCACCAGGTGCCGAGGGACATGATGGCCAGCACGGCCAGGATGGTGTACGAGACGCCGGTGCCGTGCTCGATCAGGGCACCAAAACCGTACGGGTTGCTGCCGGCTTCTGCTACCGCGCCGGCTACTTCTTCACTTGCCATTATTCCCTCGATTGCTGCTTAAGCGTCACTCAGAACATCGGATACACGAACCATTGCCCCGGGGAAGTGGAGCTGCGCCACCCCGGGGCTCTCGAACTTGCGGGCCTAGCCTTCCTTCAGACTGAAGGTAACCAACTGCGAGAAACAGTCGGTATCCCGGACCTTGCCGTCTTCCGTGCCGGGCTTGAAGCGGTACTGCTTGGCCATCTTCACGCCGGCCTCGTCGAGGCGCGGATACTTGGAGGATTCGATCACTTCGGCGCTGGTCACGCGGCCGTTGGAGCCGATGCACAGGCGCACGCGTACCTTGCCCTCCTCGCCCATGTTCCTGGACGTGGGCGGATAGAAGTCGGCCACGTCGGGGCGGTAGGTCAGGGAGGCCTTGGTGACCACCACGGAGCGGGTGGCAACCGGCGGCGGCGGCGGCGCGGGCGGGACCACCTCGGTGGTGGTGGGCGCCTGGATGGCGGTGGGCGGCGGCGGCGGCAGCTGGATGTCGACCAGCACCGGCGGTACCTGCACCGGCGGGAGTTCCATCTGCACTTCGGGTGGCGGCGGGGGCGGCGGCTCTTCGATCACCTCGTTGATGATCTCGGCCTTGATCGGTTCGGTGACCTTGGCGATGAGTTTTACCGCCAGACCACTCTTCAGTGCCCAGAAGAAGGCCAGGTGGAAAGCCACCAGCAGCACGAGGAATGTGCCGCGACGGGAAAGCCAGCTGCCTTCAGTTTGTGTGTATACGCCCATGACCCCTCAACCTTTGCAAGCCATCCCCAAAAAAGGCCGCGCCGCAAGGTAACTACCTTCTAGCTGTCATGCAAGTGCTTGCATGCCTGCGGGAACTGTAACGCCGAACTCGAGAATTGCACAACCTCACCTGAAGCACACGTCAGGCGCACGCAGCGCGCTGCAATATGCGCCTGTGCAATAAACAGTGCGTCAAATCGGCTGCGACGAACCCCCGGCGCGGTGCTTTGATTCCGCTGTAAACAAGCCACCACGATACATTGCCGGGTGACGTCGCGATGATGATATCCCATCACGCGGCGCTGCAATCACTTCTGCAGCGCGGTCTGCAGTGCGACATGTCCTACGACGATGCGACAGCCGGCACCGGCATGGCGCCGGTGGCAAGGCGGTTACGGCGGCGTGCCCCCCGTCCCCGACCCGCTGCGCTGCAGGCTCAGGCGGATGAAACCCATGGCGCCGGCCAGTGTGATGCCGAAGGGCAACAGCAGTGCGTAGCGCCCTGCCCCGGGTGAACGACGTTCCAGTAGCGTGTAGGCCACGGCGCCCAGCGGTGGCGCCAGCAGGCCGCGCATGCCGGTGAGGGTGACGTTCACGCCCATGTACTGCTGCACCTTGCCCAGCGTGGCGAAGTCGTTGTGGCCCAGGTTCCAGCCCAGGTTGGCACCGGCCGTGGAGATCCCGAACAGCAGTGCGGCCAGCCACAGCAGCGGCTGGTTCTCCAGGAACACGCCCATGATCACTGCCGCCATCGCCAGCACCAGCGACCAGCACTGGCGCGCGCGGTACTCCACCACGTGGCCGGCATCGAAGAGCCTGGCCCACATGGGCGTGAACACCGGCACACTCAGCAGCGGCACGATGGTGAGCATGGCGATCTGCTGGGCTGCAGGCAGGTGCAGCTGGTCGCTGAAGATGATGACCAGCTGACCGAAGATCATCAGGTTGCCGGCGCCATACAGCGCCATCCACGACATGAAGCGCCGGAACTCCGGATCCCCCTGCAGGATCGCGCGCATGGCCCCGAGGCTGAACACCTCGGCCTTGCCGCCCTCGCTGCGTTCGGCGCGCAGCAGCCGGAAGGACTGGCGCACCCGCACGCGGCGGAACATCACGGCTGCCGCGCCAGCGGACATGCCGGCCACAAGATAGAGCAGTGGTGCCGCATGCGGGCGGGTCTGCAGCACCGTGCCCACCAGCGCGGCCACACCGGCCATGCCCAGCGCGGTGGCGATCACGATGCGGCCGGTGGTGCGCGCCAGCACAGCGCGCGGGTAATTCGCGCTCCACACGGTGGAGCGCACGGTGAGCACGCCGGACCAGATCATGCGCGCGGCCAGCACCGACACCACAGTGAGCGCCAGGCCCGTGGAAGCGCGCGGCATCAGGCCGATGCAGCCCACCACCGCACCGAACACCGCCAGCAGCACCACCAGCAGGCGCACCTTCTCGCGGCCGTGTGCAAGGTTGGCCCACAGGAAGGAAGTGAGGTTGGCAAGCGCCGGGGAGCCGCTCACGAAGGCGGTGGCGAGGTTCAGCAGCTCCGGCGCCACATGGGCCGCGAAACCGCGCTTCACCAGCACGGCGGCGGTGGCGCCCTCCACCATGCCCAGGGCACAGCCGGCCAGCAGCCAGGGGCCCAGTTCGCGCCGGTACAGGGCCAGCGCGGGCCGGCCCGGACTCATGCGCCGAAGCGCGCTGCGATGAGCGCGGCTACCGCGCGGATGCCTTGTGCCTCGGCGCCCGGGGGGCGCCCCGGGCGGTCGCGCTGGTTCCAGGAGTAGATGTCCAGGTGCAGCCAGCGTACGGGATCGGTGACGAACCGCCGCAGGAACAGCGCGGCAGTGATCGCGCCGGCCATGCCGCCGGACGGTGCATTGTTCAGGTCGGCGATGCGGCTCGACAGGTCCTCGTCGTAGGGATCCCACAGCGGCATCGGCCAGAGGGGATCGGCCAGGCGCTCGCCCTCCTCCCGCAGCTGGCGCACCAGTGCGGCATCGCCGCCGAAGACGGGCGGGAGTTCCGGTCCCAGCGCCACCCGCGCCGCGCCGGTGAGTGTGGCGAAGTCCACGACCAGCGCCGGGGATTCTTCTGCTGCCAGCGCCAGCGCGTCGGCCAGCACGAGCCTTCCTTCGGCATCAGTGTTCGTGATTTCCACCGACAGGCCCTTGCGCGAGCGCCACACGTCGCCGGGGCGGAAGGCATTGCCGTCCACGCTGTTCTCCACGGCGGGGACCAGCACACGCAGGTCAATGCGCACGCCGGTGTCGCGCAGCAGTTGCGCTGTGGCCAGGGCCGCCGCGGCGCCGCCCATGTCCTTCTTCATCAGGGCCATGCCGGCGGAGGGCTTCATGTCCAGCCCGCCGCTGTCGAAGCAAACGCCCTTGCCCACCAGCGTGATGCGCGGAGCGCCGGGGCTGGGGAAGCGCAGGTCCAGCAGCCGCGGTGCGCGCGCGGAACCCTGGCCGACGGCCGCGATGAGGGGAAATCCCTGGCGCAGCGCATCGCCCTTGATCACCTGCAGCTGTCCGCCATGCCGGGCGGCGAAGCCGGCGGCCTGCTGTTCCAGTTCCTCCGGACCCAGGTCGTTGGCCGGCGTGTTCACCAGGTCGCGGGCCCAGGCCGCGGCCGCAGTGGCAGCCGCCACATAACCAGCATCCACCCCTGCGGGTGGTTCCAGCGCCGGCCGGCGCGACTGGGTGGGACGCGGGGTGACATAGCGCTGGAAGCGGTAGCCTCCGTAGGTCCAGCCCAGCGTGAAAGGCAGCGCGGCTACAGCATGTGATCCGGCCAGCCGGTAGCTGGCAAACGGCAGGCGGTCGGACAGCGCGGCACCCAGCCAGAACCAGCCGGCCGCATCGGCCGGCGCCTGCTTGCCCAGCCCCACCACTACGCCGGAACTGGCGCCATCCTTTCCCGGGAGCAGCGCCCAGCGACCACGCTCCGCCAGGAAACCACTGGCCTCGAGCCAGCCGCGCACAGCGGCAGGCTGGGCATCGCGCCATGCCGGGAATTCGCGGTCGGTGACGCAGTACAGCGGCAGCGCGGCGCTGGGTTCTTCGGGCTGGGGCATGTGCGGCATTCTAAGTGATCCGCATCACTGACAGGTCAGCAAATAACGGATTCGCGCTATACTTGCCAGTTCCACAGTGTTGTTTTCACGGAGCCCAAGCATGCGTCTTTACGGACCCAAGGATGTCGACAAAACCGCCCTGCGCCGCGCGCGTATCGCGATCCTCGGCTATGGCAGCCAGGGCCGCGCCCATGCGCTGAACCTGAAGGACAGCGGTTTCGACGTGGTAGTGGGCGTGCGCAAGGGCGACAGCTTCAAGCAGGCGAAGAAGGACGGCCTCACCGTGCTGTCTCCCGCCGATGCTGTGAAGGACGCCACCCTGATCGCCATCCTGGTGCCCGACACCACGCAGAAGGCGCTGTACAACGAGCTGAAGGATTCGATCCCGAAGGGCGCGACGCTGCTGTTCGCGCACGGCTTCAACATCCACTTCGGCCAGATCAAGCCGCGCAAGGACCTGGACGTGGTGCTGATCGCGCCGAAGGGCCCGGGTGGCCTGGTGCGTCGCCAGTACCAGCAGGGTCGTGGCGTGCCGGCGCTCATCGCCGTGGCGCAGGATGCCTCCAAGAAGGCCTTCGACAAGGCGCTGGCCTATGCCCACGGCATCGGCAGCACCCGTGGCGGCGTGCTGGCCACCACCTTCAAGGAAGAGACGGAGACCGATCTCTTCGGCGAGCAGGTGGTGCTGTGCGGTGGCACCTCCGACCTGATCCTGAAGGGTTTCGAGACGCTCACCGAAGCCGGCTACCAGCCGGAAGTGGCCTACTACGAAGTGCTGCATGAGCTGAAGCTCATCGTCGACCTGCTGCACGAGGGCGGCCTGGCGAAGATGCACAAGTACATCAGCACCACCGCCAAGTGGGGCGACATGATCAGCGGTCCGCGCATCATCAATCGCACCACCAAGAAGGAAATGAAGAAGGTGCTGGGCGACATCCAGTCGGGCAAGTTCGCCCGCCGCTGGATCGCCGAGAACAAGACCGGCATGAAGAAGTACAACAAGCTGATGAAGGCCGACCTGAACCACAAGATCGAGAAGGTCGGGGCCAAGCTGCGCGAGCGCATGCCCTGGCTGTCGGAGGAGCGCGCCTGACAACGCGCTGAAGCAGGAACAACGCCATGCCCATACCCGCAACGCAATACATCTGGTTCAACGGCAAGCTGGTCCCCTGGGAGAAGGCGACGGTACATGTGCTGTCGCACGCCCTGCACTACGGCTCGTCGGTGTTCGAGGGTGTACGGGCGTATGCCACCAGGTCGGGTGTGGCGGTGTTCCGCCTCGCCGAGCACACGCGGCGCCTGTTTGATTCGGCCAAGATCTACCGCATCACCATTCCCTTCACGCCCGAGCAGGTCAATGCGGCCTGCCGTGAAGTGGTGGCGGTCAACGGGCTGAAGAACGGCGCCTACCTCAGGCCGGTGGCCTTCCGCGGCTACGGCGAGATCGGCGTGGCACCGAAGATCGAGCCGCCCATCGACGTGGCCGTGGCCGCGTGGGAATGGGGCAAGTACCTCGGTGCCGATTCCGAAGCCAATGGCGTGGACGTTTGCGTGTCCTCGTGGCAGCGCGTGGCGCCCAACACCATCCCTGCCCTGGCCAAGGCCGCGGGCAATTATCTTTCGAGCCAGCTGATCAGCCTGGAGGCCAAGCGCCTCGGGTTCGCCGAGGGCATCGGCCTTGCGCCCGATGGCACGGTGAGCGAAGGCGCTGGCGAGAACCTGTTCCTGATCCGCGATGGCGTCATCCACACGCCGGGCCTGGCGCATTCGGCCCTCGGCGGCATCACACGTGATTCAGTGATGAAGCTGGCGCGCGACATGGGCCTGGAAGTGCGCGAGAGCGCCATTCCGCGCGAGATGCTGTACATCGCCGACGAGCTGTTCTTCACCGGCACGGCCGCTGAGATCACGCCGGTGCGTTCGGTGGACCGCATCGTGGTCGGCGAAGGCCGGCGCGGTCCCATCACCGAGAAGCTGCAGCAGGCCTTCTTCGGCGTGCTCAACGGTACCCTGCCCGACAAATACGGCTGGCTGGATCCGGTGGACATGTCGGCGGTGCCGCGCGCCGCGACGGGTTGAGGTTGACGATGAGCCAGCCGAAGACCCTCTTCCAGAAAGTCTGGGAGCGGCACGAAGTCGTGCCCGAGACCGCCGACACGCCGGCGGTGCTGTACATCGACCTGCATCTCATCCATGAAGTGACCACGCCGCAGGCCTTCACGGTGCTGCGCGAGCGTGGGCTGAAGGTGCGTCGCCCCGACCTTACGCTGGGCACCATGGACCACTCCACGCCCACTCGCACCGAGCAGGTGTTCGGCGGCAAGCCCTTCACCATCGAGTCGGCCGCGAAGCAGGTGCATCAGATGCAGGCCAACTGCGCCGAGTTCGGAGTGGAGCTCCTGAACCTCACCAGCGACAAGCGCGGCATCGTGCATGTGATCGGGCCGGAGCTGGGTGCGACCCAGCCGGGCAAGACCATCGTCTGCGGCGACAGCCACACCTCCACGCATGGCGCCTTCGGTGCGCTGGCCTTCGGCATCGGCACCACCGAGGTGGGACATGTGCTGGCCACGCAGTGCCTGCTGCAGACGCGGGCGAAGACGCTGGCCATCACGGTGAACGGACGTTTGCGTCCGGGCGTGACGGCCAAGGACCTGGTGCTCGCCATCATCGGCCGCGTCGGCGTCGGCGGTGGCACCGGCCACGTGATCGAGTTCCGCGGCGAGGCCATCCGCGCGCTCAACATGGATGAGCGCATGACGGTGTGCAACATGTCCATCGAGGCCGGCGCGCGCGCCGGCATGATCGCGCCGGACGAGACTACCTTCGACTACCTCAAGGGTCGCCCGCGCGCGCCGCAGGGCGCCGACTGGGACAAGGCCGTGGCCGACTGGCGCACGCTGGCCTCCGATCCTGGCGCCACCTTCGACCGCGAAGTGATCATCGATGCTTCGACCATCGAGCCCATGGTCACCTGGGGTACGCATCCCGGCATGGTGGCCGCCGTCACCGGCAACGTGCCGGTGAGCAGCGAGGATCCGGTGTTCGGTCGTGCGCTGGAATACATGGGTTTCTCCGCCGGACAGAAGCTGTCCGGCTCGCCGGTGAACATGGTGTTCATCGGCAGCTGCACCAACTCGCGCCTCACCGACCTGCGCGCCGCTGCCGGCCTGCTGAAGGGTCGCAAGATCGCCGCCGGCGTGCAGATGCTGGTGGTGCCTGGCTCGCAGCAGATCAAGAAGCAGGCCGAGGCCGAGGGCCTGGACCGCGTGTTCACCGAGGCCGGCGCCGAATGGCGCGAGTCCGGCTGCTCGATGTGCCTGGGGATGAACGGGGACATCGTAGGCAAGGGGCAATATTCCCTCAGCACCAGCAACCGCAACTTCGAGGGCCGCCAGGGTCCCGGCGCACGCACGCTGCTGGCCAGCCCGCTCACCGCGGCGGCCTCCGCCGTGCGTGGCGTGATCACCGATCCACGCGAGCTGATGCCGGCACAGGGTTAATCACATGGAAGCCATCCAGAGCATCACTTCGCGCACGGCAGTCCTGCCGCGCAATGACGTCGACACCGACCAGATCATCCCGGCGCGCTTCCTGCGCACCACCTCGAAGGAAGGACTTGGCCGGCAGCTGTTCGCCGACTGGCGTTACCTCGCCGACGGCAGCCCGGATCCGGCCTTCGTGCTCAACACGCCCGTGGCGCAGGGCTGCAAGGTGCTGGTGGCGGGCGACAACTTCGGCTGTGGCTCCTCGCGCGAGCATGCGCCCTGGGCGCTCACGGACTTCGGCATCCGCGCGGTGGTGAGCACCAGCTTCGCGGACATCTTCCGCTCCAATTCACTGAAGAACGGGCTGGTGCCGGTGGTCGTCGATGCCGCCACCCTGGCCTGGCTCACGGCGAACCCGGGCGTGGAAGTCACGGTGGACCTGGGCAGCAGCTCGCTGCAGCTGCCGGATGGCCGCAGCGTGAAGTTCCCGATCGAGCCCTTCGCGCGCTACTGCCTGATGCAGGGCGTGGACCAGCTGGGCTATCTGCTGTCGAAAGACGCGCAGATCACCGCTTACGAGCAGCGCCGCGCGGCCGCCGGCCGCTAGACGCGACCGCTTTTTCCCGGAGCTTTTCCATGCAGGCAAACATCACCGTCCTTGGTGGCGATGGCATCGGCCCCGAAGTGACCCGCGAAGGCGTGCGCGCGCTTGAGAAAGTGGCGGCGCTGTTCGGCCACCAGTTCCACTTCGATGCGCGGGATTTCGGCGGCATCGCCATCGACAACCACGGCGATCCGCTGCCGGCGGCCACACTGCAGAGCTGCCTGGCGTCCGATGCCATCCTGCTGGGCGCCATCGGCGGGCCGAAGTGGTCGGCGCCGGATGCGAAGCTGCGCCCCGAGGCGGGACTGCTGCGTCTGCGCAAGGAGCTGGGCGTGTACGCCAACCTGCGCCCGGTAGCGGTGCACCCTGCCCTCGCCGATTCCACCACGCTGAAGGCCGAGGTGGTGCGCGGCGTGGATCTGGTGTTCGTGCGCGAGCTCACCGGCGGCATCTACTTCGGCGCCAAGACCCGCAGCGCTACCGAGGCCAGCGACCTGTGCAGCTACAGCGCGGCGGAGATCGAGCGCGTGACGCGCGTGGCCGGCCGCCTGGCGCAGGCGCGGCGGCGCAAGCTCACCTCCATCGACAAGTCCAATGTGCTCGACACCTCCCGCCTGTGGCGCGAAGTGGTCACGCGCGTGATGAAGGCGGAATTCGCCGACGTGGCGGTGGAGCACATCCTGGTGGATGCGGCTGCCATGCACCTGATCCGCCGCCCGGCGGACTTCGACGTGATCGTCACCGAGAACATGTTCGGCGACATCCTGACCGACGAGGCTTCGATGCTGGCCGGCTCGCTGGGGCTCTCGCCTTCGGCTTCGCTGGGTGACGGCAAGCGTGGCCTCTATGAGCCCATCCATGGATCGGCACCGGACATTGCCGGCAAGGGCATCGCCAATCCCGTGGGCACCATCCTCTCCGCCGCGCTGCTGCTGCGGCATTCACTGGGGCTGGAAGCCGAGGCGCGCGCTGTCGAGGGCGCCGTGGCCAGGGCACTGGATGAGGGCCTGCGCACGGCTGACATCGCAGCCGGCGGCAAGGCACTGACGACAGCACAGGCCGGCGAGCGTATCGCCAGCCTGATCAGCCGGGGCTGATCGGCCTGCCGCACTGATCCTGCTTGCGCCGCTGCGGCGGTGGCCTGATATTCCCCTTGAGGAAGGCGCCCTGGAGCGCGGGGGAAGACCATGAAGGGATCAAGACAGCTTCTGCGCCTGCGGCTGGCAGGTCGCGCCCTGGGCATGGCCTGCCTGCTGTCCGCCACAGCGCTTGCCGCACAGGCACAGGCCTTTTCCGGGGCCCGGCAATCACCGGTCGACTACACCCGCGCGGAACATGCGCCGAAGCGCAGTTGCGCCAGGCTGGGCGGCTTCAAGGGCAAGGACATCCTCTCCATCACGGCCACTGCGATGCCCGCCACCGCTTCGACGCCGGCGTGGTGCCGCGTGACCGGCACCATCAAACCCGAGGTGGACTTCGAGGTGGCCCTGCCGCAGGGCTGGAACGGCCGCTTCTACATGATCGGCAACGGCGGCCATGCGGGGGAATCGCTGGAGGATGCAGGCCGCACCAGCCAGCGCGATGCGGCGCTGGCACTGGGCTTCGCCTTCGCCCAGACCAATACGGGGCATGACTCGCGCCGCGAGCCGGGTGGCACCTTCGTGCTCGGCAATCCGCAGAAGGCCACCGACTATGCTTACCGCGCGGTGCATGTCACGGCCAGCACCGCCAGGAACCTGGTGAAGGAGTATTACGGCCGCCAGGCCGAACGCGCCTACTGGAACTCCTGCTCCAACGGCGGGCGGCAGGGACTGGTCGAGGCGCAGCGCTACCCGGATGATTTCGACGGCATCCTCGCCAATGCACCCTGGGTGGACCAGACCGGCTTCATGCTGGGTGCGATCTGGAACCAGCAGGCACTGGCCGCCGCGCCGCTCACCGCCGGCAAGATGGCCACCGTGGCAGCGCGCGTGATGCAGCGCTGCGATGCCGTCGACGGGCTTGCCGACGGATTGATCGATGACCCGCGCAAGTGCGATTTCGACGCGCGGCGTGATGTGCCTGCCTGCCCTGCGGGCAATGATGCAGACAGTTGCCTGACCCCGGCGCAGGCCACCACGGTGAACAGGATCCACTCCGGTCCGGTGGATAGCCGGGGCCGGTCGCTGTTTCCCGGTTTCATGCCCGGCAGCGAGGCCGTGGTCACCGCGGCCAATGGCACCTCTGCCAGTGCCTGGATGGGCATGATCGTGCCGGCGACCCCGGACGCGAAACCGGCCGTGTTCAGCCTGGGCGAGAACACCCTGCGCTACCTGGTGCTGAAGCCACCGCAGCCGGACTACGACACGATGCGCTTCGACTTCGATCGTGACCCGCGCCTGGTGGGTCCCTGGGCGGCGCAGGCCAATGCCACCAGCACCAACCTCGACCGGCTGCGCCGGCGCGGCGGCAAGGTGTTGATGACCTATGGCTGGGCCGACCAGATCCTGCAGCCGATGATGGGCGTGAACTACTACGAGGCGTTGCTGAAGCGCTATGGCAAGGCCACCGGCAGCTTCGCGCGGCTGTTCATGGTGCCGGGAATGACCCATTGCAGCGGCGGCCTTGGCACCGATCGTTTCGATGCCATGACAGCCCTGATCAACTGGGTGGAGGCCGGCGAGGCACCGGAGTCCCTGGCGGGCTCACGCGTGGTGGACAACAAGGTGGTGCGCACGCGGCCGCTCTGCCCCTATCCGCAGGTGGCGCGCTACAACGGCTCCGGAAGCATCGACGAGGCGGCGAACTTCAGCTGCGCCGCGCCATAGCGCGCACCTGCTGATCCTGCCGGTTTCAGTTGGGTCGCGGGGCAGCGGGCGCGACGGCCTGGTTCATCTTCATGTGCAAGGCCATGGACTGAGTCGTGCCCTGCAGGGCCATGCTCATCGCAATGGCCATCTCCACGTCCAGCGAGCCGCGCGGCACCAGGCTGCCCAGTCCGATCTTCATCGTTCCGCCGCCTGTCATCGTCGCCGAACTCACCTCGGCACCAGGCACCATTCCCGACAGGTCGGGCAGCGACACGTCGATGATCTTCACCTCCACCTCCGCTTCATCTGCGTTGCGCGAGCGCAGCGTGTATTCGGTGGTCTGGGTCACTTCGAGGCCGTTGGCGCTGGTCTGCTGTATGGCTCGCCAGCGTGCGCCGATGCCAACGGGTTCCGCTGGCAGTGGCAGGGCCAGCTGCTGCATCTGCTCCTGCAGGTCCTCTGCCGTAGGGGCAATGCCCGCAGCGGCGCGTGGTGCGCCCATCTGGCTGCCGGACACCTGTCCGCGTGTATCCAGTGAATAGCTGCCCGACAATCCCTTCATGCTGGCAAGGGTGGGATTCAGCTGGGCGGCAGTTGCACTGTCGCCACCCGCCTCGGCGGAGATCACCTCGAAGCGCATCTTCGCGCTGCCGTCGGCGCCAACCTCCGCGGTACGCAGCTGGATCTGGATGCTGATGGGGGTGGACGCCCCCATCGGCACCTGCATTCCCGAGGCCACCATGGTCAGCTGCATGGTGGTATCCATCTTCGCGGTTTCGGAGCGACCGGACTGGAAACGGTAACGCAGGGGCTGGAGCTGGCCGGTGCCCGGTTGCAGCAATGTCACCGTGGAGGATGACTGGGCGTGGGCGACGGCACATCCCAGCGCAAGCGCTGCGCTGGAGGCGATCAGCAGGGGTCGGAACATGGGGCACCCGGTGAGTGAGGAGCCCCGACGATAACACCTGGCGCGCGGCGCTGCGGCCGCCAGGTGTTGCCGTGGCAAGCTAGCGGATGCCCAGTTCCCGGTTGGCCCAGGGGATGAAATATTTCCAGTTCGGGCCGTCGGTATGGCCCCCGTCGTGCTGGCGCCAGGCCAGCCGGCCGTCGAGCAGGGATTCATTCACTGCAGGCAGCGTGGCATTGCGATAGTCATCGCCACGCCCCAGGTCCTTCACGCCCAGCAGGCGGTACACCGGACTGGCCGCGAGCGCCGCCATGAAGCTGCCCTTCTGGTCCAGCCACTTCGCGTCCCCGCGCTCGGGAATGCCGTAGCTGATGAAGGTGGCGCGCGGTGCGCACAGCGCGATCAGCTGGTGTGCATCCACCGGGATGTCGCCGGCATTGCGGCTGCCGAAGCTGGATTCCGCTGTGCCGTACTTGAGGAAATTGCCGGCCATCCAGTGGTATTCGCCGGAGCCGGTGAGGTTTTCGACGGCCTCGCCGAAGTTGCGCCGGTGCAGCTTCGCGCCGCCCTCGCCCGAGGAACCGATGAGCACCACGGCAAAACGCTCGTCGAAGGCCATGGTCACCAGCGCGGCCTTGCCATAGCGCGACACGCCTTCGATGCCCACGCGCTTTGCATCGACACTCCTGTCGGTTTCAAGGTAGTCCAGCGCGCGCGATGCACCCCAGCCCCAGGCGCGCAGCGAACCCCAGTCATCGGGCTTGCGCGGCTGGCCCTTGTTCACCAGGCCGATGATGCCCCTGGTGAGGCCGGCGCCGTTGTCGGCCTGGATGCTGCCGGGGTTCAGGTAGGCGTAACCCCAGCCGGCGGCGATGAGCTGCTCGGTGGCGGGTGGATCACCGGCTGGGGGTGGTCCACCCGGGCCACCCGGTGGGCCCGGTGGTTGTCCGCCTGCGCGGGCAGGTGGCGGGCCTCCCGGCGGTGCACCGGCGCCTGGTCCGGGACCAGGCCCGCGGGCTGGAGCCGCGCCCGCCGCGGCGGGCGGCGCACAGGGATCCACTGGCGGCGCCGGGCGCGGTGCCTGCGTCGTGGCGCCGGGCATGCGGCCGCCGCCGAACATGATCATCACCGGCACTGGTCCCTTCGCATCCGCGGGTGTGACCAGCACCATGTCGATGTTCACGTCGATCGCCGGCCAGGCGGAGTTGTCCACCTTGCCCACCACGCGGCGGGCCTTCACGTCGCGCGCGCCCACCTTGGCGGTGGTGCTTTCGGTGATGGACCAGGTGACTTTCGGGACCTGCTTCGGGATGCGGCCCACCACCTCACGCTCGAACAGCTCCAGGATTTCCGGCCGGCGCTGCTCGCGCCACTGCCGTGCCGTGGTGACGCTGCGGCCGTTCTGCAGCTTGAGCACCTCGGGCAGGTTGGGGAAGGGATTGGCCAGCGCCTCGTCGTAGTTGGCGGCGTTGGGCGCACTCTCGTTGCCGCTGGGACCGGGCCGCAGCTTCGTGATACCCAGCTGCTGCAGCATGTTCGCGTGGTCGTCCGCGGTCTTCCAGCAGCTGGTGTCGACGGGCGCCGCCGCCTCGGCCAGTGCGGCCGCGGCCAGCATGGGCAGCAGCAGCAGGCTGCGTACCGTGTTCCGTTGCATCCGCTCGATCATGGCTTCCCCCGTTCTTGTTTGCCGCCGCCGGATTACGATGCTTTGACTATCCTCGCGCGCGTTTGAGTCCGGCGGCAAGGTCGCGGCGCAGGTCTTCCACCGCTTCGATGCCGATGGACAGGCGCAGCAGGCCATCCACCAGGCCGGCGGCGGCGCGTGCTTCCGGCGCCATGGCCGCGTGCGTCATCGATGCGGGGTGCGCGACCAGGCTTTCCACGCCACCGAGGGACTCGGCCAGCGAGAAGAACTCCAGGCCCTCGACGAAGCGGCGAACGGCGCCCTCCCCGCCCTCGAGCTCGATGGTGACCATGGCACCGAAACCATCCTGCTGGCGCTTCGCGACCTCGTGGCCCACATGGCCGGGCAGGCCCGGGTAGTACACCTTGCGGATTCCCGGCTGGGCGGCGAGCCACGCAGCCAGGTCACCGGCATTGGCGCCATGCACGGCAAGCCGCGCCTGCAGCGTGCGCAGGCCACGCAGCGTGAGGAAGCTGTCGAAGGCGCCGGCAGTGAGGCCCAGTGCATTGGCCCACCAGGCCAGCTGCTCGTGCAGTTCCGGCGTCTTCGCCACGACGGCGCCACCGACCACGTCGCTGTGGCCGTTGATGTACTTGGTGGTGGAGTGCACGACGATGTCGGCACCGAGTTCAAGCGGGCGCTGCCAGGCCGGTGACAGGAAAGTGTTGTCCACCGCCACCAGGGTGCCCTTGCCCTGCACGCGCTTCGCCAGCGCCGCGATGTCGGTGATTCGCAGCAGCGGGTTGCTGGGCGTCTCGATCCACAGCAGGTCGGTCTTCTGCGAGAGCGCCGCATCCAGCGCCTTCTCATCCGCGAAGCGCACGAAATCGATCTTCAGTTCGCCGCGCTTCTGCCAGGCGGTGAACAGGCGGAAAGTGCCGCCGTAGCAGTCGTGCGGCGCCACGATGCGCGCGCCCTGCGGCAGCAGGTGGCCGACCAGGGTGATAGCGCCCATGCCCGTGCCGGTGATCACGCCACCAGCGCCGCCTTCCAGGTCGGCCAGCGCATTGCCCAGCAGGTCACGCGTGGGATTGCCCGAGCGCGAGTAGTCGTACTTGCGCTTGTCGCCGTAGCCGCGGAAGGCATAGGTGCTGGAAAGATGCAGCGGCGGCACCACGGCGCCCGTGACGTCATCGGACTCGAGGCCGGCACGCACCGAGCGCGTGGTGAATTCAGGTCGGTCGGTCAAGGGATTCTCCGGAATGGATCAGCGACAGGATGCCGCGCAGCTGCTCGGCCTCCTTCAGGAAGGCATCGTGCCCGAGCAGCGAGGATATCTCGTGCAGGCGCGCGTCGGGGAGGCGCGCCGTGAGCGCGCGCATGTCGGCGATGGGCACCAGCTGGTCCTCGCGCACGGCCACCACTTCGGTGGGCACGGTCACATGCGTGGCATCCACCTGGTGCAGGTCGATGGATTCGGACAGGCAGATGAAGGATTCCGGCCGGTAGCGCGCGGCATAGTCGCGCCCGCGGGCATTGAGGTATTCCTCCACCGCGAATACGGGCCTGCCCCCTTCCATCCGCGGCGGCTTGCGGAAGCGCGCGGCGAATTCCTCAGGACTGCGGTAGGTGGACATGGCCAGCGCGCGCGAAAGTTCCAGCGCCGGCGTGGGGCAGCCGGCGGCCATGCCCAGGCGCGCGATGTTGCGCTGGATGCAGCGCCAGCCCGTGGCCATGGGGTGCGCCGAATCTGCGGCGCTGATCACGAACAGCCGTGCCACCCGCTCCGGATGACGTTCGCCGAATGCCAGTGCCACCATGCCGCCATAGGAGGCGCCGACGATGGCAGCCAGCCGCGCGATGCCCAGGTGATCGAGCAGCTTCAGGATCGCCTCGGCCTGGTCGTAGCTGGAGATGGAAGGAAAAGCCTGGCCCGCGGCGGGGCCGGTGCTGGCACCACTGCCCCCGATGTAGTCCATGCCCAGCAGCGCCACACGCTGGGTATCGAGCGCCTTGCCGGGGCCAACCACTTCATGCCACCAGCCGGCGCGGCCACCGTCGGGCGCGATCACCTGTCTTGTGGCGGAGATGCCGCCCAGTGCGAGCACCACGGGGCGTTCCGGCTCTCCATATAGCGAGTAGCCGACCTGCAGGTTTTCCAGTGTGCCACCGTGGTGCAGCGTGGTCGGGCCATCGACCTGGAGGACGCCGGTGCGCGGCGCCGCGGATTGGCCAGCGGGTGTGGACAAGCGATTGATTTTACGACCCTCCCCCATTCCGTCACAAGCCACGGGGGTTGTGGTCGCTGTTCCATTGTAATAACATGCTAGTACATTAGATCATGAAGACCCATCGCCAGTTCTCCCCCCGGCACGAGGCCCAGACCGAGCGCAGCCTGATCAGCGCCCTGCTGACCTGCCGCACGCCGGAGGAGCTGCGCGCCTTCCTGAAGGACCTTTGCACCCCCGCCGAGCTGCAGGCCATGGCCGACCGCTGGGCAGTGGTGGAGGCCCTGCAGCAGGGCCTGCCCTACCGGGAGATCCACCGGCTGACCGGCGTGAGTCTTACCACCATCGGGCGGGTCGCCCGGTATCTGGCCGCGGGCAGCGGTGGCTATGCGCTGGCCATGAAGCGCCTGGAGAGTTCGCGCAATGGATAAGGACACACGCCTGAAGCTGGCCGTACAGAAGTCGGGCCGGCTTACGGATCACTCACTGGATCTCCTGGCCCGCTGCGGGCTGAAGCTCTCGCGTGGCAAGGACCAGCTGATGGGTTACGGGGAGAACCTGCCGCTGGACGTCCTGTTCGTGCGCGACGACGACATCCCCGACCTGGTGCAGGAAGATGTGTGCGACCTGGGCCTCGTGGGCCTGAACGTGCTGGAGGAGCGGCGGCTGGAGATGGCTGCGCGTGGCGCCACGGCGCGCTTCGAGATCCTCCGCAAGCTGGACTTCGGCCGCTGCCGGCTGTCGCTGGCTGTGCCTGAGGGCATGGCATGGAAGGATCTTTCTTCCATCGCCGGTTTGCGCATCGCCACCACCTATCCGGCCATGCTGGAGGATTTCCTGAAGCGCAACGGCATTGCGGCGGAGATCGTCACGCTGTCGGGCGCGGTGGAGATCGCGCCGCGGCTGGGGCGCGCCGACCTCATCTGCGACCTCGTGTCCTCCGGTTCCACCCTGCAGGCCAATCACCTGCGCGAGGTGCACACCATCCTCGAAAGCCAGGTGGTGGTGATCCGCACGCCGATGAAGCTGCCGCGCCTCAAGGAAGAATGGATCGAGCGGCTGCTGCTGCGCATCGACGGCGTGGAGCAGGTGAAGGAGAGCAAGTACATCATGCTGCACGCGCCGCGTTCGGCGCTGCCGCGGATCCGCGAGCTGCTGCCGGGCAGCGAGTCGCCCACCATCATTCCGCTGGAAGGATCGACGGACAAGGTGGCGGTGCATGCGGTGTGCCGCGAGAACGTGTTCTGGGAAACGCTGGAAAGCCTGAAGGCCGCCGGGGCGAGCGCCATGCTGGTGCTGCCGGTGGAAAAGATGCTGGTCTGAACGATGATGCAGATACTCAACTGGAATGACCTGGATGTGGCCGGTCGCCGCGCGGCACTGGCGCGTCCGCGGCTGGATTCGCTGCACGACGTGGAGCAACTGGCGCGTTCCATCATCAAGGAAGTGCGGCGCGACGGGGATGCCGCGCTGCTGCGCTTCGCCGAGCGCTTCGATCGCGCGAAGCTGGCATCCTTGCAGGTGACGCCGGAGGAATTCGACTACGCCGAGACGCAGCTGGAGCGCAAGCAGACCGCGGCCATCGAGACGGCCATCGACAATGTGCGGCGCTTCCATGCAGCGCAGCTTTCTGCGCCGCTGGCCATGGATGTGATGCCGGGCGTGCGCTGCGAGCGTGTGTTCCGCCCCATTCCCGCCGTGGGCCTGTACGTACCTGCGGGCTCTGCTCCCCTGCCCTCCACGGTGGTCATGGTGGCGGTGCCGGCATCGCTGGCTGGTTGCCCGAAGCGCGTGCTGTGCACGCCGCCGGCGGCGGATGGCCGCGCGAATGCGGCGGTGCTGGTGGCGGCACGTCGCTGCGGCATCACCAATGTCTTCAAGGCCGGTGGTGCCCAGGCCGTGGCAGCCATGGCCTATGGCACGGCGTCGGTTCCCAAGGTGGACAAGATCTTCGGGCCCGGCACGGCGCTGACCACTGCGGCCAAGCAGCTCGTGGCTGCCGATGCCGAGGGCGCGGCCTTCGACCTGCCCGCCGGCCCCTCGGAAGTGCTGGTGATCGCCGATGAGGCGGCCAATCCCGCGTTCGTGGCGGCAGACCTGCTGGCGCAGGCCGAGCATGACGTGCGTGCGCAGGCGCTGCTGGTCACCAACTCGCGCGCACTGGCGGAGGCGGTGGCCGTGGAGTTCGATCGCCAGCGTGCCGGGCTCAGCCGGCGCAGCATCCTGCAGGAATCCTCCGCCAATTGCCGCGCCATCGTGGTGTGCGACATCGTCACCGCTCTGTCGGTGTCGAATGATTACGCGCCCGAGCACCTGATCGTGCAGACGCGCGAGCCGCGCGCGTTGCTTGAAGGCGTGGCCAGCGCCGGATCGGTGTTCCTTGGTGCCTGGTCGCCGGAGTCCATGGGCGATTACTGCTCGGGAACCAACCACGTGCTGCCCACCTATGGCTATGCGCGGGCCTACAGCGGCCTGTCGCTGGCGGATTTCCAGAAGCGCATGACGGTGCAGGAGCTCACCGCCGACGGTATCCGCGCGTTGGGCCCGGTGGCCGAGACGCTGGCTTCACTGGAGGGGCTGGATGCCCACGCACGCGCGGTGACCATCCGGCTTGAATCCCTGGGCGGGACGAAGTGAACACTGCCACCGGCAACATGGCGGGCATCGAGGCAGTGGTGGCCCGCGCGCGGCCGGACATCCTCGCGCTCACGCCCTACAGCCATGCCGCCTGGGAACCCTCGCTCACGCGCATGCATGCCAATGAGCTGCCATGGCGCGTGGAGGGCGATGATTCCGGGGCGGGACTGAACCGCTATCCCGAGCCACAGCCTCCTTCCCTGGTGGACGGGCTGGCCCGTCTCTACGGCGTGGTCCCGGAGCAGGTGCTGGTGGGCCGCGGCAGCGACGAGGCCATCGACCTGCTGCTGCGCGTGTTCTGCCGCGCGGGGCAGGACAATGTAGTGGTCTGCCCGCCCACCTTCGGCATGTTCGGCGTGGCCGCCCGCATCCAGGGCGCCGAGGTGCGCAGCGTGCCGCTGTGCGCCGCCGATGGCTTCGCCCTCAACGAGAAGGCGGTGCTGGCCGCGGTGGATGCCAACACCAAGCTGGTGTTCGTGTGCTCGCCTAACAATCCCACCGGCAACGCCGTGCCGCCGGCACAGCTGGTGCGCCTCGCTGCCGCCCTTGCGCCGGGCGCGCTGCTGGTGGTGGATGAGGCCTACATCGACTTCGCCAATGTTGAAAGCCTGGCGGCGCGGCTGGCGCAGATCCCGAACCTGGCGATCCTGAAGACGCTGTCGAAGGCGCATGGCCTGGCCGGCGCCCGCGTCGGAGCCCTGCTCGCCCACCCGCGCATCATCGCGCTGGCGCGCAAGGTGATCCCGCCCTATGCCATCACCGGGCTGACGGTGGAGGCCGTGGCGCCGCTGCTTGCTCCGGAAGCGCTGGCCCGCACGCGCACCCGCATCGCGCGGTTGCTGGATGAACGCAGCCGCCTTGCGGATGGGCTGAAGCGTTCGCCGCTGGTCACGCGCGTGTGGCCCAGCGATGCCAACTTCCTGCTGGTGGACTGCACCGATCCGGAGGCCGTGCTGGTCCGGGCACGCGGTGCCGGTCTCATCATCCGCGACATCCGGCAGCCGCTGCTGCCCAACGCCGTGCGCATTTCCGTGGGCACGCCGGAACAGAACCGGCGCCTGCTGGGGAGCCTGACATGAGCCAGACACCGCTGAAGGTCCTGTTCGTGGACCGCGACGGTACGTTGATCGAGGAGCCGGCCGACGAGCAGGTGGACAGCCTGGACAAGCTGCGCTGGATGCCCGGCGTGTTCGCGGCCTTGCAGGAGGTGGTGGCCGCCGGCTACCGCCTGGTGATGGTCACCAACCAGGACGGGCTGGGCACCGCGAGCTTTCCACGCGAGCATTTCGAGCCGCCGCAGCAGTCCGTGATCGACACACTGGCCTCGCAGGGCATCACTTTTGATGAGGTGTTCATCTGTCCGCACAAGCCGCCTGATGACTGCGCCTGCCGCAAGCCGCTGCCCGGAATCCTGGGTGACTACCTGCAGCGGGTGCCCGTGGACCTTTCCGCAAGCGCGGTGGTTGGCGACCGCGACAGCGACCTCGCCTTCGCGCGCAACATCGGTGTGCGTGCGCTGCGCGTGCGCAAGGATGGCGATGTGGCCGAAACCTGGCCGGCGGTGGTGCGCGAGCTGCTGGCCCGTCGCGCCACGGTCCAGCGCAAGACGAAGGAAACCGACATCCGTGTGGCCGTGGACCTGGATGCCGAGAGCCCCATCCAGGTGAGCACGGGCATCGGCTTCTTCGACCACATGCTGGAGCAGATCGCGCGCCATGGCGGCTTCTCGCTGCAGCTCACCTGCCAGGGTGACCTGCACATCGACGAGCACCACACGGTTGAAGACTGCGCGCTGGCGCTGGGTGAGGCGCTGCGCAAGGCGCTGGGCGACAAACGCGGCATCGGCCGCTACGGCTTCCTGCTGGCGATGGATGAATCGCAGGCGCAGGTCGCGCTCGACCTTTCCGGTCGCCCCTATGCGGTATGGGAAGGCAAGTTCGGGCGCACTGAAGTGGGCGGTCTCGCCACCGAGCTCGTGCCGCATTTCTTCCGCTCGCTGTCCGACACGCTGGGCGCGGCGCTGCATGTGAGCGTCAGGGGCGAGAACACCCACCACATGGTGGAGGCCAGCTTCAAGGGCGTGGGCCGCGCGCTGCGCCAGGCCATCCGGCATGAAGGCAAGGAGCTGCCTTCGACCAAGGGAATGCTCTGATGGCCGACGTGGTGGTGATCGACAGTGGCGGCGCCAACCTGGCTTCGCTGCTGTACGCACTGCAGCGACTGGGCAGCAAGGCAACCGTGAGCAATGACGCGGCGCGTATCCGCGCGGCCTCGCATGTGTTGCTGCCGGGCGTGGGCGCCGCAAATGACGCGATGACGCGGTTGCGTGCAGCCGGCGTGGATTCCCTCCTACCCACGCTCACGCAGCCGGTGCTGGGAATCTGCCTCGGGATGCAGATGCTGTTCGAGGCATCGGAAGAAGCCGCGGCCGGTGCGACCGAGACCCGCTGCCTCGGCGTGGTGCCCGGGCGCGTGCGCCGCATGCAGGCGGCACCCGGCCTGCCGGTGCCGCACATGGGCTGGAACCAGCTTGAACCGCTGCAGGATGATCCGCTGTTCGATGGCATCGCGCGCGGCGACTATGTGTATTTCGTGCACAGCTATGCCGCGCCGGTGGGTGAATACACGCTGGCCGCGGCGGACTACGGCGGCCGTTTCACCGCCGCCGTGAAGCGCAACAATTTCCGCGGCGTGCAATTCCATCCCGAGCGCTCCGCCGCCGTCGGCGCGCGCCTGCTCGGCAACTTCCTTTCGATACGGGGCTGAACCGTGCTGCTGATTCCATCCATAGACCTCAGGGGCGGCCACTGCGTGCGCCTGCTGAAGGGCGAGTTCCACGCCGAGACCCGCTATGAAGTGGATCCGGTGGAGCTGCTGGCTCGCTACGCCGATGCCGGCGTGCGCTGGCTGCACCTGGTGGACCTCGATGGCGCCCGGGACGGCACGCCGGGCAACCGCGAACTGATCCGCCGCATGGCGGCGCAGCCGCGCATCCGCATCCAGCTCGGCGGCGGCCTGCGTACGCGCGAACTGGCCGAGGAGGCGCTCGCCAGTGGCGTCAGCCGCGTGGTGATCGGCAGCGCCGCGGTGGAGAACCCTGCCCTGCTGCGCGAGCTGCTGGCGGCGCATGGCCCGGAGGCGGTGAACCTGGCCATCGACGTGCGCGTCGATGATGCCGGCATTCCCCGCGTGCGCACCAGGGGTTGGGTGCAGGAGCATGCGCTGTCGTTGTGGGAACTGCTGGAGTCCTTTGCGGGCACGCCACTGAAGCATGTGCTGTGCACCGACATCCAGCGCGACGGAGCGCTCAGCGGTCCTGGCTTCAAGTTGTACGAGGAAGCCCTGCGCCGCTTCCCGCGCATTGCCTGGCAGGCGTCGGGCGGCATCAGCTCAGCCGCCGATCTCGCCCGGCTGGATGCCATGGGCATGGCCGCGGCGGTCAGCGGCAAGGCCCTGCTCGAGGGCCGCATCAGCATGGAGGAATTGCAGCCATACTTGCACGTCGCCTGATCCCCTGCCTCGACGTCCGCGACGGCCAGGTCGTCAAGGGCGTGCGCTTCCGCGACCACCGCGTGGTGGGCGGGATCCTCGAGCTTGCGCAGCGTTACCGCGACGAGGGTGCCGATGAGCTGGTGTTCTATGACATCACCGCCAGCCCCGAGGGCCGTTCGGTGGACCGCTCGTGGATCGGCCGCGTGGCCAGCGTGCTCGACATTCCCTTCTGCGTGGCCGGTGGCATCCGCACCGTGGCTGATGCCGAGGCCATCCTCAACGCCGGCGCGGAGAAGGTGTCGGTGAATTCCCCTGCCCTTGCGGATCCGGACCTGATCGACCGGCTCGCCGCACGCTTCGGCTCGCAGTGCGTTGTGGTGGGCATCGACAGCCAGACCACACCCGAGGGCTTCCGCGTGTACCAGTTCACGGGTGATCCCGACCGCAGTCGCGATTCCGGCCGCGACACCCTGCAATGGGCGCGCGAGGTACAGCAGCGTGGCGCCGGCGAGATCGTGCTCAACTGCATGGCCAGTGACGGCGTGCGGCGCGGTTACGACCTAGAGCAGCTCGAAGCTGTGCGCGCCGTGTGCAATGTGCCGCTGGTGGCCTCGGGCGGTGCCGGTGCGCCGGAGCACTTTGCCGAGCTGTTCGAACGCGGCGCCGCGGATGCGGCGCTGGCGGCGAGCGTGTTCCACAGCGGCCAGATCGCCATTCCCGACCTCAAGCAGTACCTGCTCCAGCGCAAGATCGAGGTGCGTCCATGAGCCTTTCCGTCGAAGACATCCCTGGCCTGGCCTGGAGCAAGGGCGACGGGCTACTGCCGGCCGTGGTGCAGGATGCCGACACCGGGGCGGTGCTGATGCTGGCCTTCATGAATGCCGAGGCGCTGCGCGAGACATTGGCGCGCGGGCGCGTCGTGTTCTACAGCCGCACGCGGCAGAAGCTGTGGGAAAAGGGTGAAACCTCCGGCAACACGCTGGAGCTGGTGGATGTGGACGCCGATTGCGACGCGGATTCCTTGCTGGTGCAGGCGCGACCCAGGGGCCCGACCTGCCACCGCAATACCACCACCTGCTTCGGCGACGGTGCGCCCGTGCCTTCCAGCGGTATCAGCTTCCTGGCACAACTCGAGAGGGTGATCGCCGCGCGCATCGCCGACAGCCCGGAGGGCAGCTACACCGCAAAACTCTATGCCAGCGGCATCAAGCGCATGGCCCAGAAGGTGGGCGAGGAAGGTGTCGAAACCGCGCTGGCCGCGCAGGCTGGCGACAATGCGGAGCTGGTCAGCGAATCCGCCGACCTGCTGTTCCATCTCGCCCTGCTGCTGAAGGCGCGCGGGTTGTCACTCGAAGCCGTTGCCGTCGAACTGGCCTCGCGGCATCAGGCCCGGCAGCCCGGGCCGCGCGGCTGATCCCTAGCCGCCCAGCACCAGCTCTTCCGGCGGCTGCCTGAGGTTGTAGCTCGAAGCCATCGCCCGCCCGTAGGCGCCAGCGTTGGCGATCAGCAGGACATCCCCCTCCTGCGTCTCCGGCAGCAGCCGGTCATGTCCCAGCACGTCGCCGGTCTCGCAGATCGGCCCCACGATGTCGTACTGGCCCTGGCTGGGCTGCCCCAGCTTCGAGAGGTTCACGATCTCGTGGAAGGAGCCGTACAACGCAGGCCGTATCAGCGCGTTCATGCCTGTGGCCACGCCGATGTATCCCTGGTCGCCCTTCTGCTTCACCTGCGTGACGCGGGCCAGCAGCACGCCGCCCACGGCTACAAGGTAGCGGCCGGGTTCGATCCACAGCGTCACGCCGGGATTGGCCAGCTTGAAATCCGCCAGCGCCTGGTCGAGCCCGGCCAGGTCGATCCGGATGCGGTGGTTGGAGTCGGGCACCGCAAAACCGCCACCGATGTTGAGCGTTGTCACGGTGCCAAGCTGCTTCGCCGCCGCGGCCAGTTCGTCGGCCGTCTGCGACCAGTTGCGGATGTCGGTGATGCCGCTGCCGGTATGCGCATGCAGGCCGAAGATGGTCACGCCTGCGGCGCTGGCCAGTTGCTGCAATTCCCCGATCTCCGCCAGCGGAATGCCGAACTTGGCGTAGGTACCGGCCGTGCGCACGTGATGATGGTGGCCGCGACCCGTGCCCGGATCGATGCGCACCAGTACGCGCCTGCCGCGGAAGATTTCCGGCCACTCACGCAGGCAGTGCAGGTTGTCGATGGTCACATTCACGCCCTTCTGCAGGGCGTATTCATATTCGGCGCGCGGCGCGAAATTCGGCGTGAACAGCACCTCGTCCGGGCGGATGCCCGGCAGCGTGGCGAAGACATGGTCGATCTCGGCGCGCGACACGCACTCCATCTTCACGCCGGATTCGTACAGTGCCTTCAGCAGCGCCGGATTCCAGTTGGCCTTGGTGGCGTAGTGCACACGGTCCACCGACTTCAGGCCCAGCAGGTCGCGCGCGCTGGCGCGGATCGTGGCCAGGTCGTAGGCATAGGCTGCATCGCGGTCACCCAGCGCACGCAACAGGTCCTGGGCGCGCTGCTGCCACCACCAGGGTGCCTCGGCCGGCACACTGCCCGGCTTGCGGAAAAGTTCTTCCCAGGTGGGACCGAGCACCCGTTCGCCCGGCTCTGGCTGGATCAGGTGGGCATGCAGCTGCTCCACCAGACGATCGGCCTGCTTCTCCTCCACCACGAAGGTGAAGTTCAGGTCATTCGCCGCCTGGCTGACCAGGTAGATGCGCTGGTCGGCGAAGAATGTGAAGGCCTCGCCCAGCTCGTGCAGGATGCCGCGGATGTTGCGGCCCACCAGGCTCACCGAGGCGCAGGGGCCGATCAGCTCCGCGCGGCACAGCTCCGACAGGTCCTTGATGAGCGCCTCGAGCACCGCCGAGTCCATGGTGTTGGCCTGCGGATCCAGCGACACGGTGACGTTGGTCTCGGAGCTGGATACCAGGTCCACCGACAGCCCGTGCGACTTGAACACCTGGAATGCGTCGGCCAGGAAGCCGACCTCATGCCACATGCCCGGGCTTTCCATCGACACCAGCGTGATGCCCTTCTTCACGCATACCGCCTTCACCTTGGCCGAAGTGTCGGCGGGCGTGGCGGTGATGTGCGTGCCTTCGAGGTCGGGCACCTGCGTGGCGTAGACGAACAGCGGAATGCGGTGCACGCGTGCCGGCAGCACGCAGCGCGGATGCAGCACCTTGGCGCCGGAGCTGGCGATCTCCTGTGCCTCGTCGTAGTGCAGCTCGCGCAGCAGCCGTGCGGAGGGCGTGGAGCGCGGATTCGCGCTGAACATGCCCGGCACATCGGTCCAGATCTCAAGCCGCTCGGCCGAAAGCTTGGCGCCGAAGTACGCCGCCGAAGTATCCGACCCGCCGCGACCCAGCAGCACCGTGTCGCCCCTCGCGTCGCTGGCAATGAATCCCTGCGTGATCACCACCGGCGAAAGCGCGGCCAGCTTCGATGCCAGCGGCGCATCCGGCGCGAAGTCGCAGGTTGCCGAAAGCCAGTTGCCGCGCGCCGAAGCATGGCTGCGTTCCTCGGCCTTCAATCCCTCGCGTGCGTCCCACCAGCGCACCGCCAGTCCCTGCTTCGCGAGGAAGCGCGAGCCGATCTCGGTGGACATCAGCTCACCGGTGGACATCACCATCGCTCGCGTGCGGTCAGTGAGTTCCTGTGTGAGGTGGATGCCCTGCGCCAGCACGCCCAGCTCGGCGAAATAGCCGTCGAGCTGCGGGCTGGTGCCCACGCCCAGCTCATCGCAAAGCTGCCGGTGCCGCGCCACGATGCCTTCGAGCACCGCCTCGTGCTCGCCGCTGAGCGCCGCACCAAGCAGCTTCTCCAGCCGGTCGGTGATGCCGCTCACTGCCGAATGCACGATGAGCACGTTCGCGCCGTCCGCGCCACGCTTGCGCGCGACAGCCGCGATGTTGGTCCAGTTGGGCAAATTCGAAACGCTCGTGCCGCCAAACTTCAGCACGATCCAGCGCGGGTTGCGCGTCGTCATGGATGCTCCCACCCCGCCGGGTGGCGGGGCCGATCAGATCAGGCTTCGTAGTCGTCGTAGTCGGACAGGTCGCGCTTGAGCTTGCGCTCGGCCAGCACTTCCTCGAGCTTGCTCCAGGCGGCTTTGCCGACTTTCTTCGTCTTGTCGCGCGTGCGTTTGTCCACGCGGTCGAGCAGGCGATCGTAGTCGTTGCCGTCTTCCTGCTCGGACAGGAATTCGTCGTCGAGATCGAATCGTTCAGGGTCGCGTTCGGACATCGTGGAAATGCGCTTTTGTTCGCTAAAATCAGCAGGTTAGGCCCAAATCTGCCGCAGGTTTGGGCAGCGAACTATAGCGGATTCCGCCAGCCATTCAACTGGCGAGCGGCTTATAAGGCCTTTACGGGCCGGGGGACGTCAGATCGGCCACCAATCCCACCACCGCGGGCATCCCCTGGGCCGCGGCAAGCACCGAACGGGCCTTGTCCCAGTGGATGGCCACCGTGGAGTCCCCGAGGATCTGCTCCAGGCGGTCTTCGAATACTGTCAAATCGAAGGTGGTGGTCTGCCCCTCTGCATCCACCGGCGGATGCACCTCGAGCAGCAGCTCGCCATCGACGAAGGCCACCTTCACCGGCTCATTGATGAGATGCACGGGGGTGCCTGGCTTCACCATGGGGAACAGCTCGGCGATGTCTTCCGGATACATCCGGATGCAGCCATGCGTCACCGCCATGCCCACGGCGCGCGGATTGTTGGTGCCGTGGATCAGGTAGGCGCCGCCGGGAAGTCCCAGCCGCAGCGCGTGCAGGCCCAGTGGATTGTCCGGACCGGGCGGCACGGCTGCCGGCAGCGGGTCACCGCGTGCCGCATGCTCGGCCCGCACGGAGGCCGGTGGATACCACGTCGGCTTCTCGCGCTTCTGGGTGATCTTCGTGGTGCCCAGCGGTGTGCGCCAGTCCATCTTGCCGATGCTGATCGGCCAGGTGTAGACGCGCTGCGGCTGGCCGGCCTTTGCCGGCTCATAGTAGTAAAGCCGGTGTTCGGGCAGATTGACGACGATGCCATCCCGCGGTCCCGGCGGCAGCACCCGCTGCCCGGGGATCACCACGGTCTTGCCCGCGCCGGGAATCCAGGGATCCATGCCGGGATTGACCCGGATCATCTCTTCGGAGCCGAGGCTGAAGCGCCTCGCGATGTCGTAGAGCGTGTCTTCGTAAGCGGTAATGACACGCTCTTCGCGGCCCAGCAGTGGAGCCTCGCCGCTGGGCAGTTCGAACACCGTGGCGTTGGCCGCCGTGGCCATTGCGCCCACGGCCAGCCAGGCAAGGCGCCTCACGATGTCAGGCAGAGGGCGCCGCCGAGGCGAGGATCTGCTTCCAGCTGACTTCCTGGCCATTGCGACGGCCCTTCTCGACCAGCTTCAGACCATTGGCGTCGATCGTCAGCGTGTAGGGCTTTTCGTCGACGACGATTTCGCGCTTCAGGGGACGTTCGAGCTTGGTGGTCATGGTTGCCTCACGATTTTCGGGGGTCTGATGGCCCGACAGGGTACCACAGCCCTCGCGGAGGCCACTACGCACTGGCCGGCCTGTCCCGATCGCCATAGACTGCCGGGCCAATGAAACGACGCGCTCAAACAACAGGGGCAGCGGATGCAGCTGCAGTATCTGTCCGCATAAAGCGACGGCTGCAGCAGGCAGGCAAACGCTTCCATGCCAACGACAACATCGCCGACGCCATCGAGGATGGCGAGATCGATGCGCTGGTGGATGAAGTCGCCGCGCGCATGCAGGGTGTGCTCGAGGCGCTGGTCATCGACACCGAAAGCGACCACAACACGCAGGACACCGCCCGTCGCGTCGCGCGCATGTACGTCACCGAGGTGTTCCGCGGCCGTTATTTCAAGGCACCGCCGGTCACCGATTTCCCCAATGCGGAGAAGCTCAACGAACTGATGATCGTGGGACCCGTGGCGGTACGCAGCGCGTGCAGCCATCACTTCTGTCCCATCATCGGCCGCGTATGGATCGGCCTGATGCCCAACGTGCGCTCGAATCTTATCGGGCTGTCCAAGTACGTGCGACTGACCGAATGGATCATGACCCGCCCGCAGATCCAGGAGGAAGCCACCACACGTCTGGCCGACCTGCTGATGTCCAAGACACGGCCGGATGGACTGGCGGTGGTGATGGAAGCCGACCACTTCTGCATGCACTGGCGCGGCGTGAAGGATGCGGATGCGCGCATGACCACCAGCGTGATGCGCGGCGCCTTCCTGAAGGATCACTCGCTGCGGCGCGAGTTCCTGTCGCTGATCAGGCTGAAGGACTGAAGCGCTCGCGCGGCTGCCCGGCCGCGCGGGTGCCACTGCCGTTCGCACTTCATGTTCACGGCAGCGTGAACACCACGGCGCGGTAAGGTTTTTCCGCCTGTCCGCTGCCAAACAGGATGCCCAGCTGGCCTTCCAGCGCATACCCCGTCCTGCCCACGGCAGTGACGGAGACCGGGCCATCGAGCCCGTCCTTCACGGTGGTCACCGTGGCGGCATCACCGGAAATCGTCACGTGCTGGATCTTCCCGCTGCCATCCGTGACCAGCACCCCATCGGCGCCATGGGCGCGCATGCCGTCTGGTGCGCTCAGCGGTGCCGACAGCGTCAGCTCCTTCACCACGCCGGCCTTGCCATCGCCGGCAATCTCAACGGCAAAGAGCCTGCTGGTGGCCAGCGTGTTGACGATCACGCGACCGCCGACCACTGAAATCCCGTCCAGGACGCCGCCTGGCGGACCGAACGCGCCGGCCGGGCTCCAGGCTTCCAGCGCCGTAGTGCCCTGCGCCAGTCGCAGCACGCGCATGCCATTGGTGTCGGTGACGAAAGTATCGCCGCCCGGAGCTACTGCAATGTCGTTGCACATGGCGCCGGCGGGCAGCGCGTGGCTCGAACTGGAAACGCCAGTGGCCAGCTCGAAGCCGTGCAGCGCACTGGGCCCCGGCGGGCCCGCACCCGGAGGTCCGTCGGCCAGCAGGTTGCTGCATGCCCAGAGCGTGCCGCTCGTCTCGTCGGCCAGGACGCCAAAGACCTGCTTGATGTCAGCGGTGCCTGGCGGGATGAAAACCTCCGCGCTGTCCGCACCCGGTGGCACACGATAGATCTGCGCCTGGCCCACGCTGCCGATGTAGAGGGTGCCGTCGGCTGTCGAGGTGATGCTTTCCGGAAACACCCGCTCGCCGGGTATCGAAATCCGGGTGGGCGCCGGTGGTGCATCAGCGGCAGCGCGCGAGGGTGTGTCGCCGCGCGAACAGCCCGCTGCACTCAACGCGATACCCGCCATGGCGGCAATCCAGCGGTTCAGGACGCATTCAGGGTGGGCCGTCATACTTGGTTCCACGGTGGTTGATCCACTAGACTTCAGCGTAGACTTCAAACTGGATTTTTCCACTTCTGTTTCGGTGACTTCGGGAGACTACCAAGATGAATCGTTTGACCCGGATTGGTGCGGCAGCAGTACTGGCGGCGGTCTCGGCTGTGGTTGCTGCACAGGCGGTGACCAAGGCTGCATCGCAGGCCGACGCAGACAAGGCCATCAAGGAACGCCAGGCCATCTTCCATGAGCTCAACGAGCTGAACAAGCCGCTGGGTCCCATGGTGCGGCCAAATGGTCCTCCCGTCGATACGGCCCTCGTAGCCACCAATGCCGCAAAGATGGCGGAGCTGGCGAAGAAGATCCCGGCGGCGTACCTCGTCGATACCCGTGGCTTCACTGCCACCAAGACGCGCGCGCTCGACGGCATCTGGAACAGCCAGGCCGACTTCAAGAGCAAGGCTGATGCACTGGCCACCGCCGCCACTGCAGCCGCGGATGCTGCCAAGAGCGGCAATGCTGACGCCACGCGCACCGCGCTGCAGGGCATCGGCCGTGCCTGCGGCAGCTGCCACGACCCCTTCCGGGGCCCGGCGCAGTAACCAGCCCGGTGCCGTTTGACGCGGCACCGCCTGGAACGAAAAACGCCCCTCGCGGGGCGTTTTTTTTGGCTCCGGCTCCGCCAGTCAGCGGATCATTCGGCCCCGCCAACGAAGAAGGCCGCGTAAGCCTTCTGGTCTTCCTCGGTCAACTGGCTGGTGTGCTTGATGACGTCGGACATTTCGCCGCCCACGTAATCGAAGCTGGCCGTCATGCCCAGCTGCAGCAGTCCGAGGAAGTCATCTTCGGTCCATTCCGACAGCGCCTGGCGGCTGATGTCGGGCGCGATATCCGAACCCTTGAACTCCTGCGCCTGCTGCAGCATGCCGAGGCTGTTGCGCGGCGTGTGGCATTCGCCGCAGTGCCCGAGGGCGCGCGCCAGGTAGGCGCCACGCTGGACCTGCGGCTTCTCGGCAACCGCAGCGGGCGTTCCCTCGAGCAGGTTCGCCATCTTGTTCCAGCCCGCCATCATCCAGCTGAATTGCCAGCCCGGCAGGTCATGCTCCGGCACCTCGTGTGCGATCGCCGGCTGCGACATCAGGTAGGCCGCCACGTCGAGCACGTCCTCGTCGGTCATGTTGCTGTAGGAACGATAGGGAAATGCCGGCCAGTAGAATCCGCCGCCCGGGCTGCGGCCATGCTTCACCGCGCGCAGGAAGTCGCGACCGGTCCAGCCGCCGATGCCGGTCTTTTCGTCCGGCGTGATGTTGGGCACGGAGAAGGTGCCGCCAAAGGGTGACTTGAGCTGGTGTCCGCCGGTCGCTCCCGCGGCGCCCTCTTCCTGGTGACAGCTGGCACAGCCGGCCGCGTTGTACAGGTAGGCGCCGCGCGCAACGCTCCCGGCATCGGTGGGAATTGCCGGATTGCCCACGCCGGGCAGGTGGAACACCCAGTACGCCAGGCCCAGCACGATGACGAGGATGACTGCCAGGACGCGTATGGATTTCTTTTTCATGGAGGTTCCAGGTCAGGTACGGAAAATCGGATGCAGCCCGCAGGCGGGCAGCGCGGAATTCTAGCAGCTGGATTTCCCGTCAGCCGACCTGCACTTCAACCAGCGTCGGCGCCGTGGCGGCAAGCGCCTCGCGCAGCGCTGCGTGCAGGTCCGCGGCCCGCGTCACGCGGCGTCCCTCGCATCCCAGGCCCCGGGCCAGCTGCACGAAATCGATGCCAGGCAGTTCGGTGCCCACGGGCGCGGCGATGCCGAAGCGCTGCGAGAAGAACTTCAGCGCGGCGTAACCGCCGTTGTTCACGATGATCACGGTCAACGGCAGCTTCAGCTGCGCCGCATTCCACAGGGCCTGTATCGAATACATCGCCGAGCCATCGCCCAGCAGCGCGATCACGCGCTGTCCCGGCCGGGCGATCGCGATGCCCACCGCCGCGGGCAACGCATGGCCAAGGCCGCCGCTGCTGCAGGTATAGAAGGTACTGGCCTTCAGGATGGGCAGGTAGTCATGCATGGGCTCGCGCGAACTGGGCGCTTCCTCCACCACGATGGAGTCGGGGGTGCGCAGTTCCGCCAGCGTCTGCAGCAGCAGGCTGTCAGTCAACGGGTCAGACAGCGGCAGCCGGGGCGCCGGCTTGCGGCCTGCCTGTGCGGCCGGTGGCGCCTCGCGGGGCACTGCAAGCAGCTCCTTCACCGCCGCGCCCACACTGCCCACGATGGACTGGCCAGCCACAGCCGAGGCTGCCCAGTCCGGATCCTCGCTGACCTGGTACACGGCAAGCCCGTCGGGAACATAGGGTCCCGTGCCTTCCGCGTGATACGTGAACAGCTGCGCGCCCAGCGCCAGCAGCAGGTCGTGGCCAGCGAGCCGCTGGTGGATCTGCTCGCGGAACGCGGGCAGGAAGCCGGCAAAAAGCCGATGGTCTTCCGGAAAACCGCAGCGGCCGATGAGCGGGCTGGCCCACACCAGCGCGCCATGCCGCTCGGCCAACTGCACCAGGTCATCCCAGGCGCCGTCACGATCCACCGCTGCACCCACGATGAACACCGGCCTGCGGCTGCGCGCGAGGGCATCGGCCAGCCCGCCGAGGGCAGCCGCATCGGCGCGCTGCACGGGCGCCACGGCACGCGGTGGCAGCGGCTCGCATGGCGCATCCCAGTCATCGATGGGCACCGACACAAACACCGGTCCGCGTGGCGGCGTCATCGCCACGTGGTAGGCGCGCTCGATGGCGCGCGGCACATCCGCGGCGCGGGCAGGTTCAACGGCCCACTTCACGTACGGCCGCGGCAGCTCGGTGGCCTGCGCGGAAAAAAGGAAGGGCTCCAGCGGCAGCAGCGAGCGGGACTGCTGTCCGGCGGTGATCACCAGCGGCGTGCGATTGCGGAAAGCGGTGAAGATGTTCCCCATCGCGTGTCCTACACCAACTGCCGAATGGAGGTTGACCAGTGCAGCATTGTGGGTGGCCTGTGCGTAGCCATCGGCCATGCCCACCGCGACCGATTCCTGCAGGCCCAGCACATAAGCGAAATCGCCGGGAAAATCGCGGAAAAAAGTCAGTTCGGTGGAGCCGGGATTGCCGAAGATCCTGCGCATGCCAAGCCTGCGCAGGAGGTCCAGGGTCACCGTCCGTACTGTGGTCATCCCGCCCCCGGCTGGGTTGGTTAGAATGACCGGAGTCTATGACGTTTGGGATGTGGACGCAGTGAGCGATACCGTCAATCTGGGCCGGCTGACCATCGAGGCGGGCCTGAAGGCCTTCGTCGACAATGAGGCGTTGCCTGGCACCGGCATCGACCCGGCGCGCTTCTGGGCCGGCTTCGAGGCCATCGCTTCGGAGTTCACTGCGCGCAACCGCGCGCTGCTCGCGCAGCGCGACGAGCTGCAGGCAGCCGTCGATGCCTGGTGGCGCGAGAACAAGGGCCTGGCGTTCGACGTGCAGGCACACACCGCGTTCCTGCGGCGCATCGGCTACCTGGTGGCCGAACCGGTCGATGTGCGCATCGATACCGCCAATGTGGATGCCGAGATTGCACAGGTCGCCGGACCACAGCTGGTGGTGCCTGTAGACAACGCGCGCTATGCGCTCAACGCCGCCAATGCGCGCTGGGTAAGCCTGTACGACGCGCTGTATGGCACCGACGCCGTCGCCCCGGTCGATCCATCCACGAAGGGCTACGACGCGGCGCGTGGCGCAGGCGTCATCGCCTTCGGGCGCCGGCTGCTCGACGAAATCGCCCCGCTCGACCAGGGCAGCCATGCCGACGCCACCGCCTATGCAATCGCCGGCTCGCAGCTGCAGGTGGTGCTGAAGTCAGGCGCCACGGCGCGACTGGCAGATGCTGCGCGCTGCGTTGGCTGGCGCGGCAGTGCCGGGGCGCCTTCGGCGGTGCTGCTGAAGAACAACGGGCTGCACCTGGAGATCGTCATCGACCGCGGCCATCGCATCGGCGCCGGCGATGCGGCCGGCGTGGCGGACCTCGTGATCGAGGCGGCCGTCACCACGATCATGGACTGCGAGGATTCAGTAGCCGCGGTCGATGCCGCCGACAAGACCGTCGTGTACCGCAACTGGCTCGGCCTGATGCGCGGCGATCTGAGCGCGAAGCTCAGCAAGGGTGGGACCACCCATACCCGCCGCCTCAACGACGACAGGCAATACACCAGCGCGCAGGGCGGACTCACCCTGCCGGGCCGCAGCCTGATGCTGGTGCGCAATGTGGGCCACCACATGCTGACCGACGCCGTGAAGCTCGACGGCGCGCCGCTGTACGAAACGCTGCTCGACGCCTGCATCACGCTGGCCTGTGCCCTGCACGATGCCAGGGGCGCACGCCGCAACAGCCGGACGGGCTCCATCTACGTGGTGAAGCCGAAGATGCACGGCCCGCAGGAAGTGGCCTTCGCCAACGACCTGTTCGACCGCGTCGAAGACTTCCTCGGCCTGCCGCGACATACCGTGAAGGTGGGCGTGATGGATGAGGAACGCCGCACCAGCGCCAACCTCGCCGCCTGCATCGCGGCGGCCTGCCACCGCATCGTGTTCATCAACACCGGCTTCCTCGATCGCACCGGCGATGAGATCCACACCTGCATGGAAGCCGGGCCGGTGCTGCCCAAGGAGGCCGTGAAGGCCCGGCCCTGGATACGCGACTACGAGAAGCGCAACGTGCAGGTCGGCCTTGCGATGGGCTTTGCCGGCCGCGCGCAGATCGGCAAGGGCATGTGGGCCATGCCCGACCGCATGGCCGAGATGCTGAAGACGAAGATCGCGCACCCGCAGGCCGGCGCCAACACCGCCTGGGTGCCCTCGCCCACCGCCGCCGCGCTGCACGCCCTGCACTACCACCGCGTCAATGTCCCCGCGGTGCAGGCCGGGCTCGCCTCCGGCGCCATCCCGGGCACCGATGCCCTGCTCACGCCGCCACTGGCTGATGCGCTGCCCGCGCCGGCCGCCGTGCAGCGCGAACTGGACAACAACATCCAGGGCATCCTCGGCTACGTGGTGCGCTGGATCGACCAGGGTGTGGGCTGTTCCAAGGTGCCTGACATCGACGACGTGGCGTTGATGGAAGACCGCGCCACGCTGCGCATCTCCAGCCAGCACGTGGCCAACTGGCTGCACCATGGCGTGTGCAGCGAAACCCAGGTGCGCGAGACGCTGCAGCGCATGGCGGCAGTGGTCGACCGGCAGAACGCGGGCGATCCGCACTACCAGCCCATGGCGCCGGGCTTTGACGGCATCGCCTTCCAGGCCGCCTGCGACCTCATCTTCCAGGGCCGCGCGCAGCCCAATGGCTACACCGAATTCATCCTGCACCGCCGGCGCCGCGAGGCCAAGCTGCGTCGCGCCGGCACCCAACACTGAGAGGATACGGATCATGCTGACCTGCAAGACGCTGTCGCTGGCCGACGCGAAGAAGATCGCCGCCGCTGCCTCCGCCAGGGCCAGCGCCGAAGGCTGGAACGTGGTGATTGCCATCCACGATGCCGGCGGACATCTGGTCTACCTGGAGCGCGCTGACGGCACGCAGCTGGGTTCCATCATCGTGGCGCAGGAAAAGTCCCGCACGGCGCTGATGTTCAAGCGTCCCACCAAGATGCTCGAGGACACCGTGCTTTCCGGGCGGGTGCACATGATGTCCCTGCCCGGCATCACCTCGGTGGAGGGTGGCCTGCCCATCATCGTGGACGGTGAAATCGTGGGCAGCATCGGCGTGTCGGGCGTGCAGTCCAGCCAGGATGGGCAGGTCGCGGCCGCCGGGGCGGCAGCGCTGGCCGCCGGCTGAGTTTTTTCGCGTCCCGCAAAGGGTGGAAAGGGGTCGTGGGTCCGTCCAGCCCAGTTGAGCCGGTGCCATGCTTCGGCGCACAATGAACCTCTGCCGAGGGCAATCATCCGTGGGGGGATCATGAACGCCAGGATCAATCATTGCGTGCGGATCGCTCTGGTACTGGGTGCCGCTCCACTCGCCGTGGTGGCGCAGGATGTGGACACCAGCGAGGACATCGTCCTCGAGGACGTGGTGGTCACCGCACAGAAGGTCGAGGAATCACTCAGCGACGTGCCGATCTCCGTCGAGGCCGTGCTCGGCGACAAGCTGGCCGACGTGGGCATCCTCAGGCTCGATGACCTGAAGGCCTACGTGCCCAACCTGCAGATGAGCGAGACGGGCATCGCCAACAACATCTACATCCGCGGCATCGGCTCCGGCCTCAACCAGGGCTTCGAGCAGTCCGTGAGCCTGTTCCAGGATGGTGTCTATCATGGCCGTGGCCACCAGTCCCGCATGCCCTTCGTCGATCTCGCGCGCGTGGAGGTGCTGCGGGGACCACAGCCCATCCTGTTCGGCAAGAACGCAGTGGCAGGTGCGGTCAACATGGTGGCCAACACGCCCACGCGCGAGTTCCTGGCCTCCGGCCGCGTTGCGCGCGACATCGAGAACGACGAGACCACCGCAGAGCTTGTGGTGTCAGGTCCGTTCACCGATTCGCTGCGCGGGCGCATGGCCGTGTTCCACCGGAATGCTGAAGGGTATATCCGCAACGCCACCTTCGACACGCGCGAGCCACGCCGCAATGATGTCGGTGCGCGCCTGATGCTGGAGGCTGACCTGGGCAGTGCGCTCACCGCCACGCTGCGGGTGGAAGGTGGCAAGTTCGATTCCGACGGCCGGCACATCGAGATCTTCGGCGAGACGCCCACCCCTGTCGGTTCGCCGATCCCCGGCGCCACCTATTCGCAGATCCTTGCCAATGTCATCCAGCTGGGTGGCGGCACGCCGCCGCCGGGCCTGCTCGAGCCTGGTGGCGCCTCGGTGAACCATGTGCGCGGCTCCAGCAGTCCCAACTTCAGCAACAACGACAGCCGCGAGGCGGCGCTGACGCTGAACTACCACTTCGGCAACGGTTCGCAGCTCACGTCACTGACAGCCTGGAGTTCGTACGAGCTGGAAGAAGGCTGCGACTGCGACTTCGTGGCTGCACCGCTGATCACCGCCGGCATAACTGAGGACTACAAGCAGTACAGCCAGGAGCTGCGCCTCACGTCCAGCCCGGACAGCCGCCTGCAGTGGATTGGCGGCGTGTACTTCCAGAAGTACGAGCTGGAGGAGTTCGACTTCCTGCGTGTGCCGACGAACAGCCTGGTGCCGGCGCTGGTCGCCCAGATGGCAGCGCCGCTGGTGGTGCCGGCGCTGCAGCAGGCCGGCAATCCCTGCGACGGACTGAGCACGACGCAGTGCCTGCCCATCGCACGCGCGGCCGTCGATGGCTTCTACCGCGGTTCGGCCAACCCGCGCGAGTTCAGCCAGGACAGCACCATGTATTCGGCCTTCCTGCAGGGGCGCTTCGCGTTCAACGACAAGTGGAGCCTGACAGCCGGCGGCCGCTTGAGCCACGAGAAGAAGGAGGGCCGCCGCTACACCTATCTCACCGATGCCGCCGGTGCGCAGATCTCCAATCCACTGGCGCTGGGCCTCTTCGACTCCGTGCTGGGCATCGCGGCCCATGACATCCGCGGCTCGCGCAAGGAAACAAATTTCTCGCCGCTGGTGAATGTGCAGTACCGCGCCTCGGACCGCTCGATGGCCTATGTATCCCTTTCGCGCGGCTACAAGTCAGGCGGGTTCGACGCGCGCTCGAACCGCTCGCCCGCATACGTCGACCTGAACCCGAGCCCGCCGGTCGAGCAGCCGGGAACGTTCGAGTTCGAGGATGAGCGCGCCACCACTTTCGAGGTGGGCTTGAAGACCGATGTTGGCCGGCGCGCGGAGCTGAACCTCGCGGCCTTCCAGACCGACTACAAGGACCTGCAGACCAGCGCCTTCGATGGCCGCATCGGTTTCAATGTGGGCAACGGCAGTGCCGAGGTACGCGGCGTGGAGCTGGAAGGCCGCTGGCGGCCCGTGCGCGCGCTGCTGCTGCAGGGGTCGATGGCAGTGCTGGAGTTCAACTGGAAGTCCTACGCGGGCCAGTGCAGCTACGACCTGCTGCTGGGAGGACCATCGGCAGGTTGCGTCAACGGCAATGCCGACTATCGCGGCCGCACCAACCAGTTCGCGCCGAAGATCAGCGGCGTCCTGTCCGCTGAATACTCCTGGGCCCTGGGGCCGCTGGTGCTCACGGCCGGCGCCGACATGATCTATTCGGACGACTACCTGCAGTCGCTGAACCTCGACCCGGTACTCGTGCAGGACGCCTACACCAAGCTCAACGCGCGCCTGGCGCTGGGCCATGGGGATGGCCTGTGGGAGGTGGCAGTAGTCGGGCGCAACCTCACGGACAAGTCCACGGTGACCTACGCCGCCGACGTGCCGCTGGCCTTCACACTGTTCCGGGCCCGCAGCTACTACGGCTTCGTGGAACCGCCGCGCGCCATCGCCATCGAAGCGCGGATGCGGTTCTAGGCGCGCTCAGCGCTCAGGCGCCCAGCGTGAGCCGGGCGCCGGTCTCGTCGTCTTCGAACTGCGTATCGCTGACCCGCAGCAGCCGCTCGCCGGTCTTCAGGTCATAGCGCCGGTTGATCTCCACCGGCCGGCCCCTGGCCCTGCCGTCGCTGCCGATGGTGCGTGCAAAGGTGATGCGCTCGAGGATCTCCACCGGGCGTCCCTCGGCGTCGCGCCCGGCAAAGCGGTTGACCTGCTCGCTGTATTTCTTTTCCATGGCTATTTGCGCGAGCCGCCCTCGCCGGTGGGCGGATAGATGCCCGCCGGGAATGGCGTGACGTTGCTGTTGCCCTCGAAGTCGCTGATGCGGCTGACGCCCTGCTTCTTCACCTCGTCGATGCGCAGGATGGAGTGCATGGGCAGCATGGTGCAGCGGACGCCGGCGAACTCGGCCTTGATGCGCTCCTCGCCCGGATCAAGCACCACGGTGGAGCGCTGCCCGAACACCAGCTCCTCGACCTCGATGAATCCGAACAGCCGTCCCTGCTCCACCTTGCGGGCGTAGATCTCGTACACCTTGCCCTGGTTGAGGAACATGATCTTGAAGATGTGATTGGCTGCCATGGCTCATTCAAGCACGCATGCCCGCGGGGAAGCCAGTACAGGCTACTGCGCCTGCCGCGAACCGAGGAACTCGGCAACCAGCCGCTCGATCCGGTCCGGGTCGGCCGGCTTGGTCATGTGGAAATCAAAGCCCGCCGCGTGCGCGCGTTCGACATCCTCCTTCTGCCCCCATCCGGTGAGGGCGATCAGCAGCGCCTCCTTGCCCCAGGGAGTGAAGCGGATGCGGCGGGCGACGTCGTAGCCATTGAGCCCCGGCATGCCGATGTCGAGCAGGACCACGTCCGGATGCAGGCGCGTGCCGGCTTCCAGGCCCTCCTCGCCGCTGCCGGCAGTCAGCACGGTATGGCCGCTGGAGCGCAGCACCATTGCCAGGGAGCTGGCCGCATCGCTGTTGTCATCGACCACCAGGATGCGGCCGCAGAGTTCCCTGGTTTCCTTCGTGATACCTGCCGTGCGGGAATCCGGTGGCTCCGGCCAGCATCCGGGGATGCGTATTGTGAAGGTGCTGCCCCTGCCCGGTCCCTCGCTGGCCGCCTGCACCGTGCCGCCGTGCAGCTTCACGAGGCCCTTCACCAGCGCCAGCCCGATGCCCAGTCCGCCCTCGGCGCGGTCGATGGCCGAATCCACCTGCGAGAACATCTCGAACACCGAGGGCAATGCGGTCGCGGGCAAACCGATACCGGAGTCGGTGACGGAAAACAGCGCGTCGCCATCGTCGCACCAGGCACGCAGGATGATGCGACCACCGGGGTCGGTGTACTTGGCGGCATTGGTGAGCAGGTTCGAGAGCGCCTGCGACAGCCGCAGTGGATCCGCTTCAAGCTCAAGGCCTGGTCCGGGCAGTTCCAGGGTGAGTTCGTGCCGCTTCTGATCGATCAGCGGCTTGCTGGTTTCCACCGCGATCTTCACCAGCGCGCCGACGGTCACGCGCTCGCGTCGCAGCTCCAGCCGTCCCAGCGTGATTCGCGAAACCTCCAGCAGGTCATCCAGCAACAACGCCATGCGCGCTACCTGGCGGCTGATGATGTCACGGGCGGCCTGTGCCTGGGTTTCCTCGAGGTCCTTCTTCTGCAGCAGCCTGGCGGCGTGGCGGATGGGCGCCAGCGGATTGCGCAGTTCGTGCGCCAGCGTGGCCAGGAAACCATCCTTACGGCGGTCAGCCTCGCGCAGGGCCTCCATGCGCTGTGCGGACTCATCCAGCACGCTGTTGAAGGCCCTGGCGATGGAGGCGAACTCCTCCAGTGGCATCTCGGGCGCGCGACGGCCGGGGTTGCGCCCGGAAACAATGTCGTCGGCCACGCCGGCAAAGGCTTCAACAGGACCGGTGATCCGGCGGCGCAGCCTTGTCGCCAGCGCAATGGCCACCACCACGCAGAGCAGCATGATCAGCGTCAGCAGGCCCAGGTAGGCGTGCACGTGTCCCCACACGTCATAGTCCGCTCGCATGTACACGGCACCCAGGCGCTCGCCGTTGCGCACCACGGGCCGCACGATTTCCATGCGGCGGCCCTCGATGTGCACGCCCTCCGGTGAGCCGGGCAGCACGTCGGGTGGCGGTGCAGCGCCCGGGCGGGCATAGGCAGCGTGCAGGCCGCCAGCGGCGGTGTAGATGCCCGCTGCCTGCACCACCTGCGTTTCGCCGAATGCCGAGAGGTTGCGCGCCGCAGCTTCCGGGTCGTCGAAATTCAGCGTCGGGGCGGCCAGCAGCGCCATGATGCCGGCATTGGTGGAAAGATCCCGGGCGAGGGAGTGCCGGTACTCCGTGAGGTCGCGGTAGACCAGCACCACCGTCATGGTCAGCAGCGAGCCAGTGATGGTGACCGCGATGATCATCGTGAGCCTGCCGCGCAGCGAGGTGGCGCGGCCGATGCGCGACCGCACCAGGGCCAGCAGCCTTCTCACCGGACCACCCGCACGGCCACCGACAGCAGTTCGGCGCTGATCTTCAGGCCTGCCCGGCTGGCTGATTCCAGGGATGCCTCGAATCTCACGCGTCCGTCCGCATCAAGGAAGTTGATGGTGCTCCCGTGTGCCAGCCCCTGCCGGACGTCGGAAACTATCAGCATGCCGGGCGGCGAACCTGTGCGCGACAGGGACCTGAGTTCCTCGCGCCCGCTGCTGCCCACGTACAGGATCTGCGCTCCCCGGGCGGCCGCGAACGAATTCACCGCCCTCACCCGCACAGGCCGGCCGTGCAGCTGGCGCGTGGCAAACTCGCGCAGCTGTGCTGCCATCCCGGTGGTATCGAGCACTGCAATCACGAACTCCTCCGGCGGCGCAGCCGGCCACTCCACGTACTCGGCGAAGCGCAGGAGGAAGGCGGCCTTGACCGCGGTATCCGGATACGCCTCCGCGGCCCGCCCCTGCGCTCCGCCAGCGACCAGCATGGCCATGCACAGCAGGGGCAGGAAGTGGCGCAAGGGTTATCGCCTCCAGCGGGCTTCTGCCATCAGGCCACGGCGGATCATCCCGCCTGCGGGTGCGGCATATTCGCGATGGCGGGCCTTGAGCAGGCTGGTGCCGCGCACCGAAACCTCCAGTGCGTCACTGGCCCGCCACGCATAGCGCATTTGAAGCTCCGTGTGCGAGCCCAGTGCAGGATCAGGCAGCGGCCCCACGTATCGCAGGGAGAAATCAAAGGATTGCCGGTGGCTCAGGTCGAAGGAGGACGCCAGCGAGCCCAGAGTGCGCGGATCATTGGCCGCCTGGCTCGTTCCCAGCGGACTGGTGGAGCCAGGCTTCAGGCGCAGGTCCTTGCGCAGCAGCTGGATGCCCGGCGTGATGCGCCACCAGTCGGCCACCTGCCAGGTAGCCCATGCGTCCAGGCCCCAGCTCTCGCCCTCCATTTCATTGCCCCAGTACAACGGCAGCCCGCCCGGTACATCACTGAACTCGATGGTGCGCAGGTCGTCGTAGCGGTTGTAGAACGCGGACAGCGACCACCAGAACGACGGGGCAGCGCTGACGCGGACTCCCGCCTCGTGGGCGACCACCTGTTCCGGCCTGAACGCGTCGTTGCCTTCCAGGAAACGGATGCCTCCCAGGTATTCGGCCACATCGGTATCGAACGGGGTGGGTGCGCGGATGGCGCGCGCCACCGATGCCCACAGCAACATCGAGCGGCCCGTCTGCCAGCCTATGCGCGCTTCCGGCTGGGGCTCCCAGCCGGTGAAGTCGTTGTGTTCCAGCTTCATTCCCAGCGTCAGTTTCACTGCGCCCAGCCCCATGGTGTCCTGGGCGAACAGATGCCACAGCTGCAGCGTGCGGCCCTCCGGTTCGAACCGCAGGTTCTGGCTGCCGTTGATGTGGTAGCGGTGCATCCGGCCGCCCGCGCCCCACACGATGCTGTGTGCCCCGGCATGGACCTCCTGCTGCAGTTCCAGGTCGAAGGTGTTCTGGCGGTGCCCCTCCTGCTCGCGCGTATGGCGCTGCACGTGGTCGAAATACCCCTGCACCTGCAACGCGGAGCGCTGCGTGCGGTGCTGCCAGCGGGCCAGCAGGTTGGCGCCGGTGACGAACTCGGCATCGGATCCCGGGCGCTCGAACTCCCCCTTGTAGACATCCCCCTGCAGCTGGCTCTCGCCGCCCGCATGGTTGAAGTCGGTGCGGAAGCCCGCCTGGGCACGCTGCCACCCGTCACCCGCACTCACGCCGGGACTGCTCTCCAGGGCGTCGCTGCGCAATGCCTTGAGGTACACGCGCGCCGCTCCCGACTCGCCGAGCCCGGACCCGTAGCGGGCGGTCACATGCTGCTGGTCGCTGCCCGCCGTGGCTGTCAGGGCGGTGCCCTCCGACAGCCACGCCGGGCGGGTGATCACGTTGATCACCCCGTTCATGGCGTTGGCGCCCCACAGAGTTGCTCCCGGACCACTGATCACCTCGATGCGCGCGATGTCTGCCAGCACTACGTCCTGGGTGTCCAGATAAATCCCCGAGAACAGCGGCGAGTACACGCTGCGGCCGTCGATCAGGAGCAGCAGCTTGTTGGAGAAATTCTGGGCCTCCTGGTTGCCGCCGAAGCCGCGCGTGGATGCCACGTGGCTGCCGGCCCCCAGCTGGTGGATGCGCAGGTTGGGCGCCAGTTCCAGGGCCTCCACCAGCGTGGTGGCGCCCGAACGGCGGATTTCGTCCTGGGTGATGACGTAGATGGCGGCGGGGGCCTCGCTCAGCAGCTCTGCCGAGCGGGATACGGAGGTCACTTCGATCCTGCCGAGCTCCTCGAGCGAAAGACCCGCGAGGCTGGTGGGCTCGGCGGCAGGAGTTGCCTGCGACAGTCCACACAGCAGGATCAGGCATGTATAGGTCCTAATGATCGCTCCTTCCCGTTGCAGCCCGCGCCGGTTTCTCCTCGTCCGTCAGCGGCCCTCGACCAGCTGCACCGGCACGCGCACCTGCTCGCGTCCGCGCTGCAATGTCAGCACGATCCGCTCCCCGGGCGCGGCGCGATCCAGCGCATCGAACAGGTCTTCCACGCTTTCAGTGCGGCGATTGCCCACGGAGATGATCACGTCTCCCACGGCGACGTTGCCGCGGGCATCGACGCGCGCGGCACGCAACCCCGCTGACGCGGCGGGAGATCCGCGTTCCACGCCCAGCACGTAGACGCCCTTGACCCTGTTCTGCTCGACCAGGAAGGCATTGATCTCCGAGCGCGCGACCACGCCCAGCGTCGGACGTTTGTATTCGCCCGTGGCGATCAGGCGCGGCACGACGCGATTCACCGTATCCACCGGCACGGCGAAGCCCACGCCGGCATAGGCGCCGGAGGGACTGAAGATCGCGGTGTTCACGCCGATCAGCCGTCCGGCGGAATCGAGCAGTGGACCGCCGGAATTGCCTGGATTGATCGCGGCATCCGTCTGGATCAGGTCACGGATCGCCATGCCTTCCTGGGTGGGCAGTTCGCGATTGAGCGCCGAGACAATGCCGGTGGTCAGTGTCCAGTCGAGGCCGAAGGGATTGCCGATGGCGAACACCTTCTGCCCCACCTTGAGGTCATCGCTGGTGCCGATGGGCAGCGCCGGCGGATGCCTGGCGCCGGTGTCGATGCGCAGCACTGCCAGGTCATGATAGGGGCTGCGTCCCACGAGTTCGGCATTGAAGGACCGTCCGTCCGCCAGGCGCACCTGCGCGCCGCTGGCGCCCTCGATCACATGGTTGTTGGTGACGACGTGGCCCTGTTCATCCCAGATGAACCCCGATCCTGTGCCACTTGGCACCTGCAGCGCGTTGAGCGACAGGTCGAATACACGCTGCGTGGGCGCGATGTAAACCACCGCCTGGCGCGATCGCTCGAACAGTGCGATGGTCTCGCGCTCTTCGGCGCCGAGCGGGCCGCGCGGGGTGGGTGTGCGCGGCGCAGTCGCTGCTGGCGGCTGGGCGGAGAAAGCCGCATCTGTCCACCAGGCCCCTGCGAGCAGTGCAGCCAGCACGCAGCAGGTGCAGAGGCGAAGTGTGAGGCTGCGGAACATTGGCGGATTATAGCCCCGCCGGCTGTGGCTCAGGCATCAACGCCCTGCAACAGCTTCCGCACCAGTTCCAGCAGATCATCGACGCGGAAGGGCTTGCGCAGGAAGGCATTGAAGCCGGCAAAGCGCATCCGCACCTGCGCTTCGCCCACAGCACTGGTGATGATGATGGGGATGTGCCGGAACTCCGGGTCGTCCCGCACCGCGCGCGCCATCGCCGCGCCATCCATGATGGGCATCATGTAGTCGGATATGATCAGGTGCGGCCGTACTTCGGCCAGGCGCTCCAGCCCCTGCCGGCCGTTGGCGGCGACAATGACCCGATATCCCTCATCCTCGAGGGCCGTCATCAGGACGTCGGCCGCCCCGAATTCGTCTTCGACTACGAGGATGGTCAGCACGTGGTCCCCTGCACTACCTTTTCTTCCCTGGTGGTCGTCGCGCCGGTGTCCTGCGGCGCACCGCAGTGGCATGGGCCACGCCCGTGAACGTGGCCTCGAAGCCGAACAGCGGCTCCCCCGCCGCAAGCCCGCGACTGGTGATCAACAGCTCGCGCACATGCTCGTCGTAGTCGCTGTTGCGCATCTTGGAGATGGAGATCAGCCGGCTCAGCGAGGCGTCACGCTCGACGAAGCGCATGAAGATGAGGTTCTCGACGATGGCGGACATGGCCGCCACGGGCATCCTCACGGCCGAACCGACGATCTCGGCGCTTTCCACCGTCAGCAGCGTCGCCACGCCCTGCGCGCGCAGCTCGTTGGTGAGGCAGGCCATGAAACGACCTATGCGGTCGCGGTTGGAGACGGATTCGAGCAGGCCCCCCAGGCCATCGATCGCAAGCCGTCGCACGCGGCGGGCACGCACCGCCCGCAGCAAGTCATGGCCCAGCTCATCCAGCAGGTGCTCACCCTGCGGGTGCCAGATGATCTGCAGGTGGCCGTTGTCCAACAGTGGCGTTACATCATGGCCGATGGCGCTGGCCTTGGCCTGGATGCGCACCGGTGATTCGTAGAAGCTGAACAGCAGCCCCGGCTCCTCGCGGCTGGACTGGGCGAGGAACTGCAGGGACAGCAGGGTCTTTCCCGCTCCGGTGGGACCCACCACTGCAGTGACCGAGGAGGAACTCACGCCACCGTGCAGCATCTGGTCCAGGGTGAGCGAGCCGCTGGTCACGCGGCGGCCGGAACCGCGGTCCACCACGCTCGGCTCGCTCAGCCAGGACTCGATGCGGGGGAACAGACGTATGCCCTGCGGCGTGATGCGGAAGGAGTGCTTGCCCCGCAGGGATGCGCTGCCGCGGAACTTGCGCACTTCCAGCGTGCGCTCGTTGCGCACATCCAGGCGTTCGTCGCTGAGCTCGATGAGGCCGTCCACCATGGTGTGCTCGGCGCTGGCCATGGCCCCTGCGCCGCTGGTGAGCAGCAGCACGGTGCAGCCGTTGGCCACGGCATGGCTCTGCAGCTCGTGGATGAATTTCTTGAAGTCGCGCGGCGTGGGGGCGGATTCCTCGGCCGCCACCAGGCCGTCGAGGATGAGCAGGCTGATGCGCTGGTCGCGGATCTCCCGGCGCAGCAGGCCCAGCAGCCCTTTGAGGCCTTCCTCTTCCAGGGTGCGGAAGGCACTCACATAGAACAGCTGGTCCGGGATCACGCTCTCGTTGAAGAAGGACATGGGCCTGAGGTGCTGCAGCATGCGGGTATGCGATTCGGCCAGCAGCGTCACGTAAACCGCGCGGCCGCCGGCAGCGATGTGCGCGTAGCACATCTGGTTGGCGAGGATGGTCTTGCCGGAGCCGGGCAGGCCCTGCACGATGTATACGCCGCAGGCGAGCAGGCCGCCGTTGGTGATGATGTCGAGACCTTCGATGCCGGTCGGGAACCGGTCGAGCGTGAGGTTTTCGTTGGTCATGAATGCCCGTTTGAGCTGTCGTGAAGGCGAGGAGTGGGTGGGGGAGAATCCGTGGCGGACAGGAGCCCGGGCAGCAGCACCGTGAAGGTCGAGCCCTGCTCCGGACTGCTCTGCACCGAGATGCTGCCGCCTTGCGCTTCCACCAGTGATCTCACCAGCCACAGGCCGATGCCGAAGCCGCCGCGCTTGTGGGTGGAACCGGGAGCCTGCTGGAAACGCTCGAAGATCTTCTGCTGGTCGTCGGCGCTGATCCCGATGCCCTGGTCGCGCACCGAAAGTCGCGCCATCATGCCCTGGGCCTGCAGTGACACCTGGATCGGGCTGCCACGGCCGTACTTGATGGCGTTTGAAACAAGATTGGCAATGATCTGCTCCACGGCCAGGCGATCCCAGGAACCCAGCAGTTGCGCCGGCAGGTCAAGGCGCATGGTGCTGCCGGCGAACTGCGCGTCCGGTTCGAATGAAGCGCAGATTTCCCGTATGGAACGGCAGAAATCAAACTGGCTGCGATCTGCCGCCCAGGTCCGCGAATCCAGCCGCACGGAATCCAGCAGCAGCGTCGCGCGCTTGACCGACATCTCCACCACATGCCGCATGCGCTCGAGTTTGGGCGTGAGGGCATCCAGCCGCTCCCGCCGCGCGATGGAAAGCGTCGCGGTCACCAGCAGCAGCAGGGTATGCATGGGGTTGCGCAGTTCGTGCGCAGCAACGGCCAGCAGGTTGTCGCGGGACAGAATGTCGGCCTTGAGCCTTTCGACTTCCGCCAGGAGGGCGGATGCCCGAACGTCTTCCTGCTCGCTGGCGGGCGAATCCAGCGTCCCCGATATCGACTCCATCAAGGTTCCCTGACTGCCTCGCCGCGCGCTGCGAGGCATCGTAACGGGCTGCAGGGTGGGCCGCTCGGAAATCCTCCAGTCGTAGGAGTTTTCCTACGACTGGAGGAATCATTCCTCCACTTGTCAGTGCGGTGCGCGGCTCGTGCCAGTGCCATTGGGCATGGTGCTGCCGCCCAGCCTCGGTGATGCACCAGCCAGTGACGCGCCCTGCGACAGCCGCAGGTTGTTCTGCACATGCGACACGCCCAGCACCCTCTCGGCGCAGTCTTCGGCGCGGCGGCGTTCCTCGCGGGTCTGCACCGTGCCGGACAGCGTCACTTCGCTGCCCATCACCGATACTTCGATATCCGATGCATCCACCAGGGAATCATCGCTGAGCCGGTCGCAGACATCCTCGCGGATCCTGTCATCGGAGCGCACATAGCCCTTCGGGCCGCGGCCACGATGTCCCATCGACATGGCGTCGCGATCGCGGCGGCGCTGCGCGTCGTCGTCGCCGAACCACGAGGAGACTTCATCTGCCGCGCGCTCGAACCAGCCGCGATTCCCTTCCCGTCCGAAGCGTTGCTGCTCCGGGCCGCCGTATCCGGCATCGCGGCGGTAGTCGCGGTAGCCCTGCTCGCGGTAGCCCTGCCCCGGATCGCGCTCGTAGCCGCGCCAGGCGTCACCGCGGTCGCGTCCGTAATACCCGGAAGAGGAACCGGAATCACGGCCCTGCCCGCGCCAGGATTCCTCCCGCTCCCGCGAGTAACCGCGGTACGGCTGGCCGTAGTCGCGCCCGTAGCGCAGTCCTTCATCGCGTTTCCTGCCTGGCGCGGAGTCCGTGCGCCACCAGCGCTCGTCATTGCGGCCGAAGCGATCATCCTCACTCCACCTGCTTTCATCAGACATTGCAGAATCCTCCTTGGATGGACCTCAACTCAAATGAATGGCGGCGTCGGCAATGGAATGCCGGCACCTTCGGCCTGTTCCCGTGCCACGCGCAGGTTGTTCTGCACGTGGGTGACGCCGGAGACGCGCTCGGCGCAGTCCTCTGCACGACGCCGCTCGCGGCGCGTTTCCACGGTTCCGGCCAGCGTGACTTCCGTCCCCGCCACCGAGACTTCGATGTCCGTGGCGTCGACCAGCGGGTCATCGCTGAGGAAATCGCACACGTCCTCGCGGATGCGCGCCTCTGATCGCACGTAGCCGCGCGGCCCGATGCCGCGACGGTCAATCGCGGCGCGGCGCTGTCCTGTCCCGCCATCGGCCATGCGATACGGGTCGGGCTCACGGCCGGATCCGCGGTCATAGCCATCGTTGTCATGCAGGGATCGCCCATGATCCGCCTCGTCGCGCCAGGAATCCCAGCGCAACCGCTCGCTCTCATCCAGACGGAAACGGCCCTCGTCGCGCCATCTGCCCTGATATGCCATGTGACGTTCCTCCTTCCGCAGTGAACAGGCATTGGGCAACCGGCCCGGGCGGAAAAGAGTCGGAGCATTGCCGACATGCAGGCCGGCAAAGTCCTACGCCATGAGTGCCGGCCTTGCCAGTGCCAGCCGCGGCACAGCCAGTAGGATTGGTTCCAGGATTCACCAGACGGAGTAACACCAATGGCCGCATCGAGCAGTGCAGCAGCAGCAAGCGTTTCAAAGGACAAGCTTTACCGGGACATGCAGGCGGTGGTGGATGACGCGGAGGCCCTGCTCTCGGCGACCGCCAGCCAGGCCGGCGAGAAGGTGCAGGAAGTCAGGGCGCGTACGAAGGAGTCACTGACCGCAGCCAGGGCGCGCCTGTCGAGCATCGAGAAGAGCGCCATCCACCGTGCGCGTGCGGCCGTGGACGGCAGCAACGAGTATGTGCACGAGAATCCGTGGATCGCAATTGGCGTTGCCGCCGGTGCGGGCTTCCTCGCCGGATTGCTCCTGACCCGGCGCTGACACCCGTGCGCATTGCGGTACTCGCGGCAGTTCTGCTGTGGGTGCCGCAGGCCGGCGCGGCGGACGCACTGCAGATCTCGCGGATCGAACAGGACCTGCGCCGGCTGGAGATCCAGTTGCAGGACCAGGCGCGGCAGATCGAGTCACTGCGCCTGCAGCTCGCCGCACGCGCCAACCTCCCCGCTGCACGATTGCCGGCCGCCGCTCCCGCGCCTCCAGCCCAGATGCCCTGGCTGGACGCATCAAAGTGGGCGCAGATCCATCCTGGCATGCCGGAACTGGAAGTCCTCACGTTGCTGGGACCGCCCACTTCCATGCGCAATGCGGAGGGTGGACGCGTATTGCACTACGCCCATGAGATCGGTGCCTCCGGCTTCCTGGCCGGATCGGTCCGGCTCAGGGACGGTGTCGTGGCCGAGGTGGAGATTCCGCGACTGCGCTAGGTGCGCTTCAGGAAGCCGATCACCAGCATGGCGATGCCCAGTACCACCAGCAGGTGGATCAGGCCGGTGGTGACTTTAAGCGCCAGCCACAGGACCAGCCAGACAATGATGATCAGCGCGCCGAGTGCCTTCAGGATGCCCATTGTTGTTCTCCCTTTGGGTGGCAAAGAGCGTATCTGGCCGCGCCACGCGTGGAACGTGCAGGAAACCCTGGCCGTCGGTCAGCCAATTCCGACGACAGGCAGCGCACAAGTCCCATCCTGTATCATTTTCGGCGATGAAGATTTTCTCCCGCCTGTTCCGGTCCGAGCCTCCACCGCCTGTCACGGTAGCCGTCGAGCCTCCTCCCCCACCGCCCGAGCCAGCTCCTCCGCCGGTCGATCCGGAGGAGCAGCAGCGGTTGCTGCACGCGATTGAATCCGGCGCGCTGGATTCCGGCGAACTGATGCGACTGGCCGTAGAAGGCCAGACCACACGGCTTCGCCAGGCCGCCGCGGCGGCGATCAGCGATCCGGAGTCCTGGCAGGCCCTGCTGCCCCGTCTCAAGGGGCGTGACAAGGCTGCCTACAAACAGGTCAAGGGGCGGCTGGATGCGCTGCAGGCCGAGCAGCAGAAGCGCGCGCAGGCCCGGAGTGATGCCGGGGCGCTGTGCGCTTCCATCGAACGTTTCGCGGCGAAACCGTACGACTCCCTGTACGAAGGTGCCCTGTCGGTCTACGCCGCACGCTGGCAGGCCTTGCCTGAAGACCTGGATGCCGACCTGCGCCAGCGTGGCCAGCTGGCACTGGATCGCTGCCGGGAGATCATCGCCGCACACCAGCTCGAAGCCGCGCGCCTGGCCGCCGGGCAGGAAGCCGAACGCGCCCGGACAGAAGCACTGGAAGCCGAGCTGCTGGCGCAGCAGCGCGCTGCCGAGCAACAGGCCGCGGAAGAAGCGCGTGAGCAGGCGCTGGCGCAGGAGGCCAGCGAGGCCGATGCGCAGGCGGCTACCCGGGCGCTCAGCGAAAAGCAGGCCAGTGAGGCGCAGATCCACGCGGAGATCCTCAGCCTGATCCGCCTCAGCGGAGCCGCGCTGGGCCGTGGCGAGACGCGCAAGGCCGCCCGTTTCCGCCAGTCCGTCGAGACGGCGATGGCAGAGGCACCGGCGCTGCCGCCCCACCTGGCGCGCAACCTGGAGCAGCTGGACGCCCGCCTCAACCAGCTGCGGCAGTGGAAGGACTATGCCGCCGCGCCGAAGCGCATCGAGCTGATCGAGGAAGTGCAGGCACTGATCGGCGTGGACGAGGCGCCTGAAACGCTGGTGGAACACCTGCGCGCCCTGCGCCAGGAATGGCGCACCATCAACAAGGGCATCGATGTCGAAGCCACTGCCGAGTCGGAGCGGTTCGAGACCGCCTATGCCGCAGCCTTCCAGCCCTGCCAGGCCTGGCTGGCCGAACAGGCCGCAATCCGCCGCGCGAACCTGGAATCGCGCCGGCAGGTGCTGGAGCGACTGGAGGCCTTCGAAGCGGGTCTGGATGCCGAGCGGCCCGACTACCCCCTGATGACACGCGTACTGCGCGAGGCGCCGCAGGAGTGGCGCCGCCATGCGCCCGTGGAGCGCGATGCCGGCCGTCCACTGGATGTGGAGTTCTTCGGCAAGCTCGACCGGTTGCGTGCAAAGGTCAATGCCTGGTACGAGGACAACGCCACGGCCAAGCAGGCGATGATCACGCGCGCAACCCAGCTGGCTACCCTTGCCGACCTGCCGCGCGCCATCGACGAGGTGAAGCGGCTGCAGGCACAGTGGAAGTCCTCAGGTCCGGTACCCCATGCCCGTTCGCAGGCCATGTGGGATGAATTCCGCGCCGCCTGCAATGCGGTGTTCGAACGGCGCCAGCAGGAGATCGCGGCGCAGAACGCCGCGCTCGAGCAGGCGAAGTCCGCGGCTGTGGAGTTGTGCCTGGCCATTGAGCAGGCCTGCCAGGAAGGACCAGCGGACCGCCCCGCTGGCGAGGCCAGGTTGCGCGAGTGGGAGGAAGCCTTCAGCACGCTGGGGGAACTGCCGCGCGGCGAGGCCCGCAGCCTGCGCGAGCGCTACCAGCGCGCGATCAACAATTACACGGCGCAGATTGCCGGGCTCGCGCAGCGGGACGCCGCGGCCGCCGAGGCCAGTCTGTTCTCCGCCGCGCGACAGGTGCGTGCATACCAGCGCGCGGTCATGCGCGACGATGCCGATCGCGACCAGCTCAAGGCCTCCGCCGAGGCATTGCTGGCCAGTGTGCCGCGCTGGCCGGGCAAGGCCATCCAGCAGGCGCTGCGGCAGGCCATCTCCAGGTCCGACCAGGGGCAGTTCTGCGAGGTCGATGACGTCGCCCGCGAGCAGGCCTTGCGCAGGTTGTGCGTCCGCGCCGAGATCCTCGGCGACAGGCTCACGCCGCCCGAAGATGCCAGCCTGCGCCGCGAGATGGAACTGCAGCTGCTGAGCCGGGGCCTGGGACAGGTCCGCCAGGCAGATGATCGGGCCTGCGAAGCGCTGCGGATCGAATGGCTGGGGCTGGACGCGGCCGATCCCGCCGTGCATGACACGCTGGAGCAGCGGTTCATGGCTTGCCTGAAGCTGCGCCGCAGCTGACCCTGCTCGGCTGCCTGATTCCCTGCTGGAGTAGACAGCCGCGGCCTGTCCGTGGTCGTATCTCCACAACAAGAAGGGAGTCTTGCCATGAGACGACTCGTCGGCATCAGCGTGGCCCTGGCCATTGCGCTTGGCATCGTTGCGGGGAATCTGTGGCTCGAACTGCGCGAAGCACGGTCGGAGATCGCCGGGCTGCGCGCGCACGTGGCGCAGCCTGACCCGCCTGCGCTGCCGCTCCAGGCCAGCCTGGCACCAGCTCCCGCCGCCATCCGGGAGATTCCAGAAGCAGTCGTCGCTCCTGCCAGTACGGCAGTCACCACCGCCGCAGAACCGGTGACTCCGCCGCCAGCCCCGCAGGTGCAGCAGCCCGTGGTGCGACAGGCCCCTGTGATCACCGAGGCGGTTCGCACCAACGCCCTGTTGCAGGCGGACCAGACGGCGACCGCGCGCGTGCTGGCGTGGAAGGACCGCCTCGCAATAGCCGGCTACACCCTGACCACCGAGCAGCTCCAGGCCCTGAACAAGGTGGCCACCGCCGAATTGCGCCGCGAGACCGAAGAGTCGCTGGAACTGGCAACAACCAACCAGCCTGTGGACGTGGAATCCCTTCTCCGCCTTCGGGAAGAAACGCTCAACCGCAACCATGACACCAACATGCGGATCCTCGCCGCCATGTCCTCGCACCTGACGGCAGAGCAGTCCAAGGCCCTGCGCACGCAGTTCGAAACCGGGCACGCCACAAGGCTGGCCGGACTGCGCTCGGACGCGGACCAGATGCGCCAGCAACGCTAGCCGCCATGTCCCATCGCAGTCGCCTGGCAGGATTCATCATCGACAGCCAGCAGGGCAGTCTCGCAGAAGCCGCGGATTTCTGGGGCCAGGCCCTGGGCCTCAAGGTGCGTGACTACGACGAGGAGGGCCTGGGCCTGTACGCAGTACTCGATGGTGCGCCCGGCGCCCTGCATGTCGAAGTGCAGAAAGTGCAGCACCCTTCCCGTGTGCACCTGGACATTGAAACCGACGATATCGAGGCTGAGGTCCTGCGACTGGAGAAACTCGGCGCCAGGCGCGTGGAATGGGTGCGCAACAGCTGGTGGGTGATGGAAGCGCCCACCGGGCATCGCTTCTGTGTGGTCAGGATGAACCAGCCGGAAAAGGGAGAGGCACCCACCGTCTGGACCTGAGCATTGCGGATGCGGCGCGTCCCTTCACCTGGGCGACATGCCTTTTTCGTAGAAGCAGAACTTGCCCCGACCCATGGCCTTTGCCCGGTACAGTGCCATGTCGGCCTGCTGCATCAGTTCATCCGGTGTGGACGCACCGTCGCGCGGCAACGCGATCCCGATGCTGACCCCGATCTGCACCTCGCGGTCGGCGAGCATGAAGGGCTGGCCCAGCAGTTCCGTCAGCCGGACGGCCAGCGCCGAGGCCGCGGCCGGCTGGTTGCCCTGCGCCTGGATCACGGCGAATTCATCCCCACCCAGGCGCGCCACGGTATCCCCGTCGCGCAGTGCGCTGGTGATGCGGTCTGCCACGGCACGCAGTACCTGGTCGCCGGAGGCATGACCCAGCGTGTCATTGACCTCCTTGAAGCGGTCGAGGTCGACCCACATCAAAGCGACGCCGCTGCTGCGCTCACCACCGTCGTAGCGGAATGCTTCACGCAGCCGATCGCCGAACAGCAGGCGGTTGGGAAGCCCGGTGAGCACGTCATGGTGGGCCATGTGCGCGATGTGCGCCTGGGCCTGGCGCCGCTCGTTCACGTCCTCGAGCACGCCCGCCCATTCCACCGTCTGGTTGTTCTCGTCGCGCATGGGCGCGGCGCGCGCCCGCACCCAGTGCCAGGTGTCCGAGGCTGTGCGCACACGGAATTCCACGTCGATGATGCCGTCGCGTTCGCCTGCGAGTGCCGCGGCCCATGCCTGGTCGGCGGCGGCCTGGTCTTCCGGATGGACACGCTCCCGCCAGCCGCTGTTGCGGGCTTCTTCCTCCGGACGGCCAGTCAGTTCCTCCCAGCCGGTGGCGGACTGCACGCGCCCGTCTGGTGTCCTGCGCCAGAACACCAGTGCACCGACCTGGGCCAGCGAACGGTAGCGGCGTTCGCTGATCGCCAGTTCGCGCGCTGTCTGGCGCTCGGCCTCGGCGCGCTGGCGCAGCACGGCCTCTGCATCGCGCAGGCTCTGGCGCAGGTCCTCGAATTCGAGGATTGGCGTGGTGAAGCCCACCGCCCCGTCCACGGGGATGTCCGCGATCACGCGGCGTCCGTTGTCGGCTAGCGCCTTCACTGGCCGCACGATGCGCCGCGCGATTCCGCCGGTGGCCAGCAGCACCAGCAGCAGCGAGATGCCGCTCGCCGCTGCCATGCTCCACATCGGTCGCTTCCAGCGCGCGTCGAACTGCCGGCGCGGTTCGCCCACCACCACGGTCCAGCCGCGTGCATTGCGCAGCTTGCTGAAGCCGAAGTAGACCGGCACCCCTTCGGTGCTGATGGCATTGAAGATGCCCTCGTTGGTCCCCAGCGCCACCAGCGCATCCCAGTCGGGCGCACGCCTGCCCACCACCCGCTCCGCATCAATCGATCGCGCAACGATGTGGCCGCTGCCGTCAGTAACCGCCACCAGGATGCCGGATGTCAGGCGCGCGCCCTGCCGCTGCAGGGCCTGGATCAGCTGCTGGGGCGATACGGCCAGTGCCAGCAAGCGATGCGGATCTTCCGCGACCGGTGCGGGGCGGATGATGGCCACCTGTGGCTTGCCATCCTCAGGGCTGAAGAACAGGTCGGAGATGACCGGGGTACCGCTGTCGCGGACCTCCTGCAGCAGCCCTTCTGGCAGGCCCGTGGGCGTACCGGTGTCCCGGTCGTGCGCGGGCGACGGGCTTGCACCCACCACCAGCAGGCGCCCACCGGTGCCTGACGGAAGCGTGCCCGGACCTGCGCCGTACAGCGCAATGGTTTCCAGCAGCGCGGCGCTGCTGTCCAGTTCCCGTTCGATGGCACCGGCCATGGTGCGCGCGCTGTCGACCAGCAGGTTCGTCGAAGTGGTGCGCAGTGTGGAGCCCGCCTGCCATACCGCCATGGCGACCAGGGCGAGGGTGGGCAGCAACGCCGTGAGGACCAGTGCAACCAGGTAATGGCGCAGGCTGAAAAGGCGCCCCGCCGGTGTCACATTGTTGCGGACAATTTCATTGTCCATCCTTGGCTCCCTGGGCCGTCACGGGCGGTTCCTGCCGCCGCGCTGGGCATCCTTGCGCGGCCATTGTCGCCTTCCCGGTGGGCGATTCCCGGGGACGGTGTCACACAACAACCCGCTGCAGGGCCGCCGTTTTGAGGCAGGCAGCAGGTTTCGGGAGATTGATTGGTCGGGGCGAGAGGATTTGAACCTCCGACCCCTTGCACCCCATGCAAGTGCGCTACCAGGCTGCGCCACGCCCCGACCGTAGGGACGCGCATAATACCCGCTCGCACACCAAATGGGGGGAATGCACATGTCCGGAGTCCACTCTGGCCGCCGCCGCCTCTTGTCCAGCGGCGCCCTGGGCGCTGCGGCAGGGCTCGCGGGCCTCGCTGCCCTGCCTGCCTGCAGCAGCAAGCCTGCCGCACCCGCGGCGGCGGCGCCTGCCGGCATGTCCCGCGAGCGTTACATGCAGTACGTGGAGTGGTTCAACGCCAACGATCCGCGTTTCATCGAGTACTACCACCCCGATGTGGTGCTGGAACTTGGCGCCAGCACGATCCAGGGCGACACCGCCATCCGCGACTTTTATGCCGAAGTGAAGGCGCACATCCACGAAAAGGTCGAGGTGACGCATTTCATTTCCGATGCCACCGGCATCGCTGCGGAGCTGCCGACGGAGTTCCGCGTCTACAAGGACTGGCCGGAGCCGAACTACTTCCGCCGCCCGCTGAAGGCCGGCGAGGTGTTCCGCGTGGTCAGCTTCGGTCTTTACTGGGTCGAGGACGGGCTGTTCCGCCATATCAAGGCGGCGCGTTACAAGCTGGTCAACGACTGGCAGATGGAGCCGCTGCCCGCTTCAGGCTAGGGCGCGGGCCGCGCCTGCTCGGGATACCAGAAGCGCAGGTGGCAGTTCTCGCAGGCCGCCTGCAGGGCATCACCAGCGGCCAGGTACTGCTCCACGTTGCGCGCATCGATGGCAGTCACGAGGCCACCGGCTGCTCCCTGCAGCGCGGCCGAGAAGGCCAGGAACAGCGGCCGGTTCGCATCGATCTCGGTCTGCGCCCGCTGCGGCGTATAGACGCCCTCGCCCTGCTCGCCCTCCAGCTGCTGGCCGGGGTGCGCCACGGGCCGTCCCTCGGTCACCAGCAGGTTCGCAGCCTCCATCAGCACCAGCGCCTGCCGACGCAGCGCCAGCCACTCCTCGTCGGTGGCCGGGACGACATCCTCGGTGCCCTTCTCGGTGCTGGTGGTATACACGGCCTGCCAGAGCGCATTCGCGTGGATGTCGATGGGGTCATGCATCAGGTCGAGCATGCTGGCTGCGGGCTTGAGGCCTGCGGGCAGCGCCGCGCTGGCGGCAGGCGTTGCTGCAGCCGGCGCGGTCTCCTGCTTCGTGCAGGCGGACCCCAGCAACATGAGCGGAAGCAGCAGGGCCGTAGCGACAGCGGAATTTCGACCAGGGGACTTCATCATGGGTCTCTCCCGGAAAGGACAGGTACGTCAGCGCCGCAGGATACGCAGGATCTCTTCCAGCTCCATACGCAGTTGCCGCACTATCTGCTGGCTCTGGCTCACGTCGGTGCGGGCTTCCTCGCCCTCGAGCTTCTGGCGCGCCCCGCCAATGGTGAAGCCCTGCTCGTACAGCAGGCTCCTGATCTGCCGGATGATGATCACGTCCTGGCGCTGGTAGTAGCGACGGTTGCCGCGGCGCTTCACCGGCTTCAGCTGCGGGAATTCCTGCTCCCAGTAACGCAGCACATGCGGCTTTACGCCGCACAGCTCGCTGACCTCACCAATGGTGAAGTAGCGTTTCCCCGGGATCGCCGGCAGCTCGTTATTGTTCCGGGGTTCCAGCATAGGCTTCCACGCGCGCCTTGAGTTTCTGGCCAGGGCGGAATGTGACCACACGCCGCGCGCTGATGGGAATTTCCTCGCCGGTCTTGGGATTGCGGCCGGGCCGCTGGTTCTTGTCGCGCAGGTCGAAATTGCCGAAGCCGGACAGCTTCACCTGGCTGCCGGCCGACAGCGCGCCGCGCACTTCCTCGAAAAACAGGTCGACCAGTTCGCGCGCCTCGCGCTTGTTGAGGCCCAGCTGGTTGAACAGCGCTTCCGCGATTTCAGCCTTGGTCAGCGCCATTCAGCCTCGCACCCTTGCATCGAGCTTTTCACCGAGTTCATGGGCCACGGCCGCCATCAGCGCGTCCGCGTCACCGTCGGTGAGCGTCTTACTTTTGTCTTGAAAAATCAATCCCAAAGCGACGCTTTTTCGAGTTGGTTCTATGCCAGCGCCCTGGTAGATGTCAAAGACCCTGAGGTCCTGGAGCAGCTCCCCTGCGGCAACACTAGCATGAGTGAGGATGGCGCTTAAAGGCGTGGTCACCGGCACGGTGACAGCCAGGTCGCGCCGTACCTGCGGGAAGCGGGAAACGGCCTGCACCACCGGCAGGGGCGCCTCCAGCGCCGGAATTATGTCCAGTTCGAACAGCATCACCGGGGCAGTGAAACCCAGCTCCGCGGCGATCCGGGGGTGCAGCTCTCCCACGCGGCCCACCTCCCGTCCATCGCGCCGGATGCTGGCGCAGCGTCCCGGGTGCAGGCAGGAAAGTCCCGCCGGTTCCCAGCTGAAGCGCGCGGCGCTGCCGGCGAGCTGCAGCATGGCGCTGACGTCGGCCTTCACGTCGAAGAAGTCGGCACTGTCCTTGCCGCCGGCCCAGTGTTCGGGATGGCGCGAACCGACGGCAATGCCGGCGATGCGCGGCACCTCGCGCAGGCTGCCAGCTTCGGTGAGGAACACGGCGCCCTGCTCGAACAGGCGCACGCGATCCTGCTGGCGCGCGAGATTGGTCAGTGCCGACTTCAGCAGCGCCGGCCACAGCGATACGCGCATCACGGCCAGGTCGGATGCAATCGGATTGGCCAGGCGGATGGCGTCCTGTGCGGGGAAGAGTTTCTCCTGCAGCACGGGGTCCACGAAGGCGTAGTTGATGGCTTCCTGGTAGCCACGCACAGTGAGCGCGTCCAGCACGGCCCGCTCGTCGATGCGCGACTCGCTGCGGCGCGCGAAGCGCTGCGGCAGGCGCATGGGCGATTCCTGCACGGCGTCGAAGCCGACGATGCGCAGCACTTCCTCGATGAAATCGGCTTCGATCGCAAGGTCAAAGCGCCAGGACGGCGGTGTGACCATCCAGCCTTCGGCATGGGTTGCCACGGCAAGGCCAAGGCCGGTGAGGCTGCCGGAAACACGCGCGTCGGGAATATGCGCACCGGTGAGCTGCGCCAGGCGCGCGCGCCGCAGCAGCACCGGCTTGCGTGGCGGCAGCCCGGCTGGGGTGACGGTCTCGTGCACCTGGCCGGCCCTGCCGCCGCACAACTCCAGCAGCAGAGCAGTGGCGCGCTCCATCGCGCGTCCCTGACCCTCCGGGTCCACGCCGCGCTCGAAACGCTGGCTGGCATCGGTGGTCAGGCCGTAGCGACGGCCTCGTCCGGCGATGGCATCGGGCGGGAAATACGCCACCTCCAGCAGCAGGTCGGTGGCCTCAGGGGTGATCGAGCTGCCATGGCCGCCCATCACGCCGGCCATGCCAACGGGACCGGAATCATCGGCGATCACCAGCACGTCGGGAGAGAGTTCGACAGTGCGCTCATCGAGCAGCTTGATGCTCTCGCCTGCACGGGCAAGACGGGCGCGCAGCGTGCCGGACACGCGCTGCGCGTCGTAGGCATGCATGGGCTGGCCGAGTTCCAGCAGCACGTAGTTGGTGATGTCGACCACCGGGCTGATGCTGCGGACGCCGGCGTGCTGCAGGCGCTCGACCATCCACGGTGGCGTGGCACGCGTGTTGTCGATTCCTTCGACCCGGCGCAACAGGAACCGGGGGCAGGCTTCAGGGACTTCCACCAGCGGCACAGGTCCGGCATCGCTGACTGGCTTGATCGCAGGGACCGCGGGTGACTTGAGCGCATTGCCAGTGAGCGCGGCGACCTCGCGCGCCACGCCCAGCACCGACATGGAATCACCGCGATTGGCGTAGGTTTTCAGCTCGAGCACGGCCTCGTTGCCCACAGTCTCGAAGCCTTCCACTTCGAAGCCTGAAGCCGTGAGGCGGCGCGCGAGTTCCTCCGCCTCCCAGTGCAGGTCGATCCAGTCACGCAGCCAGGAAAGCGGCAGCCTCACGACCACCCTCCGCGGAACTGCTTCAGGAACCGGAGGTCGTTCTCGAAGAACAGTCGCAGGTCATTGACCCCGTAGCGCAGCATGGCCAGGCGATCGATGCCCATGCCGAAGGCATAGCCCGTGTACCGTTCCGCATCGACGCCGCAGGCGGCGAGCACGTTCGGGTGCACCATGCCGCAGCCGAGCACCTCGATCCATCCGGTGTGCTTGCACAGCCGGCAGCCGGAGCCACCGCACTGCACGCAGGTGATGTCCACCTCGGCCGAGGGCTCGGTGAATGGAAAATACGAGGGCCTGAGGCGCATCGCCAGGTCGCGCTCGAAGAAGGCTTCCATGAAGCCATGCAGGATGGACTTCAGGTTGGCGAAGCTCACGACCTCATCCACCAGCAGTCCCTCCACCTGGTGGAACATGGGCGTATGCGTGGCGTCTGAATCCATGCGATACACGCGCCCAGGCGCGATCACCGCCAGCGGCAGCCGCTCGCGCGCGGCAAGCAGCGCGCGGATCTGTACTGGCGAGGTATGCGTGCGCAGCAGCGCGCGCTCGCCCTTCACCTCGTGCTCCAGGTAGAAGGTGTCGTGCATGGCACGTGCCGGATGATTGGCCGGCACGTTCAGCGCAGTGAAGTTGTGGAAGTCGTCTTCGATCTCGGGGCCCTGCGCCACCTCGAAGCCGACCTCGCGGAAAAGCCGCTCGATGCGCAGGCGCGCGCGGGTCACCGGGTGCAGGCCGCCGCTGGTTTCGCCGCGACCATCGGCGGTGACATCCACCGTTCCGGCGGCAAGCTTCTGCGAGAGGGCCGCTGCCTCGAGCTCCATGCGGCGGGCGTCGATGGCCGCCTGCACAATCTCCTTGGCTTCATTGATGCGCGCACCCGCAGCTGGCCGCTCGGCAGCAGGAAGCTTGCCAAGTGACTTCAGCTGATCAGTGAGCGTGCCCTTCTTGCCCAGCCACGCAACACGCACCTCATCAAGGCGCGGCAGGTCGGCGCTGGCGGTGATTTCCGCCAGCGCACGCGCGGTCAGGTCGGCGAGCGACTCCATTGCCAGCCCCCTCCTCTAAGGCCGAGCCCGCGGGCTCAGGCGGCTGCTTGGAGCTGGGCCTTGGCCTGTTCGCAGAGGGCGGCAAACGACGCCGGTTCGTGCACGGCGAGCTCGGCGAGGATCTTGCGATCCACCTCGACGCCGGACTTCAGCAGCCCGTTGATCAGGCGGCTGTACGACAGGCCGTGCTCGCGGGCCGCCGCATTGATGCGGGCGATCCACAGCGCGCGGAAATCGCGCTTCTTGAGCTTGCGGCCGATGTAGGCATATTGCCCGGCCTTGGTGACCGCCTGCTTGGCGGCGCGGAATACCTTGCGGCGGGCGTTGTAATAACCCTTCGCCTTGGCCAGGACCTTCTTGTGACGGCGTCCAGCAATGACGCCACGTTTGACTCGTGCCATTTTCGTCTACCTCGTATGTGGCGCTTAAGCGTTGGGGAGCAATGCGTCGCAGCGGCCCACGTCGCTCTTGTGCACGAGCGAGGAACCGCCAGAACGCAGCTGGCGCTTGGTCTTGCGAGGCTTGTGGCCGAGATTGTGGCGGCGGCCGGCGGAATACGACTTGTATCCCTTGGCCGTCTTGCGCAGGCGCTTGGCAGCCGCCCGGTTGGTCTTCAGTTTAGGCATGACATCACTCCAGTTTTTTAGCTTCCGGTCGCAAGGCGCGCGGATGCATTGCTGCACCACGTGCCCGCTAGGGGCGGACCACATCGCGCCTCAAGGGCGCTTTGCGATCACTTCTTTTTTGGCGAAAACACCATGACCATCTGCCGTCCTTCCATCAGCGGGTTCTGTTCGATCACGGCAATTTCAGCCAGATCGCCAGATACGCGCTGCAGAAGCCTGCGGCCGATATCCTGGTGCGCCATCTCCCGGCCGCGGAAACGTAGCGTTACCTTGGCCTTGTCACCCTCGGTCAGGAAGCGGGTCAGATTACGCAGCTTGACCTGGTAATCACCCTCTTCCGTACCGGGACGAAACTTCACTTCCTTGACCTGGATCTGCTTCTGCTTGCGCTTGGCAGAGTGGGCTTTCTTGTTCTGTTCGAACAGGTACTTGCCGAAATCCATCACGCGCACTACCGGAGGTTCGGCTGTGGGCGAGACTTCAACCAGGTCGAGCTGGGCATCGACGGCGAGTTGCAGCGCCTGGGCTCGCAACATCACTCCCGCCTGCTCGCCATCCGCGCCAATCACCCGCACTTGTGGCGAGGTGATCTCTTCGTTGCGCCGGATGCGCTTCGCTGCTGCTGCTGTAGCTATAAAATCAATCCTCCAGACAGGTGCGTCCGCGACTTGAGACCTCGACACCGAGACGTTCGACAAACGTCGTCAGCGGCATCGTGCCCAGGTCCTTGCCGTTGCGGGTACGCACGGAAACCAGGTTGGCTGCAATCTCCTTGTCACCCGCCACCAACAGGTACGGGACGCGCTGCAGCGTGTGCTCGCGGATCTTAAAGCCCACCTTTTCGTTCCGCAAGTCGGCAATGGCGCGAAATCCCTGATTTGCAAGGGATTCCACCAGGCCTTCGACATAGGCGTTCTGCTTCTCGGTGATGGGCATCACCACCGCCTGCACCGGCGTCAGCCAGCTGGGCAGCCGGCCTGCGTGGTGCTCCAGCAGGATAGCGAAAAAACGCTCCAGCGAGCCGAAGATGGCGCGGTGCAGCATGACCGGATACTGCTTCTGGCCGTGCTCGTCCACGTACTGGGCGCCCAGCCGGCCGGGCATGTTCAGGTCCACCTGCAGGGTGCCGCACTGCCAGTCGCGGCCGATGGCATCGCGCAGCACGAATTCCAGCTTGGGTCCGTAGAAGGCCCCCTCGCCCGGGTTGTGGATGTAATCGATGCCGGCGGCAGCGGCTGCGGCCTTCAGCGCGGCCTCGGATTTGTCCCAGACTGCGTCATCACCCACCCGCTTCGGGGGCCGGTCGGCGAACTTGACCTTCACATCGTCGAAGCCGAAGTCCCGGTACACCGACAGCAGCAGCTGGATGATGCGCACCGACTCCTCGGTGATCTGCTCCGGGGTGATGAAGCAGTGGGCGTCGTCCTGGGTGAAGCCGCGCACGCGCATCAGCCCGTGCAGGGCGCCGGAGGGCTCGTAGCGATGCACCTTGCCGAACTCGGCGAAGCGCAGCGGCAGCTCGCGGTAGCTCCTGATGCCCTGCTTGAAGATCTGCACATGGCCCGGGCAGTTCATGGGCTTGATCGCGTACAGCCGCTCGTCCGGCGTGCGCGTGAGATACATGTTTTCGCCGAACTTCTCGAGGTGGCCGGACTGTTGCCACAGGACCGAGTCCATCAGCTCCGGCGCGTTCACTTCCTGGAAGCCGGCCTTTTCCTGGGCCTGGCGCATGTAGGCGATCAGGCGCTGGAAGATGCCCCAGCCCTTCGGGTGCCAGAACACCGCGCCCGGGGCTTCTTCCTGCATGTGGAAGAGGTCCAGTTCGCGGCCGATGCGGCGGTGGTCGCGCTTCTCGGCTTCCTCGAGGCGGGTGAGGTAGTCCTTGAGATCCTTCTCGTTGAGCCAGGCCGTGCCGTAGATGCGCTGGAGCATCTCGTTGCGATGATCGCCGCGCCAGTAGGCGCCGGCCACCTTCATCAGCTTGAACGCCTTCAGCTTGCCAGTGGAAGGCACGTGCGGGCCGCGGCAGAGGTCCTCCCACTTGCCCTGGCCATACAGGCCAATGGGCTCGCCCGCTGGAATGCCGGCAATGATCTCGGCCTTGTAGTGCTCGCCCAGCGACTTGAAATGGGCCACGGCTTCATCGCGCGGCAGCTCGCGCCGGTGCACGGGCAGGTCGGCCCTGGCCAGCTCGTGCATGCGCTGCTCGATGGCGGCGACGTCTTCGGGGGTGAAGGGACGCGAGTAGGAGAAATCGTAGTAGAAGCCATCGTCGATCACCGGGCCGATGGTGACCTGGGCCTCGGGGAACAACTCCTTCACCGCATTGCCCAGCAGGTGGGCGGCGGAGTGGCGGATCAGCTCGAGGGCGTCCGGATCCTTCTCGGTGACGATGGCCAGCGAGGCATCTTCGGCGATGCGGAAGGAGGTATCGACCAGCTTCCCATTGACGCGGCCGGCCAGCGCGGCCCTGCGCAGGCCGGCGCCGATGCTGGCAGCAACCTCATCGACGGTGACCGGCTGGTCGAACTGTTTCTGGCTGCCATCGGGCAGCGTGATGACGGGCATGAGTCAGGCGGGGCGGTAAAAGGAGCGCGATTGTACCCGAGCCCCGCTCATCCCTGCTCGTTGCGCAGCGTGTCCAGGTGCATCAGGCGGCGCACCGGCCGCGCAATCAGCAGCATGACCACGCCCAGTCCCATCGCCAGCCAGCCCACGTTGCTGTACACGTCGAGCACCCGCTCGGGACCGGCGCCCTCGCCGCCCGTGGCAGCCGAGATCAGGCCGGCCGCAAAATTGCCCGTGGCCGAGGCGAAGAACCAGGCACCCATGATCAGGCTGGCCATGTGCGCCGGCGCCAGCCGGTTCATGGCCGATAGTCCCACCGGCGACAGGCACAGCTCGCCGGTGGTGTGGATCAGGTAGATCAGGAAGATGAAGATCACCGGCGTGAGTCCGGCGCCGGCGGCCTTGGCGCCAGCCACCAGCACCAGGAAGCCCAGCCCCACCTGCACCACGCCCAGTGCGAACTTGGTGGGCGCCGAGGGTTCGAGGCCACGGCGGCCCAGCGCCACCCACAGCCAGGCGAACACCGGTCCGAGCATCACGATGTAGACGGCGTTGATCGACTGGAACATCGCGGCCGGCACAGTCCAGCCGAGCAGCGTGCGATCGACCGAACGGTCAGTGAACAGGCTGAGCGATGCGCCGGCCTGCTCGAACAGGGCCCAGAATGGAATCTGCGCGATGATCAGGTACAGCGCGGCGATGATGCGGTCCCGATCCTCCTTCGGCAGGCGGAACACCGCGGTGTACAGCACATAGCCCACCAGCACCGCACCGGCGACACCGAGCAGCGCGCCCACCAGTTTCTGGTACTGGATCAGCAGCCACACCACTCCCACCGACAGCACGCTGAGGGCGTAGAGCAGCCATTCGAAGGGAATGCCGGCCTTGCGCGCGGCCAGGCGCTGCGGGTCATGCGGCTCGCCGCGGCCCATCAGCAGCGGCTTGCCCAGCACGAACACCACCAGGCCCAGCAGCATGCCGACGCCGGCGGCGCCGAAGCCGTACTTCCAGCCATAGGTTTCCCCCAGCCAGCCGGCCAGCGAGGCACCCAGGGCGGCGCCGAAGTTGATGCCCATGTAGAAGATCGTGTAGGCCGGATCACGGCGGATGTCGGTGCGCGGGTAGAGCTGCCCGACCATCACGGAGATGTTGGCCTTCAGGAAACCGCTGCCCACGATGATGAACGAGAGGGCCAGCCAGAAGATGTCCAGCGCCGTGCTTTGCTGCCCGCCCTCGCCTTCGAAAGCCATCGTGAAGTGGCCGATCACCAGCAGCACGGCGCCGAAAAGCACGGCCTTGCGCTGGCCCAGGTAGCGGTCGGCCAGATAGCCGCCCACTGCGGGGGCGATGTACACCAGCGCCGTGTAGGCGCCATAGATCACCGACGCCTGCTGGTCGGAGAACAGCCAGTGCTTCACGAGATAGAAGATCAGCAGCGCCCGCATGCCGTAGTAGGAGAAGCGCTCCCACATCTCGGCGAAGAAGAGGATGAACAGGCCGCGGGGGTGGCCGAGGAAGGTCTTCTGTTCCTCGAGCGAATGTGGGTTCGAAGCCATGGATCTCCCTTCCGGCGACACAGGCGCCTGCGAGGGAAGCTTACTCGATGACCCGGCCTGCGGGCCGCGCGGAAGCGCGGAATGATTTCGCCGGGGTTGGTAGTCGCGAGTGGGATCGAACCACCGACCACCTCCATGTCAAGGAGGTGCTCTACCACTGAGCTACGCGACTGCGGGCGGAAACCCCGGGGGCGGGGAAGATACCGGTGCCGATTCTACCCTGCAAGCGGCCAGCCCGCTAAGCTGGCCCCCCATGCGATCCATCCTCATGGCGGGGCTGCTGTTCACCGCGGTGCTGGTGGCCGCCAGCGAGCCCCGGCCCACGCCAGGGCCTTCGACCAGCGCAGAGTTCCAGTTCGCGCGCATGATCTATGTCGACTACCCCGGCGCCGGCCGCTTCGGCCGCGGCTGGTGGCAGCAGGACTGGCCCGAGGCCGAGGAGCATTTCGTTCCCAACCTGGGTCGCATGACGCGCGTGCACGCCGGCGAGTCGGTGGTGCTGCGCCTTACCGACGAGCGGCTGTTCGAATATCCCTGGCTCTATGCCACCCAGACCGGCTACTGGGACCTCAGCGACGAGGAAGTCGAACGCCTGCGCGAATACCTGCTGCGCGGCGGCTTCCTGATGTGCGATGACTTCTGGAACGAGGACGAGATGTTCGTGTTCCAGGAAACCATGGCGCGCGTTTTCCCGGAGCTGGAGATGGTGGAGCTGAAGGATGGCGACGCCGTGCTGCACGTGGTGTTCGACATCGACGAGGCGGTGCAGGTGCCGGGCCTCAGGCACCTGCGCGGCGGCGGCCAGGTGCAGCAGCTGCCGCCCCCGCAGTGGTTCGGCATCTACGACGAGCATGGCCGTCTGATGGTGGGCATCAACTACAACCAGGACGTGGGCGACGGCTGGGAACACGCCAACTGGGTGGAATATCCGCAGCCCATGACTGCGCAGTCCTATCGCTTCGGGATCAACTACGTCATCTATGCGATGACGCATTGAGCGGCACCGCCCCGCAGCCTCTCAGGCCAGTTCGAGCAGTCGCGCCCTGAGCGACTCCAGCGCGTCGCGGCAGGCGGCGGCTTCCTCGAATTCCAGCTCGCGCGCGTGGCGCAGCATCTCGGCTTCCAGGCGCCGCATCTCCCTCCCGATCTGCTCTGGTGTGGCGGCTGGACCCAGCCCGGGGCCGACGCCGGTCCGTGCCTTGCCCTTGCCGCCTTTCGTGCCCGCTCGCGCAGTGGCCTGGGGTTCGGGAGCCTGCCGTGCGCCTTCCATCACGTCGGTGATGGGCTTCACCACGCCACGCGGGGTGATGTTGTTGGCGGCGTTGAACGCCAGCTGCTTGTCGCGCCGGCGGGTGGTCTCGGCCAGCGCGCGCTCCATCGAGCCGGTCATCCTGTCGGCGTAGAGGATGGCGCGGCCATTGAGGTTGCGCGCCGCGCGACCAATGGTCTGGATCAGCGAGCCTTCCGAACGCAGGAAGCCTTCCTTGTCGGCATCGAGGATGGCCACCAGCGACACCTCGGGCATGTCCAGGCCCTCGCGCAGCAGGTTGATGCCCACGATGGCGTCGAACTTGCCCAGGCGCAGGTCGCGGATGATCTCCATGCGCTCCACGGTCTCCACGTCGGCGTGCAGGTAGCGCACGCGCACGCCGTGTTCATCGAGGTATTCGGTGAGGTCCTCGGCCATGCGCTTGGTGAGCGTGGTGACCAGGGCGCGCTCGCCGCGCGCCTTGCAGGCGTTGATCTCGGAGAGCACGTCGTCCACCTGCGTGCGCACCGGGCGGATATCCACCACCGGGTCGACCAGGCCGGTGGGACGCACCACCTGCTCCACCACCTGCCCTGATTTCCCCGCCTCGTACTTGCCGGGTGTGGCGGAGACAAAAATCATCTGCGGCGCGGTGGCCTCCCACTCCTCGAACTTCAGCGGCCGGTTGTCCAGCGCCGAGGGCAGGCGGAAGCCGAACTCCACCAGGGTTTCCTTGCGTGAGCGGTCGCCCTTGTACATGGCGCCCAGCTGCGGGATGGTCTGGTGGCTTTCATCCACAACCAGCAGCGCATCCGGCGGCAGGTAGTCGTAGAGGCAGGGTGGCGGCTCGCCGGGCTGGCGGCCCGACAGGTAGCGCGAGTAGTTCTCGATTCCCTGGCAGTAGCCGATCTCCTGGATCATCTCCAGGTCGAAAGTGGTGCGCTGCTGCAGGCGCTGGGCTTCCACCAGCTTGTTGGCCTCATAGAGTTCCTGCAGGCGGATGCGCAGGTCGTCCCTGATCTGGTCCTGCGCGGTGACCAGGCGGTCACGTGGCGTCACGTAGTGCGTGCCCGGATACACCGTGTAGCGCGGGATGCGGCCGCGCGACTCGCCGGTGAGCGGATCGAAACGCGTGAGCTGCTCGATCTCCTCGTCGAAGAGTTCCACCCGGATGGCATCCCGATCCGACTCGGCCGGGAAGATGTCGATCACGTCGCCACGCACGCGGTAGCAGCCCTGCGTGAAGTCAACGTCGTTGCGGGTGTACTGCATCTCGGCCAGGCGCCGCAGCAGCGCCCGCTGGTCCATCCTGTCGCCGCGCTTCAGGTGCAGCACCATCTGCAGGTAGGCAGCCGGATCACCCAGGCCGTAGATCGATGACACGGTCGCAACGATGATGCTGTCACGCCGCTCGAGCAGCGCCTTGGTGGCCGACAGGCGCATCTGCTCGATGTGCTCGTTCACCGAGGAATCCTTCTCGATGTACGTGTCTGACGAAGGCACATAGGCCTCCGGCTGGTAGTAGTCGTAGTACGAGACGAAGTACTCCACTGCATTGCGCGGGAAGAACTCCTTGAACTCGCCGTACAGCTGCGCGGCCAGCGTCTTGTTGTGCGCAATCACCAGCGTGGGACGCTGCACCTGCTGGATCACATTGGCGATGGTGAAGGTCTTGCCAGAACCGGTGACGCCCAGCAGCGTCTGCGCCGCCAGGCCGGTCTGGAGTCCATCAACCAGGCGCGCAATGGCCGCCGGCTGGTCGCCGGCCGGCTCGTACTGCGCCGCCAGTTGAAATCCCGCGTCGTTCATGGGTGGACTCCGTACTATACCCGCCCGCGCATCCCCGTTTGCCGCCACCCATCCGAAGCAGGCCCGCCCCGCATGAGCAGCATTCCCGTGTCGCACCGTGTCCAGCGCGTGAAGCCCTCCCCGACCCTGGCCATGACCGCGCGTGCCGCGCAGTTGCGCCGCGAGGGCAAGGACGTGATCAGCCTGTCGGTGGGCGAACCGGACTTCGACACCCCGGCGCATATCAGCGCCGCGGGCATCGCTGCCATCCAGCAGGGTCATACCCGCTACACCAACTCCGATGGCGCCCCGGAACTCAAGGACGCCATCATCGCCAAGTTCCAGCGCGACAACGGCCTCACCTACCAGCGCCACCAGATTCTGGTGTCCACCGGCGCCAAGCAGACGCTGTTCAACCTGTGCATGGCGGTGGTGGATCCGGGCGACGAGGTGATCATCCCCGCCCCCTACTGGGTAAGCTACCCGGACATGGTGTTGCTGGCCGATGGCGTGCCTGTGACTCCTTATGCGGGCGCGGATGCAGGATTCAAGATCACCCCGCAGCAACTGGAGCAGGCCATCACGCCCAGGACGCGGCTGGTGCTGCTGAATTCACCCAGCAATCCCACCGGCGCGGCGTACACGCGCGCGGAGCTGGCGGCGCTGGGCGAGGTGCTGCTCAGGCATCCGCGCCTGCTCGTCGGCACCGATGACATCTACGAGAAGATCTACTGGGCCGATGAGCCCTTCAGCAGCCTTGCGCAGGTGGTGCCGGCTCTTTACGCGCGCACGGTTACGATCAACGGCTGCTCCAAGGGCTATGCGATGACTGGCTGGCGCGTGGGCTACTGCGGCGGGCCGGCCGAGGTGGTGGCAGCGATGGCCACCATCCAGGGGCAGTCCACCACCAATGCCTCCAGCATCAGCCAGCAGGCGGCCATCGCAGCGCTGAATGGGCCGGAGGAGCAGATGCGCCGCATGAATGCCTCCTTCCGCCAGCGGCATGACTTTTTCGTGGCCGGGCTCAACGCACTGCCCGGCTTCCGTTGCCGGCCTGGCGAGGGCACTTTCTATGCTTTCGTCGACGTGAGTGCGGCGATGCGCGCGCTGGGTTTCGCCGACGACGTGGCATTCTGCGACTACCTGCTCAATGGGGCATTGGTGGCCGGTGTGCCCGGCTCGGCATTCGGTGCGCCGGGGCACCTGCGTCTTTCTTTCGCTGTCAGCCAGCGCAACCTTGAACTCGCGCTGGAGCGCATCGGCAAGGCACTGGCGGGTGCCGCCGGACACAAGGCGTGAGGACTGCATAACGCTTGTCGCGCATCCGGCTTGACGGGCGGGACGCGTTCTTGAAGAATCGCGCCCTCTTTGAGAGAGGGGCCGTCCGGCCCGCAGCGTTCCCCGGTAGCTCAGCGGTAGAGCATCGGACTGTTAATCCGTTGGTCGTTGGTTCGATTCCAACCCGGGGAGCCAATTAAAACAATAGGTTAGGATTCATTCCTGATCCTGTTTTTAGCTACCGCCTTCTGCTCTGGCCGGCCCGTCACCCGACGGCTTTCAGCGTCAGCACTGCGACCACCAGATAGCGCCCTGCCTTGGCCACGGTAACCAGCAGCAGGAATACCGCGAATCGTTCGCGCATCAGGCCTGCCACCAGCGTGAGCGGATCTCCGATGACAGGCGCCCAGCTCAGCAGCAGCGACCACTTTCCGTAGCGTCCGTACCAGCGCTGCGCGCGTTCCAGCATTGCAGGTGTGGCCGGAAACCAGCGGCGGTCGCGGAACCGCTCCATGCCGCGGCCAATTCCCCAGTTGCACACTGACCCGAGGATATTGCCCGCACTGGCCATGGCAACGAGCCACCCCGGTGGATGTCCCGCCACGAGCAGGCCCACCAGCATGGCCTCGGACTGGCCGGGAAACAGCGTGGCGGAGAGGAATGCCGAAAGGAACAGGCCGCCGTACAGCGCGGCCGCCGTCATCGGCGCAAGCGCCAGGTCACCATCAGCATCAGCGCCAACAGCGGCAGTGTGGCGAGGTTGAGCATCTCCCAGCCCAGCCGCGATACGGCCACGCCGGCCAGCAATGAAACGCAGGACTGGACACCGAAGACGATGAACTCGTTGATGGCCTGTGCGCGGTGGCGGTCCACGCCCCCGTAGCCCTTCGCCAGCAGCGTCGTGCCCGACACGAACAGCAGGTTCCAGCCCAGGCCGAGCAGCACCAGTCCCAGCCAGTAGTGCACCACCTGTTGCCCGACCAGGCTGACGCCGGCGCATCCGGCGAGCAGCACGGCACCCAGCAGCATCATCGCGCGCTCGCCGAAGTGCGCTACCAGCCGGCCGGTGAACAGCGAGGGCAGGAACATGGCCACCACATGGCTCTGGATCACCCAGGTGGTGGACTCGACGCTGTGGTCGTGATGCACATGCATGCTGATCGGCGCCGCCGTCATCACGAAGCTCATCACACCGAAGGCCACCACGCCGGCGAGCACGGCCACGCGGAAGGTGGGCTCGGACAGCAGCTCGGCCGCATTGCGCGCCCTGCCCTGTGCCGCCTGCGCGGCAGGTACGGCCAGGCGCAGGCGCGAGAGCACGCCGATGCCCAGCACATAAAGGCCCGCTACCGCGACGAACGAGCCTGAATATTCGGCGGCTGGCAGCCAGCGCCGCGCCAGCAGCGCCAACGGTGGCCCGATCAGCGCGGCAGCGAGGCTGCCGAGGAGGATCCACGAGACGGCACGGCTGACCTGCGCCGGGGCCACTGATTCGGCAGCCGCAAAACGATACTGCTGGGTAAAGGCGGTGCTCGCCCCGAATAGCGCCGAACCGGCACACAACATCATGAAGCTGCCACGTGCGATCGCCAGCGCCGTGAACAGCGCCGCACCGGCGCCGATGGATGCCCCCAGGATGAATCCCGCCTTGCGTCCGATACGTCGCATCAGCAGCGCAGCGGGCGCAGTGGTGAAAGCCACGGCGACCACTGCCATCGAGATGGGCACCGTGGCCAGGGACTCCCGTGGCGCAAGCTCTGCGGCCACGATGCCGCCGAGCAGCACCAGCACCGTGAGCCCGGTGGCCGTCAGCGCCTGCGCGCAGGCGAGCACCAGGACGCTGTTCAAGCGTGTGCCGGCATCAGGCAGGCCCTGCTGGATGCCGGCCAGACAGGGTTCAGGGTTTCTGGAACAGCAACACGAACTGGTCGGTCTTGCCGCGGTCGATCTCGTGCGCGGGTTTCGTGCGATCGTCGGCCGCATGACGCAGCAGATCGCTCTCCTGCACCAGCTTGAAGCCCACGCCGAGCATGTCCTGCTTCACCAGTTCCGCATCCACGCGGTGCAGGGTGGCCGAGTTGGTTGCACCGGGCTTCGCCGCGTGGTCGATCACCATGTACAGCCCGCCGGGCTTGAGCGCATCGAACACCATCTTGTTCGTGGGCGTGAGGTTCGCGTTGGGGCGATTGCGCATGTCGTGGTAGTTCATCGACGTCCACACCAGGTCCACCTTCTCGGGCAGCGGCGTGGCCGGATCGAATCCTGCGACCTTGATGTTGCCGTAGCCCGGTTCGGCGGCCAGCGCACGCATCGGCGCCGCGAGGTCGCGGCCGCCAGGCGCTGCATTCGGCGCCGGCAGCGGCACCCAGGCATAGACGGTGCCCGTGGGGCCGACGACCTTGCTGAGGATGCGGGTGACATAGCCACCCCCCGGCATGATCTCGGCAACCTTCGCGCCGGAGTGGATGCCCGTCAGTGCCAGCAGTTCCGCCGGCTTGCGGTCGGCATCGCGGGCGCGGTCGGCCTCGGGACGCGACTTGTCGGCAACGGCGGCCGCCAGCTGCTGCGAAGCGGACTGGGCCGCGAATGTGGGCAGCGAAGCCATCACGCTGGTTCCCAGCAGGACCAGCATCAGGCGGGCACGATGATTCATGAGGCTCTCCAGAAGGGTTCGCTGTGAAGAGCCGGAGTATAGGACCGCAGCCGCCAGAGGGCGATTGCGGCCGCGCCAGCTTATTCGATCAGCGCATTTTCGGTGATGATGACATCCAGGCGGATGTCATGCGGCAATGCTTCGAACGAGTCCAGCCGCGCTGCTGCATAGCCGACACCGATCGTGTGGTAGCTGGCGCCCTGCGCGTCGAGCGAGGCCAGCGTGCGATCGAAGTAGCCACCGCCATAACCCAGGCGGTAGCAGCGCGCGGGATCCCACGCCACCACTGGAGCCAGCAGCACCTGCGGCGTGAACTCTTCCAGCGCCGCAGGCACTGGAATGTTCCAGAAACCCTTCTCCATGGCGCAGCCGGGATACCAGCGGCGAAACCTCAGTGGCGTCGCCTTCTCCACCACCACGGGCAGCACGACGGTGAGCCCCTGGTCATGCAACTTGCCAAGCCAGGGGCGCAGGTCAGGTTCGCCGCGCAGCGGCCAGTAACCGCTGACCACCGGACGGGAGTCCAGCAACTTCTGCTCGCGGCAATACGCGTCGATGCGCGTGGCGATGGCGGCGGAAGCCTCCTGCCGCTCGGCAACCGGCACGCGCAGCCGGGCTTCGATCTGGCGGGTGCGCTCAGCGCGGCGCCATTCCATGATGCTGGCGCGTGCCGAGCTGGAAATTTCAGGCATCTGCTGCTTGCCTCAGCTGCGGTAGCTGGCGCGCTTCCTGCGCCGGTGCTCGATCTCGGGCTTGTAGGGCGGTGCGGTGAGCACCACCGTCTCGGCCTGGGCGCGGGCCACCGGGAAGGGCTCATCCGGCACCGAGGCAAGGATGGCGTCGAAACGCTCCTTCATGCCCTCGCGGAATTCAGGGTGCGTGAAGATGAACAGGTCATTGTTCTTCACTCCATTGAGCACGCGCTCGCCGGCTTCCAGCGGATCCATCATCGCCACACGCGCGGGATCATCCGGATCATGGTCGGTGCTGACGCCGCCAGGCGAATACACCGAGGTGCCGATATTCGTGCCCATCAACTCGATGCGCAGCGCCTCCATCAGGCCGAACGCGGCAAATTTCGTGGCCGTGTACACGCCGGCATTCGAGCCGGGCAGGATGCCACCCATCGACGCCGTGGTGACGATATGCGCGCCCTCCCCGTGCTTGAGCATGTGCGGAATCACCGCCGAACAGCCGTTGTGGAGGCCGGTGAAGTTCACCGCCACGGCGCTGTCCCAGCTGCCGGCATCCACCTGGCTGGCCTGGCGCAGCGTCTTGATGCCCGCGTTGTTCACCAGCAGGTGCAGGTTGCCGAACTTCGAATTGATGTCGGCCAGCGTCCTCGTCCAGCCGGCGCGATCGGTGACGTCATGGCGGATCGCAATGACGCGGCTTTTCTGGGCCGAGGAATACAGGCTCAGGGCTGGCCCCACCTGGTCTTCCTGGATGTAGCCCATCACCACGTTCATGCCTGCGTTGGCCGCGGCGCGACCGATGCCCAACCCGATGCCGGTGTTGCCGCCGGTGATGTACACCGTCTTGCCCTTCAGGTCGGTGAGTTTCGGCTGCTGGCGCTGGCCCGCGGGCAGGCGCGTGCCGAGCGCGACATCGCGCGGTGCCCGTCCACCACCGGCCGGTGGCGCCGCAGGTGGCGCGCCAGCGGGCGTTGCCGCCTGCACCGCCAGCGGGGCAAGGGCTGCAATGCCAGCCGCGAGCATGGACCCCTCGAGGAACTGACGCCGGTCACTGGAGTGCCGATCATTCTTGTTGCGCGACATGTGTGGTCTCCGGGCTGATCCCGACAGGAAAATCGGGATCGCCAGATTGCACCAACCTCAAAGGCGCGACAACCGTTCCCATCATCTGCCGCGACTGCCCGCGGCAGATGATCGGAGACAATGCTACTGGTGCAGTTCCACGGAGGTGTCACGCCCCGCTGTCGCCGGATCGAGCCCAGGCGCATCGAGGGCGAAAATGCCCATCCCGCCCGCTGGCTGCTGCGGCAGCGCCGCGCCGCCAGCCGGAGCGCCAGGACCACCCGCGCCGCGCGCCGGGCCCGGCGCACCACCGGCTCCACGCGCTCCGCCTCGTGCACCAGTCACTCCGCCAACACCCCGCTGCGGCTGTGACTTGAGCGTATTGGCCATGCTGACCAGGTGGGCCCGGATGGCTTCCGCATCCGCCGGCCCGAAGGCCTGGTTGAACGGCAGCATGCCCGCATCGGCCAGCGCACCATCGAGCACCACGGCGCGGAACGCCGCATCGCTGTTGAGGAACGGCGAATACCGGAGGTCAGGGAATCCACCCACATTCAAGCGCGCCTCATGGCACACGGTGCAGTGCTGCTGGTACTTCTCATGGCCCCTGGCAAGCACCGCCGCATCACCGAAGTTCGCAGGCGGATTGAGCACCTGCTGCACGGGTGGCGGCGGCGGGGGAAGCTCGACATCACCACCGAGCCTGAACACCACCACGCGGCCGCCCTGGCGCTGGCCGATCGCACCCACGCCGGTGAGGTACTGCACGCCATCGATGACGTAGGTGATGAACCCGGCCTGCACATTGGCCCCCATCTCGTGCGACCACAGCTTCTCGCCCGTATCGGCGCGGAAGGCAACCACGCTGTTGCCATTGCCCTGGAACAGCAGGTTGCTGGCGGTGCTCAGCAGGCCATTGGAGCTGGAGCCCTCGGTGCTCTTCCACGCCACCTGGCGTGTCGACGGATTGAAGGCCAGCAGGTAGGAGCGCGCCTCGTCGCCGAGGTTGGGTGGTGCGAACTGCGACTGCGCTCCCATCACGATGCCCTGCTTGCTCTTCGTGAGGTCTGGCTCGGCCACCAGCGCGAGGCTGCCCCAGCGCGTGGGCAGGTAGATGAGGCCATGCTGCGGGTTGTACGCCTGCGGATGCCACACGCGGGTCTGCGAAGGCGCCACGGTGAAGCTCTGGCCGCTCTTCGCATAGTCGGCAGCCGGATTGAGGATGGGTCGCCAGTTGTTCTGCTCGTCGAACCCGGTCAGCCAGTTGGCGCCGGGCACCGTGAGATCCGCCGAGATCACCTTGCCCGTGGCGGCTTCGATCACGTAGATGAAGCCGTTCTTCGGCGCCTGCATCACCACACGTTTCTTCTGGCCGTTGATGGTGAGGTCGGCGATGGTCAACGGGTTGCTATTGTCGTAGTCGTAGCTCTCTGCCGGCACCGTCTGGTAGTGCCAGGCGTACTTGCCGGTCCTGGCATGCAGCGCCACGATGGAAGCAGTGAAGAGGTTGTCGCCGCCGCCTGGTGAGCGCACGCTGGCCGGCCACGGCGAGCCATTGCCGGTGCCGAAGATCACCAGCTCGTTCACCGGATCGTAGACGATTCCGTCCCAGGGCGTACCACCGCCACCGAACTTCCACCACTCGCCGGTCCAGGTCTTCGCGGCCCACTCCAGCTCCGGCTGCTCGAAGCCATCGGCCGGATTGCCGGGCACGGCCCACCAGTGCCAGAGCTTCTTGCCGGTTTCCGCGTCCCAGCCTGACAGATAGCCACGCTGCAGGTATTCCGCGCCACCCTGGCCGATGAACACCACACCGTTGCCGATGCGTGGCGCACCGGTGATGGAGAGTGCCTTGGCCGGATCCGTGGTCTGCGCTTCCCAGATCTTCCCGCCGGTGTTCACGTCCACCGCGACCAGGCGGCCATCGAGCGTGGCCCAGATCACCTTGCCGTTGTAATAGGCGGCGCCGCGGTTGGCCACGTTGCAGCACAACACCCCGGAGACGATCTCGCGCCGCACCTTCGGGTCGTACTTCCAAAGCTGCTGGCCGCTCTTCGCATCGAAGGCGTACACCTTGCTCCAGGGCGTTGTGACGATGAGCTTGCCATCCACCATCAGTGGCGTGCCCTGGTACTGGCCGCGTTCGGGCAGGTCGGCGAACCAGGCGGCGCCCAGCTGGTCCAGGTTCTCCGGCTTGATCTGCGTGTGCTGGCTGTGGCGCTGTTCGCCGTGGTCACCCCCGTGCACGACCCACTGGTCGGGCGCTGCCGCCGGATCCACTTCGGTGCTGGCGCTTCCCTTGCCAGCGCACCCCGCCAGGCCCAGCACCACGCCGGTGCAGGCCAGCCCAGATATCAGACGTCGCATGATTCCCCCCACAAGAAACTTAACGTCAGCCGTCAGTGCCACCCATAGTTGAAGCTCACGCTCACGCGCGTGCCGGCACTTGAATTGGTGGCCACCTCATGGCGCAGCCAGCTTTCGAACAGCAGCAGCTGGCCCGGTGCGGCCGGCAGGACAACCCAGGCGCGATTGCGTTCAGCCGCAGTGGCCTTGCGCGGCGGCGCGCCCATGTAGCGGTCCAGTCGCGGGTCTTCGAACTTCAGGCCGGGTGCACCGCGCGGCACACGCACGTAGTACGTGCCACTGAGGACCGACAGCGGATGCAGGTGCAGGCTGTGCGTGACGCCGGGCGGCATCACGTTCACCCAGCAGTCGGTCATCGAAAGCGCCCTGCCCCCGAGGTCGAACTCCAGTTCGGCAACGAAACGGCGCACATGCGAATCCACCAGCTTCTGCAGTTGCGCGAAGGTGGGCGAGACCGTGTGCATGTGGCTCGCCGAGGCATAGGAGGTGAAGCCGCCGGGATAACTGCGCTTCGACCAGCGCCGGCCGGCAGTGTCATCCGCCGCCAGCTGCAGGCATTCGCGCAGCAGCCGCGCATTGAGCGCGGCTGCCCGCGATGCGGGCAGCGCGGCGGCATAGACCCGCGTCGGAAATAAACTGCGGATCGCCACCGCGCCCCGGATTACTGGTGCAGCTGGCCGCCGGCGTCCTGTCCGCCGCCCGTTCCGGCGGACTGGCCAGTGGCGAACGCGCCCATGCCACCCGCCGGCTGGGGAGGAAGCTGGGTTGCCCCAGGTCCGGCGCCGCGCGGCGGGCCACCAGGACCACCGGGACCACCGATACGTCCGCCGGCGCCACGCGCCCCCTGCTGCTCCTTCTGGATGTTGGCCAGGCGCACCACGTGTGCGCGGATGGCCTCCGCATCTTCCTGACTGAGCGCCTGGCGGAACGAGAGCATGCCCTTCTCGGTGAGCGCGCCGTCGATCACCACTGCCTTGAAGGCGGCCTCAGCACTGATGAAGGGCGAGGTGCGCAGGTCGGGGAAGCCGCCCATCTGGCGGCCATCCTCGTGGCAGATGGTGCAATTCTGCTTGTACTTCTCCTCGCCGCGGGCGAGCTGCGCGTCGGTGCCGAAGTTCGCGGGAGGATTGAGCGCGGCCGGCGGCGGCGGAGTGGGCGCCGCGCGCAGCGTGGCGTCGCCACCCAGCTTGTAGACCACCAGGCGGCCACCCATGTTGCGCGGGAAACCACCCACGCCGGCCACGTACTGCACGCCATCCAGCGCATAGGTGACGATGCCGCCGAGGATGCCCGCACCCACGTTGGTGCTCCACAGCTTCTCGCCCGTATCGGCGCGGAAGACCTGCAGGTCATTGTTCTTCGCCTGGAACACCAGGTTGCCGGCGGTGCTCAGCACGCCATTGCCGCTGGAGGCATCGGTGGCCTTCCAGGCCTCCTTGCGCTTCACCGGATCCCAGGCCAGCAGGTAGGCGCCCGGCTGACCACCCAGGTCGGGTCGCGCGTAGTCAGGCTGCTTCGAAGTATTGATCGACAGCAGCTGGTTGCCCATCTTCGCGCCCGCCTCGGCCACCATGCCGTAGGTGGCATAACGGGTCGGGATGTACAGCAGGCCGTGGTCCGGGTTGAAGGCCTGCGGGGCCCACACATGCGTCTGGAACGGCACCACCCACCAGCCCTTGCCCGTGGCGCCCATGTTGGCGTTGGGGTTCAGGATGGGCTTCCAGTTGTTCTTCACGTCGAAGCCGGTGAGCCAGTTGGCGCCGGGCACGAACAGATCCGCCGAAATCACCTTGCCGGTGCCGACCTCGATCACGTACATGACGCCATTCTTTGGCGCCTGCATCACCACGTGCTTCTTCTGCCCGTTGATGACGAGGTCGGCGACGGTGAGCGGGGAGGCATTGTCGAAGTCGAAGTTGTCCGCCGGCACCGTCTGGTAATGCCAGGCGTATTTGCCGGTCTTCGCATGCAGGGCAACGATGGATGAAGTGAAGAGGTTGTCGCCGCCGCCCGGCGAGCGCACCTCGGCCGGCCACGGCGAGCCGTTGCCGGTGCCGAAGATCACAAGGTCGGTCGCAGGGTCGTAGACGATGCCGTCCCAGGGCGTGCCGCCGCCGCCGAACTTCCACCACTCTCCCTTCCAGGTCTTCGCGGCCCATTCCAGTTCGGGCTGTTCGAAGCCATCGGCCGGATTGCCGGGAATCGCCCACCAGTGCCAGAGCTTCTTGCCGGTCTCTGCGTCCCACGCCGAGAGGTAACCGCGCTGGTGGTACTCCGCGCCGGCCTGGCCGATGAACACCATGCCATTGCCGATGCGCGGCGCGCCGGTGATGGACAGCGCCTTCTCCGGATCGGTGGTCTGCGCCTCCCACACCTTCTTGCCGGTATCCAGTTCCACGGCCACCAGCCGGCCGTCGAGCGTGGCCCAGATCACCTTGCCGTTGTGGTAGGCGGCACCGCGGTTGGCGATGTTGCAGCACAGGCTGCTGGCCGCGATTTCGCGGCGCACCTGCGGGTCGTACTTCCAGAGCTGCTGGCCGGTGCGCGCATCGAAGGCATAGGCCTTGCTCCACGGCGTGGTGAAGACGATCTTGCCGTCCACCAGCAGCGGTGTGGTCTGGTAGCCGCCGGGTTCACTGACATCGGCATGCCAGGCCAGGCCGAGCTGGCTGACATTGCTGTCGTTGATCTGTTTGAGCGGGCTGTGGCGCTGTTCGCTGTGATCACCACCGTGGGCAACCCACTGGTCGGTCACCTTCGCTGCGGGATCAGCCTTGGCGCTGTGGCTGCCACTGCTGCTGCTGCCACCAGTGCCCACGCAGGCCACCACGCCCAGCACGAAGGCCGTGCCGGCGACAACGGAAATCAGACGTCGCATTGTATCCCCCGGAAAATTGCACGCTCTGGGCCACGTGCTGCGGCGGGAGGATAGCCGATTCCCGGCGACCGGGAAGGCCTCCCGGTCACGTTCAGGGACGCAGCTGGTTGATCTCGATGGTGGTGCGTCGCGCTTCGCCGGCTTTGATGCGAACCGAGCCGAACGGGTCTCCGCTACGCGAAAGTGCGCCGCCGCCATTGGCGATGCGCGCCTCCACTTCCAGCTCCTGTCCGGCAGTGAAACCGCTTCCACCCGTCATGGCATCGGTGCTGAGCAGGTCCACTTCCAGCGGAAACTTTGCGTCGAGCCGTCTGGCGGCCACCGGCTGGCGCTGTCCCGGCACACGCGCCACCACGAACAAGGGTGCCCCCGCCTCCGCCTTGGCGGCTACCGCACCAGCAAGGGTGATCCGCAAGGGAATCGAGACGGCCCCCACTGCTGCGGCCGGACCCGAACCAGCCTGGGCCGGCGCACCCGCCACCATGGCGGAAGTCGCGTCGATCTCCTGGATCAGCTCGTTGATGATGCCCACCACGTCCGGCGGGGGATTGGCCTGCAGCATGCGCTCGAGGCGCTCCTTCGCCAGTGGCAGCTCATTGCGCGCGCGGGCAGCCAGCGCGCTGTAGAACAACGCCTTCACCGGCGCACCGGGCAATTCGAGCGCCTGCTCGAACAGGCGGCCGGCACGCTGCGACAGGTCGCTGCGCCCTGCCAGCACCAGCGTTTCGGCCAGGCCGACCAGCGCCTCGTGACTCTGGCCCTTCGCCAGCGTGTCGGCGCGCTGGTAAGCGCGTGCGGCCAGGTCGTAGTAGTTCTCGCGGCCGGGCGATTCGGCGATCACGGTGTATGACTTGCCCAGCATCAACCAGCCCTGCAGGTCATCCGGTTCGCGTTCCAGCCGTCGCGCCAGTCTGCCCACCATGCCTTCGGGCGAGTCGAGCGCAGGCTCCGGCTCATGCCACTTGAAATTGCTCCACACCGGATACAGGCCGGCCGCACCCACCAGGACCAGGAGTCCTGCAATTCCCGCACTGCGCCAGGCCTCGGGTGAACCTTCACGCCGGCGCAGCAGCGGGAAGAGCAGCGCCACCAGCGTGGCCAGCGTCAATAGGCCGGCAATGAAGATGAAGCCGCTCATGCCGCCCTGCCTTCTTCATCTGGATCCGAATCATCGCTGCCCAGCAGCTGGCGGCGCTGCCCGAGCACGCGCCAGGCAATCAGCGCGCCACCGAGCAGGAAGATCACTGGCGCGATCCACAGCCAGGGACTGCGTGGCCTCAGCAGGATCATCTCGCCATAACGGTCGACCAGGTACTGCTTCACTTCGGTGTCGCTGCGTCCTTCGGAGATCAGTGTGCGCACCTGGCGGCGGATATCCACGGCGAACATGGCAGGCGTGTCGGCCACGGTCTCGCCCTGGCATTTCAGGCACCGCAGCTCGTGGATCAGCGCGTCATAGCGCTGCTGCTGCACCGGGTCCTCAAGCCGTTCGGGATCGATGGCGGAGGCCGCACCTGCTGCGAGCAGCAGCACAATGGCAAGTGCGCGCTTCACGAGCCGGCACCGTTGATCATCGGCAGCAGGGTGTCCTGCCACATCTTCGGCGTGATCACACCCACGACCTTGTGCACGATCACGCCCTCGGGGTTCACCAGGAAACTCTCCGGGGCGCCGTAGACACCGAAGTCGATGGCGGTGTCGCCCTGCTTGTCCACCGCCACGGCCGCGAAGGGATTGCCGAGCTGCTCCAGCCACTCGCGGGCCAGCTCATCCTCGTCCTTGTAGTTGAGGCCGACCAGGGTCACCTTGCCCTCCCGCGCGATGTCCAGCAGCACCGGATGCTCCACGGTGCACTCGCGGCACCAGGTGCCCCATACATTGATCAGTCGCCAGCGACCCTTGAACGTGGTGCTGTCCACATTCTCTCCGGGGCGCAGCAGGTCGGGCAGCACGAACTCCGGTGCTGCCTTGCCGATCAGTGCCGAGGGCACGACCGATTTTTCCGGTGCGCGGTTCAGCGCAATGGCGAACACCACCACCAGCGCCGCAAACACCACCAGCGGAATGGCGAAACGGTTCATGCCGGATCCGCCTGTGCGGCAACCGCAGGCACCGGCCTGGTCACCGGAGCAGGTTCTGCCGCCATGCTCTCGCGACGCCGGCGATAGCGCTTGTCCAGTGTGGCGATGAAGCCGCCCAGCGCCATCAGCGCCGCACCCAGCCACAGGAACTGCATCAGCGGTCGCACCTGCAGCCGCAGGCTCCAGGCGCCATCGCCCAGGTCCTCGCCCAGCGTGGCCAGCAGGTCGCGACGCAGGCTTACACCCAGGGCCGCTTCAGCCAGTGCCTGGCCGGCAACGAAATAGCCGCGCTTCTCCGGCTGCAGCACTGCCTCCTCCCTGCCGTCGCGCAGCACAGTGACCGTGCCGCGCGTAGCCGAGTAATTCGGGCCATCTGCGTCCACCACGCCGTCAAAGCGGAACACGTAGTCGCCAAGCTGTGCCTCTTCGCCAGCCTTCAGCGCCACGTCACGCTCGTACATGCGGCTTTCCATGGTGGTAATGCCCACGGTGATCACGCCCAGGCCCAGGTGCGCCATCGACATGCCCAGCACCGCCGGCGACACCGACAGCCCGCGCCGCAGGCGATCCACCGGATCGATCAGCGCGGTGATCGCAATCCACAGGCCGAGCACCACGCCGATGGGGCCCAGCAGCGAGCGGTCGCCATACAGGCCCAGCATCATGGCCAGTCCCAGCACCGCGGACATTGCAAGTGCGCCCCACAGTCGCCGGCGCGATTCCCCCAGCTGGCCGCGCTTCCATCGCGCAAAGGTGCCCAGCGGCACCAGCGCCAGCAGCGGCAGCACTGGCAGCAGGAACATCGGATTGAAATACGGTGGTCCCACCGACAGCGTGCCACGTCCCAGCGCGTCGGCAATCATCGGCGCCAGCGTGCCGCCGAACACCACGGCGGTGGCCACCACCAGCAGGATGTTGTTGAACAGCAGGAAGCTCTCGCGCGAAGCCAGGTCGAAGCCGGCGGAGGAACGCAGCAACGGCGCGCGCCACACGTACAGCGCCAGCGAGCCGCCGATGGTGAGCACCAGGAAGGCCAGGATGAAGATGCCGCGTGCCGGATCAGCCGCGAAGCTGTGCACGGACGTGAGCACACCCGAGCGCACCAGGAAGGTGGCCAGCAGGCAGAAGGAGAATGCCATGATGGCCAGCAGCAGTGTCCAGCTCCTGAACAGGCCGCGCTTGTCGGTGACAGCCAGCGAGTGGATCAGCGCCGTGCCCAGCAGCCAGGGCATCAGGATGGCGTTTTCCACCGGATCCCAGGCCCACCAGCCGCCCCAGCCCAGCTCGTAGTAGGCCCACCAGCTGCCCATGGCGATGCCAAGGGTGAGGAACATCCACGCCACGGTGGTCCACGGCCTGGTCCAACGTGCCCACACCTGGTCGAGCTTGCCCTGGATCATCGCCGCGCAGGCGAAGGCAAAGGCCACGGAGAATCCCACGTAGCCGATGTAGAGCATGGGCGGATGGATGGTGAGCGCAAAGTCCTGCAGCACCGGATTCAGGTCGACGCCATCAGGCAGCCCCGGCTGCAGCCGCGTGAAGGGGTTCGAGGTGGCCAGCGAGAACAGCAGGAAACCGCTGCTGATCAGTCCGAGCACGCCCAGCACGCGCGCCACGAAATCCCGCGGCAGGCTGTTGGAGAACGCCGCCACCGCCAGCGTCCAGATCGACAGCACGAATACCCAGAACAGCAGGCTGCCTTCGTGGTTGCCCCACACCGCGGCAACGCGGAAGTACACCGGCAGCGCGGAGTTGGAATTGGCGGCCACCAGGCGCACCGTGAAATCGTTGTGCACGAAGGCCCACACCAGGCAACCGAAGGCCACGGCCAGCAGCACGAACTGCCCGGCGACCGCCGGATACGTCGCCTGCATCCAGCGCGGCTGCGCGCGCCAGGGACCTGCGAGGCCGAAGAAGGTCTGTGCCAGCGCCACCAGCAGCGCCAGGATCAGCGCGAACTGACCAATCTCGGGGATCATGTCTTTGCTCCGCTACGGTTGGGGGGCTGCGGGCTGTTCCATCCGCGATTCGCCGCGCCGCAATGATTCCTGCACGGCAGGTGGCATGTAGTTCTCGTCGTGCTTGGCCAGCACCTCGTCGGCGACGAACACGCCCTGCTCGTTGAGGCGGCCATTGGCCACCACGCCGGAGTTCTCCTTGAAGAGGTCTGGCAGCACCCGGTCATAGACCACCGGCACGTCGGCGGCGAAGTCGGTGACGATGAAGCGCACCTCCAGCGAACCGGGCGTGCGCTGCAGGCTGCCCGGTTTCACCATGCCACCGAGCTGGAAGCGCTGGCCCGGCTGGCGGGCACCTGCCGCCACTTCGGTGGGCGGGGTATAACCGATGGCGAACTTGCCCGAGAACAGCGCCAGCGCCGCGGCGATGCCGACACCGGCGAGGATTCCCACCACCATGAAAAGGCGTCGTTTCTGCACCGGGGTCATGATGAATGCTCCTGCATGGCGAGACGGCGCCGGGCATCCGCGCGCGCTGCGCGCAGCTGGCGGCGCGCGATCCACACATTCAGCCACAGCGCACCGATGGCGATCACATAGGCCGGCCAGATGAAGACGCCATAGCCTTTCATGTCGAAAAACTCGCTCATGCCGCCTCCGCGCGCGCCAGTTCCTCGCGCAGCCAGGTGCCACCGCGTTCGCGGCGCAGCACCTCGGCGCGGGCGCGCATCAGCATCAGCGCGATGAAGTAGAACGTGTAGGCCAGGATCATCACCAGCAGCGGCCAGAGCATGCTGATGTGCATCGACGGACCATCGGCGCGCATCAGCGTCGGCGCCTGGTGCAGTGAATTCCACCAGGTCACCGAGTAGTGCACGATGGGCACGTTGACCACGCCGACAATGGCCAGCACGGCGCTGGCGCGATCAGCCCGCTCGCGATCCTCTATGGCGCCCCGCAGCGCGATGTAGCCAAGGAAGAAGAACAGCACGAACAGCTGCGACACCAGGCGCGGGTCCCAGGTCCACCACGTGCCCCAGGTGGGTTCGCCCCAGATCATGCCCGTCACCAGCGATACCACGGTGAAGCTGGCGCCGGCCGGCGCGCAGGCAGCGGCCACGGCATGCGCCACCTTGATGCGCCAGATCAGGCCCACGGCGGCGGCCACCGCCATCCAGCTGTAGGTCATCAGTGCCAGGTAGGAGGACGGCACGTGCACGTAGATGATGCGGTAGACCTCGCTCTGGTAATAGTCCACTGGCGCTGCAACCAGCGCGCCATAGAGGCCGGCCAGCAGCAGTATCGTCGCGATGCCCAGGAACCACGGCGCCCATCTGCCCGCGAAGCGGTAGAAGTACGGCGGCGATCCGAAGCGGTGGAACCAGGTCCAGCTCATAGCCCTTGATTTTACTCCATGCTGATGCGCACGGCCGCCGCGGCAGCCAGCGGCGCCAGCGTCAGCGCCAGCACTCCCATTGCGCCAAGCAGGTACAGGGCGCCTGCCATCTGTTCACCCGAGATGGCCCAGGCCGTGGCCCGCGCCCCGAAGATCAGCACCGGCGCCACCAGCGGCAGCACCAGCAGCGAAAGCAGTGCACCACCCCGCCGCGTGCCCAGCGTGAGGCCGGCGCCGATGGCCCCGATCAGGCTCAGGCAGAGGCTTCCCAGCAGCAGGGCCAGCGCGATGCCCGGCAGGGCCGCCGCAGGCGCCGACAGGCTCACGGCCGCCAGCGGGCCCACCAGCACCATCGGCAATCCGGTCAGCAGCCAGTGCGTGGCGGTCTTGGCCAGCAGCAATGCGGTGAACGACTGTCCAGACAGCGCGTACTGCTCCAAAGTTCCATCCCGTGCGTCCTCGCGGAAGAGGATTTCCAGCGCCAGCAGCGAGGCCAGCAACAGCGACACCCACAGCGCCGCCGGCGCGACCATTCTCAGGCGCGAAGGTTCCGGGTCCATGGCCAGCGGGAACAGCACCGTCACCAGCACGAAAAAGCCCAGCGGCTGCAGCCACTCGCCGGGGCGTCGCGCCGCGAGCAGCAGGTCGCGCCTGAGCACTGCCATCGCGGCAGCAGCCGATGAGGCGCGCTGGCTCAATGCGGAGCCTCCTGCGGTGCAACCCAGCAGCGGTTGTCCGCACCGGCAAGTTCAATGGCCCGATGCGTGGCCACGATGGCAAGGCCGCCGCCCGCAAGATGCGCGCGCAGCAGCTTCTCGAACACCGCCTGCCCTGCCGCGTCCAGGTTGGTGGCTGGTTCATCCAGCAGCCACAACCTGGCGTTCCACAGCGCCAGGCGCGCCAGGGCGACGCGCCGCTTCTGGCCGGCGGACATGCTGCGCACCGGCAGTGCCGGATCGATGCTGCCGAGGCCGGCCTCCTCCAGCGCGGTACGCAAGTGCCCGGCCTCCTGCGGCACACGCAGCGCGCAGGAGAAACGCAGGTTTTCCATCGCGGTCAGGTCGCCCTTCAGCGCGCTCTCGTGGCCCAGGTAGGCCAGGGCCCAGTGGAAGGCATCGCGATCCTTCTCCACATTGGCGCCCCGCCAGCGCACTTCTCCCTGCTCGGCGTACAGGAAGCCGGCCAGGCAGCGCAGCAGCGTGGTCTTGCCCGTGCCATTCGGCCACAGCAGCTGCAGCAGCTGCCCGGGAGCGACCGTGAATTGCAGTCCGCGCAGCAGGTGGCGATCGCCGCGCCAGAGATGCAGTTGAGATACTTCGAGCAAGATGTCAGTTCTTCGCTGTGCCCAGTGCAAGGCTCTGAGGTCGCGCCGGCTGCCCGGACCGGCATGGTGCGGACGGCGGGAATCGAACCCACACTTCCTTGCGGAAAGCAGATTTTAAGTCTGCTGCGTCTGCCAGTTTCGCCACGTCCGCCTGCAGGCAATCTTCCGGTGCGGGGCCCCGGCCTGTTGCGCCTGCCGGAGCGTGCGGGATCATAACATCGCCATGGAGGCAGCGCCGGTCGGCGCCGCGGCCTTCAGGGATGCAGGTCGTCCCTGCCGCATGGGCGGTGCTCCATCTGCAGCGTGGCGTGGCGGATGCCGAAGCGTTGCGCCAGCACCTGCCCGAGCCGTACGCGTTCCTGATCGATGTCGGCATCCGGGTCGATCACCACGTGCGCGGTCAGCACCACGTCGGCCGACCCCAGCGCCCAGACGTGCAGGTCATGCACATCCCTGACGCCGGCACTGCCCGCGAGAGCCTTGCGTACCTCGTCCAGGTCGAGGCCCGCCGGTGCAGCTTCCAGCAGGATGTGCCCTGCATCGCGCAGCAGTGCCCAGGTGCGGGGGAGTATCCACAGCCCGATGAGCACGGCGATCACCGCATCGACCCAGGTCCAACCCGTGAAGCGGATCAGCAGCGCGCCGATGATGGCTGCCGCAGAACCCAGTGCATCGCTCCACACTTCCAGGTATGCGCCGCGCAGGTTCAGGCTGGTGTGACTGCCGGCCTGCAGCAGCCGCATCGACACCAGGTTCACGATGAGGCCCAGCGCGGCCACCAGCAGCATGCCATCCGCAGCCACGGGCGTCGGGTTCCTGATGCGTCCCACAGCCTCCCAGAGCACGTAGCCGGCGACGACGATCAGCATGGCGCCATTGACCATGGCGCCGAACGATTCCAGTCGTGCGTAACCATAGCTGCGCCGTGGATCGGCAGGCCGCCGCGCCAGCCGCAGCGCCGCCAGTGCGACGCCCAGCGCAGCCACGTCGGTGGCCATGTGTGCCGCGTCCGACAGCAGCGCGAGGCTGTTGGTGAGCAGGCCGCCCGCGATCTCCACCAGCAGGAAGCCGGCGGTGAGCACCAGCGCCCAGACCAGGCGCATCTCATGCGCGCCGGGCCCACGGTGATGCCCGTGGTGATGATGATGGTGGTGGCTGCCGCTCACGTTGCTACCTGCAAATCCCGGGGCCGTTCGCCCTGGTGCAGCATGCGGTACAGCGCGGGCAGCACCAGCAGCGTCAGCAGCGTGGAGGACAGGATGCCACCGATCACCACGGTGGCCAGTGGCCGCTGCACCTCGGAGCCGGCTCCCACGTTCAGCGCCATGGGCAGGAAGCCCAGCGAGGCCACCAGCGCCGTCATCAGCACCGGGCGCAGGCGGCCTACCGCGCCCTCCACGATGGCCCCGTCCAGCGCAAGGCCCTGCGCACGCAAGCGACGGATGAAGGTGATCATCACCAGGCCATTGAGCACCGCGACTCCGGAAAGTGCGATGAAACCCACGCCGGCGGAGATCGAGAGCGGGATGCCCCGCAGCGCCAGCGCAATCACGCCACCGGTCAGCGCCAGCGGCACACCGGAATACACGATCAGCGCGTCACGTGCCGATCCGAAGGCCCAGAACAGCAGTGCGAAGATGATGGCCAGGGTGGCGGGCACCACCAGTCCCAGCCGCTTGCCCGCCGAGATCAGCTGTTCGAAGGTCCCGCCGTAGTCGACCCAGTAGCTCCCGGGGATCTGCACCTGGGCTTCGATGTTCCTCTGCAGGTCGGCGACAAAGCTGCCGAGGTCCCGTCCGCGCACATTGGCGGTCACCACCACGCGCCGCTTGCCGTTCTCGCGGTTCACCTGGTTGGGGCCGGTGGTGCTTTCGATGCGTGCGACCTCGCGCAGCGGCACCGTCATCGGTGCGCCCGACAGCCAGGAAGCAGAGCGGCTGGATTCATCCGCATTGCGGCTGTCCGTGCGCAGCGGAACCGGCAGGTCAGCCAGCGCCGCCGGGTCCTGTCGCAGGTGCTCGGGCAGCCGCACCACGATGTCGAAGCGGCGGTCACCCTCGAAGAGCTGGCCGGCCACCTCGCCTCCCACGGCGGTGGCCACGGTGTGCTGCACGTCGCCGGGATTCAGTCCGTAGCGCACCAGCCCCTGCCGGTCGGGGGTAATGGAAAGCAGCGGCAGCCCGGTCGACTGTTCCAGGCGCACGTCGGCTGCGCCGGGAATGCCGCGTGCCACGGCCTCGATGCGCCGGCCCACCCGCTCCAGCGTTTCCAGGTCATCCCCGTACAGCTTGATGGCGACGTCCGCGCGCACGCCGGAGATCAGCTCGTTCATGCGCATCTGGATGGGCTGGGTGAACTCATAGTTGTTGCCTGGCACCTCGGCGACGGCAGCCTCGATTTCGGCCACCAGCTGCGCCTTGGGCTTGCGCGGATCCGGCCACTGCGCACGCGGCTTGAGCATCACGAAGGTGTCAGCCACCGAGGGCGGCATGGGATCGGTGGCCACCTCCGCGGTACCCAGCTTGCCGAACACCCGCTGCACCTCGGGGAACTGGCCGATGCGCCGCTCCAGTGTCGACTGCATCCGCACCGCCTGCGCCAGGCTGGTGCCCGGGATGCGCATGGCGTGCATCGCGATGTCGCCCTCGTCCAGCCCCGGGATGAATTCGGTGCCCAGGCGCGTGGCCAGCAGTCCACAGCCTGCCACCAGCAGCAGCGCCGTGCCAGCCACCCACCCACGCCGCCGCAGTGCCCAGGACAACGCCGGTGCGTAGGCTCGCCGCGCCTGGCGCATTACCCGCGTCTCCTTTTCCTGCACGCGGCCACGCAGGAACAGCGCCACCGCGGCAGGCACGAAGGTGAGCGACAGCAGCATGGCGCCGGTGAGGGCCAGCACCACGGTGATGGCCATGGGATGGAACATCTTTCCCTCCACGCCGGTGAGCGCGAAGATCGGCAGGTACACCGCAGTGATGATGCCGAGGCCGAACAGGCTCGGCCGGATCACCTCTACCGTCGCAGAGGCCGCCAGCGCATGCCGTTCAGCCTGATCGGGCACGCGCCCCGTGCGCTGCTGTGCCTCGGCGAAACGCCGCAGGCAGTTCTCGATGATGATCACGGCGCCATCCACGATGAGGCCGAAATCCAGGGCCCCCAGGCTCATCAGGTTGCCCGAGACGCCGCCACGTACCATGCCGCTCATGGTGAACAGCATCGACAGCGGGATCACGGCCGCGGTGATCAGCGCGGCGCGCAGGTTGCCCAGCAGCAGGAACAGCACCACGATCACCAGCAGCGCGCCCTCGACGAGGTTCTTTGCCACCGTGGCAATGGTGCGGTCCACCAGCACGGTGCGGTCATACACGGTGTGGACCGTGATGCCATCGGGCAGGCTCCTGGCCGCCTCTGCCAGACGCTGCCCGGCCGCCTGCGCCACTTCGCGGCTGTTGGCGCCGATCAGCATGAACACGGTGCCCAGCACCACCTCGGCACCATCCTGGGTGGCTGCGCCGCTGCGCAGTTCAGGCCCCTCGTCTACCGCGGCCACGTCGCGCACGCGGATCGGAACCCCCTCGCGCCGGTCCAGCACGATGCCGCGGATATCCTCCAGGTCCACCAGCTGCCCCGGCGTGCGCACCAGGTATTGCTGGCCGTTGCGCTCGATGTAGCCGGCACCGAGGTTCTGGTTGTTGCTGGCGATGGCCTCCACCACGTCGTGCAGCGTGAAGCCCAGCGCGACCAGCCTCGCCGGATCAGGTGTCACGTGGATCTGCCGCGCGAACCCGCCGATGGTGTTCACTTCCGTGACGCCCGGCGTACCGCGCAGCTGCGGCCGCACCACCCAGTCCTGCAGCGTGCGCAGGTCGGTGCTGGTCCACACGGAGCCGTCGGGCCGCAGCGCGCCTGGTTCTGCCTCGACGGTGTACATCAGGATCTCGCCCATGCCGGTGGTGATGGGCCCCATCTGCGGATCCAGTTCCACCGGCAACTGCGAGCGCACCTGCTGGATGCGTTCGGCCACCTGCTGCCGGGCGAAGTACAGGTCGGTGCCATCGTCGAACACCGCCGTCACCTGCGACAGGCCATAGCGCGAGATCGAGCGCGTGTAATCCAGCCCGGGCAAGCCAGCCAGCGCGGTCTCCACGGGGAAGGTGACGCGCTGCTCGGCCTCCAGCGGCGAGTAGCCGGGCGCGTTGGTGTTCACCTGCACCTGGACATTGGTGATGTCCGGCGTGGCATCGATGGGCAGCCGGGTGAAGCTCCACGCGCCGGCCGCCGCCATGGCCAGCGTCAGCACCAGCATCAGCCAGCGATGGCGGATGGCAAAGCGGATGAGGGATTCGAGCATGGGACCTTCCTTCAGTGCTCGTGCGAAGCGCCGGATTTCTCGATGTCGGCCTTCACCAGGTAGCTCTGCTCCACTACCACCAGGTCGCCGGGGACAAGCCCCGACAGAACCTGTACTTGCCTGGCGTCGCGCTTGCCCAGCTCCACCGGGCGCACTTCGTAGTCCTCCCCGACCTGGATGAACACCACGTCCCAGTCGCGGAAGGTCTGCAGCGCACTCAGCGGCACTGCCAGTTCCACCGGCTCGCGGTCGACGGTGATGCGGGCGCGCACCGCCGAGCCCGGCCGCCACATGGCATCGCGGTTGGCGATGGTGGCGCGTGCGATGGTGCTCTGGCTGGCCGTGGCTGTGCCGGGCAGCACGCGCTCCAGCCGCGTGGTGATGCTGGCGCCATCGGCCAGGCGCGTGACCTCCACCGGCACGCCGGCGCGGATGTGCTGTGCATCGGCGCCGAAGATGTGCAGGTCCACCCACAGCGAGGAGAGGTCGGCAATCTCGTACAGCGGCGCGCCTTCGCCGGCCAGGGCTCCTACGCTGGCATTGCGTGCCAGCACGGTGCCGGCGATCGGGGCGGTGATGTCGTAGGCCGAGAGGCTCAGGTTGCTCTCCACCGAGGCCAGCACCTGGCCGGCGCGCACCGTGTCGCCTACTTCCGCATGCAGGGCCAGCACGGGTCCCGGGAAGCGCGCGGTGACACTGGCCACCCTGCCCTCGATGGGGGTCAGCAAGCCCTGCACCTCGTGTTCATCCGCGATCACGCCCGGACCGGCGGGTGTGACGCGGATGCCGGATTCTTCCGCCATCGCCGCATTGATGTGCGTGCGGCCTTCGTGGCTCTCGTATGCCCAGCGCAGCGGCTTCGAATCGATGGTTGCCAGCACTTCCAGGTCGAAGGAATGCGGCTCGCCCACGACGGTGTCGGCACGCAGGCTGCCATCCTCGCGTGGCAGCAGCAGGTGCGTTTCCTTCACATCACCCAGCCGCGTCAGACGTACTTCCACTGTCCCCGCCGCTGGCGGCAGGGACTTTCCGTCACGCCGCAGCCAGGCCTGGAACTTCGGCGGCGTGCCCTCTTCCGCGATCGCCAGTTCCACCTCCATGCCGTCCTGCTCCAGCAGGCGACCCCCATGCGGACCCCGCGGGGTGTCCTCTTCATGTTCATGGCCGTGTTCATGGCCTGCTTGCGCAGGCTCATCGTGCTGGCGCCCGCAGGCAGCGAGCAGCAGCGCCACAAGGCATGCACCCAGTTGAAGGTTCTTCATGGCAGTTTTCCTTGCGAATCGGTACGGGCCAGCGAGGGCTGGCCGGTCAGGCGCTGGATCTCGATCATGGCCAGCTGCGCATCTGCGGCGACGTCCAGCTGCTGGCGTTCGGTGGCGGTGATGTCCGCCTGCAGCTGCGCCCATTCCAGGTAACTGATGGCGCCGGCACGATAAGCCCTTTCTGCCGCCGCCTCGGCGCGACGCAGTGCCGGCAGCACTTCCACACCCAGGCGCCGCACCTCCTGTTGCGCGAGCTGGTACCGTCCCAGCGCCTCCAGCAGCGTGGCGTACAGCGACAGACCAACGGCTTCGCGCTCCAGTTCCAGCTGCGCCAGCTCCTCGCTTGCGGCCCTGATCTGGGGCTGCGCGCGCGTCCTGGCGCCCAGTGGCAATGACACACCGGCAACCAGTGCAAAGTCGTTGCCCGCTTCGTGGCGCCGGATTCCCAGCTGCCACTCCAGGTCCGGTGCTGCATCGGATCGCGCCAGCTGCAGTCGCGCCTCGCGCAGCCGGCGCTCATCGGCGAAGCGCTGCAGTTCCGGCGTGCCATCCAGCAGCGCAACCAGCGCCGCCTCGCCTGCCGGTTGCGGCAGCTGCAGCGGATCCGCCGCCTCGATGTCGAATGCGGGTTCGCGTTCTCCCCACAATGCGGCCAGCTGCTGTCGCGCCAGGCGCCAGAGCAGGTCCTGGCGATCCAGCGTGATTTCGCTGCGTACACGCTCGGCTTCTGCGGACAGCACGATGGCCTCCGGGGAGGCACCGGCAGTGAAGCGCGCCCTTGCCGCCTCCACCGCGCGCTGCCGCTGTGCCAGTTCGCGACGCGCGATGTCCCGCTGCAGCCCCGCCACGTCCAGCGCCAGGAAACGTCGCGCCACCTCAGCCAGCAGGTCCAGCCGCCGGGTCGCGCGTTCCATGGCCAGCGCATCGATGCGCGACTGGGCCAGCACGCGCCGGGCATCCAGCTTGCCGCCGCGTTCCAGCACCGAGGCCAGTGTCACGGTGAGCTCCGCTGCGTCCAGCCCGCTGAGTGCGCCGCTGCCGGCGGCATCTTCCAGCTGCACGCCCAGCACCAGCGGTTGCGACTGGGCCGCGCGGTCGCGCTCGGCTGTCAGGACGCGCTGCTGTGATTCGAACAGGCGCAGTTGGGGATGAGAAGACGCGACGCGCGCGAACGCGTCATCCAGGGTCAGTCGCTCGGCCGCTGCCGTGGGCCAGGCCACAGCCAGCGTGGCGACCAGCGCGGCAACTGCCGCGAGGCGCATGGGCATGGGAAACACTCCGTATCAGCGGAAAGGACGATGCCGGCAAGCCGGCGTGACGTCAGGCCGCGATCGGAGGACGGAACGGATTGCTGGGCGTGAAGGCCGGCAGGCGATCGGCGCTTTCCGGCGGCAGTTCGGCGACAAGTGGCGAGAACACCAGCTGCAGGGAACAGCTGCCGGCCATCCATGCCCCATGGCTGCAGTGGCTATGGTGCAGCAGCACGTGCAGGGAACCTTCGGCGGCCGCATGCCCGCCCAGCCCCGCGGGAGCTTCCTCCTCGTGGGAGAGGTGCTGGCCGGCGTGGCCGTGTGCATCCGCAGTGGGCTGGGCCGCCAGTTCATGGATTCCACCCACAACCGCAACCAGCGACTGTGCGGTGATGCCCAGCATCACGGCCAGCAACAGGGCCATGCGCGGCATGCGGCGGGAGGATCGGGCAGCCATCTGCCGGATGTTACCCCCACCCTGCCCGGTTGGTAACCGCCGGATCCCGCAGGCAGGCGGACGCAGCTCTCAGAACCACATCCGGATGCCGGCGACCAGGCGCAGGTCATCCGCGTCTTCACCAGCGTCCCGGCTGAGGTCGCCGGTTTCGCCCAACGCACGGTGGTAACCAATGCCCGCGTAAGGTGCAAAGCGCCGCACGATCTCGTACCGCAGCCGCAGTCCAGCCTCCAGCGTAGCCAGTCCCGAGCCAACGCCCCGTTGCGGCTCATCTTCACCGAACCACTGCAATTCCAGGTGTGGTTGCAGGATGAGCCGGTTGGTGAACAACAACTGGTACGTCGTCTCGAACCTGGCCGCGACCTGGCCGTCGCGCAGGTAGGCAGTAGCCTCAATTCCGACGTTCTGCGGCGCCAGGCCCTGGATGCCCAGCGCCAGGAAACTGCGTGCACCACCAGGCCGGAAGTCATGACGCACGCCGCCGACCAGGTCCCACCAGGCTGCAATGCCGCGGCCGTACAGCACTTCCACTTCTGCCGCCTCGATCCGGCCGCCATGGTCTTCACCGCTGCTCCGCAACCAGGCCCGATGCAGGTCGGTGCCGATCCAGCCCTCTGCCTGCCAGGCGAATCCCGAACCGGCGTCCGAGTCCCATCCCTCCAGCCGGTCGAGCAGCATGAAGGTATGGATGCTGTTGTCGTGCGCGGGTTCGCCGCCCTTCGGGGGCAACGCCGCCATGCGGTCCGCGGCGGTGATTGGCGGAACGGGCGTACGCGGCAACGACCCTGCCGCTGCATGCGACGCGTGGTCGACATGCGCATCGCCGCCGGCATGTTCCGGGTCGTGGGCCAGCTCTGCTGGCAGTACCGGCCAAGCCAGCATCCATGCAAGGCACAGCGGCCAGCCATGCGCCCTGCTCATTCCTCCACCTTCACCGTGCGCATCATCCCTGCCTCCATGTGGTAGAGCAGATGGCAGTGGTAGGCCCAGCTTCCCAGTGCATCGGCGCGCACACGATAGGTCCGCCGGCTGCCCGGCGGCATGTCCACGGTGTGCTTGCGCAGCTGGAAGTTCCCGGCGTCATCCTCCACGTCGCTCCACATGCCGTGCAGGTGGATGGGATGCGTCATCATCGTGTCGTTCACCAGCACGATGCGCAGGCGCTCGCCGTAGTTGAGCCGCAGCGGTTCGCTGTGGCCGAACTTGATGCCGTTGAACGACCAGGCGAACTTCTCCATGTGTCCGGTGAGGTGCAGTTCCACCTCGCGTCCGGGGTCACGGCCGTCCGGATCCTCGAAGGCCGAATGCAGCATGCCGTAGGTGAGCGCCTTGCGGCCGTTGTCGCGCAGGCCGAAACCTGGATCCTCCAGGCGGGAGGCAGTGACGGTGGCCTGATGATCAACCAGCGGATTGCCGTGTTCGCTGGCGGGGTGTACCGGCCGCATGTCGGCAGGGTGACCGTTTCCAGCAGGATGCGCGCCGGTGGCATCACCCCCGTGGCCCTCGCTCCCGTGCAGCGCGCCATGGTCCGTTGCATCCCCGCCATCACCATGCGCCATGCCCATGTCGGCCATGGTGAGCAGCGGTCGCGGATCCAGCGGCGGCACAGGCGCCATCAGGCCCGCCCGGGTGGCCAGGGTTCCGCTGACGTAGCCCGTGCGCGCCGAATCCTGCGCAAACAGCGTGAAGGCCTCCTGTCCAGCCGGCTCCACGATCACATCGAAGGTCTCCGCGGCGGCGATGCGCAGTTCGTCCACTGTCACCGGATGCACGTACAGTCCGTCGGCAGCCACCACCGTCATCTTCAACCCCGGGATGCGCACGTCGAAGTACGTCATCGACGAGCCATTGATGAATCGCAGCCGCAGCTTTTCCCCCGGCCGGAACAGGCCGGTCCAGTTGCCCGCCGCCGTCATCCCGTTCATCAGGTAGGTGTAGGTATGGGCGTTCACATCCGAGAGGTCGGTGGGCGTCATGCGCATCGCGCCCCACATGCGCCGGTCCGCCAGCGCCGCGTCCAGGCCCATGTCGTCCGCATCGCGCAGCAGGTCACCCAGCGTGCGGCGGTAGTAGTTGTCGTGGCCGGGCATCTTCTTCAGCCGCGCGAACAGCGCCGCTGGATCCAGGTCTGTCCAGTCGGAAAGCATCACCACGTAGTCACGGTCATATGCAAAAGGCTCAGGCTCCACCGGGTCGATCACCAGCGGCCCGTACAACCCCACCTGCTCCTGGAACGAGGAATGGCTGTGGTACCAGTAGGTGCCTGCCTGCCGCACCGCGAAGCGGTACTGGTAGCTCTCGCCGTGGTGGATGCCGTCGAAGCTCAGGCCCGGCACGCCGTCCATGTTGGCCGGCAGCAGGATGCCGTGCCAGTGGATGGACACCTGGTGCCCGTGTGCCGAGCGCGCCGGCAAGGCGTTGGTGACCCGCAGGTTCACAGTAGTGCCCTCGCGCCAGCGCAGCAGCGGCGCCGGCAGGGAACCATTCACGGTAACCGCCGGACGCGCGCGGCCCGTGAAATTGACCGCGCTTTCGCCGATGCTCAGGTGGAAGTCAGTGCCGGACAGGACCTGCCCGGGTGCAGACCCCTGTGCGCCCCAGGAGGACCGCGGCCGCACGCCCAGCGCGGCGAGCACCCCGCCGGATGCCAGTCCCTGCACGAACCGGCGTCGCGGCAACCCGCGAGCGCAAGCCGCCTGTATTGAGGGGGCGTCGTTCATTGCGGAAGGTTCAGCCCAACGGCTGGGTGGAGGCTAGGGTCGGAATCGAACCGGCGTACACGGCTTTGCAGGCCGCTGCATGACCACTCTGCCACCTAGCCGTGCCGGGGAGAAAATGGAGCGGGAAACGAGGCTCGAACTCGCGACCTCAACCTTGGCAAGGTTGCGCTCTACCAACTGAGCTATTCCCGCGTCGAAGAGGGGCGAGATTGTAGGTCCGCGCACGGGCAAGTCAAGCAGTGCCTGCGATCAGCCTTCCCGCCCTCCTTCGGGCGCGGTCAGCACGGGCCATGCGGCCCTCAGGTAGCTGACCATGGACCAGAGGGTGAGGATCGCCGCCGCGGTGGTGAGCCACAGGCCGATTTCATACACGGGCAGGCCGAACAGGTCATCGCGCCAGAGCATCATGGGGATGCCGGTCATCTGCACAATGGTCTTCACCTTGCCCAGCGGCGAGACGGCCACGCGCGCCCGCTCGCCGAGCTCGGCCATCCATTCGCGCAGGGCCGAGATGGCGATCTCGCGGCCGATGATCACGCAGGCCGACAGCGCCACCAGCCAGTGCAGGCCTGCATGGTTCTGGCTGACCAGCAGCACCAGCGCCACGGCCACGATCAGCTTGTCGGCCACCGGGTCGAGGAAGGCGCCCAGCCGGCTGGTAAGGCCCATGCGGCGGGCAAAGTAGCCGTCCAGCGAATCAGTGATGGCTGCTGCCGAGAACAGCAGCGCGGCGCTGGCATTGGACCAGGGGTAAGGCAGGTAGAACAGCACCACCACCAGCGGAATCGCGATGATGCGCAACCAGGTGAGGATGTTGGGCAGGTTCCAGGCCATGCAGCTTCGAGTCCGGTCCCGGATCCTTGTGCACTACGCGCCCGGGTGAAGTTGATCATAAATGAGCTGCGCCAGCGCCGTGCCGATTCCTTTCACCTGCGCCAGGTCCGCCACGCCGGCGCGCTGCACGCCCTGCAGTCCGCCGAAGTGCTGCAGCAATGCCCTGCGCTTGGCGGGACCCAGGCCCGGCACGGTTTCGAGCACCGATTCCTGGTGGCGGCGGGCGCGGCGACGGCGATGGCCCTGGATGGCAAAGCGGTGCGCCTCGTCGCGGACGCGCTGGATCAGCCGCAGCGCGCGCGAGTCCGGCGGCAGCGAGACCACGGCTCCATTCCATGCCGTGTGCAGGCGCTCCTGTCCCGGGCGGCGGTCCGGTCCCTTCGATACGCCCACCACGTGCAGGTCACCGAAACCCAGCTCCGCCAGCACCGGCAGCACGGCATTGACCTGCCCCTGCCCGCCATCGATGAGCAGCAGGTCGGGACAGGGGGACTCGCCATCGCGGATGCGGGTGAAGCGACGACCAACGGCTTCGCGCAGCGCGCCGTAGTCATCTCCGGCCACGGCCGTGGCGATGTTGAAGCGGCGGTATTCCTTGCGTGCGATGCCCTCGGTGGTGAATACGACGCAGGACGCCACGGTGCCTTCGCCGCCCGTATGGCTGATGTCGAAGCACTCGATGCGGGCCGGCGTTGCCGGCAGCTGCAATGCCTCGCGCAGCGCGTCCAGCTGTTCGGCCACATCGCCCCGGCGTGCCTGCCGCATGCGCAGCGCCTGGGCCGCATTGGCGGTGGCGGCTTCTGCCCAGCGGGCCGGCAGCCCGCGGGCCGGTCGCGACACGGCGATCTGCCGGCCGTGCCGGGAAACCAGCGCCTCGCCGAGCGCGGCGGCATCGGGCAGGTCGATGTTCACGCGCACCTCGGTTGCGGGTTCTTCGCGTGCGTAATGCTGCAGCAGGAACGAAGCCAGCACTTCCTCGGCGGTGCCGGGCGCGCGGGGAAAATAGGCCGTGGTGCCGAGGTTCCTGCCACCGCGGACCAGCAGGACGCTGACGGCATAGTCGCCCGGCTCGCCCGCGATGGCGAAGACGTCGACGTCGCGCGGGCCACCCGTATCGATGGACTGCTCGCTCTGCAGCGTGCGCAGGTCGATGAGCTGGTCGCGCAGCTGCGCAGCCTTCTCGAAATCGAGGTTCTCCGAAGCCTTCTGCATGCGCTGCTCGATGTCGCGCGTGACTTCGGCATCGCGGCCCTCGAGCACCATCACCGCGGCCTCCACGTCGCCGGCGTAGGCTGCCTGGTCGATCAGCCCGACACAGGGCGCCGAGCAGCGGCCGATCTGGTATTGCAGGCAGGGTCGTGTGCGGTTGGCAAAGAACCCGTCGCGGCAGTTGCGGAGGCGGAACAGCTTCTGCAGCTGCAACAGCGAAGCGCGCACCGCGCCCACGTCCGGATAAGGACCGAAATACCGACCGCCCCCGCTGCGGCTGCCGCGATAGACGGACAGGCGCGGGAAGGCATGCTCATGCAGCTGCACCCAGGGAAAGCTCTTGTCATCGCGCAGCACCACGTTGAATCGCGGGCGATGCTCCTTGATGAGGTTGTACTCCAGCAGCAGCGCCTCGGTTTCGGTCGCGGTCACCGTCACCTCGATATGGCGCACCAGGCGGATCAGCGCCTCGACCTTCGGCGCCTGCCGCCCGGAAACAAAGTAGCTGCCCACGCGATCCCGCAGGCTGGCTGCCTTGCCCACGTACAGCAGAGCGGCAGGATCGGGCTGGTCGCTGCCGTACATGCGGTAGACACCCGGCCGCCGCGGCAGCGTGGCGGCCAGCCGGCGGCCGTCGAAACTCACCGCGACCTGCCCGGCAGCAGCAGCCCGATGCGGGCGCCACCCAGCGGCGAGGCGGAGATCTCGAGGCTGCCGCCATAGAGGCCCGCCATCTCCCGCACCATGGCCAGGCCCAGCCCATGGCCGGGTGTGTGCTCGTCGGCACGGGCGCCACGCTCCAGCACGCGGGCGCGATCGGCCACGGCGATGCCCGGGCCATCGTCTTCCACCACGATGCTCAGCTTCTGTGCTGCTCCGGCGTGGGGCAGCAGGCTGCCGGTCACGCGCACCTGCCCGCGGCACCACTTGGCGGCATTGTCCATCAGGTTGCCCAGCGCCTCCGTGAGGTCATCCCTGTCGCCGACGAACAGCAGCGTGGGCGGTATCGATACTTCCAGCGAGAAGTCCTTGCGGGCGTGCGCCTTCAACAGCGCGCTGCGCAGGTCCTGCACGATGGGCAGCACGACCTCGGCCTGCTTGGCCACACTGGTGCCGCCACTGGTGGCGGCGCGGCGCAGCTGGTGTTCCACGATGGCGGACATGCGCTCCACCTGCTGGTTTACAACCCCGGCGGCGGGATTGTCGGACGTCACCGCGGCCCGCAGCACGGCCAGCGGGGTTTTCAGGCTGTGGGCAAGGTTGCCCAGCGTATCGCGGTAGCGCGCGATGCGGGTGCGCTCGGCGGTCAGCAACGTATTGAGGTTGGCCACCACGCCAGTGAGCTCAGATGGCCAGCGGCCGTCCAGCTGCTCGCGCTCGCCCTGCTCCACTGCGCGGATCTGCCGCGCCATGCGGCGCAGCGGCGCCAGCGCCCAGCGTGTGAGGCCCGCCAGTCCCAGCAGCAGCAGCAATGCCACTCCGATGAACCCGCCGCGCAGGCCCCGGCGGAAGGTACGCAGCTCGGCTTCATAGGTGCTCTGGTCGGTGGCCACGGTGAAAGTCAGCGAACGCACATCGCCATGCTCCAGCTCCCAGGAGATGCCGCGGCTGAAGGCCGCCAGCCGCGCCCCGTCAAGGGTCTTCAGCTCGTGGAACTGCCGCTCGCCTTCCGAGAGTGCCGGGCCGAACTCGGTCACCTTGCCGGTGGCCGAGGGGGAACGCCAGAAGGCATCGCCGGCATCACTCACCGCCGCGTACATGCCGGAAGTGGGCTGGCGCAGCCGGTCCTCGCTTTCCGGCAGCCGCGGCAGCAGGTAGCCATCATCATCGAGCTCGGCGGAGGAGATCAGCGCCGCCATCTGCGCCTGCAGCAGCTCGTTCTGCGAACGGTCAGCGGTCTTGCGGAAGCGGTCTTCGAGCACCGCGATCATCACGCCGAAGAAGATCAGCATCAGCAGCGTGAGGCCGAACAACAGGCGCTGGCTGACAGAGCGCACGCCCGGCTTCCTGTGTGGGGCGCGGCCTCAGCCCGCCGCGCGCGGCAGCGCGAAGCGGTAGCCGCGCCCGCGCAGGGTCTCGATCGGCTTGATGCGGTCGTCCGGGTCGAGCTTGCGCCGCAGCCGGCCGATGAACACCTCGATCACGTTGCTGTCGCGCTCGAAGTCCTGCTCGTACAGCTGCTCGGTGAGGTCGGTCTTGGAGATGATCTCGCCGGCCTTCAGCATCAGGTGCTCGAGGATGCGGTACTCGAAGGTGGTGAGGTCGACGGCACGGCCTTCCACCGTGACGGTCTGGGCACGCGTGTCGAGCACGATGGGGCCGCAGGTGAGCGTGGAGGACGCCCAGCCACCGCTGCGGCGCAGGAGCGCCTGCACGCGTGCCAGCACCTCTTCGAACTGGAAGGGCTTGGTGACGTAATCGTCGGCCCCGGCATCGAGGCCTTCCACCTTGTCCTGCCAGCGATCGCGCGCGGTGAGCACCAGGATGGGGAAGCGCCGGTCCTTCGCGCGCAGGCGGCGGATCAGCTCCAGGCCCGGCAGGCGCGGCAGGCCGAGGTCGATGATGGCGACGTCGACGGGATATTCATTGCCCATGAACAGGCCTTCCTCGCCGTCGGCAGCCACGTCGACAGTGAAGCCGGCCTCGACCAGGTCGCGCCGCAATGCCTCGCGCAGCGCCTCTTCGTCTTCAACCACCAGTGCACGCATGGCCTAGAGTTCCTTGCCTGTCTCGACGTCCACGCGCACCTCGAACACCCGGCCCTTGCGGTCATCGAGCAGGGTGAGCACCAGCACCTTGCGGCCCTTGATCTCGCGCTCCTTGGGATTCTTCATCAGCTTGGCGCCGTACTTGGCCTCCACCTGCCGCACGATGCGGTCGGTGGTGTCGCCCGCCAGCGGGCGCGCGGGTTCGCGGATGCCCTGTGCGGGCGGGGCGGCGGGTTCGAACACCGGCGGCACGCCCCCGGGAGCCTGTGCCATTGCCGGCATGGCCAGCAGCGCGACGGCAAGGGCCGGCAGTGTCCTGCCGGCCCGGTGCGCGAGGTTGAGCTGCAACTTCATGGTTCTATCGTAAGCGATCACGCGAGCAATCAGCCACGGCGGCGGATGTCGGCGACGTCAATGTACCGCCCGGGGTTGTAGGCGAGCCGCGTGACGTCCCGACGGCCCCGGTGCACGTAGGTGACACGGTAGGCCACCACACGCTCCTCGACGCGGGTCTCGCGGCGCACCTCGCAGCGGCGTACGTCGCGATAGCGCACTTCACGCCCGTCGCGGCCGATCTCGCTGCCGATGAGCGCACCAGCGACGGCGCCTGCAACGGTGGCCACTCCGCGGCCGTCACCCACCCGGTTGCCGATGACGGCCCCGAGCACGCCACCGGCGATGGCCGCGCCATTGCGATCAGCGCCGTGCACATGCCGCTCGCGCTCGTTCCAGCAATGCTCCACCGGCACGCTATGGCGCACGCGTTCGTAGATGGGTTCCACCTGGACAACCCTGGCCTGGCGGTCGCCATGGTCGTGACGATCATGGCCATGTCCCTGGGCGTTGCGGTTGCCCGCCTGGGCACCCAGTGAGACCGCGCCGAGCACCAGCGCCGCTACTGCCGCAATAATCCTGTTGTTGTTCATGACTGCCTCCGCTTGCGCACCCGGAAGCTTGTTTCCGGGCCTGGGAGCGATACTGCGCGGGGGTCAATGAATCAGGACTGAATGTTCCTTTTCACCTCATTCCACAGGGCATCGAGGCCTTCCGGGCCGAGGTTTTCCAGGGCCAGCCCGCGGGCTTGCGCCAGGGCCTCCATGGCGCGGAAGCGGGACTCGAAACGGGCATTGGCCCGGCGCAGTGCGGTTTCCGGATCCACTTTCAGGTGGCGGGCCAGGCTGGTGGCGGCCAACAGCAGGTCACCCAGCTCATCCTCGACGCTGCTGTTGCCCTCGCCACGCTGCGCGGCGTCCACTTCCGCCAGCTCCTCGAGCAGTTTCGCGCGCGGACCGCCGGCATCGGGCCAGTCGAATCCAGCGCCCGCCGCGCGCTTGCCCAGCTTGGCAGCGCGCGACAGTGCCGGCAGCGTCAGCGGGATGTCATCGAGCAGGCCCGCGCTGCCGCGTGCGGCGCGCTCACCAGCCTTCAGTCGCTCCCAGTCAGCCGCCTCGCGCTGGCCTGTCCCGCCGAACACATGCGGATGGCGCCGTTGCAGCTTGTCGGCGATGGCATGCGCCACGGCATCGAAATCATATTCGCCGCGCTCGCTGGCCAGCTGCGCGTGGAACACCACCTGGAAGAGCAGGTCCCCGAGCTCGTCACGCAGGGCGCCTGCGTCGCCGGACTCGATGGCCGCGATGAGCTCGCAGGCTTCCTCCAGCGTGTAGCGCGCCAGCGAGCGGGAATCCTGCGCCCGGTCCCAGGCACAGCCCGTGGCCGGATCGCGCAGCGCGCGCATCACTTCCAGCAGGCGCTGCATGCCGGCGAGCTGGTCGCGCGCGACCTCCTGCATGGTGTCAGGCAGCCGTGGCGCTGCGCCGCCGACGGCGGTGCTTCTCAGCCGCCGCCACTGGTGCCGCCCTTGATGCCACCGCGCGTGAGCTCCGCCGGATCAAGCAGCGACTGCAGCTGCGCGGGCGGCAGGTCGGTGTTCGCCGCCGCCACTTCCAGGATGGGCTTGCCCTCTGCGTACGCCTTCTTGGCAATGGCCGCGCCCTTCTCGTAGCCAATCACCGGGTTGAGCGCAGTGACCAGGATGGGATTGCGCTCCAGTGCTTCCTTCAGCCGCGGCTCGTTGACTGTGAATCCGGCAATGGCCGCATCGGCCAGCTGCCGCGACACATTGGCCAGCAGGCGGATGCTCTCCAGCAGCTTGTAGCCCACCAGCGGCAGCATCACGTTGAGCTGGAAATTGCCGGACTGGCCGGCCACGGTGATGCTCACGTCATTGCCCATCACCTCGGCGGCCACCATGGCCGTGGCCTCGGGGATCACCGGGTTCACCTTGCCTGGCATGATGCTGCTGCCCGGCTGCAGCGCCGGCAGCGCGATCTCGGCGAGACCTGCCAGCGGCCCGCTGTTCATCCAGCGCAGGTCGTTGGCGATCTTCATCAGGCTCACGGCCAGAGTCTTGAGCTGCCCGGACATCTCCACCGCCGTGTCCTGCGTGGCGATGCCCTCGAACAGGCTGGAATTCGGATGGAAGCCGATGCCGGTGGCGCGCGCCAGCTCGCCGCAGAAGCGCGCGGAGAATTCCGGGTGCGCGTTGATGCCGGTACCGACGGCGGTGCCGCCCTGCGCCAACTGCAGCAGCCTTGCCTCTACCGCCATCACGCGTTCGATGCCCTTCTCCACCTGCGTGCGCCATGCAGCCAGTTCCTGGCCGAAGGTCACGGGCATGGCATCCATCAGGTGCGTGCGACCGGTCTTCACGATGTGCCCGACCTGGTCCTCCTTCACGCGCAGCACATTGGCCAGGTGCTGCAGGGCAGGCAGCAGCTGCTCGCGCCAGGCCAGCGCGGCACTGACGTGGATCGCGGTGGGGATCACGTCGTTGCTGCTCTGGGCCATGTTCACTTCGTCATTGGCATGCACCGCGCGCCCCAGGTGGCCTGCAGCCAGCCTGGAGATCACCTCGTTGGCGTTCATGTTGGTGCTGGTGCCCGAGCCAGTCTGAAACACATCGACGGGGAACTGCGCGTCATGCGTGCCCGCGGCCACCTCGCCGGCGGCCTTCACGATGGCCGCGGCCACCGGGCCTTCGAGCAGCCCGAGAGAAGCATTGGCCTGGGCCGCCGCGGCCTTGACCAGGGCCACGGCGCGGATGAAGTCGCGCGGCATGGGACGGCCGCTGATGGGGAAGTTCTGTACGGCACGCTGGGTCTGGGCGCCCCACAGCGCCGTGGCCGGCACCTTCAGTTCACCCATGCTGTCGCGTTCGATACGGAAGTCTTTGCTGCTCACGTTGTTGTCCTTTCACCAGCCAGTCAGGTGCCGCTTCGGCTATCATTGAATTCTATCATCCGCAGCCCTGCGGCAATCCGCCGCGCCCATCCATGGACCACAGCCTCTCTGCCCTTTCTCCCGTCGACGGGCGCTATCGCGCCGCTACCGAACAGCTTGCGGGGCTGCTTTCCGAAGCCGGCCTGGTGCGTGAACGCATCCGTGTCGAGGCGCTGTGGCTGCTGCAGATGGAACAGTCCCTGGGCGCTCACGCCGCGCTGCCCTTCAGCCTGGCGGTGCGCCAGCGCATCGGCGAACTGGCCGATGATCCCGGCGCCACCGCCGCACAGATGGTCAAGGGCATCGAGAAGCGCATCAACCACGATGTGAAGGCAGTGGAATATTTCGTGCGCGACGAGATGCGCGCGGCCGGTGCCACGCCTGCCCAGCTCGAGCTGGTGCATTTCGGCTGCACCTCCGAGGACATCAACAACATCAGCTATGCGCGCCTGCTGGCCAGCGCGCGCGACACGCAGCTGCTGCCCGCGCTCGACGCCCTGCTGGCACCGCTGGCCGCGTTTGCCACCGAACATGCCGCGCTGCCGATGCTCTCGCGCACGCATGGCCAGACCGCCTCCCCCACCACGCTGGGCAAGGAATTCGCCAATGTGCACGCCCGCCTGCGGCGCGCGCGTGCGCGGCTGGCGCGGGTGGAGATCCTGGGCAAATGGAATGGCGCGGTGGGCAATTTCAATGCGCATGCCGCGGCGTTCCCCGACCTCGACTGGCCGGCCATTTCCCGCCAGTTCGTAGAGCAGCGCTGCGGCCTCACGTGGAATCCGCTCACCACACAGATCGAGCCGCATGACTGGATCGGCGAATACGCCGATGCGCTGGCCGCCATCAACGTGATCGGCATCGATTTCTGTCGCGATGTGTGGGGCTATGTTTCCCTGGGCTACCTGCGCCAGCGGGCGGTGGCCGGCGAGGTGGGCTCCTCCACCATGCCGCACAAGGTCAATCCCATCGACTTCGAGAATGCCGAAGGCAACCTCGGCCTCGCCAACGCCCTGCTGCGCCACTTCAGCGACAAGCTGCCGGTGTCGCGCTGGCAGCGCGACCTCACCGACTCCACCGTGCTGCGCAATGTGGGCGTGGCGCTGGGCCACTGCCTGATCGCCTGGCGCGCCGCGGTGCGCGGGCTGGGCAAGATCGCACCGGATCCGGCCACGCTGGCCCAGGACCTCGACGATGCCTGGGAAGTGCTGGCCGAGCCGGTGCAGACCGTGCTGCGCGCCGAGGGGGTGCCCGATGGCTACGAACTGCTCAAGCAGCACTCCCGTGGACGGCCGCTGACGCGGCAATCCCTGGCCGCACTGATCGCCACCCTGCCCATCCCCGATGCAAGGAAGGCCGCCCTGCAGGCCCTTACGCCGTCCGCCTATGTGGGCCTGGCGGCGCGGCTGGCCCGGTTCCAGTTGACATAACGACACCCGTTCCGGAACGCAGCGCACACTTCGCGGCAGCGCGTTGCCGGAACAACGGCAAAGCGTGAACCGTCCCACACTGCGGGGGCAGCGGGACTCGCAGACTGTGCGCCATGGCCGGATCCCAGTATTACTTCGCGGGCCAGGCAGCCAGCCTGCCGGGCAGTGGCGTGCTGCCGCCCGTCACCGTGCTCGGCCGCGGTGGCAGCGAACGCCCGGAGCGCGAGCCCCTGCAGGTGCTCACCACGCTGGATGACGTGCGCGCCGCCAATCGCCGCGCCATGCTGATCGCCAAGCGCCTGGTTTCCATCTACACCTCCGACCTCGAGCCCAGGCTCTACGAGCACGAGCCTTTCCTGGAAGTGGTGCAGCGGTTCCTGCTTGCGCACAGCTTCGCGAAGATCCGCGTGCTCACGCAGCGTGCGGTGCCCTACACCACTGCCCACAAACTGGCGGCCATGCGCCGCCGCCTGTCAGGCCATATCGAGATCCGCAGTGTCCCGCAGCAGTTTGCCGGCCGCACGCAGGGCATGCTGATCGCCGACACGCGTGCCATCGTGTACCGCGCGCAGGCCGGCAGCTACGACGGCGTGGCCGGCTTCGAGCAGCCGCCGGTGGCCAGGGCGTACCTGAACGAATTCGACGAGATGTGGCTGGCCAGCGCGCCACGCTACTGATCCCTGGCCGTCGGCCGCGGGTGCCCATCCCCGATCCCCTATACTTGCCGCCATGACCTGGCGTCCTGACCTGACCGTGGCTGCCGTCGTGCAGCGCGATGACCGATTCCTGATCGTCGAGGAGCACATCAAGGGCTCGCTGGTGCTCAACCAGCCGGCCGGGCACGTGGAGGATGGCGAGTCCATCATCGAGGCGGCCGTGCGCGAGACCCTGGAGGAGACTGCGTGGCATCTGCGCCCGCAGCACCTGCTCGGCCTTTACCTCTGGCGCAATCCGGCCACCGGCGCAACCATCCTGCGCATCGCCGTCACGGGCGAGGTGACCGGCCACGAGCCCTTGCGTGCCCTGGACCGCGGCATCGTCGCCGCGCACTGGATGACGCACACCGAACTCATCGCCCGCCCCGCCCGCCTGCGCAGCCCGCTGGTACTGCGCTGTATTGATGACTTCCTCACAGGACAGCGCCACGACCTGGGCGCACTGAATTACCTGGCCGCGCAGCCTATCCCGGCCAGCGCCTGAGGATTGCCGTGGGCGAACGCATCATCGTCGCCCTGTCCGGCGGCGTGGATTCGGCCGTCACGGCGCTGCTGCTCACCCGCGCGGGGCATGAAGTGCACGGCCTGTTCATGCACAACTGGGAGGAGGACGAGCAGGGTTACTGCACGGCCGCCGAGGATTTCCAGGATGCCCGCCGCGTCGCCGATGAACTGGGCATCCCGCTGCACCGCGTGGATCTGTCCGCGCAGTATCGCCAGCGCGTGTTCGATGAGTTCCTCGCCGCCAGCCGCGCCGGCCTGACGCCCAATCCCGACGTGCTGTGCAACCGCGAGATCAAGTTCGGCGACTGCCTGCGCCATGCACAGCGGCTGGGTGGACGTTTCCTCGCGACCGGCCACTATGCCCGGGTCGTGCAGGGGTCCGATGGACCGGAGCTGCACAAGGGAGTGGATGCGAACAAGGACCAGTCCTATTTCCTGCATGCGGTGGCGCGTTCCGCGCTTGCCCATGCACTGATGCCACTGGGTGAGCTGCACAAGGAGCAGGTGCGCGGGATCGCCCATGCGGCGGGCCTTCCGGTGGCGGCCAAGCGTGACAGCACGGGCATCTGTTTCATCGGCGAGCGGCCGTTCCGCGACTTCCTGCAGCAGTACCTGCCCACCTCCCCCGGCCCCATCGTCGATGCGGACGGACGGCAACTGGGCGAGCACGTCGGCCTGCCCTTTTACACGCTGGGCCAGCGCGGAGGAGTAGGCATCGGCGGGTTGCGCGGTGGCAGCGGCGAGGCCTGGTATGTGGCCCGCAAGGAGCTGGCCACCAACACGCTGGTTGTGGTGCAGGGGGAAGACCACCCGGCGCTGTTCTGCAGCAGCCTCGCCACGGGCGCGGTCAACTGGCTGTGTTCCCTGCCGCATTCCCTCGAGGATTGCGGCGTGCGGCTGCGCTACCGGCAGCCGGACCAGCCTGCGCGCATCGAACCGGCAGCCGAGGGTGGCGTGCACATCTTTCCCGATAGCCCGCAGCGTGCAGTCACGCCCGGGCAGTCCGCAGTGATCTACCAGGGAACACGCTGCCTCGGCGGCGGGGTAATCACGCAAACGGGGCTATAATGGGCGGCTTACAGGCAGCCGCATGGCTCCCTTGACCCACCCTGACGGAGAGATGGCATGACGGATAGTTTCGGGGCGCGCACGACGCTCGACGTTAACGGCAAGCAGTACGCAATCCGGAGCCTGGCCGCCCTGCCAGCCGAAAAGCTGGCCCGCCTGCCCTACTCGCTGAAGATCCTGCTGGAGAACCAGCTGCGCTTCGAAGATGGCGTGAACGTCACCCGCGCCGACATCGAGGCCATCCTCGACTGGGACGCCAAGGCCGTGCCTTCCTACGAGATCTCCTTCACCCCGGCGCGCGTGATCATGCAGGACTTCACCGGTGTGCCCTGCGTCGTCGACCTTGCCGCCATGCGCGAGGCCATTGCCCGCCTGGGCGGCAATCCCGAGAAGGTGAATCCGCTGGCGCCGGCGGAGCTGGTGATCGACCACTCGGTGCAGGTGGATGAATATGGCACGCCGCAGGCGCTGGCCAACAACAACCGCATCGAGTTCGAGCGCAACGGCGAGCGCTACTCCTTCCTGCGCTGGGGCCAGAGCGCCTTCCGCAACTTCAAGGTGGTGCCGCCGAACACCGGCATCGTGCACCAGGTGAACCTGGAGTACCTGGGCCGCGTGGTATTCGCGAAGGATGGCAACCCGACCGAGGCCTACCCTGACACTCTCGTGGGCACCGACTCGCACACCACGATGATCAACGGCCTGGGTGTGCTGGGCTGGGGCGTGGGCGGCATCGAGGCCGAGGCGGCCATGCTGGGCCAGCCGGTGACCATGCTGATTCCGCAGGTGATCGGCTTCAAGCTGTCGGGCACGCTGCCGCCGGGCACCACCGCCACCGACCTGGTGCTCACCGTCACCGAGATGCTGCGCAAGAAGGGCGTGGTCGACAAGTTCGTGGAGTTCTTCGGCGATGGCCTCGCCAACCTGCCGCTGGCCGACCGCGCCACCATCGGCAACATGTCGCCGGAGTTTGGCAGCACCTGCGCCATCTTCCCCATCGACGAGGAGACCATCCGCTACCTGAGGCTCTCGGGCCGTCCGGAGGAGCAGATCGCGCTGGTGGAAGCCTATGCGAAGCACCAGGGCATGTGGCGCGTGAACGGCCAGGCACCGGCGGACTACACCGATGTGCTGGAACTTGACCTCGCCACCGTGGAGCCCAGCCTCGCCGGCCCCTCCCGCCCGCAGGACCGCGTACCGCTGAAGACCGCGCAGCAGGCCTTCAAGGCAACCTACAAGAAGCAGGCCGACGAGCGCGCGAAGAAGAACCCCGCCGCCACCGGCCTGGGGCTCGCCACCCTCGGCGGCAAGGAAGTCGAGGTGAAGGACGGCGCGGTGCTGATCGCGGCCATCACCAGTTGCACGAACACCTCCAATCCCTACGTGCTGATCGCCGCGGGCCTGGTGGCGCGCAACGCGCGGCGGCTGGGCCTCACCGCCAGGCCCTGGGTGAAGACCTCGCTGGCGCCGGGCTCGCGCGTGGTGTCCGACTACCTCACCGCCGCCGGCCTGCTCGATGACCTGGAGGCCGTGGGTTTCAACCTGGTGGGCTATGGCTGCACCACCTGCATCGGCAACTCCGGCCCGCTGAAGCCGGAGATCTCCGCCGCCGTGAAGCAGGGTGACGTGATCGGCTGCTCGGTGCTGTCCGGCAACCGCAACTTTGACGGCCGCGTGCATCCGGAAGTGAAGCAGAACTACCTGGCCTCCCCGCCGCTGGTGGTGGCCTACGCGCTGGCCGGCACGCTGGACACCGACCTCGTCGGCGCCCCGCTGGGCACCGGCAGCAACGGCCAGCCGGTGTACCTGAAGGACATCTGGCCCTCGCCGCAGGAAGTGGCCGACTATGTGCGCCAGCACATCACCTCGGCGATGTTCCGCAAGAGCTATGCCGGCGTGTTCGATGGCGACGAGCGCTGGCGCGCCATCAAGGTGCCGGCGGGCAAGGTGTATGCGTGGGACGAGAAATCCACCTACGTGAAGAACCCGCCCTACTTCGACGGCATGACCATGACGCCGGCGGCTGGCGGTGACATCAGCGGTGCGCGCGTGCTGGGCCTGTTCGGTGATTCCATCACCACCGACCACATCTCCCCGGCGGGCAACATCGCGAAGAACAGCCCGGCAGCCCAGTACCTGATGGGCCAGGGCGTGCAGCCGGCCGACTTCAACCAGTATGGGGCGCGGCGCGGCAACCACGAGGTGATGATGCGTGGCACCTTCGCCAACATCCGCCTGCGCAACCTGCTGTGCCCGGGAGTCGAGGGCGGCGTCACGCAGCACGTGCCCACCGGCGAGCAGATGTCCATCTTCGATGCGGCCATGCGCTACAAGGCCAGCGGCACGCCGCTGATCATCCTGGCCGGCAAGGAGTACGGCAGCGGCTCCTCGCGCGACTGGGCGGCCAAGGGCACCATGCTGCTGGGCGTGAAGGCGGTGATTGCCGAGAGCTTCGAGCGCATCCACCGTTCCAACCTGATCGGCATGGGTGTGCTGCCGCTGCAGTTCGCTCCGGGCACCAATGCGCAGTCGCTGGGGCTCACAGGCAAGGAGACCTTCAGCATCACCGGCGCCACCGATGCCTCCAGGCGCATGGTGGAAGTGGTCGCGACGCCTGACGGTGGCGGCAAGCCCATCGTGTTCGAGGCGCGGGTCCGTATCGACACGCCCAAGGAGCGTGAGTACTACCAGCACGGCGGCATCCTGCACTACGTGCTGCGCCAGCTGGCGGCCAGCGGCAAGGCGGCCTGAGCTCCCGCACCGCCGTGGAACCGGCGGCAGGGGCGTCGCGACGCATCGCGCTGTTCGACCTGGACGGCACGCTGACCCGTCGCGACACCTACGTGCCCTTCGTGCTGGGCCTGCTGCTGAGGCATCCGGCACGCTGGGTGCGTACGCCGCTGCTGCTGGTGGCCGCACTGCGCTACCTGCTCGGTGGCCTGGATCGCGGCGGGCTGAAGGGTTCCATCCTGCACCTGCTGTTCGGCGGCCTGCCGCGCAATGTGCTGGAGAACTGGGCCACGCATTTTACCGCCGCGTCCCTGGCCACGCGCATGCACGAGGCCGGGGTGGCTACCTTGAAGTCGCACCTGCAAGCCGGCGATCACGTGGTGTTGCTGTCAGCCAGTCCTGACCTGTATGTGCCCCTGATCGGCCACGGGCTTGGCGTCCACGAGGTCCATTGCACCTGCATCCGCTGGGAAGGCGATCGGCTGGATGGCCGGCTGGCGGGCCCGAACCGCCGGGACCACGAGAAGGTCCGGGTGCTGGAGCAGCTGCGCGCAGCCAGTCCGGGATTGCCCGTGATCGCCTATGGCAACAGTGCCCCGGACCTCATCCACATGCGGCTGTGCGAAGAGGCCGTCTACGTGAATCCTGCCGCGCCCGAGGCTGCTTCGCTGACCGCAGCCGGAATGCGCTGCGTGCGGTGGAGCTGAGAGGGCTAGAATGGGCAGACAAGCCAGCCTGGAGGGATTGCCATGAAAACCCGCATGGATCGCATCCTGCCTTCCGAGATCACCCCGGAGCAGGTCTACTACGGCCGGCGCGAACTCCTCACCGCGGGGCTGGCAGGCGCCGCGCTGGCCACGCTGGGACTCGATGATGCAGCCGCCGCCGCAGCCGAACCCACCGGCGCCACGGTGAGTGCGCCGCGCAATGCCGCGCTGTCGATCACCGACAAGCCCAACAGCTGGGAAGACATCACCACCTACAACAACTTCTACGAATTCGGCACCGAGAAGCACGAGCCGGCCATCCTGTCGCGCGACTTCAAGCCCACGCCCTGGAATGTCACTGTCGACGGCGAGTGCGAGGTGAAGGGCAAGTTCGCTCTCGAGGATGTGATGAAGGGGCTGGCGCTGGAAGAGCGCGTGTACCGCCTGCGCTGCGTGGAAGCCTGGTCGATGGTGATTCCCTGGGCGGGATTCCCGCTGGCCGCGCTGCTGGCCAGATACAAGCCCACCTCGAAGGCGAAGTTCGTGGAGTTCACCACGCTGCATGATGCGCGGCGCATGCCGGGCCAGCGCGTGGAGGTGCTGGACTGGCCTTATGTGGAAGGCCTGCGCATGGATGAGGCCATGCATCCTCTGACCTTCATCGCCACAGGGCTCTACGGCCGCATGCTGCCGAACCAGAACGGCGCGCCGCTGCGGCTGGTGGTACCGTGGAAATACGGCTTCAAGAACATCAAGTCCATCGTGCGCATCCGCTTCACCGAGCGCCAGCCGCTGAACAGCTGGCAGAAGTCCGCATCGCATGAATACGGGTTCTATGCCAACGTGAATCCCGCGGTGAGCCATCCGCGCTGGAGCCAGGCCACGGAACGGCGCATCGGCAGCGGCTCGCTGCTGGGCGGACGCAGCGCCACCCTGCCCTTCAACGGTTATGCCGGGCAGGTGGCGTCGCTGTACGCGGGCATGGATCCCAAGCGGCTCTACTAGCCGCTGCCCGCGTACCGCTTGAACCTCACGCAGCAGTACCGCTTCATCTACAAACCGCTGGTGTTTGCCGCCTGCGCGCTACCGGCGGTGCTGATGGTTCTGGGCATACTGGTGGCGGTGGGCAAGCTGGACCACGGCGGCATGGACCTGGGCGCGGATCCGGTGAACCGGCTCATCCATGCCTGTGGCATCACCGCGCTGAACCTGCTGCTGGTCACGCTGGCCGTGACGCCCGTGCGGCAGGTCACGGGCATCAACAGCCTGGTCAGGCTGCGCCGCATGCTGGGGCTGTTCGCGTTCTTCTACGCACTGGCCCATTTCACGGTGTATTTCTGGCTCAGCCAGGCACTGGATTTCCGCGCAGTGGGCGAGGACATCCTCAAGCGCCCCTATATCACCATCGGCATGCTGGCGCTGCTGCTGCTGGTGCCGCTGGCTGTCACTTCAACCAATGGCATGATGCGGCGGCTGGGCCGGCGCTGGACGAAGCTGCACCGGCTGGTCTACGTGATCACCGGCCTCGGCCTGTGGCATTTCTGGTGGCAGGTGAAGGCCGACATCCGCGAGCCGCTGCTCTACGTGGGAATCTTCGCCGTGCTGATGGCGTGGCGGCTCAGAGGGAAGTTCTGGCCAGCCACAGCTCGGGAAAGAACCTGAGCTCCAGTGCCTTGGCCAGGTAGGACACCCCACCGGTGCCGCCCGTGCCGGGTTTCTGGCCGATGATGCGTTCCACGGTCTTCATGTGCTGGAAGCGCCACAGCTGGAAGCGGTGGTCAAGATCGACCAGGCCCTCCGCCAGCTCGTAGAGGTCCCAGTCCTTTTCAGCGTTGTGGTAGACGCCCAGCCAGGCGCCGGTGACGGCCTTCGAGGGCGCGTGGGCCTGCGAGAAATCGCGGTCGAGCAGCTCCGCGGGGATGCCGTAGCCGCGCCGGGACAGCAGCCGCAGCACTTCGTCATAAAGGCTGGGCGCCTGCAGCGCGCGCTGCAGGCGTGCGTGGTCCTCGGGGTTGCGTTGGTGCACGCGCACCATGTCCGCGTTCTTGTTGCCCAGTCCGAACTCCAGCAGCCGGTACTGCACCGACTGGAAACCGGAGGAACGCCCCAGCAGGTTGCGGAAGGCGGTGTAGTCGGAGGGCGTCATGGTGGCCAGCACTTCCCACACGCCGAACAGCTGCGTCTGCACCTTGCCGATGCGCTGCAGGGCCTTGAAGGAAGGATCCAGGTCGTCACGCACCACGCACTGGCGCACAAGTTCCAGTTCATGGAGGAACAGGCGGATCCACAGCTCCGAGACATGGTGCACGGTGATGAACATCACCTCGTCATGTGCATCGGAAATGGGCTTCTGCGCGGCCAGCAGCTGCGTGAGTTCAAGGTATTCGCCGTAGGAGCGCGAACTGCCGAGGTCCCAGAAAACCCCCTCGCCCGTGAGGTCGACCTTGCCGCCCGGGGTGCCTGGCCTGTCGTTCATGTGCGCTCCCCGAGCCACTGCGGTACGTTGGTCCAGCCCTTCAGCAGCGCCGCGTCGAGCTCGCGCCAGCGCGGCTCACACTCCGCCACGCAGCGCCAGAAGCGCGCCGAGTGGTCCAGATGGCGCGTATGTGCCAGCTCGTGGCAGAGCAGGTAGCGCACGACGTCTTCCGGCTGGAACAGCAGGGCGAGGTTCAGCGAAATGGCGCCGCGTGCCGAGCAGCTGCCCCAGCGGGAACGCTGGCAGCGCACCGACACGGCGGTGAAGGAGAACCCATGCTGCGCGGCCAGCGCTTGCAGGCGTGCCGTGAAGGCCGGCTGCGCGCGGCGCTTCAGCCAGGCAAGCAGGCAACGCCGCCAGTCTTCGCGTGTGCCGCTGCCGCGCAGTTCGACGACGCCGGCGGCCTGCAGAACCAGGCGCGCACGGCCTGCGCCGCCGGCCTGGAAGATGCGCCAGGTTTCACCCAGCAGCGGCAGGTGCAGCGAAGGCGGCGGAAACTGCTCCGGCACAGGCTGCGCGGTTCGGCGCCGCTCCACATGGCGGCGCACCCATTCCGCGCGGCTTTCGAGGAAGGCCCAGGCCTGCCGTTCCGGGACACCACGCGGCACCACCAGCTCCACGGCGCCACCCTGGCTGATGCGCACCGCCACGCGGCGCGCACGGCGGCTGTGGCGCAGGCTGACGGCGGGCACGGTGGATGCCGGCTGCCACAGCTGCAGCTGTGGCTCGTCATTGCCCGGGAAATGCGGCTCCGTCGCGCGATACACGGCAGCGATGATAGCAGCGGCGGCCGCGCGCCGCGGCTTGATACCATCCGCCAATGCATTTCTTCAGCGACAACAACGCGCCGGCGGCGCCAGCTGTTCTTGCCGCCATCGAGGCCGCCAATTCCGGCATGACCCTGGCCTACGGCGCCGACGAATGGAGTGAGCGACTGGACGAGGCCTTCAGCCGCTACTTCGAAAGGCCGGTGCGTGCCTTCGCCGTGGCCACGGGCACCGCCGCCAATGCCCTGGCGCTGGCCACGCTCACGCCGCCGTATGGCGAGATCCTCACCGGCGAGCAGTCGCACGTGGTGCACGATGAATGTGGCGCAGTGGAATTGCAGACCGCGGGCGCAAGACTCACGCGGCTGCCGGCACCGGCGGGCCTGCTGCCTGCCACTGCACTTGCGCAGTGGCTTGCGGATCATCCGGTATCGCTGCACAGCCCGCAGCCCGCCGCCGTGAGCATCACGCAGGCCAGCGAATGCGGCACGGTGTACCAGCCCGCACAGATCAGTGAGCTGTCGGAAGTCAGCCGGAACCATGGCCTGGCGCTGCACATGGATGGCGCGCGCTTCGCCAATGCGCTGGCTTCGCTGGGGGTGGCCCCCGCGGATGTGACCTGGCGATGTGGCGTGGATGTGCTGTCCTTCGGCGCTACCAAGAATGGCGCCATCGGCGCCGAGGCCGTGGTCTTCTTCGATCCGGATCAGGCGCGCGACTTCGAACTGCGCCGCAAACGCGCCGCCCATCTGTTCTCGAAGATGCGTTATCTCTCCGCACAGCTGCTGTGCTGCCTGGAGCAGCCCTTCTTCCGGGAGAACGCAGCGCGCGCCAACCGCCTGGCCGCCCACATCGGCGCGGCTGCCGGAGAACGCCTGCTCTACCCTGTGCAGTCCAATGCCATTTTCATGGGCTTCAGGCCCGGCGAGAAACAGGAACTGCGGGAGCGCGGCTTCGGTTTCTACGACTGGGGGCCGCCGCGCCAGGATGCCGCGCGTTTCGTGGTTTCCTGGAACCAGGATGAGGCGGATGTGGCTGCCCTGTGCGAGGCGCTGGCGGCGTGGAACTGATCGACATCGGCGTCAACCTGACGCATGAGAGCTTCCGCCACGACCTGCCTGATGTGCTGCACCGGGCGTACGGCGCCGGAGTGCACCGCATGGTGGTCACCGGCACCAGCGTAGAGAGCACGCGCGAGGCACTGGCATTGCACGCCGCGCATCCGGACCGGCTGTACGCAACGGCTGGCCTGCACCCGCATCATGCCAGCGACTTCAATCCGGGGACCCGCGACGCGCTGCGCGAGCTGGCGCGCCAGCCGGGCATCGTGGCCATGGGCGAATGTGGCCTCGACTACTTCCGCAACTTCTCCCCGCGCGAGGCACAGCTCGCCGCCTTCGCGGGCCAGCTGGAACTGGCAGTGGAACTCAGGCTGCCGGTGTTCCTGCACCAGCGGGATGCACACGCTGACTTCGTGGCGGTGCTGCGCGACTACCTGCCGCGACTGAAGGCGGGCGTGGCGCATTGCTTCACCGGCCAGGAAAACGAACTGGATGACTGCCTGGCGATGGGCCTTTGCATCGGCATCACGGGCTGGATCTGCGATGAACGGCGCGGCCGGCACCTGCTGCCGCTGATGGCGCGCATTCCGGGCGCGCGGCTGATGATCGAGACCGATGCACCCTACCTGCTGCCGCGCAGCCTGAAGCCGCATCCGCCCACGCGGCGCAATGAGCCGGCTTTCCTGCCCGAGGTGGCCACCACCATAGCCCGTGCGCGCAACGAGCCGGTGGAGCAGCTTGCTGCCACCAGCACGGCGGCCGCACTGGCGTTCTTTTCCCTGCCCTGAGCCCTGTCTGGCCGCCCGCTCCCCTCTTCCAGTGCTTCAGGAGTAGCGCGCGTCGAACACTTCGGCGACCAGTCCGCGGCGCCGGCGCAGCGGGCTGGGTCTTGCGGCCTCAACGATGGCCTGCCATTCGGCACTGAATTGCTCCAGCCAGTTTCGGCCTGCATCAGAGGCCACAGGCGGGAACTCCGCGCCCAGTGAATCGACCATCAGCGTCCAGCGCGGCAGGCCCTTGGGAAAACGGGCGCGGCGGGTGAACAGGATGCGCCCTTCCACCGGCAGCTCTCCGGCCAGGGCGCGCACTGCGGCCACGCGGTCGTACAGCGCGTGCTGCGGATTCTGGAAGGTTGCGCGGCTCGCGCCGTTCATCACTGTCCACTGCGTCATCTGGTCGCCGCCGAAGATGTTGCCGCGCTGGCTGCGCAGGTCGATCACCACCAGTCCGCGTGAGGTCAGCAGCAGGTAGTCGATGTGCATGGAGGCGCCGTTGCCGTCGGGGACCAGCACGTTGTGCAGGTACTCCAGCGCAACGGACACGATGCTCTGGTGCAGGCGCTTGTCCGCCGCGCGTGCGCGCAGCGCCCGCACAAGGTAGACCAGCAGCGCAATGAACATCACCGCGCCCACCACGCCCAGGATCAGGCGGTTCTGGGGCGTGTCGATGCGCTGCAGTGAATCTTCAACCGTCAGTTGCACGACGCAGCCCGCTCAGCGTTGGATCGATCTCATCGAAACGGGACGGCAGCTCGTACAGCCGGCGCAGGTTTTCCGGTACCGGCACGCTTCCCACCAGGGGTTCCACGATCTCGCGGAATTTCGCCGGATGCGCCGTGGCGACCAGCACCCAGTTGCGATCATTGCGCTCGGATTCCGGCAGGCGTGCATGCACTTCTGCCGCAACGGCCGTGTGCGGGCACCAGATCTCGCCGTATGAGGCATGGTCAGCACGGATGCGGGCGCGGATTGCCTCGTCGGCGACGGTGGCTGCGTTGACCTGTCCCGCCAGTTCGCCGCCGGCCGGAAACAGGTTCAGCAGGCGCTCCAGGTTGCTGGGATTGCCCACGTCCATCGCCGAGGCAAGCGTGGCCACGCTGGGCCGGGGCCGCAGGATGCCGGTATCCAGGAATTCCGGCACCGTGAGGTTGGCATTGTGCGCCAGCACGATGCGGTCGATGGGCAGGCCCATGTGGCGCGCCCAGACGCAGGCGGCCGCGTTGCCGAGGTTGCCACTGGGAATGATGTAGGAAGCCTTGCCACCCGTGGCAGCCTGCACAGCCAGGCTGCTGGCCGCGTAGTACACGGCCTGCGGCAGCAGGCGACCAATGTTGATGCTGTTGGCCGACGACATCTCGGCCTGCGCACGCATGCCCGGATCCAGGAAGGCTTCCTTCACCAGCCGCTGGCAGTCATCGAAGCTGCCGCGCACCGCCAGGCTGGTGACGTTGTCGCCCCAGCAGGTGAGTTGCTGCTGCTGCGTGGGTGAAACCAGTCCCTTCGGGAAAAGCACGACCACTTCGATGCCGGGCCGACGGTGGAAGGCAGCCGCCACGGCGCCCCCGGTATCACCGGAAGTTGCCACCAGGATGCGCAGCGGCCGGCCCGATGGCTGGCGGATGCGCGCCATCGCGGCGGCGAGGAAGCGCGCGCCGAAATCCTTGAATGCCGCGGTGGGCCCGTGGAAGAGCTCCAGCACCTGCAGGCGGCCGGAGTTGCCGACAGCCTTCAGCGGTGCGGGAAAATTGAAGGCGTCTGCAGTGATTCCGCCCAGATCCCCGACCAGCCCGTCACCGGCCGCGAATGGTCCGATCAGGTCCCGGCCCAGTTGCGCCAGTGAAGTGCCGCGCAGCGCGGCCATCGAAGGCCACTGCTCCGGTACGTACAGACCGCCATCCGGGGCCAGCCCCGTCACCAGTGCCTCGCTGAAGGAGGCGGAGGGAGCAAGGCCACGCGTGCTGATGAACTTCATTCGCTGCTCACAACATGCGCTCCGCCAGACTGGACGGAGACGATCCACTTGTCGGTTTCAATGCCCTGCGCGGCGAAGGCCTGTTCCATGGCCTGGCGTACCTCGCGCGCATCGGACTCCAAGCACAACGCGAACACCGTGGGACCGGCGCCGGAGATGGAACAGCCCAGCGCACCCTTCGACAGCGCCGCGGCGCGCACGTCGGTGAAGCCGGGGATCAGCACCTGGCGCTGCTTCTCGATGATCACGTCCTCCAGCGAGGCCTTGATCATGTCCAGGTCGTTGGTATAGCAGCCGGAGATGAAGCCGGCGAGGTTCGCGGTCTGCCACACGAAGTCGGACATGTCCACCGTGCCCGACAGGATGGCGCGCGCCTGCTTGGTGGAGACCTGCAGGTGCGGATGCACGATCACCGCGTAGATCTGCTGCGGCACCGGAATCTGCTTCACGCGCGGCTCGTCGATGCCCACGGTAAGCACCAGCCCGCCGAACAGTGACGGGGAGATGTTGTCGGCGTGGCGCGAACCGCTGGCCACGGCCTCCCCTTCCATCGCCACCTTCAGCAATTCGATGCGCGTGAGCGGATCGTCGATCATCGCGTTGGCGGCGACCACGGCGGCCACCGCCGAGGCAGCCGAGCCGCCGAGGCCGGAGGCCAGGGGAATCCCCTTGCTGATACGCACGTCGAAGCCGAACGGCAGGTTGCGCGCATGGATCAGCGCCAGCAGCGCCTGTCCGGCAGTGTTCTTTTCCGCCGCCAGCGGCAGGTCTTCGACCACTCCGGTGATGGAGCTGATCGTGACGCCCGGCTTTTCGGTGCGCGTGAGCGTGATGGTGTCACCCACTGCATCCACCGAGAAGCCCAGGATGTCGAAGCCGATGGCCACGTTGGCCACCGAGCCTGGCGCGAAGGCCGTGACCTTGCGTGGCATCACAGGCGTGCTCCCAGATAGGCGGACAACCGCAGCAGGTCGGCGAACACGCCGCCGGCTGTGACTTCGGGACCGGCGCCCGGGCCCTGCACGATCAGCGGGTTCTTGTTGTAGCGCGCGGTGGCGAAACGCACCACGTTGTCAGTGAGTGCGATGTTGGCAAAGGCATGCTTGCCATCCAGCTCGACCACCCCCACCGTGGCCTCACCCTTCGCAGTGACGCGGCCCACGAAGCGCAGCACCTTGCCGGCCGCCTTTGCGGCCTGGTAACGCTTCAGCATGGCCTCATCGTAACGCGGCAGGCCACCGAGGAAGTCATCGATCGAGCCGCCGGCCAGGTCGCTGGGAACCAGGCTCTCCACCTTCACGTCGGCCATGTCGAGCTTCAGGCCCATCTCGCGCGCCAGGATGATGAGCTTGCGCGCCACATCGGTGCCGGAAAGGTCGTCGCGCGGGTCGGGTTCGGTGTAGCCCAGCTTCTTTGCCTCCTTCACGATGGCCGAGAATGGCACGCTGCCGTCGTACACGTTGAAGAGGTAGGCCAGTGTGCCGGAGAAGATGCCCTCGATGCTGTCCACCTGGTCGCCGGTCTCGCGCAGGTCGCGCAGGGTCTGGATCACCGGCAGGCCCGCACCCACCGTGCCTTCATAGAGGTAGTGCGAGCCGCCCTGCCGGCGCGCAGCGCGCAGCGACTCGTAGTAGTCGATGCCGGCGCTGTTGGCCTTCTTGTTGGGCGTGACCACGTGGATGCCGGCGGCCAGCCAGGCCGCGTAGTGCTTCGCCACTGATTCATCGGCACTGCAGTCGATGACCACGGTGTGCGGCAGGTAGTCCACCTTCACATGGTCGATGAAACGCGCCAGGTCGGCGGCATCGGTCGCCGCCTCGTACTGCGCCTTCCACTGTCCCAGTTCCACGCCGCGGTCGGACAGCAGCATGCGGCGGCTGGACATGATGCCGCGCACGCGCAGGTCGAGCTTGAACTCGCGCGCCAGGCGCGCCTGTTCGCCGGCCAGCTGGTCCAGCAGCACACGGCCCACGGTGCCGGGTCCGATCACGCCGATCGACAGCGTGTTGGGCGAGAGGTAGAAGCTGGCATGCGCTGCGCGCAATGCGCGCGTGGCCTGCCTGCCGTCCACCACCACGGAGATGTTGCGCTCCGAAGCGCCCTGCGCAATGGCGCGCACGTTGATGGCAGCCTGGCCCAGGGCATTGAACACCTTGGCCGAGACACCCGGCGTGCCGGCCATGCCATCACCCACCACGGCGAGGATGGCCTGTTCCTTCAACGCATCCACGCTCTGGATCTGTCCCTCTGCCAGCTCGCGCGAGAACGCTGCGCGCACCACCCGCTCCGCGCGGTCGGCCTGCGCGGCCGGAATCGCGCAGCAGATCGAATGCTCGGAACTGCCCTGGGAGATCAGGATCACCGAAATGCCCTCCTCGCGCAGCGCGCCGAAGAGGCGATGCGCCGTGCCGGGCACGCCGATCATGCCGGCGCCCTCCACGTTCACCAGCGCCACGTCCTCGATGGTGGTGATGCCCTTCACGGTGAGCTCGGAAGCCGGCTCGGCACAGATCAGCGTGCAGGGCTTTTCCGGCGCGAAAGTGTTCCTGATGTAGATCGGGATGGACTTGCCGATGGCCGGCGCCATGGTCTGCGGATGGATCACCTTGGCGCCGAAGTACGCCAGCTCCATCGCTTCGCTGTAGGACAGCTGGTCGATTACCTGCGCATTGGGTACGCGGCGCGGATCGGCCGACAGCACGCCGTCGACATCGGTCCAGATATGGATGGCGGCAGCATCGAGCAGCGCGCCGAAGATCGAGGCGGAGTAGTCGCTGCCATTGCGGCCCAGCGTGGTCTGCACGCCCGCCGGATCCCTGGCCACGAAACCGGGAATCACCAGCGTGCCATTGAAATCCGCCGCGCCGCTCTCGTTGAGACGGGCACGCGACACATCCCACTGCACTGCCGGACCCAGCGGGCCCCACTGCACCACCAGGCATTGCCGGGCATCGAGCCAGCGGACCGGAGTAGCGCCGCGCCTTGATTCAAGGAAGGCCGTCATCAACGTGGTGGACCAGATCTCGCCATAACCCGCGATCAGGTCGCGCACATTCTGCGCGGCGGAACGCAGCAGGCTGGTGGTGTGCAGCACACCCTCCAGGTCCACGCGGTCCTGGTCGAAGCGCTGCAGCCAGCGTGCGGCGCCCGCGGCGTCCAGGAGGTCCTCGGCGATGACGCGATGGCGCTCGCGCAGCCCCTGCAGTTCACGGGCGACGGCCGGGTCCTGCCGGCCTGCCATGTCCACCAGTCCGAGCAGCACGTCGGTGACGCCCTTGGCCGCAGACAGCACCACCGCCTGCCGTGGGGTCTTCTGGCTGGCAATGATGTCGGCCACCTTCCGGAAGCAGGCGGCGTCGTAGACACTCGTGCCGCCGAACTTGTGGACGACCCAGGCATTGGCACTTGCGGATTTCATCGATGTGTGGGCCGAAGTTACTGTTTAATAGGAAAAAACCCGGGAACTCTAAAGGTCGTCAGGCAAGCACGCAAGCAACTGGTAAGCACCATGTCGCATCATCCTGTTCCCCATGTCCTGGTACTCGCTGCAGGCGCTGCGCGGCGCTTCGGCACGCCCAAGCAGCTCGCCCGGCTCGGAGGCGAGCCACTGCTGCTGCGGGCAGTCACGCACGCCACCGAGGTGGCCGGACACGCCGTGAGCGTCGTGCTGGGCGCCAATGCCGCGGACATCGCTCCCCTGCTGCGCAACAGCCCGGCCAGCGTGGTGGTGAACCGGCAGTGGGAGGAAGGCATCGCCAGCTCCCTGCGGGCCGGCGTGGCGCAGCTGCCAGGCAGTACCGGAGCGGTACTGGTGATGCTGGCCGACCAGGTGGCCATCACCGCCTTCGACCTCAGGCGCCTCATTGCCGCCTGGCAACAGCAGCCGGAGTTGCTGGTCGCGGCCACCTACGATGGCGAGGCTGGCGTGCCGGCGATCTTTCCTGCGCACAGCTTCCAGGCATTGCTTGAACTGCGTGGGGACGTGGGCGCCCGCCGGGTCCTGCGCCGCATGGCCGACCGCTGCATCCGCATTGCCATGGCCCATGCCAGCGTGGACGTGGACACGGCTGAAGACCTTGCCAGGCTCGAGGGAGCAGCGTCCGCAGCAGAGGCGTGATCAACGCCCCAGCAGCTCCCGCGGCTCCACCTCGCGCCACGCGCCGGGTGCGAGGCCCGTCAGGTCGAGCCTGCCGATGGCCGCGCGCACCAGGCGCAGGGTGGGAAAGCCCACCCTTGCCGTCATGCGGCGCACCTGCCGGTTCTTGCCCTCGCGCAGCACCAGCTCCAGCCAGGCCGTGGGAATCCTCGCGCGATGCCGGATGGGTGGCACGCGCGGCCAAAGCGCCGCCGGCTCGTCGATGCGCCGTACACCGGCAGGTTGCGTGAGGAAGTCTCCAAGGTCCACCCCGCTGCGCAGCAGGTCGATCGCATCGTCCGTCGGCTCACCTTCGACCTGCACCCAGTACACCTTCGGCAGCTTGTGGCGGGGACTGGTGATGCGCGCCTGCAGTGCGCCGTCATCGGTGAGCAGCAGCAATCCCTCGCTGTCCGTATCGAGCCTTCCGGCCGGATAGATGCGAGGAATGGGGAGGTAATCGGCCAGCGTCTGCCGACCCGGCGCCGGACTGAACTTGCAGGCCACGCCATAGGGCTTGTTGAAAGCGACCAGCACTTCAGGCGCCGGGCAGCCGGCCGGCGAGCAGTTCCGACAACCCCTGCTCGTCCAGCACGGTCACGCCCAGCTCCTGTGCCTTCGCCAGCTTCGAGCCCGCCTCGGCACCGGCCACCACGTAATGCGTCTTGCGCGACACGCTGCCGGAGACTCTTGCGCCCAGTGCTTGCAGCTGCGCGGTCGCCTCCTCGCGCGTCACGCCCTGCAGCGTGCCAGTGAGCACCACCGTGCGGCCGGCCAGCGGCTGCGTGGCGGATTCACGACGCACCACATCCGGCCAGTGCACGCCCGCCTCCAGCAGCGCATCCACCACGCTGTTGTTGCGCGGATTGGCGAAGAAGCCGGCCACCAGAGCGGCCACCGTGGGGCCCACATCCGGTGTGGCCTGCAGCGCCTCCCCGCTGGCAGCGCGCAATGCAGCCAGGCTGCCGAACTGCTGCGCCAGCGCCGCGGCCGTGGCCTCGCCCACCTGGCCGATGCCCAGCGCAAACAGGAAACGGGGCAATGTGGTCTCGCGGCTGCGGTCGATGGCGTCGATGAGTTTTTCTGCCCAGCGTGTGGCCACCTTGCCGGCCTTCGCCGTCTCCGGGGTGGAGTCATCGCGCTCATCCGCGCGACGCTTCATCTCCAGCAGGTCCTCGAGCTTCAGGCGGTACAGGTCGGCGACCGACTGCACGTAGCCCAGGTTGCACAGTTCATCGATGTAACGCTCACCCAGGCCCTCGATGTCCATGGCGCGGCGCGAGGCGAAGTGGCGGATGGCTTCCTTGCGCTGCGCCGGGCAGGAAAGGTCGCCCGTGCAGCGCCAGGCCGCCACACCTTCCTCGCGCTGCAGGGGCGAACCGCATTCGGGGCAATTGCGGGGCATGGCCCAGGGATGCGCACCTTCCGGCCGCCGCGCCAGGTTCACGCTCACCACCTCGGGTATCACATCGCCGGCACGTCGCACGATCACCGTGTCGCCCACACGCACGTCAAGGCGCGCCACCTGGTCCGCGTTGTGCAGCGTGGCGTTGGTCACGGTGACGCCAGCCACATGCACGGGAGCCAGTCGCGCCACCGGCGTGGCCGTGCCCGTGCGACCGATCTGGATTTCGATGGCCTCCACGCGGGTGGACTGCTCCTGCGCGGGATATTTGTGCGCGAGGGCCCAGCGCGGCGCGCGCGACACGAAACCCAGCGCACGCTGGCCTGCGCCGTCGTCGAGTTTGTAAACCACCCCGTCGATGTCGAAGGGCAGCGCATCGCGCTGCGCACCAATGCGCCGGTAGTAATCCAGCAGGCCCGCCTCGCCGGTCACCACTTCGTTCAGGGGACTGAGCGGCAATCCCCACTGGCCCAGCAGGGCCAGCTGGTCCGCGTGGCCGTCAGGAAGCTGGCCGCCGTCCACGAAGCCGGTGCCATAGGCGAAGAACGCCAGCGGACGCTGCGCCGTGACGCGCGGATCCAGCTGCCGCAGCGATCCGGCCGCGCCATTGCGCGGATTGGCCAACACCCTCTCTCCGGTGGTGCGCGCCTGGGTGTTGTACTGCTCGAATGCCGCGCGCGGCATGTAGATCTCGCCCCGCACTTCGAGCACTGCGGGCCAGCCGCCGCCCCGCAGGTTTTGCGGCACGTCAGCCACCGTGCGCAGGTTGGCCGTGACGTCCTCGCCGGTTTCCCCGTCGCCGCGTGTCGCGCCCTGCACGAAGCGGCCATCCTCGTAGCGCAGGCTCACGGCGACGCCATCCAGCTTCACCTCGGCGGAGAAACGCAGCGCTTCCTCACCCAGCCGCGTGGCAATGCGGCGCACGAAGTCCCCCACCTCCTCGTCGGTGAAGGCATTGGAAAGCGACAGCATGGGCAGTGCATGGCGAACGGGGGCGAACTTCGCCACCGGCCTTGCGCCCACGCGCTGCGAGGGAGAGTCGGCGCCTGCTGCATCCGGATGCGCCGCTTCGAGGGCCTCGAGCTCGCGCTTCAGCGCGTCGTACTCGGCGTCGGAGATTTCCGGTTGGTCCTCGGCATGGTAGCGGCGATCGTGGTACGCCACCTGCTCGCGCAGCGCCTGCAGGCGTGCGCGCGCCTCCGCGTCCATGTCAGCCGTTTTCCTGTTCCGCGTCATCCGGCAGCGACTGCCTCAGCCGCAGCAGCACGTCGCCCTCCAGCTCTGCGCCATGCTCGTCCTGCACGCTGGCGCCCAGCCGCCAGGACACCGCACGCGCCACGGCCACCAGTTCCTCGAGCATGCGCACGGCCGGCAGCGGCCCGGGCAGCACGGAGAACAGCGACAGTCCGCGCAGCTGCTCTTCGTCCACCTTCAGCGGATCCAGGTCGCCGGGACGCAGCATGTTGGCGGCGCTGACCAGCACCGCGCCGTCCGCGTCGGTCAGGTGGTAGATCTTCTGCGGGCCAGGCACCAGGCTCGCCTGCTCCAGTGCCAGGCGCACTTCGCGTCCGGCAAGCAGCGCGCCGCGCGAACTCACCAGGCGCAATGTCAGGACGCGATCTGCCCGTTCCGGTGGCCAGCGGATCTCGCGGCGCGCAGCTGCCGCAGGCGCAGCCTGTACCTTGGGTGCCGCAGGCTCCACCGCAGCTGGCGGGTCTGGAAGCTCAGGCTCCGGATCGATCGCAGCCGGCTCCGGCTGCGCCGGCGGTGGCGGGACGGCGGCAGAGGGCCGGTCGACAGCCACCTCGCGGGCCACGGGCACGGCGCGCTGCACCGGCGGATCGCTGGGATGTATCACTGGCACATCGCGCATTGCCGGCTCGCGGACATCTGCCGGCCCATGGTCGCCCAGGCTGTCGAGGCGCGGTTCGACGCGCCGGGACCAGTCATCGGACGCTGTCGCACCTTCCGGGGACTGGGCCAGGCGCCGCCGGCTGCGCCGCCATTCCCATATCGCCAGGGCCACGATGAACGCTGCCCCCAGACCCATCAATGCCCAGCGCAATTCCGGCATGTTGCTGACTGCTCCCTGTCAGACCGCGGCCAGCCGTACCGCCTCGTCGACGTCCACGCTCACCAGGCGCGACACGCCCGGTTCATGCATGGTGACGCCGACCAGCTGCTCGGCCAGCTCCATGGTCGTCTTGTTGTGGGTGATGAAGATGAACTGCACGCGGCCGGACATCTCGCGCACGATGTCGCAGAAGCGGCTGACGTTGTGCTCGTCGAGTGGCGCGTCCACCTCGTCGAGCAGGCAGAACGGCGCCGGGTTCAGGTCGAATATCGAGAACACCAGCGCTACCGCGGTAAGCGCCTTCTCGCCGCCGGACAGCTGCGAGATGGTGCTGTTGCGCTTGCCCGGCGGACGCGCCATCACGGCCACGCCGGCAGTGAGCACATCCTCGCCGACCAGCTCCAGGTACGCGCTGCCGCCACCGAAGAGGCGCGGGAACTTTTCCTTCAGGCCATCGTTGATGCGCTCGAAGGTGGACTCGAAGCGGGTGCGCGTCTCGCGGTCGATCTTGCGCATGGCCTCCTCGAGCGACTCCAGCGCCTCGGTGAGGTCCTTCCACTGGGCGTCGAGGAATTCCTTGCGCTCGCCCTGCTCCTTGAGCTCGTCGATCGCGGCCAGGTTCACCGCGCCCAGCTTCTGCACGTCGGCCTGCACGGCGGCAAGGCGATCCTCGCGATCAAGGATGGTGGCCTCGGACGACAGTTCCGCCAGCACTTCCTCCAGCACCATGCGCGTCTGGGCAAACTGCTCGACCAGTGACTCGCGGCGCAGGCGTGTCTCCTGCGCGGCGAACTTCGCACCCTCCAGCGCCTCGCGCGCACTGCCCACGCGGCGCTCGGCCAGCAACCGCTTCTCGTCCAGTTCGCGCAGTTCGGCGTCCACGGCTTCGAGGTCGCGGCGGGCGGCGGAGAGCTCCCCTTCCAGTTCCAGCTTGCGTTCCAGCAACTCGTTGAGCTGCACGGCGATCTGCTGCACGGGCTCATCACCGCCCGCCAACTCCGCTTCCAGCTGCTCCTGGCGCGTGGCCAGCTGCGTGCGCTGCTCCTGCATGCGTGTCAGCGTGGCGGCCAGCGAGCTCTCCGAGGAGCGGCGGCCCTCCAGCTGGATCAGCAGCTCACGTGCATGGGCGCGCGCCTGCCCGGCGGCATCGCGCGCGGCGGCAGCCAGTGCGCGGCGCTCCTCGCGCTCGCTTTCCATCTCGGCGCGCCGCGATTCCAGCTGTTCCAGGCGGGCCGTTGCCTCATCCAGCGCGGCGCGCGAACGCTCCAGCAGCTGCTGTGCCTTCTCGCGTTCGGCCCCGATGTCGGTGGTCTCGCGGTCCAGCCGCTGCAGGCGCTGCGTGGCCTGCTGGTTGCGGCCACGTGCGGCCTCCAGCGTGCCGCGCGCCTCCGAATAGGCGCGGTGCGCACCCTGGATCTGGCGCTGCAGCTCATCGCGCCTGGTTTCGGCGGCCGCGACCTGCCCACGCACGCTGGCGAGGCGCTGCTCCACCTCCACCACCGCGATTTCGGCCGACTCGCAGATGCCACGCAATGCGCGGATGCGGTTCTCCCGCTCCAGCACCCCGGCGTGCGCATCGCGGCCGCGCGCCACGCGCAGCCAGTCGCGTCCGACCCAGATGCCGTCGGCGGTGACCAGCGATTCGTTCTCGCCCAGGGCATGGCGCCGCTGCAACGCCTCGTGGAGCGATGCGGCGGTTTCCACGCGCGCCAGCCGGCGCAGGACGGAAGCCGGGCCGCGCACCCTTGACGCCAGCGAGGATCCGGTACCGGCATCGGCGCCGGCGCCCTCCACCAGCATCACGTGGCCACCAGCCAGTTCGGTCAGGCGTCCGGCAACCTCGTCGAGGGAATCGACCTGCACGGCCTCCAGCGCATCGCCCAGCACGGCCTCGACGCCACGCTCCCAGCCGCGCTCCACTTCCAGCTGCGCGGTGACGCGCGGGCGTGAATCGAGCCCCACTGCAGAGAGCCACTTGCCAGCCTCGCGATCAGTTTCGCCGAGGGCAGCCTTCTGCAGGGCATCGAGCGAGACCTTTTCCGAGCGCGCCTTCTCGCGTTCCGTACGCGCATGCTCCAGCTCCCGCTCGGTCTCGTGCTGGCGGCTGCGCAGTTCCTGCAGCTCCGCGAGGCAGGCTGTCAGCTCCTGCTGCAGGCTTTCGTCGGCCGCATGTGCAGCACGTTCGCGTTCCTCCAGCTGTCCGAGCTCGGCGCTGGCCCCGGCGGCGATGAGCTGCTCGCGCTCCACTGCCAGCCGGTCGCTTTGCGCGGCGAGGCGCCGCAGCTGGTCGTCCAGCTGCTCGATGCGCGTGCGCTCCACCTGGGTGGTCTGGTAGGTGCCGCCCAGTTCGCGGTTGAAGCCTTCCCAGTTCTCCTGCCAGGTGCGCAGTTCGCCCTCGGCGGCTTCGAATTCGGCCTGCGCGCGGGCCTCGGTCTCCTGCGCCGCTTCTGCACCCGGGTCAAGCGCTGCAATCTCGCTGCGCAGCGCCTCCACGCGTGCTTCATCGCGCGCCAGCTGGCCGGAGACATCGGCCAGCATCTCGCGCGCCTGCGAGAGCTCGCGCTTCTGGCGGTCACGCAGCTCGCGCGTGTGCGCCAGCATCTGTTCGGTGCGCGCCACTTCGGCGCCCTGCTGGTAGAAACTGCCCTGCACCGCGTTCACGCGCTCGTTGGCGCCGAACTGGAACTCGCGCTGCTTCTCGACCGCCGCCTCGGCTGCCCGCTGCGCGGCCAGCGCCTCCTGCAGGCTGAGGTCCGCGTCGCGCATGGCCTTGTCGTTGATGGCCGCACCGCTGTCGATCTCGCGCAGGCGCAGCGCCAGCACTTCGGCCGACAGCCGCTGCTCGTCGTTCTTCAGGTCCTGGTAGCGGCGCGCCTGGTTGGCCTGGCGCGTGAGATGGCGGATCTGCTTCTCCACTTCGTCGCGCAGGTCCTGCAGGCGCTCCATGTTCTCGCGCGTGTCGGCCACGCGGGACTCGGTCTCGCGGCGGCGCTCCTTGTAGCGGGAGATGCCGGCGGCCTCCTCGACAAAGGCGCGCATGTCGTCGCTGCGCGCCTCGATCACGCGCGAGATCATGCCCTGCTCGATGATGGCGTAGCTGCGCGAGCCGAGGCCGGTGCCCAGGAACAGCGTGGTGATGTCCTTGCGGCGGCAGCGCGAACCGTTGATGAAATAGGCGCTGTTGCCATCGCGCGAGACCACGCGCTTCAGCGAGATCTCGTTGTAGTTGGCGTAGGTGCCGCCGATCTTGCCGTCGCTGTTGTCGAACACCAGCTCCACCGATGCCGTGCCCACGGGCCGGCGGCCGCCGGAGCCGTTGAAGATCACATCGGTCATGGAGTCGCCGCGCAGGTGCCGGGCGGACAGCTCGCCCATCACCCAGCGCACGGCGTCGATGATGTTGGACTTGCCGCAGCCGTTGGGACCGACCACCCCGGTGAGGTTGGTGGCGAAGGGAACGGCGGTGGGTTCGACGAAGGACTTGAAGCCGGCGAGCTTTACTCTGGTCAGGCGCATCTGGGGTGAATCCGGGATCCCGCGTCAAAAATCGAAGCGGCCTAGTGTAGATTAGTTGCACCGACCATGAGCACCCAACCCGCAGCGTCCATCGAGACCTTTCCCAACCCCCAGCCGGGGCGCGACTACACCATCCGCATGAACATGCCGGAGTTCACCTGCCTGTGCCCGAAGACAGGGCAGCCGGACTTCGCCACGCTCAAGCTCGAATACGTGCCCGATGAGCTCTGCGTGGAGCTGAAAGCCCTGAAGCTCTACCTCTGGTCCTTCCGCAACCGCGGCTGTTTCCACGAGGCCGTCACCAACGAGATCCTCGACCACCTGGCCGGCGCCACCGCGCCGCGCTTCATGCGGCTGACTGCGGAGTTCTATGTGCGCGGCGGCATCTACACCACCGTCATCGCGGAGCAGGCAAAGCCTGGCTGGCAGCCGCCGGTGCAGGTGCGCCTGCCCTGAAAACCGCCCTCGCGCACCCCTGTACAGCCGGGGGTGGGCCTGTATAATCCCGCGTCCTTTCAGGACCGTAGGGATCGCACGGGAGCCGAAGATGGCGGCGAAGAAATCAGCGCCCAAGGTCAAGCCAAAGAAGCCGGCAACGGCCAGGGCTGCTTCATCGACTGCGAAGAGCGCCAGGAAGGCTGCTGCGCCCGCGAAAAAACCCGCCAAGGCAAGTGCCGCGGCGTCACCCCGGCCAGTGAGTCCGGCCTCCAGGGCCGCCCCTGCCGGCAAACCTGCCACCGAACCCCAGAAGACCCACAACTCAGTGCCCAGCAAACAGACTCCCCCGGCCACGCCCCGCGGTTCCACCTTCGAACCTGTCGAGGAAGCCGAAGCCAGCGACAACCTGCTGGCTGGCCCACGCAATGTACAGCCCTACGTCGTCAAGCGCGGCGAGCAGTACATGAGCAAGGAACAGCACGAACACTTCCGCCGCATCCTGCTCGACTGGAAGCGCGACCTGATGATGGAGGTCGACCGCACCGTCTCGCACATGAAGGATGAGGCAGCCAACTTCCCCGACCCGAACGACCGCGCCACGCAGGAAGAGGAATTCAGCCTCGAGCTGCGCACGCGCGACCGTGAGCGCAAGCTGATCCGCAAGATCGACGAGGCGCTGGCGCGCATCGAGGACGGCTCCTACGGCTACTGCCTGGAGACCGGCGAGCAGATCGGCGTGAAGCGCCTGGAAGCGCGGCCGGTGGCCACGCTGTCCATCGAGGCGCAGGAACGCCGTGAACGCCGCGAGAAGCAGTACGGCGACCGGGACGACCGCTACCGCTAGCACCGGGGCGGCGGCCCGTCGCGGCCGCTTCGCGCCCACTCCAAGTGGCCTGCTGCACAAGGGCTCGCTGCTGGCCGCCGTGGCGAGCTGGCTGGATGCGCGCGCGCAGGGCCATGCCTGGCTGGTGCGCATGGAAGACCTCGACACTCCGCGCGTGGTGCCCGGCATGGCCGATGCCATCCTCGCCACGCTCGATCGGTTCGGTCTGCATCCGGACGGACCGGTGCTCTTCCAGTCCACCCGCACCGCCGCCTATCGCGAGGCCCTGCAATCCCTCATCGATGCTGGCCGCGCCTACGCCTGCCGCTGCCGGCGTGGCGAACGCACCGGCGCGGGCAGCTGCCGGTGCCGCGGCCTCGCCCTCGATGGCTCCGACTGCGCCTGGCGCCTGCACATCGACTCACCCATGCTGGCCTTCGAGGATGCCATCCAGGGCCCCTGTTCCTACGCCACCGCGGTGCTGGGAGATCCGGTGCTGTTCCGTCGCGACGGCATTGCCGCCTACCAGCTTGCGGTGGTCGTCGACGACGCCTTCCAGGGCATCACCGACGTCGTACGCGGCGCGGACCTGCTGGAGAGCACGGCATGGCAGGTGGCCGTCGGCGCGGCGCTGGGACTGCCACAGCCGCACTACGCGCACGTGCCGGTGCTGACGGAGCCCGGCGGCGCCAAGCTGGCCAAGTCGCGGCGTTCCCTGCCGCTGGACGGCCTGGACCCGCAGCCCGCCCTGGCTGAAATCCTCAGCCTGCTGGGGATCTCCCTGCCGGAGGAATTGAAAGCTGCCCCGGTCAGTGACATGCTGCACTGGTCCGTGCCACACTGGAGCCCGGTTAGGATGACCGGCATTCGCGCGATGGCGCTGCCGAATTGAACATATTGTCGGCATGCCCAAAGCGCCACGGTCCGCACTGCAGTGCATGAGGAGCGGGGATGAGCGAGCCCAGGGTCGTCAAGAAATATCCCAATCGCCGTCTGTACGACACGGTGGAGAGCCGGTACATCACGCTGGCGGACATCCGGCGCCTCGTGATCGAGCGCATCGACTTCGTGGTGATCGACAAGAAGACGCAGGCAGACATCACGCGCAGCATCCTGTTGCAGGTCATCGCAGAGCAGGAGCATGGCAGCCAGCCGATGATGAGCCGCGAGTTCCTGTCACAGGTCATCCGCAGCTACGGCACGCCCGTGCAGAGCGGCATGACCGGTTACCTCGAACAGTCCGTGCGCCAGTTCCCCGGCAATGAGGGAATCGGCGCGCGCTGAGCCCGGGCTCAGTCGTAGTCGATGGTGTAGATGAGGTCCAGCGCGGTGGCCTCACCCGTCTCGCCGCGCAGCGTCAGGCGGCGCGTCAGGTCGTAGAACACATACAACGTGCTCGCCGCGCCAGACAGCCCGGCCTCATACGTCACGTACAGCTTGTCCGAGATGCGCTTGCCGATCGACAGCGCCGAGTCATCCAGCCCGAGCTCATCCACTCCCAGGTCATCCGAAAGGCTGCTCACCGCTCGTCCGGCCAGCAGGCCCAGCGCGGCACGTTGCATCGAGGTGCCCTCGCCTTCGCCGACCGCTGTTGCGCGGCCCAGCACCACCCAGGAAAGCTTCTCGGCCTCGGGCAACGGCGGATCGGAATACAGCTCCACGCGGGGTGCCAGCAGCGTGCCGGTGACGCGCACACCGGCACGCACCTCGATCTCGGGGCGTATGGCCAGCAGGTTCAGCGCCGGATTGGTGTACGAGCCGTTGAAGGCCACGATGCCGGTCTCGACATTCAGCGCCTGGCCCCAGGCGCGATACCGCCCTTCGTCGGTACGCACCTCGCCGAACACCGCGAAGGGCTGGCCCGGGTTGGTGGAACTGCGCACGGTGAGCTCGCCCTCCAGCCGCGTCGTGATGCCCTGCCCGTGCAGCGCCAGGTCGCGGCCGAGATCGATGGTCAGCTCCACGTCCATGCGCCGCGTGGCCTGCAGTCCGCCGCGCGGCCCATCGACGGCCAGCGCCTCCACGGCCTCCAGCGGTTCGTCCCCGCGCAGCACGATCACATCGTCGCCCAGCGTGGCTGCACCGGCTTCCGGCAGCAGGATGGTGGCCCGGTCCACGGTGAGTTCGCCACGCACGCGCAATGCGCCTTCGGCCAGTGCCGCGCGCAGCTGGCCGCTGAGACTCAGCTGGCGGTCATTGCGCACCAGCACCTGCATGCGATCGAGCCTGGCCTCAAGGTCCACGACGATGCCCGTGTAACCCGGCGCGGCTGCACCCACACCGCTCCAGTCGATCTGGCCGCTGACACGCATGCTGCCGCGCGCCCCTGGCGCCTGGGTGCGGTTGCCGCTGATGCCGGGAACGTAGGCCTTGCTGCCGGTACCGCCCTGGAATGCCAGTTCTTCCAGGCGCAGCCGGTTGCCTTCGAAGGCGGCGCGGAGCGTGCCCTCGTGCAGCTCCACACCGTCGAGCACGGAGCGGATGTTCATGCCGCTGCCCTCGACCGGGCCACGCAGTTCGGGCTGCTGCAGCGTGCCGCCCAGCTGAAGGTCTGCCTGCAGGCGTCCCTGCATGCGCCAGCCCGGCGGGGCGAAGAAGCCCCACACACCCATGTCTTCCAGCCGCGCCTGCACATTGCCTGACAGCGGCGCGTCGCCGCCGAATCTCCAGCCGCCGGATTCGCGCTCCAGTCGCGTGGCCGCACGGGCGCTGACGGCACCGGCGTTGGCGGTATCCCACTCCAGCGCCAGCGAGACTTCCTCATCGGCAGACTGCACGCGTACGTCGAAGGTGCGCAGGCCGGCGGCGGTGCCTTCTTCGGTGCGCGGCTGCAGCGGCTCCAGTTCACCGCGCAGTGCGGGGCCCAGCAGCCATACATCCCCGGCATCACGGTGCAGGTGCACGTCTACTGCCAGCTCCTCATCCAGCTGCAGGTTCCATTCGCCGCCGATCACCAGGTCCGTGCGCACGCCCGCGTTCTCCAGCGGACCTGGCGGTTCGGCAAGGCGCAGCTGGTCGAGCCAGCCGGGCTGCAGTCCACTCACCGTTCCCTTGCTCTGGACGGTGAGCACCTCGCCTGACTTACGCCATAGCAGAGGTTCCCACGCAAGCTCGAGGTCCTGCGCAGGCGCGGCAGTGCCTGCCGGGGGCGAGAGCGTGAGCATCCCCGCCGTGGCGCGCAGTTCCAGGCCCGCGCCGGTGGCGACGTCCAGCAGCAGGCCATCACTTACCTGCAGCTGCCAAGGTCCGGCCTGTCCGGGCAGGATGGCGGCCGCGCGCAGCTGCTGCACGGTGAATTGCCAGGCCGGTGCGCGCGCCGGGGCCGCGGCCTGCTTCATGTCGACCTGCACGTCCAGGTCAGTGCCGATTTCGTTGAGACGCAGGTCGCCGTTGATTGCGAGGCTGGCGGCGGCGAGATTGCCCTGCACGGCGGCATCCAGGCTGTCGACGTCGAGTACCAGCGCACTGGCGTCGTCACTGCCAGGCAGTTCGACGTGGAAGCCCTGTGCTGCCAGCTTCATGTCCATGCGCAGCCCGGGATGACGCGCGGGCCTCGCGAAGCCTTCCAGCCACTGCCTCCAGCCACCCTGCCACTGCGCGTCGAGATGGGCGCCGCCAGTGGCCTCCATCGCAGGCAGGCTTTCGCCCACCAGGGGCAGGTCGCGCAGCCAGGCCAGCACTTCATCCGCGGATTCCAGCCGCACCACCAGCGAGCCGCCACCTGACTGGCGGCGCATGTTGGCATCCGCATCCAGCGCCAGGCCCGGCGCTGCAGCAGTGACTTTCGCCTGGATGGCGTTGAAGTCCGGCAGCGCCACGTCGATGCCGCTGCCATCGACAGTGGCGCCGAAGGCATCCAGGTGCACGCGTGTGACCTGCAGTCGCGCAGGCGTCCAGCGTCCCTCGGCCACCACCTGGCGCAGCTCCCATTGCGCACGCGGCGCGTCGGCGCCGCCTTGTGCCAGCACGTTGCTGCCGATGTCTGCGTCGAAGCGCAGGCCGCGCTCCAGGTCGCCCGCCACGTTGAGTTCGCCGCCCAGTTCCGCAGGCCCTCCGGCCAGGTCGCGATGGATGCGTCGCAGCGGCAGTGCGCGCATGGAAGCCTGCAGCTGCACCGCGCGGGAGTCCGCTTCCCACGTGCCGCTGGCCTGCAAGCTGCCCTGCCCGGTCTGCAGCGCGAATTGCCGCGCATCAACGCGGCCTGGCGAGGCATCGATGGTCGCCTGCAGGCGATCCAGCGGCAGGCGGTCCGCATCCAGCGGTCCGGCCAGTGCATTCTGCAGCTCCGCCTTTGCCTGCCACGTGCCCGCGGTGGATGCGTCGGTGGCCGGATCCACAGACACGGTGCCGTCCAGTCGTGTTTCGGGCAGCGACTCGAGCAGCGGCTGCAGGTTCAGCGCCTGCAGTTGAAGACGCAGCGTGGGCGCAAGCGGCTCCCCCAGGGGGAGGCGCCCTGCCAGCTGCACGACACCTGCCGGACCGGCGCCGGCAAGCTCCAGGCGCGCCGCATCGATCACGGCGAGTTCGGTGGACAACGCGCCGCGCAGCTCCGCCAATGCGAGGGGCAGGCCGCCGCGATCCCACGCGGCGGGAACTGCATTGCGCAGCATCAGCTGCAGGTTCCAGTCCTGCGGTTCGCGGCCAGGCCCCGGCTCCACGGTGGCCTCCGTGTCGATCAGCGTGCGGGGTGCGCTGGCGTGGAAGGCGCCGGCATTGAGACGGTGCGCCTGCAGCGCCAGCGCCTCCACGGGCTGTTCGCGCCAGGGGTGCACCGTGGCCTGCAGGTGCAGGAAGGCTGGCTGACCTGCACTGCCCGCGCCGTCGGCAGTCAGGGCTGCGCCCTGCACGGCCAACGGTGCAGCTTCCTCGAGCAGGTTGCGTGGGTCAGGCGCCCACTCCACACCTTGCTCGCGTGCGTCAAGGCGCAGGGCGAGCGGAGCCGCCGCCTCCTCCTTCAGCGCGCCATCCGCCTGCAGGCCCACCAGCATGGCCAGCGGGATGCCGGGCACCGGGTCTCGCAACGCGGCGGCCAGGCGCAGCTGCAGCGTGAGCTCATGCGCGTGCAGCAGTGCCTGTGCCTGTGCATGGCTCTGACCGTACTGCATCCCCTCCAGGCGCAGCGCATGATGCTCGCCATTGAAGCGATAGCCCGCGCCGACCTGCTCGATGACCTGCGCGCTTTCGCTGCCATCCTCCCCGATGGACCGGATTTCCAGCCGCCCGATGGCCAGCGGCACGGTGAGCTTCACCGGCAGCGTGATCTCATCCGGCATCACGAATGGCTCCTCCGGCGGCGGCTCCGCCACCGGGCTCAGGCGCACCAGGATGCGTCGCGCCAGCAGCGTGCGGATGCGCAGGTCGCGGTCGAGCAGTTCCCGCAATGACCAGTCCAGTGACAGGCCCTCGATGCGCAGTGCGATGCCTGGACGCTCCCACTCGATGAGCGCAATGCTGCCGCCGGCGGAGATGGATCCGCGCGCATCCTCGAAGACCAGCACCTGCTCCGCCGGCAGGAAGCGCTGTGCCATCCGCAGTGCCCGTTCCAGCGAGCCGTCGCTGCTGGCCCACCACACCAGCAGTGCCGGCAGCGCCAGCAGCAGCAGGAGCAAGCCTCCCAGCCAGTACGGCCAGTGGCGCCGGCGTCGCGGTCGCCCTGCGGGAGCGGCTGTGGAGCTGGTTTCCGGCGCTGGTACGTTCATGAGGCGCCTAGAAGTTGAAGCCCACGCGCAGGTGCACGCGCCACTTCTCCGACCTCAGCCCGTACGCCACATCCAGCTGCAGGGGTCCCACCGGGCTGCTCCAGCGGATGCCGGTGCCCACGCCTGTGTAGACCACCGGGTCGCGCAGGCTGTCGGAGGCTGAACCGGCGTCGACGAAGATGGCGTGCTCCAGCGAGCGCGCATCACCAAAGATGGTCATCGGGCGTTGCCATTCGATGCTGCCCATGGCCATGTAGCGGCCGCCATAGATGCTGCCGTCGTCCAGGCGGTTGCCGATGCTCTGGTAGGAATAGCCGCGCACCGTGGTGTCGCCGCCAGTGAGGAACAGCAGCCGCACGGGAATGTTCACGTCCTTGTCGGCGTAGATCGCACCGGCTTCTGCGCGCAGCGCCAGCCGGTTGCGTTTGCCCACCCGGTTGCGTCCACCGAAGGGGACAAACTGCAGCCCGCGCGCCACCACCCGCAGGAAGGGATCGCGATTGGGCGTGAGGGTGAGGCCGACGCCGGTTTCCAATCCGAAGCCCCTGCCGCGGGTGGGATTCAGCGCATTGTCGAAGTAGCGCCCGATCCAGGTGTAGTTGCCCAGCACCGAGGAGCTGGCGCCGGGCGCATCGCCACCCAGCGCCTTGCTGGCATCGTATTGCACGAAGTAGCGCCGCTCGGTGCGGTCGGAATCGCGCATGCGCCCGCCGAGCACCGACAGGCTGTTGGCCTTGAAGTCGCCGTATTCGGAGCGCGCCACCGCCAGCCCGGTGTACCAGGCCCACCCCGAAGCAGACGGCATGGCCGTCCAGCGGGTATCGAGCGACTGTGACTCCGTACCGACGGCGATCTTGTTCTGCGCACGCCAGTGCAGCGGCCACATGCGGTTGTGCGTGTGGTCCACCGTCGCACGCGGACCATCATCGGTGCTGAAACCCACGCCGAACACCACCTTCTGGTAGCGCGCCTCGGTCAGCTGCGCCACCACCGGTGCAGCATCCGGCTCACCGCTGTCTGTATCCAGCACCAGGAAGGCCGAGTCGAAGTAGCCGCTGGCCACCAGCCGCTGCTGTGCGTCCAGCAGCGCCTGCTCGCTGTAGTCGTCGCCGGTGGGAATGCGCGCGATGTTGCGGATGCCAGTGGGGCTGTAGCGCCTCAGTTCCCCGTCATTCAGCTTCAACTCGCCGAAACGGTAGAGCTCGCCGGCATCGTAGGTGACATTGAGGGTGGCATTGGCCGTGGAGGAATTGACGATGGCCTGGCTTTCCTCGATGCGCGCCGTGGGATAACGCTCCTGCTGCAGCACGCGCAGGCCCGCGGCCTTGGCGGCATCCCAGCTCTCCTGGGCGAATTCATCGCCATCCTTCAGCAGCCAGTCCCGATGGATCTCGCGCCGCTGCGCATCGCCACGCGGGTCGTCATTCATGGGTTCTGCGAAGCTGATCTCGTGCGAGACGACTTTGGTGCGCGGGCCCGGCTCCACCTCCATCACCAGGCGGCGGCGTTCGTCCCTGCTGTCTTTCCCCTCCTCCGCCCTCAGTTCCAGCTGCGGCTGGAAGTAACCCTGCGCCGCCAGGAGGTCGCGCGCATTGGCCTCGGCGGCCACCAGCAGCCGCCGCAGCTCATTGGCCTGCAGGTCATCAAAATCACGGAAGCGCTGCAGCTCCATGTGGCGCTCGAGATGGCGCGCAATGCTGCGGTTGGAGCTGACTACGTCGAGGCGGAAGGCAACCGGCACATCGGCAACCTCGACACGCGCCGGGGTTTCGCCAGCGGGATCATCCTGCGTGCGGGGGCCGGCGCAGCCATGCAGCAGCAGCATGGCTGCCAGCCAGCACAGGGGGCGCAGGCCCGCCGGGCCGCGCCGGTGGGCATTTCCATCGGCGGACTGCATCGATACCGCGCCACTCCTTGGGTGAGCCGGGCACGGCTTCAACCGACTCGGGGCCGTGCGCGGGGATTCGAGCCTAGGTGGCGCCACCCCTGCCGGTCAACGGCAGGTCCCGCTTGATGCGGGACAGCGCATTCCTACAGCAGGTCTATTCGCCGTCGACGCTGCGCATCGACAGGCGCACGCGACCCTGGCGGTCGACCTCCAGCACCTTCACGCGCACCACATCGCCTTCCTTGAGCTTGTCGCTGACCTTCTCGACGCGCTCGTCGGAGATCTGCGAGATGTGCACCAGGCCATCGCGGCCGGGCAGGATGGTGACGAAGGCGCCGAAGTCCATGAGGCGCGCGACGCGGCCCTCGTAGATGCGGCCGACTTCGACATCGGCAGTGATCAGCTCGATGCGGCGCAGGGCCTCGCGGCCGGCGGCACCGCTGACCGAGGCGATCTTCACCGTGCCGTCGTTCTCGATGTCGATGGTGGTGCCGGTCTCCTCGGTGATCTGGCGGATCACCGCACCGCCCTTGCCGATCACGTCGCGGATCTTCTCCGGATCGATCTTCAGGGTGATGATGGAAGGCGCCCACTCGCTCATCTTGGCGCGCGATGCCGGCAGCACCTTGTTCATCTCGCCCAGGATGTGCAGGCGGCCGACCTGCGCCTGTTGCAGGGCCACCTTCATGATCTCGGGCGTGATGCCCTCGACCTTGATGTCCATCTGCAGCGCGGTCACGCCATCGGCCGTGCCGGCCACCTTGAAATCCATGTCGCCGAGATGATCCTCGTCGCCGAGGATGTCGGTGAGCACCTTGAAGCGCTCACCCTCGAGCACCAGGCCCATGGCCACGCCTGCCACGGGAGACTTCACGGGCACGCCGGCATCCATCAGCGCCAGGCTCGTGCCGCACACCGAGGCCATGGAGCTGGAGCCGTTGGACTCGAGGATCTCGGACACCACGCGCATCACATACGAGAACTCTTCCATCGTCGGCAGCACCGCCTTGATGCCGCGGCGCGCGAGGTTGCCGTGGCCGATCTCGCGGCGCTTCGGCGAGCCCATCATGCCGGTCTCGTTCACGGAGAACGGGGGGAAGTTGTAATGCAGCATGAAGGGTTCGCGGCGCTCGCCCTCCAGCGCGTCGATGATCTGCGCATCGCGCGAAGTTCCCAGCGTGACCGTGACCAGCGCCTGCGTCTCGCCGCGGGTGAACAGCGCCGAACCGTGGGTGCGGGGCAGCGGCCCCACCTTGATGCTGATGGGACGCACCGTCTGGTGGTCGCGACCATCGATGCGCGGCTCGCCGTTGAGGATGCGCTCGCGCACGATCTTGCTCTCGAGGTTGAACACCTGCGAGGCGATGTCCTGTGTGCCCCATTTCGGCTTCTCGTCGACCAGCGGGATGGCGGCGGCCAGCGCCTGCTTGATTTCGGAAATCTTGCCGTAACGTTCCTGCTTGGCCGTGATGCGGTAGGCCTCGGACAGCGGGCCTTCGGCCTGCTGCTTCACGAAGGCCACCAGCTCCACGTCGGCAGGCGCGGGCTTCCAGTCCCAGCGCGGCTTGCCGGCCTCGGCGACCAGCTTGTTGATGGCCTCGATGGCCACCTGCATCTGCTCGTGGCCGAACACCACCGAACCCAGCATCACGTCCTCGGGCAGGCTGTCGGCCTCGGACTCCACCATCAGCACGGCGCCGGCGGTACCGGCGACCACCAGGTCGAGCTGGGAACCTTCGGACTCCTTGCGGGTGGGATTCAGCAGGTACTTGCCATCCTTGTAGCCCACGCGCGCGGCGCCGATGGGGCCTGCGAACGGCACGCCGGACAGCGCGAGCGCGGCAGAGGCGCCCAGCAGCGAGGGGATGTCCGAGGGAATGTCCGGATCGAGCGAGACCACGGTCGCCACCACCTGCACTTCGTTGTAGAAGCCATCAGGGAACAGCGGGCGGATCGGGCGGTCGATGAGGCGCGAGATCAGCGTCTCGGATTCGGAAGGCCGGCCTTCACGACGGAAGAAACCGCCGGGGATGCGGCCCGCGGCATAGGTCTTTTCCTGGTAATTGACGGTGAGCGGGAAGAAATCCTTGCCCGGCTGTGCCTGCTTGCGGGCCACGGCGGTGACCAGCACCACCGTATCGCCCATCGAGACCACCACTGCGCCATCGGCGAGCCTGGCGAGCTCGCCGGTTTCGATGGTGACGTTCTGGGATCCAAACTGGAATGACTGCTTGGCAATGCTCACGATGACCTCAACTTGCGATGCGATAGACGGAGCGCCAGACGGCGCCCCATAACAAACGGGCCGCGCTGCTTGTTCAAGTGCGCGGCCCGGTGGGCTTGTCGGTTAGCGGCGCAGACCGAGCCGCTCGACGACTTCCTGGTATTTCTGCGGTTTGGTCGACTTCAGGTAGTCCAGCAGCTTGCGTCGCTGGTTGACCATCTTCACCAGCCCGCGCCGGGAAGCATGGTCGCGCTTGTGCGCGTTGAAGTGACCGCCGAGGCTGGAAATGCGCTCGGACAGCAGTGCGATCTGCACCTCAGGGGAGCCCGTGTCTTTCGCGTCGCGGCCGAATTGAGTCTGGATGCCGCTCTTCTGTTCAGTCGATAGTGCCATCGGAGATATGTCTTTGCGTCTTTGGGTCTTTGGAAAGCGCGGCATTCTACCCGTGCCCTCCCGGGGCCTCAAGTCGGACTTGGCCCTAAATCATTGAAAAGACGGACGGGCTTGACTGTGGGCCCTCCATCCTCGATGGCCCCGATGCCAAGGAAGCGCGCTACAGGGTCATAGACCCGCACCAGCCCCGGCGGAAGGTCGCTGGCGCTGTCGGCCCGGATCGTCTGGCCCTGGCGCAGCCGGCCGGCCAGCGCCTTGTCGAGCTGCAGCGACGGCAACTGCGGCAGGGCCGCATCGGCCGGCAGCAGCGGCACCGTCGAGGGCGCGGACTCGACCTGCTCCAGGGTGGCCATGCCGCCACGCGGAAAGGGCGCCACGGCCGTTCGCCGCAGTGCGATCAGGTGCGCGCAGCTGCCCATGGACTGTGCGAGGTCCTCGGCCAGCGTCCTGACATAAGTGCCCTTCGAGCAGCGCACGCGGCACCGTACGTCACTGCCCTCGACGGACAGCAGTTCCAGCTCGTGGATGGTGATGGCGCGGGCCTCGCGTTCCACGGTGATGCCCTGCCGCGCAAGCCGGTAGAGCGGCTGGCCGTCGCGCTTCAGCGCCGAGTACATGGGGGGCACCTGGGCGATCGTGCCCAGGTAGCGGGGAATCGCCGTGGCCAGCGCGCCGCGCAGGTCCGCGGGCACCTCGCAGCGCTCGATGACCTCACCCTCGGTGTCACCCGTTGCCGTGCGCGCGCCGAAGCGCGCAGTGAACTCGTATTCCTTGTCGCCTTCCAGCAGGTAGCCGGCAACCTTCGTGGCTTCACCCAGGCAGATGGGCAGCACGCCTGTGGCGAGGGGGTCGAGGCTGCCGGTGTGGCCGGCCTTCTCGCGACCGAAGGCGCGGCGCACTCGCTGCACGGCCGCGTTGGAGCTCATGCCGGCGGGCTTGTCGAGCAAGAGGATTCCGTTGGTCATGACGTCCGTATCGATGGCGCGTCGATCGCGCACGATGGATCATACCGTCGCGCGCATGCTCCTTTTCCCTGAATGCACCCGCCGCGTGCAATTGACGAGTCAAACACCAGGGGCCGATGCCACAGCCCTGGCGTGCCGGCCCTGGGCCTACTTGTCGGGCTTGACAGACTTGCTGATGAGCGCGGAAAGATGCGCCGCGCGATCGAAGGAATCGTCTGCGACGAACACCAGTCGCGGCGCATGCCGCAGGCCCACGCGCCTCGCCACCTCGCCGCGCAGGAAGCGCGATGCGGCTTCAAGACCCTGCAACTGCTCCTCGTTGCGCGCGGCCACCGCATCGGCGTCGCCTTCGACGGGCATGCCGAATGGCACGAACAGCACGCGCGCCAGCGAGAGATCAGGCGCCAGCGTCACCTGTGTGATGGTCACCATGCCCACGCGCGGGTCCTTCACCTCACGCCGGAGCAACTCTGCCAGCACGCGCTGCATCTCCGCTTCCATGCGCTGCGTGCGGCCTCCGCCCTTGCCGGAAGCCATCAGCAGCGCCCCGCTTCAGATCGTGCGGGCAACTTCCACCCTCGAGAAGCATTCGATCTGGTCCCCGACGCGCACGTCCTGGTAGTTCTTCACGCCGATGCCACACTCGGTGCCGGCGCGCACCTCGCCCACGTCCTCCTTGAAGCGGCGCAGGGATTCCAGCGCGCCCTCGAAGATCACTACGCTGTCGCGCAGCACGCGGATGGGGTTGTTGCGCTTTACGGCGCCCTCGATGACCAGGCAGCCGGCAACCACGCCGAACTTGCTGGAGCGGAAGACCTCGCGCACCTGGGCCACGCCCACGATCTGCTCCTTGATCTCCGGCGCAAGCATGCCGCTCATCATGGCCTTCACGTCATCGATGGCCTCGTAGATGATGCTGTAGTAGCGCACCTCGATGCCGGTTTCCTTCATGGCCTCGCGCGCACTGGCGTCGGCACGCACGTTGAAGCCGATGACATGGGCGCGCGAGGCAGCGGCGAGCTGGATGTCGGAGGCGGTGATGCCGCCGACATTGGCGCCGAGCACCTTGATCTGCACCTCGCTGGTGGAGAGCTTGTTCAACGCGTCACGCAGCGCCTCCGCACTGCCCTGCACGTCGGTCTTCACCAGCAGCGGGATCACGCTGGCCTTGGCCTCTTCCATCTGCGAGAACACATCCTCGGCCGTGGCGGACATGCGTCCGGCCACGCGCACGTCGCGATGGCGACTCTGGCGATGCTGGGCCACCTCGCGCGCCTTGCGGTCGCTCTCCACGGCCAGCAACTCATCGCCCGCGTTGGGGGCACCGGTGAGGCCGAGCACCACCACCGGCATCGACGGCAGCGCTTCCTTCACTGCCTTGCCGGTCTCGTCGAACATGGCGCGCACGCGACCGAACTGCTGTCCGGCCAGGATGGGATCGCCCAGCTTCAGCGTGCCGCGCTTCACCAGCACCGTGGCCACCGCACCGCGACCCTTCTCCACGCTGGACTCGATGATCACGCCAGTGGCCAGGCCTGCGCGTGGCGCTGTCAGCTCAAGCACCTCGGACTGCAGCAGGATGGCCTCGAGGAGCTCGTCGATGCCCGTGCCGGCCTTGGCCGACACGTGGCGGAACATGTCGTTGCCGCCCCACTCCTCGGAGATCACCTCGTGCTTGGAAAGCTCCGTACGCACGCGCTCCGGATCAGCATCCGGCTTGTCGATCTTGTTCACCGCCACCACGATGGGCACGCCCGCGGCGCGCGCATGCTGGATGGCCTCGATGGTCTGGGGCATCACGCCGTCGTCGGCGGCCACCACCAGCACCACCACGTCGGTGGCCTTCGCACCGCGGGCACGCATGGCCGTGAAGGCGGCGTGGCCCGGGGTGTCGAGGAAGGTGATCATGCCGCGCGGGGTTTCAACGTGGTAGGCACCGATGTGCTGGGTAATGCCGCCGGCCTCGCCCGCGGCAACCTTGGTGCGGCGGATGTAGTCCAGCAGCGAGGTCTTGCCGTGGTCGACGTGGCCCATCACGGTCACCACCGGCGGACGTGGCAGTTCCTCCACGTCGGAGGCATCGCCCTGGATGCCCTCCTCGATCTCGTTTTCCTTGACGATGTGCGCCTCGTGGCCCATCTCCTCGATCACGAGGACCGCGGTGTCCTGGTCCAGCGACTGGTTGATGGTGGCCATCACGCCCAGGCCCATCAGGGTCTTGATGACCTCGGTGGCCTTCACCGCCATGCGCTGGGCGAGCTCGGACACGGTGATGGTCTCGCCGATGGCCACCTCGCGTCGCACCGGCGCAGTGGGCATCTCGAAGCCGTGCTTCTGGTCGCCGTCGGCGGCCGGACGGCCGCGGAAGCGCTGCACCTTCTTCTTGCGGAAGCGCGCACCGGCGTCGCCGGCGACGTGCAGTTCCTTGCGGCCGTAGCGGGTGCCGGCCGCATCAGTGACTTCGGGCTTGCGGTGCTCGGGCTTGTGCTCGGTCTTCGCAGGACGGGCTTCCACGCGCGCCGGCTCGGCCGGACGCGGAGGCTCGGCCGTGCGGCGGGCACGCTCGCGCTCGGCTTCCTCGCGTTCACGCTGCTCCTGCGCACGCCGGCTCTCTTCGGCCTGCCTGGCGCGCAACTGCTCCTCTTCGACGCGGCGGCGGTTCTCCTCGTCGAGGCGCTGCTGCTCGCGCCGCTCGGCCTCGGCCTTCTCGGCCTCCACCTGCTGCGCAGCCTCGATCTCCTTGCGCTTCTCGTCGGCCTGCTCCTGCTGCGCGCGCGCCTGCTCCTCGAGCACGTCGCGCTTCACGTAGGTGCGCTTCACGCGCACTTCGACGTTCACGGTGCGCGCCCGCCCCTGGGGGCTGGCCATCTTCAGCTCGCTCTGCGTCTTGCGCTTGAGCGTGATCTTGCGCGGGGACGCATCATCATTGCTGCTGCCATGGCTGCGGCGCAGGTGCGTGAGCAGTTCCAGCTTTGCCTCGTCGCTGATCTTGTCGTCAGCACCCGAAACGGTGATGCCCGCCTGCTCCAGCTGCACCAGCAGCCGGTCAACGGGAACCTTCAATACATCGGCGAATTGGGCGACAGTGACGTCAGCCATCCGTATCTCCTTGCGGCCTACTTCTGCGCCTCGAACCAGATCTCGCGCGCCCTCATGATCAGGGCGCCGGCTTCGGCCGCGTCCAGTCCATCAATCTCTGCCAGGTCGTCCACCGACTGCTCGGCCAGCTGCTCGCGCGTACGCACGCCCAGCTGGGCCAGCTTCAGCGCGAGGTCCGGGCTCATGCCCGACAACTGCAACAGGTCGTCGGCCGGCATCTGGCTCTCCATGCTCTCCTCGCTGGCGATGGCCTGCGTGAGCAGCACGTCGCGGGCGCGGTTGCGCAGTTCCTTCACCAGCTCCTCGTCGAAGGCCTCGATGTTGGACAGCTCCGACACCGGCACGTAGGCCAGCTCCTCGATGGTCGAGAAGCCTTCCTGCGTGAGGATGGAAGCCACGTCTTCGTCCACGTCCAGCTGCTTCATGAACATCTGCACGACCTTCTTGGACTCCGATTCGCTCTTGGCCTCGGCGTCGGATTCGGTCATCACGTTCAGCTCCCAGCCGGTGAGCTGGCTGGCAAGGCGGATGTTCTGGCCGCCGCGGCCGATGGCCTGCGAGAGTTTGTCTTCGGCCACCGCGATGTCCATGCTGTGGGAGTCCTCGTCCACGACGATGGACTGCACCTCGGCCGGCGACATGGCATTGATCACGAACTGCGCGGGATTGTCATCCCAGGGGATGATGTCCACGCGCTCGCCGGCGATCTCGTTCGACACTGCCTGCACGCGCGAACCGCGCATGCCCACGCAGGCACCCACCGGATCGATGCGCGGCTCGTGGCTGCGCACGGCGATCTTGGCGCGGATGCCGGCGTCGCGCGCTGCGGCCAGGATCTCGATGGTGCCCTGCCCGACTTCCGGCACCTCGAGCTTGAACAGCTCGATGAGGAATTCCGGTGCGGTGCGCGACATGAACAGCTGCGGGCCGCGCGGCTCGGAGCGCACGTCCTTCAGCCAGGCCTTCACGCGGTCCTGGGTCTTCAGCGCCTCGCGCGGGATCAGGTCGCTGCGGGGGATGAAGCCCTCGGCATTGCTGCCCAGGTCGACGAACACGCCATTGCGGTCCACGCGCTTCACCACGCCGGACACCAGCGTGTTCACGCGGTCCTTGAACTGGTCGACCACCTGCGCGCGCTCGGCCTCGCGCACCTTCTGCACCATCACCTGCTTGGCCTGCATGGCGGCGATGCGTCCGAAGGCCACCGATTCCATCGGCTCTTCCACGAATCCGCCCGGCTCGGCGTCCTTGTCCAGGTCCAGCGCGTCTTCCAGGCGCAGTTCGCGGTCTGGCGTCTCCAGCTCCGTGGAGTCATCGGCGAATACCTTCCAGCGACGGAAGGTGTCGTAGTCGCCGGTCTTGCGATTGATCGCAACCCGCACGTCCCATTCCTCGCCGTGCTTCTTGCGCGTTGCCGCAGCCAGCGCTGCCTCCAGCGCCTCGAAGATGATTTCCTTGTCGACGCCCTTCTCGTTGGAGACGGCATCAACCACCATCAGGATCTCTTTGTTCATCGCTTCTTCCCTCGCGGCTTCGGGCGCGACCAGTCCGGCGCGAGGCGGGTCTTGCCCACCTCGGCGTAGCGGATCGTCACCACCGCACCATCCACGTTCAAGTCGAAATCCTCATCGCCCGCGCGCACCAGCTCGCCGGTGTATCGGCGGCGCCCGTCGCGCGGCGCAAGCAGCTCCACATGCGTGCGCTGCCCTGCATGGCGCTGATAATGCGCCGGCGTGCGCAGAATGCGGTCCATGCCCGGCGAGGAAACCTCCAGCTGGTACGGCACCGCGATGGGATCTTCCACATCCAGCAGTGCCGACAGCTCGCGGCTCACCCGCTCGCAATCCTCGACGCCTATGCCATCGAAAGCCCGCGTGCCGTCATCCGGTACCGCGGCCCGCTCGGGCGGCATCTTTCCCTCCGGCCAGTCGATGTAGACCCGCACCGTGGCCTCGGACCGCGTCGCGGCATACTCCACATCCACCAGCTCGTAACCCAGCTGGGCCAGCAGCGGTTCGGTAATCGCAATCAGGCGCTCTCGCAGCATGATGTCGATCCTCCCGTACTGGTTCGCCAAACAAAAAAGGGCCCAAAGGCCCTCCCATCAAGCAAAAGGCCCCTCTCGGGGGCCCTTTTGCTTCAACAACTTCAACCCGCCTGACCCACGCACTGCTCGAACGCAGTGCCGGAAGCCGGGCTTTGCCCCGCTTGACCCTCCAAGCGGGCCGCTGATTCTAGGGGCAGCGGGGGCCGGCGTAAACCCCCGCAGGCGGGCTTTTTCAGCGGCCACCAGCCATGCGACAGGGTTCAGCGGGGATTGGCGTGGAAGGTGTCATCCACCATGTGTTCAAGGTCCTGCTCCACGCATGGCGCAGGCTCGGCCATCTCCACATCCGTGAGCACCATCCGGCGGGGCCTGGGACGCCAGGGCTGGAGCAGCACTGTCGGGTCCTCCACCACGGCCGCGTATTCGATTTCGTTGCCGCGCCGGGTGAGGCGCTCGGTCACCACCAGATCAGCACTGTGGAAGGCGCCGTCGTCGGTGAGCCAGGTGAGCTCGTTGAAGTTGCGGGTCACCACCACCAGCGTGTCGCCTTCCCAGTGGCCGGTGGCATCACCCAGGTAGCTCTCGCTGTCGTCGGCCCGCTTCACTCCCTGGCGCAGCGGCACGATGCGGAAGAACGGGCCGGAGACATCCTCATAAAGGAATACCACCTCCCGCGCCGTCTGCATGATCTTGTCGGGCGGACCAATACGAGGCACACCGGGCGGCTGGCAGCGCAGCACCGGATCCTCCTTCTGCTGGCTGCGCCGCAGATCCTCCACCCTGGCGGCATGCTCGGGACGATAGACAGGACGGTCCGGTGCCGGACGTGCGGCAGGTGCCGCTGGTGGTCCGCCCGGCGCCGCGGCGGCAGGTGCCGGTGTGTCGCAGCCGCTGATGCACAGCGATCCATCCGCACGCTGCTGCGGGCGCACGAAGTCGATGCCGCCACCGTTGTCCCAGGTGCCATTGAGGTCGGGGCGCCCATCCGGCAAACGCGGTGTGGGCACAGGCGCGGCAGCCCAGGCCATCATCGAGACGCACAGGGCGGGCAGAAGCAGGTGGGCTGCACGCCTCATGGCCGCTCTGCCCCGGGTATGCGGGCGAACTGGATCTCCCGGCCATCGGCCAGGCGCAGCTGTACCAGGTATCCCAGGTGGGGATCGGAGCCGCGCGAGGGATGCAGCTGCACCCATACCGGCCTGCCATCACCTGCGAGCTCGCCTTTCGAGAGGCCCGCCTTGCGCATCATGGCAACGGGCAGGGACTCGATCCTCCACGTGACCAGGGCACCATCGGGCTGCTTCACGTCAACATGGACATAGGTATGGGGATTGACCCACTCCACGCGCGACACCACGCCGGTGATCTCCATGGTGCGCGCGGTATCAAACTGGCCGCTCAGCGAATGATGTGCAGGCGCCTCGACGGGCAGTGCAACTGCCAGGATCATCCCGACCGCCGCCAGCGCGCAACGCAGGCAGCGGGCGGTCAATCCCGCAGTGTCAGTCGAATTTCGTGAAGCCATCCTGGCCTACCGGATTGCGGTCATTCTCGGCACAGACGAACTCCATCAGGTTCCAGTCGCGTTCACGACGGAAGTTGTGTGTGCGCTTGTACGGGGCCGACAGCGCCTCGGGATCCTCCATCGTCATCTCGACCACCAGGGTGTCCGGATCATTGGCGGCAAGATGGATGCGCTCGGTGATACGCAGCTTGTCGCTGTGTTTCATGCCCGTTTCCAGCTCGGTGATGGTCTTGATGCCGATGGTGTCGACCACCAGGGTGTCGCCCTCCCAGCGCCCGACCGAATGGCCGAAGACGCCGGCCTCCAGGTCATCCGGATGGCCGCGGCCATCGGTGAAGATGCTGCGCGTCTGCATCCAGGCTTCATGGTGGAGCGTGACCCGGCCCGGCGTGAACAATATCTCCAGCGGATACTGCCCGGTGCCCATCATCCTCGGCATGCCCGGGGGCATGCAGTTGGAAACCTCCTTGCGGGACACGCCATTGTTGGCGCGGGTTTCCTTCTGCCAGGCCTCGTATGCGGCGAGGTAGGACCCTTTCAGCTGTGGCTGCGCGCGGGTTTCGCCAGGCGCGGCCCGCCCCAGCACCCAGACACCTCCCCAGTCGGGCAACTTGTCGAGCGCGGCATACTGGCCCCGCGGCCAGGCGGCCCCGCGCTTTGCCGGTTCGCCGGCCGAAGCCCCGGCCAGCATGGCCAGACCCAGAATTCCCAGCAGCAGCACTCTTTTGGCCGGCATCATCCGCCCCCTGATCCTGTTCCCTGGACAGCAGGATATACTTCCCCGGGGGCCGTGCAATCCATTCACGGCGAAGAGGGATGCCGATGCGCAGATTGCAGACCACCGCAGCACTGATCGGCCTTCTGGCAGTGGCCAGTGCCAGTGCTCACCACTCCTTTGCCATGTTCGACCAGACCGAGAAGGTCACGCTGAAAGGCACCGTGTCGGAATTCCAGTGGACCAACCCGCATGCCTTCATCCAGCTGGCGGTGACCAGCCCCACGGGCGCGCGCGAGGAATGGTCCATCGAGCTCAACAGCCCCAACAACCTCAAGCGCCAGGGGTGGAGTTCCACCAGCCTGAAGGCCGGCGACCAGGTCACGCTGGTGACCTACCCGCTGCGCGACATGGCTGCCCACAAGGGCGGCCTGTTCATCGAGGTCACCCTGGCCGATGGCACGGTGCTGAAGGAAGCCGCCTTCGCCGGCGCCCGCGGCCCCGTCAACGTACCCAACCTGCCGCCACAGAAGTGAGGCAGGCATCCATGGAGAACCGCATGAACAAGCTGCGTTCCGGCATCGTTGCGCTTGCCGCCCTGATCGCCCTGCCGGTGGCTGCCCACCATTCCGGCGCGATGTACGATTCCACCCGCACCCAGACCATCTCGGGCAAGGTCATGGAATTCAACTGGGTCAATCCGCACAGCTCCTTCAAGGTTGAAGTCGCCGGCGCCGATGGCAAGCCTGAAATATGGGCTGTCGAGATGAACACGCCGCAGAACCTGGTACGCAGCGGCTGGAAGCGCACGACCATCAAACCGGGAGACCAGGTGACTGTGGTACTGCGCCCGATGCGCAACGGCCTGCCTGGCGGCTCTTACGTCTCGATCAAGCTCGCCGACGGCACCATCCTCGACGGCCAGCCGGCACAGGCACAGGGCCAGGCCTATCCCGCACAGCCCGCGCCCTGAGGCGCGGGCCGGCCAGCCGCTATCGGCCGCTGCGCTGCTCGATAGCCTGCTGCCCCTGCGTGGTTCCAGGCAGGTTCTCATTGAGGTTGGGCAGGCAGTTGGACTCGGGAATGTCGCTGTAGTCCTTGCGGATGAAGCGCTTGGTGCTCTTCCACTCGCCTTTCCACATCTTCGGGTCTGTCATCGTGTAGTCGATGCGCAGCATTCCCGGTTCTTCCATCGTGATGCGCTCGATGATCTCGAACTGGTCGCTGACGGGGATGCCTGAGTCGATGTAGTGTTCTTTTGGCTCCAGGTACTTGGTGTGCACCACCAGTGCATTGCCCTCCCAGCGGCCGATGGACTCGCCGTTGTAGGTGTACTCCACGATGTCCGGATCGCTGTGCGGGCGTCCGTCCAGATAGATGAATCGCATCTTGTTGGTGAACCCGAACAGCATGTAGATCACCGTGGGCATCTGGATCATGCTGGTGGGATGCACGCGGGTCATGATCATCGGCATGCCGGCGGGGAAACACTGGCCGATGGCATCGCGGTAGGGCACCCCCTTGGCACGCGCCTCTTCTGCCTCGCGCAGCGCCGTCTTTCCGGGCTCCTGGAATTCGGGGTACGGCGGGCCGAAACGGAAGCTCGCCCCGTTGCGCAGGTTCACGAACCAGGTGCCGGTGAGGTCGAAAGGCGGCTTGGGACGTGGCTTGGCAAGGTTCGCTGGCGCCAGCGCACCCAGGTAACCTTCGTGGGCCTGAGCCAGCGTGTCTTCCCGCTCAAGGTTCATGCCGCCGGGCGCCTGGCCGGCCAGCAGCGAAGGTGACAGCGCGGCGGCTGCGAGCGCCAGTGAGGCCAGCAGGGGAAGTCGGGTGTGTCTGATTGTAGGCATGTGATTCCCTGGTTCAGCGAAGCGTAGAGTCGCTGATGGTACTTTGTGCCGGCGATCATGACCCGCACAACGTTTGTCACGGCAGCCACCGCGGGCCTGGCGGGAATCCAGGTGGGGCAAAATGAAAACGCCGCCAGCTTTCGCTGACGGCGTTCCTGCAGCAACAACTGGTGCTGCGTGCAGCCGCTTACTGCACCGAGTCGGAGCTCGAGGAGCTGTCCGGGCTGGTGTCCGCACCGCTCGAGCTGCTCTCCGAAGAGGAGCTGCTGGAGCTGTTGGGCGAGCTGCTGTTCGGGCTGGTGCTCTGGGAGGAACTGCCCGGACGCGAGGAAGAGCCAGCGGCGCCGGAAGAACCGGCAGCGCCCGACTTCCCGGCCTTGTCCCACTTCTGGTATTCAGACTGCGACAGGTAGGTGTCACGATCCGCGTCCAGCGTGGAGAACTTCGAACGCAGCTCGGAGTGCGACTGCACTTCCGCCGACGACAGGCGACCGTCCTTGTTGGTGTCGATGACGCCGAAGTCCATCGAGCCCGATGCACCCTGGCTGGCACCCGGAGTGGTGGCGGCACCACCCGCGGGGGCAGACGCATTCTGTGCGGAAACAAAGCCGGCGGCGAGCAGGAGAGCAATTGATCCAGTGATAGCGCGCTTCATGATGTAAACCCTCACACGAAAAGTTATGGACGCGACGCACATTGCCTGCGCATTGCAGGCAGCGGCGTCGGGACCGTCGCCCATTTCGCGTGAGGATTTTCCGACGTCTGTATTTTCCGACGTCTGCTATGAACGACAGTGAACCATTTCAGCGCGCGGCCCCGGGCAACTTCACTCGCAGCCGCATCATGCTGGTCACCGCCGCCAGCACCGCCACCACAGCTGCCACGCGGAACAGCACTGGTGCCGCGGCAACACCCATCCAGTGGAATCCCGCCGCGACGCTCACCGCACCCGCCGTCTGGCCCAGCAGCCGCGCCGTGGCCATCATGCCGCCGGCCGCGCCCGAGCGGGCCCGCGGCGCCGTGGAGACAATGGCGCGGCTGTTGGGCGACTGGAAGAATCCGAAGCCCGCGCCGCACAGCGCCATGCGCCAGAGGATCCCGGCATCACTGGTACCGGCGTCCATCATCGACAGCGCGAGCAGCCCCACGGCCAGCACAGCCAGTCCGATGCCGCCCAGCAATCCGGCCGGGTAGCGGTCCGCCAGCCGGCCAGCCAGCGGCGCGCAGATGCCCACCGCCACCGGCCAGGCCGTCATCAGCATGCCGGTGGCCACAACGCTGCGACCCAGTTCCTCCTGCAACAGGAAGGGCAGTGTCACGAGCGCCAGCATCTGCGCCGCAAAGGTGATGATGGAGGTGGCGATCGACAGGGAAAACAGGGGAATCCGCAGCAGGTCGATGGGCAGCAACGGCGCCGGACGGCTGCGCTCGCGGCGCACCAGCAACGTGCCGCTTGTGACGGCGATCACCAGCAGCGCCACCCCGCCAGCGCCGCCGCCCTGGGCCAGAGTCTCGACGCCGAATACCAGTGAGCTCAGCGCCACTGCGCTCAGCAGCGCTGAAATGTAGTTCGGCTGTCCGCCATGCCCGGTTGTGTGTGGCAGCGAACGCAGGCCGACAAGCAGCGAAGCCATGCCGATGGGAAGGTTGATCAGGAACAACCAGGGCCAGGAGGCCACGGCCAGGATCGCCGCGGCGATGCTCGGTCCCGCCGCTGCGGAGAGCGACAGTACCAGCGCGTTGTAGCCGATGACCCTGCCGAGCTGGGCCGACGGGTAGGTGCTGCGTACCAGCGCCGCATTCATGCTCATGATGGCGGCCGCCCCGATGCCCTGGAACATGCGCGCGGCGATCAATGTGGCCAGGCTCCGCGAGGCGGCACAGGCCAGTGAGCCGACGATGAAGATTGCAAGGCCCGGGAGGTACACGCGGTGGTAACCGATGCGGTCCCCGAGCGCGGCCAGCGGCAGCAGCAGCGCCGTGATGGCCAGCTGGTACGCATTGATCACCCAGATGGACGTGGCCGCAGAGGCCTGCAGCTCCTGCGCGATCGTGGGCAGGGCCACGTTGGCAATGACGCTGTCGAGCACGGCCATCGAGATGGCCAGCCAGATGGCGAGCATGGCGTAGTGGCGGCGCGGTGCGGGAAGGCCGTCCACTGGATTTCAGCCCTGGTGTGAAGGAGCCGGCATGGCGGAGTGACGTCCGCCAGCGCGGCTCAGTTGCCCTGTCCGCGCCTGGCCAGCAGCTCGTGCAGCACAGCGGCCACTTCCGGGTGCTTCTCCGGTCCCGAAGCGCCCGGGCGCGCCGCGGTGCCGGTGCGGCCTTCCGCGATGTCCAGCGCGGTGGCGCCGTTGCGGTCCTTGATGGCGAGGTCGGCCCCGCGCTCGCCGATGAAACGCACGAAATCCTTCATGTCCATGCGCGCCGCGGCATGCAGCGAGGACTGTCCGTTGCTGTTCACGGCGTTGATGTCGGCGCCGGCCTCCAGCAGCATCTTCGCCATCTCGATGCACTGCTTCTCGTTGCGGAAGCGCCCGCGCGTGTCGGTGATCGCCCAGTTGGAGCCGGCCACCACCAGCAGCGGCGTGAGCTTCAGGCTGTTGGCCAGATCCACCTGCGCACCATGCTCCATCAGCAGCCTGGCCGCGGGCACGTCGCAGGCCTTGGCCGCGCGCAGCAGCGGCGTGGAGCCGGTGGTGAGCAGCGAGTCGCCGCCACGATCCGGCCCCAGGAGGCGGTACGGCGGGAAGGCCTTGAGCTGGAAATCGATCTGCGCGCCGCGATCCAGCAGCATCTTCGCGATTTCCAGCGGCGTGGCCACGTCGGAGGACGGCCGGTCCGGACGGCCACCACGCGGCGTGGTGTTGTAGTCGATGGCCGAGTACAGCGGGGCACGGCCCCACTTGTCGGCGATGTTCACGTCGGCGCCGGCCTCGATGAGCACCTTGGCGGTGTCGAAGCGGGCGTTCAGCACGGCGAACAGCAGCGCAGTAATGCCCTCGGGGCTGGTGGTGTCGAGTTCGGCACCGCCCCTGGCCAGCTCCTGCGCGCAGGCTGCGCAGCCCTCGCGCGCCGCCAGCTGCAAGGCGGTGAAGGCTCCCGGTGGCCGCCACTGCGGGCGCGGTTCGGCAGTGGTGGTGCGCGCCCAGTTGCGCAGCGCCGAGAGCACGTTCGGATTGGCGCCGGCCTCCAGCAGCAGGCGCACCATCTCCGGCTGGCTCTGCGAGGAGGCCCACATCAGCGCAGTCTGGCCGCGCCAGGATTCCACGGCGTTCACGTCGGCGCCGGCCTTGATGAGCACCCGGGCCGCATCCACCTTGCCGGTGCGCGCCACGGTCATCAGTACCGTCTCGCCCTCGTCGTTGATGGTATTGGCGCTGGCGCCAGCCTTCAGCAGCGCGGCGATGATGTCCGCATCACCGCGGATGGCCGCTTCCTGCAGGGGCGTGGAGCCGTAGTCGTTGCGGGCATTGACGTCGGCACGGCCCTTGATGAGCCGCTTCACCAGCTCCAGCTGGCCGTGATGCGCGGCCCAGTGCAGGGCCGTGGTGTTGTCGGAGGTGGTGGCGCGCACATTGGCGCCCTTCTTGATCAGCTGCAGCGCAGCCGCCGGGTCATTGCGTCGCGCCGCATCCAGCAGCTCCGGCACGGCTGCCGGCGCCAGCGCCGGCAGCAGCGACAACAACAGGGCGGCGACAAGCGCCATGAGGAGACGTCCGCGCACGGCGGGGATCGATCGAGCCAGTTCCTTCACCCTCAGACCTCGGTGAACTTCAGCGTGCTGTCGCCAAAGCTCTCCATGGGGACGCCAATGCGGTCCAGGATGGTCAGGTGCATGTTGGCGATGGGCGTCTTGTCCGGATAGCGCAGGTGCCTGTTGCCCTTCAGCTTGCCGGCACCACCGCCGACGATGGCCATGGGCAGCGGGAAGTGGTTGTGCGCGTTGCTGTCACTCATGTTGCTGCCGAACACCAGGATGGAGTTGTCGAGCATGTTGCCCTCGCCATCAGGGATGGACTGCAGCCTGGCGCAGAACTTCGCGAACTCGCCGGTGTTCCAGGCCTGCACCTTGGCCAGGTTGGCCAGCTTGCCCGGGTTGTTCGCATGGTGCGACAGCGGGTGGAAGGCATCGGCGATGTTGATGAAATTGTAGGGCTGGTTGCTCACCTCGGCGGCCATCATGAAGCTCACCACGCGCGTCAGGTTCGCCTGGTACGCCAGTGCGATCAGGTCGAACATCACCCGCATGTGTTCATCGAAGCGCGAGGGAATGCCCGCCGGCGCATCCGGCAGTTCCACAGCCGACAGATCACGGCCCTCCAGCTGCTGCACGCGGCGCTCGATCTCGCGCACGGTGGTGAGATAGTCGTCCAGCGCGGCCTGGTCGCGGGCGCCCAGGCTGCGGCGCAGGTCGCCGGCCTCGCGCGACACCAGGTCGAGGATGCTGCGGCTCTCGCGCGCCAGACGCACACGCTCGTCGGCCGTGTCACCGGCGCCGAAGAGCTGCTGGAACAGCTTGCGCGGATTGTGCTCCATGGGCAGCGGCGTGGAGGGATCGCGGAAGGAGATGGTCTTGCCGTAGCTGCAGCCGTAGTTGCGGTCACAGGAGCCTTCACCGCCCCGCTCCTCCGTGCCCACCTCGAGCGAGGGCAACGGCGTGTCCTGCCCGATGTGTTGGGCCACGATCTGGTCCACGGTGATGCCGCCATAAGGGTCATGGCTGATGCGCGGCGGCACGCACGAGAGCCACGTGCCCGGCGTGATGGCGTGCACGGGCGCGGCAATGGCCGACTTGTTCTCCATGCCGCTGATCACCGTCAGCTGCTTCTGGAAGGGTTTCAGCGGCGCAATGATGGGCGGCAGGTCGAAGTCCGGGCCCTCCTTCTGCGGCGTCCACTGGTTCATCACCGCGCCATGCGGGAAGTACACGAAGGCCATGCGCAGCCGCTTGGCGGCCGCGGTATTCGCCAGCGCAGTGGAAGCGGGAATCATCGCGTCCAGCAGCGGCAGCGACAGTGCGTAGCCGGCTCCCTTCAGCAGCGTGCGGCGGGACAGGTGCTTTTTCGTGATGAACATGGCCTACCTCGTTGTCGCGGCGCCGGTTGCCCGGACACCGATGCCTGGCGCCATCGCCTGGGCAGTCACGGCTGCCGGCTTCTCCTCCGGCATCCGGTCATACAGGAACACATCGCTGTTGACGATTCCCAGCACCAGCGCCGAGAACCTGTAGTCATCCTCGGCCGCCTCGCGCACCAGCCGGCGCAGCAGCGGCATGTCGTAGTATTGCACCGGACGACCCAGCGCGTAGATCAGCAGGTTTTCCGTGAGGGTCTGCACGAACAGGTCCGGACGGCCCACCAGGTATTTGCGCAGCGCCGCCACGCCATCCACCGTCGTGCCGTCGGCCAGCCTGCCACTCGCGTCGATCCGCTCACCTGCGTCGATATCCTTCACCCGCCACTGGCCCACGGCGTTGTAGTTCTCGAGCGACAGGCCAACCGGATCAATCACGTCATGGCAGCTGGCGCAGCCCTTCACCGAGCGGTGATGCTGCAGGCGCAGGCGCACGGTGAGCTGCTCGCCACCCTCCTCGCTCTCCGGGAACTGCTCCACGCCGGGCGGGGGCGCCGCAGGCGGCGTGCCCATCAGGTGCTCCAGCACCCAGGCGCCACGCACCACCGGTGAGGTGCGGTTGGCGTAGGAGGTGGCCATCAGGATGGCGCCCTTGCCCAGCAAGCCGCGCCGGTAGTCTTCCTTCAGCTTCACCTTGCGGAAGCTGCCGCCGCGCACGCCGGGGATGCCGTAATGCACGGCCAGGCGCTCGTTGATGAAGGTCCAGTCGGCAGTGAGCAGGTCGTTGACGTTGCGGTCTTCGCCGAACACGCTCTCCACGAACTGGAATACCTCTTCCTTGAACGCCGGGATCAGGTCCGCGGTGAAGTCCGGGAACAGCAGCACGTCGGTGTTGACGATGTCCAGGCCGTCGAGGTTGAGCCAGCGCGCGGCAAACCCGCGCATCATGGTGCGGCTGCGCGGGTCGGCCAGCATGCGGCGCACCTCCGACTGCAGCACGGCCTTGTCCTTCAGGCGCCCGGCGGCCGCCAGGTCGATCAGCTTTTCATCCGGCGGGCCGCCCCACAGGAAGAACGACAGGCGCGACGCCAGGTCGATGTCCTGGATGCGGTACACCTCGCCCGGCTTCGCGCCCGGCGGCGGCGTATGCGCGCGATAGAGGAAGCGCGGGCTGGACAGGATGGCCATCACGCCCTTCTGGATGCCATCGTCGAAGGTGCCGGACTTGCGCCCGTCCTCGTAGAAAGCCATGGCCCCGGCGATGTCCTCATCGCCCACCGGGCGACGGAAGGCGCGCTTGGCCAGCGTCAGCAGGATCTTGCGGGCGCAGGCCGGCTCGCCGGCGGCGCTGGACGGGTGGCATACGAACAGCTTGCGCCGGCTCGGTGTGTCGCTCACACCGGCCTTGCTGATCGGGCCCTTGATCTCGACATTGCTGACGCGATAGCCGTCGGAGAATGCCGCGCCACTGTGGTTCTGCGACATGCCGGCCACGGGATTGAAGGCATGCAGGATGTCCAGGTGCTCGGCCGCCGTCTTCTGCTTGAAGGTGACGCCCACGCGGTGCGTGCCCGCCGTGGCCTTGAAGCGGATGTCCTTGAAGCGGCTGTCGATGGCCGCAATGCCCACGGCCTGCTTCTGGTCGATGGCCTCCAGGTCTTCCTCGCCGCCCACGTCGGCCTGGAACACCCGGTCGCCATCAAGGGTGACGACCAGCGTGCGCTGGTCGGCCACGCCCCACACGTAACCGCCGCCCACCAGTCCGCTGATGGTGATCTGGTATTCGCCATCGACGGGGAAGTCATGGTCGATGAACAGGCCGCCCCGGGTGCCCAGCGGCAGGCCCTCATGGTTGATGTACTGCTGCGCCGCGAGGCTGCCCGGATACATGCGCCCGGTGAGCCGCGCACGGGGATTGCCCACCGCCTGTACGCTGATCTCGCGCGCGGCGGCGAGGTATTGCTCGAGGAAGGAGGGAGTGACCTTCAGCACCTCGGCCACGTTGTCGAAGCCGTTGGACTGGTCGTCGCGTGGCAGCAGCGCCTCGGCGTCCACCTGGATATCCAGCAGTTCGCGGATGGCATTGCTGTACTCGCGGCGGTTCAGCCGGTGCAGCATCACCGTGCCCGGATTGACCTTGCCCTGCACGGTCTGGTCGAGCGCGGTTTCCATGGAGCGGATGAAGGCGGCGCGCTCTGCTGCCGGTGGCTGCGGATTGGTGGAGGGCGGCATCAGTGCCCCGCGCAGCTTGCGGACCACTTCTTCCCAGACCTCGCCGTCAGCAGCGAGGTTGTCGTGGTCGAGCACGTCCAGCGCCAGCTCTCCCGCCCAGTCGGTGGAGTTGTGGCAGTCACTGCAGTACTGCTCCAGGAAGGCCCGGTCCTTGCCCTGCAGGCCCACCGTAGCGTGGCTGGCAGAGGCGGCCGCAGCCATCCCCGGCACACCCAGCAGCAATGCGCAGGCCATGCCCACACGGGCGACCAGGGATGCCGCTGGCGCCATGAGTGTTGCCTGCCGCCGCTGCCGTGAAACTGTCATTTCCGCGCTACCCCGCCTCGTTGTCCGTCAAGCAAATGTGCAGCGCAGCAACCGGAGGCTGCGCCGCTGTCTGTATAGACAGCGGATTGTATGGAAAGTTGTATCGGGCAGGGCGTGAAACACCAGCAGAATCAGCGGGCCCGGGCAGCCCCACGGGAGGCCCGCTCAGCGGTCGGCTTGCAGTGACTGCAGGTCCGCGCGCTGGCGCGGCGCCTCCGGTCCGGGGAAGTCCGCGGGCACTGGCTGCGTCACCTTGCCGGTGGCCACCCACTCCGTGCCGCGCTGGAAAGTCACCACGAAATCCACCGCGCTCATCGCGGCAAGGTCATGACCCAGGGTGGAATGGAATACCCTGCCCTTGCCGTAATCCAGGACCATCAACTGGGGCTCATCCCGGCCGCTGCCCGCATTGGCAGGATCTGACCAGGCTGTGGCCAGCACGGTCATGTTTCGGCCCGGGCCCCTCAGGTGGGCATACAGCTCGTCCCCGGCGTGCGTCCAGACCGGCGGCAGTCCCGCAGTGACGGGATGGTCCTTCCTCACCGTAATGCGGAATGGCAGGCGGCGACCATGGCTGCCCGTGGGACCAGGCGCCGCGTCGGATACCAGGCTGCCATCGCGCAGGTACCAGTACGGACCTGCGGCCGGTCCCCGGTCGCGCCAGCCGCCGATGCCGGTCATCTCGTTGAAGGCCAGCCACGCGGGAAAGGCATTGTCCGCCGCGTGCAGCACGACCAGGCCACCGCCCTCGCGCATGTAGCGCTCGAACGCAGCCATCAGCGGCGCGGGCCACCGGCCATCCGGCGCGTCATAGTTGAGGACCACCGCGGCATAGCGGTCGAAGTCGGGCCTGAACACGCTGAAATCCGCTCCCGCCGGGGGTGCGGTGATGACTTCAACCTCGAAGAGCCCGGTTTCATCGAGCATGCGCTGCAGCGCGGGCGTCGCAGCCTTCCAGTCGTGCCAGGGATTGCTCTCGCCGTCGAGGATCATCACGCGCACGGGCTGGGCAGCGTGGACCACGGAAGCGCAGAGCGCGACCAGCAGGAGCAGCAACGTGTGGAGTCTTGCGGTCATCCTTGCGCGGCAGCGTAGCGCAAATCGACCGGAAGATTGGTAGCGGGGGCAGGATTTGAACCTGCGACCTTCGGGTTATGAGCCCGACGAGCTGCCAGACTGCTCCACCCCGCACCAGAGGGGCGCGCATCTTAGCTCAATGCGCGCGAAATGGAAGGATTATTTCCTTCCGGTCGGCGGCTCAGCCGCCCGGAATCACATACCGGCACAGCGCCAGCAGCTGTCCCGGGAAGATGCCAAGTGCCAGCACTGCCACGGCGTTGATGGCGAGCACGGCCTTCACCGCGCCAGCCTGCCCCATCGCAGGCTGCTCACCCGGCGCTTCGAAATACATCAGCCAGACGATGCGCAGGTAGTAGAACGCGCCGATCACCGAGGCCACCACCGCCACGATGGCGTACGCCAGCATGCCACTGCCCAGCAGCGCCTCGATCACCTGCAGCTTGGCCCAGAAACCCACGAAGGGTGGCACGCCGGCAGTGGAGAACATCACCACTGCCATGGCGCCGGCCAGCAGGGGATCGCGCTGATGCAGGCCCTTGTAGTGCTCAAGCTCGTCGGCTTCGCAGCCTTCGCGGCTGGCCACCAGGATCACGGCGAATGCGGCCAGCGTAGTGAGCACGTAGGCCAGCGTGTAGAACAGCGCCGCGCTGTAACCGGCATCGGTGCCGGCGGCAAAGCCGAACAGCACGAAGCCCACATTGCCGATGGCCGAGTAGGCAAGCAGTCGGGTGAGGCTGGTCTGGGCGACGGCGATCAAGTTGCCGGCCACCACCGAAAGCACGGCCAGCGCGCCCAGCATCTGACCCCACTCGGCGGTCTGCCCGGCCATGCCTTCGGCCATCAGGCGGAAAGCCAGCGCGAATGAGCCCACCTTCGACACCGTGGCCACCAGCATGGCCGAGGCGGTGGGTGCTCCCTGGTAAACGTCGGGCGCCCACATGTGGAAAGGCACCGCACCAAACTTGAAGGCGATGGCCACCACGACGAAGGCAACCGCGAGGATGTAGCCCAGGCCCGGATCCTCGCCCAGCTTCACCGACAGCGCAGCCAGTTCCAGCGTGCCGGTCATGCCATACAGCACAGACATGCCGAACAGCAGCACGCCGGAGGCCAGCGCGCCGAGCACGAAATACTTGATTGCCGCCTCGGCGGCAACGCCGGACTCGCGGTCGAAGGCCACCAGCGCATACAGCGACAGGGACAGCAGCTCCAGGCCGATGTAGATGCTCAGCAGGTGCGGCGCGGAGGCCATCACCAGCACGCCCAGCAACGCACTCAGGGTGAGCACGTAATACTCGCCCTTCATCAGCCCCCGCCGCGCCAGGTAGTTGCGGCTGTAGAACAGGGCCATCGCGGTGAACACGAAGGCACACACCTTCAGCAGCGCACTCACCCGGTCGGCCACGTACAGCCCGTCGAACACTACGCTGCGGGCGTCGATACCCTGGCGCCAGCTGAGCACTGCCCCAACGAGCAGCACCGCCAGCGTGAACGTGGCCGTGCGCCCGGTGTTCCTGCCGGCAATGAACAGGTCGAACAACAGCACCACGCAGATGGCCGCGGTGAGGTAGATCTCGGGCAGGCCCAGGGCCAGCTCGCTGGAGGAGAAAGGCGTCATAGCTTGGTACCCAGGATCTGCTGGGCGAGTTGTTCGACGGTGCCACGCATCACGTCCAGCAGCGGAGCCGGCCACAGGCCGAGCAGCAGCACTGCCACCGCCAGCATCGCGAGCACCAGGAATTCACGGCCGTCGATGTCCTTCATTTCGGCCACGTGGTGGTTGGCCACAGCACCGAAGATGGTGCGCTTGACCAGCCACAGGGTGTAGGCGGCACCCAGGATCAGCGTAAGGGCGGCCAGCGCGGCATACCAGAAGTTCGCCTTGAAGGCGGCCAGCACCACCAGGAACTCGCCCACGAAGCCCGAGGTACCGGGCAGGCCTGCATTGGCCATGGCGAAGAACACCGCGAAAGCGCCGAACACCGGCATGGTGTTGATCACGCCGCCATAGGCGCTGATCTCGCGGCTGTGCACGCGGTCGTACATCACGCCCACGCACAGGAACATGGCACCGGAGATCAGGCCGTGGGAGATCATCTGCACCATGGCGCCGTCCAGGCCCATGCCCGCCCCTGCCGTCGAGCCCGTGGCGCCGACAATGTCATAGGCCAGCACTGCACCCAGCGTGACGAAGCCCATGTGCGCGATGGATGAATAGGCGATGAGCTTCTTCATGTCCTGCTGCACGAGCGCGACGAAGCCGATGTACACCACGGCAATCAGCGACAGCGAGATGATCAGCCAGTCCAGCTCGCGGCCGGCGTCCGGCGCGATGGGCAGCGCGAAGCGCAGCAGGCCGTAGCCACCCATCTTCAACATGATGGCCGCCAGCACCACCGAGCCGCCGGTGGGGGCTTCGACGTGCGCATCAGGCAACCACGTATGCACCGGCCACATGGGGACCTTCACCGCGAAGGCCGCCAGGAAGGCCAGGAAGATCCAGCGCTGCTCGGTGAGCGAGAGCTTCAGCGCCTGCAGCACGCCGATGTCGTAGTCGCCGGCCTTCAGGTACATGTAGATCAGCGCCACCAGCATGAACACCGACCCGAGGAAGGTGTACAGGAAGAACTTGATGGTGGCGTAGATGCGCCGCGGTCCGCCCCAGATGCCGATGATGAGGAACATCGGGATCAGCATGGCTTCCCAGAAGAAGTAGAACAGCAGCGCGTCCATGGCCGAGAACACGCCGATCATCAGGCCTTCCATGATGAGGAAGGCGGCCAGGTACTGCGCCACCAGCTTCGTCACCGAATTCCAGGCAGCAATCACCACCGGCACCGTGATGAAGGCGGTCAGCACGATCAGCGGCAGCGCAAGGCCGTCAACACCCAGGTGGTAGTCCGCATTGAAGGTCGGTATCCAGGGCAGCCGCTGCTGGAACTGGAACGCCGCGGTGGCGCCGTCAAAGCCGGCGTACAGAGGAATACTGAAACCCAGGGTGGCCAGTGCCGTGGCCAGCGCGACCCAGCGCGCCGCGGCCACCCGCTGCTCGCCCAGCGCCAGCAGTACCACGCCACCCGCAATGGGCAGCCAGATCAGGATGGAAAGCAGGATGTCGTTCATGTCGGCCTAGCGAGCCACCAGGTACCAGCCCAGCAATACTGCAAGACCGATCACCATCCAGAAGGCATAGGTATAGAGGAATCCGGTCTGCACGCGACGGGCGATGCCCGCCACCCACTTCACGGTGAAGGCCGAGCCGTTCACCAGCGCCCCGTCGATCACCGCCTGGTCCCCGGCCTTCCACAGCACGGTGCCCAGCAGGCGCGAGAGGCGCGCGATCACGTTCTCGTTGAACCAGTCGAAGTAGTACTTGTTGTTCAGCAGGGTCACCAGGGGCGCCAGCTTCGCGGCGATCACGCCCGGCAGGTCCGGCCGCCTCAGGTAGAGGAACCATGCCGCCGCCACGCCGGCCGCGGCCAGCCAGAACGGCAGGGTCAGGAAGCCGCCCCAGCCCATGGCACCCGGATGCGCGGCATGCTCGGCCACGTGGTGCATGGCCTCGTGTTCGTGCGCAATGAAGATCGAGCCGCCGAAGAAATCCCCGCCCAGCATGGGCGCGATGGTCAGGCCGCCGATCACCAGCGAAGGAATGGCCAGCAGCACCAGGGGTATCCACACCACTGCCGGACTCTCATGCGGTTCCCCGCCGTGGGCATGGCCGTCAGCATGGCCCTGTGCGCCGTGCCCGTGCGCAACATCCCCGTGTGCGTCATGCGCGGCATCGTGCGCGCCGTGCCCGGCGGCATGAGCATCGTGCTCACCCGGGAATGGCTTGTTGCGGAAGCGCTCCGGCCCGTGGAACACCAGGAAGTACATGCGGAAGCTGTAGAAGGCGGTGATGAACACGCCGGCCAGCACAGCGAAGGTGGCATAGCCCGAAGCCCAGCCCAGCCCGCTGTGCTCCACCGCCAGGATGATGCTGTCCTTGGAGTAGAAGCCCGACAGGAACGGCGTGCCGATCAGCGCCAGCGAGCCGATCAGCGAGGTGATCCAGGTGATCCGCATGTACTTGCTGAGGCCACCCATGTTGCGGATGTCCTGGTCGTGGTGCATGCCGATGATCACGCTGCCGGCGGCCAGGAACAGCAGGGCCTTGAAGAAGGCATGGGTCATCAGGTGGAACACGCCGGCCGAATAGGCCGAGGCGCCCAGCGCCACCGTCATGTAGCCCAGCTGCGAAAGCGTGGAATAGGCCACCACGCGCTTGATGTCGTTCTGCACGATGCCCAGCAGGCCCATGAACAGCGCCGTGGTGGCACCGATCACCAGGATGAACTGCAGCGCCGCCTCCGAGCCCTCGAACAGCGGCGACATGCGCGCCACCATGAAGATGCCGGCGGTCACCATGGTGGCCGCATGGATCAGCGCCGAGATCGGGGTCGGACCTTCCATGGAGTCTGGCAGCCACACGTGCAGCGGCACCTGCGCCGACTTGCCCATCGCGCCGATGAACAGGCAGATGCAGATCATCGTAAGGGCATTCCAGCCCTCCCCGCCCAGGATGAAGAAATTCTGGCCGGCGATGCGCTCCACCGCTGCGAAGGCATCGGTGTACTGCAGCGAGCCGGTGAAGTACACCACGCCCGCAATGCCCAGCAGGAAGCCGAAGTCGCCCACCCGGTTGACCAGGAAGGCCTTCATGTTGGCGAAGATGGCGGTCGGCCGCGTGTACCAGAAGCCGATCAGCAGGTAGGAGACCAGGCCCACCGCCTCCCAGCCGAAGAACAGCTGCAGGAAGTTGTTGGCCATCACCAGCATCAGCATGGCGAAGGTGAACAGGCTGATGTAGCTGAAGAAGCGCTTGAAGCCCGGGTCGTCCTGCATGTAGCCGATGGTGTAGATGTGCACGCACAGCGACACGAAAGTCACCACCGCCATCATCATGGCCGTCAGGGGATCGACCAGGAAGCCGATCTCCATGCGGATGCCGTCGCTCACCAGCCAGGTGTAGACGGATTCGTTGAACACCGGTGCGCCGTCGAAGGCCACCTGCTTGAGCACCACCAGCGACAGCACGCAGGACAGCGCCACGCCGGCAATGGTCACACCGGCGGCGCCGGCGCGAGGGATCCAGCGGCCGCCCAGGCCGGCCACGATGGCGGCCAGCAGCGGCAGCAGCGGGATCCACAGCAGCAGTGTCGGATTCAGGCCCACGTCATCAACCCTTCAGCGTTCCGATGTCGGTCACGTTGATGCTGTTCTTCTTGCGGAACAGCACCACCAGGATGGCCAGGCCAATCGCCGCCTCGGCTGCCGCCACCGTCAGCACAAAAAACACGAACACCTGGCCGTCGATATTGCCCAGGTAGCGAGAGAAGGCCACGAAGTTGATGTTGGCGGCCAGCAGCAGCAGCTCCACGCACATCAGCAGCAGGATCAGGTTCCTGCGGTTGATGAAGATGCCCGCCACCGCGATGACGAACAGCAGCCCGGAAAGTGTCAGCACATGCTGCAGGGTGATCATTCGGGCTTCTCCGCCGGCATCTTCAGCAGCCGTACGCGGTCCTCGCGCCGCACCGCGACCTGGGCGCTGATGTCCTGCACCTTCAGCCCCTGGCGGTGGCGCATCGTGAGCACGATGGCGGCGATGATGGCCACCAGCAGCAGCACGGCGGCCAGCTCGAAGGGATACAGGTACTTCGTGTAGATCGCGGCGCCGAGTTCGGTGGTGTTGCTCACGCCAGGATCAGAGGGCGCAAAGCCACCCTTCATGTCGAGGTTGCCACCCAGGCCCTTGGCTACCACCAGCAGGATGATCTCCACGCCCACCACCACGGCGGTGGCGACACCAAGCGCCAGGTGCCCGGCATTGCCCTTGCGCATGGCCTCGATGTCGATGTCGAGCATCATCACCACGAACAGGAACAGCACCATCACGGCGCCCACGTAGACCAGCACCAGCACGATGGCAAGGAACTCGGCCTCCAGCAGCAGCCAGATGGCCGCGGCCGAGAAGAACGTGACCACCAGGCACAGCGCACTGTGCACCGGGTTCCTGAGGGCGATCACGCCCAGTGCCGAGGCCAGCAGCACCAGCGAGAAGGCGTAGAACAGGATCTGGACCAGCAAGCGACTCCCCTTCCCTTCAGCGGTACTTCGCGTCCGCGGCCTTGTCGGCGTTGATCATGGCCTCGTAGCGCTCGCCCACGGCCAGCAGCTTGTCCTTGGTCATGATGTTCTCGCCCGGATGCTCCATGTGGAACTCGTGGATGCGCGTCTCCACGATGGCATCCACCGGGCAGGCTTCCTCGCACAGGCCGCAGTAGATGCACTTGAACAGGTCGATGTCGTAGCGCGTGGTGCGGCGCGTGCCGTCGGCACTGACGTCCGAATCGATGGTGATGGCCAGCGCCGGGCACACGGCCTCGCACAGCTTGCAGGCGATGCAGCGTTCCTCGCCATTGGGATAGCGGCGCAGCGCGTGCAGGCCGCGGTAGCGCACGGACTGCGGGGTCTTCTCGTCCGGGTATTCGAGCGTGACCTTGCGGCGCCACAACGTGCTCCAGGTCACGCGCATGCCGGCCAGCAGCTCCGACAGGGTGAAGGTCTTGATGAAGCTGGAAACGGACATCAGGCGCTCCACGGTCCGATCTTGAAGTAGGCCATCAGCATCTCGGCAAAGATCCACACGATGGTCACCGGGATCAGCGCCTTCCAGCCCAGCCGCATGATCTGGTCATAGCGGTAGCGCGGGAAGGTGGCACGCAGCCAGAGGAACAGGCACAGGAAGAGGAAGATCTTCAGCGCCAGCCAGTGTGTGCCGTCGTTCAGCAGCATGCCCAGCACCGGCACCTGGAACAGCGCGGCGTCCGGCGCCAGGTAACCGTGCAGCGGGCTCTGCCAGCCGCCGAAGAAGAACACCGCCGTGAGCGCCGCGATCAGGATCATGTTGGCGTATTCGGCGAGGAAGAACATCGCAAAGCCCGCGCCGGAATATTCCACGTGGAAGCCGGCCACGATTTCCGACTCGCCCTCGGCCACGTCGAAGGGTGCGCGGTTGGTCTCGGCCACGCCGGAGATGAAATACACCACGAACAGCGGGAACAGCCAGAACCAGTTCCAGGACAGGAAGCCGCCCGACTGCTGCTCCACGATGGTGCCGAGGTTCAGGCTGCCGGCGGCCATCAGCACGCCCACCAGCGCAAAGCCCATCGCGATCTCGTAGGCGACGATCTGCGCCGCCGAGCGCATGGCGCCGAGGAAGGCGTATTTGGAGTTCGATGCCCAGCCGGCCAGGATCACGCCGTACACGCCCACCGAGGTGAGCGAGAGGATGTACAGCAGGCCAGCGTCAATGTCGGCGATGGCGAATCCGGGCGCCACCGGCACCGCGGCCCAGAGCGCAAACGCAGGAATCAGCGTGATGGCCGGCGCGAGCCGGAAAAGCACGCCATTGGCCTGCTTCGGAACCACGATTTCCTTGATCAGCAGCTTGATCACGTCCGCGAAGGGCTGCCCGAAGCCAGGCAGGATGCCCAGCAGGCGCACGCGGTTCGGACCCCTGCGCACCTGCATCCAGCCGATCAGCTTGCGCTCCCACAGCGTGAGGTAGGCGACGCAGAGGATGAGCACTACCGTGAGCACCACGATCCACACCGTGGAGTGGATGAACGGCGGCAGGCTGTTCCAGAACTCAAGCATGCTCAGGCCCCCGCCTCGCCATACACGCGCCGGTGCGCGCGGGCCTCACGCGTGCGCTGCAGTGCCACGGCGCGGCGCACGATGCCGTCGCTCTGGTACATCGGCACGTCGGTGACGGTCACAGGCCCCTCGGCCAGCTGGGCCATGCCGGCCGGCACTGCAGGCAGCGGACGCGCGTTGCGCTCCACAAGCACGCGCAGCGCATCGCGCACCTCTTCGGAGGACACGGCATCGAAGCCCGGCAGGTCCAGCAGGTTGCCCAGCACACGCAGCACCTTCCATCCCGGGCGTGCCTCCCCTACCGGCTGCGCCGCGCCGGGGAAGCTCTGCCACTGGCCTTCGAGGTTCACGTAGGTGCCGGAAGTCTCGGCGAAGGTGCCGATGGGCAGCAGCACCCTGGCCACCGACTTCAATTCGTCACTGACATAGGGCGATGCGGCGACCACGAAACGCGCGCCGCGCAGCGCCTCAAGCGCCCTGGGATGCAGCGCATCCTGCGGCTCCATGTCCCACAGCAGGTAGGCATCAAGCGCGCTGGAGAGCATGGCGCCCGCCGTGAGGCCACCGCGCGCACGCGGCACGCCGCCGGCAGCACGATGCGGCAGCACACCGGCCAGATGGGCACCAGCCGCATTGCCGCCCTCGGCGAGCACGCCGACCTGTGCACCGGTGGCTTCGGCCAGCCTGAGCACTGCTGCACGCAGCGCGGAATACTGGGGATGGCGCAGCGCCAGCGCGCCCAGCCAGATGGCCTTGCGCTGCGCGCCGCGCAGCTGCTCGACGATCTCGCGATGCCGGTCGGTGATGGTGGCAGTGGCCACGCCCACCGGATCCCTGCCCGCCACCGACAGCAGCGCATTCAGCTGCGCCAGCTGCGCGGCGGGTGCCTCGACCAGCTGCGCCACCACCGGGAAGAGATATTCGAACTGCGCCGGATTCAGGAAGCTCACCTTGCAGCCGGCCACCGCCGCCTTGCGCACGCGATGCGCCAGCAGCGGCAGTTCGCGGCGCAGGTTGGAGCCCACCACCAGCAGCGCCTGCAGGGATTCAACATCGGCAATCGTGCCGCCCAGCGAGGGCAGCGCCGGATCCGCAGCGTCCGCGGCGAAATCCAGCTGCCGCAGGCGGTGATCAATGTTGATCGTGCCCAGGCCCTCGGCCAGCTGGCCCAGCAGCGAGTATTCCTCGATCGTCGAGGAAGCACCGGCCAGCACGCCCAACCGCTCGCCCGCGGATTCCTTCAGGCCCTTCACGGCTGCCTCGAGCGCGGACTGCCAGTCAGTCTCCAGCCACACGCCGTCGGCATCGCGCACCATCGGCCGCTTCAGTCGGTCCGGGCTGTAGATGCCCTCGTAGGAATAGCGGTCGCGGTCGGCGATCCAGCACTCGTTGATGGCCTCGTTCTGGCGCGGCACAACGCGCATCAGCCGGCCACGCAGCACATGGCCGTAGAGGTTGGTGCCGAGACCGTCATGCGGGGACACCAGCGGCACCTGGGTCATTTCCCATGCCCGCGCGCGATAACGGAAGGGCTTGTTGTTCAGCGCTCCCACCGGGCAGAGGTCGATGATGTTGCCGGAGAGCTCGTGGTCGACGCTCTTCTCGACATAGGTGCCGATCTCGTTGTTCTCGCCGCGGTTGGTGGTGCCCAGCTCCGGGAAACCGGCCACTTCCTGCCCGAAGCGCACACAGCGCGTGCAGTGGATGCAGCGCGTCATGTCGGTGGAGACCAGCGGCCCCAGGTTCTTGTCCTTCACCACGCGCTTGCGCTCGGCAAAGCGCGACACGTCGCGGCCATAGCCCATGGCCAGGTCCTGCAGCTCGCACTCGCCACCCTGGTCGCAGATGGGGCAGTCCAGGGGATGGTTGATCAGCAGGAATTCCATCACCGACTTCTGCGCGGCGATGGCCTTGGGTGAGCGCGTGTGCACCACCATGCCATCCATCACCGGTGTGGCGCAGGCTGGCATGGGCTTGGGCGCCTTCTCCACCTCGACCAGGCACATGCGGCAGTTGGCCGCCACGGGCAGCTTGTCGTGGTAGCAGAAGCGCGGCACGTAGACATTGTTCGCGTCGGTGACGCGGATCAGCATCTCGCCCTTCTTCGCCTGCACGGCGACGCCGTCAACCGTGACGGTGACGGTGTCGCTCACGGGGGCAACCGGGGGTGCGGCGCTCATGCGGCCTCCCGGGAGGCAGTCACGATGCTGCGGCCGCCATGGTCGATCATGTATTCGAATTCGTGGCGGTAGTGCTTGATGAAGCTCTGCACCGGCCAGGCCGCGGCATCACCGAGTGCGCAGATGGTGTGGCCTTCGATCTTGTTGGCCACCTGCACCAGCAGGTCGATGTCCTCGCGCCGGCCCTGCCCGGTCATGATCCGCTTCAGCATGCGGTTGAGCCAGCCCGTGCCTTCGCGGCAGGGTGTGCACTGGCCGCAGGACTCGGACATGTAGAAACGCGACAGCCGTTCCAGCACCCGCACCATGCAGGTGGTCTCGTCCATCACGATCACGGCGGCCGAGCCGATGGCGGAGCCCGCGGCCTTCACCGAGTCGTAGTCCATGTTGGTCTTCATCATGATGTCGCCGGGCACCACGGGCACCGACGAACCACCGGGAATCACAGCCTTGATCTTGCGTCCGCCCTTCATGCCACCGGCGAGTTCGAGCAGGTCGGCAAAGGGAATGCCCAGGGGCACTTCAATGTTGGCCGGCTTCGCCACGTGGCCGGACACCGAGAAGATCACCGTGCCGCCTGAATTCGGCGGGCCCAAGCCCGCGAACCACTCCGCGCCCTTGCGCAGGATGGTCGGCGTGGAGGCGTAGCTCTGCGTGTTGTTGATGGTGGTGGGCTTGCCATACAGGCCGTAGTTGGCCGGGAACGGCGGCTTGAACCGGGGTTTGCCCTGCTTGCCTTCCAGCGATTCGAGCAGCGCCGTCTCCTCGCCGCAGATGTAGGCGCCTGCGCCCACCGCGCAGTAGATGTCGACGTCGAGGCCCGAGCCCTTGATGTTCCGGCCCAGCAGGCCAGCGTCATAGGCCTCTTTCAGCGCCGCCTCGAAACGCGGCACCGGCTCGCCCAGGAACTCGCCGCGGATGTAGTTGTAGCCCACCGTGGCGCCCATGGCGTAGCAGCCGATGGCCATGCCCTCGATCAGCTGGTGCGGATTGAAGCGCAGGATGTCGCGGTCGTGGCAGGTGCCGGGCTCGGACTCGTCCGAATTGCACACCGCGTATTTCTGGCCGGGGGCGTTGCGCGGCATGAAGCTCCACTTCACGCCGGTGGGGAAGCCCGCACCGCCGCGACCGCGCAGGCCCGAAGCCTTCACCGTCTCGATGATGGTCTCGCGCGGGGTCTTCTCGGCGAGGATCTTCTCCCAGGCCTCGTAGCCGCCCACCTTGCGGTAGTTCTCCAGCTTCCACGGCTCCGGGTGCTTCAGCGCCTCGAAGCACACCAGGTTCCGCTTGTCGTCCCACTTGCCCATGCGCCTACTTCAGCTTGTCCAGTACTTCATCGACCTTGGCGGGCGTGAGGTACTCGTGAAAGACGTGATCGACCATCATCATCGGCGCGCCGGTGCAGGCGGCCAGGCACTCCTCCTCGCGCTTGAGGAAGATGCGGCCGTCCGCCGTGCTCTCGCCGGTGGCAATGCCCAGCTTCTTCTCGATGTAGGCGACGATGTCGTCGGCGCCGTTGAGCATGCAGGAGATGTTCGTGCACACGCTCACATGATGCCTGCCGCAGGGATGCGTCTCGAACATCGAATAGAACGTGGCCACCTCATACACCTGGATGGGCGGCAGCTTCAGGTATTCGGCCACCGCATCCATCAGGTCGGGCGTGAGGAAACCCTGGTTCTGCTCCTGCGCGAAGCGCAGCGCCGAGAGCACGGCGGAGCGCTGGCGCCCTTCGGGGAAGCGCGCCACCCACTCGTCGATCTCGTGCCGGGTGTGCTCGTTCAGCAGCGCGGCCTTGCCTGTCACGGGGGTGCTCATCGGTCCACTTCCCCGAACACGATGTCCTGCGTGCCAATCACGGCCACCACGTCAGCCAGCATGTGGCCCTCCACCATCTCGGGCAGCGCCGACAGGTGCGCGAAGCCCGGCGCGCGGCAGTGCAGGCGGTAGGGCTTGTTCGCGCCATCGGAAACCAGGTAGACGCCGAACTCACCCTTCGGGGCCTCGACCGCGGCGTAGGTCTCGCCGGCAGGCACCATGTAGCCCTCGGTGAAGAACTTGAAGTGGTGGATCAGCGATTCCATGTCGCCCTTCATCTCCTCGCGGCGCGGTGCGCGGACCTTGCGGTTGTCGAGCATCACCGGGCCGGGATTGGCGCGCAGCCAGGCCACGCACTGCTGGATGATGCGGTTGGACTGGCGCATCTCCTCGATGCGCACCAGGTAGCGGTCGTAGCAGTCGCCGTTCACGCCCACCGGGATGTCGAAGTCCATGTCGGCATAGACCTCGTAGGGCTGCTTCTTGCGCAGGTCCCAGGCGATGCCCGACCCGCGCAGCATGGGGCCAGTGAAGCCCAGCTGCATGGCGCGCTCCGGGGGGACCACGCCGATGTTCACCGTGCGCTGCTTCCAGATGCGGTTGTCGGTCAGCAGTGTCTCGTATTCATCGACGCAGGCCGGGAAGCGGCGCGTGAAATCCTCGATGAAATCGAGCATCGAGCCCGAGCGGGCCTCGTTGAGCCTGTCGACTTCCTTCTTCGAGCGCCAGCGCGAGGGCTGGTACTTCGGCATGGTATCGGGAAGATCGCGGTGCACACCGCCCGGGCGGTAGTAGTTGGCATGCATGCGCGTGCCCGAAACCGCCTCGTAGCAGTCCATCAGGTCTTCGCGCTCGCGGAAGCAGAACAGGAACACGCTCATCGCGCCGATGTCGAGGCCATGCGCACCCAGCCACATCAGGTGGTTCAGGATGCGGGTGACCTCGTCGAACATGGTGCGGATGTACTGCGCACGCGGCGGCGGGGTGATGCCGAGCAGGCGCTCGATGGCCATCACATACGCATGCTCGTTGCACATCATCGACACGTAGTCGAGCCGATCCATGTAGGGAATGGACTGGTTGAAAGGCTTCGACTCCGCCAGCTTCTCGGTGCCCCGGTGCAGCAGGCCCACGTGCGGGTCGGCCTTCAGGATGGTCTCGCCATCCATCTCGAGCACCAGGCGCAGCACACCATGCGCCGCCGGATGCTGCGGACCGAAGTTGAGCGTGAAATTGCGGATCTCGGCCATCAGCCGCGCCCCTTGATTTCAGGATCGTAGCGCGCGTCGTCGCGGATCACGCGCGGCACCAGCGTGCGCGGCACGATCTGCACCGGCTCGTAGACCACGCGCTGCTTTGCCTCGTCGTAACGCACCTCGACATTGCCGATCAGCGGGAAATCCTTGCGGAAGGGATGACCGATGAAACCGTAGTCGGTGAGGATGCGGCGCAGGTCCGGGTGGCCGTTGAACACGATGCCGTAGAGGTCGAAGGCCTCGCGCTCGAACCAGTTGGCCGAGGGCCAGACCGTGGTGAGCGTGGCGAGCGCCGGCTCCTCGTCATCCGGGCAGAAGGCGCGCAGCGACAGGCGCGAATTGTGGGCGATGGACAGCAGCTGCGAGACCGCCGCAAAGCGCGGTCCCTGGTGCGGACGCCCTTCCCCGCCCCGATTCACTGCGCGACCGAAGCCGCTGCGCGTGGCCGTGACGGTGCGCCACTCGTCGATGCCGTAGGTGCTGTAGTCCATGCCGGCCAGGTCGATGAGCATCTCGAAGCCGATTTCATCGCGCAGCACCATGGCCACGGCGATCAGGTCGGCGGCTGCCACGTCATACAGCAGCTCACCGGTGGCCGATTCGCGCGGCACCAGCTGCCCGCCGAGACGCTCCGCGATGCGCGCGGCCAATTGCTCCCTGGCGGTGCTCATCGTGCCTGGACCCCGCCGGACATCACGCTGGTGCGCTGGATCTTCTTCTGCAGCTGGATGATGCCGTAGAGCAGCGCCTCGGCCGTGGGTGGGCAGCCCGGCACGTACACATCCACCGGCACGATGCGGTCGCAGCCGCGCACCACCGCATAGCTGTAGTGGTAGTAGCCGCCGCCATTGGCGCAGGAACCCATCGAGATCACCCAGCGCGGCTCGGGCATCTGGTCGTACACCTTGCGCAGCGCCGGGGCCATCTTGTTCACCAGCGTGCCGGCCACGATCATCACGTCGGACTGGCGCGGGCTGGGCCGGAAGACCACGCCGAAGCGGTCCAGGTCGTAGCGCGAGGCGCCGGCATGCATCATCTCCACCGCGCAGCAGGCCAGGCCAAAGGTCATGGGCCAGAGCGAGCCGGTACGCGCCCAGGCAACCAGGCTGTCGACCTGGGTGGTCAGGAAGCCGCGCTGCGCAAAGGCCTGCGGATTCTCAGGCGGCAGCTCCACCTCTTCTAGTCCCACTCCAGCGCCCCTTTCTTCCATTCATAGATGAAGCCGATCACCAGGATCAGCAGGAAGATGCCCATTGCAATCAGCCCCAGGGTGCCCGTCTGGCTCATGGAAACGGCCCAGGGAAAGAGAAAGGCGATTTCCAGGTCGAAGACGATGAAGAGGATGGCGACCAGGTAGTAGCGCACGTCGAAGCGGGCGCGGGTGTCTTCGAAGGCCTCGAAGCCGCACTCGTAGGCGGAGAGCTTCTCGGGGTCACCGCGATGGCGGACACCCAGCCGGCCGAACAGGTTGCCCAGGCCCAGCAATGCCACTGCGAGGCCCGTGGCCACGCCGAGGAAGATCAGTACCGGTAGATAATTGGCGAGCATCGCGCGTCCACAACAAAACGGGGCTGTCGTCCCGCCACCCGGAAGAGACGCCGCCCCGCGACCATTCCGGATTGTATCAAACCATGCAGATCGATGGTGCCGACGAGGAGATTCGAACTCCTACACCTTGCGGCGCTAGCCCCTCAAGCTAGTGTGTCTACCAATTCCACCACGTCGGCAAATCAATCTGTTCCTAGTCGGCAGGCGGTGCCTCGGGCACCGGCGCCGCATCTGCTGGCGGCGCCGTGGCCTGCGGCACATCGGCAGGCGCCGCTGGCACGGCCGGCACATCACTGGCCGCGGCCTCGGTGGCGAGCCGTTCCAGCTCGCTCTGCGGAGCCGCAGCGCGCGTGCCCATGTAGGCCAGCGTGAGGCTGGTCACCATGAACACGGTGGCCAGCACCGCCGTGGCACGCGACAGCGCCGTGGTGGCGCCGCGCGCACCGAACACGGTGCCCGAGGCGCCCGCGCCGAAACCCGCACCGGCGTCAGCGCCCTTGCCGCGCTGGACCAGCACCAGCGCCACGATGCAGGTGGCGCTGACGATATGAACGATCATCAGAAGCGTATGCAGCATTATTCCTTACACCTTTGCGGCCGCCGACCGGATTGCCAGGAATTCCTCGGCGTTCAGGGAAGCACCCCCGACCAGACCGCCATCCACATCCGGCATGCCGAACAATTCGGCGGCATTGGCGGCCTTGACGCTGCCCCCGTAGAGGATGCCAAGGCCGGCGGCGATACTAGCATCGTGCGCGGCTACCCGCCCGCGGATGAATGCATGCACGTCCTGCGCCTGGGCAGGTGTGGCGTTGCGGCCGGTGCCGATGGCCCAGACCGGTTCGTAGGCCACGATGGCCCGGGCCAGGGCCGCGGCACCTGAAACGGCAATGACGGCATCCAGCTGCCGCGCCACGACTGCGTGGGTATTGCCGGCATCGCGCTCGGCCAGCGACTCGCCCACGCACAGTACCGGCACCAGTCCGGCGGACTGGGCTGCGACGAACTTGCGCGCCACCAGGGTGTCGTCCTCGCCGTAGAGCGCGCGGCGCTCGGAATGGCCGACCAGCACGTGCGTGGCCCCGACATCCACGAGCATGGCGGCGGATATTTCTCCCGTGAACGCGCCCTGCGCCTCGGCACATACGTCCTGCGCGCCCAGTCCGATCGTGGTACCTGAAAGCTGCCGGGCGACCTCAGGAAGGTATACGAACGGAGGGAATACGAGGCACTGCGCGGACTCATCGCCGGCGCCCAGCAGCAGCGCTTCCAGCAATGCGTGGTTCGCGGCACGCGAGCCGTGCATCTTCCAGTTGCCGGCCACGATGGGACGGCGGTTGTTGGCGGGCTTATCCATCAGGTCGTTGCCGGGAGCAGTGGCCGCGGGCGCGCGATGATAGCGGCGCGGACTGTTTGCCGCAAACGCGCCATGTCCGCCATGCGCATTGCGTGGCCCTACTGGCTCACCGCGCGCACCGCCGCAGCAATGCGTTCGGCGGCCGCCGAAGCCGTGCCCTTCTCGCGGGCCTCGACCATCACGCGGATCACCGGCTCGGTGCCCGAAGCGCGCAGCACCACACGCCCCTCGTCGCCGAGGCTGGCGCGCACCTGCTCAGTGGCAGCGGCCACGGAGGGTTCGGCCTGCGGATCGAAGCGCTGAGCCACGCGCACGTTGATCAGTACCTGCGGAAAGCGCGACATGCCCGCTGCCAGCTGGGCCAGGGACTGGCCCGTGCGGCGCATCACGTCCAGTACCTGCAGCGCGGCCACCAGCGCATCGCCGGTGGTGGTGCGATCGAGGCACAGGATGTGGCCGGAAGTCTCGCCGCCGATGGTGCCGCCCTGCTCCTTCAGCATGGCCAGCACGTAACGGTCGCCCACGTTGGCGCGATGGAAGCCGATGCCCAGTTCGCGCAGCGCGACCTCCAGGCCGAGGTTGCTCATCAACGTGCCCACGACGGGACCGGCCAGCTCGCCGCGCGCGGCGCGGTCGCGCGCGATGATGTAGAGCAGCTGGTCGCCGTCAACGGTGCGACCCAGGTGATCCACCATCACGAGGCGGTCACCGTCACCATCGAGCGCGATGCCGGCTGTGGCGCCGACGCCCGGCACCGTCAGCTGCAACAGGCCCGGTGAGGTCGAGCCGCAGGCATCGTTGATGTTGCGGCCGTTGGGCGAGCAGCCGACGGGAATGATCTCGGCGCCCAGCGCGGCGAGCAGGCGTGGCCCCACCTTGAAGCCCGCGCCGTTGGCGCAGTCGATCACCAGCTTCATGCCGGTGAGATCAAAGCCGCCCGGCACCGTGGTCGCGCAGAAGTCCTGGTAGGCATCCAGCAGCGCGCCGGCGTTGCGCGCCTTGCCGAGACGGTTGGAGGCACGCGTCTGCACCCCGCGATCCATCTCCTCCTCGATGCGTTCCTCGAGTTCGTCGGAGAGCTTCTCGCCAGTGCGGTCGAAGAACTTGATGCCGTTGTCGTCGAAGGGATTGTGCGAGGCGCTGATCACCACGCCGAAACTGTCGCCCTTGTGGCGGATGAGGTAGGCCACGCCCGGTGTCGGGATCGGACCGGTGAGCCATACGTCGACGCCAGCGGCGACGAAACCGGCCTCGAGTGCCGACTCGAACATGTAGCCGGACACGCGTGTGTCCTTGCCGATGATCACCTTGCCGCCCTCGGGCGCCAGCACGCGCGCGGCGGCACTGGCCAGCCGCAGCGTGAAGTCCACCGTCATCGGCGCCTCGCCCACCTTGCCGCGCACGCCGTCGGTGCCGAAATATTTCCTGGCCATCCTGTATCCCGTCCCTTCCGTTCTTGTTGTCAGGCCCCGGCGGCGTTCGTCCGCACGGCCCAGGCCACCGCCACCGCATCCGCGGTGGCCCGCACGTCATGCGCACGCAGGATCCGCGCACCATGCAGGGCCGCAATGGTAGCCAGCGCGAGGCTTCCCGGCAGGCGTTCGTTCACAGGTCGGCCAATCAGCCGGCCCAGCATCGACTTGCGCGACAGGCCGGCGAGCACCGGCAGTGGTCCATCGGCAAGCGTGGACAGGCCATTCAGGAGTTCCAGGTTGTGGGCCACGGTCTTGCCGAAGCCAAAGCCGGGGTCGAGGCAGATGCGGTCCGGCGGCATGCCTGCGGCGGTGCACGCAGCGGCGCGCGCCTGGAGGAACTCGCCCACCTCAAACACGACATCGTCGTAGCGCGGGTCTTCCTGCATGGTGCGGGGCGTGCCCTGCATGTGCATCAGGCACACCGCTGCACCGCTGGCAACGGCCGCCTCCAGGGCACCGGGCGCCTGCAAAGCCATCACGTCGTTGATGAGTCCGGCGCCGGCCTTTACAGCCTCATCCATTACTTCAGGCTTCATGGTGTCCACCGAGACCACGACGTCGAGCTGTTGCGTCAGCGCCTCGATGACAGGGATCACGCGATCCAGTTCTTCCTGTGTTCCCACCGGCTCGGCGCCGGGACGGGTGGACTCGCCGCCCACGTCCACGATGGCCGCGCCCTCTTCCACCAGCAGCCGGCCCTGCACCAGCGCCGCGTCGAAATCCCGGAAGCGACCGCCATCGGAGAAGGAATCAGCGGTGACATTGAGCACGCCCATCACGACTGGGCGCGACAGGTCGAGCACGCGGGAACCGCAGACCAGCCTCACGAGAAGGTCCGCGGTGGATGTCAGCCAGGATTGCCGGCGGCAGACCCGAAGGCCGGACGCGGTGGCTCCGGCGCACCATTGCCACCAGTGGAGCCACCCAGTCCGCTGCTGTCCCAGCCCTCGGGAGGCGTGGGCGCCTGACCAGCCATGATCTCGCGGATCTGGCGATCGTCGATGGTTTCGTACTTCACCAGCGCATCGGCCATGGCATGCAGCTTGTCGATGTTTTCCTGCAGGATGGTCTTGGAGCGGTTGTAGTTGTTCTCGATCACCCGGCGCACTTCCTCGTCGATGGCGTGCGCGGTCTCGTCGGACACCTGCTTAGTCTGCGTGACCTGGCGGCCCAGGAACACCTCGCCGGATTCCTCCGAATAGGTGAGCGGACCCATGCGGTCGGACAGGCCCCACTTGGTGACCATGTTGCGCGCCAGGTCGGTGGCGCGCTCGATGTCGTTGGAGGCGCCGGTGGTCACGGCGTCGCGGCCGAAGATCAGCTCTTCTGCCAGGCGGCCGCCGAACAGCGTGCAGATCATGCTCTCGATGCGCCGCTTGCTCATCGAGTAGCGGTCCTGCTCCGGGAGGAACTGCGTTACACCCAGCGCGCGGCCGCGCGGGATGATGGTGACCTTGTACACCGGGTCATGCTCGGGCACGGTGAGGCCGATGATGGCGTGGCCTGCCTCGTGGTAGGCCGTCATCTTCTTCTCTTCCGGGCTCATCACCATCGAGCGCCGCTCGGCGCCCATCAGGATCTTGTCCTTGGCCTTTTCCAGCTGGTCCATGTTGACCAGGCGCTGGTTGGCGCGCGCGGCGAACAGAGCGGCCTCGTTCACCAGGTTGGCCAGATCCGCACCCGAGAAGCCCGGCGTGCCGCGGGCGATCAGCGCGGGCTTCACGTCATCGGCAACGGGCACCTTGCGCATGTGCACGCGCAGGATCTGCTCACGGCCGCGCACGTCGGGCAGCGGCACCACCACCTGGCGGTCGAAGCGGCCCGGGCGCAGCAGCGCCGGATCAAGCACATCAGGGCGGTTGGTGGCAGCGATGACGATGATGCCCTCGTTGCCCTCGAAACCGTCCATCTCGACCAGCAGCTGGTTCAGCGTCTGCTCACGCTCATCATGGCCACCGCCCAGGCCGGCGCCACGATGACGTCCCACCGCGTCGATCTCGTCGATGAAGATGATGCAGGGCGCATGCTTCTTGGCCTGCTCGAACATGTCGCGCACGCGCGAGGCGCCAACGCCGACGAACATCTCGACGAAGTCGGAGCCGGAGATGGTGAAGAACGGCACCTTGGCCTCGCCGGCGATGGCGCGCGCCAGCAGCGTCTTGCCCGTGCCGGGCGAACCGACCATCAGCACGCCCTTGGGAATCTTGCCGCCCAGCTTCTGGAACTTGCCCGGGTCTTTCAGGAAGTCGACGATCTCGCCCACTTCCTGCTTGGCCTCATCCACGCCCGCCACATCGGCGAAGGTGACATTGACCTGGTCCTCGCCAAGCAATCGTGCCTTGCTCTTGCCGAAGGACATGGCGCCACGGCCACCGGCCGCACCCTGCATCTGGCGCAGCATGTACACGAACACGAGGATCAGCAGCAGCGCCGGAGCGAGCTGCAGCAGCAGCTGCGTGAGGAAATGCGGCTGCTCGGGCGGCTTGCCCTCGATGGTGACTTCGGCCTTGCGCAGTGCGCCGATCAGCAGCGTGTTCTCGCTCTCCGGATTGAAGATGCGATAACGCGTGTTGTCCTTGCCCAGCGCATCGATGATCTCACCCTGCAGGGTGACCGAATTGATGCGTCCGGACTCCAGCTGGTCGAGGAAATCCGAATAGCTGATGGGGGTTGCCGGCGCGGTGGGCGGCATGAAACGGCTGAACAGGAACAGCATGGTCCCGATGACCACCACCCAGATCAGCACTTTGCCTGTCATGTCATTCACTTAGGACTCCTTAGCAGGGACCACGCTACACCAACACAGGGCCACCCGCCAGCAAGCGCTACAGGGTTCGCGGGCCCATGCATGGAGTCACGATGGCAGGTTGATGAGGGCGAAGGCCGCGGCTTCAAGCTGCCCGCTGTCCGTCGGGTAGAATGCGGGCCACATGGAACTGAACGAAAAGCAGCGCCGGCACCTCAAGGGCCTGGCACATCCCCTCAAACCAGTGATCCTGATGGGCAACGCGGGACTGACGGAGGCAGTGATTGCCGCCACCACGCAGGCCCTTTCGGACCACGAGCTGATCAAGGTCCGCCTGCCCGGCATGGAGCGGGAGGACCGCAATGCCGCCCTCGCCCTGCTGGCCGAGCGCACAGGAAGTGCCCTGGTGACCCGCATCGGGCACGTGGCCGTGCTGTACCGGCGCAATCCGGACCTGCCCCGCATCGTCCTGCCGGCCTGAAAAGCCTGTATCGACCCCTGCGCGGGGTTGGTTAACCGTTCCCAACCGTACTTTTCGTGACACACCGGCCGGCGGCCGGTTTCATCGCGGCTTTCCTGAGCCTGGTACGGAGGGACTGATGTACAGGATCTGTGTGGCCGGCGGCCTGCTGGCAACTGCCATCACGGGCATGGCTGCGGAGTCGCAGGACATCGAGCTGTCCGAGGTGGTGGTGTATGGCCGGGGCGAGCGCCTGATCGGCACAGCCACCGCCGCCAGCGAAGGCGCGATTGCCGGGGCGGACCTGGCTGTCCGGCCCCTGCTGCGGGTGGCGGAGCTGCTGGAAGCCGTGCCGGGCATGATCGCGGTACAGCATTCAGGCAGCGGCAAGGCCAACCAGTACTTCCTCCGGGGTTTCAACCTCGACCATGGCACGGACTTCACCACGGTGATCGATGACGTGCCCATCAACCTGCGCACGCATGGGCATGGCCAGGGTTACCTCGACGTGAACGGCCTGATGCCCGAGACGGTGCAGCGCATCGACTTCCGCAAGGGCCCGTACCGGGCAGACCTGGGCGACAACGCGCTGGCGGGGGCGGCCCTGATCCGCACCGTGGACCGTTTCGAGCGTCCCTATGCTGCCTTCGAGGCCGGCAGCTTCGGCTGGCTGCGTGCAGCCGGCGGCGGCACCACGACGCTGGGCAACGGCGAGCTGACACTGGCCGGCCAGTGGAAGACCTATGACGGACCCTGGGAGCTGCCGGAAGAACTGAAGCATTTCTCCGGTTTTGCCAAATTCCGTGCGCCCACCGCCTTCGGCCACTGGGAGGCCAGCCTGATGAGCTATGACGCACGATGGAGACCCACCGAGCAGATCCCCGAGCGGGCCATCGGCACGCCGGCCTGCGAGGACGCCTACTGCGCGCTGGACAACACCGCCACCGGCGAGACCACGCGGCACATCGCCACGCTGCGGCTGTCGGGAATGGACTGGCGCACCACACTGTACGGGCAGTACTACGACTGGGACATGTTCTCCGACGCCACCTACGCGTACCAGATCCACCAGTGGGACCGGCGCTACACATTTGGCGGCCTGGCACAGAGGCAGTTCGCGCTGGGCAACGCGGTGGAACTCACACTCGGGAGCGATACGCGCTTCGATGACATCCGCAATGTGCGTGTGGACCACACGGTGGAGCGCGAACTGGTGGGCGCGCTGGGTGCGCACGGCGCGCGCGAGTTCTCGCTGGCGGGCCATGCCGAGCTCACCTGGCAACCAGTGGAGAAATTGCGCCTGATGGCCGGCCTGCGTGCGGACTGGTATGACTTCCGCACGCGCGCCAGACTGCCTGAATTCCTCGATCCGGAAGACGTGGAGGCAACCGTCCCGTCGCTGCAGGGCAGCGACAGCGACAGCGTCGTCTCGCCGAAGCTGGGCCTGGCCTGGCGGGTGACCGACTGGGTGGAGGCCTATGCGAATTTCGGCCGCGGCTTCCATTCGAATGATGCGCGTGGCGTCACCGCAGCCGAGACACCGGTGCCCGGGCTGGTGAAAGGTACGGGTAGCGAGGTCGGCGCACGCCTCCAGCGAGGCGGTTTCTCGCTTACCGCGACCCTCTGGCAACTGGACGTGGACAGCGAGCTGAAGTTCGTCGGCGACTCCAACTCGGTGGAACCCGGCCCATCCAGCCGCCGGCGCGGCTACGAACTGGTGTCGTTCTGGAAGCCGGTGCCGGGGCTGGCCATCGATGCCACCTGGACCGGCTCGCGGGCGCGTTATCGCGGTGCGCTCGCCACCCCTGGCGAGACACACATCGCTGGTGCGGTGGAGACTGCGGGTGAACTGGGCATCTCGTACCTCACCGGGCCCTGGGAGCTGTCGGCGCGGGTGCGCCACCTGGGCGCATTTCCCCTCATCGAGGACAACTCCGAGCGCGCCGCTGGGGAGGAATGCCTCAACCTGCGTGCGGCCTGGAAGCGTGGCCGGTGGTCCCTGTACGGGGAGTTGCTGAACGTCTTCGACAAGCGCGGCAAGGACATCGTGTACTGGTACGAGAGCCATGTACCGGGTGTCGACCCGGTGGATACCCTCGTTCCCGGCCGGGTGAGCCGGGTCGAGGAACCGCGCACGGTGCGTGTGGGACTGCGGCTGGAGTTCTGACCTCCGTCGCCTTGCGGACCTTCTCCAAAACTGCTACCTTGTTCTCCAAAGGTAGCTTCATGGATTCCTCCACCGCACAAATCAGCGAGAAATTCGCCCCCATCCGCAAGGGCCTGCTGGAGTTCGCGGTGCTGCGCGTGGTCGCGGGCGAGAAACTGTATGTGGCCGAGATGCTGCAACGATTGGCCAGCACCGAATTCGCCACGCAGGAAGGAACGCTCTACCCTCTGCTCTCCCGCCTGCGGCGCGAGGGATTGGTCGACTACGAATGGCGCGAGTCCGAGACGGGACCGCCCCGCAAGTATTACCTGCTCACCGGGGCCGGCGAGCAGGCCCTGGCAGGACTGCAGGGCTACTGGCAGCACCTCACTGAAACCCTCAACCGCATTGGTAAATGACATGCGCAAAGTCACCCTCGTCAGCCTCGGCGGCAATGCCTACCAGCTTGAGGAAGCCGCCCACGAGCAGATCGCCAGCTACCTGGACCGCGCCGGGCGCTCGCTGGCAGGCAATCCGGACCGCGCCGAAATCCTTGCGGACCTGGAGCAGGCCATCGCCGACAAGTGCGACAGCTTCCTCGGCAAGCACAAGAACGTGATCTCGGCGGATGAAGCCGCGCAGATCCTGCGCGAGATGGGGCCGGTGCTGGGCAATGGCGCGCAGGGCGATGCGCAACGACAGTCCGATGGCGGTCCGGAAGCCGCTGAAGACTACGCCGGATTCACCTATGGCCAGGATGCCGCCGACATGGCGCGGCGCAAGCGCCTGATGCGCATTCCGTCGGAAGGCATGGTCGGCGGCGTGTGCGCCGGCTTCGCCGCCTACCTCCACATCGACGTGGTGTGGGTCCGGCTGGGGTTCGTGCTGCTGACGCTGTGCACCGGCGTGTGGTTCTTCGCCTGGCTGGTGCTGCTCATCGTGATGCCGGCGGCCCGTACGCCCGAGCAGGTTGCCTCCGTGCGTGGGGATGCGCTCAGTGCGCGCGAGGTGATGGAGATGGCGCGTCGCAAGTCCGCCGAGTTCAGGCGCGCCGCAGCCTCGGGATTGCGCGACGCGGAGCAGAACCTGCGGCACACCTTCCGGCCGCGCAACTGAAATCCATCAGCTGCGCGCCAGCCAGCGCCGCGCTCACACGTAGCGGACGGCGATGATCTCGTAGCTGCGGCGACCACCTGGCGCTGCCACCTCCACCACATCCCCTTCGCTCTTGCCCACCAGCGCACGCGCGATGGGAGAGCCAACGGAGATGCGGCCGGACTTGATGTCGGCCTCGTCCTCGCCAACGATCTGGTAGGTCACGGCGGTGCCCGCCTCTTCATCCTGCAGTTCCACCGTGGCGCCGAAGATCACCTTGCCCGAGTTCGTCATCTGCGTGACGTCGATCACCTCGGCATTCGACAGCTTGGCCTCCAGTTCCTGGATGCGCCCCTCGATGAAACCCTGCTGTTCCCGCGCGGCATGGTATTCGGCGTTCTCGGACAGATCGCCATGGCTGCGCGCCTCGGCAATGGCCTTGATGACGTTCGGCCGGTCCTCGCTCTTGAGCCTGCGCAGTTCGTTGCGCAGCGCCTCGGCGCCGCGCAACGTGATGGGCACGCGCTTCACGAAGCCAGCTCCTTGTGCAGGTCCTGCAGCCGGTTCACATCCGTGTCCTCCAGGTGGTCCAGTGCCTCGCAGGTGGCCAGTCCCGCCGCCAGGGTAGTGAAGTAGGTGACCCGCCGGCTCACCGCCTCGCGGCGGATGGCCATGGAGTCGCGCGTGGCCTGGCGGCCCTCCGTGGTGTTCACGATCAGCACGATCTCGTCGTTCTTGATCATGTCCACGATGTGCGGACGACCCTCGCGCACCTTGTTCACGCGCTTGCAGGCCAGGCCCGCACCGGTGATCGCCTTTGCGGTGCCATCGGTGGCCACGATGTCGAAGCCGCGCTGGATCAGGCGCCGGGCAAGATCCACCGCGCCGGGCTTGTCGCGCTCGCGCACGCTCACCAGCGCCAGGCCCTTGCACGGCAGTGCCTCGCCGGATGCCGCCTGCGATTTGGCATAGGCCTCGCCGAAGGTGCGACCCGTACCCATCACCTCGCCGGTGGATTTCATTTCCGGGCCCAGGATGGGATCGGCCTCGGGGAACTTCGCGAAGGGGAATACCGCCTCCTTCACCGAGAAGAACTTCGGCACGATCTCCTCGCTGCCGCCCAGTTCCGCCAGCGTGCGGCCGGCCATCACCAGTGCACCCAGTTTGGCGATCGGACGCCCGGTGGCCTTGGAGACAAAGGGCGCCGTGCGCGAGGCACGCGGGTTGACCTCAAGCACATACACCACGCCGTTCTGGATGGCGTACTGCACGTTCATCAGGCCCACCACGTTCAGGGCAAGGGCCATCTTGCGCGTCTGCTCGCGCAGCTGCTGCTGGATATCAGCTGGCAGGCTGTTGGGCGGCAGGCAGCAGCTGGAATCACCGGAGTGCACACCGGCCTGCTCCACGTGTTCCATGATGCCGCCGATCAGCACTTCCTTGCCGTCGCAGACGGCGTCCACGTCGACCTCGATGGCCTGGTCGAGGAAGCGGTCGAGCAGCACCGGGGAATCGTTCGACACCCGCACCGCATCGGTCATGTAGGTCTTCAGGTCTTCCTCGGCGTACACCACTTCCATCGCGCGGCCACCCAGCACGTAGGAAGGACGCACCACCAGCGGATACCCCACCTCGCGGGCCAGGCGCAACGCCTGCTCCTCGGTGCGGGCTGTGGCGTTGGCCGGCTGGCGCAATCCAAGCTTGCGCACCATCTCGGCGAAGCGCTCGCGGTCCTCGGCCACGTCGATGGATTCAGGCGTGGTGCCGATGATGGGAGCCCCATTGGCCTCCAGCGCACGGCACAGCTTCAGCGGCGTCTGGCCGCCGTACTGCACGATCACGCCAAACGGCTTCTCCTTTGCGATGATCTCCAGCACGTCCTCGAGCGTGAGCGGCTCGAAGTACAGGCGGTCGGAGGTGTCGTAATCGGTGGAGACCGTCTCCGGGTTGCAATTGACCATGATGGTCTCGAACCCGGCCTCGCGCAGCGCCAGCGAGGCGTGCACGCAGCAATAGTCGAACTCGATGCCCTGGCCGATGCGGTTCGGGCCGCCGCCCAGGATCATGATCTTGCGCCGCCCGGTGGGCTCGGCCTCGCATTCCTCCTCGTAGGTGGAATACAGGTAGGCCGTGGAGGTGGAGAATTCCGCCGCGCAGGTATCCACGCGCTTGTATACAGGCACCACGCCAAACTGGCGGCGACGGTCACGCAGCGTCTTCTCGGTCTGGCCGGTGAGGCGCGCCAGGCAGGCGTCGGAGAAACCCTTGCGCTTCAGCGCGCGCAGCCGCGCAGCATCGAGCGCAACCAGCCCACCAGCGGCAACCTTCGACTCCTCGCTCACCAGGTCCTGGATCTGCGCCAGGAACCAGGGGTCGATGTAGCTGAGCTCGTGGATGCGCTCGCGCGTCCACCCGGCCCGGAAGGCATCGGCGACATGCAGCAGGCGGCTGGCGCCCGGATTGCGCAGCTCCCAGGCCAGCGTGTCGGCGGCGTCCTCGCCGGCCAGTGGCAGCGTGTTGATGCTGCCCAGGCCATCCAGCCCCGTCTCCAGTCCGCGCAGCGCCTTCTGCAGGGATTCCTGGAAGGTGCGGCCGATGGCCATCACCTCGCCCACCGACTTCATCTGCGTGGTGAGGCGCGAGTTGGCGGCCGGGAACTTCTCGAAGGTGAAACGCGGGATCTTGGTGACCACGTAGTCGATCGAGGGTTCGAACGAGGCAGGCGTGAGCCCGCCGGTAATGTCGTTCTTCAGTTCATCGAGCGTGTAGCCCACGGCCAGCTTGGCCGCGATCTTCGCGATGGGGAAACCCGTGGCTTTCGACGCCAGGGCCGAGGAGCGCGACACGCGCGGGTTCATCTCGATCACCAGCAGGCGGCCGTGCTCCGGCGACAGCGCGAACTGGACGTTCGAGCCGCCGGTTTCCACGCCGATCTTGCGCAGCACGGCGATGGAGGCATCGCGCATGCGCTGGTATTCCTTGTCGGTGAGCGTCTGCGCCGGCGCCACGGTGATCGAATCACCGGTGTGCACGCCCATCGGGTCGAGGTTCTCGATGGAGCAGATGATGATGCAGTTGTCGTTGCGGTCGCGCACGACTTCCATCTCGTACTCTTTCCACCCGACCACCGATTCCTCGATCAGCACTTCGCTGGTCGGGGACGCGGCCAGGCCGCGCGTCACGATGGCTTCGAACTCCTCGCGGTTCCAGGCAATGCCGCCGCCGGTGCCACCCATCGTGAAGGAGGGGCGGATCACGATGGGGAAACCCAGCTCGCCCTGGGCGGCCGTGGCTTCTTCCATCGTGTGGGCGATCAGCGAACGCGGCGATTCCAGGCCGATCTCGGCCATGGCATTCCTGAACTTCTCGCGGTCCTCCGCCGTATCGATGGCCTCGCGGCTGGCGCCGATCAGCTCCACGCCGTGCTGCTCGAGCACGCCCTCGCGCACCAGGTCGAGCGCGGTGTTCAGCGCCGTCTGGCCACCCATGGTGGGCAGCAGCGCATCCGGTTTTTCTTTTTCGATGATGCGCGCGACCGTGCGCCAGTTGACCGGTTCGATGTAGATCGAATCGGCCATCCCCGGGTCGGTCATGATGGTGGCCGGGTTGGAGTTCACCAGGATGACCCGGAAGCCCTCCTCGCGCAGTGCCTTGCAGGCCTGGGCGCCGGAATAGTCGAACTCGCAGGCCTGCCCGATGACGATGGGGCCGGCTCCGATGATGAGGATGCTCTTGATGTCTGTACGGCGTGGCATGTGCGGTCAGTCGTTCCCGCCGACCATGGCCCGGGCGCGTTCCCGGAGCTGGTTCTGCAGGCGGCGGATCATCGCCTGGGTGAAGCGTTCGAAGAGGGGCAGCAGGTCGTGCGGGCCGGGGCTGGCTTCCGGATGTCCCTGGAAGCTGAATGCCGGGCGGTCGGTGAGCTCGATGCCCTGCAGCGAGCCATCGAACAGCGACACATGCGTGACCCGCACGTTTGGCGGCAGCGTGGCCGGATCCACGGCGAAGCCATGGTTCTGGCTGGTGATCATCACCCGCCTGGTGGCCAGTTCCTGCACCGGATGGTTGGCGCCGTGGTGGCCGAACTTCATCTTCACGGTCTTCGCGCCCACCGCGAGACCCAGCAGCTGGTGCCCCAGGCAGATGCCGAACACGGGGATTTCGGTCTTCAGGAACTCGCGGATGGCCTCGATGGCGTAGCTGCAGGGCTCCGGGTCACCAGGCCCGTTGGAAAGGAAGATGCCGTCAGGTTTCAGCGCCAGTGCCTCGGCCGCGGTGGTCTCGGCCGGCACCACCGTCATGCGGCAGCCGGCATCGGCGAGCAGGCGCAGGATGTTGCGCTTCACGCCGAAGTCATAGGCCACCACGTGCAGGCGCTGCTGCGGACGCAGCGCGGGTCGCGCAGGGTTGCGCCAGATGCTGCCGTCATTCCACTGGTAGCGTTCGCGCGTGCTGACCACCCTGGCCAGGTCCATGCCCGCGAGCCCGGGGAAGCGGCGCGCGGCATGCACGGCAGCCTTCGGGTCGACGTTGTCGCCCGTCATGATGCAGCCGGCCTGGGCGCCCTTCTCGCGCAGGATGCGCGTGAGCTTGCGCGTATCGATGTCGGCGATGGCCACGATGCGGCCCCGCTCCAGGAACTCGCCCAGCGTCAGGTTGGAGCGCCAGTTGCTCTCGAGCAATGGCAGGTCACGGATCACCAGCCCCGCAGGCGCGACCATGGAAGACTCCTGGTCTTCCGGCGTGGTGCCGGTATTGCCGATATGCGGATAGGTCAGCGTAACGATCTGTCTGGCATAGGACGGGTCGGTGAGGATCTCCTGATACCCCGTCATGGCCGTGTTGAAGACAACTTCGCCGGTGGTATTTCCCTTCGCCCCGATGCTGATGCCGTTGAATACGGTGCCATCGGCCAGGGCCAGTACGGCGCTCACACTCACTCACCGGCCTCCGCGTGTTGGTAGCGGGCTCTCATTGCGTCATTCACGTTTCGGTTTGCTTGGCGCTGATGCACAAAGCGGGAGGAGTTCTTGTGGAACGCCCTCCCGCCTTGCGCGGACTAAACCCGTAACTGGATGTAACGGATTCGCCGCGAATTCTACGTTTTTTGCACTGTTGCTGTCCATGCGAATCGGCCCGGGAAAGCCCGGCCAGCGCCCTCGGTTCCTGCTGCGGAATATCCTGCAAGTTATTGCCCGGGAAACAGAAAATCGGACATCCGGTAACGGCCGGGCGGCTGTTTTGCCAGCCACAGCGACGCAGCAACGGCGCCGCGGGCAAAGATTGCCCGGTCAGTTGCCACATGCGAAAGCCGCAGCTGCTCGCCCGTTCCCAGGAAGCGGACGTCGTGCTCACCCACTACATCGCCTCCGCGGACCACCGAGAAGCCGATGCCAGCCTGGCGCGGACCCGAGACGGCGCCGGTGAGCGGCACCGGGCGGGTCAACGGGACATCCCTGCCGGCGGCAGCGGCATCACCCAGCGCCAGCGCCGTGCCCGAAGGGGCGTCGACCTTGTGCCGGTGGTGGGCTTCGGTGATCTCGATGTCATAGCCGGCCGGCAGCGCGCGGGCCGCCCTTTGCACCAGCTCCAGCAGCACATTGAGGGCCAGGCTGGTATTGGCAGCCAGCAGCACGGGCACCCGCCGCGCGGCGGCATCGAGGCGTGCCTGCGTGGCGGCATCAAGTCCGGTGGTGCCCACCATCAGCGCAACGCCGGCCGCGGCACAGCCATCGGCGGTGGCCGCGACGGCATCGGCGCGCGAGAAGTCGATGGCGACATCGAGGCCGGCAAGCGCGGTGGCGAGGTCACTGCTGACGGGAACGCCGGCAGGCAGCAGGCCGGCCATCAGGCCCGCATCCTTGCCCAGTGCCGGGTGTCCGGTGCGCGCGAGGGCTGCCGAGAGCTGTGCGCCATCTGCGTTGTGCAGCGCCTTTAGCAGCTCCAGGCCCATGCGCCCGGTCACACCGATCACTCCCACCCGTGTCGTCACGCCCGTCCTCCGCTGCCGCACACTCCGGCCGCAGGCGTGCACCCGGGCCGGCTAGTTTTCTGCCCCGGTGAAGAAACGCTTCACGCCTTCGAAGAAGCCTTCCTCGCGCGGCGAATGTCGAGCGCCTTCCCGGAGCGACGTGTCGAATTTTCGCAGCAAATCTTTCTGCTCGCTCGACAGATTCACGGGTGTCTCCACCATCACGCGGCAGAACAGGTCGCCGCGCGCACCGCCGCGCACAGGCTTCACGCCCTTGTCGCGCAGCCGGAACACGCGCCCGGACTGCGTCTCGGCGGGAATCTTCAGCGACACCTGGCCGTCGAGTGTGGGCACGACCACGGTCCCGCCCAGCGCAGCAGTGACGAAACTGATCGGCACCTCGCAGGAGAGATGCTCCCCGTCACGCTCGAAGATCTCGTGCTGGCGCACGTGCACCTCGACATAGAGGTCTCCCGTGGGGCCGCCATTGCGGCCGGCCTCCCCTTCGCCAGCCAGGCGGATGCGATCGCCGCTGTCCACGCCCGGCGGAATCTTCACCGAGAGTTTCTTCGTGCGGCGCACGCGACCCTGCCCGAGGCAGGTGTCGCAGGGATTCTTCACCATCTTGCCTGTGCCGCGGCAACGCGGACAGGTCTGCTGGAAGTTGAGCATGCCGCCCATGGACATGCGCACCTGGCCGGAACCCTGGCAGGTCTCGCAGGTCACGGGACTTGAGCCTTTCGCAGCGCCCGAGCCATGGCAGGTCTCGCACTCGGCGAGCCTCGGGACGTCGATCTCGATGGCGGCGCCGAACACCGCCTGGTTGAGCGTCAGCTCCAGCTCATAGCGCAGGTCGGCGCCGCGGAAGACCTGCGAGCGTCCACCGCCACGACGACCGCCGAAAATGTCGCCGAACACATCGCCGAAGATGTCGCTGAAGCCTTCGCCGGGATTGAATCCCCCGCCGCCCCGCTGGGCCTCCAGCCCCTCATGGCCGTGCTGGTCATAGACGGCTCGCCTGGCCGGATCGGTCAGTACCTCGTAGGCCTCCTTGGCCTCCTTGAACTGCTCTTCCGCCTGCTTGTCGTCCGGATTGCGATCGGGATGCAGCTTCATGGCAAGGCGCCGGTAGGCCTTCTTGATCTCGGCCTCCGACGCCCCGCGCGCCACGTCCAGTACCTTGTAGTAGTCGCGCTTCGCCATGCTGTGCTGCTGCTCTCCCCTGACCGCAACCCGGCGTCAGGCCTTGCGGTCCTTGTCCTTCACTTCCTCGAACTCGGCGTCGACCACATTGTCGTCCCCGCCGGAGGCCGATCCGGCCGTACCAGCCGATGCGCCGGCAGAACCAGCATCGCCTGCGGCACCGGCGCCGGCCTGCGCAGCGGTCATCAGGCCCTGCGAAGCCTTGGCCAGGGCCTCGGCCTTGCGGTCGATCTGGTCCTTGTCGTCGCCCTTGATCGCCGTCTTCAGGTCCGACAGTGCTGATTCCACCGCGGCGCGGTCGCCGCCGGAAACCTTCTCGCCCAGCTCCGAGAGCGACTTCTCGGTGGCGTGCACCAGCGCGTCGGCGCGGTTGCGGGTCTCCACCAGCTCGCGGAACTTCTTGTCTTCGGCCGCATGCGCCTCGGCGTCGGCCACCATGCGCTTGATCTCATCCTCCGACAGGCCCGAGCTGGCCTTGATGACGATCTTCTGTTCCTTGCCGGTGGCCTTGTCCTTCGCCGACACGTGCAGGATGCCGTTGGCGTCGATGTCGAAGGACACCTCGATCTGCGGCATGCCGCGCGGCGCCGCGGATATCTCGGTGAGGTCGAAGCGGCCCAGCGACTTGTTGTCATGGGCGCGCTCGCGCTCGCCCTGCAGCACGTGGATGGTTACCGCGGTCTGGTTGTCATCGGCCGTGGAGAAGGTCTGCGAGGCCTTGGTGGGGATCGTGGTGTTCTTCTCGATCAGCTTGGTCATCACCTGGCCGAGGGTCTCGATGCCCAGGGACAGCGGCGTGACGTCGAGCAGCAGCACGTCCTTCACTTCGCCCGCCAGCACGCCAGCCTGGATGGCGGCGCCCACGGCGACGGCTTCGTCAGGATTCACGTCGCGGCGCGGCTCCTTGCCGAAGAAGTCCTTCACGTACTTCTGCACCAGTGGCATGCGGGTCTGGCCACCGACCAGGATCACTTCCGACACTTCGGAAGCAGAGAGGCCGGCATCCTTCAGCGCGATGCGGCAAGGCTCGATGGTGCGTTTCACCAGCTCTTCCACCAGCGATTCGAGCTTGGCGCGGGTGAGCTTCACGTTCAGGTGCTTCGGGCCCGACGCATCGGCCGTGATGTACGGCAGGTTCACGTCGGTCTGCTGGCTGGACGAAAGCTCGATCTTGGCCTTCTCGCCGGCTTCCTTCAGGCGCTGCATGGCCAGCGGATCCTTGCGCACGTCCACACCGGATTCCTTCAGGAATTCCTCGGCCAGGAAGTTGATGATGCGCATGTCGAAGTCTTCGCCACCGAGGAAAGTATCGCCGTTGGTGGAAAGCACCTCGAACTGGCGTTCCCCGTCGATCTCGGCGATCTCGATGATGGACACGTCGAAGGTGCCGCCGCCCAGGTCGTACACGGCGATCTTGCGGTCGCCGCCGGCGGCCTTGTCGAGGCCATAGGCCAGCGCCGCAGCCGTGGGCTCGTTGATGATGCGCTTGACCTCAAGGCCAGCGATGCGGCCGGCATCCTTGGTGGCCTGGCGCTGCGAGTCATTGAAGTACGCCGGCACCGTGATCACCGCCTCGGTGACCGGCTCGCCGAGGTAATCCTCGGCGGTCTTCTTCATCTTGGCCAGCACGCGTGCGCTGATCTCGGGCGGGGCCATGTTCTTGCCCTGCACCTCGACCCAGGCATCGCCATTGTCGGCGGCCGTGATCTTGTACGGGACCATGTTGACGTCCTTCTGCACGACGTCATCCTTGAACTTGCGGCCGATCAGGCGCTTCACCGCAAACAGCGTGTTCTTCGGATTGGTGACCGCCTGGCGCTTGGCCGACTGGCCAACCACCACTTCGTTGTCCTTGGTGAAGGCGACGATCGACGGCGTGGTGCGGTCGCCCTCGCTGTTCTCGATCACGCGCGGTTTGCCCGCCTCCATGACGGCGACGCAGGAGTTGGTCGTTCCCAGGTCGATTCCGATGACTTTGGCCATGTGCGAATTCCTTGTGGGGATTTCCGGGATAGTGGTTGGATGCGCCTTATCTGGGAGCGGCAAGCGTGCCCTTCAAGGGCGGGAGGGCAAATCGGCCCGCCCTGACGCCCGCCGGCACCGCCTCCATCCCAGTTCAAGGTTCACGGGCGACGATGACCCTGGCGGGCCGCAGCAGGCGGCCGTTGAGCTCATAGCCCCGCTGCACCACCTGCAGCACCGAGCCCGGCTGGGCAGTTTCAGAGGGCTGCATGGCCATGGCCTCGTGCTTGTCAGGATCGAAGGGGACCCCGGCCGGATCGATGGACCGGATGGAGAACTTGCCGAAGGCGCTCTGCAGCAGACGCAGCGTGGCTTCCTGCCCGGCAGCGAGGCTGGCAGCGTCGGCCGTGGCACCGTTGGCCACCGCCAGCTCGAGGCTGTCGGCTACCGCCAGCAGTTCCTGGGCAAACCGCTCCAGCGCGTAGCGCTGTGCCTGTTCCATGTCGCGGGCGGCGCGTTTGCGAATGTTGTCCAGTTCCGCTGCGGCGCGCAGCACCTGTTCACGCCCCTCCGCAGCAGCGGCCTGGGCTTCCGCCAGCTGCTCGCGCAGGCTGTCCAGTTCGTCGGCGCCGCTGGCGCCCGGCGAATCCGGCTGCAAGTTCTCTGCCATCTTTTCTCCAAAAATCAAAAAGATAGGGCCGCAATCTCGGCCCTATCTCAAGACGATTCCGCCCCCCGGCGCCAGAATGCGGCCTAACGCCGCGAATTCAAGGCCGCCCCCAGCAATCTAGCCGTCAGATCGACCACGGGGATGACGCGCTCATAGGCCATGCGGGTGGGGCCGATCACGCCGATCACGCCCACCGCGCCGCTGGCTGCACTATAAGGCGCAGTGACCACGCTGCAGTCATCCAGCATCTGGTAGCCGGATTCACGTCCGATGAAGATCTGCACGCCCTGCCCTCCCAGGCTCATGTCGAGCAGCTGCAGGATGGCGCGCTTCTCGTCGAAGGCCTCGAAGAGCTTGCGCAGCTTCTCGACACTGGAGAGCTCGCCGTAGCCCATCAGCTTCGTTTCGCCCGCGATGAGCAGCTCGCGATCACCCTTCTCCGGCTGGGCGAAAAGCTGCTGGGCCACCGAAATGGTGTCGACCATCCCCTGGTTGAGCCGCTCGCGCATCTCGGAGAGCTCGTCGATGAGCTGCTGGCGCACCTGTTCCAGCGTGCGCCCACGGAACTGCTCATTGAGCACCGCTGCTGCGCGCCGCAGGTCTTCGGCGGGGATGTTGCGGCCCAGGTGCACCACGCGGTTCTGCACCTCGCGGTCGTCAAACACCATGATGGCCAGCATGCGCTGCTCGGACAACGGCAGGAACTCGATGTGCGTCAGGGAAGCCGGGCGCGGCACCTGCAGCGAAACCACGCCGGCCATCTGCGTCACATTGGACAGCAGCTGCGAGGCCGTGGACAGCAGCGTGCGCGCATCGGCGGCAGCCTCCAGGCTGCTGCGCAGCGCGTCTGCGGCATGGGCTTCCAGCGGCTGCACTTCCAGCAGCGTGTCGATGAAGAAGCGGTATCCCTTGGGCGTGGGCACGCGGCCGGCCGAAGTATGCGGCGAGCTCACGAAACCGCAGGCCTCAAGGTCAGCCATCACGTTGCGGATGGTCGCCGAACTCAGCGCCATGCCCGAATCGCGCGACAGGGTGCGCGAACCCACCGGCTGCCCGTCGCGGACATAACTCTCGATGAGCACCTTCAGCAGCTGCTGGGCGCGCTCGTTCAAGGGGTGGTCGTCGTGGCGTTCCGGGATGTTGGGCATGGTGGAGGGCCATGACGCTAGCGGCGCACCCAATCCCGGTCAAGTTGCGACAAAAGCCTCCGCCGCAGGATGGCCGGCGCCATTACACTTACCGCCGGCATGTCCGCCCAGATCACCACCTGCGCCCTGCTCGGGCGCTTCGAAGAGCGCACCGTGGGAGAAACGGCCGCCGCCCTGCTGCCGCACCTGGCGCGGCGCGGCCTCACAGTCCTCGTCCAGCAGTCCGCGCCGCAATCCATCACCGTCGGCGCCCGCCCCGTGTCCGACGCCGAACTGGTGTCCGGCGCCCAGCTGGCCATCGTGATCGGCGGCGATGGCTCGCTGCTGTTCGCGGCGCGCCTGTTCGCCGGCAGCGACGTGCCCATGCTGGGCATCAACCGTGGCCGCCTGGGCTTCCTCACCGACGTGATGCCCCAGGACATGTTCCGCTGCGTGGATGAGGCGCTGGCCGGCAACTGCACGCCCGACCGCCGCAACCTGCTCGGTGCACGCCTTGCCGCGCCCGATGGCAGCGTGGTCAGCCAGCTGGCCCTCAATGACGTGGTGCTGGCGAAATGGGAGACCGGCCGTATCCTGGACTTCGAGACCCAGGTCAATGGCCGCTTCGTGAACACCCATGGCGGCGACGGCCTGGTGGTGGCCAGCTCCACCGGCTCCACCGCGTACGCACTGTCGTGCGGGGGCCCCATCATCGATCCGTCGCTTGACGTGCTGGTGGTAGTGCCCATCTGCCCTCATACGCTGGCCGACCGGCCCATTGTCGTTTCGGGTCGCAGCACCATCACCGTGCTGCTGCACGAGCGTTACGAAACGCGCGCCCAGGTGACCTGCGATGGCGTGGTGCTCGGCGAGATGACCGCCGGGCACCGGCTCGAGATCCATCCCACCGGACAGCACATCACCCTGCTGCATCCGCCCGGTTACGACTACTTCCGCCTGCTGCGCTCCAAGCTGCACTGGGGACGCGGGGCCGGCGGCCACGAGCGCTGAAGGCACATGCTGACCCATATCCACATCCGCGACCTGGCCATTGTCGAATCACTGGAACTGGAGTTCGCCCGGGGCCTGACGGTGCTCACGGGCGAGACCGGCGCCGGCAAGTCCATCATCGTCGATGCGCTGACACTGGCCGCAGGCAACCGGGCGGATGCCGGGCAGGTCCGCGCCGGCGCGGCGCGGGCCGAGATTGCAGCCAGCTTCGACATCGCCGGCGCACCGGCCGCGCTGCGTGCATGGCTGGACGAGGCGGCGATCGAGGCCGGGGATGAGCTGCTGGTGCGCCGGGTCATCGGCGCCGACGGCCGCTCGCGCGCCTTCCTCAATGGCCAGGCCGTGCCGCTGCAGCAGCTGAAGGAAGTCTGCGGCTTCCTGCTCGACGTGCATGGCCAGCACGAATTCCAGTCGCTGGTGCGGCCCGCGGCGCAGCGCGAGCTGCTCGACAAATACGGCCGGCTCGAGGCGCGTACCGATGAAGTGGCAGCGGCGCATGCGCACTGGCGCAAGCTGGACGCCAGCCTGCAGGAAGCCCAGGCGCGCATGCGCGACCGCGATGCACGGCTCGACCTGCTGCGTTTCCAGGCCGATGAATTCGCGGCGCTCGACCTGCAGCCCGGCGAGATCGAGGCGCTGGTCACCGAGTCCTCGCGGCTTGCCAACCGCGGCCGGCTGCTGGCAGCCACGCAGCTGGCCTCGCAGCTGCTGTTCGAGGGCGATGACACCGCGCAGGCCAGGCTGGCACGCGCCCAGGCAGCACTGCGGCCCCTCGCCGGTGTCGATGCGGAACTGGCCGACATCCTGCCGCTGCTCGATGAGGCGGCCATCCGCATCACCGAGGCAGCGCGTGCCCTCACCCGTTACGCCGGCACGCTCGACCTGGATGATGCCCGCCAGGCCGTGGTGGAACGTCGCCTGGCGGCCGCCGAGGAGCTGGCACGCAAGCACCGCGTGCGCAGCACCGAGCTGCCCGCAAGGCGCGAGGCCCTGCTGGCCGAGCTTGAGGCGCTGGAAACCGCCGGCGCCACCGAAGCCCAGCTGAGCAGCGACTGCGGCACCGCACTTGCCCGCTGGCGCAAGCTGGCGGAGGAGATCTCCGTGGCGCGTACCGCTGCTGCCGAAACCTTCAGCAAGGAAATCAGCGCACGCATGCAGCAGCTGGGCATGGCCGGGGGCCATTTCCAGGTCGCCGTCACGCCCCAGCCCGACGCCCCGCCCGCTGCACACGGCATGGACGCAGTGGAGTTCCTCGTCACCGCCAACCCCGGCCAGCCGCCGCGTCCCCTGGCGCGCGTGGCTTCCGGTGGCGAACTGGCGCGCCTGTCACTGGCGGTGCAGGTGGCCTGTGTGGCCGACGAGAAGCGGTGCATGGTGTTCGACGAGGTGGACTCCGGCATCGGAGGCGCCATCGCCGAGGTGATCGGGCGCCAGCTGCGTGCACTGGGCGTGACCGGCCAGGTGCTCTGCGTCACCCATCTGCCGCAGGTGGCCGCGCAGGGCCACCAGCAGCTGATGGTCAGCAAGTCCAGCAGCGGTGGACATACCCGCACCCAGCTGGCGCGGCTGGCCGGCCGGGAGCGGGTACAGGAGATCGCGCGCATGCTGGGCGGCACGGTGGTCACCAGCAAGGCGGTGGCGCATGCACAGGAGATGCTGTCCGCTGCCGAGAATGCGGACCAGGAGACGGCGCGGATCAGGCGCCCGCGGGCGCGCAGCGCTCAGCCGTGATGATGGGCCTTGCGCGGGGCCCCGCCCGTGCGGGACCGGCAGTTCGCGCAGCGGCCGTAGAGGATCATCGAATGGTCGAGCAGCTCGTAGCCGCGCTCCCGGGCGATGCCCTTCTGCCGCTCCTCGATGGAGCTGTCGACGAATTCCTCCACCTTGCCGCACTCGATGCACACCAGATGGTCGTGGTGGTCCCCCCGGTTCAGCTCGAAGACGGCCATGCCGTTCTCGAAATGGTGGCGGGTGACCAGCCCCGCGGCCTCGAACTGGGTGAGCACGCGGTAGACCGTGGCGAGGCCAATGTCCTCGTTGGACTTGAGCAGGGACTTGTAGATGTCTTCGGCCGACTGGTGGCGCGAGGCGCCGTCCTCGAGGATTTCCAGGATCTTCAGCCGGGGAAGCGTGACCTTCAGCCCCGCATTGCGCAGGTCTTTGCCTTCCAATTGGGCAGGCTCCGCATGTCAGGTAATATGTGCAGTCTACTATGAGCGGCAATGCCATGCGAACCATCAAGTTTCCCGCGCGCGCGGCGCTGCTCGCGCTGCTGGCCCTGTGCACCGGCTGCCTCTACCGCATGGAGGTCCAGCAGGGAAACCAGCTTGATCCCTCCCAGGTGGAGCAGCTCACCACCGGCATGACGCGCACGCAAGTGCTCTACCTGCTCGGCACCCCGATGGTGCCCTCCGGTTTCGACAACGAGCGCTGGGACTACTACCACTACCGCGACAACGGCCGCGGCCAGGGTCGCATGGCCAGCATGACGCAGCGGATCACCGTCTGGTTCAAGGACGACAAGGTCGAGCGCATCGAGAACAGCGCGCCGCCGGCTGCCACTTCCGGCCCGGCGCCGGCCGCGGAAGCCGCGCAGGGCAGCTAGCGCGGAGTGTGCGGAGCCGCGGCGCCCTCTTCCCGGGCCCGCGCAACGAAGGCATCCACCAGCGAGGTGGCCAGCCGTTCCACTACCGGACCCAGCGCCATTGCAGCCAGGTTGCCATGCGGCTCGAAAGCCAGGTCCAGTTCCACCCGGCAGCCATGCAGCGCGCCCGCATTCAGCGGGGCCAGCGTCCAGCTGCCATTGAGGCTCTTCAGGGGCCCGGCCTCCAGCTGCATGTCGATGCGACCCGGCGGATGCAGGCTGTTGCAGGTCGAGAAGGTGGTCTTCATCAGGCCGCTGCCCACCGTGAGTTCGGCGCGCAGCCGCGCGGGCGTGTGCTCCAGCACGCGGGCGCTGCTGCAGCCGGGAACAAAATCAGGATAGCGTTCGACGTCGTTGATGAGATCGAACATGCGCTGCGGGCTCACGCCCACCAGCGCCGAGCGGCGGATGTGACGCATGCCGCATAATAGCGCATGGCCAGACCTGCCACTGACAAGCCCGCGCTGATCGCCGAGAACCGCAAGGCGCGGCATGAATACTTCATCGAGGAGCACTTCGAGGCCGGCGTTTCGCTCACCGGCTGGGAAGTGAAGTCCCTGCGCGCCGGGCGCGTGCAGCTGGCCGAGAGCTACGTGATCGTGCGCCAGGGCGAAGTGTTCCTCTCCGGCGCGCACATCACGCCGCTGAACTCTGCCTCCACGCATGTCATCACCGACCCGGTGCGCCTCAGGAAGCTCTTGCTGCACCGGGCAGAGATCGACCGGCTCGTGGGTGCAGTGGAGCGCACGGGCTACACGCTGGTGCCGCTCGAACTCTACTGGAAGTCCGGTCGCGCCAAGCTGAAGGTGGGACTGGCCAAGGGCAAGAAGCAGCACGACAAGCGCTCCAGCGAAAAAGATCGCGACTGGCAGCGTGATCGTGCACGGCTGCTGCGGGCACGCTGAGCAACTGCATCAATCTGGTGCTTTCCTGCGCGTGGTGCCCGTGATTGGTGCATCACTTAAAGTGTGATCTGAAACGAGCGCGATGCAGCGCGGACTTACAGAATCTGCCTCATTCAGTCCGCCTGCATCGCATGACCATCCAGTCCACTTCCGTTTCTGCGGTCCCTCCTGCCGGGAACCCCAATGCGCGCGAGACGGCGCGCATGCTGCACACACTGCTGGCGAACATCGATGGCATGGTCTATCGGTGCCTGCATGATGCGCACTGGACGATGGAGTTCGTGAGCGAGGGCTGCTTCGCCCTCACCGGCTACCAGGCCGAGGAGCTTCTGCTCAACAGCCGCATCTCCTACGAGGAACTCACCTGCGATGAAGACCGCACGCATGTGCGCAGCGCCATCGATGCCGCGCTGGCCAGCCGGCAGCGCTTCGAAGTGGAGTACCGCATCCGCCATCGCAGTGGCGGCGAGCGATGGGTGTCCGAGCGCGGGGTGGGCCTGTATGCGCCGGATGGACGGGTGCTGGCCGTCGAGGGCATCGTGCAGGATATCAGCGTGCGGCAGGCCACCTGGCGTGCGCTGCGTGACGCAGAGCGCCGCTACCGCAGCCTGTTCGACAACGCCATCGAAGGCATCTTCCGCACCTCGCCCGACGGCCGCTACCTCGACGCCAACCCCGCCCTGGCCCGCATCTACGGCTTCGAGTCCGAGGCGCAGCTGATCAGCTCGATGCGCAACATTGGCGCCCAGCTCTACGTGGATCCCAATCGCCGCGCCGCCTTCATCGACGCGGTGCGGCGCGAAGGATCGGTGACCGGCTTCGAATCGCAGGTGCGCCGCCGCGACGGCCGACTGATCTGGATCTCGGAGAACGCACGCGCCGTGCGCAACGAGGACGGCGCCGTGGTGTGCTACGAGGGCACGGTGGAGGACGTCACCGCCCTGCGCCAGTACAAGGAACGCATCGAACGCCAGGCGCGCACCGACGAGCTCACGGGCCTTGCCAACCGTGCGCAGCTGCGCGAGCGGCTGGAAGACATGATCCGCCAGGCCGGGAACGACACGCACTTTGCCCTGGTATTCGTGGACCTGGACCGCTTCAAGTTCATCAACGACAGCATGGGCCACCACGCTGGTGACGAGCTGCTGTGCGTGATGGCGCGCCGCCTCGGCGAAGTTGCCCCTGCCGGCTCCACCGTTGCCCGGGTGGGTGGCGATGAATTCGTGCTGCTGGTGCCGGCAGCCGACGAAGGTGCCGCGCGACTGCTCACGCGCCAGATCCTGCGCGCCACCAGCGAGCCCTGGCATTTCAACGGCAACGAGCTGCGCGTGCACGGCAGCGTCGGGGTGGCGCTGTACCCGGAGCATGGCCGCGATCCGGAAGTGCTGCTGAAGAACGCCGACGCTGCCATGTACCTGGCCAAGGAGCAGGGTCGCAGCACACTGCGCTTCTTCAGTGCCGAGCTGCGCCAGCAGCTGGCCGAGCGCCTGGCCGCCGAGCAGCGGCTGCGCGAGGCCATCCGCTGCGAGCAGCTGCTGCTGCACTTCCAGCCGCGGGTGGAACTGGCGAGCGGCCGCGTGGTGGGCACCGAGGCACTGGTGCGCTGGCAGGCTCCGGACGGACCACTGGTATATCCGGCCAGCTTCATTGCCGTCGCCGAGGAGACCGGACTGATCGTGGACATCGGCCGCTACGTCATGCGTGCGGCCTGCGCGCAGGCGCGCCGCTGGCACGACGCCGGCTACCGCGACCTGGTCACCTCCATCAATGCCAGCCCGCGCGAGCTGCAGCAGGAGCAGTACGCCGACCAGGTGCTCGCCGCGCTCAAGGAGTTCGGACTGCCGCCGGGCGCGCTGGAAATCGAGATCACCGAGAGCATGGTGGTGCAGGATGCACCGCGCCTGATCCGCATGCTCAACCGCCTGCAGGAGGCCGGTGTGCAGATCGCCATTGATGACTTCGGCACCGGCTATTCCAACCTGCGCTACCTGCAGCGCTTTCCGGCGCAGCGCCTGAAGATCGATCGCTCCTTCATCACCGACATCCTGCGCAGCCAGGAGGACACCGCCATCGTGCGCGCCATCATCACGCTGGGGCACAACCTCGGCATGAAGGTGGTGGCCGAAGGCGCCGAGCTGCCCGGGCAGATCCAGCGGCTGCGCGAGCTGGGCTGCGATGAGATGCAGGGCTTCACCATGGGCCGGCCGGTGCCGGCTGCGCAGCTGGAGCGACGGCTCGCGGCCCAGCGCTGAGGCCCGCCGCAGCCGCGCTGCCGGCGGGGTCCGGTCGCGCTACCATCCGCCGCCGTGAGCCCGCCTTCCACCACCACCTCCATCCGTCTGACCCGGCTGCGCGAGCTGTGGGTGCATACCGGCACCGCCTGCAATCTTTCCTGCCCGTTCTGCCATGAGGGCAGCAAGCCGGGGGATGGGCGCATCGCCGCACCCACCCTGGCGCAGCTGGCGCCTTTGCTTGACGAGGCCGCAGCGCACGGCGTGGGACGCTTTGCATTCACGGGCGGCGAGCCGCTGATCCTCAAGGGGATACTGGAGATCCTGCTGCATGCGCTGCGCCTGCGGCCTGTGCTGGTGCTGACCAATGGCACCGCGCCATTCATCCGTCGTTCCCACCAGCTGGCGCTGCTGCGGGCGGCTGGCCACGAACTGACGTTCCGCGTCAGCATCGACTTCGCGGATGAAGCGCGGCATGACGCCGCACGGGGACTGAAGAACTTCCGCAAGGCCCTGGAGGGTCTGCGCCTGTTGCATGTGGCGGGATTCCCCGTGGGGATCACCCGGCAGCGCATGCAGGACGAGGATGCCGTGGCCGTGGAGGCGCAGTTCCGGCGACTGCTGCGAAAGCAGGGCTTGCCGGAAGACCTGCCAATTGTTCCCCTGCCTGACCTTGCGGCCTTCGGCGCTGTCGAGCTTCCAGGCCCCAGGACCGATGCAGGAACTCCAGGCGCACCTGCCATCCCGCCCCAGTGCAGTTCAGGCCGGATGCTGCTCATCAGGGACGGCGCCCCGCGTTTTCACGCCTGCCCGCTCACCGATGATGCAGAGCGATTCGATGCAGGCGCCTCATTGCAGGAGGCGCTTGCGGCCCGGGTGACCCCCGATCACCCGCGCTGCAAGCGCTGCCTGGACTGTGGCGTCGACTACGCAGGCGCAGGTCTCTAGAGCGCCACCTTCACCGCCACATAGAACCTGCGGCCGAAGGTGTCCTGGCCCACCACGCTGCTGCCCCGGGCATTGTTGCTGGCCGCCGGATTCCCCGGCACCTGGGTCACATTGAAGCGGTTCGGATCCCGGTCCAGCAGGTTGTCGATGCCGGCGCGTATCTCATAGCGCTGGTTGAATGCGATGCGGCCGAACAGGTCGAACAGGTCATAGCTCTTCACCGGCTGGGCGAATGGCGATGCGCTGGACGGCGGATCCAGCCCGGGCCGGTGCTGCCACCGCAGGCCCAGCGAGAACGGCCCGTTGGCGTATCCCAGCGTCGAGAACAGTTGCCAGTCGTAGTTGAAGCCGGCGTCCCACGTGCCCTTGCGCTCGGTATAGGGTGCGCCCGCGAACGGTGACTGCCTGAAGCTGCCCAGCTTGTTGTACTGGATATTGGCCGAGACCAGCCCGGGCACGAAGCCCAGGGTCATGCCCCAGTCCGCCTGCACATCGAATCCGTCGGTCTTGATGCCGCCGAGGTTGCGCGTCTGTGCGTTGTAGCGCCGGTCCGCGGCGGTGAAGAACGGTGAGATGTATTCGCGGCGGATCAGATCGCAATAGGGATTTCCGGCCGCCAGTTCGGCGCCGCTGTACGTGCCCGCCGCTTCCCCGACCAGCGGATTGAACTGGGGGTTGAGGCACTGCTGGTAGACCTGCGCGCCGGAGGGAACGCCGATGGCATCCTTCAGGTCGATGTCGTAGTAGTCGAATGACAAGGTCAGGCGGCGCAGCGCCTCCGCCTCGAACGGCGAGCGCAGCACCGCGCCGATGGTGATTGTATCGGCCGTCTCGGATCGCAGATCCGGGTTTCCGCCCTGTATGCCCAGCGTGAACGGGAAGGCGCCATTGGGCTGCGTCGGCCCGAACACGGTATTGCGGTACTCATCAGCGCTGGTCTCCCCTGGCACGTAGAAGTCCGCTGGCGCACCGTCGCGCACCATGAGGTACTGGCAGAGCGTCTGCACATTCAGGCGGTTGGGATTCTCAGGCCGGTTGCCCCATTCAGGCGTCGTGGTCCAGTTGCCGCAGCCGTCCTGGGCACCCTGGAGGGAGGCCGCGCCAATGGGCATGAACAGCTCATTGAGGTTCGGGGCGCGGGTCGCCTTCTGCACTCCGCCACGCAACGAGGCCCAGTCGTTGAGATTCCACACTCCCGTGACCTTCCACGTCGACTCCTGCCCGCCGTACTTGTAGTCGGAAAGCCGGTAGCCTGGATCGATCTCGAGCTTTTTCACCAGCGGCAGGCCCGAGAGCACTGGAATGGCCAGCTCGGCGTAGATTTCCCGCACATCGGTGCTGCCGTTGACGCCCAGCGGCAGGGCGATGTTGTTGACCACGTTGCCACTGGCCTGCTGGGCGCTGTAAGCCGCATCCGGCGAGAACGTGAACCGGTCAGAGCGATAGTCGGCGCCCGCCGCGAACTGGATGGGCCCTGCCCAGCCCTCCAGCAGCGTGCCCTGCACCGTCGCCTCCAGCACCTCCTCGCGGATGTTGGTGGTGTTGTTCATGCGCAGCGTGACCCAGTCCGAGCAGTCCTGCGACACGGACGGGGTGTTGTTGACGCTGCCGTCCGGGTTGAAGATGGGCAATCCCGAAGTGCAGCGGCCCGTTACCGTCAATGCTTCCGGGTTCTGCCAGCCGGCACCGTACTGGTCCGCCTGGAACAGCACCGCAACGCTCGACTCGGACAGGAAGCTCTCCGGCAGGTGCGCAACGACATTGGTGGAGCCATGGGAGCCGTAGATCTCCCAGCGCCAGTCGCGCAATGGCAGCCGGCCGCGGAACCCCGCGGTAACCTGGAAGATGTTGCTGGTGGTGTCCGTGCGGTAAGGCGGCAGGTAGTCCACGCCGCCTTCGTACGTCCAGCCGGGAATCTCGTCACCGTTCGGTCGCACGTATTCCGCACTGAGGCAGCCCGGGATGCAGGAGTTGAGCAGGTCGGCCAGCGGAGCCGGTACCGGATGCCGTGCCACGCCCTGCGGCGCCTGCCCGAAGGTGGGTGAATCCGGATCATCATAGGCCGGATCGTAGGGCACGGGGATCGCCCAGATGTTGAACAGGCTGACGTGGCCGCCACGTGCGACGGTGAAGGTCTGCGTGAAGCGGGCATCGGTGAACAGCTCGATGTCCCTTCCCAGATCGTAGTTCGTGGACGCAAACAGCGAGTAGCGTTCCAGCGGCACCGACAACCAGCTGTTCTGCCGGTCGTTGTAGCCCAGTGTGCCGTTGGGATTGATCTTGAAGCCCGACTCCCCGCCCAGCGGGCCGGTATAGGGATGATCCGGGTTCAGCGGGTCATTCGGATCGAACACATTGCCGTTCTGGTCGATGGAATAGCCCGTGCCGTTGTTCACCGGCAGCCACAGTGTGGGGCAGTTGCCGGGCCCCGCAGGTGTGCCGGGCGGGCTGCCGGGGGGCACCGGCCCGCGCGTGCAGCGAAACAGCGAGAGTCCGGCGATATTGGCCGCGGCACCGGCACTGGTGCCCGGATCGTTCCAGCCGGCGCGCACCCAGTCGCGATCCGCGCCATTGATGTCGCCGCGCGACGCATAGCTGCCACCGAACATCACATTGCCGCGACCGTCGGCGTAGTTGGTGCCCAGCAGCGCGCTGACCTGGTACTGCTCCCCGTCACCCTGCTGCGTCATTCCGTATTGAGCGTCGAACTGCGCACCCTCGAAATCCTTCCTGGAGATCAGGTTCACCACGCCGGAAATGGCGTCGGCGCCATAGACAGCCGCGGCGCCGCCGGAGATCACTTCCACGCTCTGGATGGCGGCAGAAGGGATGGTGTTGAGATCCACCGTGAGGTTACCGTTCACTGGCTGAACCCGCCGGCCATCCACCAGCACCAGGTTGCGATTGGAGCCCAGGCCGCGCAGGTTGACCGTCGCCGCTCCCGGGGCGGCGGTCGGCGAAGGAAACGGCGTGGATGAGCCGCTGTTGGACTGGGCGCCCGCAGAAGGCGCGAATTGCGGCAATTGCTGCAGGGCCGCCTCGATGCCCACGCTACTGCGGTCTTCAAGCGTTTCCGATTGCACGGTCACGATCGGAGTCTGTGCTTCGTAATCGCGGCGCACGATGCGCGAGCCTGTCACCACGACTTCGTCGAGCTCCTGGTCGGCAGTCGGCGACGATTCTGCTGCCCAAGCAGCCCCCGGATCGACTGCCAGGGCCAGCGCAATGACCCAATGGGCCATCGCATAACCCCTCGCACGCACGCTTGCAGATCGGTTCATGGCCGTTCCCCCCCGTTGTGGCGACACAGGAGGTGTTGATACCGCGCCGATTAGCTTCCAGATCGTGCGGGCGCTATAATCCTTTCGGACCTCAAGTTAATGGGGGCGACCAGCTTCGACGTGGGTTGCGAAGCTTCAGTGGCGTACCGAGGTGCATGGGTCCTCGTAAAACTCTTGTGCAAATCTTAGTTGCCAACGACGACAACTACGCTCTGGCGGCTTAATCCCGCCTAACCTCCGACCCGCTGGTGCCTGTGCCACGGACCCGGGGGACGCGCTCACAGGATCGCTATGTACCGTGCTACGGGATGCATAGTTAAGAGACACCGTTAGCTGGCCAAGCGTCTTCCCTGCTGCTCGGGTAGCGTGAGGTGAGAACCCAAAGAGACAGCTACGTACGTAGAAGCTGAAGTGTAGTGCTTGCGGACGCGGGTGCGATTCCCGCCGCCTCCACCAATCCCGCCGCCCGGCAATTCGGGCGGCGGTCTTCAATCCAGCGGGCGGAACTTTGCCGAGTTGCGTGCCATCAGGCGCAGCAGCAACGATGAGGGCACCACCTTTCCCGCCAGCCTCACCAGCTTGTAGCGCCAGCCTGGCACCGCGAGTACCTGGCCTCGTGCCAGCGCATCGATGCCCACGCGCGCCACGTCTTCCGCGTCGAGCCAGATCCACGAAGGCATGCCGTCCATCATGGCGCGAGCTCCACTCACGTCGTGGAACTCCGAGCGCGTGAAGCCCGGGCAGAGCGCGGTGGCATGCACACCACGGTCGGCGTTCTCCAGCGCCAGCGATTCGCTGAATCGCACCATGAATGCCTTGGCCGGTGCATACAGCGTCTGGCCATCCGCACCGGGGACGAGCGCCGCCACCGAGGCCACATTGAGGATGCCGCCATGACCATGCGCGCGGATATCCGGCAGCAATCGCCAGGTCAGCTCACTCACCGCGCCGATCATTACCTGCAGGAAGGCCGCATGTGTCGGCCAGTCGCTGCGCAGATAGCGCCCCGACACGCCATAGCCGGCGTTGTTGACCAGCACGCGCACCTGCAGGCCGCGGCGATGGATCTCCTCCACCAGCGCGGCAGGTGCCGTCGCATCGGCCAGGTCAGCAACGATCACTTCCACCGGCACGCCGGCACGCAGCTCGAGCGCCAGTTGCTGCAGGCGCGCCTCGCGCCGCGCCGTGAGTATCAGCGGCACGCCTCGACGTGCGTACTCGCGCGCTATCGCAGCACCGATCCCGCTGGAAGCGCCGGTGACCAGTGCGTGGCCGCTGTGTGGACTGGTTGGCATCATGCGGATGATAGTCCGCCTGTAGGCCGAGTCGGACGCCATGAGGGGCGCATCACCACCGGGCAATGGCGCTAGCATCCTCCGCAGGAACCATCACGGAGAACAATCATGAACTGGCTCATCGTGATTCTCGTCGGTGCACTGGTCGGCTGGGTCGCCAGCCTGATCATGAAGACCGATGCCCAGATGGGAGCCGTTGCCAACATCCTGGTGGGCATCGTGGGTTCGGCACTGGGATTCTGGATTGCCGGTGCGCTGGGCGTTGCAGCCAGCGGTGGCATCGTGCGCTTCCTCATCGCGCTGGCCGGCGCGGTGCTGCTGATCTTCCTGCTGCGGATACTGGGTGTGTTCGGCGGGCGCCGGGCCTGAAACCCCCGGCAGACTGTCCCGGCGCCGGGCTTACGGACCCCAGTAAACCTCGGCCTCGGGATGTTGCAACGCCAGCAGCGCAGTCACCGGCAAGTGGCCGGCCGAACCTTCGCGGGAAGCCTGGGCGAGCACCTCGTGCTTGGGCCTTCCGCCGGCCAGCAGGAACAGGCGGCGCGTCTGGCGCAGTGCTGCCAGATTCAGCGAGATCCTTGACGCCGGCGCCGCAGGCGCAAGCATGGCCACGCACCCGGGCCGGCCATCCGGGTCCAGCGCCCGCCCCAGTTGCGGATTATCGGGGAACAATGAGGCGAAATGACCGTCCTCGCCCATTCCCAGCACCACGGCATCAAGGGGCCATGACATTTCCTGCAGCGACTGCCAGACGGCATTCACTGCCTCACCCGCAGTTGCCGAGCCCTCGTACAAGGGAAAAAAGCGCGCCGCCCGCGCCCGCCCCTGCAGCAGTTCCGCCCGCAGCAGCCGGGCGTTGCTCGCGGCATCCTCCTCCGGCACCCAGCGCTCGTCGGTCAGCGTAACTGCCACGCGGGCCCAGTCCAGCGGTGCGTCGCGCAATGCCCTGAACAGCGGCTCCGGCGTACGGCCGCCTGCCACGGCCAGGCTCGCCACCCCGCGCGCAGCCAGCCCGTGCCGCAAGGCTGCGATGACTTCGTCCGCCAATGCCGCTGCCGCCCCGGGCAGGTCATGGTGGCGGAAGAGGATCAACCCTCGCCGCTCCACTCGAAGCCGTCGCGGCTGATCAGCGCGCTGGCCGTCGCCGGCCCCCAGCTGCCTGCGGTGTAGAGCTTGGGTGCCCGGTCATGCTGCTGCCAGCCACGGCGGATGGGATCGATCCAGCCCCAGGCCGCATCCAGCTCGTCGCGTCGCATGAACAGCGTGAGGTTGCCCTTGATGATGTCGGTGAGCAGGCGCTCATAGGCATCCAGCTGCCGCACCTTGAAGCTGCCGGCGTAGTCCAGCGACAGGTCCACCGGCTTCAGCAGCATGGTCTCGCCAGGGCTCTTCGCGTGCACGGTGAGCGTGATGGCATCGCGCGGCTGCAGCGCGATGGTGAGGCGGTTCGGACTGCGGCCGGAAGTCTCGAAGATGGCATGCGGCACATCCTCGAAGGTGATCACGATCTCGCTGAGCTTCTCCTGCAGGCGCTTGCCAGTACGCAGGTAGAAAGGCACACCGGCCCAGCGCCAGGTATCGATCTCGGCCTTCAGCGCCACGAAGGTCTCGGTGGTGGAGTCGGCAGGCACGCCCTCCTCCTCCATGTAACCGGGCACGGGCTTGCCGGCGGCAGCCCCGGCCTTGTACTGGCCGCGCACGGTCTTGGCCAGTACGTCGGTGCCGGCGATGGGACGCAGCGCGCGCAGTACCTTGAGCTTCTCGTCGCGCATGGCATCTGCCTGGCTGCTGGCCGGCGGTTCCATTGCGATGATGCACAGCAGCTGCAGCAGGTGGTTCTGCACCATGTCGCGCAGCGCGCCGGTCTGGTCATAGAACGGCCCGCGCCCCTCCACGCCAAGCGTCTCGGCCACGGTAATCTGCACATGGCGGATGCGGCCACGCTTCCACAGCGGCTCGAACAGCGCATTGCCGAAACGCAGCGCCAGCAGGTTCTGCACGGCCTCCTTGCCGAGGTAATGGTCGATGCGGAAGATCTGCGACTCGCTGAAGTGTGCGGCCACATGCTGGTTGATCTGCGTCGCGGAGGCGAGGTCCTGCCCCAGCGGCTTCTCCAGCACGATGCGCGACTGCGGCGTGGCAAGGCCTGCAGAGCCGATCGCATCGCTGATGCCCATGAACAGCGTGGGCGCTGTCGAAAGGAAGAAGATGCGCGTGACCTGCTCACGACCGCGCAGGAACCCGGCCAGTGCGGCGAAGCTCTCCGGCCGCCCTGCATCCACCGCGAGGTAATGCAGGTGCGCGGCGAAGCCCGCCCACTTCACTTCATCGAAACTCTCGGCGGCGTACTGCCGGCAGCTCTGCGCCACCTCGGCCTGGAAAGCCTCGCGGGAGCGCTCGCCCCTGGCGATGCCGGCGATGCGCGCGCCAGGCGGAAACTGGCCCGCCACGAAGCGGCGATACAGTGCCGGCAGCAGCTTGCGCATCGCAAGGTCTCCGGTACCGCCGAAAAGGGCCAGGTCGAAATCCTGCAATGTTTCCATCACTGCATTCTGCGTCAGCGGATGGAGCATGGACAACCGCGCTGCGCTCGCCCAGTATGCGTGTCATGAGCACGTCGCGTGCCCAGGCACATCCAACTGTTGTAGACGTCACCCGGCGCATCATCGATCGCAGCCGGGCCAGTCGCACGGAATACCTGCAGCGCATGCATGCTGCCCGCCACGATGGCACTGCCCGCGCACGCCATGGCTGCGCCAACCTCGCCCACGGTTTCGCCGGCGCCGGCCCCGACAAGACAGCGCTGCGCAGCTCGCCCTGGCCGGACATCGCCATCGTCTCGGCCTACAACGACATGCTTTCGGCCCACAAGCCCTACGAGCGTTATCCACCGCTGATCCGCGCGGCCGCGCGCGATGCCGGTGCCGTCGCGCAGTTCGCCGGCGGCGTGCCGGCCATGTGCGATGGCGTGACCCAGGGCACCGACGCCATGGACCTGTCGCTGTTCAGCCGCGACACCATCGCCATGGCCACCGCCATCGCGCTGTCGCACAACATGTTCGACGCCGCGCTGCTGCTGGGCATCTGCGACAAGATCGTGCCGGGCCTGTTCATCGGGGCTGCCGCCTTTGGCCACCTGCCGGTGCTGTTCGTGCCGGGCGGCCCGATGCCTTCGGGCATCCCCAATCCCGAGAAGTCCCGCGTTCGCAACCTCTATGCGCAGGGCAAGGCCACACGCGAGGAGTTGCTGGAAGCCGAAGCCGCCAGCTACCACGACGAGGGCACCTGCACCTTCTACGGCACGGCCAACAGCAACCAGATGATGATGGAGGTGATGGGACTGCACCTGCCAGGCGCCGCCTTCGTGCCGCCGCACGACCCGCTGCGCGATGCGCTCACCATCGAGGCCACGCGCCGCGCCGCGAAACTCAGCGGCCCGGCCGGAGGCACGCTCACCATGGCGCAGATGATCGACGAGCGCAGCGTGGTCAATGCCATCGTCGGCCTGATGGCCACCGGTGGTTCCACCAACCACACCATCCACCTGGTGGCGATGGCGCATGCCATGGGCATCCACATCAACTGGGATGATTTCAACGACCTCTCGGCGGTGGTGCCGCTGCTGGCGCGCATCTATCCCAACGGCAAGGCCGACGTGAACAATTTCCATGTCGCCGGCGGCATGGCCTTCCTGGTGCGTGAACTGCTCGATGCCGGCCTGCTGCACGAGGACATCACCACCGTTTTCGGCGGCGGCCTGCGGGCCTACGCAAAGGAGCCCTGGCTGGGTAATGCGGGCCTGGCCTGGCGTGACGCGCCGGAGCAGAGCCGCGATACGGAGGTGCTGCGCGGCATGGCCGATGCCTTCAGCCCCGAAGGCGGGCTCAAACTGCTGCGCGGCAACCTGGGACGCGCCGTCATCAAGGTGTCGGCCGTACGGCCGGAGCACCAGGTGGTCGAGGCTCCGGCGCAGGTATTCACCAGCCAGCAGCAGGTGCTTGAAGCCTTCCGCGCGGGGCACCTCGAGCGTGACGTGGTGGTGGTGCTGCGCGGCCAGGGTCCACGCGCCAACGGCATGCCTGAACTGCACAAGCTCACGCCCGCGCTGTCGGTGTTGCAGGCAAAGGGTCATCACGTAGCCCTGGTCACCGACGGCCGCATGTCGGGGGCTTCCGGCGTCGTGCCCTCCGCCATCCATGTCAGTCCGGAAAGTGTCTGCGGTGGCCCGCTGGGTCGCGTGCGCGACGGCGACCTGATCCGCCTGGACGCGCCGGCCGGCAGGCTCGAGGCACTGGTGGGCGAAGCCCAGTTCGCGGCACGGCCCATCGACAGCACGCCGGCGCCGGGCAGTAGCCAGGGCTGCGGCAGGGAACTGTTTGCCACCTTCCGCGCCCACGCCACCGATGCTGAATCCGGCGCGAGAGCCTGCAATCCATGAATGACGCACTGCTTGCCATCCTGCGACGGGCGCCCGTGGTCCCCGTGATCGTGCTGGAGGATCCACAGCAGGCCGCACCACTGGCCGAAGCCCTGGTGGCCGGCGGACTGCCGGTGCTCGAGGTCACGCTGCGCACATCCGCGGCGCTGCAGGCCGTGAAGCTGATGCGGGAGGCCGCTCCCGCGGCCGTGGTCGGCGTGGGCACCATCACCACACCGGAGCAGTTCGCTGTGGCCCGCGACGCCGGCGCGCAGTTCGGCGTCTCGCCAGGGTGCACGCCGGAACTGGCCACAGCAGCGGCCAGTTCCGGCCTGCACTGGTTGCCCGGCGTGATGACGCCCAGCGAGGTCCTGCAGGCCCAGGCGCAGGGATACACGCTCTGCAAGCTGTTCCCCGCACAACAGGCGGGCGGCACCGACATGCTCAAGGCACTGCACGCCATTCTTCCTGCCATCCGCTTCTGCCCCACCGGCGGCATCTCGCGCAGCAATGCCGCCGAGTACCTCGGGCTTCCCAATGTGGTGTGCGTGGGCGGCTCCTGGGTGGTGCCGCGCGACCTGGTCAGGAAGGGGAACTGGGCCGCGATCCAGGCGCTCGCCTCCGAAGCGGCCGCGCTGCCCCGCAGCCTGTCCTGATCTCAGGCGGAGACCGCCTCGTCGGCCGCTTCGGCGGGCAGGCCTGCCTGGGCCCGCGCGGCCTGCAGCGCGTCGAGGTCGCTTTCCAGCAACTGGAAGATCCGCTGGGCCACCTTCAACAGGGTGCGCCGCTCATCCGGCGTCATCAGCTCCACGAGCCTGAGCTGGTCGCGCTGTACCTGCGGCATGATGCGCCCATGCACTTCGCGGCCTTCAGTGGTGATGAATACGTGGAAACGGCCCGCGCCGGGACGTTCACCTGCGGCGCCTTCGCGGGCCGGCAGCATGGCCGTATCGACCAGCCCCTTGCCCTGCGCGATGCGCAGCGCACGACTCACCTGTGCCTTGTCCATCGCAGTGAGTTCGGCGATGCGCGCGAAGCGGATGGGCGAGAATTCGGCGACCGTGGACAGCAGCCGCCATTCAGGCATCGAAAGGCCCCATGGATCCAGGTAGCGGTTCACCAGGGCCTGCTTCACGCCGGCCGCCAGGCTCATCAGGTGGAATGCCGGAAAGTCATGGAATCGCAAACGCTCGCCCCGCGCCCCCGGAGATGCCCAGTTCCTCGCCGTCTCCTCCCAGTTCATCCCGTTCCCTTCCCTGCATCGTGTGCCGAATGGATTATTGTTGTGAGCGAATCTAATCCCTCCGGAAAACGAACTCCATCTGCCATCGTCTTTACGTTATGGCTTCGCTCGAGCCTGATGAGGAAAAGGCAGCGCAAGACATGAAGCGGCTGGCCGATGCGTACCTGTGCACGACCTACCGGGTGTGGGCACCGGGAGGCGAGTTGCAGCTGCGCGTGGGAAGCGAGAACCGGGAACTGGCGAAGCTGCTCAGGGAGGCCTGGGTACAGGGCGCTGCCCTGCTTACAGCCTGGAATCCAGGCAGCCGTCCCTGCAGCCGGGACGCAAACGAATCAGCGCAGCAGCGTCTGCTGGGGGAACTGGCACAGGCCGGACATCCCTGCCTGCGTGCGCGCAATGAACCGGATGCCCCTGGCGGCCCCGGTGAAGACTGGACGGAAGAAAGCGTGCTGGCGCTGGATCTCACATTGCCAGCTGCCCGCGCACTGGCTTTGCGCTACGGGCAGGTGGCTTTCCTGTGGATCGACACGCATGCCACGCCGCAGCTGGAGATGGCTGCGGCGGGCCGTTAGCGCCAGGCCGTCGTCAGGCCTTGCGGGCCTCCGCCCACGCGGCAAAGCTGCTGCCGGAGGCGGCCAGCTCGCTGAGCAGCTTCGCGGGCTGCCAGTCGCGCGCAAGACCCGTGTTCGCGTACTTCTTCAGCCCCGCAACGACGGTATCGAGGCCGATCTGGTCGGCGTAGAACATCGGTCCACCGCGGCGACGAGGGAAGCCGTAGCCGGAGGTGTAGACCACGTCGATGTCACCGGGTCGCAGCGCCACGCCTTCCTCGAGCAGCTTGGCGCCCTCGTTGATCATGGCGTAGATGCAGCGCTCGGTGATCTCCTGGCGCGACGGCGGCGTGGCCCGTGCCACACCCAGCTTGCGGCCCTCTTCGGCGAGCAGCTTCAGCGCATCCTCATGGCGCAGCCGCTCGCGCGAGCCCGCCTCGTAACGGTAGTAGCCCTTGCCGGTCTTCTGCCCCAGCCAGTTCTGGTCGAACAGTACCTGCGAGGCCCGGTAGAACGTCGGATCATCCTTGGGAACCTGGTCCGGATTCGCACGGCGCACCTTCACGCCCACGTCCACGCCGGCCATGTCGTACACGGCGAGGATGCCCATGGCCATGCCGAATTCCTCCAGCGCGCCATCGACATCCGCCGGATCGGCACCTTCCAGCACCATGCGCTCGGCCTCGCGGCCATAGGGATCCATCATGCGGTTGCCGATGAAGCCGTAGCTCACCTTCGACAGCACGCCCACCTTCTTCAGCTTCTTGGCCAGCGCGAACGCGGTGGCCAGCACCTCGTTGGTGGTGCTGCTGGTGCGCACGATCTCCAGCAGCCGCATCACGTTGGCGGGGCTGAAGAAGTGCAGGCCCACCACGTCGCCGGGTCGCTTCGTCGCGGTGCCGATCTCGTTGATGTCGAGCGTGGAGGTGTTGGTGGCGATGATGCCGCCCGGCTTCATCACGCGGTCCAGTTCGCTGAAGATCTTCTTCTTCAGGGCCATGTCCTCGAACACCGCCTCGATGGCGAGGTCGACGCCGGAGAGGTCATCGTACTGCGTGGTGGGCGTAATCAGGCCCATGCGCTTCTCGACGTCCTGCGGGCTCATCTTGCCGCGCTTGACGCTCACGTCGTAGTTCTTGCGGATGGTGGCGAGGCCGCGATCGAGCGCAGCCTGGTCCACGTCCACCAGCTTCACGGCGATGTCGGCATTGGCGAAGGCCATGGCGATGCCGCCGCCCATGGTGCCGGAGCCGATCACGGCGCAGCTCTTGATCTCGCGCGGCTTGTCGGCGGCGGACACGCCCGGCACATCGGCCACGCGACGCTCGGCGAAGAACAGGTGGCGCATCGACTTGGATTCGGGCGTCGACAGCGAACCATCGCTCAGCGCTTCCTCGACGGCCTGGCCACGGGCGAACGGCAGTTCCCAGGACGCACGCACGGCGGCGATGTCCAGCTCCGGGGTGATCATGCCGCGGTGCTGCTTGGCAGCCTGGGCACGGAAGGTGGCGATCTCCTCCTCGCTCAGTGGAGTGACCTTGGCATCACAGGCACGGCGCGGGCCCTTGCCGGCGGCAACCAGCTGCTTCGCATAGGCAATGGCTGCAGTGCGCGGATCCCCTTCAAACACCTCATCGACAAGGCCCAATGCCTTGGCGTCGGCGGCGCCCACCGGACGGCCGTCCAGGAACATCGACAGGGCCTTGGAGGCACCGATGAGGCGCGGCAGGCGCTGCGTGCCCACGGCTCCGGGCACCACGCCCAGGGTGATCTCGGGGAAGCCCAGTTTGGCCCCCTGCTCGGCGATGCGGTAATGGCAGGCCAGGGCCAGCTCCACGCCGCCGCCCAGGGCGGTGCCGTGCAGGGCCACGACGACCGGCTGCGGCAGCTGTTCGAGTTCGACCAGCACATTGCGCAGCAGGGGCAGCGCCATGGTGCCGCCGAATTCGCCGATGTCGGCGCCAGCGATGAAGGTACGGCCGGCGCCGTAGACGGCCACGGCCTTGACGCTGCTGTCCTGGGCCAGCTGGCGGACGGCATCGAGCAGGCCGCGGCGCATGGCGGCGGAGATGGCGTTGACGGGCGGGTTATCTACCGTGATGACGGCGATGCCGTTCTCGACGGCGAGGCTGATGGGCTGGCTCAAGACCTGGACACTCCTGCAATGATGTAAAGCGGCGGGCCGGGCGGGAGCCCGCCCCGCGGCAGGGGTCGCATTCTAGTGCAAACCCGCCGGCAGGCCATGGCCGGGGGCGTTTTGGGCGGCCCGGGAGGCCCTTATGTCCGGTTTTGCAGGTCCGCGGCCAGCATTTCGTACAGGCGGCGCCCGATGTCGGCCATCATGCGCCGCTCTTCCGGGGTCATCAGCTCCACCAGCTTCAGCTGCGAGCGCTGCGCCTGCGGCATCACCTTCTCGTACGCCTCGCGACCCTTGGCGGTGATGCACACCATCACGCGGCCAATGGATGATACGGAAGTCTCGGCTGTGCGCCGCTCCAGCGGCATCACCTCTGCTTCCACCAGACCCTTGCCCTGTGCGGTGCGAAGGGTGCGGCTGATCTGGCCCTTGTCCATCAGCGTGAGGGAAGCAATGTGCGCGAAGGGCACCGGGTGGCCGCCCACCAGCGTGGTCAGCAGGCGCCACTCCGGCACGGAAAGATTCGCCGGCTCGAGACAGGCGCGGCTCACGCTGGCCTTGGCGAGATTGGCGATGGTCATCAGGTGGAAGGTCGGAAAGTCCTGGAAGCGCAGGTTCTCCCCTTCACTTCCCGGATCCAGCCACGACTGGAGGATTGAGTTCCAGTCCTGGATCACGCACGGGGCCCGAAGTTTCGCGCACGCACCATCTGGAAGCCTCCCTGCTGTCGGACATGCGCTGTCCTTGCTGCGATGCAGAATCCAGAGAAATTCTACAGGCGCCTGCTGGAATTGCTACGGGGTTGACGAGTCAATTTTCATGTCGCCATCTGGTGTCACCATAAGCAGGCGATTCCTGCACATCGACGGTGCAACCGCGCTTGCGCACACCGATGCTGATGACGGAATGCGACAGGGTCCTTCAGCGACAGGGTCCTTCAGCGACTGGGCGGCGGCGGCAGCGCCTGCACGGCAGCGAGCGCGGCAGCAGAGAGGTGCTCTGCGCCGCTGGCCACATGGGCGATGATCGCCGCGCGCATGCGCGGGTCCCAGTAGCGCTGCAAGTGCAATGCGATGCTCGCCGGTGCCTCGGCGGGTCCCACCTCGGAGATGAAGAAATCGCCGATGTCGTTGGCCATGCTCACCAGGTGCCCGATGCCGCCGCTCATGCCCGGCTCCTTGCGCTCTCCAGCAGCTCGCGCTGACGGCGATCATTCTCCGCATGGCGTTGCTGCCACGCCGAGGGTTGCTGCACCTTCGTTACCTGCACCGCCGTCACCTTGTACTCGGGACAGTTGGTGGCCCAGTCGGAGTTCCCGGTGGTGATCACATTGGCGCCGGACTCGGGGAAGTGGAAGGTGGTGTAGATCACTCCGGGCTGCACCCGATCGGTGACATCGGCGCGCAGCACGGTAGTGCCCGCGCGGCTGGACACGCCAACCCAGTCGCCGGTTGCGATGCCACGGTCTTCCGCATCGTGCGGATGGATCTCGAGGCGATCCTCGTGATACCACTGGCTGTTGGGCGTGCGGCGGGTCTGCGCGCCCACGTTGTACTGCGTGAGCACGCGGCCGGTGGTGAGGATCAACGGGAACTTCGCGTTGACCTTCTCCCTCGTGGGCACGTATTCGGTGATGAAGAAACGCCCCTTGCCGCGCACGAACCCGTCCACGTGCATGGTGGGCGTGCCGCGCGGCGCCTTCTCGTTGCAGGGCCACTGGATGCTGCCCCCGGCTGCGAGCCTGGCGAAGGAAACACCGGCAAAGGTCGGCGTCAGGCGTGCGATCTCGTCCATGATCTGCGACGGGTGGCTGTAGTTCATCTCGTAGCCCAGCGCCCTGGCGAAGCGCACCGTCACTTCCCAGTCGGCGAGGCCGCCCAGCGGCTCCATCACCTTGCGCACCAGCTGGATGCGACGCTCGGCATTGGTGAAGGTGCCGTCCTTCTCGAGGAAGGAGGAACCGGGGAAGAAGATGTGCGCGTATTTGGCCGACTCATTCAGGAACAGGTCCTGCACGATCACGCATTCCATGGCCGCCAGGCCCGCAGCCACATGCTGGGTATCGGGATCGGACTGCGCGGGGTCCTCGCCCTGGATGTACAGCGCCTTGAAGCTGCCGTCCAACGCCGCCTCGAGCATGTTGGGGATGCGCAGCCCCGGCTCCGGGTCGATGGTGACGCCCCACTCGCTGTTGAACTGCTGGCGGGTGGCCTCGTCCGAGAGGTGCCGGTAGCCGGCCAGCTCGTGCGGGAACGACCCCATGTCGCAGGAGCCCTGCACATTGTTCTGTCCGCGCAGCGGGTTCACGCCCACGCCCTCGCGGCCAATGTTGCCGGTGGCCATGGCGAGGTTGGCGATGCCCATCACCATGGTGCTGCCCTGGCTGTGCTCGGTGACGCCCAGGCCGTAGTAGATGGCGCCGTTGCCGCCGGTGGCATACAGGCGCGCCGCCTGGCGCACGTGACGGGCAGGAACGCCGGTGACCATCTCCATCGCCTCGGGCGAATTCTTCGGCTGCGACACGAACTCCTTCCAGCGCTGGAAGGGACCCGGTTCGCAGCGCTCCGCCACGAAGGACTCGTTCACCAGCCCCTCGGTGACCACCACGTGGGCCAGTGAATTGACCAGCGCCACGTTCGTGCCGGGGCGCAATTGCAGGTGGTAGTCGGCCTGGATGTGCGCCGAGCGCACCAGGTCGATCGCGCGCGGATCGGCCACGATCAGCTTCGCGCCTTCGCGCAGGCGGCGCTTCATGCGCGAGCCGAACACCGGGTGGGCGTCGGTGGGATTTGCGCCGATCACCAGCACCACGTCTGTGAAGGCAATCGAATCGAACGCCTGTGTGCCGGCCGACTCGCCTATCGTGCTCTTGAGGCCATAGCCGGTGGGCGAATGGCACACACGGGCGCAGGTGTCGACGTTGTTGGTGCCAAGGGCGGCGCGCACCAGCTTCTGCACCAGGAAGGCTTCCTCGTTGGTGCAACGGGAGGAAGTGATGCCGCCGACGGAATAGCGGCCGTACTTGTCCTGGATGCGGCGGAACTCGGAAGCCGCATGCTGGAAGGCTTCCTCCCAGGCCACTTCGCGCCACGGATCGGTGATCTTCGCGCGGATCATCGGCCTGGTGATGCGGTCCTGGTGGGTGGCATAGCCGTAGGCGAACCGGCCCTTCACGCAGGCATGGCCGTGGTTCGCGCTGCCCTCGCGGTCGGGCACCATGCGCACCACCTGCCGGTCCTTCACCTCGGCAACAAATGAACAGCCCACGCCGCAATAGGCGCAGGTGGTCTTCACGGCCTCGACGGGCTGGCCGTGCCCCTGCAGGGTCTTCTCGGTGAGCGCGCCGGTGGGACAACTCTCCACGCAGGCGCCACAGGACACACACTCGGAATCCTTGAAGCCATCATCCTGGCTGGCGACGATACGCGAGTCGAAGCCGCGGCCTTCCACGGTGAGCGCGAAGGTGCCCTGCACTTCGTTGCAGGCACGCACGCAGCGCGAGCACACGATGCAGGCCGCAGGATCGAAACTGAAGTAGGGATTGCTCTCGTCCTTGCAGGCAGCCAGGTGGGTCTGGCCATCCTTGCCGTAGCGTGTGGAGGTGGTCATGCCCAGCTTCGCAGCCACCTGGCGCAGCTCGCTGCGCGGGCCGGCCGCATCGCTCTCGGGATGATCCGACATGTACAGCTCCACTACGCCCGAACGCAGCTTCTGCAGGCGCTCGCTGCCGGTTTTCACCTTCATGCCCGGGGCCACCAGCGTGGTGCAGGAGGCCGGATAGCCCCGCTGGCCCTCGATCTCGACCATGCACACGCGGCAGGAGCCGAAGGCATTGAGCGTGTCGGTGGCGCAGAGCTTCGGGATCGCCGTTCCCGCCGCCGCCGCGGCACGCATCACCGAGGTACCGGCCGGAACCGTGACCTCGGCGCCATCGATGAACAAGGTAACCGGAGCCCCGTCTGCCGCAGGGGTGCCATGATCGTGGTAGTGCAGTGAATACATGGTGCTTCTCCGTCCGCTCAGCGGTCGCGGTTGAAATCTTCGGGGAAATGCTTCAGCGCGCTCATCACGGGAAACGGCGTCATGCCGCCCAGGCCGCAGAGCGAGCCAAACTGCATGGTGTCGCAGAGGTCTTCGAGCAGCTTGATGCTGGCCGGGCGATCCGCCCCGCCCTGCATGATGCGGTCGACCACCTCGACGCCGCGCGTGGAGCCGATGCGGCAGGGAGTGCACTTGCCGCAGGACTCCACGGCACAGAACTGCATCGCGTAGCGCGCCAGCTTCGCCATGTCGACGCTGTCGTCGAAGGCCACGATGCCACCGTGCCCCACCAGCGCGCCGATGGCCGTGAAGGCCTCGTAGTCCAGCTGCACGTCGAAGTCCTTCTCCGGGATGTACGCGCCCAGCGGGCCACCCACCTGCACCGCGCGGATGGGCCGGCCACTGGCCGAGCCGCCGCCGAAGTCGTACAGCAGCTCCCGCAACGTGACACCGAAGGCCTTCTCCACCAGGCCGCCATGCCTCAGGTTGCCGCCGAGCTGGATGGGCAGCGTGCCGCGCGAGCGGCCCATGCCGTAGTCACGGTAGAAGGCGGCGCCCTTCTGGAGGATCACCGGCAGGCTGGCCAGAGAGATCACGTTGTTGATGATGGTGGGCTTGCCGAACAGGCCCTTGATGGCCGGCAATGGCGGACGGAAGCGCACTTCGGCGCGCTTGCCCTCCAGGCTCTCCAGCAGCGAGGTCTCCTCGCCACAGACATAGGCGCCGGCACCGATACGCACTTCCAGCTCGAAGGTCCTGCCGCTGCCCAGCACGTCACGGCCCAGGTAGCCACGATGCTTCGCGGTGACGATGGCCTCGCGAAGCGCAGCGGCCGCATGCGGGTATTCGGCACGCAGATAGATGTAGCCCTGCGTGGCGCCCACCGCGACACCGGCGATGGTCATGCCTTCGACCAGCGAGAAGGGATCACCTTCCATCAGCATGCGGTCGGAGAAGGTACCCGAGTCGCCCTCGTCCGCATTGCAGACCACGTACTTCTGGTCGGCAACCTGGTCGAGCACCGTCTTCCACTTGATGCCGGTGGGGAACGCGGCGCCGCCGCGGCCACGCAGGCCCGAATCGGTGACTTCCTGCACCACCTCGCTGCCCGACAGCGACAGCGCGCGCTGCAGGCCCTCGTAGCCGCCGTGCGCAACATACTGGTCCAGGTCCACCGGATCGATGATGCCGACGCGCGCGAAGGTGAGTCGTTCCTGTTTCGCCATCCAGGGCAACTCTTCGACCACACCCAGGCGCAGTGCATGCGGCGCGGCGGCAAACAGGCCGGCCTCCACCAGCGCCGGCACGTCGCGCGCCGTCACTGGCGCGTAGCCGATGCGCCCGCCCCCGGACTCCACTTCCACCAGTGGCTCAAGCCAGACCATGCCGCGCGAGCCGGGACGCACCAGCTGGATGTCGATGCCCTGCGCGCGGGCAGCCGTCAGCAGCGCCGCAGCTGTCTCATCGGCGCCCAGCGCCAGCGCAGCGGCATCACGCGACACGTAGACCTTGAGGCTCACTGTGCATCCCCCCACTGCCGGAGGAGTTCATCCAGTCGTTCAGGAGTCACGCGGCCGTAGAGCCGGTCGTCGATCATCACCGAGGGACCCGCGGCGCAGTTGCCGAGGCAGTACGCTGCCTCCAGCGTGAACTTGCCATCGGCGCTGGTGTGGTGGTAGTCCACCCCAAGGGAACGCTTCGCCTGCTCCTCCGTGGCCTCGCAGTTCACTGCCTGGCAGGCCTCGGCACGGCACACACGCACCACATGGCGACCCGGAGCGCTGCTCCGGAACCAGTGGTAGAAGCTGACCACACCGTGCACTTCGGCGCGCGAGAGGTTCAATCCTTCCGCGATGCGCGGAATGGCCCCTGACGGAATGAAGCCCAGTTCATCCTGCACGGCATGCAGCAGTGGCAGCAGCGGACCCTGGAGTGACGCAAAGCGCGCGACCAGCGCGTCCACAGCAGCAGATTGCGCAGCGGGAAGTTCAGACATTCGGCAGCAGGCCTCGAAGCAGCTAAACGCCGCATTCTGGGCACTGCCGTGGACCACGGAAATATGCGCGCGCCTTCATATGAAGGGCGCGTCATATCTTCACGCGGATCGATGCTGCGGGCGATTACTGCCCAGTGCCGCTGGCGTTCGGATGGAACAGCTGCTGCCCTTCCACCCGGAACGCACCGATCGCTGCCTGCCCTTCCGCCGAGAGCAGGAAGTCGATCACACGCTGGCCGGCGGCGACCTTCACGTGTGGATGCTTCGCCGGATTGACCAGGATCAGTCCGTACTGGTTGAACAGGCGCGTGTCACCTTCGACCAGCGCCTGCAGCGAACCCTTGTTGCGGAAGCTGATCCAGGTGCCGCGGTCGGTCAGCACATAGGCATTGCTTGCCGACGCCATGTTCAGCGCAGGCCCCATGCCCTGCCCCACCGATCGATACCAGCGGTCGCGCGCCGGATCCACCTCGATGTCTGCCGCACTCCACAGCCGCAGTTCCGCCTGGTGAGTTCCCGAGCGGTCGCCCCGCGACACGAACGGGAACTGTCCGCGCGCGATCGCACGCAGCGCCGCGGCCACGTCCCGGCTGCCACGGATGCCGGCCGGATCAGCGGCGGGCCCGACGATGAGGAAGTCGTTGTACATGACAGGATGGCGCGCCACGCCGGAACCCTCTGCCACGAAACGCTGCTCGGCTTCCGGGTCGTGCACGAACACCACATCGGCATCACCGCGTCGCGCGGTATCAAGGGCCTGCCCCGTGCCCTGCGCGACCACCTTCACCTCTACCCCGGTGCGCGCACGCACGATGGGCAGCAGGTAGCCGAAGAGACCGGAATCCTGCGTGGAGGTGGTCGATGCCATGACGATGGTCTCCGGTGCCGCAGCCGACAGCATGCCGGCCAGCAGCAGTGCCGCGACTCCACAAACACCCTTCACCAGCAACCTTCTGTGCATTCCTTCCCTCTACAGTTCAGACCAGCAGCTGGCCGGCAATGAAACGCCGGGCTTCGTCCGTGACCGGTTCGTGGAACAGTTGCTGCACCGGCCCGGACTCGACCACGCGGCCACGATGCAGCAGCACCACAGCGCCGGCAAGCCGCGCTGCCTCCCCCAGGTCGTGCGTGGTCATCACCACCTTCACCCCGGAGGCGCTGACGTTGCGCACCAGCTCCTCGATGGACTGCGTCGCGGCCGGATCCAGGCTGGCCGTGGGCTCATCGAGGAACAGCACCTCCGGGTCACGGGCCAGGGCACGCGCCATTGCAAGGCGCTGGCGTTCGCCACCCGACAGCCGCGGTGCCGGCCGGTCCGCCAGTTCCAGCAGCCCCATCATCCGCAGCAGCTCGCTGGTGCGTGCCGCATGCCGCGCTCGCGGCACCCCGGCAGCAGCCAGGGAATAACGCAGGTTGTCCGCCACGGAACGCCGCAGCATCACCGGGCGCTGGAATACCAGAGCGCGGCGCACCTGCGACACTTCCCGGGCGCCACCCCAGCTGATGCGACCGGAGGTTGGCTCCAGCAGCCCCATGGCAGTGCGCAGCAGCGTGGTCTTGCCGGAACCATTCGGCCCGATCAGCACCGTGGGCGCACCTGCATCGATCCGCAGCGAAACGCCGTCCAGGATGCGCGTGCCGCCGGATTCCACGCGCACGCCATCAAAGACTATGGGCAACGGGATGGTACGCATCAGCGATGCTCGAAGCGCGCGCCGGCCTGCCGGACCGCCCAGGCGGCGATATTGACCAGCAGCACGATGGCGATCAGCACCAGGCCCAGGCCCAGCGCCAGTGACAGGTTCCCCTTCGAGGTTTCCAGCGCGATGCTGGTGGTCATGGTGCGGGTGTAGCCCTCGATGTTGCCACCCACGATGAGGATGGAGCCCACCTCGGCAGCCGCGCGCCCGAAGCCGGCGAGCAATGCCGTGACCAGCGAGAAGCGTGCATCCCACAACAGCGTGGCGATGCGACGCAGCGGTCCTACGCCCATCGCAGCCAGCTCGTCCCGGTATTCCATCCACAGGTCTTCGACTGTCTGGCGGGTCAGGGCGGCGATGATGGGCAGCACCAGCAGGGTCTGCGTGATCACCATCGCCTGCGGCGTGAACAGCAGTCCAAGGGAACCCAGTGGCCCGGAGCGCGACAGGAGCAGGTAGATGGCAAGTCCCGCCACCACTGGCGGAAGACCCATCAGCGCATTGAGCGCCACCACGGCGAACTGGCGGCCGGGAAAGCGGCTCAAGGCGATCAGCGCGCCCAGCGGCGCGCCCAGCACTGCGGCGCAGACCGTCGCACTCAGGCTCACCACCAGCGACAGACGCACGATGGCGAACAGCGCCGGATCGCCGCCGAGCACCAGTTGCAGCGCCGATGCAGATTCGCCGTTCACGCGTGCGTGGCGGGTGGGAGGGGACTCAGGCCCAGGGCCTCGGCCACACCCAGGGCAATCGCACGCGGACGCTCGCCCAGCCCTTCGACCTCGGGCAGGTCGCGCGGATCCACTTCAGCGAGGCGCTGGCCCGCAGGCACCTGCACGCCGTCACGCGCAAGCCCCCTGAGGTGTCCGTCGATGGGTGCGTGCAGCGCGTGCTGGCCCAGTGTGCCGATCACCTCCCCCCGACGCACGGGCTGACCCAGCGTCGCAGTGGTACGCCACTGGCCTGCTTCGGGCGCCGGTACGAAACGTTCGCGCGTCACACCGTCCAGCGCCCGGGGGCCGCCGCTGCGGTCTGCGGCGCGGCGGTCGCGCAGCACCATACCCATGTGTTCGCCCCATTGCGTCTCGATGGCAATGTGGCAGTTGCTGCCTGGCTCGTAGCCGGGGCCAAGACCGATGACGCAGGGCGCCAGGGCACGCAGGTCCGCCCGCACGGGTTCGCGCTTCATGGTTGCGTCGATCACCACATCAAACCTGATCGCTGCAGTGAGCAGGTTTTCAGGCACCGTGACCAGCGGAATGCAGCCGGATTGCTGCCAGCAGTCTTCGACCGCCTTTACGTCTGCGACATGGCGCGCCGTAACCCCTTCCAGCACGGCTGCATCGTCGAACAGTGCGTCAGTGAAGGCCATGCCGCGACGCGCATGCGGCGAGCGCGAGCGCTCGGCAATCACCACCCGCAGACCGCAGCGGAACAGCAGGTGGGCCACGGCCGAGCCCACGTCGCCGCCGCCCAGCACGAGTACGCGCTGCGTCAGGACCGCTTCGGGTGGAATTGCTGTCGAGGGCATGTTTGTGCGGGTCGCCACGGTCTTGCAGTCAGGCCTGCGTGATATTCTTGCGCTCCTTATTCTGCCCTGAAATGCAGGGCGGGATGTTCCCGCAGCCAGCAGACCGCAAATGAGCACCACCGCATCCAGAACAGACGCCCGAGTCGTGGCCACCGCATCCGTTGACCAGATGCGCGGCAGGCTGCGCAAGAAGAGCCAGCTGAAGGGCCGGCAGCCCGACCACGTATCCATGGCTGAAGTGCAGCAGCTTATCGGCGCACCGCCCCACCGGCGCGACCTGCTCATCGAGAACCTGCACAAACTGAACGATTTCTACCGCGGACTGCATGACCGCCACCTGGTGGCCCTGGCGCGGCAGATGAACGTGCCCATGGCCGAGGTGTACGAGGTCGCCACGTTCTATCACCACTTCGAGGTGCTGCGCGACGGCGAAGAACCTGCGCGCATCACGGTGCGCGTCTGCGATGGCCTGTCCTGCGAGATGCGGGGCGCACGCGACCTGCTGCAACGCCTGCCGGCGCTGCTGGGCACTGACGTGCGCGTCCTCGCGGCCCCCTGCGTGGGCCGCTGCGAGCAGGCCCCCGTGGCGGTGGTGGACCAGGCGCCAGTGGCCCATGCCGACCTGGAACAGGTACAGGCCACAGTCGCGCGCGGCAACGTCGCGCACCCGCTGCCCGCGGGCGATGGCCAATTCGATCCGGCCGCCAGCGGCCCCGCGCCGGTCACGCGCTCGCCGCGCGATGTTTCTCCGGCATACGTGGGCCTGCGCGCCTACCGCGCCGCGGGCGGCTATGCACTGGCGGCGAAGGTAACGCAGGGCGAACTCGCGCCGGACACCTTGATCAAGGCGCTGTCGGATTCCGGCCTGCGCGGACTGGGCGGCGCCGGGTTCCCGGCCGGCCGCAAGTGGGACATCGTGCGCCAGCAGCCCGCGCCGCGGGTGATGGCCGTGAACATCGACGAAGGCGAACCCGGCACCTTCAAGGACCGCACCTACCTCGAGCGCGATCCGCACCGCTTCCTCGAAGGCCTGCTGGTCGCAGCGAAGGTGGTGGGCACCGAGGCCTGCTACATCTACCTGCGCGACGAATACCACGGCTGCCGCGCCATCCTCGAGCACGAACTGCAGCTGCTGCAGGCCGATCCGCCCTTCCCGCTGCCGCGCATCGAGCTGCGGCGCGGGGCCGGTGCCTACATCTGCGGCGAAGAGTCGGCGATGATCGAGAGCATCGAGGGCAAGCGTGGCGAGCCGCGCATGCGTCCGCCTTACATCGCACAGGTGGGCCTGTTCGGCCGGCCCACGCTGGAGCACAACTTCGAGACGCTGTACTGGGTGCGCGACATCATCGAGCGCGGCCCGGCCTGGTTCAGCAGCTTCGGCCGCAATGGCCGCAAGGGCCTGCGTTCCTTCAGCGTCAGCGGCCGCGTGCGCGAGCCTGGCGTGAAGCTGGCTCCCGCCGGCATCACGCTGCGCGAACTGGTGGACGGGTTCTGCGGCGGCATGCTGCCCGGCCACGAGCTCTACGCCTATCTGCCCGGCGGCGCCTCCGGCGGCATCCTGCCCGCGCGGCTGGCCGACGTGCCGCTGGATTTCGACACCCTGCAGCCGCATGGCTGCTTCATCGGCTCCGCGGCCGTGATCGTGCTGTCCGACAAGGACCGCGCGCGCGATGCGGCGCTGAACATGATGCGTTTCTTCGAACATGAGAGCTGCGGCCAGTGCACGCCCTGCCGGGTGGGCACGGGCAAGGCCGCCGCACTGATGCAGGCTGCGAAGTGGGACCACGCCACGCTCGAGGACCTCAACCAGGTGATGGTTGATGCCTCGATCTGCGGCCTGGGCCAGGCAGCGCCGAATCCCGTGCGCTGCGTGCAAAAGTATTTCCCGGACGAGGTCTGAAATGAGCGCTGCGGAAGACCAGGTACTGAAGCCCGCCACCATCGAGTTCGAGCTGGATGGTCGCAAGGTGCGCGCGCTGGAAGGCGAGACGATCATCGAGGCCGCGCAGCGCGCCGGCACGGAGATCCCCCGACTGTGCTACACGCCGGGCTACCGGCCGGATGGCAACTGCCGCGCCTGTGTGGTGGAGATCGACGGCGAGCGCACGCTGGCCCCCTCCTGCTGCCGCGCGGTGACGCCGGGCATGAAGGTGAAGGCCACCAGCGAGCGGGCGCAGAAGAGCCAGAAGATGGTCGTGGAGATGCTGCTCTCCGACATGCCCGACGAGGGCTACAAGTGGCAGGGCAATGACGCCACGCGCCAGCATGGCGAGCTCTCGGACTGGGCGGCCCGCCTGGGCGTGGCCGTGCGACCGGAGCTGAAGGCCCTGCGCCGCGAGCAGCCGCCCTGCGACATCTCGCATCCGGCCATGGTGGTGAACCTCGATGCCTGCATCCAGTGCACGCGCTGCGTGCGCGCCTGCCGCGAGGAGCAGGTCAACGACGTGATCGGCTATGCCTTCCGCGGCGGCCACAGCGCCATCGTGTTCGACCTCGCGGACCCCATGGGCGATTCCACCTGCGTGGCCTGCGGCGAGTGCGTGCAGGCCTGCCCCACCGGCGCGCTGATGCCCAAGACCCTGGTGGGTCCGCAGGCGGTGGACAAGAAGGTCGACTCGGTGTGCCCGTTCTGCGGCGTGGGCTGCCTGCTTACCTACAACGTGAAGGACGGCAGGATCGTCAGTGTCGACGGGCGCGACGGCCCTGCCAACCACAATCGCCTGTGCGTGAAGGGCCGCTTCGGCTTCGACTACGTGCACCATCCCCAGCGTCTTACGAAGCCGCTGATCCGCAAGCCCGGCGTGGCCAAGGATTCCACCGGGGTCGGCGACCCGGCGAAGTGGCGCGATGTGTTCCGCGAAGCCACCTGGGAGGAAGCCCTGAACCTGGCCGCCGGCAAGCTCAAGTCGCTGCGTGACACGCACGGACTGAAGACCCTGGCCGGCTTCGGCTCTGCCAAGGGCAGCAACGAGGAGGCCTACCTGTTCCAGAAGCTGGTGCGCACCGGCTTCGGCAGCAACAACGTGGACCATTGCACCCGCCTCTGCCATGCCTCCAGCGTCGCGGCGCTGCTCGAGGGCGTGGGCTCGGCGGCGGTATCCAACCAGGTCAATGACGTGGAGCATTCGGACCTGATACTGGTGATCGGCTCCAATCCCACCGCCAACCATCCCGTGGCCGCCACGTGGATGAAGAACGCGGCGAAGCGCGGCACGAAGATCGTGCTGGCTGATCCGCGCATCACCGACATCGGCCGCCATGCCTGGCGCACGCTGCAGTTCCGCGCCGACGGCGACGTGGCGCTGCTGAACGCGATGATCCACACGGTGATCGATGAGGGCCTGGTCAACGAGGACTTCATCAGGGACCGCGCGAACAACTTCGAGGCCCTGAAGAAGAACGTCGAGGGTTACAGCGCCGAGGCCATGGCGCCGATCTGCGGCATCCCGGCCCAGACCATCCGCGAGGTGGCGCGCGAATTCGCGACGGCGAAGGCCGCCATGATCCTCTGGGGCATGGGCGTCAGCCAGCACGTGCATGGCACCGACAACGCACGCTGCCTGATCGCACTGGTGACCGTCACGGGCCAGATCGGCAAGCCCGGTTCCGGCCTGCATCCCCTGCGCGGCCAGAACAACGTGCAGGGCGCCAGCGACGCGGGCCTGATCCCGATGATGTTCCCGAACTACCAGCGGGTGTCCAACAAGGAGGCGCACGCACGCTTCGAGCAGTTCTGGAACACCAAGCTGGACGACAAGCCCGGCTACACCGTGGTGGAGATCATGGACAAGTGCCTGGTCGACGACACCGACCCGCACAAGATCCGCGGCATGTACATCATGGGCGAGAACCCCGCGATGTCCGATCCGGACCTCAACCACGCCCGCGAGGCGCTGTGTGCGCTGGAGCACCTGGTCGTGCAGGACATCTTCATGACCGAGACGGCCTGGTACGCCGATGTGGTGCTGCCGGCCAGCGCCTGGCCGGAGAAGACCGGCACGGTCACCAATACAGACCGCATGGTGCAGATGGGCCGCCGAGCCCTCGACCTTCCAGGCGATGCAAGGCAGGACCTGTGGATCATCCAGCAGATCGCCACCCGCATGGGCCTGCCCTGGAACTACCAGGGCGAGGAAAGCGGCGTTGCCGCGGTGTACGAGGAAATGCGCCAGGCCATGCACGAGGCCATCGGCGGCATCAGCTGGGAGCGCCTGGCCAATGAGTCCAGCGTCACCTACCCCTGCCTCAGTGAGGACGACCCCGGGCAGCCCACTGTGTTCGTGGACAGCTTTCCCACCGCGGATGGCCGCGTGAAGCTGGTGCCAGCCGACATCATCCCGGCGGACGAACGCCCGGACGTTGAGTATCCCTTCGTGCTGATCACCGGCCGGCAGCTGGAGCACTGGCACACCGGCAGCATGACGCGACGCTCGAATGTGCTGGATGCCATCGAGCCTGTCGCCACCGCGTCGATGAACGGCGCGGACCTGCAGCGGCTCGGCATCGCCGCAGGCGACACCGTCACCGTGCGTTCCCGCCGCGGCGAGGTGGCCATCAACGTGCGGCGCGATGACGGCACGCCTTCCGGCGCGGTGTTCATCCCGTTCGCGTACTACGAGGCGGCCGCCAACATCCTGACCAACTCGGCGCTGGATCCGTTCGGCAAGATTCCCGAGTTCAAGTACTGCGCGGTGTCGATCACGCGCGGTGGCACGCCACCCGCAGCCGTCGGCTACAGCCGCGCCACCGAAACGGCATGAGCCAGGGCAAGTCGCTGACACCGGCTGAAGCCGGGCGGCTCATCCTCTCGCGGGTCACCGGGCTTCCCGCCGAGCGGGTGGCGCTGCCCCACGCGGCCGGCCGCATCCTGCGGCAGGACGTGGAGGCGGAACGCGACAATCCGCCATTCGACCGCGTCTGCATGGATGGTGTGGCTGTGGCCAGCGCTGCATATGCCAACGGTGCCCGCAGCTTCCGCATCCAGGGTACGCAGGCGGCCGGCGCGGTGCCGATGACACTGGCGGCGCCGGATGCGGCCATCGAGGTGATGACCGGCGCGGTGATGCCACATGGCACCGACGCGGTGATCCCGCTCGAGGAGTACGAGCTGGCACAAGGCCAGCTGACGCTGCGCGCAGAGGCCACGGCCGAGCCCTGGCGGAATGTGCAGCGGCGCGGCTCCGACAGCCAGCCTGGCGTACCCATGCTCACCTCCGGCATGCGCCTGGGCGCCGCCGAACTGGCCGTGGTGGCCTCCGCTGGCCTGGCCGAAGTGAGTGTGGGCCGCCAGCCGCGCATCACCGTGGTTTCCACGGGAGATGAGCTGATCGAGCCGGGCCAGCCAATCGCCGACCACCAGGTGCGGCGCTCCAACGCCTATGCCGTGGCAGCGGCGCTGCGACTGCACGGATTCGCGGAAGTCGTGGACGAACACCTGCGCGACGAGGAGGCGCTGATGCGCCAGCGGCTGGGTGCCGCGCTCGAGTCCCGCGACGTGCTGGTGCTGTCCGGCGGGGTATCGAAAGGCAAATTCGACTTCGTGCCCGCGGCGCTGAAGGCGCTGGGCGTGGAGGAAGTGTTCTACCAGGTCGCCCAGCGACCTGGTCGCCCCATGTGGTTCGGCATCGGACCGCGCGGCCAGCTGGTGTTCGGCCTGCCGGGCAATCCGGTCTCCACCCTGGTCTGCCTGCATCGCTACGTGCTGCCCGCGCTGCGCGCCGCGATGGGCGCCCCTGCCGGCCATCTGGAGCGCCTGGCGCTTACCGAGGCGATCAGCGGACGCAAGATGGCCTATTTCATGCCAGTGGCGCTGGTGGCCGGTCCTGATGGCGCCACGCGGGGACGTCCGCAGCAGCCACAGGGGTCGGGCGACTTCCTGGCCCTGGCGGGTACCGCCGGCTTCGTTGAACTGCCGCCGCAGGCCGACGGCTACCCGGAAGGATTCATCGCCGACCTGTATCGCTGGTAGCCCGGGCGGCTGCACTCGCGCGACCGCCCGTGCCGGACTTCGCGGCATCCCCTATCCTTGGTCCCGTGTCGCGGTACTCCACACGCTCCATCTCCGTTCCCATCGTGCTCAGCTCCATTGCGGTGCTGCTCACGCTGGCGGTGCTCATCGGCTGGATCTTCATCATCCGCGAGAACCTCTCGCTGACGCGCGATTTCTGGGGCCATCGCGGCATCCTCGTGGCCGGCATCCTCTCGCTGGCGCTGGTGATGTGCGTGCTGGTGCTGTTCAGCGTTTCGCTGGTGCGCGAGATCCTCGAGGGCCGCCGGCAGCAGATGTTCATCGATTCGGTGACGCATGAGCTGAAGAGCCCTCTGGCCTCGATCCGGCTGTGCCTTGATACGCTTGACCGCGACGGCGTCTCCCAGGCGCAGCAGGAGAAGCTCAGGCGCATGATGCGCACCGACACCGAGCGGCTGATGCTGTTCGTGGATGACATCCTGCAGGCCAGCCGCATCGCCCATCGCCTGCGCTCGCAGACCTGGATGATGGTGGATGTACCGCAGGTGATCCGCACCTGCATCGACAGCGTGCGGCGGCGCTACGAACTGCCGGCCGAAGCCTTCAGCATCGACGCTCCGGAAACCCTGGAAACCTGCACCGACCCAACCGCGCTGGAGATCATCCTGAAGAACGTGATCGACAACGCGGTGAAATATTCCTCCGGCCCGCCCCGGGTGGAAGTGACGGTGGAAGTGCGGGACACCGGCCACCTGCTGATCACCGTGCGCGACCATGGCATCGGGGTGGAGCGCAGGCAGCTGCGTCGCATCTTCCGCCGCTTCCACCGCGCGCCGGATCCCGAAGTCAACGAACGCAGCGGCTCGGGACTCGGGCTTTACGTGGTGCAGCGCCTGGCTCGCAACCTGGGTGGCCGGGTGCGCGCTGATTCGGATGGCCCGGGGCGCGGCACCAGCATGTACGTCCGCCTGCCCCGCGTGGCCAGCACCCACCAGGCGAGGCAGGCCTGATGGCCGAAGGCAATGCAGGTGAAGCACTGCGCGCCACGGTGCTGGTGGTGGAAGACGAGGCCCACCTGGCCGCCGGCCTCAGGCTGAACCTCGAACTGGACGGCTACCAGGTGGTCACGGCCCGTTCGCTGCGCGATGCGGCGGCCGCGCTGCTGCAGCAGGGATCCATCGACCTGATCCTGCTCGACGTGATGCTGCCCGATGGCGACGGCTACAGCTTCTGCCGGCAGCTGCGCGACTCCGGCCAGTACATGCCGGTGATCATGCTCACGGCGCGCAGCGCCGCCGAGGACCGCGTACGCGGCCTGGATTCCGGTGCCGACGACTACATGCCCAAGCCCTTCGACCTCACCGAGCTGCTGGCACGCGTGCGCTCGGCCCTGCGACGCAGTGGCTGGCGGCAGCAGGACAGCCCGGCGGAAACCAGCAGCGGCGTGCTGCGTTTCGGCAACGCCAGCATCGATTTCGACACCCATGAGGCATCCATGGCCGGCAAGCCGGTGCGCCTCACGCAGCTGGAGCTGGACCTGGTGCAGTATTTCGCGCGGCACCCGGGCCGCGTGCTCTCACGCGAGGAGCTGCTGGAGCAGGTGTGGAACCTGCGCAATGCCCCCAACACACGCAGCGTCGACAACTTCATCGCCAGGCTGCGCAAATGCTTCGAGCCCCTGCCCGACAAGCCGGTGTACTTCCTTTCGCATCGCGGAGCCGGCTACCGCTTTGTCCCTGACGGAGGCAGCAAGAAAGCGTGACCGGCGTCTCCCCGTGACAGAACTTTTACAAATGGTGACCGAACGCTGACCCATGCCAGCCGGCGTCTCGGCGACCATGCTTCCACAGGCTCCCAGCGGGCCATTGTCCGAGTTCGAGGAAGCAGATGGATTCAGGTCAGGACGGCGTGGGTACCGGGGTGGCAAAGAAGCGCAACACCGGCTGGTTCGGGGCAATCCCCTTCATCATCATCCACCTGCTGGCCTTTGGCGCCATCTGGACCGGAGTCACCCCCGCGGCGGCCATCTGCTGCGTGGTGCTCTACGTGGTACGCATGTTCGGCGTCACCGCTGGCTACCACCGCTATTTCTCGCACCGCACCTTCCGCACCAGCCGGGTGTTCCAGTTCATCCTGGCCTTCCTGGCGCAGACCAGCGCGCAGCGCGGCGCGCTGTGGTGGGCTGCCCACCACCGCCACCACCACCGCCACTCCGACCAGCCACATGACACCCACTCGGTGGCCCAGGATGGTTTCTGGTACTCGCACGTGGGCTGGATCTTCGAGCGTGGCAACCAGGTCACGCAGCTGAAATACATCCCTGACCTGGCGCGCTTCCCGGAACTGCGTTTCCTCGACCGCTTCCACCTGCTGCCGCCCATCCTGCTGGGCACGGTGATCTTCTTCTGGCTGGGCGCTCCGGGCCTGTTCTTCGGCTTCTTCTTCAGCACCGTGCTGGTGTGGCACGGCACCTTCACCATCAACTCGCTGTCGCATGTGTTCGGCAACCGCCGTTTCGCCACCACCGACAACAGCCGCAACAACTGGCTGCTGGCGATCATCACGCTGGGTGAGGGCTGGCACAACAACCACCACCACTACTGCGTATCGACCCGCCAGGGCTTCTACTGGTACGAGTACGACATCACGTACTACGTGCTGAAGATGCTGTCGTGGGTGGGCATCGTGCGCAAGCTGCAGGACGTGCCGGCCCATATCCTCGAAGAAGGCCGCGGCCGCAAGCAGGCACCGCTGCCGGCGCTGGACATCCGCGCGCCGCTGGCATCCGGCGGCTGACTGCTCCGCCGCGCCAGCGGATGCAGGAACCCCGCGTACTGGGCATTGCCGGCTGGAGCGGCGCCGGCAAGACCACGCTGCTGAAGGCGCTGCTGCCGCTGCTGGTGGCGCGCGGCCTGCGTGTCGCCACACTCAAGCACGCCCACCATGAGTTCGATGTGGACGTGCCCGGCAAGGACTCCTGGGTGCATCGCCAGGCCGGGGCTTCCGAAGTGATCGTCAGCTCCGCGCGCCGCTGGGTGCAGATGCACGAACTGGGCGATGCGCCGGAGCCCCCGCTGGCCGACCTGCTGGCCAGGTTCAGCCCCTGCGACCTGGTGCTGGTGGAAGGCTTCAAGCGCGAGCGCCATCCGAAGCTGGAAGTGCATCGGCCGGCGCTGGGCAAGCCCCTGCTCTTCCCCGCTGATCCGCACATCCGTGCTGTGGCAAGCGATGCCCCGCTGGAAGGCGACCATCCGCCCCTGGTGGACCTCAACGACATCGCCGGGGTGGCCGATGCCGTGCTCGCCCACGCAGAGCCACTGGGCGCCGTGCGCGCGCGGTTGCGCTCTGCCGGGACCTAGAAGCCGAATATCCCGCTGATCGATTTCACCATGCCCGGCTCATGGGCCGAGTATCCGGGCAGTGCCGCGACCGCGGCGGCGAATGGCGCGCTGCGCATCACTTCAAGCACACGCTGCACGCCCGGGATTTCCAGGCTGCGCTCGTGGCACACGAAGATGTAGTCCTCGGTGACCACAGGGACGAAATCCAGGTCGAACTGCCGTGCTGCGGCCTCCACCCCGAAACTCGCGTCGGCCATGCCACTGGCCACGTAGGCAGCGACAGCCGCATGAGTGAACTCGACTTCCTTGTAGCCCTCGATGCGTGTGCCATCCAGTTCCTGCTGCGCCAGCAGCTCATCGAAGAGCATGCGGGTGCCGGACTCCGGATCCCGGTTCACGAACCTCACGCCCGTATCCAGCAGCCTGCCCAGCGAGTCGATGCCCAGGGGATTGCCCTTGCGCACGATCAGGCCCATGCGCCGGGTGACAAAGCTGATCACGCGGTGTTCTGCGGGCGAAAGCACGTCGCGCCAGCCGGCAATGCTCCGGCTGCGCAGTTCACCCTGCGGCAGGTGCATGCCCGCCAGGTCACAGGCTCCCTGGGCCAGCGATGCCGGCGCATTGATGTTGCCCACGTAGCGGAAATCCACCCGCAGGCCTGGCTCTGCGGCCAGCAGCTTGCGCAGCGCAGAGACGGCGAAGCCATGGCTGGCGTGGACCCGCACGGCCTGGTCTTCCAGCAGCAGCGCATTGATCTCGCTCTCCAGCTCCTGCGCCAGGTTCTGCAGTTGCGGCCCCAGTCGCGCCTCCAGTCGCTGGCCGGCCCATACCAGCCGCTCGCCGAAGCGCGTGAGTCGCGTGCCCCGGCCCTGGTGGCGCTCCACCAGCGGCGTGCCGAAGAACTCCGCCCATTTCTCGATCAGGTTCCAGGCGTGCCGATAGGAAACCTCGGCGCGCTCGGCAGCCTGGGTGATCTTGCCGGTGGCGCGGATCTCGTTGAGGAAGTCGAGCATCACCAGCATGGAGCTGGCATCGCGCTCCTGCGTGAAACGCCAGAGGGTTTCGATCGAGATGCGGAAGGCCATCAGTCCTGCTGGATCCTGCCGGGATTGGCGTACACCACCTGCTGCTCCTCGCGTGCGAAGCCCACCAGCGTGAGCCCGCAGTCGCGCGCCAGCTCCACACCCAGTGCGGTGGGCGCGGACACCGCCACCAGCATGCGGATGCCCACGGTGGCGGCTTTCTGCACCATCTCGTAGCTGGCGCGGCTGGTGACCATGGCGAAACCTTCTGCCAGGTCCTGTGCTGCGCGCAGCCTGGCACCGATGAGCTTGTCCAGCGCGTTGTGGCGGCCCACATCCTCGCGCACCACGTGCAGCTGGCCCTGCCAGTCCACCCATGCGGCAGCGTGCAGGCTGCCGGTCTCCCGGCCCAGCGGCTGGCGGGACCGCAGCTCGCGCAGCGCCACAGCCAGCTTAGAGCGGGCAATCGATCCACCCGCCGGCACCGGCGGCGGGCGGCGTATGGCATCTTCGATGGTCTCCGCACCGCAGACTCCGCAGCCCGTGCGGCCTGTGAGGTTGCGGCGTCGCTGCAGCATCTCGCCGAGGCGCGAGCCGGACACTGAGAGCTGCAGTTCAAAGGCACCCGAGGAGGTATCCAGTCGCACGTTGCGGATTTCGTCCGCGCCGGCCAGCGCCTCGCTGACGGTGAAACCCACGCCCATGTCTTCCAGATCCCGCGGCGTGGCCATCATCACCACGTGCGGAATGGAGTTGTAGGTCAGCGCGACGGGGACTTCGGCGGCGATGCGGTCGGTGGCATCTTCCCACCTGCCGCCGCGCCAGCGGCGTACGGAAAGGCCCAGCACGGGCTCATCGCCGGCCGCGACCGCCGGATGATCGCCAGCGGTAACACTCATGCCTGCTCCTGGGCGTCCTGCGAAGACACCCAGTTTAGCCCAGCTGGCTAGCCCAGGCGGGCCAGCAGCGAGAGCAGCTGGTCGAGTTCCTCGGCGGAAAAGATGTCGCGCGCGAAGGCTTCGGCCTCCTCGGCCTGGCGGCGCAGCGCCTGCACCTGCCTGAGCCCCTCGGGTGTGAGGCACAGGCCGTAGCGGCGACGGTCGTGGTTGCTGCGCCGGCGCAGCAGCCAGCCCAGTTCCTCTAGCCGGTCGACCACGGCCACGACGCTGGCCTTGTCGACGTCCAGCGTCGAGGCGATCTGGAACTGCGCCAGGCCCGGGTTCTGCTCGCAGAGCACCAGGGTGCCGTACTCGGCAGGCCCGATGTTCACGCCCGCCACGCTGCGCAGGCCACGCCGCTGCAGCACCAGTTGTGCCTTGCGTACATGGAATGCCAGCGAGCGGCCCAGAAGGCCCAATGTGATCGAGGGGGGCTCGGGCAGGTCGGGCAGGGAAACGGACACCCTGTCGGAACTGGCGGAGCGCGCTTCGGTACGGAGGGAGTCGTATGCCATGAGCCAGACAAAGCAAGGCCCATGCCAGCTGCCACTGAGGCCGTCATGGCGCGAAATGGCGGCGAATGCGGCCCGAAAGCCCCTGTCTTGCCCGAATTCGGCCCGCGCGCAGCACCTTTCGCACCAAGGCGGCGCGCGACTACGCCGCCAGAAGGACTCAGTACACGACCACCGAGCGGATGGAGCTGCCCTCGTGCATGAGGTCGAAGGCCTCGTTGATGCGTTCCAGCGGCATGCGGTGCGTGATCAGCTCGTCGATTCGGATGCGGCCATCCATGTACCAGTCGACGATCTTCGGTACATCGGTGCGGCCACGTGCACCGCCGAATGCAGAACCCTTCCACACGCGGCCTGTCACCAGCTGGAAAGGCCGCGTGGCGATCTCCTGCCCGGCCTCGGCCACGCCGATGATGATGGACTGCCCCCATCCACGGTGGCAGCACTCCAGTGCCTGGCGCATCACCTGCGTATTGCCTGTGCAGTCGAAGGAATAATCCGCGCCGCCATCAGTGGCGTCGATCACCGCCTGCACCACCTTGTCGGCTCCGGCCTCCTTCGGGTTGATGAAATGCGTCATGCCGAATTTTTCGGCCATGGCGCGCTTGGCCGGGTTGATGTCGACGCCGATGATGCGGTTGGCCCCGACCATCCTCGCCCCCTGGATCACATTGAGCCCGATGCCACCCAGGCCGAACACCACCACGTTGGCGCCTGCCTCCACCTTGGCGGTGTAGATCACCGCGCCGATGCCGGTGGTGACGCCGCAGCCGATGTAGCAGATGGTCTCGAAGGGCGCATCCTCGCGCACCTTCGCCACCGCGATTTCCGGCAGCACGGTGAAGTTGGAGAAGGTCGAGCAGCCCATGTAGTGGTAGAGCTTCTCCCCGCCGAGCGAGAAGCGGCTGGTGCCATCGGGCATCAGCCCCTTGCCCTGCGTGGCGCGGATGGCCGTGCACAGGTTCGACTTGCGCGACAGGCAGGTCTTGCACTGGCGGCACTCGGGTGTGTAGAGCGGGATCACATGGTCACCGGGCTTCAGCGTGGTGACGCTGCGCCCCACCTCGCGCACGATGCCCGCCCCTTCATGGCCCAGGATGGAAGGGAAAACACCTTCTGAATCCTTGCCCGACAGTGTGTAGTAGTCGGTGTGGCAGACGCCGGTGGCCTTGATCTCCACCAGCACCTCCGAGGGGCCAGGACCTGCCAGGTCAACCTCGTGGATCTCCAGCGGCTTGCCCGCACCTACCGCAATTGCTGCCCTGGTCTTCATGCCTGCATCTCCTTGCCTGAGCCATAGGACTGGTGTGGCCCGAACCTCAGCGCGGCCGTCGCCATCCGCACCTCCAGCAGGAAACACCACAGTGATCCCACCAGGGCGACCATGCAGGTGATGAACACCAGCGCGATCACCTGTGCCGCAGCGAAGGGCACGAAGGCGGCGGTAAACAGCAGTGCAACCACCAGCGCCACCAGCAAGGCTGCGATCGTGCCCAGGGTGATGGCGCGGTTCATCAGCCTGGCGCGCCGGCTGGTGAGCTCCAGCACGCGGTGGATCTCGCCGGCCTCCGCCTCGCCCGCCGCGGGCAGCCGCACTTCGAGTCCGCGTGCGCGGTCCACGATGCGGGCCAGGCGCGAGGTGAGCATGGCCAGCAGAACCGCCACACCGTTGAGCAGGAATACCGGTCCCAGCGCCAGCTGCATGGCATGGGTCACATCGGTGACGGCAAGTCCGGCGAGGTTCAGGGAATTCACGTCGCACGCTCCGCGGACTGGTTCATCAGCAGCTCCACCCGGACCAGGTCTTCGGGAGTGTCTACATGCGGCCCGGGTGGCGCCACCGCGTCGGCGACGCGGATCTCCATGCCGTTTTCCAGGGCACGCAGCTGCTCGAGCTTTTCGAGCAGTTCCAGCGGCGTGGGCGGCAGCAGCGACAGGCGGCGCAGTGCGCTCACGCGGTAGGCGTACAGCCCGATGTGCCGGCGCGCGCCCTGGTAGCCGCGCTGGCTGGCGATGCCGGCCGGCGCGGAATCCCTGCCCCAGGGAATCGGCGCACGGCTGAAGTACAGCGCGCGCCCCCGTGTGTCGGTGACCACCTTGGCCACGCCCGGATCCATGAACTCCTTCACGCTGCTGATGCGGCTGGCCAGCGTGCCCACGTGCGCGTCCGGATGCTGCTGCAGCACGCCAGCCACCTGTGCGACCAGGGCCTGGGGCATCAGGGGCTCGTCTCCCTGCAGGTTCACCACCACGTCATCGTCCTTCCAGCCGGACTGCAGGGCGATTTCCGCCACACGATCGGTACCGGAAAGATGAGTGAGCGAGGTCAGGCGCGCATCGGCGCCGAACAGGCCTGCGGCAGCGATGATGCGGTCATCGTCAGTGGCAATCACCACCTCGGCGGCGCCGGAGGCCACCGCGCTCTCGTACACCCACTGCAACATGGGCCGCCCCGCCAGGAGCTTCAGTGGCTTGCCCGGCAGGCGCGTGGAGCCGAAACGCGCGGGGATGACAACGCGGAACACGGCAGTGGGTCAGCGGTCGAGCAGTGGATCGTCGGCCGCCAGCACGCGGGCCTCGTTCTCGAGCATCACCGGCACACCATCGACGACGGGAAAGGCCAGGCGATCGGCGCGGCACACCAGCACGCCAGCCTCGCGGGGATTGAGCAGCGGCCCCTTGCACAGAGGGCAGGCGAGGATCTCCAGCAGTCTTCCATCCAGCACGTCTCAATCCCTCCCAATGGCCAGCACGCGTTCGATGAGCCGCGTGGCGTCGGCTTCCGGCAGGACGGCCGTCACGGGCAGGTAGAACAGGTCACGCCTGCCGGCGGCCAGACCCTCGCATCTTACGGCATCCTTCTCGGTCATGACGACGGGGAGGCCGTCGTCGAAGGCCAGGTCCCGCGCCGTGAAGCGGTGGTGGTCCGGGAATGTGTGTTCCGCGGGATCCAGGCCCAGACCACGCAGCTGGGCGAAGAAGCGCTGCGGATGGCCGATGCCGGCGACGGCATGCACGCGGTTGCCTCCCAGGGCATCCAGTCCGCACTCGCCATGCCCGGGCAGCTGGCGCAGCGGCAGCGGCTCCAGCTGCATCCGCAGTGGCGCAAGCCCGGAGGGCAGCACGCCGTGGCGGTCCTCGCCGTGGAGCACCACGCAGGCGCCGGGGCGCAGCCGCGATGGCGGCTCGCGCAGCGGCCCGGCAGGCAGCAGCGCGCCATTGCCGAAGCCGCGGGATCCGTCGACCATGATGATCTCCAGGTCCCGGCGCAGTGCCAGGTGCTGCAGGCCATCATCGGCGATGAGCACATTGCAGCCACCGCGTACGAGCAGCGCCGCCGCGGCGGCGCGGTGCGCACCCACGGCCACTGCACAACCGGTGCGACGTGCCAGCAGCACCGCTTCGTCGCCCACCACCGCCGCATCATCGCCGGCATGCACCAGGCGCGCCGTGCGCGCGGATCCGCCATAGCCGCGCAGCAGGATGCCGGGACGGCGTTCCAGCCTGCGCAGGCGGTCGGCCAGCCACAGCACCAGTGGAGTCTTGCCTGTGCCGCCCACCGTGAGGTTGCCCACCACGATGGTGGGCACACCCGGATGGCTTGCAGGCCACATCCCGGCGCGATACGCCTGTCGCCGCAGGCCCATCCCGATGCCATAGAGACCAGCCAGCGGGCGCAGCAGCAGGTTCGGCGTGGTGCCATACCAGGCGCGCTCCACCCGCCGCCGCAGGGCAAATCTCTCAGGCATTGAACTGCAGCTGGTGGAGCTGGCTGTACAGTCCGCCGCGCGAGAGCAGCCCGGCATGCGTGCCGGATTCGGCGATGCGTCCGGCCTGCAGGACCACGATGCGGTCCGCCTGCTCCACGGTGGAGAGGCGATGGGCAATCACCAGCGTGGTGCGGCCGGTACGCAGCCGTGCCAGCGCCTCCTGCACGTGGCGCTCGGATTCATTGTCGAGCGCCGAGGTGGCCTCGTCGAGCACCAGCACCGGCGCATCGCGCAGGATGGCGCGTGCGATGGCCACGCGCTGGCGCTGGCCGCCGGAAAGCTGGCTGCCGCGCTCACCCACTGGTGTGTCCAGACCCTGCGGCAGGCCGGCGACAAACTCCATCACGTGCGCGGCGCGCGCGGCCTCGAGGATGCGCTCCTCCGCCGCATCGTCCATGCCCAGCGCGATGTTGTTGCGGATGGTGTCATCGAACAGCAGCACGTCCTGTCCCACGTAGGCCACCTGGCGGCGCAGGTCGCGGAGGGCATATTCGCGCACGTCGACGCCGTCGAGCCGCACGCTCCCGCTGGTGGCGTCGTAGAGCCTCGGCAGCAGGCCCACCAGCGTGGACTTGCCGGCCCCGGAGCGCCCCACGATGGCCAGGGTCTGGCCGGGTGCCACCGCCAGCTCGATGTCCTGCAGCACAGGCTCCGCCGCACCATCGTAGGCAAAGTCCACGCCGCGGAATTCCACTTCGCCGCGCGCCCGCCCGAGTGGGCGCGCTCCGCCGGCCCGTTCGCGCGGCAGGTCCAGCACCGCGAAGATGCCCATGCCGGCGGCAATGCCCTGCTGCAGCGGGCCGCCGACGTTCACCAGGCGCCTGAGCGGCGACATCACCAGCATCATCGCCGTCAGGTAGCTGGCGAACTCATTCACCGGCACGCCGGTGGCAATCACCCTGGACAGCGCCACGGCCAGCACCGCCGCCAGTCCCAGCGCGGCCACCATCTGCACCACCGGGTTGCTGGCGGCACGGGCGCGCAGCAGGCGCTGGTGGTTGCGCCGGTTCTGCTCGTTCACCGCCTCGAAGCGCCGCTGCTGCGAATCTTCGGCGGTGCTGGTCTTGATCAGGCGCTGCCCTTCCAGCGCTTCCTGCGCCACGCGCGTGAAGTCCCCCATGGACTGCTGGATGCGTGCGCTATGCCGCCGGAAACGCCGGTTGATGCCGCCCAGCACCCAGCCGATCAGCGGCGCCACCACCAGCGCCAGCAGCGTGAACTGCCAGGACTTCCAGAACATGAATCCCAGCAGGCCAAGCAGCACCAGCGAGTCACGGATGATGACGCCTATGGACGTGGTGGCGGCTTCGGCCACCTGCTCGGCGTCGTATACCAGCCGGGAGAGTGCGCGGCCGCCCGGCTGGTGGTCGTACCAGGCCGCGGGCAGGTGCAGGTATTGCGCGAACAGGTCGCGGCGGATGGCCTTCACCACCTGCCGGCCCACCTTGGCGGGAAAGTAGGTGGCAATGTAGTCGCCCGTGCCACGCAGCAGGAACAGCACCAGCACACCCAGGGGCACGGCCCACACCGTGCGCAGATCCGGCTCCACGAAGGTGTGTTCAAGGAACTTGTCAACGAACCACGCCGTGCCCGCATCGGTGGCGGCATACAGCGCCATGCCGAGCACGCCCACCAGGAACTGCCCGCGCCAGGGCCGTGCATACCCCAGCAGGCGGCCGTAGACGGCCCTTGCCTCTGCCGCAGACGGCAGCGGCGCGGTCATGGTCCCGGTTCGGGCTGTACGGTGGCGATGTCCAGCTGCGCGAAGCCCATGCGGCCCAGCACGTCCATGGCCGTCACCACGGCCTGGTGGGTGGCGCGGGCATCGGCCCGCAGCACCACGCGCGCATCGCGCGCCTCCCCCGCCACCTCGGCGACGGCGCGGCGCAGGGTGTCGCGGGAAGAGTTGGCCAGCTCGCGCTCGTTGACCCGGTAGCTGCCCTGCGCGCTGACCGTGACCACGATGGGTTCCACCCGCCCGGCCCGGTGCTCCTCGATGGCATTGGGCAGCTGCACCTGCATGCGGCCCTCCTGCACGAAAGTGGAGGACATCATGAAGAAGATCAGCAGCAGCAACACCACGTCGATCAGCGAGATCAGGTTGATCTCGGGATCTTCCTTGCGCGAATCGCGCAGTTTCAAGCCGCGCTCCGCTCCGCGCCGCCTTCCACCATGCGGTCATTCAGCGCATCGGCGAAACGCGTGACGTCCTGCTCGATGCGCACCACGATGGCCTCCACCCTGCCCCGCAGGTAGCGGAAGGTGATGTAGGAAAAAATGGCCACGATCAGCCCGAATGCGGTGGCCAGCAGTGCCTCGGAGATGCCGCCCGCCAGGGCGCTCGGATCACCCAGCCCGCCGGCATAGATCGCACTGAAGGACTTGATGATGCCCGTCACCGTGCCCAGCAGCCCCAGCAGTGGCGCAACGCTGGCAATGGTGCCCAGCGTGTTCAGGTAGCGCTCCAGCTCGTGCGCCACGTGGCGCCCGGAGTCCTCAAGGCGCTCACGCATCATCTCGCGCGAGCGATGGCGGTGCTGCAGCCCGGTGGCGAGGATGCGCCCAAGGGGCGAATTGGCTTCCAGGGCGGCGATCACCTTGTCGTTGACCTGCCCCGCCTCCAGCAGGCTCCAGATGCGACGGGTAAGGTCGGCCGGCATCACGCGGCGGCGCTGCAGCGTCCACAGTCGCTCGGCGACGATGGCGATGGCGACGACCCAGCAGAGTGCCAGCGGCCACATGAATGGTCCGCCAGCCTGGAAGAGTTCCCACATGGACGCGCATCATAGCCGAAGATGGCGCGCACGCTGGCGGATGCCCGCGGCATCGAGCAGCAGCCTGTGCGTGGCGCCATCGGCCGCAGGCAGCAGGGTGCCTCCCCTGGCTGCCAGCACCAGCTTTGCATCGCCGGCGCTCGCCGTGAGCAGGCATGACTTGCCGTCCCCGGCAGCTGACAGCTCGAACCTGACGCCATCCCAGTCCCACCCTGCATCGCTGCCGCAGGGCTCGCCCTCCGGCGGCAGCGCCCGTGCCGGCGGCAGCAGCATGCGTTCCACCGGCATCACCGCCGCACCGGCCGCCAGTGCGGCCTGCACATCGCGCGTGAGGTTGCCCGGCAACCAGATGTCGATGCGCTGGTAGCCGCTGGCGCGCAGCAGCGGCACCGCATGGCGTGCGAAGGCGCGGCCACGCGAGCCGAAACTCTCCCCCGTGCCCCACAGCAGCAGGTGATTGCGGGTCCTGAGCATCAGCACCGACGCGCGGCCTTCATCCGGCACGTCGATCCACAACTGTCCCGGCGGCGGCCGGGCATCGCGCAACAGGAACACCGAGGCAAGCAGCAACAGCATCGTGAGGCGCAGGTTGCGTCCCACTGGCAGCAACGCCAGGAGCATGGCCGGCGCCGCCAGCAGGAACCAGGTGAAGGGGGCCTGCGCATGCCACAGTGCGCCGGGCAGGCCGGCACACCAGGACAGGAAGGGCCACAGCACTGCGGCCACTGCCGCAGCCAGGTCCACCAGCTGGTCTGCGCACCAGCGGGCCACAACGCCGGGCAGCAGGTGCAAGGCGCTGGCCACCAGCACGGGCGGCACCAGCAGCAGCGTGAAGGCGGGAATAGCCAGTGCATTGGCCAGCAGTCCGGCCGCGGAAAAACTGCCGAAGATGGCCACGGTGACGGGCAGCAGCGCCACTGTCACCAGCCACTGCAGGCGCACGGCTGCCGGCAGCGGCGCGCCCGGACAGATGCGCGCCCCCGCCAGCAGCACGATGGACGCCACCGCGAGGAAGGATAGCCAGAAGCCGGCACTGAGCGCGGCCAGCGGATCAAACAGCAGCACCACCACCAGGGCCACCGCCACGCTCCATTGCGGAATGCTCGCCCGGCTGCATTCGCGCACGATGAGGAAGGCGGCCAGCATCACTACGGTGCGCTGCGCCGGCACGGAGAATCCCGACAGCAGCGCGTAGAGCAATGCCAGCACGATGCCGACCGCCGCGCTGAACAGCTCACGGCGCGGCATGCCCGGCACGCCGGCCAGCCGCGGCCAGAGGCGACGTGCGCCCGCCATGCTCAGCATGGCAAAGAAGGTGACGTGCATGCCGGAAATGGCCACCAGGTGCGTGATGCCTGTGGCATTGAAAACCTGCCACTGGCGGGTGGAAACCTCGCCGGTCACACCAACGGCGAGCGCCGCCAGCAAGGCGGCGGCGGAGGGATCAGCAACCCGGTCGGCGATGCGCCGTGCCAGCCGGGCACGCACTGCATCGATGCCCGCACCTGCCTCCTCGAGGCGGAAGTTGAAGGCGCCTTCCACCAGGCGGGCCTGGGCTGCAATGTGGTCACGCAGCAGCAGGCGCTGTGCCTGCGCATCGCGCGGCGGGTCGTAGCGCAATGCGTATTGCCACAGCTCGCCTGGCGCGGGACCGGGCATGCCGGATGGCAGGCGCACGCGCCATCGCTGCCGCGGCCAGTGCGGGTGCCGGGCAAAGCGGATGTCTGCGTCGAACTGCCAGCCTGATTCATCGAGCGCCGGCACGCTGCCGATGCGCGCCTCCACCAGCACCCGCTCGCCACTTTCGAGCGGCAAGGCCGGGGCTATGGCCCGCATCACCAGCAGTGCGTAAATGGCGCCCCCGACCAGCACCAGCGCCGGCCTGAGGGGGCGCCACAGCAGCAGCGGGATGCAGCCGGCGAGCAGCCACCCAGGCGCGGGCCGCCATTCCGCCGGTGCCCACAGGGCAAAGAGTATGCCTGCCAGCAGCAGCAGACTGCGCAAGTTGAAGGCTCCGCGTCGGCAAGTCCGAATGCGCGAGATCAGTTCCCGCGCCGCCTGCTAAAGTCTCGACCAGAATGCCGCGCCCGCTGTTCGTCAAAATCCGGCCATTCGCCCAGAAACTGCGTGATACCCGTCTGTTCCGGCTGCTCGGGCCCAGGCTGACCGATCCGCGGCTGTGGTCACTGAACCGCCGCACCATCACCATGGCCTTCGGCGCGGGCATCGCCATCTGCTTCATTCCACTGCCCATCCACCTGCTTGCCGGGCTCGTGGCGGCAATGATCTGGCACCTGAACGTGCCTACCCTGGTGGTCACCTCCACGTTCGTGAATCCGGTCACCGCCCTGCCCGTGTACTACTTCGCCTACCGCGTGGGCACCTTGCTGCTCGGCCAGCCGGAAGGGCACTTCGGATTCTCGCTGAGCTGGGCCTGGCTGCAGAACGGACTTGGGGCGATCTGGAAGCCCTTCCTGCTGGGCTGCCTGGTCTGCGCGGTGGTGGGAGGCTACGGCGCCTACCGGCTGCTGGAGGTGATCTGGCGCATCAGCACCATCAACCGCAAGAGCGCGCGACGCGGGGCCGCGCAGAAGCGCTACCCGCCGCTGTAGGAAATCTCAGGCGGCTTGCAGCCGCCCTTCGCGCAGTACCAGCACGCGGTCCATGCGCGCCGCGAGCCGCTCGTCATGGGTCACCACCACCAGGCTGGTCCGCCGCTCGCGGTTGAGTTCGAGCATCAGGTCGAACACCTGCGCGGCATTGACCCCGTCGAGGTTGCCGGTGGGCTCATCCGCCAGCACCAGCGCGGGCATGGTGACCAGCGCGCGGGCCACCGCGGCACGCTGCCGCTCGCCGCCGGAGAGCTGGTGGGGACGATGCGTGAGGCGCGCGCCCAGCCCGACCCGCTCCAGCAATTCACGGGCGCGGCGGGCCGCTTCCGCAGCAGTCTCGCGTCGCACCAGCAAGGGCATGGCCACGTTCTCCAGGGCGGAGAATTCCGGCAGCAGGTGGTGGAACTGGTACACGAAGCCCAGCTGCCTGTTGCGCAGCTCGCAGCGTTCGCGCTCCGACAGGAGATGGATGTCGCGGCCTGCCACCTCCACCGTGCCCGCATCGGGGCGGTCGAGGCCCCCCAGTACCTGCAACAGCGTGGTCTTGCCCGAACCTGACGCACCGACGATGGCCAGGCGTTCCCCCGTGGCGACGATGAGATCGGCATTGGACAGCACCACCAGTTCACCCCCGCCTTCGCGGAAGCTGCGCGATACGCCCCGCGCTGCCAGCACCACCTCGCTCCCGGGCGCAGCTGCGGCCTCGGCACTCATGGAATATCCTCCTCAATCATGTCGCAGCGCCTCCGCCGGCAGCACCCGCGAGGCCCGCCATGCAGGATAGATCGTCGCCGCAAGGCAGAGCAGCAAGGCCACCAGGGCCACCTTCATCACATCGCCCAGCTGCACCTCGGCCGGCAGGTCGCTGATCAGGTAGACCTTCGCGTCCATGAACTGCATGCCCGTGGCGCGCTCGAGCAGGTGCACCAGCGACTCCAGGTTGATGGCCAGCAGCGTCCCCAGCAGGATGCCAGCCGCCACGCCGCAGATGCCGATCCAGGCGCCCTGCACGCTGAAGATCCGCTGGATGTTGCCAGGCGCGGCGCCGAATGTCCGGAGGATGGCGATGTCCGCCTCCTTGTCCTTCACCACCATCACAAGCGTGGCCACCACGTTGAACGCGGCTATGGCCACGATCATCGAGAGGATCATGAACAGCAGCGACTTGGTGAGCTGGATGGAACGGAAGAAGTTGGGCAGGATCTGCCTCCAGTCCTGCACGTAGTAGAGGCCGCCGCCCTGTGCCACCGACAGGCTGTCTCCCACCTGCCTGACCAGGCGCGGCGCATCGGCGGGATCCTCCACCGTGAGCCGCACGCCGCGCATGGCATCGTCGAACTTCAGCAGCCGCGCCGCGTCCTCGACATGCATCAGGGCGAGCAGCCGGTCGTATTCGTACATGCCGGAGCGCAGCAGCCCCGTCACCGTGAAGCGTCGCCGGCGCACCTCGAAGCCGGCCGGCGTCACGGTGCCTTCAGCCACCACCAGCACCACGGTATCGCCCACGCTGACACCCAGTTCTGCAGCCAGCTTTTCGCCGAGGATGATGCGCCAGCCGCGCGGCACGAGTTCATCCACGCTGCCTTCCACCACTACTTTCGCGATGCCCCCCGCCTCGGCCTCCAGCGCCGGATCGACACCACGGATCTTCGCACCGGCCAGCCGCTCACCGGCCTGGAACATGCTCTCGGCTTCGATGTAGGGCACCGCACTCACCACGCCCGGGGTCTTGAGTGCCAGCTCGCGCGCCAGCCGCCAGTCGGGCATCCTCTCCTCGTTGCCCTCCAGCGTGGCGTGCGCGGACACCGACAGGATGCGGGCCCGCAGTTCCTTCTCGAAGCCGTTCATCACCGACATCACCACCAGCAGCACGGCCACGCCCAGCATCAGGCCCAGCACGCTGATCAGCGTGATGAAGGACAGGAAGCCGCGCCGCTGCCCCGAACGCAGGTAGCGCGTGCCGATGAGCCATTCATAGCGTCCGGAGAGGCTCATTCATTCGTACCGCAAGGCTTCTGCCGGCGACGTGGCCGCCGCGCGGCGCGCCGGGTAGACGGTGGCCAGCACCGTCAGCAGCAGTGCCGTGACCGCCACCAGCAGCACGTCGGCGACGTGCAGTTCCGAGGGTACCTCGGTGATGAGGTAGACGTTGGGGTCGAACAGCGACACGCCGGCCACGTCGTACAGCACACCGAGGATGGGGCCCACGTTCAGCGCCACCAGCACACCGAGCACCACGCCAATGGCCACGCCCAGCCAGCCGATCATCAGGCCCTGTGCCACGAACACACCCGCCACGGTGCGCGGGCTGGCGCCAAAGGTGCGCAGGATGGCGATGTCGGTGCGCTTGTCGGTGACCACCATCACCAGCATGGCGACGATGTTGAACGCGGCCACCGCGACGATCAGCATCAGGATCAGCGCCATCATGGTCTTCTCGATGCGGATGGCGCGGAAATAGCTGGCGTGTTCTTCGGTCCAGTCGGTGAAGCGCAGCAGGGGCCGGTCCGCGAACCGCTCGCGCAGCTGTGCCGCCAGCCCTGGCGCCGCCATCGCATCGTCGAAGTCGATGTTGAGGCCTTCGGCACGGCTGCGCGCGGCCCCGAGCCCGGACATGACCTCCATGTTCACGTAGGCGATGTGGCCGTCCTGGTCCTGGATGCCGGCCTCGTACAGGCCGGCCACCACGAACTCGCGCATCTTCGGGTCCAGCATGTCGCCGTCGACCACCACTGGCACCAGCAGCCGCACCGTGTCGCCAGGGGAAACGGCGAGCTGGTCCGCCGCCCTCAGGCCCAGCAGGATGCCGCCTTCGCGTGCCATTGCCGGCAGGCTGCCCTCCAGCATCTTGCCGGCCAGCTCCGCCTGGGTGAATTCATCCGCGCCGCGCAGCATCACGCCCACGGATTCCGGCTGCCGCACTGCCAGTACCTGCAGCTGCGCATAGCGTTCTATGCGGGCATCCGGGAGCGCGGCCTGCACTTCCCTGCGCAGCCCTGGCCAGTCCGGAGCCGGGTCCTCCGGCGCCGTAACACGCAGTGGCGCCTCCAGGTCAAGGAGCCGGTCCCGCAGCTCCGACTCGAACCCGTTCATCACCGACAGGATCACGATCAGCGCCGCCACGCCCACCCCGACACCCGCCAGCGACACCCAGGTGATGAAGGAGACGAAATAGCGATGCGCGCGTGCCCGCGCATAGCGAAGTCCGATGTACAGCGACAGGGGGTGGAACATGCGAAGGCCCGCATTCAAGCATGGGAGGGCCGGTTTGGCGACGCAATTCACGGAATTGGGCAGGCGTTCCCCCGCCGCAGGTCACTGGTGCCGCAGGCTGCTATAGTCCCGGGCGTTATGAAAACCGCCATGGCACTGACGCTTGCGCTCGCCGCCATGCCGCTGGCCGCCGAAACGGTGGTGGTCGACGGCCAGGTCCAGCTGCGTCCCGTATCGGCCGACCTGCCCGCGCGCGGCACTTCGATGGCCAAGGTCGAGGAGCGCTTTGGCGCACCGAAGACCCGCCACGCCGCCGTGGGCCAGCCGCCGATCACCCGCTGGGACTACGAGGGCTTCAGCGTCTATTTCGAGTACCAGCACGTCGTCCACGCCGTCGCCCACGAAGGCTGACCGACAGGCTGTCCGGCTCATGGATTCACGCTGCCCGCGGCGGCGTGAAGCGGCTATGCTGCGCGGCCCCGCCCGTACGCAATTGTTCCGCCTGATCCGCGATGAATCCCGTTCCCGTTCCGGCGCCGCCTGACAAGGGCAAGGCGCGGCTGTGGCCGCCGCTGCATTCCAGCGCCCGCGCCCTGGCCCTGGCCCAGGCAGCCCGCGCCGACCGCCGCCTGTGGATGGTGCTGGTTGAAGATGCCCGCCGCCTCGACCAGCTGCGGCGCGAACTGACCTTCTTCGCCGGCGACCTGCCGGTGCTGCAGCTGCCCGACTGGGAAGTGCTGCCCTACGACCATTACTCCCCGCTGCCGGACCTGGTGTCCGAGCGCATTGCCACCCTGGCCCGGTTGCCCACCGTCACTTCAGGCCTGCTGCTGGTCAGCGCCGAAACCCTGTTGCAGCGGTTGCCACCCGTCCCCTACATCGCCGGCCGCAGCTTCGAACTGGCGGTGGGCCAGCCGTTCTCGATGTCGCGCGTCAGCGAGCAGCTGGTGCGGGCGGGGTACAGCCTCGTCGCCCAGGTAGGCATGCCCGGGGAGTTCGCGCTGCGCGGTTCGCTGTTCGACGTGTTTCCCATGGGCTATGCGCAGCCACTGCGCATCGATCTGTTCGATGACAGCATCGATTCCATCCGCCACTTCGATCCGGATACACAGCGTTCGCTGGAGACCCTGCCGAAGGTGAGCCTGCTGCCGGCGCGCGAGGTGCCGCTGGATGAGGAGAGCGTGCGCGAATTCCGTCGGCGCTATCGCACCCGCTTCGAAGGGGATCCCACCCGCTCCGGGATCTACCGCGGGCTGAAGCAGAACACAGCACCGGCGGGCATCGAGTTCTACCTGCCGCTGTTCTTCGAGGAGACCTGCGGCCTGGCCGACTACCTGCCCCGCGATTGCGTGCTGGCGCTGGATGGCAGCTTCTCCGCCAGCCTCGAGGGTGTGTGGCAGGCCATCCAGGCACGCCATGAGGAACTGCGCCACGACATCGAACATCCCGTGCTCGATCCGGTGGAGCTGTACTTCCCGCCGGCGCAGATGCTGGAATGGATTGCTGGCAGCCAGCGCGTGGAGTTCCGCACGGTTGCCGCTGCGGGTGCTGCTGAGGGCGTGATTGCCGCCACGCAAGGCCCCTCCCTGCAGCTCATGCCACCACCTGTGCTCACGCTCGACGCGCGCGCCGAGAATCCCCTGGCACCGCTGGCTTCACTGCTGCAGGAACAGACGGGCCGCGTGCTGGTGGCTGCCGACTCGCCGGGCCGGCGCGAGCTGCTGCACGGCCTGCTGCGCAATGCCGGCATCGCGCACGAGAACGTGGCCGGCTGGCAGGCCTTCCTCGATTCGCGCGCCCCGGTGGCATTGACCACCGCGCCCGATGTGGGCGGGCTGCAGGTCACCGACCCGCCGCTGCTGCTGCTGGCCGATGGCCAATTGTTCGGCCGGCATGCGCAGCAGGAACGTCGCCGGCGGCGCAGCCAGCTGGATCCCGCCGCCATCCTGCGCGACCTGCAGGCACTGGCCCCGGGCGCACCGGTGGTGCACGAGCAGTATGGCGTGGGCCGCTACGTGAGCCTGGTGGTGATGCAGGTGGCCGACCAGGACGGCGAGTTCCTGGTGATCGAGTACGCAGGCGGCGACCGCATCTACGTGCCGGTGAGCGCGCTGCACCTGGTAAGCCGCTACACCGGGGCGGCACCTGACGCGGCGCCGCTCCACAAGCTGGGCACCGACCAGTGGGCAAAGGCGCGCCGCCGCGCCGCCGAGCAATTGCGCGATGTGGCCGCGGAGCTGCTGGACCTCTACGCCCGCCGCCAGGCGCGCAAGGGCACACCGCTGGGTGCGGACGAAAACGAATACCGCGCCTTCGCCGCGGCCTTCCCCTTCGAGGAAACCGCCGACCAGCAGGACGCCATCAACGCCGTGCTGAAGGACATGGCCGGCGAGCGACCCATGGACCGCGTGGTGTGCGGCGACGTGGGTTTCGGCAAGACCGAGGTGGCCATGCGTGCTGCCTTCGTGGCCGTGCAGGCCGGGCGGCAGGTGGTGGTGCTGGTGCCCACCACCCTGCTGGCCGAGCAGCACACGGCCAATTTCCGCGACCGCTTTGCCGACCTGCCGGTACGCATCGAATCCCTGTCGCGCTTCCGCTCCGCAAAGAGTTCCGCCGCCATGCTCGAGGAGCTCGCAAACGGGCGGGTGGATATCCTGGTTTCCACCCATCGCCTGCTGCACGCCGAGCCGCGCTTCAAGGACCTCGGCCTGGTGATCATCGACGAGGAACACCGCTTCGGCGTGCGCGACAAGGAGAAGCTGAAGTCGCTGCGCGCGGAAGTGCACGTGCTCACGCTCACCGCCACGCCCATTCCGCGCACGCTGAACATGGCCATGGGCGGACTGCGTGACCTGTCGCTGATCACCACGCCGCCGGCCGGTCGTGTGGCCATCCGCACCACCGTGGGTGAATGGAACCCTTCGGTGATCCGCGAGGCGGTGATGCGCGAGCTGCGCCGCGGCGGCCAGATCTACTTCGTGCACAACGAAATCGACACCATCGCGAAGGTCGCTGCCGACCTGCAGCGCATCGTGCCCGAGGCGCAGATCCGCACCGGCCATGGCCAGATGCGGGAGCGTGAGCTGGAGCAGCTGATGGTGGATTTCTACCACCGGCGCTTCGACATCCTGCTGTGCACCACGATCATCGAAAGCGGCATCGACGTGCCCACCGCCAACACCATCCTCATCAACCAGGCCGACCGGCTGGGGCTTGCGCAGCTGCACCAGCTGCGCGGCCGCGTGGGCCGCTCGCACCACCGGGCCTTCGCGCACCTGATGGTGCCCTCGCTGAAGGCGCTGTCGGAGGATGCAAAGCGGCGCCTGGAAGCCATCGAGTCGATGGAGGAGCTGGGCTCGGGTTTCGTGCTGGCCACGCATGACCTGGAGATCCGCGGCGCCGGCGAATACCTGGGCGAGGCGCAGAGCGGCGAGCTCACCGAGGTGGGCCTCAGCATGTACATGGACATGCTGGAATCCACTGTTCGCGCGCTGAAGGCCGGCAAGGATCCCGCCGACGTGCCCGCCACAACGGCCACTGAAGTGAACCTGCACCTGCCGGCATTGCTACCTTCCGACTACATCAATGACGTGCAGACGCGCCTGGCCCTCTACAAGCGCGTTGCCGCGGCACCGGATGGCGCGGCACTCGATGAGCTGCAGACAGAGGTGGGTGACCGCTTCGGCACGTTGCCCGAGGCGGCGCAGCGGCTGTTCCAGGTGGCGCGGCTCACGCAGCGCTGCCGCGCGGCGGGCATCCGTCGCCTCGACGTGGGCGGCAGCACCAGCCACGTGGTGTTCGAGGAGCAGAACCGCGTCGACCCGGCCACGGTGATCCGCCTTGTCCAGCGCGAGGCAAGGACCTGGCGCCTGGAAGGCCAGCTGAAACTGCGCATTTCTCTGGGCGCCGAGCCCGCCGACCGGCATGCGCTGGCCAGCTCGCTGCTGGACCGCCTGCTGGCCAAAGGCGCTGCGTGAAGCTTTCCGGAGTCCGGATGAGGCATGACACTGGCAGGGAGGTTGCCTAGAATGAACCGCATGACCCAGCCCACCGGCATTGGGCGACGCCTGCTTCTGGCAGCCGCCCTCACCTGCCTTGCTGTCCCGGCCCTGCCGCAGTCCAGCGGCAATTACGTGGTGGAGATCCTGGTGTTCCGCAATGGCGAGGCCGCGGGCGCACTGGGCGAGACCGCCTCGCGGGTCCGGGTCACCGGTGACGATGTGGCGGCGACCACTGTCAGCTCCCGCAAGCTCGGCGGCAGCGTCACCCGCCTCAACAACCGCAACCTGCGCGTGCTCGGCCATGCGGCATGGAAGCAGGCTCCTTCGGGATGGAAATCGCGCCGCGGAGTTTCCACTTCGCAGCTGGGCCTTCCGGGCATGGACGGCAAGGTGATCCTGGAACGCGGCGAGTTCCTGCACCTGGGGATCGACATGGTCGTGGAGGATGGTGGCAAGCGCTACCACCTCAACGAAGTCAGGCAGGTGAAGCTCGACGAGATCCAGTACTTCGACCACCCCGCCATCGGCGTGATCGCCATCGTCAGCCGCGACGGCTGATCAGTCCGGCGCCTGGTTGAGGCCGCCGCGCAGGTCGCGCTTGGCCTCCTGCAAGGCCTTCTCCACGCGCTGCACCAGACGCCCGGGCGTCTCTTCCTCGCGATCGGGCAGGACCGTGGCCAGGCCCGCCGTCACCGTGACGAACTTCTGCAGCGGCGAACGCGGATGGTGGATCTTCATGTCGGCGATGCGGCGCACATTGCCGGCGGCATGGTCGACGATGCCCGAAACCCCTTCGCCATCGCGGTGCACTGCCAGCACGCCGATGCAGCCCTCGCGCCAGATGCCCACCACGTCGGAGCCGCGGCGGAACCCCCCTGCAATGCTGCGCGCGATGCGACGGAAGCAGGCATCTCCGCCAGACTTGCCGTAGGTGGCGTTGTAGCTGCCCAGCGCATCGATGTCATACAGCACCAGCGTGAGTGCCTTCTGCTCGCGGCGGGCAATCAGCCATTCGCGATCCAGCAGCTCGTTGAACCAGGCCCGGGAGGAAAGGCCGGTGATCCGGTCCTCGCGCAGCCAGCCAGGCAGGCCCTCCTGACCCTTGTCTGCCTGGCGCAGGCGGCCTGCCGCGTCACGACAGTAGGCAATGAAATGGGTGAGCCGGCCCGTCTCGTCGCGCAGCGGTTGCAGCGTCAATTCGTTCCAGAACATCCCTCCGCTCTTGCGGTAGTTGCGCAACAGCACACGACAGGATTCGCCGCGCGAGATGCACTCGCGCAGGCGGCGCAGCCCTTCCTGCTCGCGATCGGTACCCTGCAGCAGGCGCAGGTTGCTGCCCAGCATTTCGCTCGTGGAGTAGCCGGTGAGCTGCTCGTAGGCGGCATTCACATACACCACGGGATGATCCGGTGCAGTGGCATCACAGACCGCAATGCCCTCGGGTGCGGAGTCGAGGACCCTTTGGAAGAAAGCGCCGTCCAGTTGGTGCATGTCGGGTACCGGCTGATTGCCAATCAGGTCAGGGTCAGTTCGGGTGGCCGTTCGCAGCGCGCGAGCCACTCGCGGCACTGGCGGTATCGGGGAGAGGCGAGCAGGGCCTCGCGCGACGGCGCCTCGCGACCGCGCATCAGCCGCACGCGCGCCTGGCTGGCAGGTCCTGGCACATGGCGCAGGCCATCGAGCAGCCGCATCACCTGGTCGCGCCGGTTGCACACGGGCAGCACATCGCAACCCGCGGCCAGCGCCGCCTCGGCGCGCTCGACGATGCCTCCAAGCACGCTGGCCCCCTCCATGGTCAGGTCGTCCGCGAACACCACGCCGCGGAATCCCAGTTCCCCGCGCAGGTAACCGGTGACCCAGCGGCTCGAGAAACTGGCCGGCACGGAATCGACTGCCGGAAACAGCACATGCGCCATCATCACCGCGGAGAGTTCGTTGGCAATCAGGCGCCGGTACGGGAGCACGTCTTCGGTGAGATCCGCCAGATCGCGTCGATCCACCGGCAGCGCCAGGTGCGAGTCGGCCACCACGGCGCCGTGGCCGGGAAAGTGCTTGGCCGTTGCGGCCATGCCGGCCTCGCGCATGCCTGCCACTGCCGCCAGCGCCAGCTTCGCCACGATCTCGGGGTCACGGTGGAAGGCGCGATCCCCGATCACCTCGGAGACCCCGTAATCCAGATCGACGCAGGGTGCGAAGGAATAATCGATGCCCACCCCCCGCAGTTCCGCGGCCATCAGCCAGTTCAGCGAGCGGGCCATGGCCACACCCTGGCCGGGATCCAGGTCGTATTCCTGCCCCACCCTGCGCATGGGTGGCAGCACCGAGAAGCCCGCACGGAAGCGCTGCACGCGACCGCCCTCGTGGTCCACTGCCACCAGCAGCGGCGGCGAGCGCACGGCGCGGATGTCGGCCACCAGCTCGGCCAGCTGTCCGGGGTTGTCGTAGTTGCGCGTGAACAGGATCACGCTGCCGACCAGCGGATGACGCAGCACCTCGCGGTCTTCCGGCGTCAGGCTCCTGCCGGCAACATCCACCATCAGCGGGCCCAGGGTCACGGCTACCTCTCTTCAGGAATGGTCTGGTCCGTCAAGTATTGCCACGGATTCAACGTGGCTGGTATGCGGGAACATGTCGACGATACCTGCGGAACGCAGCGAAAAACCATGCTCCGTTACCAGAATTCCAAGGTCGCGGGCAAGGCTTCCGGGATGGCAGGACACATAGGCCAGGCGCCGCGGAGCCAGCCGGGCCAGTGCGGGCAGCACATCCAGCGCGCCGGTACGCGGCGGATCCACCAGCACATGCGAATAGCCGGCGCCGCCGGCCAGCGCCAGGCAGCGCTGCACGGCCTCCTCGCCCGCCAGGTTGGCGACATGGAAATGCACATTGCCAAGGCCATTGGCGGCCGCGTTGGCCTGCGCACGGGCGATGAGCCCGGCATCCCCTTCAATGCCCACCACACGCTGCGCGCGCGTCGCCAATGGCAGGGTGAAGTTCCCGAGGCCACAGAAGAGGTCGAGCACCACCGACTGCGCATCCAGTTCCAGCAGTCCCAGCACGTGCTGGATCAGCAGGCGGTTCATCGCGCCATTGACCTGGATGAAATCCGCCGGCTGGAACGCCAGCTTCAGGTCGTATTCCGGCAAGCCGTACCACAGCGAAGGTGCGTCACCGGAAAGGGCCTCCAGCTGGTCGGGTCGCCCCGCCTGCAGCAGTATGCGCAGCCCGTGCTGGCGTTCGAATGCCTCGAGCAATGCACGATCAGCTGCCGAAGGAGGTTCCAGCACCCGCACCACCAGCACGGTGAGTGCATCACCAATGGCCGCCTCGATCTGCGGAATGCGGGCGGGGATGGAAAGTGAAGTCACCAGCCGCGACAGCTCGCCGATGAGCCTGCCGACTTCAGGCCGCAGCACCGGGCACTGCTCGACTTCGGCCACGTAGCTGCTCATCTTCTCGCGGAAGCCGACCAGGGAACGTCCCCTGGCGTGCACGAAGCGTGCGCCCAGCCGGGCGCGCCGCCGGTAGCCCCAGGGGTCACCGGACAGCGGCGGCAGCCACTCCAGCGGCTCGACCTTGCCGATGCGCCGCAACGCCTCGCGCAGCTGCGCATCCTTCATCTTCAACTGGGATTCGGGGGCGAGGTGCTGCAGCGAGCAGCCGCCGCAGGTGCCGTAGTGCGCACAACCCGGGGTGATGCGATCCGGTGCCGGCTCGAGCACGGCGACCAGCTCGGCTTCATCGTGGCTGCGCTGGCGCCGCCGGGTGCGGTATTCCACCAGTTCGCCCGGCAGGGCTCCGGCCACGAACACCGCCTTGCCCGCGCCACGCACCACGCCCCAGCCATCGTGGTTGAGGCCATCAACGCGGGCGGTAACGATTTCGCTTACTGCGACGCGTGCACGGGCCATGCGGCGAGGAACTCCTGGTGGTGAGGTTCGCCGGAGGCGCCCAGCAGTTCGCGCAGCCGGGCGCACTCGGCATCATGGTCCGCAGGTGTGAGGCGGCCGCGCATGCGCTCGAAGGCCAGGTACACCAGGAAGGTGTTCAGCACGTCGGTTTCGCAGTAGCGGCGGATACCGACAATGTTGCCGGCGCGGAAAGCATCCCATACCTGGCTGCCGGAGAAACCCAGCTTGCCCGGCAGCCCCAGCAGCAGCGCCATGTTCGACAGCGAGGCGCGCGCGCGCGCCTGGAAGCCGGACAGCACGTCCATCAGGTCCAGGTGGCGCCAGTGGAAGCGGCTGAGGTAGTTGTTGTAGCGGAAGCTGGTGTCCTCGTCGCCGGTCTCCCAGTAGCGGGCGGCGCGCACGCCGTGCAGCATGCAGCGGTAATGCATCACCGGCAGGTCGAAGCCGCCGCCGTTCCAGGACACCAGCTCGGGTGTGAGCCGCTCGATGCCCTCGAAGAAACGCTCCAGCAGCTCCCGCTCGCTGCTGTGCGGATCGCCCAGGCTCCAGAGCCTCAGCTGGTCACCCCGCCGCAGCAGGCAGGCAATGGCCACCACACGCTGCTGCTCCAGCGGCAGGAAATCATTGCCGCTGTGCTGGCGGCGCAGGGCAAACATCGCGCTGGCGACTTCTGCATCAGGGAGGCCGTGCAGGTCGAGCGCGCGGCGCCCGTAATCCACATCGGGCACGGTCTCGATGTCGAACACCAGCTGCGTCAACGGCGCGCCTCCAGCATCAGGGCCTTCATCCCGCCCACCGCGGGGCCCAGTCCGGTGAACAGGGCGCGCCCGATGATGGAGTAGCCGATGTTCAGCTCGACGATCTGGGGAATGGCCGCCACCGGCTGCACGTTGTGGTAGTCGAGCCCGTGGCCCGCGTGCACTGCGAGGCCCAGGCTGCTGGCCAGGCGTGCCGCCTCGCGCAGGCGCTGGAGCTCATGTGCCTGCGCCGCGCCGCTGGCGTCGGCGTAGGAACCGGTGTGCAGCTCCACGACCGCGGCGCCACTGGCGCATGCAGCCTCGATCTGCGCGGGTTCCGGATCGATGAACAGCGACACACGGATGCCCGCCGCAGCCAGGCGCGTCACCGCGTCGCGCAGCAGGGACTGCTGGCCCGCCACGTCCAGCCCGCCCTCGGTGGTGAGCTCGGTGCGCTTCTCGGGCACCAGGCAGCAATCGGTGGGCTTCAGGCGCAGGGCGATGTCGAGCATCTCCTGTGTCGCGGCCATCTCCAGGTTCAGGCGCGTCTGCATCAGCGGCTGCAGGGCGAACACGTCGCGGTCGGTGATGTGCCGGCGGTCCTCGCGCAGGTGCATGGTGATGCTGTCCGCGCCGGACTGCTCGGCCAGCAGCGCCGCGTGCACGGGGTCCGGATGACGGGCGCGGCGCGCGTTGCGCACGGTGCCCACGTGGTCCACGTTCACGCCCAGCGCGATGGTTGTGTTCGGGCTCATCTTGGTACTGCCTGCCAGCTGCGTTCGAATTGCTTCAGGGAGCGCGCCACCTCACGGGTGCGCAGCTGCTTTCCTTCCAGGCATTCGGCCATGCGCGCCTTGAGCACGGGGCGCATGCGCTCCAGGGCCTGTGCGTCCGCGAAGGTCGCGTCGTCGAGGCCCGCGATGCCGTAGCCGAGCAGATCGAGCAGGCGTTTCTCGAACAGGCGCAGCACCCTTTCCTGGGCGGCCTCGCGGCGCAACCCGGCGAGCGCCTCGCGATAGCATTCGAACAGCTCCGGCTGGGGATCGTGGCGCACGGTCAGCGACAGCACCAGCTCCGAGCAATACCAGGCTGACATCAGCCGCCCGGGAGGCAGCGCCTCGGACACAACCGTGGCGTGATCCGGTTCGGCGCCGGTGAGCCGCGGCGCCTCGCCACGCCCGGCCCAGGACACCAGCAACGGCACGAAGGGTTGCAGCACCCCGGCCAGCCGCGCATGCGCACCGCGCACGCCGCGCGCGAATACCGACAACCGGCCGTGGGAGGCCGTGAACAGCTCGAAGATGCTGCCGGAATCCTGCCAGGGACGCCGGTGCAGCACGAAGGCCGGCACGTGCTCGGCTTGCTGCACTACTCGCCCTCCACACCGAGCTGGCGCAGGGCCAGGGCATCGTCGGCCCAGTCCTCGCGCACTTTCACCCACAGGTTCAGGTGCAGGCGCCGCCCGAGCAGCTCGTTCAGCTCCCGTCGCGCGGCAGTGCCGATGCGCTTGAGGCGCTCGCCGCGGGCGCCGATCACGATGGGCTTGTGGCCGGCACGATCCACCCAGATGACAGCCGACACCACCAGCTGCCCGTCCTCTTCCTCGCCCGTGGCCTCCACCTCGACGGCAATGCCGTAGGGCAGCTCGTCGGTGAGCTCCAGCGTGAGCTTTTCGCGGATGATCTCGGCGATGCGGAAATTCTGGCCGCGGTCGGTGAGCTGCTCGGGCGGGAACAGCGGCGGGGATTCAGGCAGGTGTCGCGCAATCACGGCGAGCAGGCGCTGCACATCGGCGCCAGCGAGAGCCGACACCGGCACGATCTCGGCAAAATCATGACGTGCGGCCAGCGCGGCAAGGTAAGGCAGCAGCTTCTCGCGCGGCTTCGCCTTGTCCACCTTGTTGACCACGGCGATCACGGGCCGGCCCGCCTCCTTCGCGCGCGCCAGGGCCAGCTCATCCTCGCGGCCGAAGCGCAGCGCCTCCACCACGTAAAGGACCAGGTCGGCATCCAGCGCCGCAGCGGCCGCGGTACGGTTCATCGCGCGGTTGAGCGCCCTTCCCTCCTGCAGGTGCAGGCCGGGTGTATCGACGAAGGCAATCTGTGCACCAGGCAGGTTCACCAGCCCCAGCACCCGATGGCGCGTGGTCTGTGGTCGCGGCGTGACGATGGAAATCTTGCTGCCGGTGAGCGCGTTGAGCAGCGTGGACTTGCCCACGTTGGGACGGCCGATGAGGGCCGCGAAGCCGCAACGGTGCGTACTGCCGCTCATGGGCGCCACCGCCGTTCCAGCTTGTCGAGCACAGCCTCTGCCGCCTGCTGCTCGGCACGGCGGCGGCTGGATCCACTCCCCCTGGCCTCCAGCAGCAGTTCCTCGCGCAACAGGCGGGCCTGGCAACGCACCGAGAACACCTGCTCATGCGGATCCCCGGTGGTGCTTTCGAGCACGTATTCAGGCAGGGGTTCGCCGCGTCCCTGCAGCAGTTCCTGCAGGCGCGTCTTGGCGTCCTTCAGGCCGCCCTCCAGGCGCAGCGAGGCGAGCTGGTCTGCGTAAAGCCGCAGGATCAGCGCCCTGGCCTCTTCCAGTCCGGCTTCCAGGTAGACCGCGGCAAACAGCGCCTCGGTGGCATCGGCAAGGATGGACTCGCGGCGGAATCCGCCGGTACGCAGCTCGCCGCTGCCCAGGTGCAGCATCGCGCCGATGCCGATGCTGGCACCGATTGCCGCCAGCGGCGCGCTGCTCACCAGCCGCGCACGCAGGCGACTGAGGTCGCCCTCGTCTGCCGTCGGGAAGCGGTGGAACAGCTCACCGGCGATCACCAGCCCGAGCACGGCGTCGCCAAGGAATTCCAGTCTTTCATTGTTGTCCTGCTGGGCGCTGCGATGGGTGAGCGCCATGCGGTGCAGGTCGATGCGGCGCGGATCGCGCCCCAGCAGGCCGCGCAGCCAGCTGGCAAGCGCCTCATCTGCAGCGCCGGGATGCGCGGACGGCGCCGTCATGATCGCATCGCCAGTTACCTGATAGGCACACGCTTGTCGAAGGTCACCAGCAGCTGGATGCGGCCGAACAGCGGCGCAACGCGGTCGTAGCTGGCCTGGATCTCCCAGGTCTCGCCATCGCGGGTGACCTGGATGTCGGAGGGCTCGGGAAACTCGATGCCCTCGACATCGAAGCGGCGCGCTATGGCCCGCCGCACCTCGGCCACGTTGACGGTGGTGCCGCCGCCGCTCTCATCAGCGACCTGCTCCACGGACTTGGCCACCTTCATGTGGTTGAGGTAGATGGGCGTCAGCCGGATGCCCGCATAAACCACGATGGCCACCGGCACCAGCAGCACGATCCAGCCGATGAAAGTGATGCCCGCCTGCTGTCTGCGCATGCCTTCTCCCTAGTCGATCCGCTTGCCGATGCGTCCCCAGTCGACCAGCCGCTTCCAGCGGCGGTCCCAGTCGAAGCTGAACCAGACACGCTTGGCACTGCCCACCAGGTTCTGCTCGGGGACAAATCCCCAGCGCCCGTCAGGGCCCCAGTAGCGGCCATCTTCGCTGTTGTCGCGATTATCGCCGATCATGAGGTAGTTGCCATCCGGCACGGTGACCTCGTCCTGGTCGCCGTTGTCGGTGACCCCCCCGGCAGCAATCAGGTCCGCATCTTCCACGCAGGGGTAGCTGCGACCGATGCGCCGGTCGCAGCCCGGCAGCGGGGCGCTGGGCAGGGGGTGGGCGGTGAGGCAGGACAGCACCTGGTGACGGTGGTTGCCGGTCTGCACTTCGTTCAGCCGCATGTTCTCGTAGCAGCCGTCGGAGTAGCGACCATTCCCGGTCTCCGGCAGTGGCTCGCCATTCACATAGATGCGGTCGCTCACCACCTTCACGCGATCGCCCGGCAGCCCGACCACGCGCTTGATGTAGTTGATCGAAGGATCGCGCGGATAGCGGAACACCACCACATCACCACGTTCAGGCAGCCCGAGGTCGAGGACCTTGCGGTTCAGCACCGGCAGGCGCAGCCCGTAGCTGAACTTGTTGACCAGGATGAAATCCCCGTCATGCAGGGTGGGCATCATCGAGTCCGAGGGAATGCGGAATGGCTCGAACATGAAGGAGCGCAGCACCAGCACCACGACCACCACCGGCACCATGCTGCGCGCATAGTCGACAGTGCCGGGCTCGGGCACGGCTTCCGGCGGCTGGCCGGCGGCCACCGCCGCGCGCCGCCGCGCCGACGCGAGCACCCAGTGATCCAGCGCCCAGATGAGGCCGCCCACCACCGAAATCACCACCAGCACCAGCGCGAAGTCCAGCCGCTCGGAGCGGAACAGCCGCAGGGCCCCGGCCACCAGCACCACGGGCAGTACGGCATAGACCGCCTTCAGCCAGCCCGGATCTTCCACCGCGGCGGGCAGGGCCTTCAGGCGCCGGCGCGGGCGCAGGAACCAGTCGTCGACCACCGCGATGACCAGCACCGGCCAGAGCAGCAATGAAAGCAAGTAGATGATCTGCTCGAACATGCCTCTCCCTGCCCTATTTCCTGCCGACCTTCAGCACGGCGAGGAAAGCTTCCTGGGGTATTTCCACCGAGCCTACCTGCTTCATGCGCTTCTTGCCTTCCTTCTGCTTCTCCAGCAGCTTGCGCTTGCGCGAGATGTCGCCGCCGTAGCACTTGGCCAGCACGTTCTTGCGCAGCGCCTTCACCGAGGCGCGCGCGATCACATGCGTGCCGATGGCCGCCTGCACCGCCACCTCGAACATCTGCCGCGGGATCAGCTCCTGCATCTTGTCCACCAGTTCACGGCCGCGGTGATAGGCCGCATCCTTGTGCACGATGATGGACAGCGCATCGACCTTGTCGCCATTGATGAGGATATCCAGCTTCGCCAGCGGCGCCGCCGCGAAGTGGCTGAACTCGTAGTCGAAGGAGGCGTAGCCGCGGCTCACGCTCTTCAGGCGGTCGAAGAAGTCGAGCACCACTTCGGCCAGCGGCAGCTGGTACTGCAGCGACACCTGCGTGCCCAGGTAGAGCATCTTCTTCTGCACGCCACGCTTCTCGCTGCACAGCTGCAGCACGCCACCCACGTGCTCCGGCGGCACCAGGATGTTGGCGGTGATGATGGGCTCGCGCAGCTCGGCCACCTCGTTGAGCGGCGGCAGGCGCGCGGGATTGTCCACGTAGGCGACACTGCCGTCGGTCTTCGCCACCTCGTACACCACCGTGGGCGCGCTGGTGATCAGCGTGAGGTTGTACTCGCGCTCCAGCCGCTCCTGCACGATGTCCATGTGCAGCAGGCCGAGGAAGCCCACGCGGAAGCCGAATCCCAGCGCCGTGGAGACTTCCGGCTCGTAGTGCAGGGCCGAGTCGTTGAGCTTGAGCTTGGCCAGTGCGTCGCGGAAGGCCTCGTAGTCCTCGGTGTTCACCGGGAACAGTCCCGCGAACACGCGCGGCTGCACGGTCTTGAAGCCAGGCAGCGCCTCGGTAGCCGGACGCGCGTCGCCGGTGATGGTGTCACCCACCGGGGCGCCGTCGATCTCCTTGATGCCGGCCACCACGAAACCCACCTCGCCGGCGGCCAGCTGCGGGAGCACCACGGACTTGGGCGTGAAGCGGCCCAGCTTGTCCACCAGATGCGAGCGACCAGTGGACATCACGCGGATCTTCTCGCCGGGCTTCAGCGTGCCATTCACCACGCGCACCAGCGACACCACGCCCACGTAGTTGTCGAACCATGAGTCGATGATCAGCGCCTGCAAGGGAGCGTTGCGGTCACCCTTGGGTGCAGGTATGCGCCGCACCAGTTCGGCCAGCAGCTCCGGCACGTTCTCGCCGGTCTTCGCCGACACGCGCACCGCATCTTCGGCATCGATGCCAATGATGTCGCCGATCTCCCTGATCACCCGGTCCGGCTCGGCCGAAGGCAGGTCGATCTTGTTGAGTACCGGCACTACCTCAAGGCCTTGCTCGAGCGCGGTGTAGCAGTTGGCGACGCTCTGCGCTTCCACGCCCTGGGCGGCGTCCACCACCAGCAGCGCGCCCTCGCAGGCGGCCAGGCTGCGCGAGACTTCATAGGAGAAGTCCACGTGGCCCGGGGTGTCGATCAGGTTCAGCTGGTAACGCTGGCCATCCGGCGCCACATAGAACAGCGTGACGCTCTGCGCCTTGATGGTGATGCCACGCTCACGCTCCAGCGCCATGTTGTCGAGCACCTGGGACTGCATCTCGCGCTCGGCCAGGCCGCCGCAGATCTGGATCAGGCGGTCGGCGAGCGTGGACTTGCCATGGTCGACGTGGGCGATGATCGAGAAATTGCGGATCGCGGATTGTTCGCTGGACAAGTTGGGGCCCGAAGGGGTCGGTTAGGCAGTCGGACATTCTACCCCAGGCGGGGTCATCGCTGCCGCAGCAGCCGGATCAGCTCCGCCCGGTCCAGCCGGTGCTCGCAGACCTTCACCCCACCCCAGAGCAGCACGGGAATATCCAGCCCGTAGCGGCGGGCGAGCCCGGGGTCGGAATCAACATCAAGGAGGCGCAGGGGCGGCAGCTCCACCTGCTGCCCCAGGGCGTGCAGCTCGTCCTGGAATTCCGCGCACAACCCGCACTCCGGGCGGGTCAGCAGCAGCAGCTCGTCACTCAGGGCGGAAAGCCCTGGCAATGGCTTCGGCGGCGGCCACGGGCAGCTCACCCACCACGTTGACAAACACCCCGTCGACCACCGCGAGGTAGCCGGAGTACGCGCCGTCGATGGCACCGCCGCCCTCCTTCATGTCAGCGGTGGCGGGCGCCAGGAACACCTCCGCCCAGGTGACGCCGTCGGAAACGATGAAACGCGAACGCGGGCCTGCCCCCCGGGGCTGCTGCGGCGACCGCACGGCGGCGGCCTGCCCGCCAAAACGCCAGATGCGGTAGCCAGCCGGCATCAGCGACACCTGCGGCGTGAGCGCACGCTTGAGCCGCGGATCATAGAACGGCATGCGCTTGTCGTTGTCGACGCGCTTGAACTTGCTGATATCGACCCCCACCCGCAGCTGTTCGTCGGGAATGTCGGTGGGCAGCAGCGGCGCGTTGATGAAGGTAAAGGCAATCTCCTTCACCACCGCCCCGTCGCGGGTGACCCGCTGCAGCTTCAGCGGCATCGCGCTGCCCGCGTCGAGCCAGTAGCGGTAACCGAAGCGCAGGTCGTCCCTGGGATCGATGCGGATGATCTGCACGTCACGGCCGAGCAGGCGCGAGCGCCCGCCGTCGCTGATGCTGTAGTGGCGGGCGGCCTCCTCGTCGAGGCCGTTGAGCGTGGGGATGTAGCCGAAGCTGCGGGTGCGGGTGGACGTGAAGACTGCCCGTAGTTGCGGGCGATACTCCGCGTGCTGGTCGCCCTTGCGCCGCTGTTCGTAGCCGGAACCGTCCATGGCCACGACGCGCTCCATCATCTCCCCGTCCTTGAAACGGTGGACGATGCGCCACTGCTGGGTCTTCTCGCCGGACCGCCGCTCGAAAACGCCGTCGAAATTCCCCTCGACCAGCACCTTGTTCATGCGCTGGACCCAGTCGAGCACTTCGGCCGGAGCCCCCACCTGCCCCGCCGTGGCCGTGGCAGCGGACGCCGCCAGCAGCACCGCGCCAGCCCAGCGCGCAATCAACCTGAAATTTCCGTACCGCATCAGCACTAGCGCAGGGCGTCGATCTGGTCGGCAGTCAATTCCGTTGCCCCCTCTGCCTCGAGCTCGTAGCTGGAGCGCAGCGCGGAGGCGGCCTCCTCGCTGTGCGCAACAAGATAATGACTCAGCGAAACATCAAGAACCCGCCCCAGGGGAGCAGGGGAATTCTCGCCCGGAGTGGTATAGCCCACCGGCAACTGCTCCGCCGCCAGCGAGCCAGGCGCCGCCACCGGGCTGCCATCCCGGGCCACCTGCAGCACGTCGGGAGTGACCGGCCCCATCTGGCGCACCACGAAGATGGAAAGCACCGCGACGCCCGCGGCAATGGCCCCACCCAACGCTCCCCGGCCCAGCCAGTAGGATTGCGGCGAGCTCTTCCCCCCCGCATTGCCACGTACCGGCAGCACCGCGACATTCAGGTCGCGCTCGGCGGCCACGCGGGCCTTCACGCGATCAGCCACGCTGGCCGAGGCGGGAATCGGATCGCCCCGCAGGCAGGCACCGATCAGCGCATAACGCTCCCAGCTGTGCTGCATCTGCGTGTCGCGCAGCGCGCGCCGGATCACCATGCCAGCCTGCTGTTCCGGCAATTCGCCATCGAACAACGCCGACAACAGACTGCTATGTTCCTGCTCGTTCATCCCGACTCCTCAGCGCGGCCCAGTCCGCCCTCGAACACTTCCGACAACTTCCGGTCTATGGCCTCGCGGGCGCGGAAGATACGCGACCTCACGGTGCCGACCGGGCAGTCCATCGCCTGCGCGATGTCCTCGTAACTCAGGCCCTCCAGCTCGCGCAGCACGATGGCGGTGCGCAGGTCTTCGGGCAGCGCGTCGATGGCCCGGTTGACCGTCGCGCGGATCTCCTCGGTGGCCAGCAGGCTCTCCGGTGTGTCCGGGTCGGCCAGCCGCGCCTGCATCGAGTGCGACTCCTCCACGTTCTGCATGTCGAGGTCGAACTCGACCGGATTGCGGTCACGCGACACCAGGGCGTTCTTGGCGGTGTTGATCGCGATCCGGTAGAGCCAGGTGTAGAAGGCACTGTCTCCCCTGAACTGGGGCAGGGCCCGATACGCCTTGATGAATGCCTCCTGTGCCACGTCCTCCGCGTCGGCCGGGTCACGCATGTAGCGGGACACCAGCTTCACCACCTTGTGCTGATACTTCCGGACCAGCAGGTCGAAGGCCGATTTGTCGCCCCGCTGTACCCGCTGGACCAGCCCCAGGTCGCCAGTGTCGGGAGTCATGGACTGGGCCATTGTTCCCGCAACCGGCACCCGCGTGGCATGCCTGTGGGATGGACTGCCGGAACCGGCAAAAGTTCGGTTCCGGCGGCCATCGGGGCGAGAAAAACGAAGCTGTTCAAGACGGTTATCGTGCGCCACGTGTTGGTTCAGCGGAGTGTAACGCAGTCACCCGCGCCAGCGGCTTTGCGGACAGCGCAATGCTGTCGTGCAACATGATGGGATCAGGGTGAAGAAGGTCCGGTGACACGCCGACTGCGGTGAGGAATCGCCGCCACCCGCCGGCGCAGTGCCGCCAGCTGCGCCGGATCCACGTTGTCGGGCCCGAGCAGCAGGCGTCGCGTGCCGGTGCCTTCGCGCAGTACGAGCAGCAGCCAGGGACCCAGCCGCATGCTGCAGGGCTGCAGGACTGCGGGCGCAACAATGCCACCGGCTCCGAGCAGGTGCATGCGGCCGTGCGCGGACACGAACAACCGTCGCGACTGCATCGTTGCTGGTTGCGCCGCGCGGCATTGCCAGACGAGAGCCGCGGTGAGCAGGGCCACGATGCCGGCCACCAGCACGTGTCCGAGCAGGGTGAGCTGCACCAGATGGAAACCAGGCAGCAAGTGAAGCAGCCAGCGGCCCTTGTGGATCACCGCCGAAGGGCGCAGTGGAATCTGCATGCCCTGCGCAGCTTCCGGCAGGCCGGGCAGATCTTCATGCCAGAGTTCCGGCAAGGCGCGCAGTCGCGCGAGAAGCCATTCGCGGACCAGCTGGCAGGTGGATCGGGACATGCGACAGATATGCCGGCTTTGCCCCGCCCGGTGGGCACCAGTATCTGCTCGCAGCAGGCAGGATTGCCGCCTGCCTGCGCTTGCATAAGCAAAGCGGCGGCACTCATCAATGGCAGGCGCATCATGTGCCGCATGCCTGACGCCTCCACCACGAGCCCCGAGCCCCTTCCTTCCACCCGCTCCACCACATCCGGCAGCGGCCTGGCCGCGGCAGCCGGCGCCTTCGCCATCTGGGGACTGTTCCCTCTGTACCTGCGTGCCCTGCACGTGGTGCCGGCGCTGCAGATCGTCGCCCATCGTGTGGCCTGGGCCTGCCTGTTCGTGCTGGCCTGGATCGCCATGCGGGGAGAGCTGGCCGGGTTGCGCCCGGTGCTCGCCAGCCGCGCGCTGCTGTTGCGCCTGGCGGCCGCAGCAGCGCTGATCAGCATCAACTGGCTGGCCTATGTATGGGGCGTGAGCGCCGGCCGCGTGGTGGAGACCAGCCTGGGATATTTCATCAACCCGCTGGTGAACGTGCTGCTGGGCGTGGCCGTGTTGTCCGAGCGGCTCAATCGTGCGCAGTGGATGTCGGTGGCACTGGCTGCAGGCGGAGTCGTCTACCTCACCGTGGCAGCGGGACACCTGCCCTGGATCGCACTCACGCTGGCCCTTTCATTCGGCACCTATGGATTGATCCGCAAGACCGCGCAGGTGGATGCCCTGCCGGGACTGGCCATAGAGACCGCGCTGCTGGCACCCCTGGCGGCGGGCTACCTGGTGTGGTGCGCGCTGCGCGGCGACGGCGCGATGGGATCGCAGGGCGGAGTGATTGATGCGCTGCTGGTCGGCAGCGGCGTGATCACCGCGCTGCCGCTGTTCCTGTTCGCCTACGGCGCAAGGCGGCTGCCTTACTCCATGGTCGGCGTGCTGCAGTACATCGGGCCCAGCCTGCAGCTGATCTGCGCGCTGGTGGTGTTCGGCGAGCCCTTCGGTCGCGACCGCGCGGTGGGTTTCGCGTTGATCTGGAGCGCGCTGCTGGTGTACGCGGCGGACGGCCTGCTCAGGTCGAGGGCCGCCGCCCCGTCGCCGGCTGCCGCAGGATAGCCAGCAGCGCGGCCATGGGCGCATCCGGCGGCGGAGCATTGCCCATCAGCCAGGCGGCGAGCAGGGGATCCGGGACTTCGAGCAGTTGCTCGAACAGCGCCCTCTCCTGCCCGTCTGCCGCTGGCCAGCGCTCGCGCAGGTAGCGCATCAGCACCAGGTCCAGCTCCTTCATGCCGCGGCGGCAGCGCCAGGCAAGCCGCCCGGTCTGCTCACCATCCATCTCAGTTGCGGCGCTGGTCGATCATGCGCTTGATGTCGGCGATCGCGCGCGCGGGGTTGAGGTCCTTCGGGCAGGCCTCGGTGCAGTTCATGATGGTATGGCAGCGGTACAGGCGGAAGGGATCCTCGAGCTCATCCAGCCGCTCGCCCGTGGTGTCATCGCGGCTGTCGATGATCCAGCGGTAGGCCGCCAGCAGCGCCGCGGGCCCGAGGTAACGGTCCGAGTTCCACCAGTAGCTGGGACAGGAGGTGGAGCAGCAGGCACAGAGGATGCAGGCCGAAGGCCGGTCGATCTTCTCCTGGTCTGCCTTTGACTGGTGGCGCTCGCGATCCGGCGGCGCAGGGGTGTGCGAGGTGAGCCAGGGCTTCACCGCCGCGTACTGCGCGTAGAACTGCGTGAGGTCGGGGATCAGGTCCTTCACCACCGGCATGTGCGGCAGCGGATAGATGCGCACCTCGCCCTTCACGTCGCTGCACGCCTTGGTGCAGGCCAGCGTGTTCATGCCATCGATGTTCATCGCGCAGGAGCCGCAGATGCCCTCGCGGCAGGAGCGGCGGAAGGACAGCGTGGGGTCGATCTCGTTCTTGATCTTGATCAGCGCGTCGAGAACCATCGGGCCGCAGGCGGCCATGTCGATCTCGTAGGTATCCACGCGCGGGTTCGCGCCGCTGTCCGGGTCGTACCGGTAGATGCGGAATGTCACCGGCTGCTTGGCACCGGCCTGGGCCTTGTGCTCCTTGCCGTTCTTGTCGATGCGCGATCCGGGAGGCAGTGTGAACTCGGCCATCAGTAGGTCCTCGCCTTCAGGGGGACGGTTTCCACGTCATTGGTGAGGGTGTTCATGTGCACGCGGCGATAGCTGATGCGCGGCGTGCCATCGGCAGCCACCCAGCTGAGCGTGTGCTTGAGCCAGTTGGTGTCGTCGCGGTTCGGGAAGTCCTCGCGGGCATGCGCACCGCGGCTTTCCTGGCGGTTCTCCGCAGAAACGATGGTGGCCGTGGCCTGCATCAGCAGGTTTTCCAGCTCCATGGTCTCCACCAGGTCGGAGTTCCAGATCAGGCTGCGGTCGGTGACGCCCACCTGCCCGAAGCTGCGGTAGGTGGCGCTGAGTCTTGCCACGCCCTCCTGCAGCGAGGCGGCCGTGCGGAACACGGCGGCATCCCGCTGCATGATCCGCTGCATCTCCAGGCGGATCTGCGCGGTGGGTCGCTCGCCGCGTGCATTGCGCAGCCTGTCCAGGCGCGATACGGCAAGGTCCGCGGCATCGGCCGCCAGCGGCGCATGGCGCGTGCCGGGCCTGACCACCGTGGCCGCGTGGCGCGCGGCCTCGCGGCCGAACACCACCAGGTCGAGCAGCGAGTTGGATCCCAGGCGGTTGGCGCCATGCACAGACACGCAGGCCGCCTCGCCCACCGCCATCAGTCCCGGCACCACCTGGTCCGGATCGGCGGCCGAGCCATTGACCACCTCGCCGTGGTAATTGCAGGGAATCCCGCCCATGTTGTAGTGCACGGTGGGCAGCACGGGAATCGGCTCACGGTTCACGTCCACGCCCGAGAAGATCTTCGCCGTCTCGGCGATGCCGGGCAGGCGTTCCTTGATGACCTCGGGGCCCAGGTGCTCCAGGTGCAGGTGGATGTGGTCGCCGTGCTCGCCCACGCCACGGCCCTCGCGGATCTCCATGGTCATGGCGCGGCTGACCACGTCGCGCGAGGCCAGGTCCTTGGCATTCGGCGCGTAACGTTCCATGAAACGCTCGCCGCGCGAGTTGGTGACATAGCCGCCCTCGCCGCGCGCACCCTCGGTGATCAGGCAGCCGGAACCGTAGATGCCGGTGGGGTGGAACTGCACGAACTCCATGTCCTGCATGGGCAGGCCGGCGCGCAGCACCATGCCGCCACCGTCGCCGGTGCAGGTGTGCGCGGAGGTGCAGGAGAAGTAGGCACGGCCGTAACCGCCGGTGGCCAGGATGGTCATGTGAGAACGGAAGCGGTGCAGCTGCCCGGTGGCCAGCTCCAGCGCCACCACGCCGCGGCACACGCCGTTCTCGAACATCAGGTCGATGGCGAAGAACTCGATGAAAAACTCCGCCTGGTGCTTCAGCGACTGCTGGTACAGCGTGTGCAGCATGGCGTGGCCGGTACGGTCCGCCGCCGCGCAGGTGCGCTGCGCCACACCCTTGCCGTATTCGGTGGTCATGCCGCCGAAGGGCCGCTGGTAAATGCGCCCCTCCGGGGTGCGCGAGAACGGCACGCCGTAATGCTCCAGCTCGATCACCGCGGCCGGGGCTTCCTTGCACATGAACTCGATGGCGTCCTGGTCGCCCAGCCAGTCCGAGCCCTTCACGGTGTCGTACATGTGCCAGCGCCAGTCATCCGGGCCCATGTTGCCCAGCGCGGCGCTGATGCCGCCCTGCGCGGCGACGGTGTGGCTGCGCGTGGGGAATACCTTGGTGATGCAGGCCGTCGAAAGGCCGGCTTCGGCGAGGCCCAGCGTGGCGCGCAGGCCGGCGCCACCGGCGCCGACCACGAGCACATCGTGGGTGTGATCAATGAAATTGTAGGCAGACATCTTGCTTCCTATGAGGCGGCGCCCAGCGCGAGGCGCACGATGGCCAGCACGCCCAGTACACCCAGCAGCACATGCAGGAATGCGGAGACGATGAGCGACGCCATGCGCAGCCCGCCTCCCACGTAATCCTCGATCACCACCTGCACGCCGAGCTGCGAGTGCCAGCAGCCCGCCAGTACCAGCAGCGTCAGCAGCGTGGCATTCACCAGGCTGCCCGCCCACTCACGCAGAGTGGCGTAGCCGAGGTCTGGCAGCAGCGCCAGCGAGATGAGAAACCACGGCAGCAGCAGCAGCAGTGCCAGTGCAGTGAGGCGCTGCACGCGCCAGTGGTGCGCACCCTCGTGCGCGGATCCATGGCCCAGCACCCGCGACAATGCGCTTGCGGATTCGCTCATGCCATGCCTCCACGGCCGAAGAACAGGTATATCAGCAGCGCCGAAGCCAGCACCGTGACGATCACGACGATGCGCGCACCCAGCCGCGCCTCGCGCCGCTCCAGTGCGCGGCCGGTGTCCCACACCAGGTGACGGATGCCATTGGCGTAGTGGTAACAGAACGCCACCAGCAGCAGCGCCAGCAGGACCTTCACGGGCCAGCTGGCGGCGAAGGCTGCGAATGAGGCATGGGATTCCGGACCCATCGCAAGGGAGGTCAGCCAGCCGGCCAGCAGCAACAGGCCGGCGCTGAGCGCGAGGCCTGTGGCCCGGTGGAAGATGGAGGTCGCCATGGTGTAGGCGAACCGGTACACGGAAAGATGCGGCGACAGCGGGCGGGTTGTCATGGTGGCGTCTTCTGTATGCAGCCGTCAGAAATCGATGCAGCGTCCGCGCCGTTCCCAGTCGCCGTAGCGGGCGGGATCCGGGCCGGACGGACCACCAGTCTCGGGCACGCGTGCCGCACTGTGTGTCGCCCCGGCGGTGGCATCATGGGCCGGTCTCGCCGCGGGTGGCAGGGGCGCATCGGGATCTGCCGGCGCGGCCTGCGGAGAGGCAGCGCCCGGTTGTCGGTCCAAAGGCTGCATGGGCATGTATTGTGCCAGAATCCCCGCGAGGCCACCTACACCCATGCCCGATCTTGCCCTTACGAAGCTGGATGATCTTGCCGTGCTGGCGGTGCGCGGGAACGATGCCATCGCCTTCCTGCAGGGCCAGCTCTCCCAGGACCTGAGACCCTTGCAGGATGGAGAGGCGACCCTGGCGGGCCTGCACAACCCGCAGGGGCGCTGCATCGCGGTGATCCGCCTGCTGCGCATGACCCGCGAGCATTTGCTGCTGGTTCTGCCGGCGGAGCTCGCCGACCCCGTGCGCCAGCTTCTGGCCCGTTACGTGCTGCGCGCGAGGGTGCGCATCGAGGATGCTGCGGCGGCGTGGCGCATCTACGGCGCCACCGGTCCTGACGCCGATGCCGTCGCGACGACCCGGATCTCGATGCCGGTGGATGAAGCCGGAACCCGCCAGCTGATCCTGGCGCCGCGCGGCGAACCACTGCCGGATGGCGACGTCGTGCCCCGCACGCAGTGGCGGCTCGATGACATCGCGGCCGGATTTCCCGAGATCACCGCCGCGACTTCCGGGCTCTTCGTCGCCCAGATGCTGAACCTCGACCTGCTGCATGCCATCGGCTTCGACAAGGGCTGCTACACCGGCCAGGAGATCATCGCCCGTGCCCACTACCGCGGCGAGGTGAAGCGGCGCATGCAGCGCTTCTACACCGCGTCGGACGCCGTGCTCGCAGCGGGGCTGCGACTGAGGCTGGCGGACGAACGCAACGCCCAGGTCGTCATCGCCGCGCCCGCCGAGGCCGGTGGCCAGGAATTCCTCGCTGTGACCACCCCACCGGGCACAGGCACTGCCGGCGCGGAAGCCAGCGAGGAAGGCGCGTCCGCACAACCTGCACTGCCCTGCTCGCAGCTGCCGCTGCCCTACTCGCCCCTCTGAGCGCGGGGCTCAGTCTTTCGTTTCGTCGAGGATGGGTGCGGCCAGCAGGGACTGCTGCCGCTTGTGGCTGGCCTCGCGCTTAAGTGAGGCAACGTCGGTGAGATAGTCGCCCAGGTCCACGCTGGGTGCGACGCGCACCGATGGCGGCAGGATGCGCGCGCCATGCTCGACACGGTTGACCGTGCGCGGGTCCACCTGCAGGTCCACCAGCCACCAGACCCCCCCGCTGAGCAGCGGCGCAAGCAGCCCCAGCGTCAGCGCCGCGGCGCGGTGCAGGCGCGTGGCATAACGCAGGTGGCGCCAGGCGGTGAGCCAGGAAACCACGCCAGCCAGCACGGCGGTGAAAGCACCCAGCCAGCGCCACTGGAAGGCGAAAGCGGCCACGGTATACAGCCAGAAGCCCCAACACCAGATCGCGATGCACAGTGACGCCAGCGCGAGGTGGATGCGCAGCTGCCAGGCACCCACCGTGAGCCGTGACACCAGGGTCCAGGTGCCGGCCCAGATGGCCAGCACCAGGATGGCCAGCATCACGGCGAAGATGATGGCCTCGCCGGTCTTGACCGGCTCCCGCGTCCAGGCCATGAAGGCTGCGAACAGCAGGCACAGCAGCACGCCAGTGGCCGCCAGCAGCGTGCGGTGTCGCTGCAGCAGGTCGCGCCGGAACAGGCGCTCGCCCGGCAAAGGCAACTGCGAGGTGCGCACGCGTACGCGCGTGCGGCCCACCTGCAGCAGCCCGCCATCTATCAGCCGGCCATGCCCGGGATCGACCATGTGCCGTTCGTGGCGCGTGCCATTGCGCGACCCCAGGTCCTGCACCAGCACGCGGCCATCTTCCTGCAGGGTGAGACGGGCATGCTCCGGGGCGGCGAAGGCATCATCGACGGGAATCTCGCAAACCAGGCTGCGGCCGATGCGGCACTGTCCGCCGACACCGGCCACACGGTGGCGCTGCTGCACGCTGCCGTGGTCGTCAAGCACATCCACCAGCATCACGGGTTCCATTGCATGGCTCCCAGGAAACGGCGCACGAACTGCATGCCGGCCTCAAAACCCACGCCGCGCAGGTCAAGCTGGGTGATCACCGCGCGCTCGTCGCTGCTGATGCTGGCCACCGTGACGGCGAGGTCATAGAGCCCGGAGAACAGACGGTACTGGCGCGCGCAGGTGGTGATGCGCGCCTCGAAGCCATCGAGCGACACCAGGGCGTCCTTGCAGGCAAAGTCAGCCACGTGCTGCGCCGAGCCCTGGCGCCGGTGGCTGTCGGCGATGTCATTGACCCGTTGTGCGAACTGCAGCGGCGACAGGCGCGGCGCGCGCAGCACGCGGTGCTGGAAACCCACGTGCCCCACTTCGAGGTCAAGCAGCAGCAGCACGCCGGAACGGCCGGTGCAGCTGATCGTCTCGGCCTCCATGCCCTGCGGCGCATCGCTGCTGCCGGTGGTGGAGCACTCGAAGGCAGGCCCGATGCGGGTAGGCAGGCGGAAACCGAGGATCTGCTGCGTGGTTTCGACTCTCGCGGCCGAATCCGCATCCCACGGGCCAAGCACCACGGTTTCGTAAGCCTGGGCCTGCTGCGCCACCATGGCCCGCAGCTGGCCGGGCGTCCTGCCCTCATCCAGCGGTGCATGCGCCCGGCGCAGCAGCGGCACGATGTGCCGCGCGGGCACCACGAAACCCACCAGCTGCCGGCCGCTGATCACCGAGACGTTCACGCCATAGACCGTGCCTCCGGCATCCAGCGCCGGCCCGCCCGACATGCCGCTGTTGATCGCACCGGTGTAGTGGATGCGCTGGTCGAAGCCGCTGGCCACCAGGCCATTGGCCACGCCTTCGGTGATGGTGAGGCCGAGATTGAGCGGATAACCGATGGAATAGGCACGTGCGCCTGCGCGCGGGATGTCGGTGCGCAGGCGCAGCGCCGGCAGGTCAAGCTGCTGCTCCGCCTTCACCACGGCCAGGTCATTGCGCACGTCCACGGCGTGGACACGCAACCTGCCCCGCCGGCCATCGGAAGTGACGTATTCGAGCCGGTAGCGGCGTGGATGCAGTACGGCCTCGGACACAACGTGGTAGTTGGTGACGATGAAACCCTCATCGCCGACGGCGAAACCGGTGCCGTGGAAGGCACTGGTCGCAGCGGCGCCGAAGAACCCGCGCACCAGGACGACCGAATCGCGCGCACTGTCCAGCCGCACCCTCGCGGCATTGGAGAGTGGCAGCTCCGCGAGATCCGGTTCCTCCACTTCCTCGGCCCGGATCACTTCGCCCTCTTCGGTGATGCGCTGGCCTGGCACTGTCGCTGGGGGCGCCTCCGCATCAGGCGGCGGCGTGGCCTCGGCCGTGGTGCCGGCTTCTCCGGATGTGTCGGGTGCGGGCGCAGCCTCCGCACCGATCACGCTCCCCGGCACGGCGAGCATCCAGGCGAGGGTCGCGGCGCACAGGCAGAGCATCAGGGTACGGAGGACGGGTGGCCTCATGGACCCATCTTAGCGAATCGCCACGGAGGCCTCGAACGCGGCACCGGCGCCACCGTGCGCCGCCTGGCTCAGGGCCAGGCGAAATAGTGCAGGAACTTGCCGGAATCCTCTCCGGCAATGTCGGCAATGGTTTCCGGATACGTGATGCGGTACTTCACGAAGCGGTCACCGCAGCGGGCCAGCACCAGCTCCGAATGCAGCGGCTGCTCCTTGCCGTTGAATGCCGCCGAGAACTCGAAGGAAACCGCCACCGCCGGAACTTCCTCTGGCGTGACCTGCACAGCGCGACGCCCGGTCACCCGCGCTCCCGGATAGGCAGCCAGCACGCTGGCACTCTGCGTGGTCAGCGCGGCATCCAGGTCGAGGCCGGCAGCAGGATAGACATGCACCGTGACCATGGAGGGGATGTCGCCGTTGTATCCCACCGAGATGTCGCGGCCGCTTGCATCGTACTGGTGGCCCTGGAAGCGCGCGAAGGAACCGATGCGCGCCGGAAAGGTGAAACCGGAGTCATTGTGGATGAGCTCGCCCGGGGCGTCGCCGGCCCTGAAGGGCGCCGGCGGCACCGGCGGCACCGGCGGCGGAGTCGTGGCGCAGGCAGCCAGCAGCACGGTGGCGGCAACTGCCGCGAGTCGCATGGAAATTCGGTTCATCAGCCCCCCAGGTACGGCCGGTCGGACCGATAGTGCCTGCCCTCCGCCCTGTCGTACAGGAGCGGGGGCACAGATCAAGGGATTCCCGCAGCCTCACCGCCCTGCAACCAGGCATCGATCAGCCGCCGCGAGATCGCCTCCGGGGGCGGCAGCCGCACCGCACCGCCTGCCACCTGCCCGCGGGTGAACCAGTGGGCCTCTTCCAGCTCCCCGTCGTGCAGCACCGGTGTGGAAACGCTGGCGCGCGCGGTGAACCCCAGCATCAGCGACGCCGGGAATGGCCAGGGCTGGGAGGAATGGTAGGCAACCTCCTGCACGCTGGTGCCCGTTTCCTCCCACACCTCGCGGCGCACCGCATCCTCCAGCGACTCGCCGGGCTCGACAAATCCTGCGATGGTGGAGAAGCGCCCGGGAGGCCAGCCGGACTGGCGCCCCAGCAGCGCGCGGTCCCCGTCGCACACCAGCACGATGATGGCCGGATCCAGGCGCGGGAAGCTGTCCAGGTGGCAGGCGGCGCAGTGGCGTGCATGTCCGGCGCGGCGGGAGGACAGCGGCGCGCCGCACCGGCCGCAGAATCGGTGATTGCCGCGCCACAGGTGCAGGGCCCGAGCATAGGCCACCAGCCCCGCTTCGCCGGCCGGCAATTCCGCGGCCAGCGGACGCAGCTCGGCGAACCGCTCGCCGGACCCTGCCACTGCGAGAGCCTCCGGAAGATCGGCCAGCAGGCAACGCTGCCCCTGGTACCAGCCCAGCAGCACCAGCTGCTCCGGATCGTTGATGGCGGCGATGCGGCGGTCCTCGCGCGGCAGCAATGTCAGGCGGTGGCTGCCCTCCTCCACGGCCCGCATCAGCACGGCACCCTGCCACATGGCCAGGTAGCGCGTGGCCGGATCCGCCAGTGCCTCCTCCAGCCAGCCCGCCCGCTGGCGGGCCTCGGCACGACGGTCCAGATATGCGCCGGCGAATGGATCATCCACGGGCGGGGCCCTCAGGACTGCCAGCCGGATTTCGGCCGGTCCACCAGCACCGCGAGCACCACGGCCACCAGTGTAGGCACGAGCAGCGCCAGGTACAGCAGCAGTGAAAACTGCACGCCGCGCGCAGTGAATGCGGTGATGCCACCGCAGAGCAGTCCGCACAGCAGCCCTCCCTGCGCACCCGATACCAGGCTGATGCGCTTGCAGAGGTAGGCGGCGGTGGCAATGAATGCAATCACTGTGAGCAGTGCCGAAGCCAGGCTCGTCACCCACAACGTCCTGCCCGTGGCGGCCGGGTCGACGCTGTAGGGAGCAATGGCCAATGCTGCGGCAGTGCTGACCGCGGCGTGCACCACCAGGACGAGCACGGCGTACATGCGTGGATACTGCCTCGTGCCTGCAGGCGAACGCTACAGGTTCACCCGCTCGATCTCGCGGGCGGCAATCGGCCTGCCAAGGAAGGTTGGTCCCACGCGGGCGAAGCGCTCTTCTCCATCCGTGACCAGGAACTGGCAGATGCCGCGCGACTCGGCCGACGCCAGTTGCCTCTCGCCCAGCAGTGCTGCCAGCGCCTCGGCGGTGGGCACTGCGGAATCCACGATGCGCACCCCCGGCCCCACCACGCCCTGGATTGCCTCAGCCAGCGGCGGAAAATGCGTGCAGCCCAGCACCAGCACATCCGGAGCGGCCGCCGCATCCGCGAACAGGGGAGCCAGGTAGCGGCGCGCAGCGGCAGTGGCGATTTCCCCGCCGGTCCAGCCTTCCTCGGCCAGCGCCACGAAAAGCGTTGCGGGCACCGCGGTAACGTGCGCATGCGGCAGGCGCCGCTGTATCTCGCGCTGGTAGGCGCCACCGCGCACTGTGCCCTCAGTGGCCACCACGGCGATACGACCGCTGCGAGTTGCCTGCACCGCCGCTGCCGCGCCGGGTTCGATCACGCCGAGGATGGGCAGCCCGGGGTTGCCGGCCGCCAGCGCCGGCAGCGCGGCGGCCGAGGCTGTGTTGCAGGCCACCACCACCGCCTTCACGCCTCTTCGCACCAGCGCATATACGGCCTGGAGCGCGTAGCGCTCCACGGTGGCGGCGGTCTTGGTCCCATAGGGCAGCCGCGCGGTGTCGCCAAGATAGAGGAAATCCTCGCCGGGCAGGCGCGACACCAGCGCCTTCAGCACGCTCAGTCCGCCGATGCCGGAGTCGAACACGCCGATCGGCAGCGCGCTGCTCATGTGGCTTCTGGTCTTACCTGCGGGAACAGCAGCACGTCGCGGATCGCCGCCTGGTCGGTGAGGAACATCACCAGGCGGTCCACGCCGATGCCCAGGCCGGCCGTGGGCGGCAGTCCATATTCGAGCGCGCGGATGTAGTCGGCGTCGTAGAGCATCGCCTCTTCGTCGCCGGCATCCTTGCGCAGCATCTGCGCCTGGAAGCGCGCCGCCTGGTCCTCCGGATCGTTGAGCTCGGAGAAACCATTGGCGATCTCCCGGCCACCGATGTAGAACTCGAAGCGGTCGGTAAGGAAGGGATCCGCATCGCTGGCGCGCGACAGCGGCGACACCTCGGCCGGATGGCCGAACACGAAGGTTGGATCCAGCAGCGTGTGCTCGACGGTGTGCTCGAAGAGGATCATCAGCAGCTTGCCGGCGCCATCGGCCGGATCAAACTTCGCGCCCACCTTCGTGCACCAGCCGCGCAGGTATTCCACGTCGCGCAGCCGCATGGCGTCCAGTCCATCGTTCTCGTCGAGGATGGCATCGGTCATCGACACGCGCGCGAAGGGCCGCACCAGGCTGTATTCGCGCCCCTGGTAGCCGATGGATTTCGCGCCCGGCTTCACCACGTCGGCCAGCGCCAGCACCAGTTCCTCGGTGAGGTCCATCAGGTGGCGGTAGTCCGCGTAGGCCCAGTACAGCTCCATCATCGTGAACTCGGGGTTGTGCCGCGTGGACAGCCCCTCGTTCCTGAAGTTGCGGTTGATCTCGTACACCTTCTCGAACCCGCCCACCACCAGGCGCTTGAGGTAAAGCTCCGGTGCGATGCGCAGGTACATCTGCATGTCCAGCGCATTGTGGTGGGTGATGAAGGGACGCGCCGCGGCGCCGCCGGCGATGGGATGCATCATCGGCGTCTCCACCTCCATGAAGCCGCGGGTGTCCAGCTCCTCCCGCAGGCGGCGGATCAGGCGCGTGCGCGCCTTGAACACGGCACGGGACTCCTCGTTGACGATGAGGTCCACGTAGCGCTGGCGGTAGCGCATGTCCACGTCGGCCAGCCCATGCCACTTGTCGGGCAGCGGGCGCAGCGACTTGGTGAGCAGGCGCAGCTGCGTGGCCTTCACCGACAGCTCGCCGGTGCGGGTGCGGAACAAAACGCCCTCGGCACCGATGGTGTCGCCCACGTCCCAGCCCTTGAAGGCTTCGTACACCCCTTCGGGCAGGCTCGCCATCTGCAGGAACAGCTGGATGCGGCCGGTGGGATCGGCGATGGTGGCGAAGCTGGCCTTGCCCATGATGCGCTTGGCCATCATGCGGCCGGCAACGGCGACGGGTATGGCCTGCTGCTCCAGCTGCTCCGCCGTCGCGTCCGCATGAGCCTGTTGCAGGTCCCCGGCGTGGTGCGTACGCCTGAAATCGTTCGGGAAGGCAATGCCGTGCCCCCGCAGCGCGGCCAGCTTGGCGCGCCGCTCGGCGATCAGCTTGTTCTCGTCCTGGGGCGGCTCCTGCTGCGGCCCGCCGGGTGCATTCGTCTGTTCACTCATCGTTACAGTCCCGCCTTCAGGCTGGCCTCCATGAACGGGTCAAGGTCGCCGTCGAGCACCTTGTCGGTGGCGCCCACCTCCACATTGGTGCGCAGGTCCTTGATCCGCGACTGGTCGAGCACGTAGGAGCGGATCTGGTTGCCCCAGCTCACATCCGACTTGGAGTCCTCGAGCACCTTGGCGGCGGCGTTGCGCTTGTTGACCTCGAGCTCATACAGCTTGGCCTTGAGCATCTTCATCGCCGTGGAGCGGTTCTTGTGCTGGCTGCGCTCGGTCTGGCAGGCCACCACGATGCCGGATGGCACGTGCCTCAGCCGCACCGCCGACTCGGTCTTGTTCACGTGCTGGCCGCCGGCGCCGCTGGAACGGTAGACGTCCATCTCGATGTCGGCCGGGTTGACCTCGATGTTGATGTCATCGTCGATCTGCGGCGAGATGAACACCGAAGCGAAGGAAGTGTGGCGGCGGTTGCCGGAATCAAACGGGCTCTTGCGTACCAGGCGGTGCACGCCGGTCTCGGTGCGCAGCCAGCCGTAGGCATAGTCGCCCTCGAAAGCGATGGTGCAGCTCTTGATGCCGGCCACCTCGCCGGGATTGGAGTCGAGCACCTCGGTACTGAAGCCGCGTGCCGCGCCCCAGCGCAGGTACATGCGCATCAGCATCTGCGCCCAGTCCTGTGCCTCGGTGCCGCCGGCGCCGGCCTGGATGTCGAGGTAGGCACTGTGTGAATCCATCTCGCCGCGGAACATGCGGCGGAACTCCAGGTCGCGCACCCGTGCTTCAAGCTGCGGGAGCTCGCGCTCGATGTCGGCGATGGAGGCGGCGTCATCCTCGGCCTCGGCCATCTCAAGCAGCTCAGTGGAATTGGCCAGCGCGGAGGCGGCACCATCGAGCTGGGCGAGGTCGGCGCTCAGCCGTGCACGTTCCCGGCCAAGCTCCTGCGCTCGCTCGGGCTTGTTCCACACATCGGGAAGTTCCAGCTCGCGCGAGACTTCCTCCAGCCGCTCCTTCTTGGAGTCGTAGTCAAAGAAACCCCCGTAGCGAGGCGGCGCGCTCGGTCAGGTCGCGCAGGGTCTTCTTCAGCAGGCCGGTCTCGACGGGCATCGGGGTTTCCAGGTCAGCGGGAATGGCCGCGGATTCTAAGGCATTTCAACGTGCTCGATCAGCAGCTGCAGGCGCCGCTCGCCCTGCCAGTGGTTGATGTCGAGCCGGTAGGCCAGCCTGAGCCTGCCTGAGGGCGGCGCGGTGAAGCGCTCGCCATCCAGCAGGTTGAAGGCGATGGCATCGAAACGCGCGCTGGAGCCGGCGGGCCGCAACCGGCATTTCACATGCCGCTCGCCCACCACGCGAGGTGCCTCCACGTCGAACTCGCCATGGAAGGATGGTTCCGGAAAGCCCTGGCCCCAGGGTCCAGCCTCGCGCAGCAGTTGCGCAGTGGTGAGGCAGATCTCCTCCTCCGCCAGCTCCCCGTCGGTCCAGACCACATCATCCGGCTCCGCATCGCGCAGGCTCGCAGCCACGACGGAGTCGAAGGCGCTGGCGAACTGGTCCAGGTCGCCTCGTCGCAGGGTGAGGCCGGCCGCCATGGCATGCCCGCCGAAGCGCTGGATGAGGCCGGGATGGCGCGAGGCCACGGACTCCAGCACGTCGCGCACGTGCACGCCGGGAATCGAGCGCGCCGAACCGCGCAGCTCCTCGCCTTCTCCCGGCGCGAAGGCCACCACCGGGCGTGCGGTGCGCTCGCGGATGCGGCTGGCCACCAGGCCCACGACGCCCTGGTGCCAGCTGGTATCGAACAGCGTGAGCCCTGCATGGCGCTGGCCATCCTCCCAGGCCTTCAGGCCCTTCACCGCTGCCAGCGCCTGCTCCTGCATGTCGCCTTCGATGCGGCGCCGCTCGCGGTTCAGCTCATCCAGCTGCGCGGCCAGCGCCTCGGCGCCGGCACGGTCCTGTGCCAGCAGGCAGCGGATGCCGATGCTCATGTCATCCAGCCGCCCGGCGGCATTGAGGCGTGGGCCGACGGAAAAGCCGAGGTCCGCGGCAACCAGGCTGTCCATTTCGCGCCTGGCCACGGCGGCAAGCGCGGCGATGCCGGGCAGGCAGTGCCCGGAACGCATGCGTCTGAGTCCCTGTGCGACCAGCACGCGGTTGTTCGCATCTAGCGGGACTACGTCGGCCACCGTGCCCAGGGCCACCAGGTCCAGCAAGTGGGTGACAGGTTTCGCGCCGGCCGGCAGGCACCCCTGCTCCTGCATCAGGCGCTGCAGGGCGGCCAGCACGTAGAAGGCCACGCCCACCCCAGCCAGTGCGCGACTGCCGAAGGTGCTGCCATGCAGGTTGGGATTCACCATCACGCTGGCATCGGGCAGCGCCGCGCCAGGCAGGTGATGGTCGGTGACCAGCACATCGATGCCGGCCGCGCGTGCCGCGGCAACGCCTTCGAGCGCGGATACTCCGTTGTCCACCGTGACGATCAGCGACGGCTGGCGTGTGCGGGCTTCCTCCACCAGGCCAGGAGTGAGGCCGTAGCCGAACCTGAAACGGTCCGGCACCAGGAAATCCACGCTGCGGAAGCCCCAGCTGGTGAGTGCGTGCACCATCAGCGCAGTGCTGGTGGCGCCGTCGGCATCGAAATCGCCGACGATGAGCACGCGCCCCTCCCGATGCCTGAGCAGCAGGACGGCCGCCTCGCGCACATGTGGCAGCGAGCTGACCGGCAGCAATGCGGCAAGCCCGGTTGCCAGCTCTGCTCCATCGCGGACGCGACGCGCAGCGTAGATCCGGCGCAGCAGTGGCGACAGGCCTTCCGGCAGCATCGCGTCTGCAGCGACAGCGCGTGGTTGCAGGCGGCGCAACGCCATGCTCATGGGTGAGCTCCCACCTGCCACCAGCGACGCCGTCGCCACCGCAGCCAGTGCCGCATCGAGCCGCGCGACACCTGCCATGTGGTGCCAGCCAGCTGCAGACGCAGGGTGTGCGTTGCGCCGTTTTCAAGGGCCTGCACTGCGGGTGCAAACCACTGCTCCTCGAGTCCCTGCCAGTAGCTTGCCGTGGACTCGCCAGCCGGCGCTGGCGGCGCAATCAGCACAAGGCCATCTCCGGCTCCCGCAGCCGATGACCCCTGCACGGGCGCAGAACCCAGCGCCGAGCGCCAATCCCCCGCCTTGACCAGGGAAGCGCCTGTCCAGGCGGCGAGCCCGGCCAGCCAGGCATCCCCCGGAAGGTGCGTAACGATGCCACGCAATGCCGCAGGCTGCGGCAAGGCGATACGCTGCGCTCCGCCCCAGAACCAGACTGCATTGACCACCGGCTCACTCCGCTGCTCGCGCCGGCGATTGAGCTCATGGGAAGCCAGCCACATCTCCACTTCGGCACCCAGGCGCCGCAGCGCGCGCTGGACATCATCCGCGGCCGGTGAGCGCCCGAGCGTCTCTCCCACCAGCAGCTCCGGCGCCACATCACGCGCGCCTGCGGCACAAGGGGCTACCAGCAGCCAGCTGCCAGTCCCCGCGGCGGCGTGCAGGGCAGCGCCACTGGCGCCGAACTCGTCGTTGAAGGCCGCGCGCCAGGCCGCATCCTCTGCGGCGTCAGGCCACAGCCTTCCGCCGGGCGGCAGGTGAACGCGGCTGATGCCCGCGACGACATGCACCGGCGCGGCGAAACAGAGGCTGGCGTCCGGCGGCAAACCGGGCAGCGCGGCGGCGGCCACGGATGCCGCTGCAACGCGCTCCAGGCCCAGGGCCCGCATCACGCCTGCCTGCCAGTCCGGCGCATCCGGCAGCCGGCGTGCCCGGTGCAGCAGTCGCGTGAGGGCCGGCATTTCAGGGAGTTCGGTATGCGCCCCCTCCTCTTCCCGTACATCGGGCAGGCGCGGGAGCGCGATCAGCGTTGTCATGTCGCGTATCGTAGCGGCATGAAACTGCACGAACAGCTTCCCGCCCGCATTCACCTGGTCAGCAGGTACAGCGCGGGCCACGTGGAGATCGGCGGACAACAACTGACGCGCCCGCTCATCGTGGCGCCTGCCCTGCTGCATACAGTGTGGATCGACACAGCCGGAGAACTCACGCCGGAGTCGCTGGCGCCGCTGTGGCCACAGGAACCCCGCATCGTGCTGCTGGGTGGAACAGGCTTCGCGCCCGGGCCGCTGAAACTCCTGCGCCGCGCCCTCGCCACCCGCCAGGCGGGGCTGGAGATCATGGATCTTGGCGCAGCGTGCCGGACCTATAACGTGCTGGCGCAGGAAGAGCGCGCCGTAGCCGCATTGCTCTTCCCCGCCTGAAACACTCTTCAGGCACGCCCTCATGCAGCCGCCGGGGGATTTGCCTAGACTAGCGGCTCTTTTTTCCATCCATCACCAGGATCCATTCATGCGTGTCGCAATTCTGACGAGCTTCGCCACCGTCTTCCTTCTCACCGGCTGTGCGCAGAAGGCCCAGCAGGCAGTTCCCAAGACTGATGACGAAAAGGCACTTTACGCACTCGGCGTGATCATGTCCGAGCGCATCGGCGTGAAGAACTTCGCCCTCACGGACCAGGAGCTGGTGATGGTGAAGGCCGGCATGGCCGACGGCGCACAGGACAAGGCCAGCCTGAAGCCCGAGGAACTCGAAGCGCTGATGCCGAAGCTGCAGGAGCTTTACGAGACCCGCACCAAGGCTGCTGCCGATTCGCAGAAGACCGAAGGTGAGGCCTATCTGGCCAAGAAGGCAGCCGAAGCGGGCGCCGAGAAGACTGCCAGCGGCCTCGTCTACATTCCCGGCAAGGAAGGCACCGGCGCCACGCCCACCCCCGAGGACACGGTCACCGTGCACTACGAAGGCAAGCTGGTCAGCGGCAAGGTGTTCGACAGCTCCAGGGAGCGCGGTGAACCGATGAGCTTCCCGCTGGGCGGAGTGATCCCCTGCTGGACCGAGGGCGTGCAGAAGATGAAGGTCGGAGGCACCGCGCAGCTGGTCTGCCCGCCGGACCTCGCCTACGGCGAACAGGGCAATCCGGCGATCCCTGGCAATGCCACGCTCACGTTCGATGTGGAGCTGCTTGAAATCGCCAAGGATGCGGCGCCGGCAGCGCAGTAAGTCCGTTCAGGCTGGATTCAGTGCCGCCCCTCCAGACTGGAGGGGCGGTGGAGCTGTGAGGCCCACCGGAGGAAGGCACTGAAGTTTGTGGAAGCTGAAGATCCAGTTCGACCAATTAATCGGAGCTGACAGACTCGAATCATTGGTTGGTTCGCGCGATTTTTGTTTTTGTTGTATCGACCCGTTTTACTTGTTGTCCAAACCCGTCTTAGTCCCCTCTCCCTTCAGTGCCTTCGTCCGGTGAGCCTGTCGCCGAACGGCTACAGAGTAAAGCAGCGTTCAGTTGAGCACGCAAGCCCTTGACCAGGGCCATTGTTTGGCGTTAGGCCATTTCGGCCCGCCGGGTCTCGAATAGGCCTCAGCTGACCCCGCCCAGCATGGGCACGAAGGCCACCGGCCCGAGTACTTCCTTCTGCAGGCCCGTCTCGCGCCGCGTTACACGCAGCAATTGCTGCTGCCCTTCCGGGCCCACGGGCACCACGAGTCTTCCGCCTACCGCCAGCTGGTTCAGCAATGCCTCGGGCAACGTCAGCGGTGCGGCCGCGACGATGATTCCCTCGAACGGCGCCTGGGTGGGCCAGCCCTTCATGCCATCACCGTGCTTGAGTTTCACGTTGCGGATGCCCAGTTCCTTCAGGCGCTGCTTCGCCCGATCCACCAGCGGCTCGATGCGCTCGATGGAGAATATCTTCTGCGCGAAGGGCGAAAGCACCGCGGTCTGGTAGCCGCAACCGAACCCCACTTCCAGCACTTTCTCGGGCAGCCCGCCGGAGATCAGCGCCTGCGTCATGCGGGCGACGATATAGGGCTGGGAGATTGTCTGGCCCCAGCCGATGGGCAGGGCCGTGTCCTCGTAGGCGCGGCTGGCCAGCGCCTCGTCGACGAAGATATGCCGCGGCACGTTGCGGATGCGATCCAGCACGCGCAGGTCATGGATGCCCTGGTCGCGCAGGCGCTGCACCAGGCGATCGCGCGTGCGCGCGGATGTCATGCCGATGCCTGCGTGCCGGGTGACGTTCATGCCAGCGGCTTCAGCCAGTCCGCGATGGCTGGCAGCGCCGCGTGGCGCGTGAGGTCGATCTGCAGGGGCGTGACGGATACGTAGCCGGAAGCGATGGCGTGGAAGTCGGTGCCCTCGCCCGCATCCTGCCCGCCGCCGGACGGCCCGATCCAGTACACGGGCTTGCCCTTGGGATCCTTCACCGGAACGATGGGCTTGGAACGATGGCGCCCGCCCAGGCGCGTGGCGCGGATGCCGCGCAGCTCGTCATGGGGAACGTCCGGCACATTGACGTTGAGCGTCATGCCGCGCTCCAGCGGAGCTTCGAGCAGCCGCGCGATCAGCGTCTCGGCCACGCGGGCCGCGGTGTCGAAATGGCGGCCCGAATCCGGTTCCATGCACAGCGAGAAGGCCACCGTGGGCAGGCCGAGGAAGCGACCCTCGATGGCGGCGGCAACGGTGCCGGAATACAGCGTGTCATCGCCGAGGTTGGGGCCGTCGTTGATGCCCGAGCACACCAGGTCGAACTCGAAGTCGAAGTAGCCGGAGATGGCGATGTGCACGCAGTCGGTGGGCGTGCCACCCATTACATAGTGCACCCCGGGCTCGCTTTCGAACACGCGCAGCGGCACGTCGAGCGTGAGCGAATTGCTGGCGCCGCTGCGATTGCGGTCGGGAGCCATCACCGTGGTGCGGGCCAGGCGCGAGAGCGCACTGTTGAGCTGGCGGATGCCGTCGGCGCGGTAACCGTCGTCGTTGCTGACCAGAATATGCATGAGACCTTGCGCTTCGGCGCGCCATTCACGCGGGCGCGCAGCGCGCGCAATAATACTCGAAGCGGGGCTTCAGGGCGGCAGGCACATGGATGAGGACGAAAGGAGGCTGTTCCGCCACGCCATGCGCGGCGTGCGGCGGCTGGGCTTCGATGCCCGCAGCGAGTCCACCGCCCCGCGACCCCGGCCTCGCGCGCACTTCGCTCGCGCCGAGCGGCAGGCCGTGCTGCGCGAGAGCATGGACACGGGCTCGCCGCTGGCGCCCGTGGAGGAAACCGGCGAGGCGCTGCTGTTCCGCAGGCCCGGGGTGGCCCTGACGGCATTCCGGCGCCTCCGGGCCGGACAGTTCCGCGTGGATGGGGAAATCGACCTGCACGGGCTGCGTGCGGCCATGGTGGAGCCCGCCCTGCGCGAATTCCTTGCAGATGCAATGCGGCACCGGGCGCGCGTGGTGCGCGTGATCCACGGCAAGGGCCGCCGCTCCGGGCATCGCGGCCCGGTGCTCAAGCTGGTGGCCAGCCACTTCCTGTGCCGTGTCGATGCCGTGCTGGCATTTGCCTCGGCGCGCGAAGTGGATGGCGGATCCGGCGCGATACTCGTATTGCTCGATACGCCCTCGGCGGCGAAGGGCCAGGCTGCCCGTCGATGAATGCGCGACCAATGCGGAGCGGCCGGGAAGAGGTCAGTCCGCGCTGATCAGCACCACGGCCTGGGCCGCAAGGCCCTCGCTCCTGCCCAGGAATCCCAGCTTCTCGGTGGTGGTGGCCTTCAGGTTCACTACTTCCCTTGCCACGCCCAGGGCTGCAGCCACACTGTCGCGGATGGCATCGCGGTGCCTTGCAATGCGCGGGGTCTCGCCGAGCAGCGTGAGATCAGCATTCACCACGCGCCAGCCGCGATCTGCCAGCAGCTGCACGGCATGGCGCACGAACTGCGTGCTGTCGGCGCCTTTCCAGCGGGCGTCAGAGTCAGGAAAGTGCTGGCCGATGTCCCCCAGGCCCGCTGCACCCAGCAGTGCATCGGTGAGGGCGTGCAGCAGCACATCGCCGTCGGAATGGGCCACCACGCCCCGGGCATTGGGGATGCGCACGCCGCCCAGCACCACGTGGTCGCCGGCACCGAAGGCATGCACGTCGATGCCGCTGCCGATACGGAAATTCATGGCTGATTCTCGCGCGCCAGCCAGGCTGCCGCCAGCCGCATGTCCGCCAGCGTGGTGATCTTCAGGTTGCCCGGGTCGCCACTGACCAGCCGCGGTGCATGGCCCAGCCACTCCAAGGCCTGGGACTCGTCGGTGGGCTCCCGTCCGGCCTCCACCGCGGCGCGCAGGGCCTCGCGCAGCAGGCCGGCCCGGAACATCTGTGGCGTCAGTGCGCGCCACACATCGGTACGCGGCGGCGTTTCGGCCACGCGTGCAGCTCCTGCAGGGGACACATCTGCCTGCGCACGCTTGAGCGTATCGGCAAGCGGTACGGCCAGCAGACCGCCGATTTCGTCCGTGCCTGCTTCGGCCAGCAGCCGATCGATATCCGTGCGCGCCAGGCAGGGCCGCGCCGCATCGTGCACCAGCACCCAGTCGCCATCGGACGCAGGCAGCGCGGCGAGCGCATTGCGCACCGAGTCGCAGCGGCGCGCGCCGCCGGCCACAGTCCGCACGCGCGGATCACCGGCCGGGGGCAATGTGCTGAATACCTCGTCGGATGCATCGAGGGCGATGCAGATGCCCTTGCACCGGGCATCGGCGATGAATGGAGCCAGCGCCCGTTCGATCACGCGCGCCTTGCCCAGGAAGAGGTATTGCTTGGGCGTGTCACCACCGAAGCGGCGTCCACTGCCCGCCGCCGGCATGACCAGCCAGTAGTGCACTCAGTGGGCCGCGGAGGCCAGCGCGGTGGGGGAGTCGGCCACCGGTGCGTCTTCCACCAGGCCGGCCGGCGTGTCTTCCGGCGGCACGACCTGGTAGTAGGTTTCATTGGGCGCGACCAGCCCGAGCTCGGCACGGGCCCGCTCCTCGACTGCGGCAAATCCCTGCTTGAGGTCCTTCACCTCGGCGAAGAGCTGCTGGTTGCGCGCCTGCAGGCGCTCGTTCTCGGCCCGCTGTTCGGCCACGGCCCGATCGAGCCGCAGCACCTCGCGCGCGCCGTCCGGCGACACCCATATGCGGTACTGCATGAGCACTACCACGGCGGCCAGCGCGGCGATGAACCACTTCATGATCGCGGCAGGTTATCGCGTTACAGGGTAAATGGGAACGCCTCCCGCCCCGCGTAACGCACCTTGCCGCCCAGCAATGCCTCGATGCGCAGCAGCTGGTTGTACTTGGCAATGCGGTCGGAGCGGGACATCGATCCGGTCTTGATCTGCGTGGAAGCCGTGGCCACGGCGATGTCGGCAATGGTGGCATCCTCGGTCTCGCCGGAGCGGTGTGACACCACCGAGGTGTAACGTGCCTGCTCGGCGAGGCTGATGGCCTCCAGTGTCTCGGTGAGCGTGCCGATCTGGTTCACCTTGATCAGGATGGAGTTGGCGACCTTCTTCTGGATGCCCTCCTTCAGGATCTTCGTGTTGGTGACGAACAGGTCATCGCCCACCAGCTGCACCTTGCTGCCCAGCTTGTCGGTGAGCAGCTTCCAGCCATCCCAGTCGCCTTCGGCCATGCCGTCCTCGATGGTGATGATGGGGTAGCGCGCCGCAAGGCCGGCCAGGTAGTCGGCGAATTCGGCCGAAGTGAAGCTGCGGCCCTCGCCTTCGAGGTGGTACCTGCCGTCCTTGTAGAACTCGCTGCTGGCCACGTCGAGGCCGAGGTAGATGTCCTTGCCCAGCTGGTAGCCGGCCTTTTCCACCGCCTGGCTGATGATGCCGATGGCCTCCTCGTTGGAGCCCAGGTTCGGCGCGAAGCCGCCCTCGTCGCCCACGGAGGTGGCCAGGCCCTTGTCGTGCAGGATCTTCTTCAGCGTGTGGAAGATCTCCGCGCCGTAGCGCAGCGCCTCCGGAAGCGAGGGCGCGCCCACGGGCAGGATCATGAACTCCTGCACATCCAGGGAATTGTCCGCATGCGCGCCGCCATTGATGATGTTCATCATCGGCACGGGCATCACCGGTGCGCGATCCTTCTTCGCATCCAGGGTGGCGAGATGGCGGAACAGCGGCAGCTTCGCGCCGGCCGCCGCCGCCTGCGCCGTGGCCAGCGACACCGCCAGCAAGGCATTGGCGCCCAGCCGGCCCTTGTTCTCGGTGCCGTCCAGCTCGATCATCCTGCGGTCGATGGCCGCCTGTTCGCGCGCATCCATGCCGGTGACGGCCGACTTCAGCACGCCGTTCACGTTGGCCACGGCCTTCAGCACACCCTTGCCCAGGTAGCGCGACTTGTCGCCGTCACGCAGCTCCACTGCTTCGCGGGTGCCGGTGGAGGCGCCCGAGGGCACAGCGGCGCGGCCCATGGCGCCGGAGTCCAGCACCACGTCGGCTTCGACGGTGGGATTTCCGCGCGAATCGATCACTTCGCGCCCGATGACATCGACGATACGGCTCATGACGGTTTCTCTTCCTCGTAACGATCTGCCTTGACGATTCGGTCCAGCGCCACCAGCGTGGCGAGCAGCGGTTGCATGCGCGCCAGCGGCCAGGAGTTCGGGCCGTCGGAGAGTGCGCGTGCGGGATCAGGATGGGTCTCAATGAACAGGCCTGCGACACCGGCGGCCACGGCCGCACGCGCCAGCGTGGGCACGAATTCGCGCTGTCCGCCCGAGGCGCTGCCCTGCCCGCCCGGCAGCTGCACCGAGTGCGTGGCGTCGAACACCACCGGGCAGCCAGTGGCACGCAGCACGGGCAGCGCGCGCATGTCGGAGACCAGGTTGTTGTAGCCGAAGCTCACGCCGCGCTCGCAGACCAGGATGTCCTGGTTGCCCGCGGCGCGGGCCTTCTCCACCACGTTGCCCATCTCCCAGGGAGAGAGGAACTGGCCCTTCTTGATGTTCACCGGCCTGCCTGCGCGCGCCACGTTCTGGATGAAATTGGTTTGCCGGCACAGGAAGGCCGGCGTCTGCAGCACGTCGACCACGGCGGCGACTTCCGCCAGCGGCGTATCCTCGTGCACATCGGTGAGCACGGGAACATCGAAGCGGGACCGCACGCCTTCCAGGATCTTCAGGCCCTGCGCCAGGCCCGGCCCGCGGAAACTGGCAGCAGAGGAACGGTTGGCCTTGTCGAAGGAAGCCTTGAACACGAAGGCCATGCCCAGCGCCCGCGTGACCTCGCGCAGCTGGCCTGCCACTTCCTCCACCAGCGCCTGGCTTTCGATCACGCAGGGACCGGCGATCAGGAACAGCGGCCGGTCGTTGCCGATCTCGACGCCGGCGAGCTTCACCGCGGCACCAGCCTCATGCCGCCACCCGCGTCATTGCGCTGGGGCCTCACGCCCCCGCGGCAGCCGGCAGCTGCGCCGCGCGCGCCGCGCGGGCTGCCTTCACAAAACCGGCAAACAGCGGGTGGCCATCGCGCGGATTGGAGGTGAACTCGGGGTGGAACTGCGTGGCGACGAACCAGGGATGCCCCGGCAGCTCCAGGATCTCCACCAGCCCGTCGCGCGAGAAGCCGGAAAACTTCATCCCGGCCTTGCGGTACTGTTCCAGGTAGTTGTTGTTGAATTCGTAGCGGTGACGATGGCGCTCGCGGATCACGTCCGCGCCGTAGAGCCCGCGCGCCAGCGTGCCTTCCGCCAGCTCGATCTCCTGTGCGCCCAGCCGCATGGTGCCGCCGAGGTCGGATTTCTCGTTGCGCTCCTGCGCGCCGCGCATCGCATCCTGCCATTCGGTGATCATCGCGATCACCGGGTGCGGGGAGCCGCGGTCGAATTCGGTGCTGTGCGCGCCGGAAAGCCCCAGCACGTTGCGCCCGAACTCGATGGCCGCCACCTGCATGCCAAGGCAGATGCCGAGGTAGGGAATGCGCTTCTCGCGCGCATAGCGCACCGTGGCGATCTTGCCCTCGATGCCGCGCTCCCCGAACCCGCCCGGCACCAGGATGGCGTCCATGCCGTCAAGGCAGCCCGTGCCGCGCAGCTCGATGTCGGTGGACTCCACGAAATGCACGTTCACCCGCGTGCGGGTGCGGATGCCGCCGTGCGAGAGCGCCTCGTTCAGCGAGATGTAGGAGTCGCGCATCTGCACGTACTTGCCCACCATCGCGATGTCGACCACGGTTTCCGGATGCGCCCTGGCCTGCACCACCTGCTGCCAGGCTGAAAGGTCGGCCGGCGGCACGTTCAGCTGCAGGCGATTGACCACGATCCCGTCGAGCCCCTGCTCGTGCAGCAGCATGGGGATCTTGTAGATGTCGTCGGCGTCCACCGCGCTGAACACGGCGCGCTCCTCGACATTGGTGAACAACGCAATCTTGCGCCGCTGCTCGCTCGGCAGCTCATCCTTGCAGCGGCACAGCAATATGTCGGGCTGGATGCCGATGCCGCGCAGCTCCTTCACCGAGTGCTGCGTGGGCTTGGTCTTGATCTCGGAGCCCGACACCACCGGCACCAGCGTCAGGTGCATGTAGATGCAGTGGTCGCGGCCCAGTTCCACGCCCATCTGGCGGATGGCCTCGAGGAAGGGCAGCGACTCGATGTCGCCCACCGTGCCGCCGATCTCCACCATGCACACGTCGGCATCGCCGGCGCCGAGCTTGATGCTGCGCTTGATCTCGTCGGTGATGTGCGGGATCACCTGCACCGTGCCGCCGAGGTAGTCCCCGCGCCGCTCGCGCTCGATCACGCGCTGGTAGATGCGGCCGGTAGTGAAATTGCTGTGGCGGCCGGTGGTGGTGCGCACGAAGCGCTCGTAGTGGCCGAGGTCCAGGTCGGTCTCGGTGCCGTCACTGGTGACGAACACCTCGCCGTGCTGGAAGGGGCTCATCGTGCCTGGATCGACGTTGATGTAGGGATCGAGCTTCACCATCGCGATCTTCAGGCCGCGTGATTCGAGGATGGCGCCAAGCGAGGCGGCGGCGATGCCCTTCCCCAATGAGGAAACGACGCCACCGGTGACGAAAACATAACGGGTCATGGGATTCACCGCCGGAAAATTGGAGGTCGCCGACCCCGGGCCGGGACAGATCACGACGGGCCGACAGTCTACCCTTTCGGGTGCCGCCCTGCCAGAGGATTCAGGTGCACGGTCAGCCTGCCGCCCGAACGGCGCAGGACGCCGTCCGGCAGCCGCAGTTGCGGATGCGCATCGCGCCGCGCGGCCATCATCGCCTCGATTTCCCGCAGGTGACGCTCGTTGGGCGCGCGGCAACCGGCGCGCTGCAGCCATGCGCGCAGCACGGCAGCACGGCGCGCGGCGCTGAAGCGGCGCAGTACCGCGATCTCCAGTCCCGCACCATCCGCTGCCGCTTCCAGGTCGCGCGCGGCCAGCGATTCGAGCATGAGGGCAGCGGAGGCGCAGTGGCGTGCGCTGCGCAGCGCCGTGCGCGAAGCGGCCGGCCAGCGCTGCCGGAGTGCCGGCAGCACGGACTTGCGCAGGTAGTTGCGATCGAAGCGGACATCGGCATTGGTGGGGTCTTCCACCCAGTCGAGCCCCGCGGCTGCGGCGTAGGCGGCAATGGCGGCGCGGTCAAACTGCAGCAGTGGACGCAGCAGGCGGGTGCCGGCCAGTGGCATGGCCGCCGGCATGCCCGCCAGCCCCTTGGGGCCCGCGCCGCGCAGCAGCGCGAGCAGCACCGTTTCCAGCTGATCATCCGCATGCTGCGCGGTGAGCAGCAGCTCGCCGGGCGCCAGCGCCGCAGCCAATGCCTGCCGGCGGGCATCGCGTGCGGCCTGCTCCACCGAAACACCGGGTGACCTGTCCACCCGCACGCGCAGCACGGTCAACGGCAACCGCCAGCGCCGCGCCGTGCGCTGGCAGAAGGTGCGGAACCCCGCCGCCGCCGCCTGCAGGCCATGGTCCACGTGCAGGGCGCGCAGCCTGATGCGCGGCCCCTGCGCAGATCGCGTGCGCAGGGCATGCAGCAGCACGGTGGAATCCAGGCCGCCGGACCAGGCCACCGCGCATCTCAGGGCTGTCGCCTCGTCGCCGGCCAGCGCGCGCAAGGCCCTGTGCACCGCGACCGCATCCAGGGCAGGCGCGACGGCAGGCTGCGACGCCATGGATGGACTCAGGGCTTCTGGTCGGTGAACACACCGAAGGAAGACAGCCGCTCGGAGCGTTGCGCGAGCAGCCTTTCGGTGGACAGGCGCGTGAGATCGGCCAGGTGCCTCAGGATGGCGTCCTTCACCGTGAGCGCGATGGCGGCATGGTCGCGATGCGCGCCACCCAGGGGCTCGGCCAGCACCTCGTCCACCAGGTTGAGCTCGGCGAGACGGTCGGCGGTGATGCCCATGGCTTCCGCGGCCGCCTCCTTCTTGTCGGAGCTCTTCCACAGGATGGAGGCGCAGCCCTCGGGCGAGATCACCGAATACACCGCATACTGCAGCATCAGCAGGCGATCGCACACGCCGATGGCGAGCGCACCGCCGGAGCCACCCTCGCCGATCACCACGCTGACGATGGGCACCTTCAGGGTCGACATCTCGAACAGGTTGCGAGCGATGGCCTCGCTCTGGCCGCGCTCCTCACTCGATACGCCGGGATAGGCGCCCATGGTGTCGATCATGGTGATCACGGGCAGGTTGAATCGCTCGGCGGTGCGCATCAGGCGCAGCGCCTTGCGGTAGCCCTCTGGCTTGGGCATGCCGTGGTTGCGGCGCACGCGCTCCTTGGTATCGCGACCCTTTTGGTGGCCGATGAGCATCACCGGCTGGCCGTCGATGCGCGCCAGGCCGCCAACGATCGCCGCGTCATCGCCGAACATGCGGTCGCCGTGCAGCTCGGTGAACTCGTCGCAGATGCGCTTCAGGTAATCGAGGGTATACGGCCGGTGCGGATGGCGCGCCAGCTGGGTGATCTGCCAGGGCGTGAGCGAGGCAAAGATGGTGGTGGTGAGCTGGCGGCTCTTGCGCTGCAGCCGGCTGATCTCCTCGGCGATGTTGACCTTGGAGTCGGAGCTGACATGCCCCAGTTCCTCGATCTTCGCCTCCAGTTCGGCGATCGGCTGTTCGAAATCCAGAAAACTCAGGGCCATGGGCGCTGATGCCCCTGCGGGTGATGTTGAGGGGCGGAAGGTTAGTGGGCGGAGGTGCCGCCGTGCAAGCCGGCGGGGTCGTAGAGCAGCTGCAGGCCCTCCCGGCCCACCAGCGTCTCCAGCTCGTCGATCAGCGCGGGCGTGGGCCGGATGGCCCAGTCGGCCCCGAGGGCCAGGGTGCAGCGCGCCTGCTCGCCGCGGTAGCGCACCAGCACTTCGCAGGGTCCCGGGCGCGAGGATCCGAGCACGCCCTGCAGTTTTTGCAGGAAGGCCTCGCCCTGGCTGGTCTCCGGCCAGCGCAGCACCAGGCGCCGCGCCTGCTTCTCGCGCAGGGCATCGAGCAAGGTGATGCGCTTGCCCGCGATGCGCCAGGCGTTGCTGAAGTCATCGAAGCGCAGGCTGCCTTCCACCAGCACCAGTGCATCGCGCACCAGCAGGTCGCGGTACAGCTGGGCCTGCTCCTCGAACAGCGTCACCTCGATGCGGCCGGTGCGGTCGTCGAGCACGAAGCTGGTGCGGCCATTGCGCTTGCGCAGCTCCCAGATGAGGCCGGCCGCGTTCACCTGGCGTCCGCCGGTGTAGCGCGCGCCCTCGCCTTCGGCCGGCGGACGCTCGCTCACCAGGTCGGCGAGGCGGCCGTTCACCAGGCGGCGCAGGTCGGATTCGAAACGCTGGATGGGATGTCCGGTGAGGAAGAGCCCGAGCGTCTCGCGCTCGCCTGAGAGGCGCAGGGATTCCGGCCATTCCGCCTGCGTGGCTGCGGGTGAAGCATCGGGCGGAGGTGCACCACCGCCGAACAGGTCGTTCTGGCCGGCTTCACTGGCACGCATGGCCTGTTCACCGCCGCGCAACGCGACTTCCAGCGAGCCCATCAGCGCGGCGCGCGTGGCGCCGAGCCCATCCAGGGCACCCGCCTTGATCAGCGCCTCGAGCATGCGCCGGTTGATGCGCGCCAGCTCGATGCGGCGGCACAGGGATTCCAGGCTCTCGTAGGGGCCGTTGCGCTCCCGCTCTCCCACCAGCTCCTCCACCGCCTGGGCGCCCACGCCGCGCACGGCGCCCAGTCCATAGCGGATGGTGCCGGGGCCGGCGACGGTGAAATCCCAGCTCGAGGCATTGATGTCCGGCGGCAGCAGGCGCAGCTTCATGCGCGCGCATTCATCCACCAGCGTCACCACCTTGTCGGTGTCGGCGATGTCCGCGGACATCACCGCTGCCATGAAGGCAGCCGGATAATGCGTCTTCAGCCACGCGGTCTGGTAGGTGAGCACCGCATAGGCAGCCGAGTGCGACTTGTTGAAGCCGTAGCCGGCGAACTTCTCGATCAGGTCGAAGATCCAGCCGGCCCTGTCCGCATCGACGCCGTTGGCCACGGCGCCCTCGACGAATACGCTGCGCTGCTTGGCCATCTCCTCGGGCTTCTTCTTGCCCATGGCCCGGCGCAGCAGGTCGGCGCCGCCCAGCGTGTAGCCGGAGAGCACCTGCGCGATCTGCATCACCTGCTCCTGGTACAGGATCACGCCGTAGGTCGGCTCCAGCACCTTCTCCAGCATGGGGTGCAGGTAGTAGTCATCGCCCTTCTGCGCGGCACCGCCCAGGCCGTGCTTGCGGGCGATGAAATCATCCACCATGCCCGACTGCAGCGGACCGGGACGGAACAGCGCCACCAGGGCCACCACGTCCTCGAAGCTGTCGGGCTTCAGGCGGCGGATGAGGTCCTTCATGCCGCGCGACTCGAGCTGGAACACGGCGGTGGTGTTGCCGCTCTTGAGCAGTTCGTAGGTGGCGCGGTCATCCGTCGGCACCTGCGCCATCGACAGCGGATCGCCGGCGCGCTCGGGCAGCGCATTCACGATCTTCTCGGCGCGGTCGATGATGGTCAGCGTGCGCAGGCCGAGGAAGTCGAACTTCACCAGGCCGGCCGCCTCGACGTCGTCCTTGTCGAACTGCGTGACCACGCCCTCGCCGGCGTTTTCCGTGTACAGCGGCGTGAAGTCGGTGAGCACCGAGGGGGCGATCACCACGCCGCCGGCATGCTTGCCGGCGTTGCGCGTGAGGCCCTCGAGCTTCATCGCCAGCTCCAGCAGCGCGTGCACCTCCTCGTCGTCGCGGTTCAGGCGCGAGAGCTCCGGCTCCTTCTTCAGGGCCGCATCGAGCGTGATGTCCAGCTCGTTGGGGATCAGCTTGGCGATGCGGTCGGCGAAGCCGAAGGGATGGCCCAGCACGCGCGCCACATCGCGCACCACCGCCTTGGCTGCCATGGTGCCGTAGGTGATGATCTGCGAGACGCGCTCGCGGCCGTAGCGCTCGGCGACATAGGCGATCACCCGGTCGCGGCCTTCCATGCAGAAGTCCACGTCGAAGTCGGGCATGGACACCCGCTCGGGATTCAGGAAGCGCTCGAACAGCAGCTGGTGCTCGATGGGGTCGAGGTCGGTGATGCCCAGTACCCAGGCCACCAGCGAGCCGGCGCCCGAGCCGCGGCCCGGCCCCACCGGCACGCCGTTTTCCTTTGCCCAGCGGATGAAGTCGGCCACGATGAGGAAGTAGCCGGCGAACCCCATCTTGATGATGACGTCGAGCTCGCGCTCGAGCCGGGCGGCGTACTGCCCCGGGACCGCACCTCCTGCACTCGTGGCGGACATGCGCTGTGCGAGCCCCGAAGTGGCCGCCGCACTGATGTAGTCCTCGGCGCTGCTGCCGTCGGGCGTGGGGAAGCGCGGCAGCTGGCTCTGCCCGAGCTTCAGCGGCAGGCTGCAGCGGCGTGCGATCTCCACACTGTTGGCCAGCGCCTGCGGAATGTCGGCAAACAGTTCGGTCATCTGCGCCGGGGACTTCAGGTACTGCTCGCGCGAATGGCGGCGGCGGCGGTTCGCATCGGCCAGCAGCGTGCGCTCGCGGATGCACACTCGCGCCTCGTGCGCCTCGAAGTCGTCGGGTGCCAGGAAGCGCACGTCGTTGGTGGCCACCACGGGCACACCTGCTTCCGCCGCCAGCTGCACCGCCGCGTTCACGTATTCGGCGTCGGTGCTGCGGCCCAGGCGCTGCAGTTCCACGTAATAGCGATCCTCGAACAGCTGCTGCCAGTCGCGCAGCAGCCGCTGCGCCTGGGCAGGCCTGCCGGTGAGCAGCGCCCTGCCGACATCGCCCTCCCAGCCACCGGACAGCGCGATCAGCCCCTGCAGCACTTCCCTGGTGAGCCACTCGCGTTCCACCAGCGGCGTCTGCTGCCGCTGGCCTTCGAGGTAGGCCCGCGACACCAGCCGCGAAAGGTTCAGGTACCCCGTCTCGTTCTGGCACATGAGGGTGAGGCGCGAGGGTGTCGCCCGCTCGCCCTCGTTCACCCACAGGTCCACACCGATGATGGGCTTGAGGCCCGCTGCCAGCGCCGCCTTGTAGAACTTCACCATCGCGAACAGGTTGCACTCGTCGGTGAGTGCCACCGCGCCCATGCCCGCCGCAGCGGCGGCGCCCATCAGTTCCGGCACCCGCACCACGCTGTCGACCAGCGAGTACTCGGTGTGAACCCTCAGGTGAACAAAACTCTGCATTCCCATGTTACTAAAGGATTTTTTCCACCGCGCGCACAGGCTGGAACGAGCGACGGTGCAGCGCACAGGGACCCAGCCGCGACAACGCCTCAAGGTGCTCCGGAGTGCCGTAACCCTTGTGGCTGCACAGCTGGTAGCCGGGATAGGCGACGTCGACCGCCGTCATCAGCTCATCGCGCGCCACCTTCGCCAGGATGGAGGCCGCGCTGATGGCCCGCACCAGCGCATCCCCCTGAACCACCGCTTCGGCGCGGTCGCAGCAATCGGCCACGGGTGGCAACCGGTTGCCATCCACCATCACCACCGCGGGACGCAGCGCCAGTCCCAGCACGGCGCGCCGCATGGCCAGCAGCGTCGCCCCGAGGATGTTGAGCGCATCGATCTCCTCCACGTCCGCCCAGGCCACGTGCCAGGCCAGGGCGCGCTCGCGGATGCGGGCGGCAAGCATCGTGCGGCGCTCGGGCGTCAGCTGCTTGGAGTCGCGCAGGCCGCGCACGGGCCGCGCAGGATCGAGCACCACCGCCGCAGCGTAGACCGGGCCTGCCAGCGGGCCGCGGCCAGCTTCATCGACACCGGCAATCACTGCCGCCTGCCGCCCGGCGCGCGTGGCGCCAGCTCCATCCATCATGTCGTTCTCCCCTGTGGGGCGAACGATACCTTGCACGCCGGACAGTTCAAGCGCCCTTTCCGCGAGGGCCGCCTGCGGCCCTGCTACTGTTCCTCGATCTCCACGCGCAGGCGCACCGCGGTCTTGCGCGGGGTCACCTGGCCATGCCGGCGCATCACCGTGACCCTGGTGAGCGCGGTGCCAAACAGCAGGATCAGGGTGGAGTAGTACACCCACAGCAGTACCAGCACCAGCGATCCGGCTGCCCCGTAGGTCGAGGTGGTGGCGATGTGGGTGAGGTACAGGGAAATCAGGTACTGGCCCAGCACGAACAGCAGCGCCGTCACCAGCGCCCCGCGCCATACATCCGCCCAGCGCAATTGCACGTCGGGCAGCACGCGATACAGCAGCCCGAACAGCAGCGTGCTGATGAACAGCGATACCGAGAGGTCGGCCCCGGCGGCGACCGCTTCAGGCACGGGGACCCAGTGCCTGGCGTATTCCAGCACGCTGGTGATCGCCACGCTGATGGCGAAGGAAGTCAGCAGCAGGAAGCCGATGATCAGCACCATGCCCAGCGAGAGCAGGCGCACGATGATGAAGGTGAGCACCCCGCTGCGCGCCGGCTTGGCGCGCACTCCCCAGAACTCGTTCAGCGAGCCCTGCATCTGGGCGAACACGGTGGTGGCGCCGAACAGCAGCGCCCCGATGCCCATCAGGGTGGGCAGGATGCCGGCCTCCTGCGGGCGTGAACGACGCACCGCCCCTTCGACGGCAGCTGCGGCCTGTGGACCGATGAGGTCGCCGATGCCGGCCGAAATTTCCCCGCTGGCCGCTTCCTCCCCATACACGGCGCCGACGATGGCCACGAGGATTATCACCAGCGGGGCCAGCGAGAACAGCGTGCAGTAGGCCAGCGCGCCGGCGTGCTGGAAGGCATTGTGGGCCAGCCAGATCTTCGCCGCATCCCGCAGCTGGGTGAGCCATGGTTTCACGGGCATGGGAGGATGATGTGGCGGGCGATGTGGAATGTGCAATCGCCGCAGGCGCGCTGTGGTCCTTTCAGGCCCTCGCCGCCAGCAGTTCTTCCAGCACGCCGGCCGCGCGCTGCGCGCCCCCCGCACGCAGCGTGTGGTGGATGGCACGGAAGCGCTGCCGCACCCGCTCGCGGCGTGCCCTGTCGGTCAACGCCGCCTGCAGGGCCAGCGCCAGCTGTTCAGGCTGCACTGCGCCCTGGAAGAACTCGGGCACCAGTTCCTCGCCCGCCAGCAGGTTCGGCAGCGAGAAATGCCGTAGCTTCACCAGCCCGAGGTCGCGCACGATGAAGGCCGTCAGCGGCGCGAGCCGGTAGGCCACCACCATCGGTGCGCCATGCAACAGGGCCTGCAACGTGGCTGTGCCCGACGCCACCAGCGCGGCATCCGCGGCGGCCAGGGCCTCATCCGCCCTGCCGGGCAGCAGCTGGATCGCAGCACCGGTGCGCCCCACCTGCGCGGCGAACTGGCGCATCGTGTGACCGGATGCCATCGGCGCAATGAACTTCAATGGCCCGCCATGCAGGCGCCGCAGATGCAGGGTGGCCCGCGCGAAATCCTCCCCCAGGCGCCGCACTTCCCCCTCGCGACTGCCGGGAAGGATGGCCACCACGGTGTCATCCTGCGCCAGCCCCAGCGCTGCGCGGGCTGCCGCGCGGGCAGGCTCGATTGCGATCCGGTCCGCCAGCGGATGGCCGACGAACTCGGCACGCACCGGCTGTCCGGCATAGGCCTGCGGCTCGAATGGCAGCAGGCAGAGCACGGCGTCCACGCTGCGGGCAATCGTGCGCACCCGCCCCTTGCGCCAGGCCCAGACCTGTGGGCTGACGTACTGTGCGGTGCGCATGCCGCGCTGGCGGAGCCGCCTTGCCAGGCCGAGGTTGAAGGCCGGCGCATCGACGCCGACGAAAAGGTCTGCCTGCCGTGCGAGAAACGCGGCCTGCAGCCTGGCACGCAAGGACAACAGTCGCGGCAGGTGGCGCAGCGGTTCCACCAGTCCCATCACAGCCAGCTCATCGCTGCTGCCCAGCGCCTCGCAGCCGGCAGCGCGCATGGCAGGGCCGGCCAGCCCGACGAATCGTGCGCGGGGATTGCGCTGGCGCAGCGCCTCGATCAGCGCGGCGCCAAGCAGGTCGCCCGAGGCCTCACCGGCCACCAGCCCGATGACCGGGCGGTCAGCGCCCGGGGGCAGCTCGCTGTTGCCTGGCGGCTGCATGGCGATCCGCGAAGGCTATCGTGCGAGCCCGCGACGCGACGCGGCCAGGAAGCTGGCGAAGATGTCGAGCACCTGGTGTTCGGCCGCCATCTTCTGCAGCTGGGCAGTGGCCTCCTCCAGCTTCAGGTCACTGCGGTACAGCACCCGGAAGGCATTGCGGATGGCGCGCACCTGCTCTTCCGTGAAACCACGCCGCTTGAGGCCCTCGATGTTCACCGCGCGCGGTTCGGCCGGCTGCCCGGCCGCCAGCACGTAGGGCGGAATGTCCTGCAGCACCGCGGTGTTGTTGGCGATGAAGGCATGCGCGCCGATGCGGCAGAACTGGTGGGCGCCGGCATAGCCGCTGAAGATGGCCCAGTCGCCCACTTCCACATGGCCGGCCAGGTTCACCGCGTTGGACATGATGATGTGGTCGCCCAGCACGCAGTCATGCGCCACATGCGAATAGGCCAGGATGAGGTTGTCATTGCCGATGCGGGTTTCGCCGGCGCCGGTGACGGTGCCGCGATTCACCGTGACGTATTCGCGGAACACATTGCGCGCGCCGATCACCAGTCGCGTGGGTTCGCCGCCATATTTCATGTCCTGCGGTGCGTCGCCGATGGAGGCGAACTGGAAGATCTGGTTACCCTCCCCGATCACCGTGGGCCCCTGCACCACCGCATGCGGCCCGATGCGGCAGCCGGCACCAATGACCACGTCCGGCCCGATCACCGCGAAGGGCCCGATCTCCACCCCTTGTGCGATCTGCGCCGCGGGCGATACCGCGGCGCGGGGATCGATACTCAAGGCTGCACGACCGTGGCGTTTTCAGCGTCGGGGAACAGCATCATCTCGGCACTCACCGCCTCGGCGTCGCCGACATAGGCGGCCGTCTCGAGCTTCCAGATGCCCTTCATGTTGCGACCGACCCTGGCGGTGAGGATGAGCGAATCACCCGGCTCGACCGGCCGGCGGAAACGGCAGCCATCGATGCCCGCGAAATAGAAGCGCGTCTTCTCGTTCGGGATGCGGCCCAGCGTGGTGTAGGTGAGGATGCCGGCCGTCTGCGCCAGCGCCTCCAGCACCATCACGCCCGGCATCACCGGCCGGCCCGGGAAATGGCCGGTGAAGAACGGCTCGTTGAAGGTCACGTTCTTCAGTGCGCGGATGCTCTCCCCCGGTACGCACTCCAGCACGCGGTCGACCAGCAGGAAGGGATACCGGTGCGGCAGCCGTCCGAGGATGGCGTAGATGTCCAGGAAGGGCTTGTCAGTGTTGCTCATCGTCTTCATCCATTACCGCCTGGCCGGCGGCGCTCTCCAGTTTCTTCACGCGCTCGTTGAGTGCATCCAGGCGCTTCACGCGGCCCACGATGCGCCGCCAGTGGCGCGCCTCCTCGGCAGGCAGCACGTTGGAATACATGCCGGGCTCCGACAGTGAGCGGGTCACCATGCCGAAGCCGGCGATGACGATATCATCGGCAATGGTCAGCTGCCCGCCGATTCCGGTGCCGCCACCGATCATGCAGCGGCTGCCGATGCGGGTGCTGCCGGCAATACCCGTGCAGGCCGCGATGGCGGTATGGGCACCAATGCTCACGTTGTGTCCGACCTGGATCTGGTTGTCCAGGCGCACCCCGTCGCCGATCACGGTGTCGTCGAGCGCGCCGCGGTCGATGGTGGTGTTGGCGCCGACCTCCACGTCATCGCCGATGCGCACCCGTCCAAGCTGCGGCACCTTCACCCATGCGGCGCCATCGCGCGCATTGCCGAAACCATCGGAGCCGATCACCGCGCCCGGGTGCAGGATGCAGCGGGCTCCGATGCAGCAGCCGGCCAGTACCGAGGCCCGCTCCAGCACCTGCGTGTCAGCCCCCAGCACCGCCCCGGCGCCGATGATGGCGTGGGCGCCAATCCTGCAGCGCGCACCGACCTCGGCACCCTCATCGACGAGGGCAAACGCACCCACCGACGCGGTGGGATGCACGCGCGCGGCCGGATGCACCAGCGCGGCAGGATGGATGCCGGGGGCGACAGGCGCGGATGGATGCAGCAGGCCCGCGATGCGCGCGAAGACCGCATGGGGGGAAGGATGGATCAACGCATCCACCGGACACTTGTCCGCCAGGCGCGGCTGCAGCACCACCGCACCGAGGCGCGTGCCGGCCAGTGCGTCGAGCAGGGCCGGATTGGCCAGGAAACCTACAGAACGGGCCCCCCCGGAGAGCGGGGCGACTGAATCGACGTGCCGCGCGGGATCACCGCGCAGCGAGCAGCCGAATCGCACCGCGAGCTGCCCCAGGCTCCAGCTCGCGGTCTCGGGACTCATGCCGGTGGGGCAGGAGCTTCCGCTTACGGCGTGGCCGGACGGGCCGGCGCGGCGGCCGCAGGCTTGGCGTTCTTCAGGGCCTCGAGGATGGGCGCGGTGACGTCCATCGAGTTGTCAGCGTAGAGCACACCGGCCGACAGGATGACGGAGAAGCCATTGGCACGGGCGTACTTCTGGACTTCCTCGAGTACAGCGCGCCGCACCTTGGCCATCTCCTCTTCCTCGCGCGCCGTCGCGCGATCCTGCGTCTTCTTCTGGCGCGCCTCGAAATCGATGGCACCCTCGTTCAGCTCGGCCTCGGCGGCTGCGCGCTGTGCGGCCGACATGGTGGCGGCATCCTTGCGCAGCTTCTCCTGCTTGGTGTTGAGCGCCTGCCCCATGGACTGGATCTCGCGCAGGTCGGGGGCGAACTCGGTGTTCAATGCCTCCTGTGCGGCGCGGAACTGCGGCGACTCCTGCAGCAGGCGATCGGTGTTGACCACCCCGATCTTGCCGGAGACCTGTGCGGCGGCGATCTGCGCGGTGCCCGCCATTGCAACCAGGGACATGAGGACGATGAGACTGCGTTTCACAATAACCTCTGCGTGCTTGAACTCAGAATGCCTGCCCGACCGAGAACTGGAACCGCTCCCGCTCGTCGGGCCATGCCGGGCCGATGCCCTTCGACGCGTTCAGGGGCTGGCCCCAGCTGAAGCGGAACAGTCCCAGCGGGGCGAGCCACTCCAGTGAAATGCCTGCCGAACGGCGCAGGTTCCCGAATTTGAACTTGTAGGTCAGCGGCGTCAACCCGCCGAAATCGTCACCGTAGAAATCGACGCCACGCGTCGAGAACACGTTGCCAATATCGTAAAACAGGCTCACCCGGGCACTGGTCTGCCACTTGCTGGGTATGGGCAGGATCAGCTCGGCGCGGGCCACCGTCAACAGGTTGCCCCCGTACGGGTTGCCGATGTCATCCTTCGGACCCAGCCGGCTCTCGCGGAACCCGCGCACCGTGTCCGGACCGCCGGCGTAGAACTGGCGGTACGGCGGCAGCGCCGTGGTATCGCCGAACTCCGCGCCATAGGCCAGGTTCACGCCGATGAGCCCGGTGAAGCCACGCCAGATGGGGACGTACTGGCGCAGCTGGTAGTCGGCCACGTAGTACTCCACCGCGCTGCCGGGGATGCTGGAACTCAGCGACAGCGACTGCCGCTGGCCCCGGTCGGCGAACAGGCCGCGATTCAGCGACTGCCGGTACCAGCCGGTGGTCAGCTCGAAGGCGGTGAACTCGCTGCCGAACACTTCAAAGATGTTGCCGAAGGTGTCGACGTAGGTGCGCGAATACGGCTTGCCGTTCTGCTGCACCCAGGCCTGCGCCTGCCGGGCACTGCCACCGGAATTGGTCAACAGCTGCGAGCGCGTGGCCGTGACGCCGAACTGCAGGCCCTGGTATTCGGTGATGGGATAACCGAACTGGATGCCCGCGGCGATGGACTTCTGCGAGAAGTCCGAGGAAGCGGAGACGAACTGCTCCACGTCCGAATAGCTCAGCTGGTAGGTGCGCGAGATGTTGTGGATGCCCGCGTACTGATTGGTGTGCGAGAAGCTGGCCTGCCGCGCGTACTTGCCGGTGTTGATCTCGATCGCCACGCGCTTGCCGGTGCCGAAGAAATTGCTGTCCGCGTAGCTGCCGTTGATGATGAAGTCCGAGGACTGCGAATAGCCGACGCCGCCCGACAGCGTGGCGCTCGGGCCCTCTTTCACCGTGAAGTTCACGTCCACCAGGTCGTCGGTGCCTTCGACCTTCTCGGTCTTGAAGTCCACCTCCTCGATGTACGGCAGGCCCTGGATACGCTGCTTGGAACGCTCCAGCGCCCAGTTGGAAACCCAGGATCCTTCCAGCTGCCGCATTTCGCGGCGCAGCACCACGTCCTGGGTGCGGGTGGTGCCTTCGAAATTGATGTGGCGCACGTACACGCGCTTGCCCGGGTTGACGAGGAAGGTCATCGTGACCTCCTTTTTCTCCTCGTCGAACTTGGGCACCGGGTCGACCTCGGCAAAGGCGTATCCCAGGCTGCCCAGGTAGTTCTCGATCAGCTGCTGGGTGCCGGTCACGCGCTGCTGCGAATAGATCTGGCCGTTCTGCACCAGCACCATCGCCTGCAGATATTCGGCGGGGACGAGGGTGTTGCCGGCGATCTTGCCCTCGGCGATGCGGTAGACGTCACCCTCATCAATGCTGATGGTGATGAACATGTCGTCCTTCTCGGGCGAGATGGACACCTGGGCCGACTCGATCTGGAAATTGGCGTAGCCGCGATCCATGTAGTAGTTGCGCAGCTTCTCCAGGTCGCCGGTGAGCGCCTCGCGCGAATAGCTGGTGCCGGTCTTCCACCAGTTGTTCCAGCGCGGGGTCATCAGCGCGAAGTCCGCGATGATCTCCTTCTGCTGGAAGCTCTTGTTGCCGACGATGTTGATCTGGCGGATCTTCGCGCGCGCGCCCTCGTCGATGTCGATGGTCACGCGCACCAGGTTGTCGGGCAGCTCATCGACGATGGTGTCGACGCGCACGCCGTACTTGCCCTGGCTGAAGTACTGGTCCGTGAGCTCGCTGCGCACGTCTTCCAGTACCGAGCGGTTGAAGGTCTTGCCTGTGGCCAGGCCGATGCCCCGCAGCGAGGTGGTGAGATCCTCGGTCTTGATGTCCTTGTTGCCCTTGATCTCGAAACTCTCGATCGTGGGCCGTTCCTGCACCACCACCACCAGCGTGGATTCCTCGCGCCGCAGCTCAACGGTGCGGAAGAAACCGGTGTCGTTGAGGGCGTGCAGGGCCTCGCGCACGCGCTGCGGCGTGAGCTCGTCGCCGATGTTCACCGGCAGGTAGTTGTATACCGAGCCTTCCTGCACGCGCTGCAATCCGACCACGCGGATGTCGCCCACCGTGAAGCGGCTCGCGTCCCCCGGGGTCTGCGACCATGCGACCGGTGCCACCGCCAGGGCCGCCAGGGCCCGGATCAAGGTCTTTCGCTTCATGTCAACCGAATTGCCGCAGGATGTCGTAATAGAGGGCCGCGCCCATCAGCACCACCAGCATGCCGATGCCCAGCTGCTGTCCCAGCACCTGGGCGCGCTCGGACAGCGGACTGCCCTTGATCCACTCGATAACCTGGTAGACCACCTGGCCGCCATCGAGGATGGGCACGGGCAGCAGGTTGATGAATCCCAGGCTCAGGCTGATGAGCACGAGGAAGGAGAGGAAGGTGGCCACGCCGGAACGCGCGGATTCGCCCGCATATTCGGCAATGGTGAGCGGACCGGAAAGGTTCTTCAGCGAGACCTGGCCGCGCAGCATGCCCCAGAAGACCTTGGCCTGCAGTTCGGTCATGTGCCAGGACTCTGCCGCACCCAGCGCCAGGGACATGATCGGGCCGGGGCGGGAATGCAGCAGCATGGATTCGGGCAACGCAGGCACCGCCGCGGCAATGCCGATGCGCCCGATGCGGCGTCCGCCCTCCTCGACCACCGGCACATCCACCCGCACGCGCTGCTGTTCGCCATCGCGCCGGATGGTCAGCTCCAGGCTCTCGCCGGCGCGCGGTTCGATCAGCTGTCGTGCAGACTCGAAATCTTCAACCACGCGGCCATCGACGGCCAGCAGTTCATCGCCCACCTTGAGGCCGGCCTGGTCGGCCGCGCTGCCGGGTGTGAGCACCTGGATCTTCGCTGGCTGCAGGGGCCTCCAGAAACCGAAGCCCAGGCCGGTAAGCAGGTTTTCAGGCTCGGTGAGGCGGCGGCGTTCAGCCGGGTCGGTGACGTGCAGCAGGGCCACGCGCTGCGCGCCGCCTTCGCTGCGCACCGTGAGCTGCACGCGGCCATCGGAAGTCATGCCCTCCAGCAGGCCGAGCACCACGTCTTTCTGCCCGGCGGCGGACCTGCCGTCGAGCGCCAGGATCTCATCGCCACTGGCAAGTCCGGCCATGGCGGCCGGTGAGTCGGGCAGCACCTTGCCCACCACGGCCCGCACTTCGGTGACGCCGTTGACCCAGAACAGCGCCCACAGCAGCAGGATGGCGAACACGATGTTGAAGGCGGGGCCGGCCAGCAGCACCAGGATGCGCTGCCAGTGCGGCCGGCGATTGAAGGCCCGTGGCAGCTCGCGCGGATCCACCGGCCCTTCGCGCTCGTCGAGCAGCTTCACGTAGCCACCCAGCGGTATCGCGGCAATGACGTATTCCACCTGGTCCGCATCGCGGCCGCGGCGCGTCCAGAGCGCCTTGCCGAATCCGATGGAGAAGCGAAGCACCTTGAAACCCAGCTTGCGGGCCACCCAGAAATGGCCGAACTCATGCACGGTGACGAGGATGCCCACTGCCACCAGGAAGGCCAGCAGGTGCTGCCAGGAGAGACTCACCTCAGGCCCTCGCCGCGTGGCGCGCCACGCGTTCGGTTGCCAGCGCGCGGGCACGCGCATCGGCGGCCAGCACTCCGGCCAGCTCCTGCACCTTGTTCACCCTGCCCCAGCCTTTCATCACTGCTGCACAAGTCTCCGCGATGCCCATGAAATCCAGTTGCCCTGCCAGGAATGCCTCCACCGCCACCTCGTTGGCGGCGTTCAGCACGGCTGGCATCTCGCCTCCCGCGCGCGCAGCCTCTGTGGCCAGGGCCAGGCAGGGAAACCGGCTCGTGTCCGGCGCCTCGAAATCCAGCCTCCCCACGCGCAGCAGGTCGAGGAATTGTACACCGGAGGCGATGCGTTCCGGCCACGCCAGGGCGTGGGCGATGGGCGTGCGCATGTCCGGGGATCCCAATTGCGCCAGCACCGAGCCATCCTCGTACTCGACCAGCGAATGCACCACGCTCTGCCGATGGATCACCACCTCGATATGCTCCGGCGTCAGGCCGAACAGCAGCGCCGCCTCGATCAGCTCCAGTCCCTTGTTCATCAGGGTGGCCGAGTCGACCGAGATCTTGCGCCCCATGCTCCATACTGGATGAGCACAGGCCTGTTCCGGGGTTACATTTTCGAGAGCGGCAGCTGACCAGTCCCTGAACGGACCACCCGAGGCAGTGAGCAGGATGCGCCGCACACCTGCCGGGGCAACGCCCAGCGGGCCGGGCTGCGGCAGGCACTGGAAAATGGCGTTGTGCTCGCTGTCGACGGGAATGATCACAGCGCCAGAGCGCTGCGCTGCGGCCAGCACCAGGTGGCCGGCCATGACCAGTGCCTCCTTGTTGGCGATCAGCAGGCGCTTGCCGGCACCGGCGGCTGCCAGCGTGGAGGGAAGGCCCGCTGCGCCCACGATGGCGGCGACCACACAGTCGACCTCGGGTAGCGTAGCCAGCGCCGTGGCCGCATCCGGGCCGGCCAGCACTTCGGCGGCGACATCCGCCTCCGCCAGTCGCTGGCGCAGCTCCCCCGCCAGCGCCGCATCGGCCACCGCCACGTGGGCGGGGCGGAATTCCCTGGCCTGCTGCACCAGCAGTTCCAGGTTGCGGTGGGCCAGCAGGCCTGCCACCCGGAAACGTCCGGGGTGGATTCTCAGCACCGAAAGCGTGTTTTCGCCGATGCTGCCGGTGGAACCGAGCACGACGATGCCCTGCGGCATGCTCACCCGCGCAGCCCCGGCAGGAGTTCTGCGCCCAGCATCAGCACGGGAGCTGCAGCCAGCAGGCTGTCAAAACGGTCGAGCACACCGCCGTGGCCGGGGATCAGGCTGCCGCTGTCCTTCACGCCGGCGAAGCGTTTGGCCAGGCTCTCGGTGAGATCACCCACCACTGAATAGACACCGGCCACCAGCGTGACAGCCAGCAGCGGCAGCGTGGGCAGCTGCTGCCAGGCAGCGATGCCCAGTGCCAGCAATGCGCACACCGCCAGGCCGCCCCACATGCCGGCCCAGGTCTTGCCCGGGGACACGGCCGGGGCGAGCTTTGCCGCGCCCCAGCGCCGCCCGGCGAAGTAGGCACCGCTGTCGGCCATCCAGACGATCAGCAATGCATACACCACCGCGTGGTCGCCGCGCGCCCAGTCCACCCGCATGCGCACCAGCGCCAGCCAGGCGAAGGACAGCGCCAGCAGGCCCACGATGCCGATCAACGTGCGGCTGGTCCGGCGGCTGGCAAAAAGCCACACCGCTGCCAGCGTCCAGCAGGCAAACGCGGCCAGCAGTACTGCCTTGAGGCCGCCCGGCGAGGCACTGGCCTGCCACCACAGCCAGCACAGCAGGATGGTGAGCACGAGGAACACCGCCCGCGTGGCGGCCTGCGGCCCCAGCAGCGCCGACCACTCCCAGGCCGCGGCGATGATGATCAGTGACAGCGCGGCCGCCGACCAGGCTGGCGGCAGGAAGAGCACCGCGCCCAGCAGCGCGGCGGCGACGAAGATGGCCGACACCACGCGCGTGCCGGTCATGGGGTGGCACCAGCCTGCGTGGCGGTGAGTCCATAGCGCCGCTGGCGCGACGCATAGAAATCCAGCGCCGCGGCAAATTCCGTGGCACCGAAATCCGGCCACAGCACATCGCAGAAATACAGTTCGGTATAGGCGAGGTTCCAGAGGAGGAAATTGCTGATGCGCTTCTCGCCACCGGTGCGGATGAAGAGGTCAGGATCAGGCAGGCCACCCAGCTGCAGCGCGGATGCAAATGCTTCCTGGGTGATGTCGCTGGCGCGCAGCTCGCCGGCGGCGCAGCGAGCGGCCATCTGGCGCGCCGCCTGCACGATGTCCCAGCGGCCGCCGTAGCCCACGGCCACCTGGCACTGCAATGCCGAGTTGCCGGCGGTGCGCGCCTCGGCGGAACTCATGCGCGCCTGCAGCCGCACCGGGAAACCCTTGCGGTCGCCGATGAACTTCACGCACACGCCATTCTGGTGCAGCTCGTCGATCTCGCTGTCGAGCGCATCCACGAACAGGCCCATCAGCGCCCCCACCTCTTCACTGGGCCGGCCCCAGTTCTCGCTGCTGAAGGCGAACAGCGTGAGCGTGCCGATCTTGCGCTGCATGCACTCGCGGATTGACATGCGCACCGGCTCGACGCCCTGCTTGTGGCCGGCCTGGCGCGGCAGGCCACGGGCACTGGCCCAGCGGCCGTTGCCGTCCATGATGATCGCGATGTGACGCGGCAGCGTCATGGCCGGCACGCAGGAGAAGCGCGGGAGTGCGCCTCAGACCTGCATGATCTCCTTTTCCTTCGTGGCCAGCACCTGGTCGATGTCGGCCACGGCCTTGTCGGTGATCTTCTGGATTTCATCGGCGCCCCGCCGCTCGTCATCCTGCGAGATCAGCTTTTCCTTCAGGGCTTCCTTGATCTCGGCCATGGCGTCACGGCGCACGTTGCGCACCGACACGCGGGCATTTTCCGCATCCCCGCGCACCACCTTCAGGATGTCGCGGCGGCGCTCCTCGGTCAGCGGCGGCAACGGGATGCGGATCACCGTTCCGGCGGTGTTGGGATTCAGGTGCAGGTCTGACTTCTGGATGGCCTTCTCGATGGCCCCCACCATGGACTTGTCCCAGGGCGTCACCACCAGGGTGCGGCCCTCCTCCACGCCGATGTTGGCCACCTGGTTCAGCGGCGATTCGGCGCCGTAGAACTCCACCCTCAGCCCCTCGATGAGGCTGGGATGCGCGCGGCCGGTGCGCAGCTTCTTCAGGTCGTTCTGGAAACTCTGGATGCACTTCTGCATGCGCTGGGCGGCATCGGCCTTGATGTCGTTGATCATGGCGTATCGGTCCTTCGGTTCAGTCGTTGCTTACCAGCGTACCGACATTCTCGCCGCGCACAACCCGCGGCAGGTCGCCCGGGTTGTGCAGGTTGAACACCCGGAGCGGGATGCGGTTGTCGCGGCACAGGACGATGGCAGTGGCGTCCATCACGCCCAGGCGGTCATCCAGCACGCGGTCGTAGCTGAGCTTCTCGTAGCGGGTGGCAGCGGGATTCTTCACCGGGTCGTCCGAATAGACGCCGTTGACCTTGGTGGCCTTCAGCAGCAGGTCGGCGTCGATCTCGATGGCACGCAGCGAGGCGGCCGAGTCGGTAGTGAAGAAGGGATTGCCGGTACCGGCGGCGAAGATCACGATGCGCCCCTTCTCCAGGTGACGCACTGCGCGGCGGCGGATGTAGTCCTCGCAGACCTCATTGATGCGGATGGCCGACATCACCCGGGCGTGGGCGCCCACCGACTCGATGGCATCCTGCATGGCCAGCGAGTTCATCACCGTGGCCAGCATGCCCATCTGGTCGGCCGTGACCCGATCCATGCCTGCGCGGGCCAGGCCGGCGCCGCGGAAGATGTTGCCGCCGCCGATCACCACCGCCACCTCGACACCGGTGGCCGACACTTCCACCAGCTCGGTGGCCACACGCTTGAGCATGGCCGGATCGATGCCGTAGTCGGCCGTGCCGAGCAGGGCCTCACCGGAAAGCTTCACCAGGATGCGCTTGTACCGGACTGCATTCATTCATCCACTCCATGTTCAAAAAAATCCCCGCCGGAGCGGGGATTTCTTGCCTTGCCTGAATGTTACTTCGGGCTCTTGTCCTTTTCCTCGTCCTTCTTCTGAAGGCCTGCCTGGCTCATCACCTCGGCAACGAAGTCATCCTGCTTCTTCTCGATGCCGGCGCCCACTTCCAGGCGGGCATAGCGGCTGATCTTCGCCTTGGCGCCGGCCAGCAGCTTCTCGATCGAGACCTTGTCGTCCTTCACGAACGGCTGGCCCAGCAGCGTGATCTCGCCCAGCCACTTGTTGAGGCCGCCCTCGACGATCTTCACGAGGATGTTCTCGGGCTTGCCCTTGTTCTTCTCGTCGTTCTTGAGCATCTCGACGCGGATGTCGCGCTCCTTGGCCCGGTCGGCCTCGGGAACGTCGCTGGCGGCGAGATACTGCGGATTGCTGGCCGCCACGTGCATGGCCAGGTCCCTGGCCAGCTGGGCGTCACCGCCCTCGATGGCCACCAGCGCACCGATGCGCGTGCCGTGCAGGTAGCTGCCCAGCAGGCCCGTGGACTCGACACGCTCGAAGCGGCGCACGGAGATGTTCTCGCCGATCTTCGCGATCAGCGCACGGCGCTTCTCGTCCACGGTCTCGCCGGAGGCCAGCTTCAGGCCCGAAAGGGCCTCGACGTTTGCAGGCTTGCCGGCCAGGGCCACGTCGGCCACTTCCTTCGCGAAGCTGGTGAAGTCATCACCGCGGGCCACGAAGTCGGTCTCGCAGTTGATTTCCACCAGCACGGCGGACTTGCCATCGGCCGATGAGGCTGCGGAGATCACGCCTTCGGCGGCCACGCGCGAGGCCTTCTTGTCGGCCTTGGCCAGGCCCTGCTTGCGCATCAGCTCGGCGGCGGCATCCAGGTCGCCGCTGGTTTCCACCAGCGCCTTCTTGCACTCCATCATGCCGGCGCCAGTGCGCTCGCGCAGCTGGCGGACGGTTTCAGCTGTGACGCTCATCAGCGCGCACCGCCGCGACGGGCGCCACCTGCACCCGGGCCGGTGGGACGGCGCCGGGTGGTGCCGATCTGCTCCTTGCCGCCCGCGGGTGCTGCAACCACCGGCTCGTCCAGCTCGGACTCTGCCACCGGCGCGGCCGGCGCATCGGCAGCGGCCTCGACGGCTGCGGCACGGGCCGGCTTGCGGCGCACGGCCGCCTGCGGACGGGCCCGGCCGCGGGACGGCGTGCGGCGCGGTGCGCCGGATTCATCCAGCTCCACGAAATCATCCTCGCCCACCATCACCTGCGGCGTGGCGGCCTTGCCCTCGAGCACGGCATCAGCCACGGCCGCGGCGTACAGGCTGATGGCGCGCATGGCGTCGTCATTGCCCGGCACCACGTAATCCACGCCCTCGGGGGAGCAGTTGGTGTCGACCACGGCCACCACGGGAATGCCCAGCTTGTTGGCTTCCTTCAGTGCGATGTTCTCGTGGCCCACGTCGATCACGAACATCACGTCGGGCAGCGTGTTCATGTGCTTGATGCCGCCGAGGCTCTTCTCGAGCTTGGCCATCTCGCGGCGCAGCTGCAGGGCTTCCTTCTTGCCGCGCTTGTCCAGCGCGCCCGAATCGGACAGCTCGGTGAGCTCCATCAGCCGCTTGATCGACTGGCGGATGGTCTTGAAGTTGGTGAGCATGCCGCCCGGCCAGCGCTGGTTCACGAAGGGCATGCCGCAACGGGCAGCTTCCTTCTGGATGGCCTCGCGGGCCGAGCGCTTGGTGCCGACGAACAGCAGGGTGCCGCCATCGGCGACCACGTTCTTCGCGAAGTTCATCGCCTCCACGAACAACGGCTGGGTCTTCTCCAGGTTGATGATGTGGATGCGGTTGCGTTCCCCGAAGATGTACTGGGCCATCCGGGGGTTCCAGAAGCGGGTCTGATGTCCGAAATGGACGCCTGCTTCCAGCATCTGTCGCATGGACACTGCTGCCATGGTCATTTCCTCATTTTGTTCGGGTTGGGGGCCTGGTGCGGATCCCTGGCGGCAATCCCCTCCTTCGGGAGGGAACACCCGGCCGCCAGTGTCGAAACGCGCAGGGATTGGTTTGCCAAAAAAGGCCGCGCTTTATACCATGAAGTTCCTGCCCGAACAATGTGTTAGGCCCAGCCGGGCCAGCGAGTCGCCTCCCCCGTGCCGATTACCATCAAGTCCCCGGAAGAACAGGAAAAAATGCGCGTCGCCGGACGCCTGGCCGCCGACGTGCTCGACATGATCGGCGAGCACGTCAAGCCCGGCGTCACCACCGACGAACTGGACCGCCTCTGCCACGACTACATTGTGCAGGTGCAGAAGGCCGTGCCCGCGAACGTGGGCTACAACGGCTTCCCGAAGACCATCTGCGCCTCGGTCAATCATGTGGTGTGCCACGGCATTCCCAATGACCGCAAGCTCTCGGCCGGCGACATCGTCAACATCGACGTCACGGTGCTGCACGACGGCTTCCACGGGGATACCAGCCGCATGTACTTCGCCGGCAAGCCGCCAGTGCTGGCAGAACGGCTGGCGCGCGTCACGCATGAAGCGATGTGGGAGGGCATCCGCCAGGTGCGTCCCGGCGCCACGCTGGGCGATATCGGGTTTGCCATCCAGTCGCATGCCGAGGGCGAGGGCTTCTCGGTGGTGCGCGAGTACTGTGGCCATGGCATCGGCCGCATCTACCACGAGGATCCTCAGGTCCTGCACTACGGCAAGCCCGGCAGCGGCGTGGTGCTGCGCGAGGGCATGACCTTCACCATCGAACCGATGATCAATGCCGGCAAGCGCCATGTGCAGCTGCTGAAGGATGGCTGGACGGTGGTCACCAAGGACCACTCGCTTTCCGCGCAATGGGAGCACACAGTGCTGGTCACCCCGTCTGGCGTCGATGTGCTCACGCTGGGCGCCGAAGGCCGCGCCGCCACTGCCAGGGTGGCCTGATGGTCTCCATGCAGCAGGCCTCGCTCGAGGAGGAGGAACTCCCTGCCCCCAGCGCCGACCTGCCCGCGTGGCCGCTGCTTGAACAGCTCGCACAGAGACTGGACGAGGGAAAGTATTCGCGGGAAGTCTGCCGCAGCCTGCTCAAGGCCGCGCAGGATGACCTGCAGGCACGCTTCCTGGCGGAGGAAAACATCGAGACACTGGTGCGCGCACGCGCCCAGTTCATCGACGCCCTGCTGGTGGCCACCTGGCACCACATGCTTGCCGGGACCATGCCCGCGGAGCTTGCGCTGCTGGCCGTAGGTGGCTACGGACGCGGCGAGCTGCATCCGGCTTCGGACGTGGACATCCTGGTGCTCACACCCTCCAGCCGGCCGCTGTCCAGCGATGAGCGGGCGCAGCTGGAGTCACTGATCACCTTCCTGTGGGACATTGGCCTTGAGGTTGGTCACAGCGTGCGCAGCGCGCCGGAATGCGCCGAGCAGGCCATTGCCGACGTGGGCGTGATGACCACCCTGCTCGAGGCGCGACTGCTGACCGGCTCGCCGGAGCTGGCCAGCGAGATGCGCGATGCGCTCTCTCCCGACAAGGTCTGGCCCGCGGACCGCTTCTTCGAGGCCAAGCTCGCCGAACAGCGCGAGCGGCACCTGAAGGCCAATGACACGGCCTACAACCTCGAGCCCAACGTCAAGAATGGCCCCGGCGGCCTGCGCGACCTGCAGACCATCGGCTGGGTGGCCAAGCGGCATTTCGGTGCGCAGAGCCTGGACGAGCTGGTCGAGAAGGGATTCCTCACGCCGGCCGAGCTTCGCAAGCTCAAGCAGGCACAGGCCTTCCTGTGGAAAGTGCGCTTCGGGCTGCACGTGCTCACCGGACGCCATGAAGACCGCCTGCTGTTCGACCACCAGATCCGCCTGGCCCAGAGCTTCGGCTACGAGGATGCCAGCTACACCCTGGCGGTCGAGCAGCTGATGCAGCGCTACTACCGCACGGTGCTCGACGTGAGCTTCCTCAACGAGCTGCTGCTGCAGGCCTTCCGCGACGTGATCCTGCCCGGGGGCTCGGTGCCGCAGGGGCTCAATGCGCGCTTCCAGATCCGCAACGAATACCTCGAGACCACCAGCCCGGACATGTTCGCGCGCTATCCGGCCGCACTGCTGGAGCTGTTCGTGCTGCTGCAGCAGAACCCGCAGGTACGGGGCGTCAGCGCCAACACCATGCGTGCGGTGGCGCGTCACCTGTGGCTGATCGACGAGGAGTTCCGCCAGAACCCGCGCAACCACCGCCTGTTCCTCGACATCCTGCGCGCGCCCGCCGGTGTGACACATGAGCTCCGCCGCATGAATACGTATGGCGTGCTCGGGCGCTACATCCCCGCCTTCGGCCGCATCGTCGGCCGCATGCAGTACGACCTCTTCCATGCGTATACGGTGGATGCACACACGCTGTTCGTGGTGAGCAACCTGCGCCGCCTGGCGTTGCCGAAGTACGACAATGAGATGCCGAAGCTGTCCTCGATCATGCAGCAGCTTCCCAAGCAGGAGATCATCTATCTGGCGGCGCTGTTCCATGACATCGCCAAGGGCCGCGGCGGGGACCACTCCGAGCTGGGCGCCGTCGATGCCGAGGCCTTCTGCCTCGAGCAGGGGCTTTCTCCCTATGACGCGCGCCTGGTGGCGTGGCTGGTGAAGAACCACCTCACCATGTCGATCACCGCGCAGAAGAAGGACACGGGCGACCCTGCGGTCATCAACGACTTCGCGCGCGTGGTCGGCGATGAGACGCGCCTGGACTACCTGTACCTGCTCACCTGCGCGGACGTGCGCGGCACCAACCCGAAGCTGTGGAATTCCTGGAAGGCCTCGCTGTTCCATGATTTCTACGAGAGCGTGCGTGCGGCACTGCGCCGCGGCCTGGAAAGCCCGCTTGACGAGGACCAGCTGATCAACGAGAACCGGCAGGCCGCACAGGCACTGCTGGCGCCACGCCGCCTCGAGGAGGCGGAAATCGAACGCATCTGGGGACGGCTGTCCAAGAGCTTCTTCCTGCGCCACTCGCCCGAGGAGATCGCCTGGTTCACCGGGCTGTGCGCGGAGCGCGAGGGTGGCGCTGATGAACCGCTGGTGGCGGTGCATCCGCACAGCGAGCGTGGCACGACCTCGGTGCTCATCTATGCCCCCCACCGCCGGCATGGCTTTGCGCGCGCCACGGCAGTGCTGGACCAGCAGGGCCTGACAATCGTCGATGCCCGCATCACGCCGACGGCCAACGGCTTCTCGCTCGACCTGTACCACGTGCTCGAGGACAACGGTACGCCCGTCACTGATGCCGAACGCATCGAGGACCTGGGCCGCCTGCTGTGGAATTCGCTGCGCCGGCCGGAAGAGACTCCCACCCAGGTATCGCGCCGCGCGCCACGCCAGGTGCGCATGTTCAACACGCCCACCCGCGTCACCATCACCCGCGACCTGCGCAACAACCGCTCGGCGCTGGAACTGGTGGCTGGCGACCGTCCCGGCCTGCTCAGCGACGTGGGCAAGGTGCTGTGGGAGGAACGCCTCGACCTGCAGGGCGCGCGCATCAGCACCATCGGCGAACGGGCCGAGGACGTGTTCTACGTCACCGACACCGGCCAGCAGCCGCTGGATGACGCCGCCGCCGCACAGCTGCAGGAACGCCTCGTCGCGGCCCTGACGCGCCCCGCCTGATCTTCGACGGGCAGATGAATCCGGGTTTCCAGCGGCTGGCCGCCTATCCCTTCGAACGCCTCGCAGCGCTCAAGCAGGGCCTCACCCCGCCCGCGCACCTCACCCACATACCGCTGTCGATCGGCGAGCCGAAGCATGCGCCGCCGCAGTTCGTTATCGACACCCTGCGCGACGCGCTGGGCGAGCTCGGCAGCTACCCGGCCACACGCGGATTGCCGGAACTGCGCACCGCGGCAGCGCGCTGGCTGGAACGGCGATTCGCCCTCGCGGCCGGCAGCGTGGACCCCGACGCCAACGTGTTGCCGGTGACCGGTACACGCGAGGCGCTGTTTGCCATCGTGCAGGCAGTGGTGGACTCCCGCCGGCCCGGGCCGCCACCAGTGGTCGCGATGCCCAATCCCGGCTACCAGATCTACGAGGGTGCAGCGCTGCTGGCAGGCGCCGAGCCGTACTACATGGATACCACCGCCGGAAACGGCTTCCTGCCTGATCTTGCAGCCGTACCGCGCGAAGTCTGGCAACGCTGCCAGCTGCTGTTCCTGTGCAGCCCGGCCAATCCTGTCGGCGCGGTGATGGACCTCGCCTACCTGCAGCAGGCGCTGCGGCTGGCCGAGGAACACGACTTCATCATCGCCTCGGATGAGTGCTACGCGGACCTCTTCGACGACGAGGCTGCTCCCCCGCCCTCGCTGCTCACCGCCGCGGCGGCGATGGGCAACACCACCTTCAGGCGCTGCATCACCTTTCATTCGCTGTCGAAGCGCTCCAGCCTGCCAGGGCTGCGCTCGGGCCTGGCTGCCGGTGACGCGGCACTGATCGCGCCGTTCCTGCTCTATCGCACATACCACGGCTGCGCCATGCCCATCCCGACGCAGAAGGCCAGCATCACGGCCTGGAGCGAGGATGCCCACGTCGCCGCCAACCGCGCGCTGTACCGGCGCAAGTTCGACGCGGTGCTGCCGCTGCTGCAACCGGTGGTCGATGTGTCGCGCCCTGCGGGCGGCTTCTACCTCTGGCTGCCAGTGGGCGGGGATGACGAGGCCTTCACCGCGGGGCTCTTTGCCACCCGCAACGTCACCGTGGTGCCCGGCTCCTACCTGGCCCGCGCCGCCGGCAACGGCAACCCCGGCAGCGGTTACGTGCGCATCTCACTCGTTGCACCCCTTGAGGAATGCGTGCAGGCTGCTGCGCGCATCCGCGATTTCCTTTTGACACGGAAGAGCCCAAGCCCATGACCGAAGCCCTGCGCAATACCATCGAGTCCGCGTTCGCCAGGCGCGCCGAGATCACCCCCGCCACGATCCAGCCTGCGCTGCGCCAGGCGATCGAGGACGCCATCGGCCTGCTCGACGCCGGCAAGGCCCGTGTGGCCGAGAAGAAGGGTGAAGAGTGGGTGGTCAATGAATGGCTGAAGAAGGCGGTGCTGCTGTCCTTCCGCGCCAATGACAACGCGCCCATCGAGGCCGGTGCGCTGCGCTACTACGACAAGGTACCGCTGAAGTTCGCCGACCAGTCCGCCGAGCAGCTGCGCGCCGGCGGCGTGCGCGTGGTGCCCACCGCCACGGCGCGGCGCGGCGCCTACATTGCACCCAATGTGGTGCTGATGCCCTCCTACGTGAACATCGGCGCCTACGTGGACAGCGGCACCATGGTGGACACCTGGGCGACAGTGGGTTCCTGCGCGCAGATCGGCAAGAACGTGCACCTCTCCGGCGGCGTGGGCATCGGCGGCGTGCTGGAGCCGCTGCAGGCAGCCCCGACGGTGATCGAGGATGACTGCTTCATTGGCGCCCGTTCGGAAGTGGTCGAGGGCGTGATCGTCGGCGCCGGCTCGGTGCTGTCGATGGGCGTGTACATCAGCCAGAGCACCAAGATCTATGACCGCACCACCGGACAGATCCTCTACGGGCGCGTGCCGCCGGGATCCGTGGTGGTGCCGGGCAACCTGCCCAGCGCCGACGGCAAGTACAGCCTCTATTGCGCGGTGATCGTGAAGCGTGTCGATGCGAACACGCGCGCGAAGACCTCGATCAACGAACTGCTGCGTACCATTGACTGACCTGCGGCCCTGAGGCCCCGGAGGCGGTTCTCCCGTCGCTGCCGGGTTGGTGACGCCACCAGCGTCCGGGCCGCATCTACCCTATGCGTCCGGTGATGTAGTCCTCGGTCATCTTGTGACGGGGATTGGTGAAGATCCGGTCCGTCTCGCCCACTTCGATGAGTTCGCCCAGGTGGAAGTAGGCTGTGCGCTGGGAGACGCGCGCGGCCTGCTGCATGGAGTGCGTGACGATCACGATGGCATAGCTGGCACGCAGTTCGTCGATGAGGTCCTCGATGCGCGCGGTGGCGATGGGATCCAGTGCCGAGCACGGCTCGTCCATCAGGATCACCTCGGGGCTGACGGCGATGGTGCGGGCGATGCACAGGCGCTGCTGCTGGCCGCCGGAAAGACTGGTGCCGGGGTTGCCCAGCCGGTCTTTCACTTCCTCCCAGAGGCCTGCGCGCTGCAGGCTGGTGGTGACGATCTCGTCCAGCTCCACACGGTCGGCCGCCAGGCCATGGATGCGCGGCCCGTAGGCCACGTTCTCGTAGATGGACTTGGGGAAGGGATTGGGTTTCTGGAACACCATGCCGATGCGGGCGCGCAATGGCACCACGTCCTGGCGCCGGTCATAGATGTCGGCGCCGTCCAGCTCGATGCGGCCGGTGACGCGCGCGCCCTCGATGGTGTCGTTCATACGGTTCAGGCAGCGCAGGAAGGTGGACTTGCCGCAGCCGGAGGGGCCGATCATCGCCAGCACATGATTGCGCCCGATGTCGATGCTGACGTCCTTGATGGCGCGCTTCTCGCCATAGAACACATCCACGTTGCGCGCCTGGATCAGCGGCTCCTCGACCACCACGCTGCCGATGGTCTTCAGGCCGGGATCCACCGGCAGCAGGGTGACGGGGGCGCGGGAGGCGTCGGCTGACATGGCGGCAGGTCTCCTTCTCACCAGCGCCGCTGGAAGCGGTTGCGCAGGATCACGGCGGTGGCGTTCATCACGATCAGGAATGCGAGCAGCACCATGATGGCGGCGGAGGTGCGCTCGAGGAAGGCACGCTCGGGGCTGTCGGCCCAGAGGAAGATCTGCACCGGCAAGGCCGTGGCCGGATCGGTCAGCGAGCGCGGCACGTCGACGATGAACGCCACCATGCCGATCATCAGCAGCGGCGCGGTCTCACCCAGCGCGCGCGCCATGCCGATGATGGCGCCCGTGAGCATGCCGGGCATGGCCAGCGGCAGCACGTGGTGGGCCACGGTCTGCAGGTTCGATGCGCCCATGCTCAGGGCCGCCTCGCGGATCGACGGCGGCACGGCTTTCAGTGCCGCACGGCTGGCAATGATGATGGTGGGCAGGGTCAGCAGCGTGAGCACGAACCCGCCCACCAGTGGCGCCGAACGCGGCATGCCGAAGAAGTTGAGGAACATGGCCAGTCCCAGCAGGCCGAACACGATGGAAGGCACGGCGGCGAGGTTGTTGATGTTCACCTCGACCAGGTCGGTCCAGCGGTTGCGGACCGCGAACTCCTCCAGGTAGACGGCCGCCGCCACGCCGATGGGGAATGAAAGCAGCAGCGTGACGGCCAGCGTCAGCAGTGAACCCACCACCGCGCCGAGCACACCGGCCTGCTCAGGATCGCGCGAGTCCCCGTTGGTGAAGAAACCCCGGTTGAAGGCCAGCCGCAGGTCCCCCTGGGCCACCAGCCCGTCGATCCAGCCGATCTGCTGGTCGGACAGCACCCGGCTTTCCTCCGGCAGGCCACGGTCGATGCGACCCTTCAGAAGCTGGTCAACGCGGGAGCCCGCCATGAAGGTCACGCGCGAGCGCGTACCGATCAGCGAGGGATCGGCCTCGACGCGGTGCTGCAGCCTGAAGGGAGCCGCGTTGCTCACCAGGTCATACAGCGCGCGGGTGGCCTCGCGGCCTTCGACCCCGGGAAACCGCGCCCGCAGCGCAGCGCGCACCAGTGCGTTGTAGTTCGCCGTGGCAAGCACCTCGGGGTCGCGCGTGCCGGCCGGGTCGATCTCGGCCGGGTCGTAGTGGATCTCCAGCGTGAGCTCCGCCTGCCTGAATGCCGAGACGCCCTGGCCGAAGATGGTGCCGAACAGGAACACCACGAACGACACGCCCAGCAGCACGGCCGCCAGGCCATACAGGCGGAAGCGACGCTCCGCCCGGTAGCGGCGGCGCAGCCCCTTCTCCACCAGGGCCCGGGTATGCACGTGCGTGCGGCTACTCATACTGCTCCCGGTACTTGCGCACGATGTACAGCGCGATGACGTTCAGGGCCAGCGTCACCACGAACAGCATCAGCCCCAGCGCGAACGCCGCCAGTGTCTTCGGACTGTCGAATTCCTGGTCGCCGGTGAGCAGCGTGACGATCTGCACGGTGACAGTGGTGACCGCCTCCAGCGGATTGGCGGTGAGGTTGGCAGCCAGACCTGCCGCCATCACCACGATCATGGTCTCGCCAATGGCACGCGAGACTGCCAGCAGCACGCCGCCGACGATGCCCGGCAGCGCGGCGCGCAACACCACCTGGCGGATGGCCTCCGAACGGGTGGCGCCCAGGGCAAAGGCGCCATCACGCAGCGACTGCGGCACGGCACTGATCATGTCGTCCGCCAGCGAGGAGACGAAGGGAATGATCATCACGCCCATCACCAGCCCCGCGGCGAGCGCGCTTTCGGAGGACACCTCGAGCCCGATGGATTCCCCGAACCCCCGCAGCGCCGGCCCGAGGGTCAGGGCAGCGAAGAACCCGTACACCACCGTGGGGATGCCCGCCAGGATCTCCAGCAGCGGCTTGGCCCAGGCACGGAACCGCCTGCTCGCGTATTCCGCGAGATAGATCGCCGAGAACAGTCCGATGGGCACTGCAATGACCATGGCGATGCCCGAGATCATCAGGGTGCCGAGGAACAGCGGCACGGCACCGAAGCTGCCTGACGAGCCGACCTGGTCCTCGCGCAGCGCGGTCTGCGGGCTCCACTGGAGGCCGAAAAGGAATTCGTGCACCGGTACGCTGCGGAAAAACAGCATCGACTCGTACACCACCGACAGGAAGATGCCCAGCGTCACGAAGACGGCCAGCGAGGCACAGACCAGCAGCAGGCCCTGGCCGATGCCCTCCACGAAATTGCGTGCGCGCAGCGCCGGGGCGATGCGCGCACGCACGATCACGATGGCCAGGGCGCCGAGCCCCAGCACGACACCCGTGAGGGCCAGCGCCGACGTCCCCTGGAGCCGCCGGTACTGCGCTGCCGCCTGCTGCACATGCGGCGCCAGTGATTCCATGGGCACCGCGCCCGACAGGGCATTGTGCACGTCATTCATCAGCAGGCCCGCGGAAGCCGGATCAGCCGGCCCGGCACTACCCAGGCCCGCCAGCACCAGCGATGTGAGGATGCTGTCGCGGAAGGACACCCACACCACCACCACCAGCAGGCAGGGCAGCGCGCACCACAGCGCGGTGAGCAACCCGTAGTAGCGGGGCAGCGAGTGCAGGGCGCGGATCCCGCGCCCGCCGCCCACGGCGGCCAGGGACCGGTACTTGCCGAGCCAGTACCCCAGCACCGCCATGGCGGCGATCACCAACAGCAGTGCGCCAGTAGACATTTTCTAAACAGGTTACCGAAAGGGGCCGGTGTGTCCGCCACCGTTGGCGCCAGTCTACCGCGCCAATGTGACGGTTCAGGCATCAGTACTTGAAATTCAGGTCCAGCTGCAGGCGCTTGTAGTCGCGATCACTGACTGCGCCAATCCCGGGGACAGTGGCCGGCGCATCCCTGTTCGTCTGGCCCACGTGCCAGGTGAGGTTCGCCGTCCAGTTCTTCGCGATGGCATAGCCCGCGCGGATGACGTGGCCGCCGTAGTCGGTGTTGCCACCACCCAGGTCGGAATCGATGAATTGGCCGAACACCGCGTCCTTCTCGGCCCGCTGGTAGTAGTAGCCCACTTCCCAGGTGTGCGGATCGGCGGCACGACCCCACGAAAATCCCGCGCTCAGCGCGGTATCGAGGCCGTTGCCGGCGGCGTCGTTGGTGATGTAGTCCGCGAACAGCGTCAGCGGCCGGCCTGCCACTGGCCGCGTGTACTCGGCCATGCCCTCGAGCAGGTTGTAGTCGTAGGCCAGGCAGCTGGCCGCACCGCCGATGCACCCGATGGTGGTGGTGGTATTGCCGTTGGAGCTGGCATTGAAGAAGGGGTTGCGGCGGCGGACACTGTTGAAGTCGAACAGGCCTGCAGCCAGCGTCAGCTGTCCCGTCCCCAGCGCCGACCTCCAGCCCAGCTGGCCACCGCCCATGCTGCTCTCCCCTGCCGCCCCGCGCTCCTCGAGATGGTTGTAGAAGGCACTGGCAAACAGGCCGCCCCGCGACCAGTTGACGGCCACGCCCTCGATGTTCACGTCCCCGTCGAACAGCACGCTGCTGCCCGGCCGGAGCCACGGATATTTCATCTTGCCGGCCGTGAGCTTCAGCTGCGGCAGGGCCTGCCACTCCACATAGGCCAGGTCGATGAACACGTTCTTGCGCGTGTTCTCCCCCGTCAGGGTCTGGTTGGAGGAACGCGGGTCGTTGCCCTCGGAGGTGGCGAGCGCGAACTCGGTCCGCACCGTGTCGTTGACCCTGGCCACGAAGCCGGCACGCACGCGGATCCGGTCCCGGTTGCGCTCCGGCAGGTACTGCTGGTCGATGGTTTCGTTGCGGTAGCGGAAATCACCCTTGAAGGTGAAATTCGGAACCCAGCTGCCCACGTTGCTGCGCACCACCGCGATCTGGTCCGCCTGGCGGTCGTTGGTCTCCTCGACCGCCTTCGCCTGGGTCTCCAGTTGCGCGATGCGCTCCTGCATTGCAGCCACGGCCGCCCTCAGTTCCGCCACCTCGTCGGCGGCTGCATGGGCGGTGCTGCCGAGCATGGCGGCGACCAGGAAGATGGCGGGGGCAGACAGCTTGCGGGCATGCATGGGGATCATTGGCGGTCGTTCCTCTTACTTCAGCTTCGCCTGCACTGCGGCGCGCACCTTTGCCAGCTCGGCCGGGGGCAGCGGCACCAGGCCCCGGTCGGCCAGATAACCATCCTGGCCCACCGAGCGGTCGCTGACGTATTCGGCAACGAACTCCCTCAACCCGGGAATCACGTCCACATGCTGCCTCTTCACATAGATGAACAGCGGGCGCGACACCGGGTACTTCGAGGAAGCGATGTTCTCGAACGTCGGCACCACCCCGTCGATGGGCGCGCCCTGGATCTGGCTGATGTTCTCCTCGAGGAAGCTGTAGCCGAAGATGCCCAGCGCCCGGGGATTGGCTTCCAGCTTCTGCACGATCAGGTTGTCATTCTCGCCGGCCTCGACGTACACACCGTCCTCGCGGATGGAATGGCAGACCCGCTTGAAGCGCGCCTCGTCCACGTCCTTCAGCGCCTTCACCCATGCGTAGGCCTGGCAGCCCGGCTCCATCACCAGCTCGAGGAAGGCATCCCGCGTGCCGGAGGTGGGCGGCGGGCCCAGCACCTCGATGCGCTCTGCGGGCAGCGACTTGTCGATCTGGTTCCAGGTCTTGTATGGGTTGGCGACCAGCGTGCCGGCGGCGGCCGGGTCCGGCACCTGCTTGGCCAGTGCCAGGTAGAGCTGCTGGCGCGTCAGGCGGTAAGGCTTGCCCTTCTTGGAGTTGGCCACGACAATTCCGTCGTATCCGACCTTCACCTCGATGACTTCCTTCACACCCGCCTTTCCGCAAGCCTCCAGCTCGCTCGCCTTGATGGCGCGCGACGCGTTGGCCACGTCCGGATGCTGAACGCCCACCCCGGCGCAGAACAGCTTGATGCCACCGCCCGTCCCGGTGCTCTCCACCTTGGGCGTCTTGAACTTGCCCGCCCGCCCGAACTGCTCGGCCACGGTGGTGGTGAAGGGATACACGGTCGAGGAGCCGACCACGGAGATGTAGTCGCGGGCGGTCTGCGCCAGTGCGGCGGGCCCTGCCAGCGCGGTGGCAACCAGCGCGGCAATAAGCGGAATCTTCCGGTTCATGTGCGTCACTCCTTCGGGATGTATGGCGTTGCAGCTGCCTTGGCGACACGCGCACTTTACGAACCGGTTGTTACACTATTGTTGCAGGCGGCAAGACTGCGTCGCGGCTGCCTCAAGTCACTGAATTGACTGTATCCTCGCCCGCAACCCCGCTGCCGGGCCAACCTCCCGCCGGAACCAGGAACCCGACCACATTGCAGAACTCTGACACCCTGCGGCTGACGCAGGACCTCATCTCCAGGGCCTCGGTGACGCCCGCCGACCTCGGCTGCCAGCAGCTGATGATGGCGCGCCTGGCGGCAGTCGGGTTCCGCAACGAACCGCTCAGCTATGGCAGCGTCGAGAACTTCTGGTCGAAGCACGGCAGCGGTGGTCCGGTGCTGTGCTTCGCCGGGCATACCGACGTGGTGCCCACCGGACCGCTGGAGGAATGGAAGTCTGATCCCTTCAAGCCCACCGTGCGCGATGGGCGCCTGTTTGGCCGTGGCGCCGCCGACATGAAAAGCGGGCTGGCGGCCATGGTGACGGCCGCCGAGGCCTTCGTGCGCGAGCGGCCGGACCACAAGGGCACCATCGCCTTCCTGATCACCAGCGATGAAGAAGGACCCTCGGTCGACGGTACCAAACGCGTGGTCGAGGAGCTGAAGGCCCGGGGCGAGCGCATCGACTGGTGCATCGTGGGCGAGCCCTCCAGCGAACAGCGGGCGGGCGACACCATCAAGATCGGCCGGCGCGGATCCTACAGCGGCCGGCTGACCGTGCACGGGGTGCAGGGCCACGTGGCGTATCCCCAGCTGGCGGTGAACCCGGTGCATGCGCTGGCCCCCGCCCTGGCCGAGCTCACCGCGCATGTCTGGGACCAGGGCAATGCGCATTTCCAGCCCACGACCTTCCAGATCTCCAACCTCAATGCCGGCACCGGCGCGCCGAACGTGATTCCCGGTGAACTGAAGGCACGCTTCAACCTGCGCTACAACACCGAACAGACGCAGGAGAAGCTGCGCCGCACTGTCGAGGGCATCCTCGACCGCCACGGCGTGAAGTACACCATCGAGTGGTATGTGTCGGGCGAACCCTTCTACACACCACCTGGACCCCTCTCGGACGCCATCTGCGCGGCCGTGAAGGCCGTCACCGGCGAAGCACCGAAGCTGTCCACGGGTGGCGGCACTTCCGATGGCCGCTTCATCGCCACGATGGGCGCGCAGGTGGTGGAACTGGGCGTGACCAACGCCACCATCCACAAGGTCAACGAGTCGGTGGGCATCGACGAGATCGATGCCCTGCACCTGATGTACCTGGAATCGCTGCGGCGCCTGCTCGGCTGAAGATGGCTCAGGCCGCCGCGCGGCGCGGCCAGTTCACCAGCACACCCAGGGCGCCCAGCACCAGAGCCCAGGCCAGCACCCACGCCGGCATGGCAAGCCCGAGGAACGACCAGTCGATGTTGGCGCAGTCCCCCGGGGCACTGAGCACCTTGCGGATGACTTCGAACAGCGGATTGATCTCGAGCATCCAGTCCAGGGAGGCGCCGCAGGACCCGTAGGTGCCCGCAGGCTGGGCCTGCACGTACACATGGCGCCCGGCCACGCCCGCCGCGACGGCCGTGGCCAGCAGCACCAGCGCCACCGAGATGAATCCGCCCCACCGCCCCTTCGGCAATGCGAGACCAGCGGCCAGCAGGAAGGCCACGCCCAGCGCAATGATGCCAAACCGCTGGAACATGCACAGGGGACAGGGCTCGAAACCGAGCACGTGCTGCGCGTAGAGCGCATATCCATAAAGCGCGAAGCACACCACGGCACCGGCCAGATTGGCGGCCGCCCGGTGGCCGCGCAGCCACGCAACCACACTCATCGTAATCTCCTGGAAAGACCCCCGCGATCAGGTTCCTGCGCCGCCGCCGAACTCCTGCTCCACGTCTTCCAGGCGAGTATGGCGCACATCCTTGCCATGCACCATGAAGATCACGTATTCACAGATGTTCTTCGCATGGTCGCCGACGCGCTCGAGCGCCCGCACGATCCACATCACGTCGAGTGCGCGGCGGATGCTGCGCGGGTCTTCCATCATGAAGGTGATGGCCTGGCGCTGGATGGCCTCGTATTCCTCATCGACGCTGCGGTCGCGGTGCGCCACCTTCACCGCGGCGCGCGCATCGAGGCGGGCAAAGGCGTCGAGTGCATCGTGCACCATTTCGGAGACGATGCGGCCCATGTGCTTGATCTCGCGGTAGCGGTTTTCCGGACGTTCCATCGCAGCCAGCCGCGAGGCGATGTTGCCGATCTTCTCGGCTTCGTCGCCGATGCGCTCCAGGTCGGTGATGGTCTTGATCACAGCGATGATCAGCCTGAGGTCGCTGGCCGCCGGGCTGCGGGTGGCGAGGATGCGGCTGCATTCCTCGTCGATGGCCACCTCCATGCCGTTGACCTTCAGGTCGTCGAGGGCGAGGGATTCCCCCAGCGAACTGTCCCCTTCCACCAGCGCGGTGATCGCCTTGGCAAGGCCGTCCTCGACGAGGCCGCCCATGGCCAGCACGCGCGTGCGTACCTGCTCCATGTCCTCATTGAATCGCCGCGATATGTGGTGGGAAAGATCTGCGGTTTCCATTCCTGTCCTCCGTTGCGCCGGGAAGTGTACTGTCGCTGCCTCCGGCCAGCATGCGCCGGGCGGGGAAAATGCAGGTGAAGACGCTGCCCTTGCCGGGCTCGCTGCGGACATCCAGCAGGGCGCCATGGTGCTGCAGCACATGCTTCACGATCGCAAGGCCGAGACCGGCCCCGCCGGCCGAACGGGCACGTCCGGAGTCCACGCGGTAGAAGCGCTCGGTGAGCCGCGGCAGATGCTCGGGGGCAATCCCGGGACCGGTGTCGTGCACCTCGAAGCGCCCCTGGCCCTGCTCATCCAGGCGCCAGCAGATACGCACCTTGCCTGACGCCGGGGTGTACTTGGCGGCATTGTCCACCAGGTTGGAAAACGCCGAGTGCAGCTCATTCTCGTCGCCGCGCAGCCTGGCGGTGGTGGCCAGCTCGAGCGTCGCCTCCGGATGCACGGGCCTCGCCAGGACATCCTTGCGCAGCAACGCCGCCAGTGCCGCCACGTCGACGCTGGCGCCACCGGCTTCTTCGGTGAGTGCATCCAGCCGTGACAGGTCGAGCAGGTCGTTGACCAGGCCATTCATGCGCTGGGCCTGCCGGTACATCTCCGCCAGCGGCGGGCGCAGCCCGGGATCCAGCGCATCATCCTGCAGCAGCGTCTCCAGGTACCCCGTCATCACCGTGAGCGGGGAGCGCAGCTCGTGCGAGGCATTGGCCACGAAATCCCTGCGCATGGATTCCAGTGCCACCTGGTGCGACACATCGCGCACCAGCATCAGCCGCTGCACGCCGCTGTAGGGCACGACCTGGAACGACAGGTGCACCCGGGGCTCGTTGCCGCGCGCGATCACCAGCGGCTCGTCGTAGTCCTCGCCATCCAGGTAACGCACCAGTGCGGGATCACGCACCAGGTTCACCAGGCGCATGCCCAGGTCCGCGCTGCGGCGCAGGCCCAGCAGCTGGCCCGCGGTGCGGTTGAACCAGAGTATCTCCCACTGCGCATTGAGGATCACGACACCATCCGGCATCGCCGCGGTGGAGCGGCGCAGTTCCCGGAACACCTCCAGCAGCCGCTGCTTGTGGTAGCGCTTGCGACGGTGCAGGCGCACCACCTGCGCCACCACGTCGCCCCACACGCCGGAGGAATCGGGAGGATCGCGGCGGCTGCGATCGCGCAGCCAGCTGTCCAGCCAGTAAAGGTTCAGCAGCTGCCAGGCCAGCATGCCGGCCAGCGCCAGCGCCACGCCGGCAAAGACACTGCCCAGGAGCCAGCCCAGCAGCACGCCAACGAGCAGGGTGGCGCCCACGCGCGCCAGCAGGAACCAGCCGGCGCGTCCGGCCGTCACGCCGCGGACTCCCGTGCGGAGAAGCGGTAGCCGCTGCCGCGTACAGTCTGGATGAGGTGCGCCATGGACACGTCTTCGAGCGCCTTGCGCAGGCGGCGTATGTGCACGTCGATGGTGCGCTCCTCCACATACACATTGCCGCCCCAGACCCGGTCCAGCAGCTGCGAGCGCGTGTAGACCCGCTCGGGATTCAGCATGAGGAATTCCAGCATGCGGTATTCGGTGGGCCCCAGCTGCACGTCCACGCCACTGGCCGAGACCCGGTGTGCGGCGCGGTCCATGACCAGCCCCCCGAGTTCCACGGTCTCCTCCTCCGAAGGTCCACCGCTCCGGCGCAGCACGGCGTTGATGCGCGAGAGCAGCTCGCGCGGGGAGAAAGGCTTGGTGACGTAGTCGTCGGCGCCGCCATCAAGGCCGGCCACCTTGTCGCCCTCGGCGGCGCGGGCGGTCAGCATGATCACCGGCAGGTCGCGCGTGGCGGATTCGCGCTTGATCAGGCGGGTGAGTTCCAGCCCGCTCATGTCCGGCAGCATCCAGTCGATCAGCACCAGGTCCGGCCGATGGTCGGCCAACTGTACGCGCGCGCGGCCACTGTCTTCCGCCTCGCGCACCTCGAAGCCGGCGCGGCGCAGGGAGAAGGCAATCATCTCCCGGATGGGCTGCTCATCCTCGACGATCAGTATCTGGCGCACGGTAGTCCTGTCCATCGGCTGATATTGACTACCCGGTATTTGATTACAGCTCTGTTACGGCCATCTTACAGCGCCCGGGATTCAGGCACTGCGAGGCACCTGCACCACCTGGTCGCGCAGGTAGACCGGCTGCGCCAGCGCCGCATCGAGCCAGGAAGCACCGCGGGCCAGGTCGGCGGCAGCCAGCTCGGCCACGTCGCGGGCATGCGGCTCCGCGGCGGGAAAAACGCGACCGGGAGGCAGCTGCAATGAAACGGCAATGTCCGGCCAGGCGCCCAGTCCCATGCCCGCTGCGGCCGCCACCGGAGCCAGTTCCCTGGCCAGCAGCGACCCCGGGGGGCCCAGATACTCCGCGGCATCCTCCAGGGCGGCCCCGAACAGGCCCCAGTACACCTCACCCATGCGGGCATCCATGCAGGCCAGCAGCCGGCCGGGGGGAATGGAGCCGCAGGTCTCCCGCACGCTGCGCTGTGCCTGCGCGGCCAGCGCCCGCAGCGATGACACAGGAAGCACGGGCAGCCCCGCACCCGCGGCCAACCCCTGCGTGACGGCCGCGGCAATGCGCACGCCGGTGAAGGAGCCGGGACCGCGGCCAAAGGCTATGCCGTCAAGGGCAGTCAGGCCGATGCCCGCCTCTGCCAGCAACTCATCCACCTGGGGCAGCAGCAGCCGTGCATGATCGCGTGCAGTCAACGCCGCGCGGAAAATGAGTTCACCATCCTGCAGCAGGGCCGCCGAACACTGTGCACTGGCCGTGTCGAGCGCCAGCAGTTTCATGCCATGCATCCTGTGAGCATCTGGCGTACTTCCAGCAGGTCCTGCGTGCGGCGCATCGGCGGCAGCGCAGCCAGCAGCTGCCGGCCATAGCCCTTGCCGGTGAGCCGCGGGTCGAGGATGGCCACCACGCCACGGTCAGCCTCGCTGCGGATCAGCCGGCCCACGCCCTGCTTGAGCGCGATGGCGGCCTCCGGCACCTGGAAATCGCGGAAGGGATCACCGCCCTGCTGCCGCACATGTTGCGCCCGGGCACGCAGCACCGGATCTTCCGGCGAGGCGAACGGCAGGCGATCGATGACCACCAGCCGCAGCGCACTGCCCGGCACGTCCACGCCCTCCCAGAAACTGGCTGTCCCCAGCAGCACGGCATCCCCATGTTCGCGGAACTCACGCAGCAGCTGTTCGCGTGGTCCCTCGCCCTGGACCAGCAGCAGCAGGCGCGCGCTGCTGCCGGTGCCCCAGCGCTCGCGCAGCAACCTGGCCGCCTGCGCCAGCGCGCGATGGCTGGTGAACAGGAGGAAGGCACCGCCAGCTGAAAGCTCCGCGAGGGAGGCGGCAGCGGCGAGCGCTGCTTCACCATGCTGTGCCGTGGCGGGATCCGGCAGCCCCGGGGGCAGGTACAGCAGCGCCTGCTGCGGGTAGTCGAAGGGGCTGTCGATGGCCAGCGTGTCACAGCGCCCGGCGATTCCCATGCGATCGACGAAATGCCGGAAATCCCCGGCCACCGCCAGCGTGGCGGAGGTGAATATCCACGCCGCGGGCCGGGCATCCATGATGCCGCGCAGGGTGGGACCGATGTCGAAGGGGACCACTTGGCAACTGAAGCCGCGCGCGGCGGATTGCAGCAGGCGCGCACCGGCTGCAGGTGGGGCATCGAGCACTGCATCCAGTTCCCCTGCCAGGGTACCGGCGCGCATCGCTGCCTGGATGAGGCCCTCACCGGCATCCAGGTCACGCAGGGCATCAGCCAGGTCACACAGTGCGGTGACCAGGGCGCGCGCCTCGCGGTCCAGCTCCACCTGCGCCTCGCTCCAGGCGCGCCGCTGGCCGGGCGGTGCCGCCGCCTGTGCCGCGCGCAGCGCACGCTGGAGGGCGAGGTTGGCGGCATCGGCCGCCAGGGCAACGCGCTCGGGATCGAACCCCCCTTCCACCAGCAGCACGGGCAGGTCGGCCAGGAGGTCATCCACCTTGCGCGAGGCGAACTGCAGGCCGAAGAACTGTGCGGCCAGCTCCGGCAGCTGGTGCGCCTCGTCGAGGATCACGGCATCGGCGGCGGGCAGGATGTCGCCATAGCCCTCTTCCTTCAGCGCCAGGTCCGCCAGCAGCAGGTGGTGGTTCACGACCACGAGGTCCGCCTCGCCGGCGCGCCGGCGTGCCGCAAACACATGGCAGCGGGAATATTCAGCGCACCGCCCGGCCGTGCAGCTGTCGCGCGTGGACGTGATGCGCTCGCGCAGCGGATGTCCGTCCGGCAGTTCCGGCACCTCGGCGAGGTCACCTTCCACCGTGGCCTGCGCCCAGCGCGCCACGACCGCACCCAGCGTGCGCGTGCCGGCATCCAGCGGCAGCTCGCGCGGCAGCCTGAGCCAGCGCTCGCGGCACAGGTAGTTGGCGCGACCCTTCAGCAGTGCCACGGTGGCAGGACGCCCCAATACGCGTCCGAGCAATGGCAGGTCACGGTGGAAGAGTTGGTCCTGCAGCGTGCGCGTACCGGTGGAGACGATCACGCGGCGGCCCGACAACAGGGCGGGAATCAGGTAGGCGAAGGTCTTGCCGGTGCCGGTCCCGGCCTCGGCCACGAGCCAGCCGCGTGCCTCCAGCGCCGTCGCCACCGCCCGCGCCATGGCCAGCTGCGACGCGCGCGGCCGGAATCCGGAAAGTCCGCGGGCCAGCGGTCCCTTCTCTCCGAAAATTTCATGTAGATCAAGCATCTAGAACCGAAAATCAAACATAGTCCCGGGGCGGAAAGCGCGGATGGAAAAACCGATTGCTGGCTAGGCAACCGCTTGCCGGATGGCGTTATACTCCAGCGGATTCACTCACCCATTTGCTGTCTCGCAAGGTAACCCAAATGGCGACTGCTCCCAGCGCATTCAAACCTGTTTCAGAAATCTCGCCCGAGGTCGCCGACTGGGTGGCCGAAGTCGCCAGGCTGACCTGCCCCGACCGCATCCACTGGTTCGACGGCAGTCCCGCCGACACCGCCCGCCTCCGCAACGAGCTGCTGGTCCGCAAGGAACTGGCGCCGCTCAACGAGAAGAGCTTCCCCGACTGCTACATCGCCCGCTCGCATCCCAGCGACGTGGCCCGCGTCGAGCACCTCACCTTCATCTGCACCACGAACAAGGAAGACGCCGGCCCCAACAATAACTGGATGGCCCCGGCCGAGGCGCACGCGAAAATGGACGGCCTGTTCAGGAACTGCATGAAGGGCCGCACGCTGTACGTGGTGCCCTACTGCATGGGCCCCATCGATTCCCCTTACTCCCGCTGCGGCGTGGAGATCACTGACAGCGCCTACGTGGTGCTGAACATGGAGATCATGACCCGCTCCGGCCGCCCGGCGCTGGAGCGCATAGCCGCCGAGGGCGGCAAGTTCGTGAAAGGCCTGCACTCCATCGGCGAGCTCGACCCTGACCGCCGCTTCATCATGCACTTCCCCGAAGAGCTTTCCATCCAGAGCTTCGGCTCCGGCTACGGCGGCAATGCGCTGCTGGGCAAGAAATGCCATGCGCTGCGCATCGCCAGCTACCAGGCGCGCACCGAGGGCTGGCTGGCCGAGCACATGCTCATCGTCGGCCTCACCAGTCCGCAGGGCGAGACGCATTACATCGCGGCCGCCTTCCCCAGCGCCTGCGGCAAGACCAACCTGGCCATGCTGATTCCGCCGGATTCCATGCCTGGCTGGAAAGTGTCCACGGTGGGCGATGACATCTGCTGGATGCATCCCGGCCCCGACGGCCGCCTGTGGGCGATCAATCCGGAATCCGGCTATTTCGGCGTGGCGCCGGGCACCAGCACGAAGACGAACAAGAACGCCTTCGAGACCGTCCGCAAGGACACCATCTTCACCAACGTGGCCCTCACCAGGGACAACGAGCCGTGGTGGGAAGGAAAGGGTTCGGGCGAACCGGCCTTTGACTGGCAGGGCCGTCCGTACGATGCGAAGAATGGTCCGGCCGCGCATCCGAACTCGCGCTTCACCGTGAGCGCGCGCCACAACCCGGCCTACGACAAGGAAGCCGACAGCCCGAAGGGCGTGCCCATCTCGGCCATCTTCTTCGGCGGCCGCCGCCGCGACGTGGCGCCGCTGATCTACCAGGCCCGCAACTGGCGCCATGGCGTGCTGGTGGGCGCGGGTGTGGCCTCCGAGACCACCGCCGCCGCCACCGGTGCGGTGGGTGTGGTGCGCCGTGACTCCATGGCCATGAAGCCCTTCTGCGGCTACAACTTCGGCGACTATTTCCAGCACTGGCTGAACATCGGCGCGAAGGTGTCGAACCCGCCGGCCATCTTCCACGTGAACTGGTTCCGCCAGGGTGCGGACGGCAAGTTCCTGTGGCCGGGCTTTGGCGACAACCTGCGTCCCATCGCGTGGGCGCTGGACCGCGTGGCCGGCCGCGCGCAAGCAAACGACACAGCCATCGGTTTCCTGCCGCGCACTGCGGACCTCAACACGCAGGGCCTGGACATCAGCCCGGCTGCACTCGAGGAACTGCTGTCGGTGAAGCCGGAAGCCTGGAAACAGGAAGTGGCCGCCATCCGCACCTACCTCGGCGAATACGGCGCGCGTACGCCCAAGGCGCTCCTGGAGGAACTGGACGGCGTGGAGAAGCGGCTGGGCTGAGCGGCCCGCCGCGGGCTTCCGGTGCGCGCCGCCGCCCTACCGCGGCGGCGCGATGGTCAGCCCGCCGTCCTCGATGGCGGAACGGTCGTTCTCCATCACATCATGAATCAGGCGGTCGATGCCTTCGGCACGCCGGTAAGCAAAGGTCAGCTGCCAGGGCCCGGTGAGCACCGCCGGATCCTCGATGGTCATCGCCAGCTCCATGCTGTCCGGGCCGGTCTTGCGCAGGCGCTCGATGAAGCGTGCCCCGTCGGTGAGTGGCGGCAATGGCAGTGGCAGCACGCTGCCCATGCGCACGGCCACGGTCTCCATCACCAGCGTGTCGCCTTCCCAGTGGCCGATGGAGGTTCCCCACGGCGTCGGCCACAGGTCTTCCGCGGCCGGAAGCGGTCGACCGTCCGTGGGTATGTGCCGCACGTCGCGATAGAAATTGAGGATCAGTGTTTCCTGCGGCGTGACCAGGAACTGCATCGGCGGCACGCCTTCCATCATCAGCGGATAACCCCAGCCTTCGGCGCGGCGCGTGGCATCGCGCGCCATGATCTTCGGCAGCTCTGCCTGCAGCCACTGGCGCTGGGCATCCGTCCACGGCGCGGATGATGTGTTCAGCAGGTCCAGCGCCATGCCCGCGGCCGAGTCGGGCGTGGGATAGCCGGAGATGTCGATTTCGGTGTCAGCAGCCACCCAGATGCCGCTCCAGTCAGGCAAGGCATTGACCGGCTGTGGTTGCGGTGACGGGGAGCAGGCCGCAGCACCCAGCAGGACCAGCGCTGTGCAGGCGAGCCGAAACCCGGCCCTGCTCACTTCGCCTTCTCCGCAGCCTTGCCCAGCGGCTTGCCATCGGCCCCTCTCGCCTCGACGAGCAGGCCGCCCGCCGAGCCATTGCGCAGCGGTGACACGGTCACCGTGAGACGGTCGCCCAGTTTCACCGTGGACGGACGCCAGCCTCGCGCATAGAGGTACATCGGCGCACCCAGCTCCAGGCTCCATTCCTGTTCCCTGCCCTGCGCGTCCTTCACCAGCAGCTGGATATAGCAGTGGGGATTGGTCCACTGGAACTCGCGCACCACGCCACTGAGCTCGACCTTCTTCTGCTGGTCGAACATTGCGGCGGAATGATGCGCCATGGCGGGGGCCATGCTGCCTGCAAGCAGCAGCACAACCGGCAGCGCCAGGAACCCGCGGTGCTTCACGTTTGCCCCCCGTGACCAGGCCAGAGGATAACCCCTCCGGCCCGCAGGGGATCAGGCCTCTTCGCAGACGAAGCGGATGGTCTGCGGCGACTCGGCCTCGGGAACCTTGCCCAGGCCGATCATGCCCACGCCCTTCAGCTGCATGCTGTCGCGGCGCACGAAGGCTTCCTCGCCGTTCAGTGCATTGACGAAGGTGCCGTTGGTGCTCTGGTCGATCAGCAGGAACTTGCTGCGCGAGAGCTCGATGCGCGCATGGATGCGCGAGATCAGGTTGCCGCGGATGATCACGTCGTTCTCGTCCGCGCGGCCGATGGCGATCTGCGGACGCGTTTCATCCAGCACCAGCTCACGGTCAGCCATCACCAGCCTGAGGCGCACGGCGCGCCGGTCAGCCGAGCCGCCCAGGTGGATGGAAGGCAGCATGCTGGTGATGTCTTCGGTCTGCCACATGGCTTCGTACTGCATCACTTCGGCTCCCTGCACCGACAGCGCGGCCAGGTCCATCTGGCGCACCGAGGCGCGCCAGTCCGGCGTCAGCAGCTCCACCGTCGCGGCGGTGGTCATGATCTGGCCGGACTTGGCCTGGCTGGTCATGCGGTTGGCGGTGTTCACCGTGGCGCCGAACACATCGTGTTTCTCCAGCACCACCGGGCCGAAGTGCACGCCGATGCGCACCGACACCGCCTGGCCTTCGATCTGCAGCGCCGGGTGGGTGGAGATGGTGCGCTGGATCTGCGCGGCGGCATTCAGGGCGTCATCGGCCGTGGGAAAGGTGGCCATCACCTCATCGCCGATGGTCTTGATGACGGTGCCGCGGTGCTTCTCGGTGGCTCCCTGCATCAGGTCCAGGCACACCGCGATGACCTCCCGGGCCCGCTGGTCTCCCAGAGCCTCGTAAATGCGGGTTGAGCCGACAACGTCGGCGAACATGACCGCCAGCTCTACGTCTGTTCCCATTCAGTCCCAGAAAAATGTGAGTCAGTTCACACTTTGAAGCATGGTGTTATGGAAAACAAGCCACTTACGCGACACAGGCGACGCAGAGTCAAGCAGTCTGCGGTAAGGCCATGACTGCTCTGGATATTTGAACCTGCCGGCCTGCCGGAGCCCCACGGCTCGCCATGCGCACGAGCCCGGCCGTGACCGGCGCCTTGACTGCCCGCCCGGTTTGGTGCGAAAACCCGACGCCGCCGCAGGATTGACGACCATGCACCGTACACCCCTCTGCCCAATGCTCATCGCGTTCGGCACCTTCGTGTGTGCGGCCCCGGTCCCGGCTCATCACACCTATGCGATGTTCGATACCTCCCGCGAACTCTCCGTGAGTGGTGTGGTGGCAAAGTTCGAATGGAAGAATCCGCACACCTACGTGTGGGTGTACGTCCCAGGCCAGGGCACGGGCAAGTACGAGGCGTGGGCCTTCGAGAATGCATCTCCCTCCCTGCTGTCGAAGCTGGGCTGGAGCAGGGACTCGCTGAAACCGGATGACAGGATCACCCTGATCTACGCGCCATTGCGCGATGGCAGGCCCGGCGGGCATTGCCTGAGGATCACGTTACCCGGTGGCCGCAACCTGGCATGCCATGGTTTCGACGCCGCTCCCCCGGCTGCAGGTCGGTGAAGGCGCGCACCACCACCACCGCGCTCAGCGTGTGGCTATGGATGCTGGCTGGCAATCTGCCGGCGGCGGAGCCAGCCTCCACCGCGCGCGCCCCGACACCCGATCTCACCGGAGTGTGGCGCATCGCGGAGGCCCTGACCCCCACCGAGCCGGGCGCACCTCCGGCAATCAGCGTGGAGGGTGTGATGCTGAAGTTCCGGCGCGATGTGCTCTCGCGCGCCGTGGGCAACCTCAGACGCTTCCCCCAGGGTGATCGCCGCTATTGCGCACCCGCCGCCTTTACCGGGCCGCTGGGTTACGCCGTGGCCCCGGGCATCTTCCCCGTCAATTTCGAGATCCTCGGCGGCCCGGGCCGCCTGACGTTGATCGATGAGCTGGGAGTAGTCCGCCGGTTGCACCTGCGCAATGCACCGCCGCCGGATGCGCTGGATGAGAGCAATGCGGGTACTTCAATTGCCCGCTGGAATGGCGCAGAACTCAACGTGCAGACGACCGGCCTGAATCCGGCCGCGCAAGTGGTCCTGGGCGTTGCCGGCACGGAACTCGGCCGCAACGCGCGGGTCGACGAAAGGTTCTCGATGCCCCAGCCGGACGTGCTGCAGATCGTCACCACCGTGACCGCACCCGAGCTATACGCCGCACCCGTGACCACGATCAACCGCTACCGCCGCGATGCCGCGGGAATGATGTTCGAGATTTCCACTTGCTCGCCCACCGACCGCTCTTATGACCAGGGGTCGGGCAAGGAGCGATTCGACGCAACGCCGCCGGCGGACCTGCCGCCACCGCCGCGCTAGGCAGTGTGCGCCAGGGCCATCGCCCGGCGGAATACTTCGTCCATCGGGGTGCCCGTCAGCACATCCGCCGACAGCACCTGCCGCAGAGCCCGCGCACCGGGGCGGCCACTGAGCAGGCCCAGCATGTGGCGTGTGATGGCATGCAGGGGAGTTCCGGCTGCCGCCTCTCGGGTCGCGTAGTCGCGCATGGCCGCCAGCACCTCAACAGGACCGGGGGGCGGCAGATCATCCGGATAAAGGGCCAGCTGCAACTCGCCGAGCAGCGCCGGGCGGTGATAGGCCTCCCGCCCGATCATCACCCCATCAAACTGCCGCAGGGCCGCCAGCACATCGGTGGTGGTGCGCAGGCCACCGTTGACGATGACGGGCACATCGCGGGCATCACGGCTGCCGGCGCGCGCCACCGCCCTTCGCAGGCCATCCACGACGTCGTAACGCAGCGGCGGCACTGTGCGGTTCTCGTGTGGCGAGAGTCCGCCCAGCACGGCCTTGCGTGCGTGCACCACCAGCGCATCGGCACCGGCGGAGAGCAGGCTGCGCGCGAAATGCTCCAGCGCAGCGGCGTCGGACGCGTCGAATTCCTGTCCGCGCGCCATCGCCCGGGCACTGCTGCCCTCCGCCTCGCGCTCGACCACGCCGATGCGGAACTTCACGGTCACAGCCACCTTGACCGCCTGCTTCATCGCCGCGACGCATTCGGCCACCAGGGCCGGCTGCAGCATCAGGCACGCCCCGAAGGAGCCTGAGCGCACGCGGTCGCTGGGGCAGCCGCAATTGAGGTTCACCTCGTCGTAACCGGCGTCTTCGGCGCACCGCGCTGCTGCCGCCAGCGCGGCAGGGTCTGATCCTCCCAGCTGCAGCGCAAGTGGCCGCTCTTGGGGGGAGAAGCGCAGCAGCCTGGCGGCATCGCCGCGCAGGATCGCCGCCGCGTGGATCATCTCCGTGTACAGGCGGATGCGGGGGGAGAACTGGCGCAGGAAGAAACGGCAGTGGCGATCCGTCCAGTCCATCATCGGTGCTACAGAGATCCCTGTAACCGGAAAACTCCCCTTCCTCACTGGTGCATCTGGCTTGTTTTCCGTTGGTCTTCCCACGAGGGATCTTCGCCTGTCGCCCGGCATGTGGATCTTGATCCCGATATTGTGCGGGCAACGGTTGATCGCCGTCAGCAGCGTCCTGGCGGCACAAGACCCTCTCCGGCGTCATCCCCCGACCCAGAGGATCTCCGGGGCGCGCCGGCCGTGCGGCGCCGGCCACTCCACCGGATGCCCCAAGGTCAGCGGGGCGACGACATGGCATGGGTCCGGGATGCCAAGTTCCCCCCTGGTCGCGGCAGGTTGAGCCAGGCCCGTGCCAGGCCGATCCAGCAAGTACCGAGGCCCCTGTCGCGGGCGGCGAGCATGAAAGTCTGGGCCGCAAGACAGCAATCCTCGCGTGCCTGCTCACCAGCGGTGGTTGCAATCACCAGCACCAGCACTGGTGCGTGGTAGAACATGCTGAACGCGCCGTCGCTCACCATCGCGCGCAGCGCAGGCGGCACGACCGAAGCCGACATCAGGTCTCCCGCGCCCGCTGCGCATAGCCATCGATGCGCGCAACGCCCGAGACGACGGCAAAGGTCCACGGCTGGCCGTTCATCGCGCTGGGTGCCTGGATGGCAGTGCCGATGAGTTCCTCGATCACGGACCGGCTGACCGGTGCGGCACTGTATTGCCGCACCGCGCGACGTTGTTCGACGACCTGCTGGAATTCCATGATCCACCACCAGAAGCTCCGCGAGGGCATGTCTTCCTTGAGCTGGTGCCATCGGCGCGCCGGAACCGCAGCGTCATGGTCCAGGGTTTCGTGTAGTTCTGAGCATCAACGAAGATCGCCGGAACCCCGGATAGTAAGTCCAAAGTGACCTGCCTTCCGTGCCCGCCCGGGCTCGCCTTCAGCCCGGGCGGTCCGGAACGGGTCCGGACCGGCTGCCGCAAGGCGAAAGCAGCCATCGCGGAACAGCCCCGCGTCTGCCAATCGCGGTATCCTCCAGCCTCAAGCGAAGGCTGTCACCGCCGACTGCGAGCGCGCCCAACCGGGCGCGGTGCCTTCCACAATTACGGATTGATGCGGGGTTGATGTCATGAAAAAACCATTCCGGCCTATCCTTCTGGCTTTGCTGGTTCCGGCTGTCGCCGGCGTAGCCGCTCTGGTGCATGCGGCACAGCAACCGGGCGCATCGGCCACGACCATGCGCTGGTCCGATCCGGCCACCTGGCCGAACCGCAAGGTTCCGGCAGCGGGTGACAAGGTCACCATCGGCAAGGACAGGCAGGTGGTGCTCGACGTGAGTCCGCCCGCACTGGCCGGCTTGTCGATCGATGGCAAGCTCACCTTCTCCAATGATGCGGACCTGGAGCTGACCACCGAGTGGATCATGCTGCACGGTGAGCTGGAGATCGGCACCGAGGCACGCCCTCACACGCGCAAGGCCACCATCACCCTGACCGACAACGTGAAGGGCGAGGACGTGATGGCCGGCATGGGTGACCGCGGCATCATGATTTCCGGCGGCACGCTGAACCTGCATGGCGACCGGACCAATGCCTGGACCAAGCTGGCCGCCACGGCCAACGCCGGCGCCGCCTCGATCCAGGTGCTCAATGCCCAGGGTTGGCGCGTCGGTGACGAGATCGTTCTCGCATCGACCGACTACGATCCGCGCCAGGCCGAGCGCCGCACCATCACCGCGGTGAACGGCAATACGCTCACGCTCGACAGCAAGCTCGATTACATGCACTTCGGCAAGATCACCTTCGACGTCGACCAGCGCGGCGAAGTGGGCCTGCTGACGCGCAACATCAAGATCCAGGCTTCGGAAGATGCAGCGGAGTCCTTCTTCGGCGGCCACATC